>Ga0207422_1000070_pt1 | contig 416788 bp, 411 predicted proteins | sample MarCyaLeptolynsp_FD_187757 | JGI IMG/M metagenome (GOLD analysis project Ga0207422, IMG submission 187757) | Marine cyanobacterial communities from Panama - species 1 Leptolyngbya sp. (SPAdes) | ecosystem: Environmental > Aquatic > Marine > Unclassified | place: Panama: Panama City | collected...
CCATAGCGGCGCACCGCCGACAGCCAGGCGCAGAGAGCGGCGGGCTCCGACAAGACCTGCCGGAAATCGCCGCCCGGCGCCATGGAGGCGAGACAGCTGTCCCAGGTTTCGACCGCGGGGTCCAGCCAGCCCGGCGGAGGTGGTGCCTTCCGGTCATAGGCATTGGCAAGCAGCCAGTCCCCCGGGAACCTAAGGATCTTTTCCTCGGGCGCGAAGGTCACGACCAGGCCGCTCCCCTCCACCGCCACGCGCGAAATGTGCGTCGACTCCGGAATTTCGCCGAGAGTGACAAGACGCTGGCCATTGTCCGGCGATCGTGTGTCGGCATCCAGGGCGTTGTACCGCAGCCATTGGGCGTGAAACCGCAGACCGGTGCCATCGCTCCAGCGCGCTATCAGCGCCGTTCCCTCTTCCAGGATACTTACGGATTCGATCGTCGCCATTCCAATCTCCCGCTGCCCGAGGCACGGACGTCAAAACGGAACCGCAGCACCGCTGCCTAGCAAATCCTGTACGGCCGGCGCAACCTCAATCGCGGATACCCCAAAACGGACAAATCAGTCCGCTTTCCAAACCGCCAGCTCATAGCCGTCGGGGTCGGCAAAGTGAAACCGTCGGCCGCCGGGAAACGCAAACACCGGCTTGACGATCTTGCCGCCGGCGTCCACGACGCTCCTCTGAAGTTCTTCCAAGTTCTCGCCGTACAGCACCACCAAAGGTCCGCCCGGTGTCACCGGAGCGGTAGCGTCGAATCCGCCCTTCATCGTTCCGTCGGTGAACTCGCAATAGTCGGGTCCGTAATCCGTGAAGTTCCAGCCAAAGGCCTTTCCGTAGAACTCCTTGGACTTGGCGATGTTGCCGACGTTGAACTCGATGTAGTCGATGCGTCGGTCTTCCTGCGGCTTTTGGCTGCTCACTTCCGTCTCCTGACTTTAGTCATTTGAGTGCAGAATCTAGAACAAAAAGCGAACATTCACAAGATGCTTAGGGCCGTTGCGCCAGGCAGGGATCAGGCCGACGCGCTGGGCCGCGCGGCGACCTCGGCCTGCCAACGCAATACGTTCGGACAGCTCTCCGGCACCTCCAATTCGGCCCGCTTGGCGAAATCGATCGTCACAAAGGCCGTGATGTCGGCAATCGTGAAAGAGTCCCCGGCCAGAAAAGCGCTGTCGGCGAGCCTCGTATCGATATTGGCGAGAAAGCGGCCAAAGGTCTGCTTGCCGCGTTCCACCAGCGCCGGGATCTGCGGCACGCCGCTTGGCTGGCCTGCCAAGCCGCGATCCTCGAACATCGACAAGGAATTGCGTACGGCCTCGGCCGCCGCCAGATAGCCCTCGAACTCCACCCGCCTGTTCCACATTTCGACGATCGCCTTGTCCTTGGCGTCCCGCCCCATCAAGGGCGGCTCGGGGACGGTTTCCTCGAAATAGCGGCAGATCGCGACGGTTTCCGTAATGACGGTGCCGTCGTCCAGTTCCAGGGCCGGAATCAAGGCATTGGGGCTAATGGCGCGAAAGGACTCGCTGAACTGCTCGCGGTTCCGCGTGTTGATCTGGACCATTGGGACATCCACCCCCTTTTCCGACAGGAACATGCGCACCCGCCGCGGGTTGGGGGCCAAGGTGAAATCGTAGAGCTTCATGGTGGACTGTCTCCGGAGGTCTGATCGAAGGGACGGCAGCGACTTCCGGCCAAGTCTGCAATCCCGCGACCGCAAGTCAAGCAGACCCGGTATTCCACAAACCGTCTCTTTGGCCGCTTCTCTCCGGCCGCCTCTCTTCTGATCGAAAAGGCGAAGCCTTGCATCGTCCCAGGAAAACGAATTTGCTACACTTCTGTTCAGCGGTCGGAAAACACGGAGATCTGCTTCTCCGACCCATCATAAAGAGCATGAGGGCGGCAATGATCAAAAAACTACTGGTGCCGGTGGACGGCTCCGCGCAAAGCGTAAAGGCCGTCGAACTGGCGAGCGATCTTGCGACCAAGTTCGGGGCGGAAGTCATCTTGCTCCATGTCCTCCTGCGCGGCCACATGCCCGAAGGGCTGAAGCGCGCGATCGAGGTCGAAGTCGGCGCGCGCGGCGGCGGCGGCGGCAGTGCCGCGCCCGTCAATATTCCTCAGGAAATCATGGCCCGTGTGCAAGACAAGCAGACAACCCAGCTTTCGCTTGAGGCGCTCGATGTGATCGCGAAATACGTCCTCTCGAAGGTGGCAACGCTCTGCCGAGACAAGGGAGTCGAGAAGGTCACTCAGAGTGTGGAAGAAGGAGACCCCGCCGAAATCATTCTCGCGAAGGCCGAGAGCGCGGGCGTCGATATGATTGTCATGGGCAACCGTGGTTTGAGCAGCCTGAAGGGAATGCTGGTCGGCAGCGTCTCTCAGAAAGTCGGCGCACTGGCACGCTGCACCTGCGTCACCGTGAAATAGCTCCAAACAGAGGACAGTGAAGCATGCCTCGCTACAACAAGATCCTGATCACCGGGGCCGCCGGAAACTTGGGGCGGGTCCTTCGCAAGGGCCTGTCGCCGCTGGCATCGACGCTGCGGCTCACCGATCGAGTGCGGATGGGGGCCGGCGCCCCGAACGAGGAAATGGTGCAGTGTGAGCTCGGCGACCTCGACGCGGTGATGGAGACGGTCAAGGGTTGCGATGCCGTTGTGCACTTCGGGGCCGCCCCCGTCGAACGCCCCTGGGAGGAAATTCTCGAGTCCTCCATCAAGGGCGGCTACAATGTATACGAAGCGGCGCGGCGCCACGGCATCAAGCGCGTCGTCTACGCAAGTTCCATCCACGCGGTCGGTTATGTACGGCGGGAAGAAGGCGCCGACACCGATACACCGCACCGTCCCGACACCCTCTATGGCGTCTCGAAGTGTTTCGTGGAGGACCTGGCCCAACTTTACTTCCATAAGTTCGGGATTGAATCCGCCTGTTTGCGCATCAACTCCTGCTTCGAGACTCCGACGGACCGCCGCCATCTGGCGACCTGGCTCAGCTTTGATGACCTGGTGCAGCTCGTTTCCCGCTGCCTTCTGGCCGAGCGGATTGGGTTTACCGTGGCCTACGGAATTTCCGACAACCGGGAGGTCTTCTTTTCAAATCACAAAGTGGCTCATCTCGGCTACCGTCCCAAGGATTCCGCCGAGGACCATCGAGACGCCGTCGAGGAGAAAGTCGCGCCAGGCGATCCCTTTGATCCGGTGGTTGAATTTGTCGGCGGCGTGTTCTGCTCCATGGGCCACCCCGATGATGAGGCCGGAGAAGCCCCATAGCCGAGAAGTAGCCGAACTCAGCCCTTCCCCCGGATAGCGACGCCTAAAATTTGAGGTGATTCGCCGCCTTGCTGTGGCATTTGGGGGGTCTCGCCCCGGCATTAAGGGAACGTTGGCCATGCTGCCCCATCATGCCGCGCAATGGCGGAACAGGGCCGCAGGACGCTACCGCCCGACCCCGCACCAAGCAACGCAGCTTTAGGAGCCTTGTCATGAAGACTCGGACCAGCACTTCGGGGACGGACTTTTCTGGGGGGAATGAATTTTCCGGCCGCAGCGGCCCCCGGCGCCTCGCCGCCCGCATCGCCTTCGCTTCGGCCCTCGCGCTCGGAACCTTTCTGGCGACTCCGGCTATTGCGGGTGACAGCCTCGTCATCCGCGATTTCACGCTGACCCACGGCATCCAGGACCGTGAGCCGGCGGATAAGGTCGAGGCTTTTGGACCCAGCGCAGACAAGGGCTACGCTTTCGTGCGCATTGCCAATGACGGTCCCCCGACCGCCGTGACCGTCGTCTGGAGCCACGAGGGCAAGCAGCATGCTTCCCTCGATCTCAACATCGGCACATCAAACGGCTGGCGCACCTGGAGCAGCAGCAACCTGAAACAGGGCGATTGGACGGTCGAACTGGTTGACGCCAACGGCGTGGTTCTCGTGCAGCGCGACTTCACGGTCGGCACCGACACGGCAACTGCCCGTCCCGCGATGGATCAGATGGATGACAGCGGGCGCTTCCAGCAACTCAGCGAAGATCCGGCCATTGCGCCGCTGTTCGAATCAGACTCGAACACCGGTATGCGCGCGGCGCCGAGCGACGGCTAAGTTCCAACCGCCGACGCTGACTCTCGCACCGGCCCGCGGCTTGGGGGAGCCGCGGGCCGTCAATAGATCTCCGGCACGTAAAGCTCGTCGGGCAGGGTCTTGCGCTCGTAGTTCGGATTGAAGACCCGGTCCGGCAATGTCACATCTTCGTTGGGCACCTCTCCATAGGGAACCTGCTGCAGCAAGTGGTGGATGCAGTTGAGCCGCGCCTGCTTCTTGTCGTTGCCCTCGATAATCCACCAGGGTGCCTCCGGAATGTTCGTCCGGTCGAACATCTCTTCCTTGACCTTGGTGTACTGCTCCCAGCGCACCCGTGACTGCAGATCCATCGGACTCAATTTCCACTGCTTCATTGGGTCGTGGATGCGCATCAGGAAGCGGAGTTGCTGTTCCTGGTCGGTGATGGAGAACCAATACTTCACCAGCTTGATGCCGGAGCGGACCAGCATGCGTTCGAATTCCGGGACGTCGTTGAAGAACTCATCGACCTGCGGCGGCGTGGCAAAATCCATGACCCGTTCAACGCCGGCACGATTGTACCAAGAGCGGTCGAACAGCACGATTTCACCGCCGGCCGGCAGATAGGGCACGTAGCGCTGAAAGTACCACTGGGTCTTTTCGCGCTCGTTCGGGGCCGGAAGCGCGGCGACACGGCAAACTCGCGGGTTCAGACGCTGCGCGATGCGCTTGATGACACCACCTTTCCCTGCGGCGTCCCGCCCCTCGAACACCACGACAAGCTTGTATTTCGTGTGCACGACCCAGTCCTGCAACTTCACCAGCTCGGCCTGCAGGCGCAGCAACTCACGGAAGTACTTTCGCCGATTGAGAGTCGATTTGTGTTTCAGATCAGTAATCTGACGCAACTCAGCGGCAATGCGCTCGTCGTCGATCTCCATTTCAAGTTCTTCGTCGAAACTGTCCTGCAGTTCCGCGTCGACCCAACTCAGTTCTTCATCGTTACGCAGGTCCGTGCTCATGCGTTCTTCTTCTCCCTTCGTCCAGCGCGCTGCATCCTCCCCCCAAATTCAGCAGACTAAACCAAAAAATGACATCCGGGCGGTCCCGAATCCCGGGCCCCGGAGTCAGCCATGAATGTGCAACAGATGCCCTCCCATATTAATTGATGAAGATCAATTTACGCACGTTGTCGTTCATCCCTGCCGCGCGATATTGTGTCGAGAGTACCGTCCGGCCGGAGGCCCGGATTGAAAAGTCAACGATGGGAAATCCCCTGACATGATCCTTGGTCCAATCTGGGCAATCCGCGTGTTCGTCCCCGATGTCGCCGCGGTTCGGAGCTTCTATCGCGACCAGCTCGGCCTGCCGGAGGCTTTCGCCGATGAGACCGTACTGGTCTACAACACAGGCACGGCCGATTTGATCGTCGAGGAAGCGGATCCCGAGGACGAAGAAGAGGGACCGATGATCGGCCGGTTTGTCGGAGTTTCCTTCACTGTGGTCGACATCGACGCCGCTTACGAAAGCCTGTCGGCCAGAGGCGTTCAATTCGAAGCTGCGCCGGAAAAGCAAGCTTGGGGCGGAGCCCTGGCTCATGTCCGGGACCCGGCCGGCAATGTTCTGACCTTGGTTGAACCGCCGCAATCCTCGGGGTAACCGCCCCGGCCCGGTCAGTTCGACAACTCCTTCAGGTACGCCGGAATGACCGGCGTCAGTTCTTCGATGCGTTTCGCGCAGACAAAGAAGACTGGCCGGTGAAAAACCGGGGCGCCGGGGACGAGGTGCAGCAACTTCGAGCCGATCAGCGGCCCCGCAATGCGGTCCGGCAGATATGCCGACCCTCCATAATCTCTCAGGTAGTCGAGCGCCAGCAGCGCGCTGCCGAATGTGGCCATGGGCGTCGTGATGTCCGGAAACGCTGTCGCATGATCGCGGCGAAACTCCTCGCCGAAATCGACGAAGACATAATCTGACGGCGAGCCCATTCGGTCGTCCGGGCGGGTCGACACGAGGACAAGGTCCTGCGCGGCGAGCTGGTGCTGCCTCAACCCATCACTCTGCGGCGGCGTGTGACATAGCGCGGCCTCGATTAGGCCCGTCCTCAGCCAACGGTCCAGTTCGGGTTGCTCGCCGGGCCAGACGGAGAAGGCGATTTCGGGTTCCCTCTCTTTCAGGGCGCCGATCAGGCGATCCGCATAACCGCGCCAAAGATCGAACTGGCACCCGATGTTGCAGACCGACGAGATAGCGGCCGGAAGCGATGTCTCGAGCCGCGCCTGCTTCCACAGCTGGCTGATCACCTCGGCATAGCGTTGAAACTTGAATCCCGCAGACGTGAGTTCCGCGCCGGATCTACGGCGATGAAACAGCGGCTGGCCGACCTGGTCCTCCAGGGCGTTAAGCCGCGCCGTCACGGTCGATTGAGAGACGTTCAATTGGTCTGCCGCGCGGCTCAGGGCGCCGGTCTGCACGACCGCCAAAAAGGTCTGAAGGGCAGCTAACTGCATGGCGCCTTCCTTTAATTCGAATAAATCGAACTTTCTCTTTAATAATATTCGCTTTCTCGAAAAAAAGAACTGTGAAAAAGTCGACCTCCGAAACAGGAGTTGCCGATGGAGTTCAATCACTTTCTCTCCAGCTATTTGCCGGATCCCGCCTACGGCGGCCGGCGCCTCTTCGCGGATATGGTGGAACAGGCCGAGGCCGCCGAGCGTCTGGGTTATCGCGGCGTCACGATTCCCGAACACCACCTGCTCAACGTACTGTTGACGCCTTCGCCGCTGCAAATGGCCGTCAAGGTCGCGAGTGTGACGGAGCGCATCGAGGTGGCGACCTCCGTCGCGGTGTTGCCCATCCGCGACATGCGGGTTTTCGCGGGCGAGGTCGCGCAAGCCGACATCCTGACGGACGGGCGGCTGGTCTTGGGGGTCGGGCGCGGCGCTTTCGCCTACGAGATCGAGCGTTTCGGCATCCCGATGGAAGAGACCAGGGCGAAGTTCGACGAAAGCCTGGATGTCCTGATCGCGTTACTGTCTCGGAAGGACGTCGGCTGGTCCGGCAGCTACTACAACTTCGAACCCCTGACGATCATGCCCCGGCCCCTGACGCAGCCCTTGCCGCGGATGATGATCGCCGTGATGAATCCGGCCGGCATCGCGGCCTGTACCCGCCGCGGGTTTCATATCCAGACAACCCCGCTATCGGGAAACCCGGACCTCTTCAAGGCGCAGGTCGCGGCGCACAAGGAGGCAAAGGCGGAGATGGGCGCGAGGGGCGAACACCTGCGCCTCATGATGTCCCGGGTTGCGGTCTGCTGCGAGAACGAGGCCGAGACCGAACAGATACTCGCCCGCGCCTACGACTACTACTGCCGCTTCGACAATGTCTTCACAGGTCCGGGTCAGGTAGAGAAGGGCTGTATCGCCCCCCTGCCCCGCGCTCAATCCATCGAAGAACTGAAAGACAACCTCATCATCTGCCCTCCGGAGCAAATGGTCGAACGCCTTGCCGCCTACTCGGAGGCCGGAATTGACGAGTTCATTTTGAGTTCCAACCTCGGCCAACCGCAATCTCAACACCTGGACGCCATGGCACGCTTCGCTGCCGAGGTAATGACGCATTTCAATGAGGCTCACACCGCAAAGAATGTCGCGTGACCCTCTGCCGCAATCGACCGACGAAAGGATCGGCCAAATGACTGCAGTGGATGTCTCCTACTCCGTCGCAGGCGAAGGCCCGCCTCTCTATATGGTCCATGGCATCGGCTCGCGCCGCATCACCTGGGACAAACTCGTTGCCGAACTCCAGCGCGACTTCACCTGTGTCTCCTATGATCTGCGCGGTCACGGCGACAGTCCGGTGCCGCCGGTCCCCTATTCCCTCGACGAACTCGTCGAAGACCTGGAGGCGCTGCGGGCGCGTCTTGGGCACGAACAGATTCACATCGTTGGCCATTCCTTGGGCGGCCAAATCGGTCCCGCCTATGCACGCACCCATCCGCGGCGGGTCAGCAGCGTATCATTGCTCAGCACGGCCGCAGGCCGGACCGCCGGCGACAGCGCCAAGGTCAAAGGCGTTGTCGCGGCGATGCGGCTGAAGGGCGTAGCCCCGGTGCTTCGAACCCTAATCGAACGCTGGTATACGGACGCTTTCATCGCTGCGCGGCCTGACGCCATTGAGGCGCGCATCAAACAGGTCGTCGACACGCCGGAAGAGGTCTTCCTCTCCGTCTTCGATATCTACGCCAGCACCGAGATGCTTCCTTGGCTCGGCCAGGTGGCCTGCCCTTGCCTTGTGATGACCGGGGAATTGGATGGCGGCTGCAATCCACGACTTAACAAAGTGATCGCCGATACTCTGCCCAACGCCGAACTCTTGATCCTCGAAGCATTGAAACATTCGATACTGATCGAAGGTCCTGAGCGCGTCCTTCCTCCTCTACGGGACTTCCTTCTGCGCCACAAAGGAACAGGCGGATAGCACCAGCCTATGCGCGCGCGACCGGGTCCTCGCGGCGTCCGGGGTCCAGAGCGCCTCTAACCCTTTGCAGCAAATCGGCACGCCTGTAGGGCTTGCTCACCAGTTCGGCGTCTCTTTCGAGGCTCCGGTCCCCGGATAGGACGTCTTCGGCATAGCCCGTCGTGTAGATCACCTTGATGCCTGGTTGCAGACGCCTCGCCTCCTGCGCGATTTCCATGCCATTCATGCCGCCCGGCAAAATGACATCCGTGAACAACAGGTCGAAAGGCTTTCCAGCGCGCAGGCAGGCCACCGCCTCTCGTCCGTCCGTCGCTTCCGACACGTCATAACCAAGGTCCCGCAGGATCTTGACCGGAATTTCACGTACGCCCGGATCGTCTTCCACGACCAAGATTCGTCCCGAAGCGTTCGGAGCCTGAGCTCTTGCCGCTGCGTCGCCGGTCTGTGGGACGGGTTCCTGCTGCAAGGACCCCGTGGAGCGCGGCAGATAGAGCTTTACCGTCGTTCCGGTCCCGGCCTCGCTATCGATGGCGATATGCCCCCTCGACTGCTTGGCAAAGCCATATACCATGCTCAGACCAAGGCCGCTGCCCTTGCCGACCTCCTTTGTTGTGAAGAAGGGTTCGAACACCTTCTCCAGCACAGCCCGGTTCATGCCGCTCCCGCTGTCCCGGACCGCGACCAAGACGTAGTCTCCGGGCTGAACTTCTTCGTTCCGGCTGGCGAAGTCGTGGTCCAGCGTCACGTTGGCGCTTTCGATGGATAGCGTTCCGCCCTGCGGCATGGCGTCCCGCGCGTTCAGAACCAGATTGATCAAGGCATTCTCGAATTGATGCGGGTCGATCATGGCGGGCCAGAGATCCGCTCCTGCCACCAACCGCAAGTCAACCTGCTCTCCCAAAGTGCGGTCGAGCATCTCTTCGAGGCCGGCCAGCAGTTCTGCCACATCAGCCGATCTCGGCGCCAGCGCCTGCTGCCGTGAGAATGCTAGCAGTCGGTTAGTCAAAGAAGCGCCGCGTTCCGCCGATCGGATAATCGCTTCGACTTGCTTCTGGACATCCGGATCGCCAATGAGGTTCTCCTTCAACAGCTCCGCATTGCCGAGAAGGACCCCCAGTAGATTGTTGAAGTCGTGGGCCACACCGCCTGTCAACTGTCCCACCGCCTCCATTCTCTGAACGCGGCGCAGTTGGTCTTCGAGGACTTTTCTCTCCGTGATATCGATAATGCTGACCGGCACGTTCTTGAAGCCGTCGCGAGTCTCCGGAATGCGGTAGGTGATGATCGCAGTGAGGTTGCGTCCGTCCAGCGTGCGATACTTTGCCTCTGACCGGAACACTTCCTTCTTGTCCCATATGGCACAGAGCTCCTCGATAAAGACGCTCATGGTTTCTTCGCCGAAGGTCTGGCTGATCTTGCCAAGCATCTCCTTTTCCGTCCGCGCACCGAAGAGCTTCAAGGTTCCTTCGTTCACCTGAATCACTTTGACCTGAGAGACCAAATCCCAGGCGACGTCTCGATTCTCATCCAAGTACTGCCGCAGGTCGGTGACGCCCTCGTCTCTGAGTGCATCAAGCGACTCACAGACCTGAGACAAGTCCTCGTTCCAGATCGACACCTCCGCATTCTCGAACAGCAGCTTGAAACGGCGCTCGCTTTCACTGAGCGCTTCTTCGGCCAACTTCCGCTCCGTGATGTCATGTACGAAGGACTCCAGGACCCGGGTGTTTTCCGTCTCGTCGTGCAGAACTCTCGAACTGAGAGCAATCCAAATGAGGTTTCCATCCTTGCGCCGGACTCGCACTTCCTTCCCGATGACCACGCCGGTCCGCAGCAATTCATCCATGACCTCACTGCGGACGCGCGGTTCGACGTAGAGTGTGCCCGCAATGTCGTGACCGTAGTGCGCGAGAAAAGCCTCGGGAGTCTGGCAGCCGAGCATCTTTGCCATCGACTTATTGACCTCGAGGAAGCGGCCGTCGACCGTGGAGCGACAGATTCCTTCCGCGGCGTGCTCGAAGATCCGGCGGAATCGTTGCTCGCTCTCGACAAGTGAGTGTGCGTTCTTCCGAAAGACATGGAACGCGCGGGCCAACTCCCCGACTTCATCGGAGCGTTCTGTGGCCGGCACTTCGGCGGACATGTCGCCCTTTGCCAGACGGATCATCGAATTCGTTACACCGTCAAGACTGCGCACCAGGCCCGTCGACAGTGACGTTGCAAAGGCGACTCCCACCAGCAAACCGAAAACGCCGACGATCAGCACCAGGACCAGCGAACGTTCAGTGGTCAGCGTCGTCGAAAGACGAATCGACTCATTTCTGATGTTGGCGAAGTCCGCAAGAAGGCGCACGCGTTTCAAGATCTCATTCGCCCGGGCCTCAAGCGGTCCATTCAGAATCTTTGCGCGGGCAGTACTCGCCGCAACGATTCGTTTGATGGTCTGGTGATAGACAGGGATCAGTTCGATGACGCTCTGCCCTGCAGTGCGTTCCGCTTCCCGCTCCTCCACTGCCAGCAACGTCCAAAGGTGCTCGATCGCTTTGTCCAGATCTTCTTGAACCACTGCGACGGATTGAGCGTTTCCCTTATCGAGGAATGTCTGGACGCCAAGGCGCGCTGCATCGAGACTTTGTTTGACACCACTCACGTAATTCGCAGCAACCAGATCTTCGCGGGTTCCAGCGAGCGAAACAGGTACCGCGATGCGATCCAGATAGGCATCAATCTCCGTATCGAGTTCGGCAAGCCTGCGATAGACGAGATCTTCGCGCAGTCTGGTCAAGGCGATCACCTGCTCCAGCTCCGCGCCGTGCATCTCAATCAGGTCCTGGAGCGCACCGGGCGACTTGGTGATCTCTTCGGACGCCGCAATATCCTCCACCAGGCGCGCGTGATAGGTTAGGCGCTCCTGGTGACTGCGCAGCGTGGCCAAAGTGTCGTGGCTCGGCGATGCCAGATAGATCTGCACAACCCGCCGCAAACTGCTCATACTCTGGCGCAGGTCGGAGGCCGCCTGCGCATCTCCTACGGACTGCACGAAGGCTCCGGTATTTTTCAAAACGCGCTGAGCCGTCCCAACCGATACGACGACCGTGACGACGATGACGGTCAGGCAGGCGATGAAGCCTGTGACGATCTTCGTCCTGAAGGTCACGCGACGGAATGGACTGGAGAGTTGCATTTTGGGACTAGCGCCTAGAGGCTGACATCATCGACGCGATAGAGCCCAGGCGTGAGAGCCGCTTCTTTGAAAAGAGCGAACTGGTCCCGCCCACCGACAAGTTCGGCTATCAACCCATCCCATTCGGGCCGCCCAGCCCCCCCGGCCGCGGACCATTCGTTCAGCTCTCCCGCGTTCGGCGCATAAACCTGCACGCCCGCGCCGGACAGCTTGTCCATGACCATCTGCCGCGCGACCGGCACCTTGGCAAGGTTGTCGCGAAAGGTCTTCTCTGCGGCTTCGCGGATCGCTTGACGCTGTTCCTTCTTCAAGCTCTCGAGCCAAGCCAGGTTGACCGTATAGACCTGAGCATCGGCAACAGACCTGATGAAGGACACCGACCCGAGCTGGTCCCAGATGCCGCTCACGTAGAGGGCCGTTATCGCCGGATCCAGCGCATCCGCTCGGCCCGCGACAATGGCCTCGCGGGTATCGCCCCAAGGCACGGGAACCGGGATCGCGCCGCATAGAGAATAGAACTGACGCAGGATCCGTGAACCCGGCACACGGAACTTGACGGCGGTCAGGTCCCCTGGCCGGCGAATGGGACTGGGAAGGCGCTTTGAAGCGGCGGCCGTCCGGGGATCGAGCGCAACATAGAGCAGAACATCGAATCCCTTCTGCCGGATCTTGGGATGGACCGCATCGCGCCACTGCGCGCTGGTGACAAGATTGACGAAGCGCTGGTTCGTGTTCGCCCAATAGGGGATGTTCAGAAGATCAACGACAGGCGCGAAGGGGGAGAAGTTGGAAATGGAGTGCTGGGCGACCTGAATCTCGTTCTGCCGCACCTTGGCGGCCAGACGCGACCCCTTTCCGAGCGTTCCCCCATCTGCCAAGTTCACATAGATTCGTCCGCGGGACGCGGTCTCGATGTTGCGCTTGAGTTCCAGCTGGACCAACGGATAGTAGGCTTCTAGCGCGAGCGGAACTTCTGTCGCGACGGTCATCTTGACCTCGGCACGTCTTTTCTTGTCCTGCTCTTCGGCAGGGTCGAATGTCTCGGCCCGCGCGCGGGGGCCGCCCAGCCCGGTGGCCAGGACGGCGGCGGACAGACAGGCAAGCCCGCCGTTTCGGCAGGCCCTTAGAAAGTGACGCCGTTCCATGGGCCCAAAGTGGCAGGGATATGGTTAATTATCCTAAAATTTCCGCGAACCCTTAAATACGCGGTGGGCGGCTAAGGCCGGCAATTTCCCGTGCCTCATGCGGGGCCCGGCGGGATTCGCGTCAAGAATGGTGACCGTCAGCTCAGTACAACTCCAAACTGCCCTCGATCCGATTGCGGCTTGAATCCTCCTTGCCAAAGGCAGCCCTCAGCACGTTAGATACGATCCCGAAAAGGGGCATGAGGGGGAGCTAAGCCATAGGCAGGGAAGAGAATTCCGGGAACCCTTCCACGGCGGCCACAAACGCGGCCATTACAGTGGACGGGGTGACCAAGGTCTTCGGCGAGGGCCCCTCCGCAGTCCGGGCGCTCGACGACGTATCCATTACCATCCGCGAGAACGAATTCTTCACGCTGCTCGGGCCCTCGGGGTGCGGCAAAACCACGCTGCTGCGGCTGATCGCCGGTTTCGACCACCCGAGCGAAGGCATCATCCTGCTACAGGATCAGGACATTTCTCACTTGCCGCCCTACCAGCGCTCCGTCAACACGGTGTTCCAGAGCTATGCACTGTTCCCGCACATGACTGTGGCACAGAACATCGCCTTCGGGCTGGAGATGCTGGGGCGGCCAAAATCCGAAGTGACGGACACGGTCGGCGCCATGCTGAAGCTGGTGCGCATGGAGGAGCTGCGCGACCGCCGGACCGATCAGATTTCCGGCGGGCAGCAACAGCGCGTGGCGCTGGCCCGTGCGCTCGCGCCGCGCCCCAAGGTGCTGCTGCTCGACGAGCCGCTATCGGCGCTGGACTACAAGCTGCGCAAGGACATGCAGATCGAGCTCAAGCGCCTGCAGGACGAAATCGGCATTACCTTCATTTTCGTCACCCATGACCAGGAAGAAGCCCTGACCATGTCTGACCGCATCGCGGTGATGAGTGACGGCCGCGCCCTGCAGGTCGGCACGCCGCGTCAGATCTACGATCATCCGGCAGAGCGTTTCGTCGCGGATTTCATCGGCGACACTAACTTCCTGACGGCCGACCTGCTGTCGGCCGACGCGGGACGCGCGCAGATCCGCCTTTCTTCGGGCCGGGAAATCGGAGCCGATCTGCCTGAAGGCATGCGCGCGAGCGGCACTGCGACCGTCGTCGTCCGTCCCGAGCACGCCGACCTGGTCGCGCATTCCGCGGCTGAAAGCGACTTAAAGGGCGTACTGGAAAACATCGTCTATATCGGGACCGATACGCACTACCATGTCCGGGTCGATGGCGGCGAAGCTTTCGTGGTGCGCAGTCAGAACCTGCGCGACCGGGATGAATCCTTTCAACAGGAACAGCCGGTTGGCATCGCGTTCAAGCCGGACGCGGCCCAAGTCCTGAGGGACTGACATGACGGACCAAGCCACCACGCCCGGAATGGTCGAGGAACAGCGGCGGCGGCGCGTGCGGCGAAATTGGCTGCTCTGCGCCCCGGCATTATTGGTTCTCTTCGCCGCGGCGTCTGGTCCACTCCTGATTGTTCTCGTCTATTCCTTTCTCGAGCCCGGCGAATACAGCGGTGTCATCTGGGAAACGTCCGGCGATGCCTGGTTCAATGTCATCTTTCAAAGAGATATCTTTGACGAAACGGTTTCCTTCGCTGACGCGCATCTCGCAATTTTGTGGCGATCGGTCCGATTATCGTTCCTCACGACAGTCGCAACTCTCGTCTTCGGGTTTCCGACGGCCTACTTCATCGCGACCCGTCCACCGCAGACGCGGAACCTCTGGCTGTTCCTGATTACCATCCCCTTCTGGACCAACCTGCTGATCCGTACCTTCGCGATCTTGGAAGTGATTCGCAACGAAGGCATCGTCAACACGGTCCTCCGTTTCACCGGCCTGATCGATCAGCCGATCCAGATGCTCTATACCGATTTCGCGATCCTGCTCGGCATGGCCTATGTCTATCTGCCGTTGATGGTGCTGCCGCTCTATGCCGCGATGGAGCGTCTGGACTTCCGCCTCATCGAAGCGGCCTATGACTTATATGCCACCCCCCTGCGGGTGCTGCGCCGGGTCATCATTCCCATCGCCAAGCCGGGAATCGTCGCGGGCTCTATTCTGGTTTTCATTCCGGCGCTCGGCGCCTTCGTCACGCCGCGCGTGCTCGGCGGCGGCAAACGCATGATGCTCGGCAATCTGATTGAGCTGCAATTCGGCGCGGGCCGCAACTGGCCGCTCGGCGCATCGCTCTCGATCACGCTGCTCGCTATCGTGATGGTCGCCCTGCTGATTTACGTCCGGACCGTGCAGCGCGAAGCGGAGGCCCGGCAATGAGGAGTGCGACAAAGGCCGCGCCGTTCTCCCTGAAGCGGCAGCCCGGCTTCACGGCGATCGCCATCGTCTGCTTCCTCATTCTCTACGCGCCGATCCTCACGCTGGTGATCTATTCCTTCAACGCGGGCAAATACATCGCGATCTGGGAAGGCTTCTCCTTTCAATGGTACATCGCTGCCTGGAACAACGAAGCGGTACAGGATGCCGCCCTGCGCTCCCTCGTCCTTGCCGTTCAGGCATCCCTCTATTCCACGATCTTGGCGACCATGGCGGCGCTCGGAACCACGCGCGTTCGTCCCTACCGCGGTCTGACTGCGATCTATGCCATGATCAATCAACCCTTGATGGTACCGGAGATCGTCACCGCGGTAGCCCTGTTGATCCTTTTTGCCATGATCAAGATTGCCACGGGCATTCAGGGCCTGGGCTATCTCGTGGCCGCCCACACCGCTTTCTGTATTCCTTTCGCCTATCTTCCGATCCGCGCGCGGCTGGAAGGCATGGACCTGACCCTGGAAACGGCGGCCGCCGACCTCTATGCCACACCCTGGAAGACCTTCTGGCGCGTGACCCTGCCCTTGATGTGGCCGGGCATCATCGCGGGCGCCATGCTGGCATTCGTTATTTCGCTGGACGACGTCGTGATCACCGAATTCGTGAAGTCGGCGGGACAGGAAACCCTGCCGACCTACATGCTGGGCCAATTGCGCCGTATCATCACACCGGAGATCAATGCCATCTCCACCGTGCTGCTCGGCATCTCGATCCTTGTCGTATCTCTCTTCTTCCTTATCACCCGGAAGCGTGCGTAAGATTTGTCCATAACAAAACAAGGGAGTTCAATGATGAAACGCAAACTGACCGCCGGCGTCCTCGGGGCGACGTTGCTCGCGTGGACGGGCATGGCCCAGGCAGCCGGCGAGTTGAACCTTTACAACTGGGGCAACTACACGAACCCAGATCTGATCACCAAGTTCGAAGAAGCCTACGACGTCAAAGTCACCATCACCGACTACGACTCGAATTCAACCGCGCTGGCAAAGGTGAAGGCCGGCGGCCACGGTTTCGATCTGGTGGTGCCCTCGGCCAGCTTCATGAAGATCTTCATCGATGAGGGGTTGGCGATGGAATCGCGCCCCGACCAGATGGAGAACTTCAAGCATGTCGCGGAGGAATGGCGGAATCCCGACTGGGATCCCGGCCGCAGGTACAGTGTGCCGTGGCAGTGGGGCAGCGTCGGCATGGTCGTCGACACCGAAGTCTACAGCGGCGACATCAATACCTCCGCCATCGTTTTCGATCCGCCGGAGGAATTGAAGGGCAAGATCAATATCGCGCCTGAGATGGGCGACATCATGGGTCTCGCCATCATGTACGTCGGTGGCCAGCCCTGCACCGACGACAAGGCGGTCTTGAAAAAGGCGCGTGACGCCCTGGTCGCCAGCAAGCCGCATTGGCTGTCGATGGATTACGGCCTCGTCGAGAAGATGCCGCGCGGCGACTTCTCCGCCGCCGCCTACTGGAACGGCGCCGCCTTCCGGGCACGTCTCGCCAAGCCGTCGATTCAGTTCGGCTATCCGAAAGAGGGTTTCCCCCTTTGGATGGACAGTGTGGTCATTCTTAAAGACGCCAAGAACGTCGAGAACGCCAAGCTGTTCATGAACTTCGTCATGGACCCGGAGAATGCCGCCTTGATCTCCAGCTTCGCCCGCTACGCGAACGGTATTTCCGGCTCGGAAGAGTTCATGCCCGAAGACATGAAGACCGCATCGGAAATCATCATCCCGGCGGAGTATAAGGATAAGGGTGTTTTCATTCCCGCCTGTTCCAAGGAAGTGAACGACATCTACACCAAGATCTGGACGGACCTGACGAAATAACGGTCCATCCCGGCGGATAAAAGATGGGGAAGGTTCGTTCGCGGGCCTTCTCCTTTTGACGCGGTTCCGCATGACATCTTTCAAACCAATCCGGAACGACGCCGTTTCGCTGGATAACTGGCGGACGGCGCCCTTCAGCGACGTAAGCTTTCACAACGTCGACTCACTGGTCCCCGTCAACCCGGTCGCCGCAGCCCGCAAGACCTGGGTTCTTGACGAGGACTCCCTCCCCATCGAGCGACTGGCCTTCGAAGACGGCGACGGACGCGAACGTCTGTTGGGCGAGGTCCTGGAATCCACACATACCCGCGGCCTCGTGGTGTTGCGCGGCGGACGGCTCGTCGCCGAGGGCTATTGGCGCGGCTATGACGGCACGCGCCCGCATATCCTGTTTTCGGTCACGAAATCGGTGACCGGAGCCTTGGCCGGCATCCTGGTCGAGCGTGGAGACCTCGACCCGGACAGTCCCGTCACCCGCTACCTGCCGGAGGTCGCCGAGTCCGCCTATGGCGACTGCAGCGTCCGTCATGTCCTGGACATGACCGTCAGTTCTTCGTTCAACGAGAATTACACCGATTCAGGGACCGACTATATCCGCTACCGCCGCGCCACCCTCTGGAACCCGGTTCCGCCCGGCGAACTCCGCGAGACTCTGCGCGGTTTTCTCTCCACCCTGCCGCGGGCCGAAGAAGCGCATGGCGAGATTTTCCGCTATCTTTCGCCCAACTCGGATCTTCTGGGTTGGATTCTGGAACGCGCCGCCGGACGGCCCTTTGTGGAATTGCTGTCAGACTCTATCTGGCGTCCCCTTGGCGCCGAAGCTGCCGCGATTACCACGGTTGATGCCGAGGGTGCCCCCCGGACCGCCGGGGGTCTTTGCGCTCTGCCCCGCGACCTCGCGCGCTTTGGCGAGTTGATGCGGCTCGGCGGCAAGATGCATGGCATGGATATCCTGCCGGCCTGGTGGGTCAACGACATTCGCGGCGGCGGAGACAGCAGGCCCTGGCAGAAGGGCAGCATGCATCACCTGCTTCCCAACGGACGCTACCGCAGCAAGTGGTATCAGACCGGCAGTTCCAGCGGCGCGTTCTGCGCCATCGGCATTCACGGCCAATGGCTGTGGATCGACCCGGCGCGGGAGGTCGTTATCGCCAAGGTTTCTACACAACCGGACCCAATTTGCGATCCGACCGACCTGTTGTTGATGCGCGCCTTCGACGCCATTGCGGAAAGCGTCTAAAGAAACTTCTTTCTAAACCGGCCGGTAGTACCTGACCGCGTTGTCGTGAAACAGGTTGCGGCGATCTGCTTCGGCAAGGTCGGCCGTGATGGCCTTAAAGCCATCGAAAATCTCGTCGAAGGTCGCCCAGATTCCATCGACCGGGAAGTTCGATGCGAACATGCAACGTTCGGCGCCGAAGATGCGGATCGTATCGCGCACGATGCCCCCGTTCAAATCCACCGTCCACTTCTGTTCCGGCACGCAAATGCCGGAGATCTTCACCGCCGTGTTCGGCTGTGCCGCAAAAGCTTCCATGGCTTCCCGCCATCCGGCCAGGCCCGATTCGCTGCGGTCGGCCGGCAGCCCCGTGTGATTGAGTATTATGGTGGTATCGGGATGGTCCCGCGCCAGATCGGCCGCTTCTCCCAGGTGCCACCACGGTGTTTGCAGATCGTAATGAAAGCCGTGTTTCGCCAGATGCCGGAAACCATCCCGGAATTTTGGATCGGCCATCGAGCCGGGCAGCCCCGGCTGGAAATCTTCACGAGAAGGCACGGCCGCGGGTTTCTGCCGCACGCTGCGCACCAGGGGAAAGGTCGCGTGCGCATCGAGCACCGCTTCGATATCGTTCCTGTCGAACCAGGCTTGGCCAATGACCGCGTGGGGATAACCCGTCCGATCGTGCAGCTCGTGGATCCAGACCGTTTCCCCGATGGGGTCAGTGCTGTCCCACTCCGCCTCCATGTGTACGGTCTTGACCACATTGTGGTTGGCCGTCACGCGCACATAGTCTTCAACGAGAAAATTCTTGCAGATCGACGCATAGTCGCCGTAGCGGAAAGGCACGCGCTCAGGCCCGCAGAGCCAAGGGTGCTTGTTCAACGACAGGTCCCAGAAATGATGGTGCGCGTCGATGATCGGCAGGTCGTCCATGGCGCGAACCTTTACAGCGAGTCTTTCTGATCGAAGAGCTTGAGGATCGCAATCCCGTCCAGGTCTTCATGCCCTTTGGAATTGAGGATGCGGAACAGGGAGGCCGTTTGGCTCGACATGGGAGTCGGCGCCTTCAAACCCTTGGCCAGGTCGTGGAGCATATCCAGGTCCTTCAGGATCTGCCGCGCATAGCCTCTTGGCGCAAAGTCCCGCTCGATCATACGGGGAAAGACGTTCTTCAGCATGTTCGAACCGGCATGGCCGGTCGCCAGAGCGTCCGGAATTTTCTTGGCGTCAATCCCGCCGGCTTCCGCCAGGGACAGGGCTTCGGCGAGGACCGCGTAGTTGTTCAGCACTAGAATTTGATTGACCATCTTCGCGACCTGTCCCGCACCGACTGGTCCAAAAACAGTATAGGCCGAAGATACCGCCTCAAGGATCGGCCCGGCGCGCGCCACGTCATCGTCGTCGCCTCCGACCATGACCGCGAGACTGCCTGCCTCCGCGCCTTCCGGCCCGCCCGACACCGGGGCGTCAATCCAACCCATGCCGCAATCCTCTTTGAGGCGCGCCGCCATCGCTTTCGTTTCGCTCACGATAGAGGTCGAATGATCGATCAGAATGGAGCCGGGTCTTGCCGCCTCGGAAATACCGCCCGCGCCGAATACGGCCTCCTCGACGCACTGTGTCGAGGTTACGCACATCAGAACAATGTCGCTGGCGGCCGCAACCTCCGCCGGCGAGGCAGCGGCCTTTACACCATGCCCTGCCGCCTGCGCCATTTTCTCTTCCACCAAGTCATAACCGGTGACCTGATAACCAAGACCGGCAAAGCGTCTTGTGAAGCCCTGACCCATCAACCCCAGGCCGATGAATCCCAAAGCCGACTTGTCTCCGCTCATGCCCAATCTCCCTTCTGCGGATTGCTAGCCCCGCGCCGCAAGGCGGGACAGCGCCATCTGTCTGCAGATGACGAAAGCGTTCTTGAAGGCCTCCGGCGTTGCAATGCCTTGGCCCGCTATGTCGTATCCCGTGCCATGGCCGCAGGTGGTGACGGCCACAGGCAAGCCCCCCAAGACCGTCACCCCCCGGCCAAACCCCATGAGCTTCATGGCGATTTGACCCTGGTCGTGGTACATCGTCACCACGACGTCGAACTGCTTGTTCTTCGCCCGCACGAAAATGGTGTCGGACGGCAGAGAGCCTTCGACGGCGATGCCTTCGGCCTTCGCCGCCGCAACGGCCGGATCGATGATGTCGATCTCCTCCCGCCCAAAGTTGCCGCCGTCTCCTGCGTGCGGATTCAGTGCCGCGACCCCGATCCGCGGCGTTTCGAATCCCGCAGCCTTCAGAGTCTGGTGGGCAAAACGGATGGACCCCAGAACCGCATCCCCAGTGATATATTTGACAACATCCGCCAGTGGTACATGGGAGGTGACGCGTGTCGTCCAAAGGCTGTCGATCCTGTCCAGGACGTTGAGCTCGCCATAGAGACCATCATATGCCAGCTCTTCCGCCAAGAACTGCATTTCGTCTTCCTGGCGCAAGCCGCCCAAGTGCATCGCCGCTTTGTTCAAAGGCGCGAAAACGACACCATCGCTACCTCCCTCCAGAGTGCGTTTAGCGGAGCGGACCAAAAGTTCCAGAACCTCTCGCCCTGCTCCTTTCGTTTCTTTGCTGCGCGTCGTCTCAAGTCCTTCGACGGGCCGGACGGGCGTGAAGCGAAAACACGTGCGGTCAAGCGCGACGCCGGCAACCGCTACCCCCTCCTCCAGAACCTGCGGATCGCCGAACACTTCGACGTCGGTCTCCGCGTAGTCCCGCGGCTCGGAGAGAAACTTCGCGACAAGCTCCGGCCCGATACCGTTGCGGTCCCCCAACAGCAAGGTAATGCGTGGTGTCACTGTTGCTCTCCAATCCGATAGCCGGCCATGGTCTCCAAGGTCTTGAGGACGGAAATGGCATCGCTGTCCCCTTCGCCACCGGCGATGCAGGCGTTGAGAACCTGCCAGGCAGCTGTTGCCCCCGGCAGGTAGAGCCCCAAGTCCTTGCAGGCATCGACCGCGAGCCCGAGGTCCTTGCGCTGCAGTTCCGTGCGGAAGGTCGGCGCGAAGTTGCGCTCCAGCATCCGTTTCCCATGATTTTCCAGGATGAAAGACTTCGCGGCCCCGCCCAGCAGCGCCTCGCGTACTGGAGCCGGGTCCGCGCCCGCCTTGGCAGCAAAGAGCAGGGCTTCCGCAACGGCATTCACCATGCTGCCGACAAGAATCTGGTTGGCGACTTTGCAGACCTGGCCGTCGCCGTTGCGTTCGCCGATCAAGGTGACGGTCGCACCCATGGCCTCGAACAGTGGCATGGCGCGCTCAAAGGCTGCGCGCGGGCCTCCGGCCATGATGCTCAGGTCCCCGGAAACAGCTTTCACCTCGCCTCCCGACACCGGCGCGTCCAGATAATCGCAGCCAAGCCCGTTGATGCGCTTCGCGAAGCCGACGGTTGCCTGCGGCGATATCGAGCTCATGTCGATCACCAGTTTCCCGTCGGTCAGCCCGGCGGCTACGCCGTCTTCGCGGAAGAGGACCGCCTCCACATGGGGCGTGTCCGGGACCATAACGACAATGATCTCGGACTCTTGCGCCACGGCCCGGCTGGAGGCGGCGACTTGGGCGCCCTGGGCCGCAAGCTCCTGAAGCAGCGACTTGTCCCGGTCATAGATAACGAGCGGAAAGCCGGCGACCTGCAGGTTCTTCGCCATCGGCTTGCCCATGGTGCCCAGCCCAATGAAGCCGACCTTGGCTCTGTCGCTCCTCATCCTGCCCCCCAGTCCCAACGGTTTTGCGTTCCCTTAGGTGATCAAGCCTAGGCGCTTGGGCAGGGCAATAAAATTAAAATAGCTTCATTTTTAGATTAGCTATTCTAAACTACTGACATGGTCTCACCGGCACCGTTGCGCGCCCTTTCCGCCTTCGAGGCGACGGCCAGGCTCTCCAGCGTCGCCCGTGCTGCGCAGGAACTCGGCGTGTCGGCGTCAGCCATCAGCCAGCAGATCAAATGGCTGGAACGCCACCTGCAGCGCCAACTGTTTCAGCGCAGCAAACGGCCGATGGTGCTGTCGGAGGCCGGGGACAGGCTGTTCAACGCCATCACCGGGGCCTTCCGGGATATCGACGCGGCGCTGACCCGTCTGGAGCCGACCGCGGCCCACCGCAGCCTCGCCATTCGGACGCCGCCGTCGCTCACCGCCAAGTGGATGATTCATCAGGTGGCGGATTTCCGGGAGCGTTTTCCCGGAATGGAGCTGCGCCTGGAAGCGACGAACGAGTACATCGAATTCGACTGGACGGGTTTCGACCTCGACGTCCGCATCGGAAACGGCAACTGGCCCGGACTCTATTCCTACCCGCTCATGACCGAGGAAATCCTACCGCTCTGCAGTCCAGCCTATCTGAAGAGAGGACCGCTTGCGCTCGGCGACCTGTCGGAACAGACCCTGATTCACTCCGCCAAGTCGCCCTTCACCTGGTCGCAGTGGCTTCACGAGAACAATGCTGCGCTGGACCGGGAACCGGATGCCCTGCGGTTCGACCGATCGTTTCTATCGATCGAAACGGCGGCGCAAGGACAAGGGGTCGCGCTCGAAAGCAGCTTCCTGGCGGCCAGGGAAATCGGCTCCGGCCTATTGGTGCCCGCTGTGAGAAATACGCAGCCCTTGCGGATCAAGCAGCATTGGCTGGTCTGTCCCTATCAACGCCTGCGCTCGACAAAGGTGCGGGACTTCATCCACTGGCTCTGGGGACACCTGCCGAACGCCTGGAAAACGCTCCCGCCGGAACTCTGAACCTCGGGTATCGGAAACGCTTCTCCAAACTGTCCAGAGCTTAATTCGGGGCGCTGAGCTTCGAGCTTTTCCGTGACCGATTTCTGCGCGGGCTCTTGAGCGCCCGGGCGAAGGCGAGTTCCTCCGCCAAACTATGGCGATGGAAGAGTGTGGCGCCCGCGGGGGCCGAATGCGCCCAAACCGCGTTCCAATAGATCATCAGGATATTCATAGGTCACTCTCCAGTTCGGCGAAGCGTGGTGTCGACAGTAGCGGCCTCACCGCTCAATCGCGTCGAGGTCGCCTCGGCTTTCGGACATCGCACCCCCCGTTCCGATCAGGGCGCTCAATTCAAGCGCACCGAAAGGGGCTCTCGGTGCGTGCTTAGCTATCCTTCGCCGCGGACGATGCCGCGGTCTTGGTCGTTGACGCGGTCTTGGCCGTTCTGGCTCGCGGCTTTGCTGTCCCCGATGCCGCCGCCTTGGACGTCGTCCTGGGCTTCGTCGCCCTCGGTTTCGCGGTCGAACGCTTCGCCGCACTGGACGTCGTTGCCCTCGGCTTTGCCGCCGCGGATTTCTTCCGTGCCGCGGCTGGTTTGCCGGCCGACTTGGCTGCGCTTGATCCGGCGGGTCGTGAGGCCCCCCCTTTCGGGCCGGCAGGGCTCTTTTCCGCGGCCTTCCGTTGAGACTTCAGAGCCTTTTCCAATGCGGCCACCCTTGCCTCAAGGCGGCCGACGGCCTTGGCTAGCTTGTCGACCGTCTTCTTGCTGGCGGGCTTTCCTTTGTCGTTCGCCTTATCTTTCTTGGCCATTCCGCTCTCCGGTTGTCTTGCATCGCGGCAGAGTTGTGCGCACCTCGTGCGCTCGCTTCGCCACCATATGCGCACACTGTGCGCGAACTCAAGCATAAAAGCGCACAACGTGCACTTTTTTTCTTGGCTCAAGCCGGAAGCTCTGCCAGATTTGCGGCGCAGGTAGCTGTCTGGGGACCGGTCCAGAGTATGGCGAAAATCAAAAAGACCAAGCAACGCCAAGGAGATAGGGATGATCGGGTGATGAAGCCCTCGGATTTCAAGCGCTGGCGGAAATCACTGCATCTTTCGCAGAAGGAGGCCGCGGAAGCCCTCGGCCTTAAGCGGCGTGTCGTCCAATACTATGAGAAGGGGGTGCGTGACGGCGCCCCAGTCGAGATCCCGAAGTCCATCCGTCTCGCCTGTTTCGCTATCGCGAAAGGCTGCACAGACTACAGCGGCCCAAGCGCGGATTAGAACGTTTGGATTGCTAAACAGTCCCGCCCTTACTTCGGCATAAAGGTCACCGCTTCGCCGTCTTTCAGAAACCGAAGCTGAACCCAACTGCCCGCTGTGTCGAACCAGAGCTCGCGCTCCTGGTCGCCTCTCACTTCGAACTTGTCGGCCTCGATGCGCCTTCCTGCTGCCTCCAGCGTTTCGCGCCCGCTGTGGCGGATGTTCAGGTTCAAGAGGTCTCCTGACTTGCTGTCCATCAACAGCGTCTGATCGAGGATCGCCTTGTTCCAAGGATGCGTCGGAAAGGTCCCGGCCGTCGTCGTTGGTATGGCTTTGATAGGCTACCATTCGGTCGTCACGCCAGACCTCCTGGCGTTGAGCAACGAAGCGGAAGGCGATGACCACCAAGAGCTTTATCTCAATGCTGTTGTCGACATCGACGATCAGGTCTTCGCCCGATTTCGAAAAGCTGACGCGATGCTCCCCGATATCTCCATAGGTTTCGTAGTGCACGCCCTAGACCATCGTGGTTCCGGGTTCAGGCGCGGCAAATGCAGCTACCGGCAAAAGAAGGGCAAGCGTTACAACGGCGGTGGCGACACGGGCGGACATCCGCGCCATATGCCACAGCCCGTTCCTAGACTGAAGTGAGCATCCCGCTGACAGCAAGAGCCAGGTTGGCGGCCGCCGCCACCCCCAGGACAGTGAAGGTCAGCGCCATTCCCGAGGTGCGAAAGACATAGGTTTCCGGCGTCCTCGAAACACCGAAAGCGTGCAGTATTCGGCCGATAAGGAATGCCACGCCCAGAATGTGCAACAGCCAGGGCATCAAACTTTGAGACTCCGCAAAAGCCAGAAGCAGCAGCGCCAGCGGTGTGTACTCCGCAAAGTTCGCCTGCACCCGCATGCGCCGCAGCAGTTCAGGTTGTCCATCGTCACCGATGGCAATTCTGTGGCTGCGGCGATAGACGATCACGTTACGGCAAAGATAAATGAACAGCAGAGCGAGAAGCGCAGCGTAGAAAGACGTGATCGCAAACATGTTCCGTCGTGACCTCTCTTGCGAGTTTCACTTTGAGGCCGGGCAAACCTCTCGTGTCGTGGCGGCCCGTGCTTTCCACAGATGGCCCGCGCAAACGGCGTTGCCGCTCCCGTCTCCTCTACAATGATACGTTTGTCAGTCCGTCACGGATGTCTTCTTCCATGACATTAATGACACGCCGTCCGTCCGATGAGTGTCCGACGAACGGCCACCGGTTCGCCCAAGCGTTGCGGGCCAACCACAGATGATTGAACGCGCTAGATGGCGGCCTGCTGCCAGGCGGACTTCAGTGACTCCGTCGCATCGCTATAGGAGTCAAAAACGCCAAGCGAGCGGCGTTCCCGCTGCCCGTCCGCCGTGATCAGATAGGCTCCGATACTCCAGGTTTCGCACTTGTTCTTTTCAATCACCAGAGTCACGCGTTGCGGCGTGTGCAGATCGATCTTCATGTGTCTCGTCCTTGCGCCTTGCTAATTCCGGGCCCGTCCTTATCGGGCCCCGTTGAAGGGGTTGGCATCTCAGAACTTTTTGACCGGAACATGGCAGGACGCCAGTGCCACGCCGGAATTCACGCTATCGATGGTTCGTCCGCGATCTCCGAGGTAATGCCCGCTTCGTAGTCCGCCGAAAGCTCGGCGGGGTCGAGAGAAAGAGCGCGCGCCTTGGTACCTTCCAGACGCCCGATATGAAACAGAGCGTCCCCCTCGTGCACCAGCGGAAGGTTGGTGCGTCCGATCAGGACTCCGTCGGCCGGGGCCCGTGCTTCTATTTCATTGCGGCCGAAAGGGTCGCTGATCAGGCCCAGCAACGCATCGGCCTTTACGGCCTTGCCCAGCGGGACGACGGCCCGTAGCACACCGCTCTGCGGCGCGCGGACCCAAGCGCTTGATCTAACGATGGCCGACTGCGGCTCCTTCTTGCGTGCCTTGCTGGGCGGCAGCATGCCGAGCATGCGCATGGTGCGGACAACACCATTGACGCCGCTGCGCACCGCCACCTCATCGAAACGCAGCGCCTCTCCGGCTTCGTAGACGATTACCGGCACGCCCCGTTCCGCTGCCGCGCCGCGCAGGCTTCCTTCGCGGATGTCCGCGTTGATGACGACCGGTACGCCGAAGGCGCGGCCCATGCGTTCGACTTCCGAATTGTCTAGGTCGCCGCGAATCTGCGGGTAGTTGTCACGGTGCGCCGCCGCCGTATGCAGGTCGATCCCGTGCGTGCTCTTGGCGACGATCTCTTCCATGAAGATGTGCGCGAGGCGCGCAGCCAAAGAGCCTCGGGGTTGGCCGGGGAAGCTGCGGTTCAAATCGCGCCGGTCCGGCAGATAGCGGGAATTGGAGAGAAAGCCGAAGACGTTGACGATGGGCACGGCGATCAAGGTGCCGCGCAATCGCCGCAGCGCGCTCAGCCGCATCAGCCGGCGAAGGATCTCGACGCCGTTGATCTCATCGCCGTGGATGGCCCCGCAAACGAAAAGGACGGGGCCGTCTTTGCGGCCGTGCACGACATGAACCGGCATGTGGATCGGCGTATGGGTGGAGAGGTCCGTGATGGGAACATCGATGGTCTTTGTCTGACCACCGGTAATCTCCACGCCACCAAGGGTGATCACCGGGCGCACGCTCTATCCCCGGCCCCGCGTGCGCGTCTTATTCGGCTTCGCGTTCTTCTCGAGGAACGAGATGATCTTCCCAGCAACGTCGACGCCGGTTGCCTTCTCCACACCTTCCAAACCGGGCGAAGAGTTGACCTCCATGACAACGGGGCCGTGGTTGGAGCGCAGCATGTCGACGCCGCAAACGTTCAAGCCCATGATGTTGGCGGCGCGCACCGCCGTTGAGCGTTCTTCCGGCGTGATCTTGATGGCATCGGCGCGGCCGCCGCGATGCAGGTTCGACCGAAAATCTCCTTCCGCCCCTTGGCGCATCATCGACGCCACCACCCGGTCGCCGACCACGAGGCAGCGGATGTCCTGACTGCCGGCCTCCTTGATGAATTCCTGCACCAGAATGTTGGCCTTCAGTCCGCCGAATGCCTGGATCATGCTCTTGGCCGCGCTTGGCGTCTCGCCCAAAACCACGCCGATTCCCTGTGTGCCTTCCAACAGCTTGATGACGACCGGTGCGCCGCCCAGCATCTGCAAGACGTCGTCGGCCTGTCCCGTCGAATGGGCGAAGACCGTGACCGGCAAACCGATGCCGCGCCGCGCCAGCAACTGCAGGCTTCTCAACTTGTCGCGGGAGCGGCTGATTGCGACCGATTCATTCAGGGGATAGACGCCCATGACCTCGAACTGCCGCAGCACGGCGGTTCCGAAGAAAGTCACCGACGCGCCGATACGCGGAATGACGGCGTCGTAGCCTTGCAGCTTCTCGCCGCGATACCGCATTTCCGGCCGGTGAGAGGCAATGTTGATGTAGACCCGAAGGGTATCGATGATATCGATCTCGTGCCCGCGCTCCTCCGCCGCCTCCACGAGGCGCCTGTGGGAATAGAGGTTCGGGTTGCGGGCCATCATTGCAATTCTCATGCGGCCGTTTCCTTCGTCTTTTTCGTCCGCCTGCTGCGTTTCGCGGCGGTCAATCTGTAGGACCTTCCCGGGTCGACGACCAGGCGTCGCCTCAATGCCTGCCGCCCAAGAAGCATACGAAAACTCATCTCGTCGCGGTTGGTCAGGGTGACTTCGATCGGCCAGGATCGCCCCCCAATCTCGACGCGCGTCTCTATGACATAACGATGTTCCGGCTTGCCGTTTGAACTGATGACAATCCGTTCATCGATCAACGGGGCCTCGCACCGAATTTCCGGACGCTTGCGCCTCTGAATCGGGTGGACGTAAAAGCGGACATACCCCTTTCCATCCCGCTCAAAGCGCTTCACCCGATAGGCGTGCAGGGCAGAAGTGCGCGCGCCGGTATCGACCTTGACCTTGATCTTCTCGATCCCCAGTTCCGGCAGGGCGACCCATTCCCGCCAACCGATGACCAGCTTCTCGCGGCTGCGGCGCTTCATTCCTCTTCCAAACCGAAAACCACGACTAGATCACTCCGCCGCATTGGAGCGTTCTTCGGTCAATCCAACCCTGGCAAGACCGTCATCTTCCTCCAAACAGGCGTCGCTGACCCGCCGGTAGCTGTTGAAAGTCCGCTGCGCCAGGATGACGAAGTGGGTCTCCAGATCGATCAGCACGAAGCCGAGCTCGAACAGCTCCTCACCAATTCCTTGCAAGACCTCCGACGTCACGCGGCGGCGCCCCGTCAGCGCCCGCATGTGTTTCATGGAAATCCGGTAGCGGCCGCGCTCTTTCCCGCCGAACCCTCTTTCATAGAGGGCGGCCAGGCGTGCCGCGACGTCGCCCGCGCTGGGCCTCGCTTCCAGAGCCAAGGAGTGTCTCCCGAATTCTCGAATGGCAGCGTATATGGCGACCTTTGCCACATATGTCAAAAATTTTTTGGCTATAGTGAAAATTATTTTCTCTTTTTCAGAAATCTTGGCTGGAAAGGCTGGACACCGCGGCGCTCCGGGCCAAATCCCTCAACAGGATGGCGAAGAATCGGGAAGCAACTGGCGAACGGCCGCGCTTCACACGCCGGCAGTGTTTGGCCACCCTCGCGGGCGGCGGAGTTTTCCTATTGACCGGCTTGCCCTCCGGACCACTCAAGGCTCAGGCAGACGGCATGCTCATTGACGACTTCACCGGCCCAAACCTGATATCCCGCTTCGGAACCCGCTGGCGCGGCGTCAGCGATCGGGTGATGGGCGGTGTCTCACGGGTCAGGGTAACCCGCGACGAAATCGAAGGCCGCCCCAGCCTGCGCCTCGTGGGCGAAGTCCGTCTCGACAATAACGGCGGGTTCATTCAGGCGGCCCTGGACCTTTCCGTTTCCGGCGACCCGTTGGATGTTTCACGCTTCGAAGGCGTACGTCTCGTCGCCAGCGGCAATGGAGAGTCCTACTCGGTCCATCTGCGGACCCGCGACAGCACGCGACCGTGGCAGTCCTACCGCGCGCACTTCGTCGCGGGTCCGGATTGGCAGACGATCGATCTTCCCTTTGCCGATTTCGTTCCCTACCGCCTTAAGAAACCGCTCGATGTCACGCGGCTGCGGCGCATCGGCGTCGTGGCCATCGGACGGGCTTTTTCCGCCGACCTCGCGGTCGCAGAAATCGGATTTTACTGAGGGATCAGTTGAGCCGCCACACCGCGGCCGTGAGGAGGGTCGCGTAGGCGACCCACAAGACGTAGGGCACGAACAAAACGCCCGCAGGCCGGTCGATGCGCCAGAAGATCACGGTGTTTGCGGCAACGACCAGGAGCAACAGGACAACCTCGACAAGCGCCAATCCGATTCGCTGCAGGCCAAAAAAGAGGAACGACCACCCCAGGTTCAACGCAAGCTGCACACAGAAGACGGCAAGCGCCGTATTGACGTTGCTTGCGCCGGCGCGCAACCAGACGCGCCAAGCCGCAATGGCCATCAGCAAAAAGAGGGCGGTCCAGACCGGGCCGAAGACCCAATTCGGCGGATTGAAGGCCGGTTTCTGAAGGTCCTGATACCAGGTGCCGACGCTGGTCGCAGTGACGGCACCGCCGACCGCTAAAACGGCCAGGCAAAGCACCAGCCAAAAGATCAGCCCAAGGACGCTTCGCCGGTTCAACAAGGAGCCTGTCGGACTTTCGCTCAGCGCGCCATCACTCCGTCTCGAAGCTGCCGATGACAGCTATTTCCCCATCATCCGAAACGCGCAAGACGATCACTTCGCCGGATGCCGGAAAGATTCCGGTCAGCGCCGTGATGTTCACCTGATGAGTCACGAGCACAGCCGGCACATCAGCCGTTCGGGCCGCGATCCAGGCCTTCAAGCCCCGCGTTTGCTCCCCCTCCCGCGCTCTGTCGCGAAAAAAGGAGTTCAGCAGTGGGAGCTCATCAACCGGGCCGAGGCCGAGGACCTCCGCAGTCTCCAGGCAGCGGCACCATTGGCTCGAGAGAACCACCGCACTTTCGAGTCCCTCTGCGCGAAAACGCTCACCGATGCGCCGCGCCTGCCCCCGCCCCTCGTCGGAGAGATTTCTCTGCGTGCTGCAATCGCCCAAGGCGAAATTCGCGGGATCCCCGGTTCCGGGGGCGAGGGCATGCCGCATCACAGCGACATACGCGCCGGACCGCAAGGCTTCCCACAAACCGCTTTGATCCGCCTCTCCGCGCTCGGCCAGAAGAAAGGAGATGGCCAAGAGAGCCGCGACGGCAATTCTTCGTAGTCCTCGCGCGCTACCAGCCACGGGTGCCCGCTGCGCCCTTGAAAGGTCCGACAACCCTGCTGGTGATCCAACCGCCATAGAAATCACCGTCCTGCGCCTGAACCCTCTCTTTTCCGACCCAACAGCCATCGACGCGTGACGCGTAAAACGCGAGATGATCCTTCAGGGGCGCAAAGCCTGCTGTTGGATTGGGATAGCTCCAGGCCGCCCGTTCCGTCGTTGCGTCGCCGACTTTCACGTTCCAATAGCGCGCCACGCCCTTGAACTCACAATACGATTGACCGGGAGCGGCAATCAAAAACTCGTCCCTGATATCGCTCCAGGGAATGTAAAACACAGGCGGATGGCTCGTCTCCAACACCCGGTAGGCCCTATTGCTGTCCGCGATTGTCTCGCCGGCAAAGACGACACGCAGGCCTTCCGGCTCCTGCTCCAGCCGCGGCGGGCGCGGATAATCCCAGACGGATTCCTGCCCGGGACCCGGCGCGATCCTTTCCGGTTTAGAGATCATCGACAGCCTCCCTCATGTTGGGCGCTCGCGTCTTGCGCGTCCGGCGGCAACGCTCAGAGCAATACTTCACGTCGCTCCAGCAAGCGGCCCACTTACGGCGCCAGGCGAAGGGGCGCCCGCAGGCCACGCAGGTTTTCCTCGGCAAGTCGGTTTTACGACTCATACGCCGAAAACAACTGTCGGGATCGCGGCAAGCAGAAGCGCGACGCATACGACAAGAGTCAGCGGCAAACGCAGTTTTGGATACCACGGCGGCGCTTCACCCCTGCGCTGCGCGTAGAGATCGAAGCTCAGCATCAGGGCGAAAGCCGCGCTCAAGACCAGCAAGCCCGGCCCTGTCGGCAAGGACAGAGCCACCCAACCGACAAGGGATGGCACGACGCTGGCGCCAAGGCGTCGCAGCTTCGCGCTCGCGGGAGATCCGGTAGGGGCGGGCGCAACGGCCAAACCCCAGTGAATACCGCCGAGAAACGAGAGGATGACGGCCCCGTAAGTTGCGAGCGCAAAAAGCGCCTGCTGAGCCGCGAGGCCCTCCAGCACAAGGCTCGCACCTGACAGCACCACAAAGGGCACCGCCCCCAATGCGCCGAGCGCCAGCGCGGCATTGGGAACGCTGTCTTCATGCAGGGGTGAAGCCGAAGCGAAGGAGTCCGACTTACTCATGCAGCGATCCAGGCGTCAGCTATTGCCGGAAGTCTTTGCGGCGAGTTGCCTCTCGATAGCCGCGGTAACCAGTTCCGACGTCGGCACCGTGTTTGTCGGGAACCAGCCGACGAGCTGGCCATCCGGCCCGATCAAGTACTTGTGGAAATTCCAGCGAGGCTTCGCCTTTTCGCCAAGCTCATCCGCAGCCCAGCGGTAGAAGGGGTGCGCGTCTGCGCCCCGCACTGTCACCTTGGAGGTCATGGGAAAGTCGACATTGAAGTTGACCTCGCAGAACTCCTTGATCTCAGCTTCCGTGCCCGGCTCTTGGCCGCCGAAATCGTTGGACGGCACGCCGAGGACAACGAGACCACGGTCGCGGTATTCCTCCCACAACGATTGCAAATCACCGTATTGCTCGACGAAGCCGCAGCGCGACGCGACGTTAACCAGCAGCACGGTCTTGCCCCGATACTCGGACAGGCTCAGCGCGCCTCCATCGATCGACTCGAAATCAAATGAATGCGCTGTTATCTGCGATGAAGACGCAGCGAAGGATGCCGTCGCGATCCAAAGAATGGCGAACACGAAAACGGTGTGCAGCGCCAGAAAGATCCGGGACCGCCGTCGCGTCAGGGACCGCTCCATCGGGACAGCCATTTAACGCGCAGCGGCGCGCGCGAAACGCGGCCGCCCGTTCCCTTTGGTCGTAACCAGAATGCACAGCCCGACGAGCGCTATGAGTAAAGCGTTTTTGATCATGAACATGATACGCCTCCGGGATGCAAATAGATCACGCCGCCATCGTTTGGCCTGTGACATAGCTGTGACAGAACACGGACCCACGCGGCCCGCGATGATCCGATGCGCGTCGCACTGCGTAACATCCCCCGTCTAACCAAACGGAAAACTCCATCTGAGTAGCAAGGAGATTCAACGTGAAGAAATTTCGTGGTGTCATGTTCGCCGCCCTTGCGGCTATCCCGCTTGCCTTTGGCGCTCTGTCGGCCAAGGCCGCCGATATCGTGGACACCGCCGTGTCCGCCGGTCAGTTCGAAACGCTTGTCGCAGCCGTCAAGGCCGCCGGTCTTGTCGAGACCCTGAAAGGCGATGGTCCCTTCACTGTCTTCGCCCCGACCGATGAAGCCTTTGCCAAGTTGCCTGCCGGCACTGTCGAGGATCTTCTGAAGCCGGAGAACAAGGAACAGCTCGTCGCAGTCCTGACCTATCACGTCGTGCCGGGCAAGATCATGTCGGGCGACATCGCAGGAAACAAGACGATGGTTGAGACGGTGCAGGGCAGCAAGCTCTCCGTCGACGCAATGGACGGTGTCAAAGTTGACGAGGCGAAGGTGATCACCGCCGACATCGAAACCTCCAATGGCGTGATCCACGTGATCGATACCGTCGTACTTCCGAACTAACCGACGTCGAACCGCAACTGAAATTGCAAGGCCGGCCTCGTGCCGGCCTTGCTGCGTTTTTAGGCGATGGACAGACCCGTGCCCCGCAATAGAAGCTTACCTTCGGTCTCGCTCGACAGCTTCGGATCCCAAGTGAACGCGGTCGTTGTCGGCGCGTCCGGCGGAATCGGCCACGCCTTCGTGGACCTGCTTGCGGGCATGCCGACGGTTGCCACCGTTGTCGCCCTGTCGCGCCGCGATCCCGGCTTCAAGAACGCGAAGATTCACTGGTCTCATGTCGATATCGAAAACGAGACGGCCATCGCGAATACCGCAGCGCAGGTATCGGCACGGAATGCTCCCCTTCATATCGTAATCGTCGCAACCGGACGCTTGCACGACGGGCCGGCGTTTCAGCCGGAAAAGTCCTGGCGCGGCATCAGTGCCGACGCTCTGGAAGCCGCATTCCGCCTCAACACCTCGGGGCCCACGCTCGTAGCAAAGCACTATCTGCCGCTTTTGGCGCGTGACGGGAAAAGCGTCTTCGCGGCCCTCTCGGCTCGGGTCGGCAGCATCGAGGACAATCATCTCGGCGGCTGGCATGCCTATCGTGCATCGAAGGCGGCGCTCAACATGATTATCAAGACACTGTCCATAGAACTCGCGCGGCGCAATCCGAGTGCCATCCTTGCCGCCTTGCACCCCGGAACGGTGGATACGCCACTGTCTCAGCCCTTCCAACGCGGCGTGCCGGAGGGCAAGCTCTTCCCGCCGGAAAGATCGGCAGCGCTCCTCCTCAACGTTTTGAATGGTCTGACCCCTGAGGATTCGGGCGGCCTTTTCGCTTGGGACGGACAGAAGCTGCCGTTCTAACTCCAAGCGGATTTTGTCGCCGCCGCAGCTTCTTTCAGCGCCTCGGCGCGTTCCAGAATCGCCTTGCGCTCAATTGGTTCCTTTCGGTCAAGGTTGGCCAACTGGTAGCCCATATGGCGCAACCCCTTCAGGCGCTTCCGGTTGCGGGACAGGAAATCCCAATAGAGCGTGGTAAAGGGGCAGGCATCATCGCCTGAGGCTTTCCTGGGATCGTAGCGGCAGCCCGCGCAATAGTCGCTCATACGGTCAATGTAGTTGCCGGACGCCGCGTAGGGCTTGGAGCCAACGATCCCGCCGTCGCCGTACTGGCTCATGCCCACAACGTTTGGCAACGACACCCAATCGACCGCGTCCGCGTACATCGACATGTGCCAGCGATGCACGGCGTAGGGCCGAACCCCCAATAGCAGAGCAAAAAGGCCCAATACCATCAGCCGCTGAATGTGATGCGCGTAGCCGTGGTCGTGGAGTTGCTGCACAGCATCATGAACACAGGCCATCTTCGTTTCGCCGGTCCACATAAAGGCCGGCATCTCGAGGTCGGCCTCCAGTTCATTCAGCTCCGCATAGTCCGGCATCTCCCGCCAATAGATCCCGCGCACGAACTCCCGCCAGCCAAGGACCTGGCGCACAAAGCCTTCCACGGCATTGAGCGGCGCGTCCCCGGCCCGATAGGCCTCCAGCGCAGCCGAAATCGCGTCGCGCGGGTTCAGAAGATGCAGGTTGAGCACGCAGGACAAGCGGCTGTGATAGAGGTACGGCTCACCGGACGCCATCGCATCCTGATAGCGGCCAAAGGCGCCGAGGCGGTGTTCGATAAAGTCGTCCAAGGCAAGCCGCGCGTCTTCGCGGGTCACGGGATAGTCGAACGCGTTCAGCGTGCCGGGGCTGTCCGGAAAACGCCGCGCAACCATGCCCATCACCTCCTGCGTGATGGCATCAGGCGGAAAGGCGCGTGGCCGCGGAATGCGCGGCAGTCCTCCCTTACCGAAAGTCTCGCGGTTGTCTTTATCGAAGTTCCATTGCCCACCTTCGGGCTTGCCGTCCGACATCAGCACGTCGTGTTCGCGGCGCATGTGCCGATAGAAGGTCTCGAGGCGCAGCGCCTTCCGGCCTTCGGCGAAGCTATCGAAAGCCTCTGGAGACGAGAAGTGTCGGTCCGGCAGTATGTCCAGTCGACGGCCGAGCGAATGTGCCGATTCCACCAGACCCTGTTCGACGCGGTGGTCGCCGGGCTTGGTGAGTTTCAGCCTCTCCGGCTGAAGCTTCTGCACGCGACGCTCGAGCTCCTTGGCGAAGCTGCCCCTGTTGTCCGTGTCTTCCAGGCCGCAGTAGTGAACAGTCATGCCGTTCGTCCGCAGCGCATCGCGGAAGTGGCGCATCGCGGAAAAGAAAAGCGTCAGGCGGATTCTGTGTTGCGGGATATAGGTGGCCTCTTCCGCTACCTCCATCATCAGGACAGCGTCTTGTTGCCGATCGAAGTCGTCGAACACAGCTGCATCGGGATCGAGCTGATCGCCGAGCACGACGACAAGGTTTCTCAAGGACAAGGCGACGAAGCCCCTGCTCTCCCGCCGGGTTTATTCGGCCGCGATTGTCGCATAATCGGATAACGCATCCGCCTTTTTCAGTGCGGCATCCTTGCGAAAGGCAATCGTGACCTCACCCAGCTTGATCCCGAATTTCGAGACCTCCGCCCTGTTGATCAGAACGCCGTCGGACTGCAGGAACATCCAATCGTCGAAGGTGACGTTCCAAGCTCTCTCACCGACCACCAGCGCAAAGCCATAGGTCCAGTTCAGCGCATTCCCGTAAGCGCGGCCCTTGGCGGTACCGATCACGCCGTCGGCCTCACCTTCATAGAGATGGTCGGCCAGCTTCTTGATGCGCCAAATCCGCTGTTCCGTCTCGCCGTCGTCGTAAAGGAAATCTTCGACAAGGGTCAGTGTGTTGCCGTCCCAGGTGCCTTCGATATCCACCTCAAACTGCCGCCTGAGAGTGCCGAAGCGGTCTTGGAAAATGCCCCAGGCCTTAGTCTGACCGGCGAAATACTCCTCGATCAGGAACTCCGGTTCGCGCCCAGCAAAATCTTCCGGTTTCATGCTGCTACATCCTGCAATGCCAACCATGACAACAACTAAAACGAGCCTCAAACGCACAAGTGCTCTCCTGCTTCCAGGGCCGGTTTGACGTACGGCCGGAAACAGTCGTTCCAGCCTTAACCCGGTTCTAAGGTCATACGATTCGCGGCGCCAAATCGATCACTCGGCCGAAGCGTAATCTCCGGGTGATCCAAAGGGTCCAGCGCACGTATCAATCAGTAGGCGGCCTTAACCAAGGAGTGCCGCCTTCTGATTTTGAAAGGCTTATGCCATGGCGATTTGTGACACGACGGAATTGCAGCGCTCCAACAGGCGTTTCATGAAACGGTCTTTCGAGTCGCCGCTCCTGACCCGCGAAAAGGAGGCCGAGCTCAGCCGCCGCTGGACGGATTTTCGCGATGAAGACGCCATGCATCAGATGGTTTCCAGCCATCTTCGCCTCGTCACGTCGATGGCCGTCCGATTCCGCGGTTTTGGGTTGCCTCTCAACGACTTGGTTCAGGAAGGTGTCATCGGCCTTATCGAGGCTGCCGGGCGTTTCGACCCGGACAGAGGCGCCCGGCTCTCGACTTATGCGTCCTGGTGGATACGGGCGGCCATGCAGGACTACATTCTGCGCAACTGGTCGATGGTCCGGCTGGGCACGACAGCGGCACAGCGCAAGCTCTTCTTCAATCTCCGCCGCCTGCGGGCGAAGATCGCACCCACAAGCGTCGACCAGATGCGGCCTGAAGAACGTGGCGAAATCGCCGAGGAACTCATGGTCCCGGTGGCCGCCGTCGAAGCCATGGAAGGCCGCTTGAGCGGCGTCGACCAGTCGCTCAACGCGACAACGGGCGAAGACACGGATCAGGAGTGCCTCGACCTCCTCGAAGACGCCGGCCCCACTCCGGAAGAAATCGTGATGGCACGGCGGGATACCGAAAAGCGGCGCGCTTGGCTGCAGGCCGCCCTCGGCGAACTGCCCAGCCGCGAGCAGATGATCATCCGCGCCCGCCATCTGAACGATACCACCGTCACGCTCGCCGACCTCGGACGCACCCTCGGCGTCAGCAAGGAACGGGTCCGGCAGCTGGAGCGGCGCGCCCTCGACCGTCTGCAGCAGGGCCTGTCCGAGATCAAGCCGGTCGCCCGCCCCGACGTCTAATTCTCCCGGCAGCAGCGCGACATACCTTTTGGCCAGAGGCCCCGGCATCCAAATTCCGGGCCACAGCGTATAGAGACTAACCTCAGACCCCCACTGGCCGGACGCCGCGGATCAAATCTGGTCCGTTGCGTCCGGCGGTTTTTTGATCTTGCTGGGGGCCTGGAAACGAGGGACCTTTCGCTGCGCCATGACGACGACACCTGCCACGTCTGTCTACAAACCGAACCGTCGGAGGTTCGGTCTTCTGGTACACGGCCTGTTGGCCGCCGCGGCGGCCCTTCCTCTCGGCGGATGCGCCCCGGCGACCGTGCTGAACGCCTTCGTCCCCAGCGAGGGGTACGAACTCCGGTCGGATCTCGCTTACGGCTCAGGCGAGCGCCACGGTCTCGACCTCTACATTCCGGCTGATACAACAGCCGCGCCGGCCCCGGTTATCGTCTACTTCTACGGCGGAAGCTGGAAGAACGGCAGCCGCGAGCACTACCGCTTCATCGGCGAAGCGCTGGCGCGCCAAGGATTCCTGGTAGCGGTGCCGGATTATCGCCTCTTCCCGGCGGTGCGCTTCCCCGCTTTCGTCGAAGACGGGGCGCAGACCGTGCGCTGGGTGCGGGACAATATCGACTCTTTCGGCGGCGACCCCGGCCGAATCATCCTAATGGGGCATTCGGCGGGCGCCCATATCGCGGCCTTGCTGGTCTTGGACGAGAGCTACCTCGCGGACGCGGGCGTGTCGCGCAACTCCCTGCGCGGCCTCGTCGGAGTCGCCGGACCCTACGCCTTCGACCCCGTCACCCACAAAAAGACGAAAGACATCTTCGCGGGCGTGGCAAAGCCCGACCGGACACGGCCGATCACCTTTGCGCCCGAAGCCACCGCCAATGGCGGCGGCGTTCCTGCGCTCCTGCTCCACGGCGCCGAAGACACCACCGTCTTGCCGGCGAACTCCCGCGCTTTGGCGGAGGAATTGCGCAAAGCCGGCAGCAGGGCGACCTTCCGCGAGTACGCCGAGCGGGGCCATATCGGGATTATCCTCTCCTTCGCCGCGCCCTTCCGCGACCGGGACAGCGTCTATCAGGACACCATCGCCTTTCTCAAGACGCTGTGAGGCCCCCAAAGACCGCGTCATAGGCCGCGACGGTTGCCTGGGCGCGGGCCGCGACCGTGACGGCGGAATAGCCGGGACGGTAAAGGCTGGAGCCCAGCCCGAAGGTGCGGACCCCGGCCTTGGCATAGGCCGCGAAGTCCTTTTCCGAAATGCCGCCAACTGCGCCCACCTCCGTTTCCGGTGGCAGCACCGCCTTGATGCCCTGAAGGCCGGCGGGGCCCAACACGCTGGCGGGGAAGAACTTGAGCGCGGAGGCCCCGGCACCAATTGCCGTCAGCGCCTCCGTCGGCGAGAAGACGCCCGGCATCGCGACGAGCCCCCGAACGGCGGCGCGGGCGAGCACCTCGACATCGACGTTGGGGCTGACCATCAGGTTACCGCCACAAGCCGCGAGTTGTTCGACGTCCTGCACCGTCAGGACCGTTCCCGCCCCAATCAGACATCCAGCGGGCGCGCACCGGCGCGCGATCTCGATAGAGGCAAAAGGTTCCGGCGAATTCAGCGGAATCTCGATGGCTTCGAAGTCCGCCTCCAGCAGCGCCTCGACAACGGCGGGCGCGTCCGCCGGGGTCAAGCCGCGCAGAATGGCCACCAGATTGCGCCTTAGGTTGGGCCAAGGCTTCCCTGCGGTCATGTCGTCCGGTCTCCCCAAATCCGGCGCGCGGCGGCGTGCAGCCCCTCGCGCGCCAAGGTCTTGCCGTTCAGCAGCAGAACTTCGACCTCAGCGGCGCTCAGTGCAGCCCGGTAGGTCTCCGCCAAGGAGCCCGCTGCGATAAGCTTCACCGGCCCGTCGGTCCGATAACGTTTGAGGGCCGCCGCGATCTCCGCGCCGATCAAAAGTCCGGAGAGCCTCGCACGTCCCTCCTCTGTCGATTGGCCGTGCAGCAAGGACGCGGCTCTCACGGAGAAAAGCCGCTCCATCAAGCCCGCCTCTCCTTCCGCGACCTCCCGCAGCGCGGTGAGAAAGGTCGGCGACCCCTGCAGGTCGGCCTCCGCCGCCCCGGCCGACTCGCTCAGAATGGAATGGCGCGACAGCACGTCGAACAGCTCTCCGGTCATGAAGGTTGTGAAGGCGGTCAGGCGGCCGTCTTTCACCTCAACCCATTTCGAGTGAGTGCCGGGCAGGCAGAAGACGCCACCGTCCTGACCCTGCTGCAAAGCACCAAGAACTTGCGTCTCCTCGCCCCGGATGACATCCGGTTTCTCCGCATGGTCCTGACAGACGCCCGGCAAAATGCGCACATCGCGCCCTTGGATGCCGACCCGCACAGCTTGCCGGGCCAACTCCGTGAGAACCGCCGGTGTTTCCAAGTAGGGTGCCTCGCACCAGCCGCTGCGTGCACCGGCCATTCCCGCAATCACGACGGGCAGGTCTCGTGCCGCCCCGAGGTCCGCGAGATGTCTTTCCAGAACCTTTTCGAAGCGGTCCGGGATGCAGGCCCGCAAGCCCTCGTCGCTCTCCCGCTCCGCCAGCACCTGTCCTGTTCCCTCCAGCAGCCAAAGGCGGAAGTTGGTGGTACCCCAATCGGCGGCGGCGCAGAAAGCAGGCATGACTGGTTCCTAAGAGGTGCTCCGCTCTTCGTGAAAGGGCGGCGCGTAAACGCGGCGCGCCAGCATGAAGCAATCCGCGACCATGCGGAAGGGGGCCAGGTCCACGTCGCTCTCCCGCGCCCGCAAGAGCTGCGCAAAACGGCGATAGATACGGTCGTACTCGGCCTCCGGTTCTTGGCAGACGACTTCGCCGTCGATCGACAAGACGGCGCCGCCCGACTCGAGCTTGAGCCTGCCACCATTCGTCTCGAGGGTGATGTCCCAGGTCTGTGGACCTTCCTGCAGGAAATCCAGGTCCGCCGAAAGCGCATAGCCGGAGTCACTGCGCAAAGCGATCTCTCCGGCGATGGGCGTATGGCAGTTCTCCGGATAGGCCAGGATCGCCTCTGAAACACTGACCGCGTCCGGCAGGATCTCCGTCAAAATGGAAAAGCCATTGATGGCCGGATCGAAAACGCCGAAGCCTCCGGGCTGCCAGATCCAATCCTGACCCGGATGCCAGCGCCGCACGTCTTCTTTCCAGACCATGTGGCCGCCGGTGATCTTCTTGCCGCGCAGCCAGGCCTTCGCCGCATCTACTGCGGGGGCAAACTGCGAATGCCAGGTCGCGAAGAGCGTCACCCTTTGCGTCTCGGCCAAGGCCGCCAGAGATTCGACCTCACCCAAGGTGGCTCCCGGCGGTTTCTCCAACAGAACGTGGCGCCCCGCGGCCGCGGCGGCACGGGCGAGCGCCGGGCGCACCAGCGGCGGCGTGCAAATCGCTACCGTTGGAATCCTCGGTTCCGCTTTCAGGAATTCCTCGAAATCCCGGTAGTTGGGGACGCCTTCCGCCTCGCCCTCCAGGCTGACGGCGGCGGCCAGCTCGAAATCCGGGGAGCGTGCAATGGCCGGCAGATGCTGGTTCCGGGCAATCTTGCCGATCCCGACGACCGCGATGGGAGTCTTGCTTCGCGGTGTAGCGCGGAGCTGCGCGTTCACGGCACCGACCTACGTCTCCCCTCTAGGCTGCCTCGCGGATTCCCAGCATGGCGCGGGCCTGGCGCCAATCGGCGACCTTGCGCTCGTACTTCTCGCAGAGCTCCGCCACCCGCTTGACCAACGCGGCGTTGGAAGGCGCCAAAGTGTCCTTGTCCATGCGCACATTGTCTTCCAGTCCGGTGCGCGTGTGGCCGCCGAATTCCAGGCACCACTCGTTGACCGTCAGCTGAAAGCGGCCGGTGCCTGCGGCGCACCACGTCGCGTCCGGCGCCAGGCGCTTGGTCGTTTCCACGAAGAACTCGAAGGCCCGGCGGTCCACCGGCATGGCGTTCTTGATGCCCATGACGAACTGGATGTGCATCGGGCCCTTCAGCCGCCCGTCTTTCTGCATCTCCACGGCCTGAAAGATATGGCTCAGATCGAAGGCCTCGATCTCCGGCTTGATATCGCGTTCCAGCATCTCCGCCGCCAGCCAGTCCACCAGATCCGGCGGGTTCTCGTAGACACGGGTCGGAAAGTTGTTCGACCCCACGGCCAGCGAGGCCATCTCCGGGTTGAGCGGCAGCATGCCGCCCCGGGTCTTGCCCGCGCCGGTGCGCCCGCCGGTGGAGAACTGCACGATCATGCCGGGGCAGTGCTTGTTCAGCCCTTCCTTCAGGCGGGCGAATTTCTCCGGATCAGCGGTCGGCGTGCCGTCGTCGTTGCGCACGTGGCAATGGGCAATGGTCGCGCCCGCTTCAAAGGCTTCCTGCGTGCTCTCCACCTGTTCCGCGACGGTGATCGGCACCGCCGGATTGTTGGACTTCTGCGGGACGGACCCGGTGATGGCGACACAGATGATGCAGGGGTCGGACATGGGTCTAGGGCTCTTCTTTTCTGACATTTCTCGGCAGGCTCTATCGGTAGCACGCAGCCCCGCAGCCGTCGAGTTCGGTGCCTAGCGAAGGCCCTCCGTGTCTATGCCGGGCGCGGCCAGAGCTGCGGGAAGAAATCTCCGGCGATCCGGTCGCCGTCGCGGTAGCCCTCGGCTTCGAACATCGCGCGTTCGTCCTTCGCCCAGTCGCCGCGATAGGCGATGCGCCCGTCCTGCGCGGTCATGCGCAAAGTAAAGCGGCGCACTGTTTCGTTCGGTGTCATGCTGGAAAGGCTGCCGTGTAGGGTGCGCATGTCGAAGTAGACGCAGTCGCCGGGCTCCAGCGCGAACTGCACCAGATCATAGCTTTCCGGGTCTGCCTCGATATCCGGCGGCGGGTCGTAACGCAGGCCGTTGACCTCCAGGGTTTCCGCTTCCGACCGGTGCCCATCGTCGAAGCGCACCCGCAGGAACAGTTTGTCCCAGAGGTGGGATCCACGCACGAAAGTGATGCAATTCTCCCTGGTGACCGGCTCCAACGGCAGCCACAGCACGCACATCGATCCCATGAAATCGAAGTAGGAGACGTCGTGATGGAACGGGGGGCGCGAGGTCGAACCGGCTTCCCGCAGGAACCAATTGTCCATGACCAGATTGATGCGCTCGGCGCCGAGCAGCTGCGCGGCGACCCCGGCACAGGGCGATTCGCGCACGAACCTCTCAAACTCCGGAATGCCGGACCAGCACCAGAAATCCTCCCAATAGGCGGGCGCTCCCGGTGTCTTGCTGTGGTTGGTGAGGTTCGGGCTCGGCCGTTGCAGGTCCGCGGCAATGCCGCGCCGCAGCAGGTCGATCCAATCTTCCGAGAAGACGCCGCGCAGCGGAACGACACCGTCGCGCCGGAAGGCTGCGATCTCGTCCTGGGAAACTGAGACACCGTGCGGTTCAGACATCTTCAAACCTCCGGGGGCCGCGCCTCACTTCATCCTAAGGCCACGTTAATGGGCTGCGCCCTTCACGCCAAGCGGCCCTCGAATGTCTCATAGCCGAATGCCCGGATGACCCGCAGGTCGTCGGTCCGCGAATCCCACAGGGCGATGGCGGGCAATTGCGTGCCGTTGAAGGTGGTCGACTTGACCATGGTGTAATAGGCCTGATCGAGAAAGATCAGACGATCGCCCGTTTGAGGCAAAGTTTCGAACCGATAGGTTCCGATCATATCGCCGGCCAAACAGGTCGGCCCGCCCAGACGCATGACTTGCGGGTCTGTTGCGGCTTGCGCAGTGGCGCCGCTCACCACCTCCGCGCCCCGCAGGTCGGGTGTGTAGGGCGCCTCGATCACATCTGGCATGTGGCAGGTCGCCGAAGCATCCATCACCGCGAATTGTCCCTCGTTCCAGCCGGTATCCAGCACCTCCGCGACCAGCGCCCCGGCGTTGAGTACGACGGCCGTTCCGGGCTCCAGATACACTTCCAGACCCCAACGCTCCTTGAAGGCCCGCAGCCGTTCGATCAGGGACTCGACGGGATAGTCCGGCGCGGTCAGCAGCTGCCCGCCCCCCAAGTTGATCCACTCGACCTCTCCGAAGAAGGGACCGAAACGCTCCTCCGTCGCCGCCAGCAGGCGGTCGAAAGGCGCGTAGCCCTGGTCGCAGAGGGCGTGCACATGCAGGCCGCCGATCTGCTTCAAGTCTTCCGGAGTCAGGGATTCCGCCAAAACGCCGAGCCGCGACCAGGCCGCACAGGGATCGTAGAGCGGGATCTCCGCCTCGCTGTGCCGGGGGTTGATGCGCAGCCCGGTGGCACTGGCCGGCCGCTCCGACAGCAGCGGCGCGAAACGTTGCCACTGACTGAGGGAATTGAAGATCAGGTGGTCGGTGTAACTCTCAATCTCGGCAACCTCGTCCGGCTTCAGCCCCGGCACATAGGCGTGCACCTCGCCCTCGAAGCGCTCGCGCCCCAGCCGCGCCTCCCACAGCCCGCTCGCCGCCGTCCCGTCGAGGTACTCGGCGATCAGGTCCGCCACGGCGAAACAGGAAAAGGCCTTCAGCGCCAGCAGGACCTTCGCTTCCGCTGCGTCGCCGATGCGGCGCAACAGGCGCAGGTTGTCTTCCAGCGTCGCGAGATCGATCACATAGCAAGGGCTGGGAACACGCCCGGGATCGAAGGCCGCGAAGGCAGAGGTCCCCTCAGCCATCGCGGCGACCGGGCCAGGAACCGTCCAGGGGCAATTCCTGCGTCTCCCAGCCAATCCCGATCTCGGGCATCAGGTCCAGGAAGGGATCGGGGTCCAGTTCTTCGACATTGACCATCGTGCCGGGGCTCCAGATGCCGCGCGCCAGCAGGATGGCGGCGGTCAGGGCCGGCACACCGGTGGTGTAGGAAATGGCCTGCGAGCCCACATCGTCGTAGCAGCTCTTATGGCTGCAGGTGGAATAGACGAAGCTGCGGCGCTCTTGGCCGTCCTTCACACCGCGGACATCGCAGCCGATGCAGACCTTGCCGCTGTAGCCCTTGGCCAGGGTCGAGGGGTCGGGCAGCACGGCCTTGACCATCTTGAGCGGCGCCAGTCGCACGCCTTCCACCTCGATCGGCGCGCTGGAGAGCAGTCCGAGCCGGTCGAGCACGTTGAAGACCTGCAGGTAGCGTTCCCCGAAGCCCATCCAGAACTCGATCCGTTTGGCTTCGGGAAGAAGCTTGGGCAGGGAGTGCAGCTCGTCGTGCCCCATGGAGTAGACCTTGTGGGTGCCGACCTCCGGCAGGGTCACCTCCATTTCCTTGGAGTGATGGGGAATGGTCTTGAAGGCCCCGTCCTCCCAATAGATCACGTCTTCCTTGATTTCGCGCAGGTTCGTGTCGGGATCGAAGTTGGTGGCGAAATACTGCCCGTGGTCGCCGCCGTTCACGTCGATGATGTCGACGGTATCTATCCTGTCGAAGAGGTGCTTCTTGGCGTGGGCGCAGAATACGTTCACGACTCCCGGATCGAAACCGATGCCCAGGATGGCGCTCAATCCCTTCTTCTCGAAGGCCGGCCGGCGCGGCCACTCGAAGTTCTCGTACCAGGGCGCCGCGGCATTCTCCACGTATTCGTCCTCGGCGACGGCGGTGTCGATATAGTGGGCGCCGGCCTCGGTACAGGAATCCATGATCGGCACATTGCAGTAAGGCGTGGCCACGTTGAGGACGATATCGGACTGCGTCTCGCGGATCAGGGCTGTCATGGCGCCCACGTCCTTGGCATCAACCGTCCGCACTTCCAGCAACGGTGCGGCGCCCGGTTCCCCCCGGCGCTTTTGCGCGTCCGCCGCAATGGCATTCGGCTTCGCGGCCGTCCGGCTGGCGAAGACGACTTTCCCGAACTCGACATGGTACTGCGCCGCCTTCTGGGCCGCGACCGCGCCCACGCCCCCCGCACCGACGATCAAGAGATTTGGTTTGTCCAACGCCTACGGCCTCCCCTGCAAAGTCTCGGATAAACATAGCACGGCGGCCCCGCCGCAATATTGACCTCGATCAGGGGGCTAGAAAGGGCCTGCGGGCCGCGCCGTCAAACGAAATGTTTTGGGCGGGTAGCCTGCGGGCGTCAAAAAGATGTCTAGGTGTTCGGGTGCGGGGCGGTGAGGAAGTGCGATAGAAGGCGGAGGGACCGGCGACGGCGCGCGGTCTCTGCTACGATCGAGGACCTTCTCTCAAAAGGCCAGAAGTACGGTCATCGTTGCGGAGGCAATTCCCATTGCCGTGGCCAACAAGGTGTACTTCGCCAACTCTCTCCAATCCGCCACGTTCTCGCTCCGCGTCTGCATCTCACGCTCCAAGTCTGCACGATCAACCCTTTCAATTGGATTTACGTACGCGCGGAAAATTTCGATGTGACGGCCATCACACTTCACCTCTGTTTGAAAGCGCGTGACAGGATTCGTGATCCAAGGGCCTGCGATGCCACGTTGCGGGCCGCGCCTGCCACATGACATTCTAGGATTGAAAGATCGGGAACACTTGAACGGAGAGGCATGCATGTCGCGGGAAAAGACCGTCGCGGAACACTACACCCACGGTGCGTTGCTGGATGCCATCACCTCCGGCTTGAAAGCGATGGGCAAGTCGCCGGATACGGTCTCCGTCGACGACCTTGCCCCGGTCGACGAGTTTCACATCGGCGGGCGCCAAGCCTCGGAAGCCTTTCTCAGCCAGCTACCGCTCGACGCGAATGCGCATGCCCTGGATGTCGGCTGCGGCTTGGGCGGCGGCTCGCGCTTCGCGGCCAGCCGCTTCGGCTGCCGGGTGACGGGGATCGATCTGACCGCCGAATACGTGGAAGCGGGCCAAGTGCTCTGTGCCTGGGTCGGCCTCGAGGAACAGGTCACTCTGCATCAGGGCAGCGCCCTCAATCTGCCCTTCGAAGACGCGGTCTTCGACGCCGCCTACATGATGCATGTCGGCATGAACATCCCGGACAAGGCGCGCCTCTTCGCCCAGGTCGCGCGCACTCTGAAGCCCGGCGGCAACTTCGGGGTCTACGATGTCATGCGCACCGGCGCGGGCGACCTCGCCTTTCCCGTCCCCTGGGCCTCGGAACCGAAGACGAGCGCCCTCGCGGCACCCGAGGACTACAAGGCGGCGCTGGAAGCGGCCGCGCTTTCGGTCGTGGCGGAGCGGAACCGGCGCGACTTCGCGCTCGACTTCTTTGCCCGGCTCCAGGCCGCGACCCCGGCCGACGGGGGACCGCCGCCTCTCGGCCTGCATGTCCTGATGGGGGAAACGCGGGCCGAGAAGATCAAGAATATGGTCGAGAACATCTCCGCCGGCCGCATCGCTCCAGTCGAGATCATCGCGCGGAAGCGGAAGTAGAGGCTAAGGCGGCCTCAACCCAGCACTTCGAATTCGTCCTCGCGCAGCAAGGCGACCCCGTCTTGCCCGACAACCCATAGCTCCTTGGTGATGACGCCCTGCGCGTTGTTCATGCGCCATTTGGAAGAAAGCACTGCCGAGGCCTCGTCTACCACCCGGATCTCAGGCTCGATGTATTCGACCTCGGCAAAACCGTCGGCGATGATCTTCTCCCAGAACGCCTGGATCTCGCCACGGCCGCTGAAAGTGCCGAAGGGCTTGGCGGTCATGACCGCATTCTTTTCATAGGCCGCGGCGCAACCGGCGGCGTCGCCCTCGTTGAATGCGGACTTCCATTTCCCGGTGGCGGCCTGAACGGCGGCAACGACTGTTGTTCGATGGGTGTCGGTCATCGTGAAGTTTCCTTTTAGAAGGGGTCTACTCGAAACCTCCTAGGCGGCTTCGGCCAGGCTCCTGAGGTATTCCTCCGTCGAGACGGTCTTGGCGTAGGCGGCTGAGAGAGCCGCCATGAAGGCGGCATGGGCGTGCTTGGCGGGCACTTGCACGCCATCGAACTCCAGGTCCCTCGATGCGCAGGCATCGTGGATCAAGGTCACGCCATAGCCGAAATCCGCGGCCGCGCGGGTGACGGCGTCGACGCACATGTGGCTCATGGCGCCGCAGATCACCACCTCCTCGATACCGTTCCGCTCCAGGATCGCCTTGAGATTCGTATCGCGAAAGCTGTTGATCTGATGCTTCAGGACACGGGCTTCGCCGTCTTGCGGCAGAACGCTTGGGTGAACTTCCGCCCCGGTAGTCCTGGGCACGAAGAAGGGGGCTTTCTCGGCGAGCGACTCGTGCCGTACATGAATGACCGGACTTCCGGCGGCACGCGCCGCCGCGAGCAGGCGCGCGGCGTTGGCCGATGCGTCCTCGATCCCTTCCAGGGTCCATTTCCCGCCGGGGAAGTAGTCGTTCTGCAGGTCGACGATGATGAGCGCGGTCTTTGGCATCTTTTGACCTCTATTTGCCTGAGGTTGGAAACTCGCGATTTGATTTCCGGACACCTTAGAGGGTAGTCTCCCGCACAGGAATTGGCGGAAATGACATTTTCAGTGGCAAAACTGACAAATGCCTGACATTCCAAGACCGGATCCGGCGCCCGGCATCCCCAAGCAAGCGGACATCGGGATCCTCATGTATCCCGGCGCTCAACTCTCGGCACTGCACGGCCTGACGGACCTCTTCGTCACGGCGAACCGGATCAGCCTCGACCGAGGCGCGGCGGTAGCGCCGCTGCGCGTTAGCCATTGGCGCCTTCGGGAAGGCGCCGCGGGCTTGGAAAAACACAGCGTCGCGGGCTTGGGAAAACACAGCGTCGCGGGCGGCGAAGCAGCCGACCAGCAGACGGCGGTCATCGCGTTGCCCTGCCTTGAGGGCGGCAGGACGGAAAGCGTTGGGGGGGAAGTGCTGAATTGGTTGAAGGGCCAGCACCAGGGCGGCGCCGTAGTTTGCTCAATCTGCGCCGGCGCCTTTCTGCTGGCGCGCGCCGGATTGCTGCGGGACCGGACCGCCACGACTCATTGGGGTCTCGAAGACCGCTTTGCCGCCGAATTCCCCGAGGTCCGGCTGGAAACGGACAAGATGATCGTCGATGACGGCGACATCGTGACCGCGGGCGGCGTCATGGCTTGGGTCGACCTCGGACTGCGGCTGGTGGACCGCTTCGCGGGCCCGTCCATCATGCTTGCGGTCGCCAAGTTCTTTCTGGTCGATCCCAGCGGCCGCGAGCAGCGATTCTACAGCGCCTTCGCGCCCCGGCTCCATCATGGCGACGAGGCCGTGTTGAAAGTGCAACACGCGTTGCAAGGCGGCTGCGACCGGCCCATGACAATCGCGGCGATGGCCGGAATGGCCGGACTGAGCGAGCGGACGTTTCTGCGCCGCTTCCAGAAGGCCACCGGCATGAACCCGACGGCCTACCTCCAGGTTCTGCGCGTCGGCAAGGCCCGCGAGCTGCTCGAGTTCTCATCAACGTCTTTCGACCAAATCGCCTGGCAAGTCGGCTACAAGGACGCGGGCGCCTTCCGAAAGGTGTTTCAAAATGTCATGGGGCTCAGCCCCGGCGACTATCGTCGGCGCTTCGCCGTCCGGTGAGTAGAGATGAAAGCGACTCGATAGGCAGGAACGAGATGGTCACGCTTCGAAAACTCCGCGAAAACGACCGCGTCTCGGTCTTGGGTTTGGCGGTCACGGACTCCCAATCCGCCTTCGTCGAGCCTTTGGCGGAAACGCTCTCCGCCAACGCGCCGCGCCACGACAACTTCGTGATCACGGCTGGCGACGATATCGTCGGCTTCTTCCAGATCGACAGCACCTCGGGCGCTCAGAAGATCCCCGGAACCCTCGAACTGCACGAGGTCTCGATCGACGCCCGCCGGCAGGGCAAGGGCTTCGGCCGGGCCTTCATCGTCGCGCTGAGAACCTTCCTACAAGACGCCTACCCGGATGCCCCGGCCGTCTGTCTCACCGTGAACTGCCGCAACAGGAAAGCTTATCGCCTCTATCAACTCGGCGGCTTCGAGGACACCGGGGACCTGCACCACGAAGGACGGTCCGGTCCGCAACACATCATGCTCATGTCCCTGACATGACCGGCGCGCCATTGAACCCGAAGGAATACGGGGTCGAGATCCGCGCCTTCGCGCCTCAGGATGCCGACGCCGTTCGCGACCTCTTCGTTGCCGTCAACCGCCTGCTGACGCCCGACGGCATGGCGGAGGAATTCGAAACCTACATCGAGCAGTCGATCGCGGCGGAGATGGGGCGCATCGCAGACTACTACCGGGAACGCGGCGGTACCTTCTGGGTCGCTTATCACGGCGATTCCCTCATCGGCATGTTCGGGCTGGAACCGTTCGGCACCGACGGCATGGAACTGCGCCGCATGTACGTGGCGCCAAACGCCCGGCGACAGGGTATCGCCGGAAAGATGCTGCGCTTCGCCGAGGACCATTGCTGTGCCATAGGGCTCACGGAACTGCACCTCAGCACATCGGAACTGCAGCAGGCCGCGCTGGCCTTCTATCGCAGCAGAGGCTACCGCCAGCTCCGTGAAGAAGTCGCCGAAGCGGCAAGCAACAAGACCATCGGCGGCGGCATCCGCCGCTACCACTTCGTGAAAGAGTTTTAGGTCGGCGCCAGGCCCACCAACCTTCTTTCCCTACCGACGCATCGCCTTGCCCTGCGGGTCGTAGGGTGAGGGCGCGATGACCCGCGCTCCGCACTCGACGCCGACGATATGGCTGGTCAGTTCGGTGCCGGGTTCGGCCATCTCGGGGCTGACCAGCGCCATGGCGAGGCTCTTGCCCACTGTATGGCCGTAGCCGCCAGAGGTGACGAAGCCGATGCGCTTGCCGTTCTGCCACACCGGCTCGTAGCCGGAGGCGTCGGCATCCTTGGACTCGACCTCCAGGGTGACCAGACGTTGTGGCGCCGTGTTCTTTTCCTTCTCCGCCAGGGCCGCCTCACGTCCGACGAAGTCTCCCTTGCCGAAATCGATCCAGCGGTCCATGCCGGTCATGCCCGCCGTGTAGCCCTGGGTGAATTCCTTCGACCAGATGCCGAAACTCTTCTCCAGGCGCAGGGAATTCAGCGCGTAGTAGCCGTATTCCCGCAAGCCGTGATCGGCCCCAGCCTCCAGCAGCATTTCCCGCAGGGTGATATGCTCGGCGGCGGAGCAGTTGATCTCGTAGCCGAGTTCGCCGCAGACGGAGAGCCGCCCAACCTTGGCGCGGATCAGGCCGAGGTCGAGGGTCGTGCAGCCCATGAAGGGGAGGGCGGCGTGGCTGACGTCCTGATGGGTCAGCGACGCCAGGACGTCCCGCGCATTTGGGCCGGAGAGGGAGAAACCGACCGTCGCGTCCGAGATGTCGCGCACCGCCACCTCGCCGTCGCGGGCCGGGTCGATGTGATCCTCGAACCAGCGCATGTGCCACTGGCGCAAATAATAGGACCCCATGATCCACCAGGTGCCGTCGCCCCAATTGAAGATCGTCAAGTCGCCCTTCATGCGCCCGTCGTGCCCCAGCATCGGCGCCAGACGCGCGCGCCCCGGCGCGGGCAGGCGTCCCGCCATGGTCCGGTCGAGCCAGGCTTGCGCGCCTTCGCCCGTCACCTCGTAGCGGGAGAAGCCGGTGATATCGAGCAGGCCGACCTTCTCGCGCACCGCCTTGCATTCCTCGGCGACGATCTCGAAGGCGTTCGAGCGCTTGAGCGTCGGCGTTTCCTCGAAGCCCGGCGGGCCGAAGACCAGCGGCACCTCCAGGCCCCAGCTGCAGCCCCAGAGCGCACCCGCCGCATCCATGGCTTCGTAGGCCGGCGCCTTCTTCAGCGGTCGGCCCGCGGGCAACTGTTCGTTGGGATAGGTCATGACGAAGCGGCGGGAATAGAACTGCCCCGTCGTCTGCCTGATGTACTCGCGGTTCGACGCGAAGTCGCCGTAGCGGGCGATATCCATCGGCCAGGCGTCGGCCTCCGGTTCGCCGTGGATCATCCATTCCGCCAGCGTCTTGCCGACGCCGCCGCCCTGCAGGAAGCCCGCCATGACGCCGCAGGACAACCAGTAGTTCTTGAGGCCGCGCACCGGCCCGACCAGCGGGTTGCCGTCGGGCGAGAAGGTGAAGGCCCCGTTGACCCAGTTCTTGATGCCGACTTCCTGCAACACCGGATAGCGGTTGAAGGCCATGGTCAGCTCGTCGGAGATGCGGTCGATATTCTCCTGGATCAGCTCGATGCCGTAGTCCCAGGGCGCGCCGTCGATGTTCCAGTGCTGGTGGTTGATCTCGTAGATGCCCACCAGAACACCGTGTTGATCCTGACGCAGGTAGGTGAAGCCCTCCAGGTCAACGGTCATCGGGACCTCGAAGTCCAGCGCCGCGACCTCGGGAATGGTCTCGGTGACGAGGTAGTGGTGCTCCAATGGCGACAGCGGCAGGTCGAGCCCGACCATGCGGCCGACCTGCTTGGCCCAGAGGCCGCCCGCGTTGACGACGTGCTCGGCGTGCACCGTGCCCTTTTCGGTCACCACGTCCCAGGTGCCGTCGGGCCGCTGGTTCAGCTCCTCGACCTTGTTGTGCTCGATCACCTCGGCGCCGCGCTTTTTGGCCGCCCCGGCATAGGCCTGCACGGTACCGGTGGTGTCGACGTAGCCCTCACGGTCCGCCCAGAGGCCGCCGATCACGCCGTCCACGTCCATGATCGGACAGGCCTTCTTGATCTCCTCCGGCGTCATGAGGTGACAGTCCTCGATGCCGATGGTCTGGAAGATGCGGTAAGCGGACTGCAGCCACTCCCAGCGCGCGGGCGCGGAGGCCACGGTGATCCCGCCGGTCATGTGCAGCCCGATGGACTGCCCGCTTTCCTTTTCGATCTCCGACAGCAGGTCGATGGTATAGGCCTGCAGCGCCGCCATGTTGGGGTCGGCGTTGAGGGCGTGCACGCCCCCCGCCGCATGCCAGGAGGACCCGGCGGTCAGCACCGACCGCTCCATCAGGCAGACGTCGGTCCAACCGAACTTCGCCAGGTGATACAGCACGGAAGCGCCGACCACGCCACCGCCAATGACCACGACCCGATACTGAGATTTCATCCGTTCCTCCTGCCGCCTCTTCTCTGGGGCGCACTGTCCGGCCCTGGGAGAGGTTCCAGAGGATTCCGTTATCCTGTTATGGCAGCGGCGGCAATCTGAGAACCGACCAAGGCTGGCCCCGCGTTGACAAGACCGGCCGCCCAAAACGGTCCGGAAGGCGCTAAAGTCGGCGCGCGTCAGTTCGGGCGCAGAACCTGTCCCGGGTTTTCGTCCAATCGGCGCCCTTCGCGGATCACCGCCACGCCGTTGACGATCACATGAGCAATGCCGCTGGCATAGCATTGCGGCTGCTCGATGGAACAGCGGCTGGCGATCCGGTCGGACTCGAAGACCACGATATCGGCCATCTTGCCCGGGGCCAGAACGCCGCGGTCGGTGAGCCCAAGGCGCCCGGCCGGCACGGCGGTCAGCTTGCGCACCCCTTCGGCCAGGGTCAGCAGACCCTCGTCACGCACGTAGGTGCCGAGAAACCGTGCCGCCCAGCCGTAACCCATCAGGGATCCGATCTGATCCTCCAGTGGACCCTCCGGCGCCAGCGCCAGGGTGTCCGAAATCACGGCGCAGTCCGGCTGCTGCACGCAGAGGCGAATGTCCTCCTCCGAGAAGCTGCGCGAGGTCCACAGCAGATGATGCAGCCCCTCGCCTTCCTCGCGCAGCAGATCGAGCGCCGCGTCGTAAGGATCGACACCGCGGTCGCGGCCGATCTCCGCGAAGGTCGCGCCCACCAGCTTCGGATTGGCGTCCGACCTGAGCAACCGGATCTCCTGCCAGCGGCCGGCGCTGACCAAGCGCCACATTGGGTTGGGGTTGCGCTTCATCGCGGCGCGCTGTTCCGGGCCGCCCAGGCGGTCCAGCAGCGCCAAGGCGCCTCCTTCCTGCGCCCATTGCGGCAGGATCGCGGACACCCGGGTGTGCGACCAGTCGTGAGGGATCACATCGAAGGCAACGTCCACGTCATGGCGCCGCGCGGCTTCGATCATTTCAAGGGTATGTTCCATGGCGAAGCGCGGCGCCCCGAACTTCGGCTGGATATGAGAGATCTGCAATCTCGCGCCTGCCGCCCGCGCGGTGGAGATCGCCTCGGCGAACCCCAGGTCATAGTAGATGTCCCGGTTGCGCACATGGGTCGCGTAGAGCCGGCCGTGCCGCGCCGCCGCCGCGCAGAGCGGCACGATATGTTCGATCCCGCAGAGACTGCCCGGCCAGTATTCCAAACCGGTCGTGAAACCCGCCGCGCCCTGTTCGAAGGCTTCCTCGGCCAGGGCCGCCATTTCCGCGACCTCCCCCGCATCGGGCGCCCTCAAGGCGTCCCCCAGCACGGCGCGATGGATCGTGCCGTGACCGACACAGGCGGCCACGTTGACCCCCAGCGGCGTCGCCTCCAGCCGGTCCAGGTAGTCCCCGAAGCTGCGCCAGTCCAGATCGACATGGCTTTTCATGTAGCCGATGCCGGCCCGCGCGATGTCGCCGGCACAGGTCACGGGGGCGCAACTGATGCCGCACTGTCCGACCACTTCCGTGGTCACGCCCTGATGGACCTGACTCTCCGCCCGCCCGTCGACCAACAGGGTGAAATCGGAATGGGTGTGCAGGTCGACGAAACCGGGCGCGACGGCGAGCCCTTCTACATATAGGCGCTCCGCCGCCGCGGCTTCCGAGAGATCGCCGATCTCACGGATCGTGCCGTCGCGGAGCCCGACATCGGCAACAAAGGGCGCCTCTCCCGTGCCGTCATAGATCGTGCCCCCTTCCAGTACGATGTCCAGCATGGTCGCGTGCGCTCCGTTGTTCGTGCGGTCGTTACTAGAGGCTGACGCCATAGAACCAGTTGGGCAGAAACAGGGTCGCTTCCGGCCACAGGATCAGGAACATCAGGCCGACGATGTAGGCGAAGATGAAGGGAATGGCACCGATCGAAACGTCCTCAATGGATATCCCGGTCAGCCGTGCCGCGATGTTGAGGTTGGCCCCCAGCGGCGGCGTCAGGAACCCGATTTCGCAGGTCATGACGGTAAAGACACCGAACAGCACGGGATCGATGCCGAGCGATGCGACGACCGGCAGGAACACCGCGGTGAACAGAATGATCTGCGCCAAGGACTCCATGAAGGTGCCGATGAAAATGTAGAACACGCCGATCAGCATCATGACCAGGATCGGGTTGTCGGTGATCGCCGTGATCGCGCGCTCCAACTCGCTGGGCACATCGTAGAAGGCGGTGAGCTGCCCGAACGCCAGCGTCGGCGTCAACAGAATCAGCAGGCCGCCGATCAAGGCCGTGAACCTCAGGCTTTCGATGATCTTCGCGAAGGTCAGTTCCCTGTAGAGAAACAGCCCGGCAAAGAGCGCGTAGAACACCGCGACGCCCGCCGCCTCGGTCGGGGTGAAGACGCCGCCGTAGATGCCGCCAAGAATCAGAACCGGCGCGCCGAGCGCCCATTTGCCTTCCCACACCGCCGTGCGGAAGGCCCGCCAGTTGAAGGCCGCGCCGCTGCCGCCGAAGCCTTTGCGCCGCGCCACGATATAGGCGACGAGGATCAGCACCACGGTCACGAACAGGCCCGGCACGATGCCGGCCAGAAACAGGCGTGGGATCGAAGTCTCGGAGACCAGTCCGTAGATGATCAGCAGATTGCTCGGCGGAATAACACTGCCCAGCGCCCCGCCGGACGCCGCGACGGCGGCGGCGAAGCGCGGCGAGTAGCCCTCGTCCCGCATGGCGGGAATGGTCACACTGCCGATGGCCGCCGTGGTCGCCGGGCCGGAACCGGACAGGGCAGCGAACAGCATGCAGGCCACCACGGTTACGAGACCCAGGCTGCCGCGATAGCTGCCGACCAGGCTGCGCGCCACGTCGATCAGGCGGTTCGCCATGCCGCCGACTTCCATCAAACGTCCCGCCAGAACGAACAGCGGAATGGTCAGCAGCGGAAAGGGCTGCAACGAGGTGAAGGCGGTCTGCGACAGCAGCGTGAAGGGGATATCGATCAACAGCAACGCCAAGGCCGTTGCCAGCCCCACCGCGGCGAACAGCGGTACGCCGATGGCCGTCAGGACGACGAAGACGATGATGACGAGGGTGATGTCGCTCACGGCTTGTCGAGCTCCAAGAGTTCTTCTTCCTGGAACTCCGGCGGCTTGCCCGGCGGGCCCCGGCGTCCATCCTTCCACCAGATCGCATAAATCTGCAGCAGCCGGGCGGTGATCAGCAGATAGCCGATGACGATGATCGACTGCGGCCAGACCTGATCGATGCCGAGCGCCGGAGAGATCGAGGTCCGTGTCCACAGGACTTCGATGTACTCCAGGCCGTAGCGGATCATCAGCAGATTGAAGGCCAGCCACAGCAGATCCGCGACGATAACCAAGGGCGTCTGCAAGACGTTGGGAAGGGCGAAGACCCCGACCAGAATGCGGATGTGAAAGCGCTCCCGCACTCCCAGAGCCGCGCCCATGTAGACCGCCCAAGCCATGCAGAAACCGGCCAGCTCTTCGGTCCAGGTCAGCGCCGTCCCAAATCCGTAGCGCAGCACCACCTGCAGGAAGACGCAGACGGCGATGACGCAAAGGCAGAAGCTGGCAATGGATTCCTCGAAATGCCGCTCGAGAAACCGAATGATCTGTCCAGAATTCACGGTCAACTGCCGGCCCTCACCGCGATGGCAACGAAGCCCTGTCTAAGGGCCTTGGCCTTGGTTTCTGGCAAGCCGAAAGGTTGAAGGAGCACGGCCCGCCGGGCCGCACTCCTTCCCCCAGGGCTATTCCGCGGCGGCCTGGATCTTGGCCAGAAGCTCGCTGAACTTCGGCCCGCCCTCGGCCGCGAAGTCAGCCTGCACTTTCTGGGCGGCGGCGATGAAGGGCGCGCGGTCCGGCGTTGTCGCGGTCATCCCGCCGTCGCCGACCAGCCACTCCCGCACTTCGTCGATCCGCTTGGTGACCACTGCCGTCTGGTGTTCACCGGCCTCTGCGGCGGCGCGCATCACCGCGGCGCGCTGCTCATCGTCCAGCTTCTTCATGAAGCGGTCGCTGGCGAAGACCGGCGATACGCTGGTGAAGTGCTCCAGAATGATCAGGTGTTCGGCGAACTCGTAGAACTTCATGTCCTTGATCACGGTGGTGCCGTTGTCACCGCCGTCGATCGTGCCGGTCTGAAGCGCCGTCGGCGTATCGGACCAGGCCAGCGGCACCGGCTCCGCGCCGAAGGCGTCGAAGGTCGCGATCATGACCTGATTCTTCGGCACGCGCAGCTTCAGGCCGGCCATGTCCTCGATGGAGTTCACGGCCGTCTTCGAATTGAACATGTCGCGGTAAGCCGGCGCTCCGAAGGTCAGCAGGTGAACGCCGGTATCCTCGAAGATCATCTCGCGGATCTCGTCTCCGACCTCGCCCTGGGTGACCTTCTGCAGATGTTCCTTGTTCTGGAAGATGTAGGGCAGAACGAAGACATTCATCAGCGGCCAGTGCGGCGAGACATTGTTCTGCGTGATGAAATAGCCGTCGACGGTGCCGAGCTGCAGTGCCTTGAAGGCATCGTCCTCGGTGCCGACCTGCGCACAGCAACGCAGTTTCACCTCGATCGAGCCGTTGCTGTACTGCTCGGCCAGTTCCTTGAACTTCTGTGCCAAAACGCCGTAGTCGGATTCCAGCGGTGTCGCCCAGCCCAGGTTCATAACGACCTTGTCCGCCATCGCCGGGGCGGACAAACCCAGGGTCATGACGCCGGCGACCATCGTTGCCGCAACGCGTTTCGCGAATGAGAACGGATTCATGAATGCCTCCCTTGCATGCCGCAGACCCCTCTTTGCGCCGCGACGGACCGACCGTCGCGCCCTGGTCCCCGGGGCTCTGTTTCTCAAACCCGTTTTTCCGAGCCCCTGTTTCCCGAGCCCTCGGCCTCGGATTTTCGGTCTGCGCAACAAAGGATAGAGAGCTTTATCATTTCCTGATAATATCAATGAGGATCATATTGATACCGAAAAGGCATCATATCTGTCATGCCGGTCCAGATCTGCGATATGCGGCAGATGCGTTACTTCGTGGCCGTCGCCGAAGCCCTGAACTTCCGGCGCGCGGCGGAGCAGCTCAACATCGCTCAGCCTGCCCTCAGCCGGACCATTCGCCAACTGGAAGACGCGCTCGGGGCTCAACTGCTGGAGCGCAGCAACCGCCGGGTCGAACTGACGGAACCGGGCCGGGTGTTTCTTGAGGGCTGCCGGCGGACTCTCTCCAGCGGTGCGAAGGCCGTTCGCGACACGCGCAAGGCCAGCGTCGGCGAAATCGGCCACCTGACCATCGGCTACACCGACTTCGCCATCGGCGGCGTCCTGCCCGAGATGATGCCGGAGTTCCGCGCGCGCTTTCCGGAAATCACGGTCGACCTCGTCCACATGGTCACTTTCGTGCAGTTGGAGGCCCTGGCGCGCGGCGAAATCGATGTCGGTGTGATGACCGGCCCGCTATCAGAGCCGAATCTGAACCACGTGACCCTGCAAAACGAATGCCTGGTCGTGATCCTGCCGGAACACCATCCCCTGACAGCGCTCGACTCGGTGCCGCTCGCCCGCCTAGCCGGGGAACCCTTCGTCACCGGACAGGCTGCCTATTGGCGGCACTATCTGTCGCACATGATGGCGGTCTGCCAGACCGCAGGATTCCGGCCGCGCATCGTGCAGGAAGCCTACAACAGCGAAGGCATCTTCGGGCTGGTCGCGGCGAACATGGGGTTGACGCTGCATGTCGAAAGCGCGCGCAACTACTTCCGGAAGGGCCTCGCCATCCGCCCGTTGGACGGCACGGATTACCGGGTTCCGACGGTCGCGGCCTGGAGCGCGGCCGAGGTCTCGCCACCTCTCGGCCATTTCATTGCCTTCGTGGGAGAATGGCTGCGGGCGCACGCGCCCGACCGGTCAGAGGCTGAACGCTAGTCGGCGGCCAGCAGGACGTCGGAGGCCTTTATCACGATGTGGACCTTGCCGCCTTCCTTGAGGCCCAATTCGTTGGCTGCTTCCGATGTGATCATCGAAGTGATGACGTTGCCGCCGCCGATGTCGACCTTGACGCTGCTGTTGACCGGCCCGGTCGTGATGGCCAACACCGTTCCCTGCAGCTGATTGCGCGCGCTGATTTTCACGTCTCGATCCCCGCGTCTGAAGATGGAATGGACTTGACCGATATCTGGGCAAGGCCGCGCGGGCAATCAAGCCGGATGGGCTGTCACTGCATCGCGTGACCCCAAGACTTCTCCCAGTCCTTGCCCAGGAAGTCGACGACCTCTTCGCCCTCGAAGAACTTGTTGGGCATCATGAAGAAGGCGACCATCAGCCCGCCCTCCGGGGTCCAGGCGGCATGGCGGCTGCCCGCCGGGCGCCAGACGAACTCGCCGGGGCCGATACGCAGGCCCTTGTCCGGCCCTTCCTTGTCTTCCAGGAAACCCTCCAGCACATAGGTCTGCTCGATCATGACGTGCTCGTGATCCGGCAGTTCCGCGCCCGGATCCATTTTCAGCAGCACGGTGAGCTGCCCGCCCTTGGGATCGACCATCAGGGTCTTGTAGTGGACGCCGGGGTAATAGGACTCGCTCCAGGAAATCTCGTCCGGCACGACTTTGCGAGAGGTCAACGGACCCAGATCCTGGTTCCGCAGGTGCGGCGTAAAGGCGGTCGGCTGTGCGGCTTCGCTCCTCGACATGTTTTCTCCCCTTCGTTCCCGGCGTTCTCCGTTTGCCGGAACTATAGCACAGGCGCGGCCGGATCGAAGGCGAGGAACCGTTTCAGGCTGCGCAGCCCCCGTTCGCCAAAAGTCGCTACTAGGCTCTCGTCCAGTTCGGCGAACAGGCGCCGTGCCACCGCCATCATGCGTTCGCCCTCCCGGGTGAAGCGGATGACTCGCTGATTGCCAAACTCCTTGTCCGGCCCGGTCTCCAACCATCCCGCCGACTCCAGCTCCCGCACTGTTTTGTGCACGGCCTGCCGCGACACCCCGAGTTTGCGGGCCAGTTCCGCAGCGTGGTTGGGGCCGCAATCCAGGGCGCCCAGGAAACTAAGTTGGCTGGCACTGAGCGGCGTAAAGCCCTCCGCATTCAGGCGCCCCAGCAGCCAGGCGATCATCCGATCCTGAAAACCGCCGGTCGCCATCGTCAGGGCCAGCGCGTGACTGTCCAACAGATCGAAGCCCGCGCGTGGCGATTTCGTCAACTTAGTTGACAAGATGCCTTGCCCTCCCTAGATGTCAACCAGGTTTACATGCACAAGAGGCACAGACAATGCTGAAAGCGGTCCTGCTGGGCAACGCTCTTTCCTGTTTTCTGTTCGGGGCGCTCTTTCTCTTCGCGGCGCCGGATAGCGTAGCTTTCCTCGGCAATCCGCCGCTGCTCTTGATTCAATTTCTCGGCGCCGGCTTGCTGATCAATGCGCTGTTTCTCACGATCACGGCCTTGCGCAAGACGACGCGCCGTCAGGATGTTTTGCTCTTCGCGTTGGGCGATGCCGTCTGGGTGCTCACAACCGGCGGGCTTCTCATCACGGGCCTCTGGATAACGACGCCGACCGGAATTGTCTGGACTCTGGGCGTGGGCCTCTTTGTCGCAATTTGCGGCCTCGCCCAATGGCGCTTGGCTCCGAAAATCTAAGGCACTCGTGGTCATTTCTTCCGGCCCACAGCTTCCCGCTGAAATCTAGTTGAATATTGAACGCCGAACTGGTGAACTCCCGCCTGACCCTGATCACGTTTTGGCTTCACGTTCCGGCGCATGGCTCGACGGATTGACTGCGCGCGACGCAGTTCTGCCGTCCGGGTTCGGCGAAACGGGTTTGAGGCCGCACCGGGAGGTTTCCATGCGCCGCGCGATATCCCCGTTCGGATTCTGGGGCCGGATCTGCCTTGCTCTTCTGATCGCCCTCGGCGCGGCGAGTGCCTTGCAGGGTGCGGCGGCACAGGACTCGGAGCCGCCCTTCGGCAAGCTGCCGCTCGGCGTGACACCGACCCACTATTGGATCGACCTGGACGTTCAGCCCCAGCGTGACCGCTTCTCCGGCGAGGTTCGCATTGCCGTCACCCTGGACGAAGCACGGGAAACGATCTGGTTGCACGGCCGAGGTCACACCGTCACGGAATCCTATATCGAGACGGAGGCCGGCGCGCGGGTCGAAGCGGCCTATAGCGAAGTGGAGGACAGGGGCGTCGCGAGATTACAAACCGCCGATGCAGTCGGCCCCGGCAAGGCGACATTGGTCCTGCGCTACAACGCGCCCTTCAACCAATCTCTGGAGGGACTCTATCAGGTCAAGCAAGGCGGCGAAGCCTATGCCTATACCCAGTTTCAGCCCTTGTCGGCCCGCCGGGCCTTCCCGGGTTTCGACGAACCGCGCTTCAAGACGCCTTTCGACGTCTCGATCACCGTCGCAGGCAACGACCTCGCCGTTTCCAACGGACCGGAGCGCGAAACGACAGAGCTCGAAGACGGGCGCCGCCGTGTCGTCTTCGAGACGACAGAGCCCTTGCCGACGTACCTCGTGGCCTTTGCCGTCGGCGATTTCGACGTGGTGGAGTGGGAAGCGATTCCGCCGAATGACGTGCGCGCGCAGCCCATCCCCCTGCGCGGGATCGCGCCCAAGGGCAAGGGCGGCAAACTGGACTATGGCCTGCGCCACACCGCAGCGATGATGAAGATCCTCGAAGACTACTTCGCGATTCCCTACCCCTACGCGAAGCTGGACCTGATCGCCGCCGCCCAATTCAAGTCGGGCGGGATGGAGAATGCCGGCGCGATCATCTACCGCGAGGACAAGATCCTCATCGGCGACAGCCCTTCGATCTATCAGCTCAGAGGCTATGCCTACATCCATGCCCACGAACTGGCGCACTCCTGGTTCGGCAACTACGTGACGCCGGCGTGGTGGGACGACCTCTGGCTCAACGAGGCTTTCGCAACCTGGATGGCGGATCGTGTCGTGCACGCCTGGCAGCCGGAGGAATACGACGACCGTGGCCCGACGCGCAGCGCCATCCGCGCCATGTGGCAGGACCGGCTGGTCACGGCCCGCAAGATCCGCCAGCCCATCGTGAACGATCATGACATCGCGACCGCGTTCGACCGGATCACCTACAACAAAGGCGGCGGCGTCATCTCCATGATCGAGCGCTACCTGGGGCCCGGCAAATTCCGCGATGGCGTCCGGCGTTTCATCGCGCAGCATCCGCACGGCGTCGCAACCTCCGACGACTTTTTCGCGGCCTTGTCGGAAAGCTCCGACGACCTCGGTGTCACCCATGCCTTCCGCTCTTTCGTTGAACAGCCCGGCACGCCGATGGTGGAAGTCGATTGGACTTGCGATGCCGATGGCGTGGCGGAGGTCACGTTGCAGCAATCCCGCAGCCTGCCGCTTGGCTCGAACGGCACCGCGTCGCAACTCTGGTCTCTGCCGCTTTGCCTTGCCTACCCCAACGGCGGCACGCGCGACAGCCAGTGCCTCATGATGAAGGAGGCGCGCACCACGGCCCTGCTGGAAACGAAGAGCTGCCCAGCGTGGCTGCTGCCGAACGCCAAGGGCGCGGCCTATCTACACTTCGCTCTGCCGGAGCGCGGATGGGATGCGTTGCTCGAGTCCATGGATCAGCTCGAACCCAGCGAAGCCTTGGCCACCGTGCGCAGCGTACGTGCCGCCTACGAAGCCGGGCTGACGAACGCCGAGCGCATTCTGCAAGCTGCGGAGGTTACGGCGCCCTCGCCGCATTGGGACGTCGCCGGCGCCTCGATGCAGGACATGCGCGACCTCAAGAATTTCCTGCTGCCGCTGGACATGCGACCGGCGGCCTACCGGGAGATGCAGCGTATCTTCCGCCCGGCGCTCGCACGCTTCGATCTCAGCGACGAAGCCCTCGCAAGGGAGGCCGCGACGCCAGGTCAGGCGCTTCTGCGCGCCGACCTCATCTGGTTCATGGCGGCGGACGCCTACGAGCCGGAGCTACGCGCCACCTTGAGCCGCCTGGGCCAGGCCTATCTCGGCTACGGTGGCGACGGTGACATCCATGAGGAGGTGTTGCATCCCAATCTCGTCCGCATCGCGCTCATTGTCGCGACGGAAGAGGTCGGGCCGCCCTTTGCCGAGGCTGTGATCGCACGGTTGCGCAAATCCGAAGACGCGGTCCTGCGCGCGCACTTGATTCACGCCCTCGGCAATCAGACCGAAAGACCGTTGGTCGAAATGGCCTGGGACCTGATCCTCGATCCGGAGTTTCCCAACCGCTGGGCTTCCGAACTGCTGTGGCGCCAGGGCCGCCGCGTCGACAATCAGGAGCCGCTCTTTACCTGGATGACGGCGAACTACGAGGAACTCTTGGCGCGGCTGCCAAGCTCCCACCGGGCCTGGTTGCCGTGGCGCGCCTCGGCCTTTTGCACGGAACGGGACCGCAACCGCGTGGCGGACTTCTACGAGGAACGTTCCAAGGAACACCGTGGCGGTCCGCGTGCGCTGGAAAACGTGTTGGAGGCGATCGAGATCTGCACCGCCGTCGTGCGGGCGCAACGCGCCAACGCTATCGAGACCTTCAACGGCAGATGAACGCAGCGCGCCTTCGCCGATTAGGACGGGGCCAGAGGAGCATAAAGGTATGAGCGAGCGTATCGAAACCGGCGCCTGCTTCTGCGGTGCAGTCGCGGCGGAATTGCGGGGCGACCCCTTTTGGGTCTGTTACGACCACGATGACGATTGCCGCCGCGCCATTGGAAGCCCGCTGACGATCTGGGTCGGCTATCGCCCGCACCAGGTCACCCTGCTCCGCGGATCGCCGAAGTCCTTCTCAAAAACAAAGGGGGTCGTTCGGACGTTCTGTGCCGATTGTGGCACCTCCATCGGCTATCGGGATGAAGGAATCGCCGACGAGTCCTATGTGAACATCGGCTTCCTGGATCATCCGGAGCGGTTCAAGCCGCAGGCGCACGCCTACTGGCGCATGAAGCTGCCGTGGCTCGAGATGGACGATGGCCTGCCGCGCATCGACGGCTACAGCCGCGACCGCGATCCGGCATATGGCACGCCCGCCGAACGGAAATGCGGTTGAACTGCTCTAGCTGTTAGAACCAACGCACGGAGTCGGTCATGCGGCGGAACTTCGGTTCCTGGCGCAGGCTGTCGAGATCCCGGTCGTGCTTCAGCCAGGCGCGGTGGCGCCAGCCTTCCTCCAGAACGTATTCCATGCAGTCCAACGCCATGGCTGTCTCGCCCGCCCGGGCCAGGCCGCCCACCAGGTAGTAGTCGTTGGGGTCCGGATCGGTCAGCAGGTCCTCGGCCATCTCGACCCCTGCCGGGGCCTCCCCCAGTTCGATCATGCAGCAGACCAGATCGCAGAGGGCCCGGCGGTCCTCGCCGTCCATCCGCAGCTGCGCCTCGATCCGCGTCTTGGCCTTGATGAAGTTGGTCCGGGTCCGCACCTCATCGGCCAGGAACCGGCGCGCCTTGGCCGCCAGCATTAGGGAATGGAAGTCGTCCGGGCGCAGTTCCGCCGACCGTTCCAGCATGGCCGCCGCCATGCGGTAGTCGCCGCCGGCGAAACAGACCCGGCCAAGCAGATAGTGTGTCTCCGCCAGGTGGGGGTTCAGCCGCAAGGCAACCGTGAACTCGGCAAGCCCCGCATCGTAGTGGCCCATCGCCGCAACGGCGAGGCCGAGCGCCGACTGCGCTTCCGGCGAGGTGGGGTCGAAGGCCACGGCGCTGCGGCCGCATTGCTCGATGTGCGCGCGGTTGTCTCCCGGCAAACCGAAATAGAAGTCCATGAAGAAGAGGGACCGCGCCAGGCCCGCGTGGGCCGGGGCATAGCCGGGATCGCTTTCCAGGATGGTGTTGAACGTCTCGATAGCGCCGGACACGTTGCGCCGCCCGCCACGGAAGAACAACTCGCAGCCTTCCAGATAGGCGACGTAGTTCTCCAGGTTCAGGCTCTCCGTCGGCGGCATGCCGCTGTCGGCCGTCAGTCGGTAACCGCACTTCGGAACGGTCTCGATATAGCGTGGGGCCTGCGGATGGTCGCCCAGGGCCTTGCGAAGCTCCGCGATGGCGTGGGTCAGGACCTCTTCGCCGACCGTGACGTCGGGCCAGACCTCCTCCAGCAGCTCACGGCGGGACAGGACGCGCCCCTGGGCCTCGCGCAGCGCGGTCAGAACCCCCATGGCCTTAGGTGACAGGCGCGACGTCTCCGATCCGCGGCTGATTCGACGCGCCGTGGGTTCGACCAGCCAAGCCCCCAAAAGATACATCCGGGAAACCTTCACAAAAACAGTCTGATTTCCTCAGGTTTTCCGCATCTGCTGTCCTTACGTAAGGCCCTCCTCAGCAAACGGCGCCGGCAGCGGTCGCCCGAAGCTTCAGCCTTAAGCCCCAAAAGCCCGAAAGGAGCAGCAGAAACATGGCACTGAAAATTGGCGACACGGCCCCGGATTTCAAGGCCGAAACCACACAGGGACCGATCCGTTTCCATGACTGGGTCGGCGATGGCTGGGCCGTGCTCTTCTCCCATCCCAAGGATTTCACCCCGGTTTGCACCACCGAATTGGGCACCATGGCGGGTTTGGAGCCGGAGTTTTCCAAGCGAAACGTCAAAATTCTCGGACTCAGCGTCGACTCGGTGGATGACCACAGCCGCTGGCTGGCGGACATCAAGGAGGTGACGGGCCACGAACCCAGCTACCCGCTGATCGGCGACCCGTCACTCAAGATCGCCAAACTCTATGGCATGCTGGAAGCCGACGCCGGCGACACGGCCACGGGGCGGACCGCCGCCGATAACGCGACGGTGCGCAACGTTTACGTCATCGGACCGGACAAGAAGATCAAGCTGATCGTTTCCTATCCCATGACGACCGGGCGGAATTTCAACGAGATCCTGCGTGTCATCGATTCCCTGCAATTGACCGCCGTTCACGCGGTCGCGACGCCGGTCAACTGGCAGCAGGGCGAGGACGTGATCATCGTCCCCTCCGTCAGCAACGAGGCCGCGAAGGAGCGTTGGCCCGAAGGCTGGCGGGCGCCGAAGCCCTATATGCGGATCGTCGCCTGCCCGAACTAGTGGGGGTCCTCGGACCGCCGCTACCTTCGCAATCGCGGCGCCGCGCGTTACTCCGCCGGCGCCGCGGTCTCTTCCAGCACCTCGTCCTTCAGAGTGATACTGAAACTGGCGCTGCCGTTGATGTAGAGCATCGGCTGCGCCTGATTGTGGCGCTGGATCTGGGTGTTGATATTAAGGTTGGTCAAGCGGCAGGACTTGGCGATGGTCTCCTTCAGCAGGCCGCATTCCTCCTGCCCCAAGCGATAGAGGTACTGCCGTCCGGCACGCTGCGCCTGATCCAGCGTCTCCTGCTCCAGGTCCGGCAGGGGCAACTGCGTGTTGAAGGCCACGCTCACGTTGACCGGCTGTCCGCCCGGCGGAAAACCGCCGAAGCCTGCTTTGGCTTGGGCTGGCACCACAGCTTGGCCCATCATCGTAAGTCCGGCCAGCAGCAGCGCCGCCGGCAAGGTCCTTGGTCTCCCTTTTCGCATGAAATCCTCCCGTTCCCCCGAAGGTCCAGAACGCCGTACCGGCGCTGGAAGCAGGGCGGAAGTGAAGCGGGGAAGAATGGCCGAAAGTGGGCAACTCCAAGGCCTGTAAGGGGTTTTGGCCTCTGACCCTATCGCTAACCGCTTGTTAGGGGCTGTGATTCCACACTCCAGAGCCAGTTAGCCCCATTAACCAGCCTTGTCAGCCAGAAGGAGTAGCGGTCATGTTCGGTCTCGGTAAGACGCAGGAAGAGCCCGCCGGCGAGTACATCACGGCCCGGCTGAACGCGCGCCTGCAGCCGTTGGACCGCGGCGAGGTCTATGAGGACCCGCTTCTGGACACTCTGGAAACCGATGAACTGGGGGAAGTCACTGGCGGCGGCACCCAACTCGCGGACGAGCCCGCGGGGATCGAGTTCTGCGACTTGGAAATCCGCGTCAACGAGACAACGGAGGAAACGCTCCGGGCCATCATCGCACGTCTGGAAGACCTCGGCGCGCCCAAGGGCTCAAAGCTGATCCTGGAAAGCGAAGGGCGGGAGCTTCCCTTCGGCCGCAACGAAGGCATGGCGGTATATCTGAATGGCGTCGATCTGCCGGATTCCGTGTACGAAGAATGCGACCTCGATCATATCATCGAGGAATTCAACCGCCTCATGGACGGCAAGGGCCAGTACCACAGCTATTGGCAGGGTTCGCGGGAAACCGGCCTCTACTGCTATGGCCCCTCCTTCACCGAGATGAAAGCCGCCATCGAGTCTTTCGTTAAGACCTATCCTCTCTGTCAGAAGGCGCGGATCGAACAGATCGCCTGACCGCTCTAGCTCTTCTCCGCTTCCGGCCGCCATCCGCTGGCCAGCGCCTCCGCGCGGGCATCGCCAACCTTAGCGAAGGCATCCAGCGCCTCACATCGCTGCCGGTGCGCGCAGAGCTTAGGATGGCGGTCCGCGCCGCCCAATTCCGGAACGACACGTTCTAAATACTGAAACGCCACCGCCGGTGCCAGATCCGCGCGGGTAAACCTTTCTCCCACAAACCAGGGGTTTGGGTCCAAGTCCTCCAGCCAGCGGCAGGCGGACTCGATCTGCGCTTCCAGCCGGGCACGCCACTTCGGGTCGCTGGTGCCGGGGGCACGGCGCGAGTATTCCAAGCCACGCTCGTAGACCTTCTCCGCCAGGCCGATGCCGACCACCTCGATCTTCAACACCTGCCGCCGACCCGGTTCCTCTTCCGGGGCTAACCGCCGTTCTGCCGGCGCGATGCCGTCCAGGTAGTCGATGATCGCCCGGCTGTCGAACAGCGTTTCCCCGTCATCCAGAATCAGCGACGGCACCTTGCCCAGAGGATTGACCTCCAGCATGGCCTCGAAGTCCTTGAATACGGACAACACGCGGCGTTCGAACGGCAGGCCGTAGTGATGCAGCGCGATCGCCACCCGCCGCACAAATGGCGAATCGTACTGGCCGACAAGAATCATCCTTTAACTCCGCAGCTCCCTGCGCAGACTCTATCGCAGAAGGACGCGCGTGTCCCGCCGACAACGCGACGCTAGTGACTCCTCTTGTCAGCAGCAAACGCATCCTACAAGGCGGACAAAAGGACTTGAGATGACAGTCTCTCCAGAGCAAGCGGCACCGGAAACCGCAGGTGCTAGCCTTTCACCGCTGTGACAATGTGAACATGGGTGGAAAATCGGACCGATCCGTCCTCCAATATGAAAGGCGCTAGCTCTTTTGCCGCATCCTCCGCGACCGCATCGATAGTCGCACCGTCGAGCGCGAGTCCGGCCAGGGGAAACCAGCCCTTCACATCCGCCAACACCATGTCCCTGATGTTGGGGAACCGGGCCGTCTGCGTGTCGCGGCGCAGCTCCACCTCTTCCAGACCGGCATCGGTGAAACACGACAGAAGATGGTCTTCGTCTCCCAGGGAAAAGGGAAAGCGCAGCGCATTGCCGACGTCTTCTCCGGCGTGGCGCGCGAAGACCGAAGCCATGGTGCCATAGGCGGTATTCTTTTCGAGGCCTTCGAAGACCGCGACGGCGAGCCGCCCGCCGCGGCGCAGCACTCGGCTCATCTCGCGCAATGCAGCCGTCTTGTCCGGAAACATCATCAGCCCGAACTGGCTCACCACGGTATCGAAAGACTCCGCACCGAACGGCATATCGACAACGTCGCCCTGGCGCCAGTCGATGTCCGGCGCCGCGCCTGCCGCGACCGCCAGCATGCCGGGGTTGAGATCGATGCCCGTCACGGCACCCTCCCTGCCGACCGCCTCTGCCGCCGCCCTGGCCAGCACTCCGGTGCCGCAGGCGACATCCAGAACCCTGTCTCCTGCCGTAACCTCCGCGGCCGTCAGCACCGGCACGCTCCAGGCTTGAAATACGGCGGGCACCAGCCGTGCCTCGTATTCCGTGGCGATGGCTGTCAGTTCTTCAGGACTCAACTCAGCCATGAACGTTCACCGAGTCGCAGCCTTCCATGATGACGGCGCTGCCTTCCGTCCCCGACAAACGGAGTTCTTTCAACGGCTCGTAGTCCTCCGACTCGTACCAGGCCTTTGCCTGCGCGAGGCTCGGAAAGGCGATGAGCACCGGGATGCGCGGCTGCCAGTCTCCCTCCACCACGGAGAAGTCACCGCCCAGCACAAGGTAACGGCCGCCGTGCCGCGCGACATTTTTCACCACTTGCGCCCGGTAGGCTGCGACCTTGTCGGGGTCGGTGATCTTCCGAACGTCAAAAAAGCAATAGCCCGGTGGCGCGTCTGACATGAACAATTCCCCTCATTAACAAATCCTCTTTGCACGGTGGCTCCGGCGGACGGCCTCTGGCGAAGCTCATCGCGCCAGAGTAATCTTCCTCCATGCACAGCCGCCATGACCCAGGGTCCGGATCTCTTGCCTCCCCGTCCGAAACCGGTGCATCGGGGCAGGGCGCATCCGACCTTGTCCTGCCGCTGGGCAGCGACCCGCTTGCCGATGTGCTCAACAGCATCAAGCTCACCGGCGCACTTTTCTTCCTCGTCGACGCGACCTCGCCCTGGTGCGTCGAGGTGCCGGAGGCCGAGGCCTTTGCCGAAATCATTCTGCCGCGCGCCCGGCACATCATCTCATATCACGTCGTCATCGAAGGCCGCGGCTTCGCCAGCGTGCCGGGCGTAGCGCCGGTATCCTTCCAAGCCGGAGACATCATCGTCTTTCCTCACGCCGATCCCTATCTGATGTTGAGCGCGCCGGGCGTACCGCCGGAACTCGACAGCGAAGAGACGTTGCAGTTCTTCCGCGCCATGGCGGCGGGTCAACTGCCCTTTGTCGTAACGGAGGGTGGCGGCGAGGACCCGCCCGCGCAATTCGTCTGCGGCTTCCTCGGCTGCGACACGCTGCCCTTCAACCCGCTGATCGCCAACTTGCCGCGCCTGCTGCATGTGCAGCGCGCTGACAGGGCGCAGGACACGGATCATGCCGGCGATCTGCTCGACCGTCTTGTCGATCTCACCCTGGCTGAGGCGCAGCAGCGGCGTGCCGGTGGCGATTGCATCCGCCTGCGTCTCAGCGAGCTGCTGTTCGTCGAGATCCTGCGCCATCACCTGGCCTCGCTTTCTGAGGAGGAAACCGGCTGGCTCGCGGGCCTGCGCGACCCGGCGATCGGCCGTGCGCTTTCCCTGTTGCATGACCGACCGGCGGAGACCTGGACTCTCGACGGTTTGGCGCGGGAAGCCGGGGTCTCGCGCAGCATTCTCGCGGAGCGTTTCACGCACCTCGTCGGCATGCCGCCGATGCAATACCTGACGCACTGGCGTATGCAGTTGGCGGCACGCCAACTCAGCGACGGCGTATCGAAGGTCTCCGCCGTCGCGGCCCAGGTCGGCTATGCCTCCGAAGCTGCCTTCAGCCGCGCCTTCAAGAAAATCGCCGGACACTCCCCCGCCGCCTGGCGCCAGCGTTTTTCGGGATGATCCTCGCTTAAGCTGATCCGTGCCCATGCCCGCCCCGTATCAGGTGCATCTGCTTCAAAAGGAGCGATGCCATGTTTCGGAGCCGCTGGTTCATTGCTGTCGTCTCTTTCGTCGCCCTTGGCGGCTGTGCGATTGCGACACCCTTTCAAGGTCCGGGTTATGACGGGCGTGACAGCGCGGCCGCCGAAGGGCCGGATAAGCTCATCGTTGCCGTGACGAACGGCGTGTTGAACGGCGACTCCGACGCGCGGTCGCGCTTCTGGGACCACGTCGCCAAGGTCGAAAGATCCCTGTCGGAACGGCAGGGTTTCGTCGGCCACTCCAAGCGAAAAGAGATATTCGGCAATGAAGTCTGGACTCTGACGGTGTGGCGTGACGAATCCAGCCTGAACGCCTTCGTGCAAAGCGACACGCATCAGACGGCCATCCGCGAAGCTTTCGGCGCCTTTGAAACCGCGCGCTTTGCCCGGTTCGAAATCAGCCGCCGCGAAATGCCGGTCACCTGGGACCGGGCGCTTGCGGCTTTGGAGAAAGCAAACCGGACATACGACTCGGGCGATAACCAAATCGTAAGAACACCCTAAAATATGCCGTTCGCTTTCTGCATCGCGCGCACATATTCCAAAATCTTCTGCAGTTGTGCGTCCGTCACCCCGTCCACGGGTTCCATGTCACCGAACGGCCAATGATGTGCTTTGGCTCCTTGTTTCGGTGCGATAAAGAAGGCTCTGTCGCCGTGGTGGCCGGGATGGTAGATACGGTGAAGAAAAGTCGGGCCTTTGTTGGTTCCGGCGGTGTCGACACCATGGCATTCTGCACAGTAAGCATCGTAGTTCATTTTCCCAATGTTGAGGCTGGGTGTCATTTCCGGCTGACTGATCGTTGCGCTTGCCGGCTCTTGCGCCCCTACGGCTGTTGAAATCAAGACAGTCAAGATGAACGTCAACGCGACGGCGCTTATTGCCTCCAACCGTTCTGCGTATCCGAATGAACCCTCAGCGTCTCGAGTCCTTGGGTGCGTAATATTGGCGTTTCGAGGTTCTCTCGGTTTCCAATGAATCCCTACGTCCATTTCGACCGTCCCTTAATCGTCCATCTTCATCGTCATTGAGGTGCTCTCAATGCCCACCTGCGGCAACTCAAGAGGGGCAAAAGTAAGTCATCGGCTCACGAGTTCGCGAATTGCATTTTCAACTCTTGACCCTCCAGTAGGGGGAATGTCCATATCTTACAGGCGACGAAGCAGTGGCTTAGGTGCGGATAGAAATGGATCTTGCCGAAGGCATACAGCGAAGCTGGACGCGGTTGGGCCGGTTGTTGGCCTTTTTCGCCGTCCTTTTCCTGACCTTCAATCCACACCACCTTCATGCCCACAGCGATAAGGTGGATGGCCACAGTCACTTCGGCCAGATCTGCGACATACCCGATGCGGATAAATCGTTGTCAGGCGGCGGCGATCCGTTGGACCCCCACGGCGACTGTCTTCACCACTTTGTCCCACTGTTACAGCCTTCCCAATTGCATGAGCAGATCGGGATCAACGCCGGGTTAAGGATCCCCTATACCGACTCGAATAGGCAAGCCGTCCTGACCGCCGACCCGCCCCCGCCCCGAAACCTATCCTAAGGACACGCCCGCTTTAGAGTGAAGCGGGTTCGCCGCGTCCTGACACCGGACCCGTTCGGCGTTGAGCCGAGCACGTCTGCTCCACCAGTATCGCTTCAAAACTTACGGACTCGAAGACGTCCACTTTGGCGACTGTGCAGCCGCCGTCTGCCTCTGGTGGCCACGCCAAGAGGACCTGCCGCGCCGCAGGCCGGCGGCCGCACGTCTGCACCGTCGTGCGGCTCTGCGCCGACGCGGCAGCACTCCAATGATCAAAGGAATGGAGAGACTCAATGCCCACAGTATTTTCTAAGGCCCTGATTGCCGTTGCCATTGCCGCCTCCCTTTCTGTATCCGGCGCAGCCCTCGCCGCCGGATCGCATGAGGGCGGACACAGCAAAGGTCACATGGAAGGCCACGGACATGGCCACGCCGACGGCGTTGCCTTCGGCGAGCCTGGCAAGGCGTCGGAAGCCAGCCGGACCGTGGAGATCACTATGGCCGACAATTACTTCGAACCTGAGAACCTCGTGGTGCAGGCCGGCGAGACCGTGCGCTTCGTGGTCAAGAACCAGGGTGAATTCCTACATGAGTTCAATATCGGTACCGCCGCCATGCACGCGCAGCACCAGGAAGAAATGATGACCATGATGGAACACGGCATGCTGACGCCGACGGGTATCGACCACGAGATGATGAAAATGGATCACTCCGAAATGGGTATGTCAGGGCACACCCACGATGACCCCAACAGCGTCCTGGTCGAACCGGGCGGCAGTCAGGAGCTGATCTGGAAATTCGCAAAGGCAACGAACCTGGAGTTCGCCTGCAATGTTCCCGGCCACTACGAGGCCGGCATGATGGGCGAGATCAGCTTCAGCAAGAAGAGTCAGACCGCGGGCAGCGATTGAACCATCGAGAGAGTGGAGAACGAGTAATGACAGACCGAAGTCTCAAATCATTGCGAATCGTCGTCGCGACGCTCTCGATCGTTGTTGGGGTCGCATCGACGGTCGCCGGTGCGGTCCCCGCCGTGGCGGGGACTTACGACCTTTCCATCGGCGAGACCACAATTAACGTGTCCGGAAAGGACCGGACGGCCCTGGCCATCAACGGCACCGTTCCGGGGCCGACCCTCCGCTTCAAGGAAGGCGAAGATCTCGTCATCAATGTCACCAACACATTGGATGAGGATACCTCGATCCATTGGCACGGCCTGATCCTGCCCTTCGAGGAAGACGGCGTCCCCGGGATCAGCTTCGACGGCATCAGGCCCGGCACGACTCACACCTACCGCTTTCCCGCCCAACAGAGCGGCACCTATTGGTTCCACAGCCATTCCGGCCTGCAGGAGCAATCGGGTATTTACGGTTCCATCGTCATTGAACCGGAAGGACGTGAGCCGTTCCGCTACGACCGGGAGTATGTCGTCGTCCTCTCCGACTGGCACGACAGCAAGCCCGAGACGATCCTTGCGAACCTCAAGAAGCAATCGGACTACTACAACTACAGCCAGCGCACCTTGCTCGATTTCTTCGACGATGTATCCAGAAATGGCTTCGACGCGACCCTCGCCGACCGGATGGATTGGGGCGAGATGCGCATGGCGCCGACGGATATAGCCGACGTCAGCGGCTATACCTTCCTCGTCAACGGCAAGAATCCTGAACAGAATTGGACCGGGCATTTCGAGCCCGGAGAGCGGATCCGGCTGCGCTTTATCAACGCTGCCGCCATGACCTACTTCGATGTCCGCATCCCCGGGCTCTCGATGACAGTGGTGCAGGCGGACGGCAACAACGTGCAACCGGTCAAGGTCGACGAGTTCCGCATCGCCGTTGCGGAGACTTACGACGTCATTGTACGGCCCAAGGAGGACAAGGCCTACACGATATCAGCGGAGCCGATGGCCCGCACCGGCATGGCTCAGGCGACCCTCGCGCCGCGCGAAGGCATGGTTGGTGAAACGCCCGAACCCCGCGAACGGCCTTTGCTGACCATGGTCGACATGAGCCACGGGACAATGGACCATGGCGAGATGGACCATGCAGCTATGGGACATGGCAGCATGGCCGGGATGGATCATTCCGCCATGGGTAAGGGTGCCAAGCAGGACCCCTTCTACGCTCCGGGCAGCGGCCTGATGCCTAAGGCGGCCAACGGCGGAAAGTTCCTTTCCTATGCCGACCTGAAGGCACAGAAGCCGCTCTATGACCTGCGTGAACCGACTCGGGAAATCGAGATCCGTCTGACCGGAAACATGGAACGGTACTTCTGGTCGATCAACGACGTGAAGTTCTCAGACGCCGAGCCGATTCGCCTGAAGTATGGCGAGCGCGTCCGCTTCAAGTTTGTCAACGAAACGATGATGATTCATCCCATGCACCTGCACGGCATGTGGACAATCATCGACAACGGCAACGGCAAGTGGAATCCGATCAAGCACGTCGTCAGCATTGCTCCGGGAACGACCGTCCTCGCGGAAGTCGAGGTCGACGCGCCAGGACAATGGGCCTTCCATTGCCACCTGATGTACCACATGGCCACCGGTATGTTCCGAAAGGTCATCGTCGAAGGCGGACCGCAAAGCGCGGCGTTGGACCTGGAGGAGGCGCAAAGTGTCAACTAGGCGCCTACTTCCTATCGTGCTCGGGCTCGCCGGCCTGCTCGCGCTCTCGCCGGCAGCCCTACCAGCAGCCAATGCGGCTGAACTGGACGACGATATCTTCACGATGGTGTTGGTCGACCGCCTTGAATACCGCGTCCAGGACGGCAGTGACGTCATCTTCTGGGATGGCTTCGTTCGGGCGGGCACGGACGAGAACAAGGTCGCCGTCCGGGCCGAGGGAGAATTCATCCCGGACAGTGGCACCCTTGAAGAAGCGGAATTCTGGGGCCTCTATCAAAGGCTGATCTCCGACTTCTTCGATGCGCAGATTGGTGTTCGACATGACATCCGGCCCAACCCGTCGCGGACCTATGCGGTTCTCGGGCTGTCGGGTCTGGCGCCTCAGTGGTTCGAGGTCAGCGCGAACGCTTTCCTGAGCGACGAAGGGGACCCGTCGGCCAGGATGGAAGCCGAGTACGATCTTCCGATCACGCAAAGGCTCATCCTGCAACCGCGCGCTGAAGTCAATGTCGCCTTTGCGGAAGACGAGGAGATCGGCGTGGGTTCGGGCCTTAACGATTTCGAACTTGGGCTTCGGTTGCGTTACGAGATCGAGCGCGAGTTTGCGCCTTACATCGGCGTCAACTGGCTGCGGAAAGTCGGCGATACCCAGGATTTCGCCCGCGAGGAAGGGGAAGACACTGATGTCCTCTCCTTCGTCGCTGGCGTCCGGATATTTTTTTAGAGGCAGCCGCGACTCTTGGCGGCGAGAAACCGAGAGAAGGGAGGGAAGTATCATGAAAAATGAGATTTGCACTTACATCGTTCCTAGCCGCGCGTCACGGTTCTTTGCCGGGGCGGCATTCCTTGGAATTGCCGTGGCGGCCACACCATTTGCGGTTTTGGCTGACTCCGGAAACGGCTGGGAGCACGGCCCGCACAGCATGTGGGGCAGCGGCACGGGCGGCATGATGTTTGGTTTCGTGATGATGGTCGCCGTCATCGCGGCGATCGCCGTCCTTGTCGTGCTGGTCGTACGAGCGCTTGGCGCGACCGGACAGGGAGCAGCCTCCTCTTCAAAAACACCGGTCGAGATTCTGGAGGAACGCTTTGCGCGGGGCGAAATCGACGCCGAGGAGTTCGAAGCGCGCCGTCAGGTTCTCGGCAGTCATCCACGGTGAAGTCTGCCCGACGTTCACTAAGATAAGGGCACGTGCAATTCCGATCTTGGTGCGAAGCCACGACCGAGCCATGTCATCAGGGCGGCTGCACTCTACCAGGCCGTCAGCACGCCGTAGATTGCCGCCAAGACCAACAGCGCGGCGCCGGTGTAGGCGCCGTTCCAACGCCAGGTCAGCGTCACGGAGGAATGCCCCGTCGCGCGGGAAAGCATCAGCGCGCCCGAGGAGAAGGGCGCGCCGGTCGTGCAGACCGCGGTGCCTGCGGCGATGGCCAGCGCGGCCAAGGTGATATCCACCGGCAGAACCGGCAGTTCGGCGACCAGCGACCCCAGGAAGACGGCCATGGTGATCGGGCTCAGGCCGACTTGACCGAAAGCCCAGACCGAGAAAGTCAGCACCCAGAGAATGATCCAGTCCGGCTGGCCGGTCAGCTCCAGCGCCTCGGCCAATTGCCCGGCGGGCACCAGCATCGCGCCCATCGTTCCGATGAACCCGGCACAGGCGATAAAGATCGCCTCCCGGAAATAGCCCGGCACCGACCGGAAGGAAATCTCGCCCAGGCGCGCAACCGTGCTTGCGGCGCGTCCGGCGTGCGGCGATTGCTGCGCGAAAATCCAGACGACCACGACGATGGGGGCTGCCAGCATGACGCCGGTCACGATGGTCACCTGGGCGGCGGTCATGAAGGTGATGCTGAGCCCGGCCAGGGCGGCGCAGACAATGCCCAGACTAATGGTTGCGAGGCCGGGTATGCGCGTTGCGCTCGGCAGGGGCAGGCGGCCCTGCGCGATTAGCATCTTGCGGTAGTTGCGCCAGCGCAGGCTGTCCTCGGCCCAACTCACCAGAAGCATGACCGCCGCCATGCCCAGGCCCGTTGCGATCAGGCGCGCAATGTCGATACCGCTCATCAGGGTCGGCATCACCGCCTGCGTTACGGCTGTCGGGGCCCAGACCAGAAACCAGGAGAAACCACGCAGCGCCGCCGAGAGCTGGCGCCTTTCCCGCACTTCGCCGATATCGTCCAGCTCTTGTCCGTCCGGCACCGCCGCGCGGACGCCGCGCTGAATGATCGGCGCCAGGAGCGACAGCGCCCCGAGATTGATCAAGACGGCGAAGAAGTGCCCGCCGCCGAACAGGGTCAGAAAGCGGCGGCTGGCCGGTTGCTGGGTCAGAAAGGTTCCGACCTCAAGCACGGAACGGGACCCGACCGCCCCCTCCCGCAGCAATGCCATCAAGAGGATGAAGCTGGCGAGGTAGGCGGAGCGTTCCAGGCTCTCGTCGATCATCGCGATCACCGGCTTCTCCAGCAGCAAAGCGCCGCAGACCAGCAGAAAACAGAGCACCAGCAGATAGCCCTCGCGGAGGCGCAAGGCCCGCCAGCCCAGTACCGGCAGAGCCAACATGAGAACTTCCGACGCCAGACCCGCAGAGGCGACATCCGAATAGAGAAACAGCAATTGGCTCGCGACCAGCAGCAACAGCAACCAGGCCACCGGGCGCGCCGGAAGCGCCGGCTCCGGCTTCCCCACGGTCCGGGCCGTCATGCCGCCTCTTTACGCGGCCAGCGGACCAGGAAGACCAGGGGCACGGCCAGCGCCGCCGTCACCCAGAAGAAGGAAAAGGCGTCGAGGTAGCCCATCAGGGTCGCCTGCCGCGCCATCTCCTGACTCAGCGCGCCCAGCTCGCGCGGGGTCTCGGTGCCCCAGAGGCCGCGCACCCAGGGCAGATCGAAGGACTCGTTGAAGGGCGAGACGTTCTCCGCTAGCCCCGCGTAACTCACCTTGGAACTGCGGATCACCAGCGCCACCGACAGCGAGATGTGGATCGAGCTGCCGATGTTGCGCAGCAGGTGGAAGAAAGCCGTGCCGTCGGGCACCAGCTTCGGCGCCAGGGTCGAGAAGGTGATGATGCTGAGCGGCACCCAGACCAGACCGACCCCCAGGCCTTGAATGCCCGCGTTCCACAGCACGTCCCACATCGTCACATTGATGTCGAACTGGGTCATGGCATAGCCCGCGGCCCCCTGCAGCACAAAACCGACGACCATGGGGATGCGCGGGTCCAGGCGTCCTGCGACGATCATGAAACCGAAGCCGATGAAGGTGCCAAGGCCGCGCGCGGAAAGCACCAGCCCGATGATGGAATCCGGATAACCCTGCACGTCCTGCAACAGAGTGGGCAACAGGGTGATCGGCGTGAAGTTCAACATGCCGAACAACAGCACGATGACCAGCCCGATGGCGAAGTTCCGGTCCTTGAGAAGTTTTCTGTTCAGGAACGACCGGTCCGTCGTCAGCGTATGCGTGACGAACACCCAGAAGGCGCCGAGCGCGATTCCCGCCTCGATCAAGACCTCTGTGGATTCGAACCAGTTATTGCGCTCGCCACGGTCGAGCATCACCTGGAACGACGCGATGGCGATAGCCAACGCGAGAAAGCCCGTCCAGTCCATCCAGCCGGGCCTGCTGATCTCCGGGTCTCTGATGAAGGCCAGCACGCCGACCAGCGCGACGAGGGTGAAGGGCACGATCATGAAGAAGACCCAGCGCCAGTTGTAGGCTTCGCTGAGGATGCCGCCCAGGGCGGGCGCGACGATGGGGCCCAGTATGACGCCGACGCCCCAGATCGCGGTGACGGTGTTGTGTTTCTTCTTCGGGTAGGTGTCCAGCAGGATGGCCTGGGACAGCGGCACCATCGGCGCGCCGAAGGCCCCCTGGAAGATGCGGTAGAGCACCAGTTCCTCGACCGAACCCGCCAGCCCGCAGAGGATCGAGGCGACCCCGAAGCCGGTCACCGCGATGATCATCACCCGGCGGCGGCCCAGATGCGCGGCCAGCCAGCCGGCGGTCGGCGTCACCACGGCGGTGGCCACGATGTTGAAGGTCACCACCCAGGCGATCTGGTCCTGGGTCGCCGAGAGCGAGCCCTGCATCTGCGGCAGGGAAACGTTGGCGATCGTCACCGTCATGGCATAGAGCATGGTGACGAAGGTCAGGGTGAAGAGAATCAAGGTGCGGTACAGCGCCGTGTCGGGCACCGCGGGCTGCGCGACGGTTGTCTCGCTGCTCATCTATCCGAGGGCGGCGTCCGCTCCGGCACGACCCAGGCCAGCGCGGCGCGCAGCGGTTCGGGCAGGTCCATTTCGACGCCGGTATCGATCTCGACCTGCACGCTCATCCCGGCGCGCAGCGGCGGTTCCCCGGCTTGACGCTCGATGATCAGGCGCACCGGCACCCGCTGCACCACCTTGACCCAGTTGCCCGACGCGTTCTGCGGCGGCAGCAAGGCGAACTCCGCGCCGGTGGCCGGGGCGATGCCCGAAACCCGCGCCTGCCAGCGGAAATCCGGATAGGCATCGACCGTCACCTCGGCCAACTGGCCCGGGCGCACATGGGTCAGGTCGGTTTCCTTCAGGTTGGCTTCGATCCAGAGGTTCTCCGCGTCGACCAGGCTGAAGACCGGCTTACCCAGTTCCACGTATTCTCCGGCCTGCAGGCTGATGTTGGAGACGACCGCCTTCAGCGGCGCGATCACTGCCGTGCGGCTGAGGTCCAGGCCGGCCTGTTCCAGCTCGTTCAGCGCCGCCTGCACCTTGGGGTGCTGATCCGTGGGCAGCCCGGGGTCGCCGCCCAGCTTTGCCAGCACGCCCTCGATATCCTGCTGCACCGCTTCCAGGCTATGGCGCGCCATCATGCGGTCGCGCCGCGCTTCCTCGAATTGGGTGCGGGAGATGTGGCCCTGTTTCTCCAGCTTCTCGAAACGCTCGTACTCGCCGTCGTAATAGAGGATCTCCTCCCGTGCCGAGCTCAGTTCCGCCGTCTTCTGGCGATAGAGCGCGCGCAGGGTCGCGACCTCCTGGCGCGCGCTGTGCAGCGCCGCCCGCGCCTGCCCCAAGGCGATGCGAAAGCGGGAACGGTCCAGGCGGAACAGCAACTGCCCTGGCGAGACGACATCGTTCTCCCGCACCGAAACCTCGGCGACATGCCCGGAAACGTCGGGGCTGATCGCGATCTTCTCCGCTTTCAGATAGGCGTTTTCGGTCGTCACATAGGGCGCCGTCGCGACCATGTAGGCGCCGCCCGCAATGGCTAGGGCCAGCGGCCCGACCGCCATCAGGGTGATGCGTCCCAGACGCTTGGCGAAGCTGCGTTTCGGCGGCGAGGGGGCCGGCGGCGGCGCGATCTCCTTCAACTCGATCTGCCCGGGACGGCCCGTCAGCGCACGGCCGGGCGTCCCCGGTTCGGGGCGCTCCGCTTCGTTGCCGCCGTCTGCCCGCGCTTCCGACATGCCGTCCTCTAGGTCCTCGCCTTCACGGCTTCCGTGCCCCCGTCTCCGACCGGGCCTCCAATCGGATCTCCAGCCGGGTCGCCAACCGCGTCTTCCGTGCCTTCGGACTCGACCATGTTGCGCTTGATCGCCATGAGCACGTCGAGCAACCGGTTCTTTTCCGCCTCGCTGATCCCGGCCAGCGCTTCGCCCTGGGTCATCACCGCCAAGCCCTCCATACGGTCCAGGGTCGGGCCTGCCTTCTTGGTCAGGTAGAGGCACCAGGCGCGCCGGTCGGCCGGATCCGGCCGCCGTTCCAGCCAGCCCGTGGACTCCAGCCGGTCGACGTGGCGGCAGAGCGTCACGTTGTCCAGCTCCAGGATGTCGGCCAGCGCCCGCTGATTGATCCCCTGGCGCGGCGCCAGATGCACCAGCACCCGCCACTGCGCCCGGGTCAGCCCCAGAGCCTGGGCCCGCTGGTCGAAGCGTTTGCGCAGCCGCCGCGAGACGTCGTGCAGCAGAAAGCCGACATTGCGGTCCGGGTCTTGATCGAACATCCCTGCATTTTAGTTAGCTGGCTAAATATATGCCACTTCAATTATGTGTGAGGCCTATCATCTTGATTCTTCGCGGTTTTCCGCCGCTTTCGGGGCCCAGAGCCGGCAAAGGGCGATATCGCCCTGCCCTTCTCGCCCGCGCAGCCCCATATCCTTCAGGATTAGGACGGCCAAACAGCTCAAGACGCGAAGGAATCCCGTAACATGAAAGCTTCAGACCTCTTTGTGCGCTGCCTCGAGTCCGAGGGCGTCGAGCGGATTTTCGGGGTCCCCGGCGAGGAAAACGCCGACCTCATGATCTCGCTTTTGGACTCCAGCATCGACTTCGTGCTCTGCCGCCATGAGCAGGCCGCCGCCTTCATGGCCGACGCCTATGGCCGGCTGACGGGCAAGGCCGGCGTCTGCCTTTCCACCCTTGGGCCCGGCGCCACCAATTTGGTTACCGGTGTTGCCGACGCCAATATGGACCGCGCGCCGCTGGTCGCCATCATCGGCCAGGGGTCGACGGCACGGCTGCACAAGGAGAGTCATCAGAACATGGATGCGATCGCCATGTTCGAGCCGATCTCGAAATGGGCGCGCTCAATTCAGGACCCGGCAACCCTCCCCGAGGTCGTGCGCAAAGCCTTCAAGGTGGCGCAGATGGAGAAACCCGGCGCCACGGTAATCGAGCTGCCGGAGAATATCGCCAAGCAGAGCGTCGACCTGCAGCCGATGCAGCCGATACGAACGCGCCGTCCGGGGGCGGACTGGAAGGCCGTGCAGCGCGCCGTCGATCTTATTCTCGAAGCTAAGGATCCGCTGATCCTGGCCGGCAACGGAACCGTCCGCAATCGCGCCGTGCGGCAACTCCGCCGCCTGGCACGCAAGACCGGCATCCCCGTCGTGAACACCTTCATGGGCAAAGGCGCGGTGCCGATGGACGACCCGCACTGTCTCTTCACCATCGGGCTGCAGGGCAAGGACCATATCCTGCGGGCCTTCCGGAAAGCCGATCTGGTCATCTCCATCGGCTACGATCTGGTGGAGTACGCGCCGGAATTCTGGGACCCCGAGCGCGATAAATCCATCATCCACATCGACTTTGAACCGGCGGAAATCGACGAAGCCTATCCCGTCGCGGTCGATCTCTGTGCCGATGTCGCGGACGCGCTCTGGCAGATCAACGAGCGGCTTAACGAGCTGCGCGGCGAGGACCTGCCGCTGCACGACATCGCGCGCTGCCGCGAGCTACGCGACACGATCTGGGCGGACCTGACGGCCGAGCGGGACGACGCCTCCTATCCCATGAAGCCGCAGAAAATCATCAACGACATTCGGGCCGCGCTCGGCCCCTCGGATATCCTGCTGTCGGACGTCGGCGCCCACAAAATGTGGGTGGCGCGCTACTATCAGTGTCTGGAACAGAACACCTGCCTCATCTCCAACGGCTTCTGCTCCATGGGCTTCGCGCTGCCCGGCGCAATCGGAGCCGCCTACGCCCATCCGGAATCGAAGGTCGTCGCGGTCTGCGGCGACGCCGGGTTCCTCATGAACGTCCAGGATCTCGAAACCGCCGCGCGCATCGGTACGCCTTGCGTCTTTATCGTCTGGCTCGACGGCGAATACGGCCTGATCAAATGGAAACAGCAGAACGAGTTCGACGGTCGGCATTCTCAGCTCGCCTTCGGCAATCCCGACATGGAGTTGCTGGCCCGTTCCTTCGGCATCTGGGGCCGCAAGGTAGAGTCCGCCGAAGACTTCCGCCCGGCGCTGGAGGAGGCCCTGGTGCAGAACGGGCCGGCCCTGATCGCCGTCGAGGTCGACTATGCCGAGAACCGCAAGCTCACCAAACGGCTTGGCGAGATCGAGCTGCATCTCTAGAGCGGTCCCTTGCGAGATAGAACCGATTTTGACGGCGTTCGGGCGCGGTGGACCGCTCTAGGCATTTAGGGGTTGGACAGCTCCGGGACCCTACCCACCTTCTTTGCGGGGCGCATAGGGCGTTTCCCGGACTCGTGACCCTATGTCTTTCGTGATAGGGTGCCCGCCCTTCCGCTGGCCCCGTGCGGCGGGTCTTGGCTGTGTTTGACGTAAGGGTAGCCTCGGAAGTCGAAATGGAGAGCAGTACGACGGACCGGCCGCATTACCGCAGCTATGCGGACCTCGCACAGTTCGAGCCCCTGAACACGCCCCTCTGGGTCTTCGACGTGGAACGCCACGCCATGTGGTGGGGCAATTCCAGCGCCCTCGTCTTCTGGCAGGCGGAGAGCCTCGACGCGCTGCTCGCCCGCGACTTTTCAAGCGACAGCGAGGTCGTCCGGACACGCCTGCGTCAATTGGTCGAAGGCCCGACAGGACCCGGTCGCATTCAGGAAACCTGGACCCTCTACCCGGCCGGGCACCCCACAACCGTCATCGCCGATCTGCAGCCCGTGCTGATCGACGATGGCCGCCACGCCATTCTCCTGGAAGCGTCCCGTGCGCTTGATCTGAAGGAAGACCCGGAGGCTCTGCGTATTCTCGAAGCCGCGAGGTCTTCAGCGCTGATGGTCAGCAGCTTCACCCTCTGCGGGCGCCTCCTGGCCCAGAACCCTGCGTCCCTCGCCTGCTATGGGCAGCCGCAATCGGGCGGCGGCCACGGCGACCTTACCGACCGCTTCAAAGAGGAAGCCGTCATCGGCGCCATCCTGGACGCCGTCGAAAAGGAAGGGCGCTACGAGGCGGAACTGTCGGTCCGCACGGCGAAAGGGGAGCGGATCCACCGCGTCCTGGCGCGCAAGGGGCGCGACCCGGTCACCGGAGAGTTCGTCATTGTGATGAACGAAGAAGACATGACAGCGCAGGCCGAGCTGCGCCGCAACCTGAGGCGCCTCAACGACGAGTTGGAAGGGCGCGTTGCCGAACGCACGGAGCATCTTCAGGCCCTGACCGAGAGCTTGGCCCGCGAGATCGAGGAGCGTCAGGCGGCGGAGGAAAGGCTTCGTCAGGCCCAGAAGATGGAGGCGATCGGCCAGCTCACCGGCGGCGTCGCGCATGACTTCAACAACCTGCTGGCTGTGATCATGGGGAACGCCGAGCTGCTGTCGCACAAGCTCGACGGCTACGCGCCCTTGGTAGACCCGATCGTGCGGGCCGCCGAACGCGGCTCGGAGTTGACCCAGCGGTTGCTCGCCTTTTCGCGTCAGCAGTCCTTGCGGCCGCAAGCCATAGATCTCGGCGCCCTGATCGCGGGCATGTCGAACCTGATGCGCCGGACCCTCGGAGAGTCGATTGAGATCGAGGTCGTCACGACCGCGGACCTTTGGGCGGCGATGGCCGACCCCGGACAGATGGAAAACGCGCTTCTGAACCTGGCGCTCAACGCGCGGGACGCCATGCGCGGGCGCGGCAAACTTGTCATCGAATGCCGCAACACCAGCCTGGACGACAGCTATGTCTCCGAGAATGCCGAGGCGACGGTCGGCGAATACGTTCTGCTGTCCATCACGGACAGCGGCTTCGGCATGTCGGCGGACGTCCAGGCCCATGCTTTCGAGCCCTTTTACACTACCAAGGAAGTTGGTCAGGGGTCGGGCCTGGGCCTGTCAATGGTCTACGGTTTCGTCAAGCAGTCCGGCGGCCACGTCGGCCTCTACAGCGAGGAAGGCCGCGGCACGACGGTCAGCATCTACCTGCCGCGCGCCGAGCAGGCGGTGCAACAGACGGAGGCCCCGCCGGCCGAGCCTCTGCCGCGCGGCACCGGCGAGGTGATCCTCGTCATCGAAGACGACGCTGACGTGCGCGCCCTGGTGGTCAAGCAGCTCGAAGATCTGGGCTTCCGGACGGTGGAAGCCGACGACGCGCAGGCGGCGCAACGGGCCCTTGCCGACGGCACGGCGGTCGACCTCGTGCTGTCCGACGTGGTGCTGCCCGGCGGCACCAGCGGTCCCGAATTCGCCGACGCCGCGCGCGCCGAGCGTCCGGATCTCAAGTTCATCTTCATGTCGGGCTATCCCACCGAAGCGGCAAAACGCAACGGTTTCATGGAATCCGGCAGCGTGCTTCTCAACAAACCGTTCCAGAAAAGGCAGCTTGCCGAAGCCCTGCACGACGCCCTCGCGTAAACGCTTCGACAGGACCAACAAAATTACGTTTCAACGAGGCTATTGGGATAAGCTTTCTTACCTAGGGCTGCACAGTCTGTCCATTGAATGAACTCCGCGCGGTAGAGCCGGTACGGACGGCGGGATCAGAAGAGAAATCTCATGCGAATTCGAACCTTGGAGCCGCATGAAGTCGACCTCCATCGGGAATTGCGTCTTCGAGCCTTGCTTGATTCACCGGACTCCTTCGGCGAGACCTTCGCGGCTGCAGAGAAACGACCCCTGTCCTATTGGGAAAATCTGACACGGTCCGTCACGGATCCCGGGCCTCATGTGATGTTCCTGGCTTGTGAGGGTGACGACGCACTTGGATCGACATACGGATTGCTTGACCGAGAGACCAGTGATGCGGGCCGCATCGGTGGGACATGGGTGGATCCTTCGCGGAGACGGCAAGGCGTAGCGCGCACTTTGCTGGAAGCCGTGTTCGCTTGGGCGCGCGAACGCAAACTGAAGCGCTTGGGGCTATGGGCTCCAGCCCATAGCCCTAGGGCCATTGCCCTTTACCAACAGACCGGGTTTCACAAGACAGGCAGTAGTCGCCCACTGCCGACAGACCCCGAGTTGACAATCATCGAGATGCTGCAGAACTTGTGAGCCTTAGCTGTTCGCGGCTTTCCACGAACCAAACTGCTCAGTGGTGAAACGTCACAGACAAATCGGACGCGACAGGCGCGTTAGGTCAACCTGATTGAGATCCCTCCATCGGCCAGCAGCGCGCTGCCGGTCACGAAGGCGGATTGATCGGACAGCAGAAACAACGCCGCCTGTGCAATTTCATCGGGCGTCGCCATCCGTCCCAGCGCATGAAGACCCGCGACGTAGTTGTGCGCCGCGGGATCGTCGCCGGCCATGGGGGTTTTCGTGCCGCCGGGCAACAGCGTGTTGACGCGGATTCCTTCGGTGCCATGTTCGGCCGACAAGGATTGGGCCAAACCGATCAGCCCGGCTTTCGAGGCCGCGTAGGCCCCCATCCCCGGCAATCCGGCCTTCGTGTATCCGACGAAGGATGAGGTGAACAGTATGGCGCCGCCGCCGCGCTCCTTCATCGCGGGTATCTGATACTTCGCCGCGAAGAAGGCGCTTGTCAGATTCGTTGCGATGACATCGTTCCAGTTCCCAATGTCCATGTCGGGGACCGGTTCCATGTCGCCAACGATGCCCGCGTTGTTGAAAGCCGCATCGAGACCGCCGAACTCCGATCTCGCCAGCCGCACCAGCGCGTCGGCATAGGTTTCATCGGTCACATCCCCGGACAGAGACACCGCGGCTCCGTTGTTCGCGACGATCTCCGCCGCCAAATCCTCCAAAAGCGCTTCCCGTCGCGCCCCGAGAACCACATTCGCGCCTTCGGCTCCGAACAGCCGTGCCGCCGCCGCACCGATACCGCTGCTCGCGCCGGTCACGATGACCGTCTTCCCGTTGAGTTGCATGCCGCTGTCCCCAAATGATGTGATGGCCCGACTCATAGGAAGACATTGCAAGGCCATCCATCCGATTCTTGTGCCGTCGGCGCTTTAACTTGCAAACACAATGGTCGCCGTTGCGCTATACTCGATTCCTGCATCTGTCCGGGAGGAGACTCAACCGATGACCGAACCGCATCTCAAGACACTGCCCGCGCGCACCGGCACGGCCGTGCGCCTCGCCAAAGGGGAGTCCCTCAAGATCGTCAACACCCACGGCAGTCAGGTCGTGGACTGCTGGGCTTTCAATTCGGACGATCTCGGCGAGTACATGTCGATGCCGCACTCGCGCAACGCCTGCCAGAAACTTACACCAACTGTCGGGGAGAGTTTCGTCACCACGTTGCGGCGGCCGATCCTGACTCTGACGGAAGATACCTCGCCCGGCGTGCACGACACACTGGTTCCCTGCTGCGACAAGATCCGGTACGCGAACCTCGGCTATGACGACCACGCCAACTGCGCCGACAACATGGCGGCGGGGCTTCGGGCCCTCGGCATCGATCCGCCGCCGCCGCCCGCGCCCCTCAACATCTTCATGAACATTCCCATCGGGCCGACGGGGCGGATTGAAATTGTCCCGCCGGTCAGCGCGCCGGGGGACTTCGTGACCCTGCGTGCGGAAATGGATTGCGTCGTCGCGCTTTCGGCCTGTCCGCACGACATCTTTCCCGTCAACGGTGCCGACGCGACCCCCCGCGATATCGCTTACGCCGTCCATCCGGCGTCTTAGGGCGCAGTCGTAGAAGGCTAATTGCCCGCTTTGCCTTGCACGCGTAGGAACACGAAGGTGCGGCTCTGCGCGCCCTTGTCCTTCACCGAAACAGTCACGTCCGCTTGCGCCGTCTCGAAGCGCCGGAGCGCATAGTAGTCCGGGTGATTGACGCTCTGGTCGCTGTGTTGGGTCGCGCGCGGGCCGAGACAGCCCTCCAACTCATGGACGGATTTGTCGAAGGTTTGATAGGCCGCCTCTGCGCGGTATGGAAACTCCCAACGGCAGTGATAGGCCGCACCTTTCAGCATCTTCGTCACCGCGCAAGACGATGCCTCGGCCAATGGCGCCCCGGCCAAAGGCGTAGCGCCGGCAACCTCCACAAACTGCGAACGCGACTGATCGATCAGGTGATCGATAGCCGCGCAAAGGTCCTGTGCCTGGACGGCGTCAACGGCGATGGGAAGAACCAACGCCGTGGCCAACGCCACTGTTCCTATCCGCGGCGCTTTGTTGCGCGACCGGAATGTCATGTCCTGAAGAAGGATCCTATTGCTTCCATATCGCCGGACAGCTTCGCAGGTCTCCGGCTTTTGCGGAAGTCACGTTTCCCGGCGCACAGCGCCGCCGCTATCCGCCGGAGTCATAATCCTCTAGACTGACGCCATGTTGGAGACCGCGCTCGTCGCCTTCGCGACTTTCTTCGCCACCCTGGGGCCTCAGGACGTCGCGGTGGTTTTTGCCACGCTCACCGCGCAGAACAGCACCGCGGAAAAACGCAGGATCGCCTTGCGCGCGTCCTTGATCGGCGGCGCGCTGCTGCTCGTTTTCGCCCTGGCGGGGGAACCGCTGTTGGCCTACCTCGGCATCTCTCTGGCCGCCATGCGGGCGGCGGGCGGCATTCTGTTGTTGCTGATTGCCATCGACATGGTGTTCGCGCGGGATTCCGGCGGCACGTCCGCCACCCCCGAGGAACAGGCGGAAGCCGAGGCCCGGGACGACATCTCCGTCTTTCCGCTGGCGACGCCTCTGATCGCCGGGCCCGGCGCCATCGGCGCGGCGATCCTTTTGACGGCCGAAGCGCAGGGCAACTGGACGGAGATCGCGGTCGTGATCGCGGCGATGCTGCTGGTAGTGATCTTGGCCTTCGTCCTGATGCTTATGGCGGGCCAGGTGCAGAAGTACCTGGGGGTGACAGGGGTTCACGTGCTGTCCCGTGTCTTCGGCATTCTGCTGGCCGCGCTCGCCGTGCAGTTTCTGTTCGACGGCATCAAGGAGAGCCAGCTTTTCGGCTGATGCCTCCAATGCCCTTTTTGCGAGACAGCGAATGGACCAGGGCGTAGGCTCCGCGGTGCAAAGCGAAAGGCAAGACAGTGACCCGGGATGACGAAAGAGGCGGGGACGAATTCGAGCAGCGTCCGAACGTGCGTTGGGACAACGACTTCGGCCCCGAAACGGCGATGTGGCTCCGCTACGTCATGGCCGGGGCCTGCGTGGCCCTGGTGTTCGGATTCCTGGCCGTCGTGATTTTCCTTCTCGGGGACAATCCGGGCACCAAAGATGCTCCGCCGATCGAGATCCTCGATGCCGCCGCCTTCGTCGGCGGTGTCGCCCTGATCCTCGCCATCGCCCTGCGCGGCGAAGCCTGGGCGATCCGCATCCGCCATTTCTTTGAACGCCGGTCCAGCGGAAAAGAAAACAACGGTTTGAGATGAGACGTCCGGGCGGGGACAGCGCGGAAGCGGCGGTCGCCGTGTCCACAGCGGAAGAGACGCCGGTGCAGCGCGAGGATCGTCCCAGCCTTTCGGCCGGGATCATGGTCGGCGCCCTTTGCCTGCTGTCCCTGCAGGACTCCCTGGTCAAGCTGGCCAGCTCCGACATCTCGCTTTGGCAATTCCAGCTCCTGCGGTCCATCTGCAACCTCAGCCTGCTGCTGGTCTTCGCCCGATTTTTCTGGGGCGGCCGGCCGGAAGCCCCGAAGCGCTTCTGGGCCGTCGCCCTGCGCAGTTTCTTTCTGGTCTGCGCCATGATCCTGTTCTTCGGCGGCGCGCCTTTCCTCAATATGTCGGACATCGCGGCGGGGATTTATGTCTTCCCGCTGTTCGTGACGATCCTCTCCGTCGTGTTTCTCGGGGAACGGGTCGGCCCGCGCCGCATCCTTGCGGTCGTCGCCGGCTTTACGGGGACACTGCTGATCCTGAAACCCGGCACGGAGTCCTTTCAATGGGTCGGCCTGATGCCGGTCGGGGCCGGCCTCTGTTACGCCGCCATGATCCTGACGACGCGCAAGCTCTGCCGCGACGAACGCCCAGCCACGCTGACGGCGGGGATCTCCGTTTCCCTGATCCTGGTCGGCAGCCTCGGCATCGGGCTGACGGCGCTGCTGCAGCCGGGCGAGCTGGCCGTGCAGTGGCCCTACCTCTTCACGGGCTGGCACGAACTCGTGCCTTGGGTGATCGGCATCATCCTCGCCTGCTCCGGCCTCAACCTCATCGCCAACGTCGGTCTCGCGAAAGCCTATCAGAACGCGGAGTCGAGCTGGCTGGCGCCCTTCGATTACTCCTACCTGATTTTCTCGACCATCTGGGGCGTGGTGATCTGGAACTACTTCCCGGACGCCCTGGCGTTGCTCGGCATGGCAATGATCGCCGCCTCCGGCTGCTACGTCGCCTGGCGCGAACGGCAGGAGAGTTTGAAAGCCAAGACGAACTGACGCACACCAATCGGCACGGAAAACGGCTTTGGGGGAATCCGTCCATGTGGAGACAGTCGACATCCGAGAGACTCCGTAACAGCTGGCGCCCTTTCGCCGCGCTCTTTGCCGCGCTCTTCATTCTGGGCGCCTGCCAGACCGCGCCGCCGCCGGAGTGGGCCGACTACGTTCCGCAAGCCGAGGATATCTATCCCGGCCAGCATTGGGCCAAGGCCGCCGCACCGGAAGACCTCGGATGGTCTTCGGAATTGCTGACTGAAGCGCGCAGCTATTCCAGCCAAATTGGGACGACGGCTGTCATGGTCATTCACAAGAGCGTGGTGGTCGAGGCCTGGGGCAGCGTGACCGCAAAATCCTACGTGCATTCCATCCGTAAGAGCTTGATGAGCGGCCTCATCGGCATCGCTGTCGACCGGGGACAGATCGACCTCTCCGCGACGCTCGGCGAACTCGGCATCGACGACAACGCGCCGTCTCTCACCGATCTGGAAAAGACCGCGACCGTCGCGGATCTGCTCAAGGCACGTTCCGGCATTTATCACGCCGCGCACAACGAGACCGAAGGCATGACCAACAGCAAACCGCCACGCGGCAGCCAGCGCCCCGGCAGCCTTTGGCACTACAACAATTGGGACTTCAATACGCTCGGCACGATCTACGAACAGCAGAGCGGGCGGAAGATCTTCGAGGCTTTCAAGACCGACTTCGCCGAGCCTCTCCAGATGGAGGATTACGAAGTCAGCGACGGCAATTACACCACGGGCGCCAAGTCCATTCATCCCGGCTATCCCGTCCGCATGTCGGCCCGCGATCTCGCGCGTTTCGCCCTGCTCTACCTGCGCCAGGGGCGCTGGAAAGACACACAGATCGTCTCGGCGGATTGGGTGCGCGAAAGCACGGCCAGCCATTCCTCAACCGCCTACACCCGCTATCCGGACGGCGGCTATGGCTACATGTGGTGGACCGGACAAGGGCGCGCCTTCTTCAGGGTCGTCCAACCGCGGGAACACAGCTATTACGCCGCCGGTTGGGGGCACCAGTACGCTTTCGTGTTCCCCTACCTCGACCTTGTGGTGGTTCACCGCATCAACACGGACTGGTCGCGGCGCTTCCCGCGCAGCTCGCAGGTCGGTCAACTTCTTTGGCTGATCCTCGCGGCGGGGGGAGAGACCGATCACGGACCCGATCCGCGCCCGCTGCAATAGCGGCCACCCAACCCCGGCATCCCGAAATCCGGCGGCGGGCCGAAGCCGGAAATGTCCGTTAGGTCAAGATCCAGCCGCCGTCGACGTCGATGGTGGTGCCGGTGACGAAGTCGTTCTGAACGCAGAAGACGATGCCCTGGGCGACTTCTTCGGCGGTGCCGGCGCGCGGGATCAGATGATCGGCGCAGCGCTTGTTGGCCGCCGCGTCCCGCTCCGGTCCGGCCGGGCCCATCATCGGCGTGTTGATGACGCCGGGCGAGACGACGTTGATGCGCCGCGGCGCCAATTCCGCCGCCATGGTGCGCACGAAGGCTTCCACCGCACCGCCGACGGAGGCCAGCGAGATCTGCCCCACACGTCCGCGCCGCGCCGGCGCGCCGCTGACCAGCGTGATGCTGCCGTCCTCGGCCAGATGCTCGGCGCCGTAACGCACCACCGTCGCGTAGCCCCACAGCTTGTCGAAGGACCCCTTGTAGCCCGCCAGGTCCATCTTCAGGAAGGGACCCATGGCCCGGTCGCCGCCGGTCGCCGCGCTGATCAGGATGTCATAGGGCGCGCATTCGGCGCAGAGCGCGGCCACCGCCGCCTCGTCCCGCGTGTCGCAGGCTTTCAGTGCGATCCCCGCCGGTACCTCGCCGGCCTTGCTCGGATCGCGGCTGACGGCGACGACCGTTGCGCCCAGTTCAACCAGTTGTTTCGCCGTGGCCAGACCGATTCCCGAGGTCCCGCCGAATACCAGCGCCTTCTTTCCCGCGACATCCATGCCGTCTTCCCCTTCCCTATCACCTTATCGAGTAATTGTTCCTGGCACCCTTTATCGGGCGCCCCGCCACTGTGGGCAAGGGCCCCTAATTTTCCTCCTGCAGCCTAAATCCTGTGCCGAGGCCGCACAAACGGCCTGCGTCCTATCCCCGGTTGGTCAGGCCGCGGCCTTGCGGCGGCAGTAGCAGGACGCCCGGATCGGTCGGCACGCGCAACCGCCTTGTCGAGCTGCAGCTTGACCTGCGCGGCCTCCGCTGTTTCGCCCCGGTGGGTCAGGCATTCGTGCAGGCCATGCAGGCTCCAGACGTTGCCGGGATGCTGGCAAGCGCGGCTGAGAGTCGAATCCAGGCCCAGGTCAGCGCGGTAGACCGCTTCCGCCTCCGCGTACTCGCTCTGTTCGATCAGCAATGCGCCCAAGGCATGGCGTGTCGGCTGCATCCAGCCCCAGGGTTCGTCGTAGGGCAGGTTGTCGTCCAGTTCGATGGAGCGCCGCAGATGTTCGAAAGCCGCCTCCCGGTTGCCCTTGTGGTACTCCAGCTCGCCGCACAGCATCTGTTCGGCCACCTGCAGGATATCCCGGCAGGTGTTGTTGAACAGCATACGGCTTTCCGGCACCCGATCGCGCGCCGCGAAGAACAACTCCCGCTCCGCTTCCGCCCCGGCGATATCGCCGCTGTTGGCCATCGCCACGGTGCGCGCATAGCGCATCATCGCCGTGGTCACGCAGTAGAGATCCTCGTCTTGCGGCAAGGGCTGGTCGAGGATATCCCGCCAGAGGCCGAAGCGGATCAGCGCATGCTGCTTCATCGGAATGAAGGCCTCGAACCAGTCCGCCATCGGCGCCAACGTCTCGGCCGGCAGTGTCTCGATCAATTCGTCCGCCGTCTCCAAGGCCGACTTCGGCTGCCCCAGGAACATCGCCCCGTAGATCTTGAAATGATAATTGTGGCAGCGATAAACGGAATAGAAGTTCTCCGGCCCCTCTCGTTTCAGGAATTTCCGGTCCGCAATAATGGCCGTGTGATTGCGCGACACGACGTTCATGTAATCGCCGCAAAGCACATCGATGTGCGTCGCCATGTGCAGCAAGTGTCCCGCATCGGGAACCAGTGTGCTAAGGCGGTCGCCGTGCCGCAGGGCGCGCTCCGGATGCGGCGACATTTCCATCAGGTGGATGTACATGTGCAACAGGCCGGGGTGGTCCCAGGCGCCGTCGAGCTGATCGAATGCCGTCTCAAGGACGGTGATCGCCTCCAAGGTATCGGCGCCTTCCGCCGGTTTCCCGGACGGCAGGTCCCAAAGCTGCCAGGGTGTCCGGTTCATGATGGCTTCCGCGAACAGGCAGCAAATGTCCTTGTCGCCGGAATGCGCCTTGTGCACCTGACGCATGGCATCGGCGTAGGAATCGTTCCAGGGTCCGAAGTCTTCGATGGTGACATCGTCCGGATAGCGGTGCGGGATCGCCTCGATCAGCGCCCGTTCCGGCGCTGTCACCTGATCCTTGCGCCGCACGGCTTCCGCCACCGCGTCGCGGGCTTGTGACAAGGCGTCGGGCTTTTCCTCCTCTTCGAAAGCCTCCCAGGGTTTGTTGTAGTTCGGGCCGATGGCGTAGGCGATACCCCAATAGGCCATGGCGCAATCCGGGTCCGCCTCCAGCGCCTTCTGGAAACAGACGATCGCCTCTTCGTGGTTGTAGGCATAGACCCAAACGAGCCCGCGGTCGAACCAGCGCTGCGCGTCGGGCGAAGAGGTGGTGACTTTCCGGGAATAGGTACCGAGGTCGTAGTAGTCCATGACAGCCCCCCTTCATGGCAATCCTGTATGGCGCCAACCTGTACGGTGTATGTCCTCAGCGGCAGGATATTACACTATCGGATAATGGCGAGTGTAGCGCCGCAATCGAACTCTACTTTGTCGTCACTCCGCTGCCCGGCCGCGTTTTAGGACCACCCCCTAATGCACGATCGAATCGAAACCCCAGGAGAAGAGGGGCCGGCCGCCGTCGGCGGTGACGTGCACGACTTCCTCCAGCCAGATCCGTTCGTGCTCGCCGCCGGGATAGAGCAGATGTACCGGCACCACCATGTTCTCTTCCAGCACCCAGTCGCGGTTGGGCTTGCCGTCCGCCGTGGTGATTTCCAGGTCCATGTGCGACAGGCCGAGCCCGTGGAAGAACACCAGCGCCGCCTCCGGGTCCGGCACGCCCTCCTTTCGATAGATCTCGCGTCCCTTTGTTTGCAGCTCGCTGATGCGCACGCCCGGCTTCATCGCCTCGGTCAGCATCTCGCCGACACGCGAGGTGGCGGCGGCATAACTCTTGGCGCCGCCTTCCGGCTCGCCCTCGACCACCCAGGTCTTGCCGCCGTCCCAGCAGTAGAGGTCGAAGGTCCCGTGACAGTCGAACATCACATGGGTGCCCGGCGCCACTTCCTCGTCCTCCAGGCAGTTGGACAGCATCAGGGTCGCCTCGCTGCCGCGCGGATGGCCCCAGACCATACCGCCGGGGTCGCGCACGAAACCGCCGAGCTCGCAGGCCGCCGCGGCGTAGGTCTTGTTGATGTCGCGCCAGGTCATGCCCTTTTGCCAGGAGGCGACGGTGCGCCGGATGGCTGCCTCGTTCAGCGCCGTCGAGCGTTCCAGCAGCTCGATTTCCGTTTCCGTCTTGGCGGCGCGCGCGAACATCATGGGATCATAGCCGTCGGCCACGGTCATGCCCTCCACCCCCAGGCGGAAACCGTAGGCCATATCGTCGAAAGCGACCGTGCCCTGGTCCAGCTTCAAATCCGCCAGCGCCTTCTTCATCGCGCTGGTCTGATCGAAGGCGTAGTGCGCCCGCGCGTTGTTGATCCAGGCCGCGTCCTTCACCGACTCGGGGATGAAGCGTTCCACTTCGTCCGCCCGCGGCGCCCGGTCGATGGGCAGCATCACGCCCCGCACCGGCCGCACGTCCTGCACCCAGCTCGGCTGGGTCACGAAGCTGCCGAGGTAGTATTCGCCGATGACGATGATCGGATGTTCCGGCTGATGCCGCGACAGGATGCAGGCATAGGGCCGCGGCTCGTCCGACTTCTGCGCCACGCCGTTGAAGGACGTGAGGTAATAGAGGTTCAGCGGCTGTGTCACGACGATGCCGTCCTGCCCGCGCACCTTCAGCGCGTGCAACAGGCGATCCAGATTGCAGAAGCGGGGCGGCAGGGGGCGGCGCTCGAAGCGCGCGGTGTCGTCGGCTGGAGCCATGGGGACCTCTCCTTTGGGGTTGCGTTCTTTGATTCTCTTGCGAGAACTATACACTCCCTGTTTCTGTTTGACGTCCCTTCCCGTCGAACTTCGCCCCAACTACCCGCCGGCACACTTCCGCGTCTGGTGCAACAATTCGAACAGCGCCTCGTCTTCGATGCCCATGCTTTCGAAGTGTTCGGCCAGGTTTTCCAGATAGGCCAGGCTGGTGCCGTAGAGTCCTTCACCCTGCGCCATGTAACGGGCCGTTTCCTCGACGCTCATGCCGGGCTGGAAGTTCCGCCCTGCCGGATTGATGACGAAGGTCAGCGCCTCCACCGTGCCCGGTGCCGTTTCGACCGGCACAAAGGTCGGTTCATAGGCATGCATAAGCATTTCCCGCTTCCAGAGGACGCGGGTTTCCGCCTCGACCAGCGGGGCCGCAATGCGGAAGGCGAGGCCCCGGCAGGTGCCGCCCTCGACCAGCCCGGCCATCATGCCCGGCCGTTCCGGCGTGCCCCGGCCCAGTTCGGACCTCAGGCAGAAGCTGCGGTGATAGCCCGGCAGCAGCGCGCAACGCACCTCGGCGAAGCGGAAGCCCGGATCCCACATCAGCGATCCATAGGCGAAGACCCAGAGGTCGTCCTGCAACTTCCCCCGCATCTTGTCCTGCCGCGTCGTCTCCCGCTCTTCATCGCTCAGGCGCCAGTTCTCCCTGGCGCCCGCAGCCCGCATTTTCTCGTCCAGCCATTCCAGGGTGATCTCGCGGTAGTGGGATTGCAGCGGATCGACGATCATGTCCCTCAGTTCGGGGTGATGCAGGAAGGGATCGTCGGGGTTGGTCATGCGGTGCAGGTCCTCTTGTCTTCGCGCGCGCCTTATCGAACAGACCCCATGGAACAAGCAAGGTCCGCCCGGCGCAAGTCTCCTCCTGGCTGGCTTGTCGGAGCAAACTGGACTAAGGAAGGAGGAACGAAGAAGAACAAGAGATCCGGGGAAGAGCGCATGTCAGAAATCCAAGCCCAACCTCTGCACGAGGACTTCGCCGCCAGCGTCACCGGGGTGGAGCTTTCCGGCGAGATCTCAGACGCCGACCTGGCGCAGGTCCGGCGGCTGATCGACAGCTATTCCGTCGTCTGCTTCCCGGACCAGGACATGAGCGACGAAAACCACCTGGCCTTCACACGGCGCCTGGGCGAACCGGAGGCCGAACACGTCGCCCTCGGCAAGACCGGCGTCGTCACCTACTTCGGCACCGTCGGCAACGTTCAGGACGACGGCAGCAAGCGCGACGCCGCCCACGACAACACGCACTATCAGAAAGGCAACCAACTCTGGCATTCCGACTCCTCGTTCCGCGAGGTGCCGTCCTACGTCTCGATCCTCCACGCCTACGAGGTGCCGGGCGAAGGGGGCGAGACCGCCTTTGCCTCGATGCGCGCGGCTTACGGCCGCCTGCCGGAAGAAATGAAAGAACGGATCGAACCGCTGTCCGCCGTGCACGACTACGTCTTTTCGCGGACCCAGGTGGCGCCGGTGGATCTGAACCACGCGGCGTCGCTCCCCCCGGTTCTACACCCGCTGGTGCGGACGAACCCCGGTAACGGACAGAAGAATTACTTCGTCGGCTCCCACGCCCGTTCGATCCCCGGCTTGTCCGGCTTCGACAGCCGCAAGCTGCTAGACGATCTGCTGGCCCGCGCCACCCGCCCGCAAGACGTCTACGCCCACCCCTGGCGCGCCGGCGATACGGTCATCTGGGACAACCGTTGCGTCCTGCACCGCGGCACCGGCTACGACGCCGACCGCTGGCGCCGCCGCCTGCGCCAGACCCGGGTCGTGGGGGATCACAAGGGGGAACTGCTTGGCGCCGCCATCGCCTGATCGCAGCGCCCATGCGGATCGCCATCCTCAGCACCACCAAGCTGCCGAAATTCCTGGGCGACAATCACCCGGACGAGGACTCGCTGTTCGCCGAAGACGAAGTGCTGCGGGACGCCTTCGCGCAGCGCGGTGCGCACGCGGATCGGGTTTCCTGGCGTCCGGACGGAACGGACTGGCGCCAATATGACCTGGTGCTCGTGCGCAGCACCTGGGATTACATCGACGACCTGCCCGTCTTTCTCGCGCGCATGGAAGAAATCGAATCCGCCGCCGGCCTGCTGATCAATCCGGGCGCGACGATCCGCTGGAACGCGACCAAACGCTACCTCACCGCCCTGGACGGGTTGGGCCTGCCGGTCGTGCCGGCCGTCTTCTCGGAGCCGGGCGATGATATCGCGACGGCCTGCGGCGCTTTGCCGGAATTCGGCAGCGGTTATGTGCTGAAGCCGATCGTCGGCGTCGGCGCTTCCGGCACGCGGAGGGTGTACGACAGGGACAGCCTGTCCGCCGTCCTCGCCGCGCCAACGCGGCAAGAGACGTGCATCTTGCAGCCCTTTCTGGCCTCCGTCGCGGAAGAGGGTGAATGGTCCTTCGTGTTCGGTGCGGGCCGTTTCCTCTACGCGGCACTGAAGACCCCGAAGCCGGGCGACTTCCGCGTTCAGGTCATGTACGGCGCGCGGACCTTGGAACGGACACCGGTACTCGCGGACCTTGCCGCCGCCACAGCCTGCTACTGCGCCCTGCCTGTCTCGGCGCCATTCGCGAGAATCGACATGGCCCGGATGCCGGACGGCCGGCTTGCCCTTATGGAAGCGGAGTTGATCGAACCGCAGCTCTTTTTCTTCGATGTGCCGCGTGCCGCCGGTCTGGTGGCCGACGCGGCGATATCGCTGCTCCCCTGAAAGCCTCGTCCGGCGCTGCAGGGACCCCCCATCGGACAGGCCCCTGCATCCCCCCACCAATGCTCTCCCCTGCCCCCACCATCTCGGGCAGGAAGGCGGGCCATCACTGCGTGTTCAGTTTCGCCAGCGCCTTTGCGATCTGCGGGCCTTCTGCACGGAAGGGCTCATGCGGCTTGCGGCTCTTCTGGGCATCGGCATTGGCCGTTTTCAGCGCCGCGTTCTCGCGCTCGTCGCTGCGGCATACGCCGCCCTGGCAGGTCACTGTTCCGGTGGCGGTGGCACAGGTTTCGATCTGGCCCCACTTGGTGCCCTGGTCGTTATAGAGCCATGACGTATTGAAGTGCCCGCCGTAGGACTGGCAGATCGTCTGGAACCCCCAGACCTTATGATGCACCATCCCGCTTGCGGCGGCGGGCCCGGCGGCCACCGTGAGGGTGCCGGCAAGGGCCATCATACCTGTGGCTAAACAGAGTGATTTCAAAGGTTTGCTCTGGCGTTTCATCGTCGTCTCCTCTCGTGGGATTGAACGCAAAGTGCCGCTTTCACAGCGGAGCCTCCCGTCCGGGCCCCTTGCCCGGTTGACTGCAACTGGGGGGCGAGTCGCCGGAGGAAAGTGACAGCGGTCACAGTTTCGTGATTTCTTGTGAGGAACTTCTCGGGCGCGATTGGCGGGTCCTGAGACGGGCGGAGATGCGGACCAGGTCGCGATCCGGCGCTTTCAAAGGGACGGATTGGCGCTAGAGTGGTCGTCGTTCGGGTGGCTATTTCGGCCGGTGCGGTGCATCGCGTCAGCGAAACAGAGAAATGCAGGGAGGCCAGTGTGTTCAAATCTATTCTGGTGGCGATTGATGGGTCAGCGACCTCGAACCGCGCGTTGGAGGTGGCGATCGACATGGCGCGGAATTCCGGCGCCGCCCTGCACCTGATTCATGTCGTGCGCGAAATGCAGATCCCGCTCAATCCGGGCCTGATGGACGCTTACCGCAAGCTGAACCAGGACCGGCACGACCTGTTGCGCACCGCCGGGGAACAGCTCTTGAATCAGGCCACGCGGGTGGCCCAGTCGAACGGGATCGACGAGGCCGAGACCAGCATCGGCGCCGGCGACCCGGCCAGTGCGATCATCGACTACGCCGCCAAGCACGACAACGACCTGATCGTCATCGGCAGCCGAGGCCTCGGCAACGTCGAGAGCGCGCTGCTGGGCAGTGTGTCCCGCAAGGTCTGCAACAGCGTGAAGGGCAACTGCCTGGTGATTAAATAGCGCAGCTGCTTTGCTGATCCGCGTCGCGATGGCTTCACGCGGAACTCACGCTTCTGTGACCCCCGTCACTTTTCCCGCGCGCCCAGGCCCCTAGATACCGTCAGTCCGCGGCAATCGCACCGCGTGACGAAACGACAACGACACAGACGGACAAGGGGACTTCACCGATGGGGCGATACAGACATCGCTTGCCGCAACTCGCCGGCAAGGACATGACCACCGAGGGCGGCATGGAGACGACGGTCCAGTACAAGGACGGTTTCGAGATTCCGCATTTCTGCCTCTTCCATCTTCTCAACGACCCCAAGGCGGCCGCCGCCCTGCGCCGCTATCACGCCAAGGTGGCCGAAGCGGCGCTGGCGCATGGCTTCGGCACGATCATGGAGGGCCTGCACTACCGGGCCAGCCGGGATTGGGGCGACCTGCTGGGCTATTCCCGCGACGGTTTGGCGGAGATCAACCTGCGCGGCATCGCGTTCTACCGGGATCTGGCGCGGGAGTATGAAACCGACGACTGCCCCATGCCGATCGGCGGCGTGGTCGGTCCGCGCGGCGACGCCTACAAGATCGGCCGCATCATGGACGCGGCGGAGGCCGAGGACTATCATGCCGAACAGATCGAAACCTTCCGGCAGGCGGACGTCGACATGGTGTCCGCGGTCACCCTCAGCAGCACGACCGAGGCGATCGGCATTGCCCGCGCGGCCCGGGACCGGGATCTGCCGGTGGTCATTTCCTTCACCGTGGAAAAGGACGGGCACCTGGCGACCGGCCCGACCGTGCAGGACGCCATCGCCGAGGTCGATGCCGCCACCGCCTCGGCCCCGGCCTATTACATGATCAACTGCTCGCATCCCACGGACTTCGCGCCCGCGCTGAAGCCCGGCGATTGGGTGACGCGCCTGGGCGGTTTCATGCCGAACGCGGCGACCCACGACAAAGGCACGCTCTGTCACCTCGGCCACCTGGAGGAAGGCGATCCCGTCGCGCTCGGCGGACAGATGGGGGTTCTCGCGCGGCGCTTCCCGCACATGACGGTCTGGGGCGGTTGCTGCGGCACGGACTCGGTCCACATCGGCGAGATCTGCCGCAACGTCGCCGCGGTGCGCCGGGAGGCGAAGGCCGACCAAACAACAGGACAGGCGCAGGCCGACATACCAACAGGACAGGCGAAGGCCGCCAACGTCAACACGCCCCTCCCGGCCCACACCGCCGCGTTATAGGTTTCCGGGCGGCTGCATTCTCCATAGAGTGTTGATCGCACCAGCCCGCTCCCCCGCCCGGCCTCCCATAGAATACGGACGTTGGGTGGCCGGGCGGGGGAGCGGGCTGGAACCGTGAAAGACTTCGGAGAACAACAATGACCGAGTTAGCGGAAAAGACGGCGGCGGTCTTCGGCGACGACATCGAACTGCCGCCCACGCCCGGCGGCATGGAGCCCGACGAGTGGCTCGCGCGGCTGGAGCTTGCGGCCTGTTACCGTCTGGTGGATCACTACGGCTGGACCTCCGTCGTCTACAACCACATCACCTTCCGCGTGCCCGGCAGCGACGAGTTCCTCATCAACCCCTTCGGTCTGCGCTACGACGAGATCCGCGCCAGCGACCTCATCCGCATCGACTTCGACGGCAACAGGAAATCGGAAACGCGCAACGGCAAGACCTGGCCGGTGAACAAGGCGGGCTATCACATTCACTCCACCATTCACCGCACGCGGCCGGATCTGCACTGCGTGCTGCACACGCACGAATCCGTCTCGCAGTCCCTCTGCGCGACCGACAGTCCGGTGATCCCGGTCACGCAGGAGGGCTGCCAGTTCTATGAACGCGTCGGCTATCACGACTACGAAGGCATCGTGCTGGACGGCAGCGAGGGCCCGCGTTTGAAAACGGCGTTGGGGCACGGCAACCACACCCTGGTGCTGCGCAACCACGGCCTCATCACCGCCGGGCCGGATTGCATCTGGGCCTTCGTGCGGCATCTCGCCTTCATCTCGAACGCGGAGGTGCAGCTGCGCGCCATGGCGACGGGCCGCCTCAACCCCATTCCCGAAGCCGTCATGGCCAAGACCCGCGAGCAGTTCGAAGGCGGCGCCGCCCAAGCCAACGCGCTGATACCCCACCCGGAATGGCCGGCCCTGCTGCGCCTCATCGACGCCAAGGACCCGACCTGGAAGCATTGAGCGGCGGTGACGTCCGGCCGGGGCGAACGCGGCCCGTCTCGCCGGAAATTGCGCCAGATCAATGGGGGCTTTTGCACTCCGCAGGAGAATGCTTTCATGTCCAATAAACGGGGACGTTGAGCAGGGAGAGCAACGCCATGTCGAAGAAGAAGGGGAAGAAGGAACGGAAGGCGCAGGACAGACCCGAGCAAGGCCAAACGAGCCACAAGAGAATGTCCCGCAAGGCCTTCGACAAAGAGCTGCAGCGGCTTCAGGTCGAACTTTGCCGGCTTCAGGAATGGGTGGTGCAAAAAGGCCTGCGCGTCGTCGTCGTTTTCGAGGGCCGCGACGCGGCCGGCAAGGGCGGTGTTATCAAGCGCATCACCGAACGCGTGAGCCCGCGGGTCTTCCGGGTCGTCGCTCTGCCGGCCCCGACGGAGCGGCAGAAGACGCAGCTCTATGTGCAGCGCTACATCCCCCATATGCCGGCGGCGGGCGAAGTCGTGCTGTTCGATCGCAGCTGGTACAACCGCGCCGGGGTCGAGCGCGTCATGAACTTCTGCACCCAGGAACAGTACGACCGCTTCATGCGCATCTGCCCGCTGTTCGAGCGCGAGATCATCGAAGACGGCATCATCCTGATCAAATACTTCTTCGACGTCAGCCGAGAGGTCCAGGAACAGCGCTTCAAGGCGCGCGCCCAGGACCCGCGGAAGCACTGGAAGCTCAGCCCGATGGACCTCGAGTCCTGGGCGCGCTGGTGGGACTACACCAAGGCCTACGACGCCATGATCAAGGCCACCGATACGGACCATGCGCCCTGGTACAAGGTGCCTGCGGACGACAAGCGTTCGGCGCGTCTCAACTGCATCTCGCATCTCCTCAGCATGATTCCGTACGAGACGATTCCCTATAAGCTGCCCCCGCTGCCCAAGCGCCGGCGGCGCGGCAAGGGTCTCCCGGACACGCTGAGCTTCGCGCACAGCGTTCCGCAGATCTTCTGAGGGCGAAGCCTGGTTCCGAGTATCCCGGTCCGAAACGGTGACGCGGCGGCTTTACGCGTTCTTGCGCGGCCGCCGCTTTGCCTTTGTCCGCTTCGACAATGGCTCGGCCCTGTCCTTCTCGACGATGTTGCGGCTGAACTCGTCCGGCGAGCCGTGCGGCGGATAGTCCAGGGTGTTGCGCAGCCCCTTCCTGTGGTCCGGCGCCATGCGCGGAAAGGGCAGCCGCCCTTCGTTGCGCCAGGCCTCGACCTCCTGCGTGGCCGTCTCGCTCCGCGCCGCGTCGAGGCCGCCGTCCCGGCTGAGGTACACGGTTTGCGACGGGAAGGCGAAGCCCGTGCCGGATTGCTCGACGATCTCTCCCACGCGCAGCAGCACGTCCTCCCGGATGGCGTAGAACTCGTTCCAGTCCCGCGTCGTCGCATAGACGCGGATCCAGACGTCCTGCGACGAGGCGCCGTAACCGGCAAAGCGGATGCGCGCCGAGCCCTGGTCGATCTTGGGGTGGGCGAAGAACATCTCCCGCAGCTTCGTCAGCACATAGCGCAGTTGATCCGGCTTGGTCTCGTAGCGCAGGCCGATGACCGTATCGATCAGCATGCTGTCGCAGTTCGCCCAGTTGACGATCTGCAGGTTGGCGAACTCGGCGTTGGGGACGGAGATCAGGGTGCGGTCCAGCGCGCGGATGCGCGTCGAGCGCAGGCCGACTTCCTCCACCGTTCCCATCTTGTCGCCGAAGGCGCAGAAGTCTCCGACCCGGACCGGCTTGTCCGCGAAGAGGATGAAGCCGCCGACGATGTTCTCCAAGGTCGGCCGGACCGCCAGCGCGATGGCCAAACCGCCGACGCCGAGGCCGGCGATCAGCGGCGCCACCGGAACGCCGAACGACTCCGCGGCAACGACACCGATATAGGCGACGACGACGATGGCGATCAGGCGCGTGGTGATCCGCACCAGCTGCGAATTCAGGCTGGCGGGGCGCAGGCGCCGCAGGCTGATGATGCCCTCGCCGATGCGTCCGATGACGATCGCGGCCAGCCAGGCCGCGGCCAGATAGGTGACCGCCTCCGTGGCGAACTCGACGACGATGAAGGGCACGCCGGTGATATTGATCGCATCGAACACGACCAGGGACAGCAGCTGCATCTCCAGAATGAGGAAGATGCTGGTCAGCGGCCGGCCGACCCGCAGCCAGACGCTGCCTTCGGGGAAGCGGTCGTCCCACCAGTTGCCGGCGCGGTACACCAGATAGGTGGCGGCACAGACGAGCGACAAGCTCAGGAACAGCCCGATCCATTGCCAGACCGTCTGCTCGGCGAAGACGACGTAGGCCCAGGACGGCAGGTCCGACAGCCAGTTGCGGGAGACCAGCAAGCCCGGGCCGTAGAGATAGTCCTCGTAAGCCCCGATGGAGGCACCGGGCTTGTAGGGCAGCAGCTTCGAAAGGGCGTAGAACTGCTCCAGCTGCGCCACCGTGTCGGCCGACAACAGGAAGGCGCCCTGGCGCGGGCCCTCCTCGACTTTCGTGAAGGTCAGCTCCGTGTCGGGGATGGTCCAGCTGGTCAGCCCCCGTTCCCGGACCGCCGCCAGGTCCGGAATCTCTTCGAGAGGCGGCAGGTCGATCCGGTCGAGGATTTCTTTGAACAGTAGGATCTTCTCGGTGCCGACGGCCTCCCGCGTTGCGGCGGTGGTCGCGCTCAGGTCCAGGCACAGCCGCGCCAGGCGGGCGACGCGGCCGATGGCGTCCCGGTTGGCCTCGTCCCGCCACAGCTTGATGGCGTCGTTGGTGTTTTTGATAAAGCTCTGCAGCGTCGCGCGCGGGCTCTCCAGGCTCGGCGGCCTCAAGGGATACGGTGTGAAGACGGCAATGTCCTTGTCCAGAACCGGGGTCGCTTCCTCCCCCCAGGCCCGCGGGAGCGGCGCGAGCAGGCCCGCGAGAACGAGGACAAGAACGGCGAGACGAGCGGCCATTGGAAATCCGGCCTTTTCTGGTTGCGGGGGGCCGGGCATCCGACGAAGGACTTAGGCCAAATTCGAGAGCCATTGTAAGGTCTAGGCCCACCCCCGCGTCAAACACGCCGTCCCCGCGCTGTTGATTTGCCGCCGGGCCGCCCTCTAGGCTGGAAAGCGATTGTAGAGATCGCACCGGCCCGCTCCCCACCCGTCCACACACAGCATGATGACGTTGGGCGACCCAAGGGAGAACAAGCGCGGGGGAGTGGGCTGGCGCCGCGACAAGTCCTGAAGCGAAAGTACGCACCATGCCCACACCCGACACTTCCATACCCCCCACCATGAAAGGCGTGCAGCTCACCGGGCATGGCGGGCCGGAGAAGCTGGTCTGGAACGAGGCCATTCCCACGCCCCGCCCCGGCCCGGGGCAGGCGCTGGTCCGCGTGCTGGCGGCCGGCGTCAACAACACGGACATCAACACGCGCATCGGCTGGTACGCGAAGGACATCACCGACAGTACGGAGGATGTGGACACCGATGCGGAGGTGGAGGCCGGCGGCTGGTCCGGCGCCCTCGCCTTCCCGCTGATTCAGGGCGGCGATCTCTGCGGACAGGTCGTGGAGCTGGGGGAGGGCGTGACGCCCGCCACCTCAAACATCTCTCCCGGCATGCGCGTCACCTGCCCCATCAATCAGCCGCACCCGACGGCCGAGGCCCCGACCCGATTTCTCGCTTTGGGGTCCGAGCTCGACGGCGCCTTCGCGCAGTACTGCGCCCTGCCCGCCGATCAGCTCTTCGATGTCGGCGCAGCACCCCTGACGGATGTAGAGATCGCCGCCATCCCCTGCGCCCACGGCACCGCCTTCAACCTCCTCAGCCGTTCGGGCGTCGGCCCCGGCGACCGGGTGCTGATCACCGGCGCGTCCGGCGGCGTCGGCTTGGCGGCGGTGGAACTGGCGAAGCTGAAGGGCGCCCAGGTCACCGCGCTGGCCGGCACCGCGAAGTGGGCGGCCGTGCGCGCCGCCGGCGCCGACACGGTCCTGCCGCGCGACGCAACGCCGGACCCCGGCGCCTTCACCGTCGCCATCGACGTGGTCGGCGGCCCCGCCTGGCCCGGCGTGATAGAGGGGCTCACGCCCGGCGGGCGCTACGCCACCTCCGGCGCCATCGCCGGGCCGGTGGTCGAGGCGGACCTGCGCAACATCTACCTCAACGACCTGACGATCTACGGCTGCACCTTTACGCCGAAGGCGGTCTTTGCCAAGCTTGTCGGCCTCATCAACGCCGGCCGCGTCAAGCCGCTGGTGTCGAAGACCTATCCCCTATCGGACATCGCGGCCGCCCAGGCCGACTTCGCCGCAAAGAGCTATCCCGGAAAACTGGTCCTGATCCCGCCGGAGGGGTGACAGTGCCCGCAACCGATATGCCACAGCCCAAAAGCCGAACTAAACGTCTCAGGGAAGCTATCATTGTTTTAAGTCTTCCAGCAGACCGGTATCAGGTTCTCTATCATCGGGTCCGCACCATTCAACAGAACCGCTCTTGATCCAAAAATGGCAGCGGCAATGGTTCAATTGATTTATCGAGGGTTCGATGGTTGGTCTCAGCAGCCAATCGACCCCAATTGTCCAGCGCGGCCTCCGCGATGGTCTAAGCGACAGCTGTAGCTTTTCGCCGCATCCGCCAGGACAACGAAAACAAGCCCATTTTAGCCGGTCCTCATCTTGCACAACAATCAGGACGCCCGGCTTCAGCTCGGCGGGGGTCGGATGACGATTCATGGTAAGCCCAACCAGGTCGGGGGAAGGAATGAACCGGAGCCTTACTAACATCCGACGGACAAGTTGACGCCACATCTTACTATCCTGTTCTGTCCAGAAACGGGTCGATGTCTGCTCGACCCCAATACTCCTCCTGTGAACAAATAGGGCAGTGAGCGTCCTGTAACGCGCCGGGCTGCCGATCTTCCAAGAGGTCAAACCGTCGCGTTCGCTGCCAGGACCATCCCTCCGCACCACGAAAACCTATCAGGCCCTGTAGAAGTTCATTAACGGCCATGCAGGCTGTCTCGGTGGTAAATGTCACAACGGCCGGTGCCGGGTTGCCGCCGCCCCGCACATAGGCCTCACGCTTGCGACGTTCGTATTCCTCAGGATTCTGCCGCTTCAGCATTTCATCCCGTGCAATGAACGGATCGACTGTCCCACGACACAAGAGACACGGCGCGCCAGGTGTCAACACGGTCACTCGACCACTCAGATCGCGCATTCTTCCAATGTCCGCCGCTGGCTCAATCGCCAAGCCCATGTCGATTACCGGAATCAGATAAAAGTAGGCGACACGATTCAGAAGCAGCCGACCATCATGATCGTCCGTGCAGCCAAATATGACATCGCAGGATTTCAGTATGTCAGCACACACAGGGTCGCCAACCCAGTTCTTAATAGGCTTCACCCGGACCCCAAGCCCGAGTTCCGTAATTTCGCGAGCGATGACCTCAACCTTGGGCCGCATCGCATCTGCATCGGATCGTCGTGCCCCATGCAGCCGGTTGAGATTGGTGATCTCTACGATGTCGTCATCGATGAGTGTGAGCTGGCCCACCCCGAAGCGTGCGAGAAGCATCGCTGTCGCACTACCTGTCGCACCAGCGCCAACGATTCCGATGCGCATACCGCGCAGAAGCGCGTTTACCTCGGGCCCGAAAGCAAGTTCTTGCCGAGCAAGATAATCCATGCCCCTTGATAGAAACGCTTCGCCATGAAAAGTGAGTCGACGACCAACTACACGAACTGATTCGGCGAGGATAGGTGTGCCATTGTCAGGCCAGACTCGGGCTCGAATTTCACCTTCTGCGTTGAGAAGAATACTCAAAAGTGAGGCGTTCTCTCCGTTACGGTTCCTCGCCAATTGGGCCAGATCCGGCTCATTTCGATCGTCTTGTGCGGAAAACCTAGCTGGCCCATGCGGATGAGAGTGGACAATGCCCGGAATCAACCCCTCATCCTTTGCACGTTTCAGAAGGCGCACGTAGGAGTCGGTGAGCCAGGTCACATGCTGGCCACTTGCCGACACTATACCTTCTGGTAGGATTGCCACTACCTCGTACGAGGTCAATCGCAACCGGCTGCGACGCTCCCAGGGGTCACAGTCGATTCGGCTCTTGCCGCACAGAATATATGCAGCCCCTTCAACCCCATCGTTCTTGAAGAGCATCTCCCGAAGCTCATCGAGATGTCGCTTCTGTAACGTGACGTCTACTAAGGTCATGCTGCCTCCTTTAGCGCGGTTTCCACACGCTTGATCATTGTCCAGATGCCATCCACGCCTGGCCGCCATGAGTTGTTGTGTCTGGACCAGCGTTGCCAGCTCTGACCGCCAAACTTAACGGGCTGATCGGCTGCCTTCGGATAGTGATTGGAGGAAACCAACCGAAGCCAGGGCAGTGCATGAAACATATCTGGCGGGTTGTCCGGATATCCTGCTGGCAAGAGAATCAGGATATTCGCCGCCGGGGCATCAAAATGCCCCGGCGGCAATACGAAGCTGCGAAGAACTATGGCCTTGCTGCCGCCCTCTTCGACCTCATCGAAGGCAATTCCACGCTCGGTCAAATAGCGCCGGCACTTGGCCGGAAGGACCGCCATCGATTAACCCTCGGTGGTCTGAACGATGCCGGTGAAGAAACGCTCTACACCTTCTTCTGACAGGTCGACCAACTCCGAATCACTGATCGGCCGATCCTCTGCCCCACGCAATTCAAGCCAAACCCCGTACGTCGCAGGATCAACGTCCGCAAGGGTCTTTAGCGTCATGCCGGATATGTAAGTTCCACCCCATTCAAACCTTCGGCCATCCAACTCGAACCTGAAGGAGCGGTCGTTCCGAAAAATGAGGAATTTTTCAATACCGCGCTCGCGAAGGTCTGTCGTCTCATCCAGACGAAGTTCCTCCAACAAGCCGTTCTTGAGAACTTGAAAAACCAAGTGCTCATCGACGGGCCGCGCTTCAGCCAGGTCCAAGATCTGCCGACCAGTCGGTACAGGATCTTCGATCACCACCGACCGAAATCTGAGCTGATCATCTCCAATACGAAAACGGTAAGGACCCTTCGGACGAGGTGCTCGACCGGCCTTCACACAGGTCTCGAGATCTTCAATTTCATCTACGTAGGCTGTCATTCCAAATCTCCTTAGATGAACCATGCACCTCCACGAAGGTGCCTTGACCTGTATATACGCAACATTTTTTAGCTATTCAATAGCTAATTTATGGTCACATTGCCTTGACAAACCAATGCACTTTCTATATATAAAATCCACGGAGGCTCCATGACTGCTGCTAAACGGACGATGACGCTCAATCTCACAGATGCGGAGATGAGCGCGTTAGAAGATCTTTGCGCGAAAAAAGATATGAGCAAAACTGCGCTGTTGCGTCAGGCGCTCCGTCTCTACCAGATGATCGAGCTACGTTTTGAAGAGGGTGACAAACTTTTCTTCGAGAATGATAAGACTAAAGAGAAAGCGGAGATCATGATGTTATGAGTGAAAACTCAATTTCCGTATTTCTTCAGGAGTGCGATACTGGAGATCCGGTTGAGGCTGAATTGAGAGACTCGATTCAGGAGCAACAACTCCTTGATTGGCAATTTCAATGGCAGCCCGCACTTAAAGAATATATGCGCCGCCTAGTGGCCGCTAACGTACCAATGTCGCAATGGCCACAAAGCTGGCATTGGGACTGGTCGCAAAAACTTGCGGAAGTAAAGGGCCTCTTGGGGCATCAGTCATTCTGCATTATTTGCCGAAATATCACGCAGGCAATGATGAGAATTGATTTAGCCAAGAAACGCGGTCGCATCGAAAGTCAAAAGGGACAGCATCTCGTTTACATAGACTATCTGGAGGTCGCGCCATGGAACTGGAATGAGCCTTACGCCGACCCTCCACTTTACCGCGGTGCAGGATCAATTTTGTTGCGCGCCGCGATTGAAACTAGTCTCCAGGAAGGTTTCAAAGGTCGGATTGCTCTTCATTCCTTGCCGCAATCGATCCCGTATTACGAACGCTGTGGCATGACAAATCTTGGCACCGACCAAAACTATGGTGGGAGAATGCCCTATTTTGAAATGACACCGGAACAGGCAAACCTGTTCCTGAAGTAGGTGAAGCAATGATGAACTACAGAATCTCAAAGGAATGGTGCTTGGCAATGGCTGAACGTGAAGCCAATGCCAACCCTGGAGCTGGGAGTCTCGCTATGCGGCCATACATCCCAGATGAGACAATGCTTGCCGAAGCTGCCGCAGAAGACTCGCGCGTTGCTTTTGGTCGCTTCGTTAGTCTAATGCGCAGAAAGCGCCAGCTTTCGATAGAAGGGCTCGCAGAAGTCATAGACATCGATGTTGGTGAGCTAATGAGTATTGAAGAGGATGCGCACTACACACCGGAACCACGCACGGTTTACCAACTTGCGAGCAGCTTTGAAATTTCACAAGGCCGATTGATGGAGCTTGCTGGCCTCGCCAAGCCGAAGGACACTCACTTTTTAGAAAAGGCGGTGCGATATGCGGCGCGTTCGGAACCAACTGCAGCGCTATCGGCCGAAGAGCAGGCGGCTTTGGATGGTATGATTGCCGTTTTGAGCGAGCGGGAGGGCTAAACCTAGAAAGGGGGGAATTTGGCGAAAAACCGAATCCTGCGGCCCAAAACACTCAGCGATATTGACCAACGAGTCGAGCGCGTAATCAGGGGGCTCGGAAATCCCGAGCCCCCCTTACAGCTTTCCCAAGTGCGCGAACTCCTCAAACTCGACAAATCATTCTACACCAGCAACGACCCTACTCTTCTTCGAGAAACCATAAGCCGGATCCGAATCGCAGGAATCCAAGTTTTTGAACGACCCGGTCTTCTCGCAGAAGCAATAAGGAAATTTGACCTCCGCGCTCTGTACATTCCTGATCAGAAACGCATTCTTCTCGACCGCTCACAGCCCGAGCTAAAACATCGTTGGAATGAGGCTCATGAAATTGGCCATAGTTTGATACCGTGGCATGCGGGCGCAACATTTGGCGATGATCAATACACACTTCTCCCCGCCTGCCAGGAGCACTTAGAATCCGAAGCAAACTTCGCTGCAGGACGCTTACTATTCCTGCGTGATCGCTTCACAAATCAGGCTTCGAATCACGATCCGAGCATAGATGCCGTCAAGGCCCTAAAACCCGAATTCGGAAATACATACACCACGACCTTTTGGCGATGCGTCGAGACTTGGGGTATGGACCGCCCAGTCGTTGGGCTAATCACCGGGCATCCGCATGCCGTTAAACGACCGAAGGACTTCGACCCAATGAAGCCTTGCAAGCACTTCATTCAGTCCCGGGCGTTCGCCCAACAGTTCTCCCGCACTTCGGAAATTGACTTATATGAGATTGTGATTGGCTATTGCTCCGCCAACCGCGGCGGCCCCCTTGGGAGCTGCAACGCGGTATTGACGGATGACAATGGCGATGAACATGTTTTTTACTTCGAAACTTTTTCATTCCACCATAATGTATTGACCCTCGGCCTCCATATGAAACCAAATTCGATACAGGTCCTCATTCGCTAACCAACTTGGGCGCCATCTCACGTACACCGGCCCCCATCTTTTCAACAGATTGAACGACCCCTGATAAACAGTTCAAAATCAGTGCTGCAAATATAGGACAATGTTGTGCCCACAATAGCATGTCTCGGATGGGGGTCGTTAGTGTGGGACCCTCGCGAGCTTCCAATTCAACAAGATTGGTATGAAGACGGTCCGCTTATTTCGTTGGAATTCGTGCGGCAATCACAAGATGATCGGATAACTATAGTCATAGAGAAAAGTGCTCAGCCTGTCCGGTCGCTTTGGGTAGTGATGGACACATACGAGATGAGTACTGCAAGAGAGGCATTGCGTCTTCGTGAAGGCACATCAACAAAACACATTGGCATTTGGGAAGCCGGGGACGCCTCACCGAGTTCAATAGCCGGGCTAAACAATTGGGCAATTGCCCGGAAAATAGATGGTGTTGTTTGGACGGCACTTCCTGCAAAATACAACGGTCAGCCAGGGTTGGTGCCCTCTGCAGAACAGGTAGTAAATCACCTCAGCGGATTGACCGGGACAACTCGAGAATCTGCTGAGCGGTACATACGGTCGGCGCCACGACAAATAAACACACACTACCGTCGAAAAATCGAACACGAGCTGGGATGGCATCCCGTCTATTAGCAGAAGCGTTTTCTAGCTCCATCGCTGACTTTCCCCCATCCCCCCACGGACCTTGGGGTTGAATAGGCGGGGCGCGGCTGCGCATATCTAGGTTGTTCCCCAACCCTGATAGGGCCGCCGCCGCATGTCGCCTCCTCCCGCCGACGACACTCCGTCACCCGCCCCCAACACAACATCCGAACTCGCCAACCGTTTGGGGGAGGAGACCAGCCCCTATCTGCTGCAGCATCGCGACAACCCCGTGGCCTGGCAGCCCTGGGGGGAGGAGGCGCTTGCCGCCGCCCGCGCGTCGGGCCGCCCGGTGCTGCTCTCCGTCGGCTACGCCGCCTGTCACTGGTGCCACGTCATGGCCCACGAGTCCTTCGAGAACGAGACCATCGCGGCCCTGATGAACAAGCTCTTCGTCAACATCAAGGTGGACCGCGAGGAACGCCCCGACCTCGACGGCATTTATCAGGCCGCGCTCGCCCTCATGGGCGAACAGGGCGGCTGGCCGCTGACCATGTTCCTTACGCCCGCGGGCGAGCCCTTCTGGGGCGGCACCTACTTCCCGCCGGAGCCGCGCTACGGCCGCCCCGGCTTCCCCCAGGTGCTGGCGAGCATCGCGGAGGTCTACGGCTCAGACCCGGACCGGGTGACGAAGAACGTCGAGACCCTGAAGGAGGCGCTCGGCCAGCTGGCGCAGAGTCAGGCCGGTGCCGGCATCCCGCTGGAGCTGACGACCCAAATCGCCCAGCGCCTGGCCCGCGAGTTCGACCCGGTCGAGGGCGGCCTGGGCGCCGCGCCGAAGTTCCCGCAGCCGTCAATCCTCAAGCTGTTGTGGCGCGCCTGGAAACGCACCGGCGACGATTCCTTCCGCGCGCCCGTCGACCTGACGCTGACCAAGATGTGCCAGGGCGGCATCTACGATCACCTCGGCGGCGGCTTCGCGCGCTACTCCGTCGACGCCCAGTGGCTGGTGCCCCACTTCGAGAAGATGCTCTACGACAACGCCCAGATGATTCAATGCCTCACCTGGGCCTGGCTCGACACCGGCAATCCCCTCTACGAGGCGCGCGTGCGGGAGACCATTGCCTGGACCCTGAAGGAGATGATCGCCGACAGCGACGGCCCAGGGGAGAACGGTTCGGAGGAGGGAACCACGCCCTGCGGCGCCTTCGCCGCCACCCTGGACGCCGACAGCGAGGGCGAAGAGGGCCGCTTCTACGTCTGGTCCCAGGCGGAGGTCGACAACATCCTCGGCGACGACGCCCCTTTCTTCAGCGAAATCTACGACGTCACGCCCGAGGGCAACTGGGAAGGCAAGACCATCCTCAACCGCTCGCGCCACGCCGCGCTGCGCAACCGCGAGGAGGAGGAAACCCTGGCCGCCCTGCGCGACAAGCTGCTCGACGCGCGCGCCTTGCGTATCCGGCCGGGCTGGGACGACAAGGTGCTGGCGGACTGGAACGGCCTGATGATCACGGCGCTGGCCGAGGCGTCGATGGCCTTCGCGGAGCCCGCGTGGCTGGCCGCCGCTGAGACCGCCTTCGCCTTCGTTTGCGACAACATGACGGTCGAGGAAGAGGATGGAGAGAAGCGCCTGCGCCACTCCTGGCGCCACGGCATCCTGAAGCACCCCGCCAGTCTCGACGACTACGCCACTCTCTGCGACGCGGCCGTCACGCTTTTCGAGTCGACGGGCAAGGACGCGTATGTGACGCAGGCCGAGGAGTGGCTGGCCGTGCTCGACCGGCACCATTGGGACGCCGCGGCGGGCGGTTACTACTTCGCCGCCGACGACACGCCCGGGCTGGTGGTGCGCGCGAAGAACGCCCACGACAACGCGACCCCGTCGGGCAACGGCGTGCTGCTCGGGGTGCTGGCCCGCCTCGCCTACCTCACGGGCAAGGCGGCCCACCGCGAACGGGCCGAGGCCCTGCTCGCCGCCTTCGCGGGCGAGGTCAACCGTAACTTCTTCCCGCTGGCCACCCTGCTCTGCGGTAACGAGCTGCTGCGGAACGCCCTGCAGGTCGTGGTCGTCGGCAAGCGCGGCGAACCGGACTGCGAGGCGCTGCTCCGCGCCGTCACCCGGCTCTGTCTGCCCGACCGCGTGCTGCAGGTCGTCGACTCGCAGCAAAAGCTGCCGGAAACGCATCCTGCGGCCGCAAAAATCCAACAAAATGCAGGCGCGATTGCATACATTTGCAGGGGGCAAAGCTGCTCCCTGCCGATCGGCGATCCGGACGCCCTGACGAAAGAACTGACCGCCTGAGGGGCCCAACGAAGAGGACAGTCGAATTCTATGCCGCGCATGCTGGCCGAGACGCCGCAAGGCCTTGTTCTCCTTGAGGAAACTGACGGGGCGCTGACGCGCGTCACCTGGCTGAACCGGAGCGAGCGGAGGACTGACGACCCGCCGTCCGACGCGCCGACGCCGCTTCTGGCCAAGGCCGCCGAGCAACTCGCGGCCTACTACGCCGGCGACCTGACGGCATTCGATCTGCCCCTCGCGCCCCACGGCTCCGATTTCCAGAAAGCCGTTTGGGATCAGATGCTTGCCATTCCCTACGGGCAGACGCGCACCTACGGCAACCTCGCCAAGGTCCTCGGCATTCCCGCCAACGCGGTCGGCCAGGCCTGCGGCGCCAACCCCATCCCCATCATCATCCCCTGCCACCGCGTGGTGGCCGCCGGCAGCGATCTCGGCCAGGGCCTTGGCGGCTTCTCCGGCGGCAAGGGGCTGAAAACAAAGGAAGAACTGCTGACCCTCGAGGGCTGGAGCCCGTCCCAGCTCTCCCTACTCTGACAAAACGCTCTGACGAAAAAACAGGGAGAACCATCATGCCTGACATCACCATTCAGGGGCCCGACGGCGAATTCGGCGCCTACCTCGCCCTCCCCGCCTCCACCCCCGCGCCGGGCATCGTCGTCGCCCAGGAGATCTTCGGCGTGAACAAGGTCATGCGCGACATCTGCGACGGACTGGCCTCGGAAGGCTTCGTGGCCTGCTGCCCGGACATCTTCTGGCGCATCGAACCCGGCATTCAATTGACCGATCAGACCCAGGCGGAATGGGACCGCGCCTTCGAATTGTTCAATCTTTTCAATGTGGATAAGGGCATTGAAGACCTGAAGGCGGCGCTCGCCGAGCTGCGCGGACACGAGGCCTGCAACGGCAAGGTCGGCGACGTTGGTTATTGTCTCGGCGGCAAGCTGGCCTACCTCATGGCCGCGCGCAGCGACGCCGACTGCTCGGTCAGCTACTACGGCGTCGGCCTCGACGAGTTGGTGCCGGAGGCGCAAAACATCAACAATCCCCTCCTCCTCCACGTCGCCTCCGAGGACGGCTTCTTCCCCAAGGACGCACAGGCACGTTTGGCCGACGGCCTGAAAGGCCACCCGCAGTGCACCTTGCAGGTCTACGAAGGCAACGACCACGCTTTCGCCCGCGTCGGCGGCGAACACTACGACGCGGCCGCCGCCAAGCTGGCCAACGACCGCAGCCTCGCCTTTTTCAGGGAGAATCTGAGCTGATGACCAAAGCCGTCCGCATCCACGAACCCGGTGGCCCCGAGGTCCTGAAGTACGAAGACGTCGAGGTCGGCGCGCCCGGCGAGGGCGAGGTCCGCCTGCGCCAGACCGCCATGGGCCTGAACTACATCGACACCTACCAGCGCAGCGGCCTCTATCCCCTGCCGACCATGCCTCATGTGTTGGGCATGGAGGGCGCGGCGGTGGTCGAGGAACTCGGCCCCGGCGTCACGAGTCTCGCGGTCGGGGACCGTGTCGCCTATGCCGACGTGCCGGTCGGCGCCTACGCCGAGGAACGGCTGATGCCGGCGCACCGGCTGGTCAAGCTTCCCGGCGACATTTCCGACCAGACTGCGGCTGCCATGATGCTGCAGGGCATGACGGTGGAATACCTGGTGCAACGGACCTACGCGGTGCAGCCCGGCGACACCGTGCTGTTCCACGCGGCGGCCGGCGGCGTCGGCCTCATCGCCTGCCAGTGGCTCAACCACATCGGCGCCACGGTGATCGGCACGGTCGGCTCGGAAGAAAAGGCGGAGCTGGCGCGCGCGCACGGCTGCCATCACACGGTCAACTACCGCAGCGAGGACTTCGTCGCGCGGGTGAAGGAAATCACCGGCGGTGCCGGCGTGCCGGTCGTCTATGACTCCGTCGGCAAGGACACCTTCGAAGGCTCGCTGGATTGCCTCAGGCCGCGCGGCCTGATGGTCACCTTCGGCAACGCCTCGGGGCCGGTCACCCAGTTCAATCCGGGGATGCTGGCGCCCAAGGGCTCGCTCTACCTGACGCGGCCGACCCTGATGACCTACAACGCCAAGCGCGAAGACCTGGAGGCCTCCGCCAAGTCGCTGTTCGATCTGGTGTTGTCCGGCGCCGTGAAGATCGAGGTCAACCAGACCTACCCGCTGGCGGAAACCGCGCAGGCGCACCGCGACCTGGAAGGGCGTAAGACGACGGGCTCGACGGTCTTGCTGCCCTAAAAGAATTCCCGGTTGGGCGCCGCCAGAAGCTCCGGGCCGATCGCGGCGATGTTGGGCAGGCCGCAGAGGCCCATGACACGGTCGATTTCCTTGCGGTAGATCGACAGGACGTGCGCGACTCCCGCCTCGCCCGCAACGGCGAGACCCCAAAGCTGCGGGCGCCCGAGCAGGCAGGCGTCGGCCCCTAAGGCCAGGGCCCGCACGATATCGACGCCGCGGCGGACTCCGCCGTCGAGCAGCACCGTCATCCGCCCGGCCACGGCGTCGAAAATGGCGGGCAGCGCCTCGACACTTGATATCACGCCGTCGAGCTGCCGGCCGCCGTGGGTCGAGACGATCACGCCATCGACGCCATGATCGAGCGCGGCCACCGCTTCCTCCGGGTGCAGAATGCCCTTCAGGACGAACGGCCCCTTCCAAAGCCCGCGCAGCCATTCGACGTCTTTCCAGCAAAGCGACTGGTCGAGTTGGGCATTGAGATACTTCGCCATGGCGCCGAGGTCGGAGACGCCGGTGATGTCGCTGCGATAGTTGGCCATGCCCAAATTCGGAAGCCGCGGCCCCAAGCGGCGCAGCCATCCGACTTTCGTCGCCATGACCGCCGTCTGAAGCGGCGTGAAATGCGGCGGAATGGAAAAGCCGTTGCGCAAATCCCGCTCCCGCTGCCCGAGAATCTGATTGTCCACGGTCAGCACCAGGGCGTCGTAACTGGCGGCCTGGGCGCGCTCGACGAAATCGCGGGTGAGATCGCGGTTGCGATAGAGAAACACCTGCATCCAGCGTGGTGCTTTTCCAGCAACGGCCGCCACGTCCTCCATCGTGCTGGTCGAGGCATGACTGAGGCAAAACCCTGTTCCCGCCGCTGCGGCGGCGCGGGCGACACAGAGCTCTCCATCTGGCCAGAAGAGTCCCGAAAGGCCCGTCGGGCCGACAAAAAACGGCAGGTCCAGTTTGCGGCCGAACAAGGTGGTTGAGAGATCGCGCTCCCCGATCCCCTCCAACGGCTTCGGCAAGAGCTTGAGAGTGCCGAAGGCCTCCTCGCTGCGGCGCAGGGTTTCCTCGTTCTCCGCGCCCCCGTCGCCGAAGTCGAAGACCGGGCGCGGCAGGCGGCGGCGCGCCAGCTTGCGCATTTCCGCCACGTTGAAGCCCTTTCGCTGCCAGGCCGGTCTTGTTACCGGAATTGCCATGGGGCGCCTCGTCAAAGGGGGACCGCTTGTGCTTTATTTTCTTGCGCCATCACCATGACGAGACAGGCGCCGCCAAAACCATAGACTCCAGCAGAGAGCGGAACAACGCGATGATCGAAGACCCGCCACTTCTCAAGATCCGCCGAAGCTTTCCCCGGCCTACGCCCGAGCAGGTGGAAAGCCTGACCGCTGTCCCGACGGGATATCTCGTCGACTGCCTGGAGGGGCGCGGCGCGCTGCACCACGGCATCAAGCCGCTGCAGGAAGAGACGGCCAGCTTTTGCGGTGTCGCGCTGACTTGCGATGCCGGCCCCGCCGACAATTTGGCGGCGATGGCGGCGCTCGATGTGGCACAGGCCGGGGACGTCATCGTCGCGGCGACCGATGCCTTCAAGGATACGGCGGTGATCGGCGACCTGGTGCTTGGCATGGCGCGCAACAAGGGTGTGGTCGCTTTCGTAACGGACGGCATGGTGCGCGATCAAACGGGACTGCGTACCGTCTCCCTGCCCTGCTTCTCCGCAGGCATCACGCCGAACTCCCCCGCGCGCAACGGCCCCGGCACGGTCGGCCTGCCGATCACCCTGGGCGGCGTCGCGGTTAACTCCGGCGATATCGTGGCCGGCGACATCGACGGCGTGGTGGTGGTGCCGCGTGAGAAGATCGCGGATGTCATCGCGCGCCTGCCCGCAATCCGTGAGGCCGAAGCGGCGCTGGAGGCCAAGGTCAACGAAGGGCTTCAGGTGCCCGACTTCATCCGCGAGATCCTGGCCAGCGATCGGGTGAAGGAAGTGGATTAAATTTCGTCTGCCAATCTAGCAAACGCGCCCAACGAATTTACGGGGTGCACCGCAACAACGGCTATGACGGGCCGCTTGAATTGTTCACGGTATGTTCCAGATCGCCCAAGTCAAGCCTCTGACATCCGATCGCCGCCAGACACTGCACGAAGAATACGGCCGTGAACCCGCCCCGGCTGATCTTGTTATTGATATTCCGCTCCGTCTCGTGAATGCCCAGGGCTTCGAGCTTTTCGGCCAGCCGCCTGTAGGTCACGTTCCGGCGCTTGAGCTCCGCCTTCAGGATGCCCTTCACGCGGATCTGCCAGTCGCTGTTGGCGGGCATCGCCCATCTCCCTTGTCATGATTCCTATCATCATTTTCGATGTAAAAGCCCTTCGGAAAGCTAAAGACAGTCACGAAATCCGATGCAATCGCGTGACTCACCCTGAATTTGGCGGGGCCTGTCATCTGGAAATGGCTACTAACAGAAGATCTTTACCGCGATTCGGCGTAAATCTGGCCGCGTATAAGTCTTCGCCGCCGCGATAAAAATCACTAGAACCGATGGTGATTTCGTGAAAACGCCGAAACGTGCCGTGGATGTGCGGAACGACTCGGTTATTCCACCCGGTGACGCTTCACCGCGTTCGCATCCCAGACAAGACCGGCGCCGGGGCGGTCCGGCGCTTCCAGGCAGCCGTCGACGATAGACGGCGGATCGACGAGGACCGCGCGGGCCACGTCCAGATACTCCAGCCAGTGGCAGGGCGGCGTGACCGGAAGCAGGTGCGCGCTGTATTCGACGAAGAGGTGCGACGAGACCTGCTGTCCCGCCGTCTGCGCCAGCGCCGCCGCGCGCATCCACCCTGTGACGCCGCCGATCTGCTGTGCGTCCAGCATGACGTAGTCCATGGCCGTCGCCTGCTGCGCCGCAGCAAAATCGCCGGGGCCGGTGAAATTTTCGCCGAGCTGTATAGGTGTCGCCACCTCCGCCGCCACGGCGGCGCAGCCTTCGAAATCGTCGCAGGGCAGCGGCTCCTCGATCCAGGCAATGCCCTCCCCGTCTAAGGCGCGGCCGCGCTGGATCGCTTCGGTGGCGCCGAGCGACTGATTGAAATCGACCATGACGGCTACCTCCTCCGGCAGCCTGCCGCGCAGGGCGCGCACGACCGAGAGATCCTCCTGCAGGGTCGGCCAGCCGATCTTGATCTTCACCGCCTTGAAGCCGGATCCGAGCGTCCGTTCGGCCATCTCCGCGGCTTGCGCTTCCCGGATCATGCCGAGGCTGAGATAGGCCGGCACGGGGCGGCGCCGGCCGCCGAGCAAGGAGACAAGCGGCTGTTCCGCCGCCTGAGCCACAGCGTCCCAGGCCGCCATGTCGATCCCGGCCAGGGCCAACCCGGCGAGGCCGCGCGCGCCGCCCAGCAAGGTGAAGCGGGCACGGATCGACCGCTCCAATTCGAAGGGCGCGACGGCCTTGCCCTCCAGATCTTCGCTCAGTTCCCGCAGCAAGACGTTCAGGGGCGCCAGTGCGAAGGGCTGATAAGCGAAGATGTAGCTGCGCCCGACGATCCCTTCCTCCGTGACCATGTCGATAAGGACCAGCGGCACCTCGGCGATCATGCCCGAACTGGTCGTCAAGGGTTCGGCCAAGGGAATGATGACCGGGTGGGTTTCGATCTTGCGGATGGTCAGCTCGGCCGAGGGCATGGCGGGGCGCTCCCTTTGGGTAATGGCGCCGCTACTCTAACAGCAGGCGGCACAAGCTAAAGCCTCGATCTGGGATAGCCAGCGGATCTGGGGTATACCTTTGAGAGCGAATTCAATTCAGGAGGCGAGGGCGACGTGAAGGTATTTGTCACGGGAGCGTCGGGCTATATCGGCGGATCGATTGCGGCGGGACTGATCCGCGAAGGCCACGAGGTGCTGGGCCTCGTGCGTTCGGAAGAACGCGCAGCACAGGTGCGCGAACACGGCATAGAGCCGGTCCTCGGCAGCCTGGAAGATACTGAGGTGCTGACCGACGCTGCGCAAAGCGCTGACGCGGTGGTCAACGCTGCGGATGCCGCTCACCGCGGCGCGGCCGAGACTCTGCTCTCCGCGCTCGCCGGGTCGAACAAGCCTCTCGTGCAGACTAACGGCACCAGCATCATCGCCGACCTGTCTCTGGGAAAGGGCGGCGGCAAGATCTACGACGAAGAAACGCCCTTCGAACCGCTGCCCGGCCGCGTGGAGCGCGTCGCGATCAACACTCTGGTGTTGGAAGGGGCCGCGAACGGCGTTCGCAGCGTCGTCATCTGCCCGCCGCTGATCTACGGCAAGGGTGGCGGCGTGAACCCCAACAGCATTCAGGTGCCCTGGCTGGTCGCCCTGGCCAAGAAGCGGGGCTGCGCCAGCCACATCGGCCCCGGTGAAAACGTCTGGTCGAACGTCCATATCGAGGATCTGGTGGATCTCTACCTGCTGCTGTTGAGAGACGCGCCTGCCGGTTCCTTCTATTTCGCGGAGAACGGCGAGAACTCCTTTCGCGAAGTCTGCGAGGCGATCAACGCGGCGCTGGGGATGGAGGGACCGACTCAGGAAATCTCCATCGAAGACGCCAGCGCCGAATGGGGCGAGGCGGCCGCCAACTACACGATGGGCTCCAACAGCCGGGTGCGGGCTGTCCGCGCGCGCAAGGAGCTCGGCTGGGCGCCGCACCGCCGCTCGCTGCTCGAAGACATCAAGGTGACCTGCAGGTAGTTTCTTTTCGGCTGGCGCCAAAGCGGCAACAGCCGTTGCAATTTCCCATTGCGCTGGAGCCCGGTTGAGCCGATTTTCGCGTCGCTGAAGATTTGTCCGTCACCGCGTTTTGGGGGAGAAGCCGGGAATGGAACGTGCGCGCGGGTCTGCGCCCTTTCGCAAGCTGCTGGTCGCGAACCGCAGTGAAATCGCCATCCGCGTGTTGCGCGCGGCCAACGAACTCGGCATCCGCACGGTCGCGCTCTACTCTCATGAAGACCGCTTTGCCCTGCACCGCTTCAAGGCGGACGAAAGCTACCTCGTCGGGCGCGGCCAGGAGCCGGTCCAGGCCTATCTGAACATCGACGAGGTGATCCGCGTCGCCCGGCAGTCTCATGCCGACGCCGTGCATCCCGGTTACGGCTTTCTCTCCGAGAACCCGGACCTGGCGGAAGCCTGCGCGGCGGCGGGCATTACCTTCATCGGCCCCAAGCCGGAGGTCATGCGCAGCCTGGGCAGCAAGGTCGAGGCCCGTGCGCTGGCTGAGAAGGCGGGCATTCCGGTGATGCCGGCCAGCGGCGTCCTGCCCGACGACCCAGCGGAGATCGCCCGCATCGCCGAGGAGATCGGTTATCCGCTGATGCTCAAAGCGAGTTGGGGCGGCGGCGGCCGGGGCATGCGGGTGGTCGAGGATGCGGGCGAGCTAACGGAACAGGTGGCCGCCGGGAAACGCGAGGCCAAGGCCGCCTTCGGACGCGACGAAGTTTTTCTCGAGAAGCTGGTGCGCCGCGCCCGTCACGTCGAGGTGCAGATCCTCGGCGACAAGCATGGCAACGTGGTGCATCTCTTCGAGCGTGACTGTTCCATGCAGCGGCGCAATCAGAAGGTCGTCGAGCGCGCGCCCGCCCCTTATCTGGACGGTGCGGCGCGTGGCGAACTCTGCGCCTCCGCCGTCGCGCTGGGCCGCGCGGCGGGTTACGAGGCTGCCGGAACGGTCGAGTTCCTCTACGACGTGGACAGCGGGAAGATCTATTTCATCGAAGTCAATCCGCGCATCCAGGTCGAGCATACCGTTACCGAGGAAGTAACCGGGGTCGATCTGGTGAAGGCGCAGATCCGCATTGCCGCCGGCGCGCGCATCGGAACGCCGGAGAGCGGTGTACCACCGCAGGAAGAGATCGCGCTGAACGGCCATGCCCTGCAGTGCCGCATCACCACCGAGGATCCGCAGAACCGCTTCATTCCCGACTACGGGCGCATCACCGCCTATCGCGGCGCGACGGGTTTCGGCATCCGGCTGGACGGCGGGACCGCCTACTCCGGCGCGCTGATCACGCCCTTCTATGACTCGCTGCTGGAAAAGGTGACGGCCTGGGCGCCGGATCCGGGCGAAGCCATCGCGCGCATGGACCGCGCCCTGCGCGAGTTCCGCATTCGCGGCGTGGCAACCAATCTCTGGTTTCTGGAAGCGCTGATCGAGCATCCGAAGTTTCGCAACGCGGACTACACAACGCGCTTCATCGACGAGACGCCGGAGCTGTTCGACTTCAAGCCGCGGCGCGACCGGGCGACACGGCTGCTCACCTTCCTCGGCGACGTCATCGTCAACGGCAACACGGAAGTGGCCGGACGGTCTGCCGCCGGTCCCTTCGTCGAACCGACCCTGCCGCCGCTGCCCAAGGGCGATCCGGCGCCGGGCAGCCGTCAGCGTTTCGCGGAGCTCGGCCCCGAAGGTTTCGCGCGCTGGATGCTGGACCAGGAAAAGGTGCTCATCACCGACACGACCTGGCGCGATGCGCATCAATCGCTCTTCGCCACGCGTCTGCGCAGTCACGATATTCTGAAAGTCGCACCGCAGACCGCGCATCTGTTCCCGCAACTTCTCTCATTGGAATGCTGGGGTGGTGCCACCTTCGACGTCGCCATGAGGTTCCTCAAGGAAGACCCCTGGGAGCGGCTCGCCGCGATGAGCGAGGCCGTGCCCAACATTCTGCTGCAGATGCTGCTGCGCGGCGCCAACGGCGTCGGTTACAAGAACTACCCGGACAACGCCGTTGAGTATTTCGTGAAGCAGGCCGCGGATGCCGGCGTCGATCTGTTCCGTGTCTTCGACTCCCTCAACTGGATCGAAAACATGCGCGTTTCCATGGACGCCGTCCTGGACGCGGGCAAGCTCTGCGAGGCCGCGATCTGCTACACCGGCGACGTCAGCGATCCCAGCAACACGAAGTACGACCTGGCGTACTACATCGACCTGGCCAAGCAGCTTGAAGCGGCGGGCGCCCATATTCTCGCCATCAAAGACATGGCCGGATTGTGCAAACCGGCGGCGGCAACGTCTCTCTTCACGGCCTTGAAGCAGGAAATCGGCATCCCGATCCACTTCCACACCCACGATACCAGCGGCATTGCCGCCGCCAGCATCCTTGCCGCGGTCGATGCCGGTGTGGATGCAGTCGACGCCGCCATGGATTCCATGAGCGGTCTGACGTCCCAGCCTAACCTCGGCTCCATCGTCGAAGCGCTGCGGAGCAGCCCGCGCGATCCCGGACTCGACCGCGAGGCCTTGGCCCAGATCGACACCTATTGGGACGGCGCGCGGCGCCTCTATGCCGCCTTCGAGAGCGACATGCGCGCGGGATCGTCAGGCGTCTATGCGCACGGCATGCCGGGTGGCCAGGTCACCAACCTGCGCGAACAGGCCCGCTCCCTCGGCCTGGAAAAGCACTGGCCCGACGTCACCCGCACCTATGCGCAGGTGAACGAAATGTTCGGCGATATCATCAAGGTGACGCCGACTTCGAAGGTCGTCGGTGACCTGGCGCTCTTCATGGTCAGCAACGACCTGACACCGGAGGCCGTGCAAGACCCGAAGCGCGAGGTCGCCTTCCCCCAGTCGGTCATCGAGTTGATGTCCGGAGAGGTGGGCCAGGCGCCGGGCGGTTTTCCGGAAGCGCTGCAGCGCAAGGTGCTGAAGGGTGCGAAACCCATGACCGACAGGCCCGGCGCGGTCCTGCCGCCCGTCGATCTGGAGGCGGCGCGTAAGGAAGCCGAACAGGCGTTGCGCCGCCATGTGACGGATCGGGAGCTGGCATCCTACCTGATGTATCCGGCGGTCTTCCTGGATTACGCCAAGCACCGGCGGCAATACGGGCCTGTGCATAACTTCACGACGCCGGCGTTCTTCTATGGCCTGGAGGCGGGGGAAGAAATCTCAGTCGATATCGAAGCCGGCAAAACCCTTGTCGTGAGCTATCAGGCGACCAGCGAGCCTGACGAGGAAGGCCAGCGTACGGTCTTTTTCGAGCTTAACGGTCAGCCACGTACGGTGAAGGTGCCGGACCGGGTGGCGGCGGCCAGCGGCAAGGTTCGCCGCAAGGCCCAGGAAAGCGAGCCGGGACAGATCGGGGCGCCGATGCCGGGCCTGATCGTCAGTGTTTCGGTATCAGCGGGACAGAGCGTCGCGAAGGGCGACCGCCTCTTCACCATCGAGGCGATGAAGATGGAAAGCGCGGTCTACGCGGAAACGGAGGGCATGGTGACGGAAGTCGTCGCGGCCTCGGGCACGCGGGTCGAGCCGCACGATCTGGTTCTGGTGATAGAGCCTACGGAGGCGTAGCCACCCTTCAAGCGGGCGGCCCCCTGCCCTACTGATTCATCGAGTCGAAGAAGTCGGCGTTGTTCTTCGAGATCTTCAGCTTGTCCGTCAGGAACTCCATGGAGTCCGTGACGCCCATCGGCATGAGAATGCGCCGGAGGACCCACATCTTGGACAGCGTGCCCTTGTCGACCAGCAGCTCTTCCTTCCGGGTGCCGGACTTGCCGATGTCGATGGCCGGGAAGGTGCGCTTGTCCGCAAGCTTGCGGTCGAGAATGATTTCGCTGTTACCCGTGCCCTTGAACTCTTCGAAGATGACCTCGTCCATCCGGCTGCCGGTATCGATCAGGGCCGTCGCGATAATGGTCAGCGAGCCGCCTTCCTCGATGTTCCGCGCCGCGCCGAAGAAGCGCTTCGGCCGCTGCAGGGCGTTGGCGTCGACACCGCCGGTCAGCACCTTGCCGGAGCTGGGCACCACGGTGTTGTAGGCCCGCGCCAGACGCGTGATGGAGTCCAGCAGGATCACCACGTCCTTCTTGTGCTCCACTAGGCGCTTGGCCTTTTCGATCACCATCTCGGCGACCTGAACGTGGCGGTTGGCCGGTTCGTCGAAGGTCGAGGATACGACCTCGCCCTTCACGGAGCGGTCCATGTCGGTGACTTCCTCGGGCCGCTCGTCGATCAGCAGCACCATGAGGATGACTTCGGGATGATTCTTCGCAACGGCCTGGGCGATGTTCTGCAGGATCATCGTCTTACCTGTACGCGGTGGTGCGACGATCAGCGCGCGCTGGCCCTTGCCGATCGGCGCCGTCAGGTCGATGACCCGCGTTGTCAGGTCCTTCAGCGTCGGGTCCTGGATTTCCAACTCCAGCTTATCCTCGGGATAAAGCGGCGTCAGATTGTCGAAGTTGATGCGGTGGCGCGAATTCTCCGGCGGATCGAAGTTGATCGCATTGACCTTGAGCAGCGCGAAGTAGCGCTCCCCATCCTTCGGCGAACGGATCTGACCTTCCACCGTGTCGCCGGTGCGCAGACCGAAACGGCGCACTTGGCTGGGACTGACGTATATATCGTCGGGACCCGCCAGATAGTTGGATTCCGGGGAGCGGAGAAAACCGAAGCCGTCCTGCAGGATTTCAAGAACGCCGGAGCCGTAGATCGGCTGATCGTTTTCCGCCAAGTGTTTGAGGATCGCGAACATCATGTCCTGCTTGCGCAGCGTGCTCGCGTTTTCGATCTCCAGTTCTTCGGCGTAGGCCAGGAGGTCTGCTGGAGTCTTTGATTTGAGATCTTGTAGGTTCATTGGCCTGTGGCGCTATGTCGAGAGAAGTCGGTAGAGAAAGAGTTGGGAAAGGCCGGGGCGTCTGGATCGGCCCAACAGATGGATCTGGACAGGGCGACCGCGCGGATCTGATATTCCCAATACGGAAGGTCGATACAGCCTAACGAAGGCTGGTTACCGCTTGATTAACCTAATCACTTGGAGTGCGTCCCCCGGGGCCGCGGGACTTATCGAGATAGCGTCTCGATACTTCAGCATAGGTGGGAAGTCAAGCGGGGTAGTACAAGGGGTTAGCCTTACAGGGGGCTAACCACCGTGCAGATCCCGCCACGCGGAACTAAAGGGACGTGACCAGCCGCGGCGCATCAGAACGGCCGAACAATGACCAGAATGACGATGCCGATCATCAGAACCGTCGGCACCTCGTTCATCCAGCGGAAATAGCTCGAGGGATGCGTGTTGGCATCGTTCGCGAAGTGCCGCCGCCAGCGCGCATAGGCCGCGTGGATCAGCTGCATGCCGAGCAGCAGGGCGAGCTTTCCGTGGAACCAGCCCTCGGCCCAGATGTCCAGATGCGCGGCCAAAGCCAGTCCCGCCGCCCAGGAGACCACCATCGCCGGATTGACGATGCCGCGCAGCAGGCGCCGCTCCATGATCTTGAAAGTCTCGGAGAGAGGCGAACCCTGCGCCGCGTCGGCGTGATAGACGTAGAGGCGCGGCAGGTAGAGCATTCCGGCCATCCAGGAAATCACCGCCAGGATATGGAGCGCTTTGACCCAGAGGTACCCCTCGCCCAGAAAGCCGACCATCATCTCTTCCCCCAAGCGGTGCTGTCACAGATCGAAGCCCGGCGAGTCGGGCCTAAGCCCCCTGCCCCGCCAGAACGCAGTTCTTCCATTTGCCGGGACAAATTCGCTGCCCCTCCTGGGCGCAAACGGCTTGCTCAGCCGTCAAGGCACCGCGCACCGTCCGCGCCAACCCGTCGATGAATTCCGGCTGCACAGAGACCGTCGGCACGCGGTGATAGCCGGTCACGCCGCAGCTCTCCGCCAGTTCCCGATACTCGATGTCGAGCTCAACCAGAGTTTCGGAATGCTCGGAGACGAAGGCGATGGGCACCAGGACGACCTCCCGGCCCTCTTCGCCGGCGCGCTTGATCTCATCCTCCGTCGCGGGCCCGATCCATTCCAGAGGTCCGACCCGGCTCTGATAGCATACGGACCAGTCTATCTGAAGATCCTTGAGTTGATCGACGACCTGCGCGACCGACTGCTCCACCTGCCACTGGTAGGGATCGCCCGCGGTCACAATCTTCTTCGGCAGGCCATGCGCCGAGAAAAGAACCCGGGTTTTGGCGATATCTCCGACCTTCTTCAAAGTCTCGCGAATGAGCGCCGCATTGGCGCCGACAAAGCCGGATTCCCTGGGATAGCAGCAGACTGCATGGGTCTTCGCTTTTATACCGACCTTTCTGGCCGCCTCATGCCAGTCCTTGATGGAGGAATCGCTGGTGGAGGTCGAGAACTGCGGATAGAGCGGCAGCAGGACGATGGTCTCCGGATCGAAGCGCTGCACCTGCTCCGCCGTCTCGAGCGCCCTCGGGTTCCAATACCGCATGGAGATGAAGCACTTCACCTCGCCGAGGTCGCTCAGAGCCGCTTCGAGCGCTTGCGCCTGAGCCTGCGTGTTGGCGAGCAGCGGCGAGCCGCCGCCGATGTTGCTGTAGATCTCCCGCGCGATGGGGGCCCGGCGCTTGGAGATGATCCGCGCAATCAGCCAGCGCAACAGGCCCGGCAAGCGGATGATGGCGGGGTCGTTGAAGAGATTGAAGAGAAAGGGCTGAACGTCCTCGGGACGATCCGGTCCGCCCAGATTGAAAAGAACGACTGCGACGCGTCTCATCCCCGAACCAGCTTCAAGAGTTTTTCCACGTGTTCCGGCGGCGTCTGCGGCAGGATCCCATGGCCCAGGTTGAAGATATGCGGTCCGCCCCGAAAGGCGGCAAGGATCGCCGCGACACTGCGCTCAAGTGCCGCGCCGCCGGCCACCAAGGTCAGCGGATCGAGGTTGCCCTGGACCGGCAGCTTGCTTTGGAGATGATCCCGCGCCCATTCAAGCGGGATTGTGGTATCCAGCGACAGGGCCTGAACGCCGGCGGACACCGCGAAGTCGGGATAGCAGGCACCGACGCCGCGGGGAAAGCCGATGATCGGAATGGCCGGGTGATTGCGGTGCACGCGGTCGGCGATGCGGCGCAAAGGTTCCAGACACCAGCGCTTCAGGTCCGCCTCCGGCCAGACCCCGGCCCAGGAATCAAAGATCTGCAGGGCTTCGGCCCCTGCATCGACCTGCGCCGAGAGATAGTCGACGGTGGACTCCACCAGCAGATCGATCAGGGCACCGAAACTGTCGGGATCGCTGTAGGCCCAGAGCTTTCCGGCGGCAAAATCGCGGCTCGACCCGCCTTCGATCATGTAACTGGCCACCGTCCAGGGGGCGCCGGCAAAGCCGATCAGGGCCGTTTCCGCCGGCAGCGTTGCCTTGATACCGCGCACTGCGTCATAGACGGGTTGAAGCCGTTCGTGCAGCGCGTCCTTGGAGAGCCGCTTGAGATCTTCAGCACCGGCGAGAGGTTCAAGCTTCGGTCCGACGCCTTCCTCGAACCAGACCTTCTGGCCAAGACCGTGGGGCACCACCAGGATATCGGAAAAGAGGATGGCCGCGTCGAACCCATAGCGCCGAATGGGCTGCAGCGTCACTTCGACGGCATGCTCCGGCGTAAAACAGAGATCGAGGAAGCCGTTCGCCTTGGCGCGCACCGCCCGATAGTCCGGAAGGTAACGTCCGGCTTGGCGCATCAGCCAGACCGGCGGAACAGACAGGGTTTCACCGGCCAGGGCACGGAGGAATAGTTTGTCGGATGAAGTCACAGGTGATGTCACGGGAACAAGCCAGGGAGACGGGAGGTCGGACAGGGGTGATGAGAAGAGCGCTATATTTAGGGGACTGCGCCGATCTTGCCAGCTTAATCCGAGGCCCTACACCTTAAAAAAATATAATAATAAAAGAGATTGTAGTGGTTGTTTGGCTGTGAGTTCCGGGGACAGAAGTCTTATCCGCACAGTCCTGCACAGGCCCGTGATGCCAGGCTGTTCGCGTGATAAATCTGTGCGTGATTCGATGCCGATATCATCGGACGGACTATCACCGCACTGGATTATGGTGGGAAAAGGCGAGGGACTAATTGCGGGGATAAACTTTCCGAGATTGCATGCGCCAGCGTGATTCACATTTCCCGCCGCGTGGTTGCCCCGAGGGAATATCTCTGCGCATGGCGGGCCTCCGTTCCTTAATCCTTTTTTAACCCTTCGGGACAAGTGCCGGGTTGTGCACATGATTCCCAAGCGGGGTACGGAGTGTTACACAGGCGACTCGAGCGGGATTGGGGGGCGACTCCGGAACGTCCGCGTGCAAATGCCGGGAATGGGAAATTTGATGACGAGCCACCATCTTCATCTGGTCTCTGATGCGACGGGCGAAACGATCAATTCGGTCGCACGGGCCTGCCTTGTTCAATTCGAGGGCATCGAGCCGATCGAACATGTCTGGAGCCTGATCCGGACGGCGGGCCAGATGGACAAGGTGCTGGAAGGCATCGACAACCACCAGGGCGCCGTCATCTACACAATCGTCAATGAGCGATTGCGTCAGCATCTCGTGGAAGGCTGCCGCAAGGTCGGCGTGCCCTGCATTCCCGTTCTGGACCCTGTGATCGGGACGCTGGCGAGTTATTACGGTGCAGAGATCAAGGGCCGTCCGGGTCTGCAGCACGCTCTGGACTCCGAGTATTTCAATCGCATGGAAGCGATGAACTTCGCGTTGGCGCACGACGATGGTCAGCAGTTTGCCGATCTCAATGCCGCCGATGTTGTTCTGGCAGGCGTGTCGCGCACTTCGAAAACACCGACCTGCATCTATCTCGCGAACCGCGGCATTAAAGCGGCGAATGTGCCTATCGTGCCGGGTTGTCCCTTGCCGGATGAACTCTTGGAAGCAGAGGGACCGTTGGTCGTCGGCCTGACCAAAGATCCGGAATCCTTGGTCCAGGTACGTAAGAATCGCCTGCGCTCCATGGGAGAGTCGGACGATGAGACGGACTACGTCGATATCAATCAGGTGCGCGATGAAGTGACCATGGCGCGGCGGCTCTTCGCCGCGCAGGGCTGGCCGGTGATCGATGTTTCCCGCCGGTCGATCGAGGAGACGGCCGCGACCATCATGGGGCACTACGCGCGGTCCAAGGAACTCTAGGTTCAAGAACACTCGTGCCTTCCGAAAACCTGCAGCCAGATTCCCTGTCTCAAGTCGTTCTCGCCTCGGCCAGCCGTTCGCGGCAAAGCATGCTGAGGGACGCCGGGGTGCCCTTCACGGTGGAGGCCGCGCGGGTCGACGAAGACGAGATCAAAAGGTCCATGGCGGAGGAGGGGGCCGAGGCCTGGCATGTTGCGGAAGCGCTGGCAGAGCTGAAGGCGCGCCGCATTTCGCAGCAGCATCCGGGAGCTTTGGTGATCGGCGCGGATCAGATGCTGGTCTGCGAGGGGACATGGTTCGACAAGCCCGAAGATTTGGATGGAGCCGCGGAACAACTGCGGCGTCTGGCGGGAAAGCCGCATGAATTGCTGGCCTGCGTCTGTGTGCTGCGGGACGGCGCGCGCCTCTGGCATCAACACGACAGGGCCCGTCTGACGATGCGGCCTTTGAGCGAGGCTTTCATCGCGGATTACTTGGCGGCGGTAGGGGAGCGCGCCTTGGAGTCCGTCGGGGCCTACCAATTGGAAGGGCAGGGGGCACAGCTCTTTGCCCGTGTGGAGGGGGATTTCTTCACGATCCTGGGCCTGCCGCTGCTGCCGTTGCTGGACTTCCTGCGGGCGCATAGAATCCTGGCGTCATGATCTGCTCAGGCACGACCCTATTGGCCGGTATCGTCGGCTGGCCGGTGGCGCATTCCCGCTCGCCCCGGCTACATGGCTATTGGCTGGAACGCTACGGGATCGACGGAAGCTATCTGCCGTTGGCGGTGCGGCCCGACGATTTCGAGGCGGCCTTGCGCGGCTTGGCCGCCAGCGGATTTCGTGGGGTCAATGTGACGATCCCGCACAAGGAGGCGGCGCTGCGGCTCTGCGACGAAGTCACCCCACAGGCTGCACGCATCGGCGCGGTCAACACCATCGTCATGCAGGACGGCCGGCTTTTGGGATCGAACAGCGACGGCTTCGGCTTTTTGGAAAACCTGCGCCAAGGTTGTCCGGACTGGCGGCCACAGGATGGTGCCTGCGTGGTGTTGGGGGCGGGGGGCGCGGCCCGGGCGGTGCTGGCCGCATTGCAGGACGCCGGCGTCCCGGAAATCCGCCTAACCAACCGAACGGCGGCCCGGGCGCAAACCCTGGCTGAAGAATTCGGCACGCCCGTCACCGCCGTGGCATGGCAGGAACGGTCGGAATCGCTGGCGGGGGCCGGACTGCTGGTCAATACGACGTCCCTGGGGATGGACGGCCATCCGCCCCTTGAGCTGGCACTGGACGACTTGCCGTCCGATGCCTTGGTCACGGACATCGTCTATGTGCCGCTGCAAACGGAACTGCTGGCTGCGTCGACGGCGCGCGGCAACCCGACGGTCGATGGGCTGGGGATGCTGCTGCATCAGGCGCGGCCCGGCTTCGAGGCCTGGTTCGGCAAGGTGCCGGAGGTGACGCCGGAACTGCGCGAATTCATTCTTTCCGACATCGGCTAGGCGGAAGGGTCATGCGGGTCCTCGGTCTGACCGGCTCCATCGGCATGGGGAAGTCCACGGCGGCGGCGATGCTGCGGCGCCTGGGACTGCCGGTCCATGACGCCGATGCCACCGTGCACCGCCTGCTGGGACCGAAGGGTGCGGCGGTCGCGGATGTCGCTGCCGTCTTTCCCGATGCCGTGGTCGATGGAAGGATCGACAGGAAGCGCCTGGGGGCCGCGGTGTTTCAGGATGCCGCGGCGCTAGGGCTGCTGGAGGCCATTCTGCATCCCAAGGCGCGCGAGGAGGCCTTGGATTTTCTAGAGCGTGAGGCCCGCCGCGGCAGCCCCCTTGTGGTCCTGGATATCCCTCTGCTGTTCGAGACCGGCGGAGAGGCCCTTTGCGATGACGTGCTGGTGGTAACGGCTCCGGCCTTCGTGCAGGAAGGCCGGGTGTTGAGCCGCCACGGTATGACACAGGAAAAGCTGCAAGGGATCAGGGCGCGCCAGCTGCCTGAAGAGGAAAAGCTGCGCCGCGCCGACTTCATTGTACAAACCGGTCTAGACAAGGGCTTTACATTCCGTCAGCTCGCGCGCATCGTGCGGCAGTTGCGCGGAAAAGGGGAGGAAGCGGGCTCGTGAGGGAAATCGTTCTGGATACGGAGACAACCGGCCTGGATCCCAACAACGGCGACCGCGTGGTGGAAATCGCCTGTCTCGAACTCCTGCATCACATTCCTACGGGCCGGACCTACAGGGAATACATCAACCCTGAGCGGGACATGCCGGAGGAAGCGGCCCGTATCCATGGGTTAACATCGGATTTTCTCTCAGACAAACCGGTCTTTTCACAAGTTGCCGGGGGGTTCCTGGACTTTATCGCCGGCGACACCCTGGTGATTCACAACGCCTCCTTCGACATCAAATTTTTGAACGCCGAGTTGAAGCGGGAAGGGCTGGCCACTATTCCGATGTCCCGCGCACTCGATACGGTGGCGCTGGCCCGTGACCGTTTTCCTGGGGCGCAAGTAAGCTTGGATGCGCTCTGCCGGCGTTTCGAGATCGATAACTCGGCGCGCACCTTTCATGGCGCGCTACTGGACTGTGAGCTTTTGGCCGAGGTCTACCTGGAACTGAGGGGCGGCCGGCAGCCGGGTTTTGCCCTCGAGAATGCCGCTGCTGCCGCCGCGGCGGCCAAGGCACGTTCGGCGGCCCCACGGCCCCAGAGGCCGGCGCGGCCCCATGTGCCGACGCCGGAAGAACTGGCGGCACACGAAGCGATGCTGGAGGGTCTGACCGACCCGGTCTGGAAGAATTAGGATCTTTTTCGCTTGCGCGAATTCGCGCGCCAGCCCGCTCTAAGCCGCGCCCTCTTCCGCAGCTTCCTTTTGCTCGGCGCCGTTTTCGGCAGCGCCATCGCGTGCGGCGCGGCGGTTCTCGTAAAGCAACGCGAAATCGATCGGATTAAGCACGAGCGGCGGAAAGCCGCCGTCGCGCGTGGCAGTGGCCAGGATCGCCCGCGCAAAGGGGAAGAGATAGCGCGGGCCCTCGACCATGATCAAAGCCTCGATGCCCTCTTCGGGAAGGGATTCCGCGACCGTCGCAATGCCGGCGTACTCGATTTCGCACAAGAAAGCCGCATTGCCTTCGATCTTGGCCTCGGCGCCGAGCTTCAGGGCAATTTCGAAGGTCCGGTCCTGGAGCTTGGCGGGGCTGACGTCGACCGTGATGTTGAGATCCGGCGTCCCTTTCGACATGGCAGCATAGACGGCCGGTGCGTGAGGATTCTCGAAAGAGAGGTCCTTCAGATACTGGGTCGACATGGTCAGGGGCGGGGTCTCGTTCTCGGCCATTTGGCTCTCCTTCAGGGTCTGCTGGCCAATGCCTTTTGGGCACCGCCGGTCTCCCAACGCGCGCTTTCCGGTACGGGGCGGCTTGGCTAACACGGCAATCTCAGGGGCGCAACCGCATGGCGCAGAAATGAAGCCGCTATACCCGGCAATTCGCGCTTGGCGGGGCTACGGAGCTACCGCGGGGAATTCAGGCCTCGTCGAGAGGCCGCGCGTGCAGGGACAGGGGATCGAAGTGGAGCAGGGCGCCGTTGGTGACGGCTTCTCCCGTCAGGGCACGGATGAATCCCCAATGGCTTATAACCAGCATGCCGACCCAATCGCCGGCCTTTGTCAGGTCCTGGTGATAGCGGTCGCGGCGCGCCTGCAAATCCGCTTCGGTTTCGCCACCGGGCGGCCACCATTCCTCCGGCAGATCGCGGTAATCGTAGTGTGGCCAGCGCGCCGCGAGCTCAGAGCGCGGCGAGCCGATATCGCAGGCGAAAAAGGCATGTTCCCGCACCAAAGGCTCGACACCGACGACCTCGAGGTCGAGCCGGCGGGCGACGATCTCCGCCGTGTGCATCGCCCGCCAATAGGGACTGGAAACAATGCGTTTCACGCGTCCGGACTGGGCGAGGATTTCCGCGGCCGCTTCGGCCTGCTGCTCGCCGAGCGCCGTCAATCGCGGGTCCTCGATGCCCGGGTCTTCCCGCGAGACTTCGAAGTGGGCGTTGAATTCCGACTGGCAGTGGCGCATCAGGATCATGGTTCTAACCGGATCATGGTTCTAGCTGGCGCGGTCCTTTTGTCTGCGTGCTGTCCTCCGGGTCACCGTCCGTGATATCTTCATACTCCCCCTCGATAACTGCCCCGTCCGAGCCTCGCTTCGGCCGACGGTGGGTTCCGGGGGACTGTCCGCCGAGAGGATGGCCGTCAACGTAGATACGGGTTTCACCCGATGCAGCCATGCGTTGCGACAATAGACGGCGCAGGAGATCCCGGAAGGGCGGAACGAACAAGAGCAGGCCGATGGCGTCCGTGACGAAACCAGGCACCAGGAGCAAGGCCCCGGCGGTCAGCAGGCACAAACCGTCGAAGAGCTCATGCGCCGGCATGACCCCGCGGTCCATTTGCGCCCGCGCACGGGTCAGGGTGGCCAGTCCCTGGGCACGGAGCAGCCAAACGCCGCTCATCGCCGTTAGCACGGTTCCGAGAACGGTCGAGAGGACGCCTATTCTCTCTCCCACCTCGATAAAGACCGCGATTTCGATAAGCGGGACGCCGATAAACAGGGCCAACAGAAGGATGGCCATACTTGCTCTTTCCCTGGCTGTTCCTTATGTACTGGAGAAGTTCTCACCCGTAGCTGCACAAGCGATCCAGGACAATTCGCCATAATGGGCAACGGTTTCCAGTTCGTCGATATAATCATTTTTGCCGCGATTGCAGTCTTTCTTGTGATCCGGCTGCGGAGTGTGCTCGGCAAACGCACGGGACATGAGAAAAAGCCCGATACCGAGCGCTTTAAGCGCCGAGAGAGCCAGGAACCCGAAGACAAGGTCATTCAGCTGCCCAACCGGGGCAAGGGGCAGCCCGAGGACGAGGGCACCTTCGGAGAGGCCGGGCCGGAGACCTTGAGCCCCGAATCGATGGGACTGGAAAGCGATGAGGAAGCGGTTCCCTCTGCGCCGGGCATCACCCAGGTCAAGCTGGCAGACCGGACCTTCGACGAGGAGGGTTTCCTCGGTGGGGCCCGCGCGGCCTTCGAGATGATCGTGAGCGCATTCTCCCAAGACGACGAGAAAGCTCTGAAGCCGCTGCTTTCCAACGAGGTATACGACAATTTCTACAGCGCCATTCGGGAACGGAGAGAGCGCAAGGAGACCTTGGAGACGACGCTGATCGGAATCTCGGACGCGCAGATCCTGGAAGCGGAGATGAAGCAGAAGACCGCGTTCGTCACGATCAAATTCGTTTCCGAACAGGTGAACATCACACGCGACGAAAATGGCGAAATCGTCGACGGCGACCCCAAAAAAGTCGCAAAGATCACCGATATCTGGACCTTCGCGCGCAATACCCGAAGCCGCGACCCGAATTGGACTCTGGTTTCCACCAGCAGTGCCAGCTAGGGACGCTTTGGGCCGGCGCTTGTTTTAGATTTTCGGAAGGGCCTGCTGGGTGACAAAAGACCCGAGGCGTCTGACAGTTCCAACATCTTCTCTGGCGTATGCGTCCTGGTTGGGCAACGTGCGCCGCCTGAGCTTCTTAGGCGCGGCATGTGTCGCCTTGCTGCTCACGGCCTGTGCTCCGGAAGAGGATCAGGTCGCCCGTCCCAAGGCGGTTCCCGAACCCGAACTGCTGGAGGAGCGCCTGATCCTGTCGCCGGCCCGCTATACGGATCTGCCGGATTGGGAAGGGGATTCCCTCGAGGAGAGCCTGCCGGCGCTCCGGCTGTCCTGCGGTCGTTTGGAGAAACAACCGGATGTGCGCCCGGTCGGCCCGGATGGCCTGGCGGGGACGGTTGCGGATTGGCGCGCGCCCTGTGCCGCGCTGGCCGGCGTTCCAGCGAATGACCGCCCCGCGTTGCGCGGGCTTCTGGAAACGTGGTTCGAGCCTTTTAAGGCCGAGGGCCTGGAAGGCGAAGAAGGTCTCTTCACCGGATACTACGAGGCGGAACTCAAGGGGACGGCCGTTCCGAATGGTGCCAACTCGACGCCGATCTATCGCATTCCCGAAGACCTGGTTCAGGTCGACCTAGGACTCTTCCGGGCGGATCTCGAGGGCGAGAGGATCGTCGGGCGTGTCGAGACGGGCCGTTTGCTTCCCTATTTGACGCGGACAGAGATCGAAAGCGGGGCGCTGGCGGGCAAAGGGCTGGAGCTGATCTGGGCCGACGATCCGGTGGACGCCTTCTTCCTGCAGGTGCAGGGCTCGGGGCGGGTTGTCCTGCCGAACGGCGAGGTGCGGCGCGTCGGTTTCGCTGGGTCCAACGGGCATGAGTTCTACGCCATCGGCCGGGCCATGATCGACGAAGGCATCGTGTCACGCGAGCGTGCCTCCATGCAGGAGATGCGGGACTGGTTACGCGCCAATCCGATTGAGGCGCGGGAGATCATGCAGCGTAACGACCGCTATATCTTCTTTCGCGAGATCGAGGGGGCGGGCCCCATCGGCTCGCAAGGCGTTCCGTTGACCCCCGGGCGCAGTCTGGCGGTCGATCCCGCGTTCCTGCCCCTGGGCATCCCGGTCTACCTGGATACCACCTGGCCCGCCAGCGATCGGCCGCTGCGGCGTCTGATGGTGGCCCAGGATACCGGAAGTGCCATCAAGGGCCCGGTGCGCGGGGATTTCTTTTGGGGCTTCGGCGAAGAAGCCCTGGCTGAGGCCGGGCGCATGAAACAGAGCGGCGTCTATTACCTGCTGTTGCCCAAGACGGTTGCCGAGCGGCGCAAAAAGACCAGCTAATTCAGGAGAGAAGGGGATTTGCGGTGTGTGGCCCTTGTGTTTTGCCCGCCCGCCTTTCATCTTCAGCGCAATTAAAAAACGCCGCTTGGGACTGAATGAACACCATGGGGAAGGCGCCTGAGGCCAGGGTCGGACTCTTCGTCACCTGTCTTGTCGATTTCATGAGACCATCCGTCGGTTTCGCGGCGGTGCGGTTGCTGGAAGACGCCGGCTGCGAGGTCGTGGTGCCGCGCAGCCAGACCTGCTGCGGGCAGCCGGCCTATAATTCCGGCGACCGCCGGGACACGAAGGACATCGCACGCCAGACGATCGAAGCTTTCGAGGGCTTCGATTATGTCGTGGCGCCCTCCGGCTCCTGCGCCGGGATGATCCGCAAGCACTATCCCGAACTGTTCGAAGACGACCCGGACATGAAGGCCCGCGCGGAGGCACTGTCGGAACGTACCCACGAGCTTGTGTCTTTCCTAACCGACGTGCGGGGCGTGGAGAAGGTTGCGGCGCGTTACGACGGGCGCGTGACCTACCATGATTCCTGCTCCGGTTTGCGGGAACTGAAAGTTCGGGAGCAGCCCAGGCAGCTCTTGGGGTCAGTCGAGGGCCTGGAGTTCGTCGAGCTCAACGATGCCGATGTCTGCTGCGGCTTCGGCGGCACCTTCTGCGTCAAGTATCCCGAGATTTCGAACGAGATGGTCAGCAACAAGGCCGCGTGCATCGAGAGCAGCGGCGCCGATACTTTGCTGGCGGGCGATCTCGGTTGCCTGATGAACATGGCCGGCAAGTTGAAACGGCAGGGGTCGTCGGTGCGCGTGCGCCACGTGGCCGAGGTGCTGGCCGGGGTGACGGAACAGGCCGCCATCGGCGACGCGGCGGAGGAGAGCTGAGGATGGATCCGCGGTCTCATTCCTTCAAACAGAATGCGCACGAGGCGCTGGCGGACGAACAGCTTCAACGGGCCATGAACTTCGTGAAGCGCGGTTTCATCGAAAAGCGCCGCGCCGCCGCGGATCGCCTGCCCGAGTTCGAAACGCTGCGCGACGAAGCGCGGGACATCAAGAACCACACGCTTGCCCATCTGGACCTCTACCTCGAACGTTACGAAGAAAAGGTGACGCAGGCCGGCGGGCAAGTGCACTGGTGCGCAACCGCCGAAGACGCGCGCAAGGCGATCCTGGAGATCTGCCGTTCCGTCGACGCAAAGTCCGTGACCAAGGGCAAGTCGATGATCTCGGAGGAAATCGGGCTGAACGATTTCCTCGACCAGAACGGCATCGAGCCCGTGGAAACCGACCTCGGCGAGTACATCATTCAGCTGCGCGGCGAAGCACCCAGTCACATCATCGCACCGGCGGTGCACGTTACCAAAGACGCGGTGGAAACGGACTTCCGCAAGCATCACAAACAGTTTCCCGAAGAAAGATCGCTCGAAGAGCCGACCGAACTGGTCAACGAAGCCCGCCAGGTCCTGCGCCAGAAGTATCTGGACGCGGATGTCGGGATTACCGGCGCCAACTTTCTGATTGCGGAAACCGGCAGCTCGGTCATCGTTACCAACGAAGGCAACGGTGACCTGACGCAGATCCTGCCGAAGATCCATATCGTCATTGCCAGCCTGGAAAAGGTCGTTCCGACGCTCGAAGATGTCTCGACAATTCTGCGCGTTCTGGCGCGCTCGGCCACGGGGCAGGAATTCTCGGCCTACACGACCTTTTCGACGGGGCCGAAGCGGCCGGGAGATCTGGACGGACCGGACCAGTATCATGTGATCCTGCTGGATAATGGCCGATCAAACATGCTGGGGACCGAGTTTCAGGAAATCCTGCGTTGCATCCGCTGCGGCGCCTGCATGAATCACTGTCCGGTCTATCACGCCGTCGGCGGGCACGCTTACGGCTGGGTCTATCCGGGGCCGGTTGGCGCGGTGCTGACGCCGAACTTCGTGGGTCTGGAGGAAGGACGGCATCTGCCGAATGCCTCGACCTTCTGCGGGCGCTGCGAGTCCGTCTGTCCGATGCGCATTCCCCTGCCGAAGCTGATGCGCCACTGGCGGGAGAAGGAGTTCGAGAAGCATCTGACGCCAAAGGCCGTACGCTGGGGCCTCGGCGCTTGGGCCTTCGTGGCGAAGCGCCCGGCCCTCTATCATTTCTGGGCCGGACTGAAAGTGCGGGTGCTCGGCAAGCTGGGACGGCGGCGCGGTCGCTTTGCAAGCCTGCCCTTGGCCGGCGGATGGACCCGGCACCGGGACTTCCCGGCACCGCAAGGCAAGACCTTTCAGGATCTCTGGGCGGAGAAGGGTGGCGCCCGATGAGCGGCGGCCGGGATCAAATCCTGAGCGGCCTGCGCCGGTCTCTGAAACGCGGCGATGACGGCGGTGCCGGACAGGCGGCGGTCGAAGCCCGCATGACCGCGGGTAAACGCGGGACGGTGCCGCAACGCGCGGCCTTGCCGAAGCCGGAACAGGTGCGTCTGTTCGAAGAGATGTTGAAAGAGCTTTCGGCCACGCTGCAGCGCGTGGACAGCGCCGACGAGGTTCCGGGCGCCGTTGCCGACTATCTGAAGGGTTTGAACCTGCCGCCCAGCCTCAGGCTCGCGCCCTCGCCCGAGTTGGATGATTTGCCGTGGAGCGATCAGCCGCTGCTGGAGATCAAGAAGGGTGCCGCCGCCGCGGAAGACGAGGTTTCCGTGACCGGCGCTTTCGCCGCCGTCGCGGAGACCGGGACCCTGATGCTGCGTTCCGACAGCGAGAGCCCGACCTCCCTGGGTTTTCTGCCGGAAAACCACGTCGTGGTGCTGAAAGCGTCACAGACCGTCGGCAGCTATGAGGACGCCTGGGACCGGCTGCGCGACGAGCAGGGCCAGGGCCGGATGCCGCGCAGCGTCAACTTCATCACCGGGCCCTCGCGCACCGGAGATATAGAGCAGAAGATCGAGTTGGGGGCGCACGGGCCGCGCCGGCTGCATTTCATTCTGATCGACGACCTGGAGGATGCCGCGCCCGCCTGACCGGGTGCGGCGGTCCTGCGTCATGGGTAGCAAAAAGAGCGGCGGGAAAGACCGGCTTTCGAAGGGCGGCGCCACGCCGGAGGAGCAGGACCTCTGGAAAGAGGTCATGCGCGATGCCAAGCCTCTAAAAAAGAAAGGGCGCCGCGCCAACCTGGCGGACGAAGAACCTGCGCAAGCGGCCGCTCCGGCGAGAAAGGCCAGTCCAAGGGCCGTGCCGGGAAAAGCGGCGCCGGGCAAGGCGGCCGCTGCGAAACCGCCACCCGGGCCGCTGGAGCACGGCAGCAGCGCCGGGATCGACAAACGCAAGGCCGCGCGCTTCCGGCGGGGCAAGCTGGACATCGAGGCCACGCTCGATCTGCACGGCATGGTGCGGGCGGAAGCGCACCGCGCGCTGGATGCTTTCCTCGAGCGTTGCGAGGCGCAGGGGAAGCGCTGCGTGCTGGTCATCACCGGCAAGGGCCTAAGCAAGGACGAGGGTGGTGTGCTGCGGCAGGAGGTGCCGCGCTGGCTAAACGAGCCGGCCAACCGGGCCCGGGTTCTCTCCTTCGACTACGCGCAGCAGCGGCACGGCGGCATGGGGGCGCTGTACGTGCTGTTGAAACGGCAGCGCGACCCGAGGTAAGACTCTTCCTCAACCGGATTCGCGTTAATTCGATGGAGGGAGGAAATCCATGCGCAGCCTCCAGGGGTCCTGCCACTGCGGGGCCGTACGCTTCTCGCTACAGTCCCACACATCCTATCCCTATATGCGCTGCTATTGCTCGATCTGCCGCAAGACGGCGGGAGGCGGCGGCTACGCCATCAACATCATGGGCACGGCCGAGAGCCTGAAAACAACGGGCGAGGCGCATATCGCGATTTATCAGGCGCGGCTCGACCCGGAGGATCCGGACAGCGTCAGCCCCGGCCGCCGCCATTTCTGCAAGACCTGCGGCAGTTGCCTCTATTTGACGGATCCGCGCTGGCCGGATCTGGTGCACCCCTTCGCCTCGGCCATCGACACGCCGCTGCCCACACCGCCGGAAACGCTGCACATCATGCTGGACTCGAAGCCGGCCTGGGTCGAAGCGCCGGTGGGGGAGCCGGGTTGTTACGCGGACTATCCGCCGGAATCCATCGAGGATTGGCACAAGGCACGGGGATTGTGGGAGGCATGACCCCTTTCGGACAGAAGCTGCGCGATATCCGTGCCGAACGGGGCCTGTCTCTGAAAGACATGGCCGAAGGCCTGCAGGTCACGCCGGCCTATCTCTCGGCGCTCGAGCATGGCAAGCGGGGGCGGCCAAACCGGCGCTTCGTCCACCGGGTCTGTCAGTTTCTCAACATCATCTGGGACGATGCGGAGGCGCTGCAGCGTCTGGCCGACCTCTCGCACCCGCGTGTGGTCATTGATACGTCCGGCCTCTCGGCCCAGGCGACGGAATTCGCCAACCGACTGTCGGAACAGATCGCCGATCTGGACGAAGAGAGCCTTGCGCGGCTGATGGCGGAGCTTGGGGACTCGGGGGGCGCCGCTAAAGAATAAAGCGGCTGAGGTCGGAGTCCTTGGCGAGGGATTCCACCCGGTCGTGGACCATGGCGGCGTCGATCACCACGGTCTCGCCGCTGCGGTCCGTCGCGGTGAAAGAGATTTCCTCCAGCAACTTTTCCAGGACCGTGTGCAGCCGCCGGGCCCCGATGTTCTCCACCGTGGTGTTGATCTCTGCAGACAGATTTGCCAGTGCGTCGACGGCCTCGTCGGTGAAGTCGAGCGTGACGTCTTCCGTTTCCAGCAATGCCTTGTACTGCTTGACCAGGCTGTTCTCCGGTTCCGTCAGGATGCGCTTGAAGTCGTCGCGGGTCAGCGCCGAAAGCTCGACGCGGATCGGCAGCCGGCCCTGCAGTTCGGCCAGCATGTCTGACGGCTTTGCCATGTGAAATGCGCCGGAGGCGATAAAGAGAATGTGGTCGGTCTTCACCGTGCCATGCTTGGTGGGCACGGTCGTGCCTTCCAGCAGCGGCAGCAGGTCGCGTTGCACGCCTTCCCGTGACACGTCGGCGCCTCCGCGTTCGGAACGCGCGGTGATCTTGTCGACCTCGTCCAGGAAGACGATGCCGTTCTGCTCGACGACGGAGATGGCGTCGGAGACAACCTTCTCTTCGTCCAGCAGCTTGTCGCTCTCGTCGGCGATCAGGACCTCGTAGGATTCGGCCACCGACATGCGCCGCTTCTTCGTGCGGCCTCCGCCCAGCGCCTTGCCCAGCATGTCGTTGAGATTGATCATCCCCATGCTGGCGCCGGGCATGCCGGGAATGTCCATTGTCGGAAGTTGCAGGCCGCCGGAATCGGCGACCTCCAATTCGATCTCCTTGTCGGCCAGGGCGCCCTCGCGCAGCAGCTTGCGGAACTTCTGCCGCGTCTCGGGGCTGGCTTTTTCGCCGACTAGGGCGTCGATCACCCGCTCCTCGGCGCTGAGTTCCGCCTGGGCCTGCACGTCCTTGCGCAGGCGCTCGCGGGTTTCCTGGATCGAGACTTCGACGAGATCGCGCACGATCTGTTCGACATCGCGGCCGACGTAGCCGACCTCAGTGAACTTGGTCGCTTCCACCTTGATGAAGGGGGCCTGGGCGAGGCGCGCCAGACGGCGGGCGATCTCGGTCTTGCCGACGCCGGTCGGGCCGATCATCAGGATGTTCTTCGGCAGCACTTCCTCGCGCATGTCTTCCGGCAGCTGCTGGCGGCGCCAGCGGTTGCGCAAAGCAATGGCGACGGCGCGCTTCGCGTCGCCCTGGCCGATGATAAAGCGGTCGAGCTCGGAGACGATTTCGCGCGGACTGAAGGCGCTGGCGGGGAGGCTGCTCATTTAAGGCTCTTCAATGACTGGGCCTCATTTCGCTTCGAGGCTCTCGAGAATGATGTTCTCGTTGGTGTAGATGCAGATGCCGGCCGCGATCGCCATGGATTTGCGGGCCACGGCCTCGGCGTCCAGGTCGTCGATATCGCTCAATGCGCGGGCGGCGGAGAGCGCGAAGGCGCCGCCGGAGCCGATCCCGATCAGGCCGTCTTCGGGCTCCAGGACATCGCCGGTGCCGCTCAGGATCAGCGAGGTGGAGGCATCGGCCACCGCCATCATGGCCTCCAGGCGCCGCAGGTAGCGGTCGGTGCGCCAGTCCTTGGCCAACTCGACGCAGGCACGGGTCAACTGACCGGGATAAGTCTCCAGCTTGGACTCAAGCCGCTCGAAAAGGGTGAAGGCATCCGCCGTGGCGCCGGCAAAGCCCGCGATCACGTCCTCCTTCCCCAGGCGGCGCACCTTGCGGGCATTGGCCTTGATGACCGTGTTGCCGAAGGAGACCTGGCCGTCGCCTGCGATTACGACGCGTCCGCCCTTGCGGACCGAGAGGATGGTGGTCCCGTGCCATGCGGGGGAATTCTGGTTGTTGTGTTCCGACATCGTTTGTCAGATGGCGCATCGGGACCCCAGGGTCAAGGGCGGGGGACCGGGGCGAGGGGACCCGGGGCCGGGGGCTCGGGACCGCATGGACCGGGACGGCCGCAAGGAATCTGGCGGTATCCGGTTGTAGCTGATACATAAAGCGCCGATTTCCGGCGGCGGACCTCTGCCGCGGGGCAAGAGGCAAGGAGCGCCCGGCGCATGCGACAGGCCACCATCGACCGTAAGACGAATGAAACGCAGATTTCAGCGACCGTGAACTTGGACGGAACCGGCCAGAGCGACCTGGACAGCGGTATCGGCTTCCTCGATCACATGTTGGATCAACTCTCCCGTCACAGCCTGATCGACATCACTTTGCGCGCCAAAGGCGACCTTCACATCGACTATCACCACACTACCGAGGACACCGGGATCGTGCTGGGTCAGGCCGTGGCCCAGGCGTTGGGAGAGCGGACCGGCATCGCGCGCTACGGCAGCGCGTTGATCCCGATGGACGAAACCCTGAGCCGGGTGGCGCTCGACGCCTCAAACCGGCCCTATCTGATTTGGAAGGTGGCGTTCGATCGCGACAAGCTGGGCGAAATGGACACGGAACTTTTCAAGGAGTGGTTCCAGGCCTTTGCACAGCACGCGGGACTCACCCTGCATGTCGAGACGCTCTACGGCACGAACAACCACCATATCGTGGAGTCCTGCTTCAAGGCCCTCGCCCGGGCCCTGCGCCAAGCGATCGAGATCGATCCCCGCAAGGCGGATGCCGTGCCCTCGACCAAGGGCAGCCTGTGATACTCTGTCCCGGTAAGGATTGATGACGGTAGCAATTGTCGACTATGGCTCGGGGAATCTCCGGTCGGCGGCGAAGGCGTTGCAACGTGCGGCCGGGGACACGGGCGAAGAGATCCTCGTAACCTCAGACCCGGACGCCGTGCGGAAGGCAGACCGGATCGTGCTGCCCGGTGTCGGGGCCTTCGGCGACTGCAGGCGCGGACTCAATGCTCTGCCGGGCATGGTGGAGGCCCTGGAACAGGCCGTGATTGGTTCCGCGCGGCCCTTCCTCGGCATCTGCGTCGGGATGCAGCTGATGGCGGACCAGGGCGTCGAGCACGGCACGCACCCCGGACTTGGCTGGATCGGCGGCGAAGTGGTGATTCTCGAACCGAACGATCCGGCATTGAAGATTCCTCACATGGGATGGAACAACCTGATCGGGCGGCGGGATCATCCCGTGCTGGCGAACCTGGGGCAGGACCCCCATGTCTATTTCGTTCACTCCTACCACTTCCGGCTGGAGAAGAAGGAAGATCTGCTAGCTGAAACGGACTACGGTGGCGCCTTCGCCGCCGTCATCGGCCGGGACAACCTGATCGGCACACAGTTTCATCCAGAGAAAAGCCAACACGCCGGCCAACGCCTGCTGGCGAATTTCCTGAAGTGGAAACCATGACGACCATCGACGACACCAAGACGGCGACGACCAGCGTTGAAGTTCTGAATGCGTTTCAAGGTCCGGACCTACACGACCTTTGCGACGCAACGGAAGCGGCGATCCTGCAGGGCGGCGGCTTCGGCTGGCTCAGGCCGCCGTCGCGGCAGATCATGGAGTCCTATTGGAACGGCGTTCTCCTGGTGCCGGAACGTATTCTCTTCGTGGCACGTCTGGACGGAACGATCGCGGGCTCGGCTCAACTCTCCCTGCCGCCACGCAACAACGAGGCCGGCGCCTTGGCGGGGACGTTGACGACCTTCTTCCTGGCGCCCTGGGCGCGAGGTTATGGGCTGGCCCCCATGACGGTGCAGGCGGTGGAAGCGGCGGCGCGCGAAGAGGGCATGCACGTGCTCAATCTCGATGTCCGCGAAACTCAGGACCGGGCGATTCAGGTTTACGATCAGCTCGGTTATGTCCGCTGGGGCAGTCACCCCTATTATGCCAAGGTCGATGGCGAGTGGTGCCCGGGGCACTACTATTACAAGACGCTCATCGAAGCCGAGACCGGTACGAAGGAGTGACTCCGGAATGATCGTCTTTCCCGCCATCGATCTGAAAGACGGCCAGGCGGTGCGCCTGGTGCGCGGCGAGATGGAAAGCGCGACCGTCTTCAACAAGGATCCGGCGGCTCAGGCGCGCAGCTTTGCCGAAGTCGGTTTTGCGTGGCTTCACCTCGTGGATCTCAACGGTGCCTTTGCGGGCAAGCCGGTGAATCGCGAAGCGGTCGAGGGTGTTCTCAATGCCGTCGACCTGCCCGTACAGTTGGGCGGCGGCATCCGCGACATGGCCACGGTCGAAGCCTGGCTGGCGGCGGGTGTACGGCGGGTGATCCTAGGCACCGCCGCGGTAAAGGATCCGGCCTTTGTCAAAGACGCCTGCCGCAAGTTCCCCGGCCGCGTGGTGCTGGGCATCGATGCCCGTGCAGGCCGAGTCGCCGTCGAGGGCTGGGCGGAGACCAGCGAGATGATGGCGCGGGACCTGGCGGAGCGCTTCGCGGATTCCGGTGCAGCCGCTATTGTCTATACCGACATAGACCGCGATGGCGCGCTGGAGGGCGCCAACGTCGAAGCGACTCTTGCGCTGGCTGATGGGCTGCCCATTCCGGTCATCGCGTCGGGCGGTGTGGCCAGCCTGGACGATATCTCCGCGTTCCTGGCTGTCGCCGACGCGGGCATCGAGGGTGTGATCTCGGGGCGTGCCCTTTATGACGGACGCATAGACCCGGCCGCCGCCATCGCCCTGGTGAAGGGATCAACGGGGTCGGGAGCGGAACCTTGCTGAAGGTCCGGATCATTCCCTGTCTGGACGTCAAGGACGGCCGCGTGGTCAAGGGCGTGAATTTCGTCGACCTGCGGGACGCAGGCGATCCCGTGGAACAGGCAAGGATCTATGACGCCGCCGGGGCGGACGAACTCTGTTTCCTCGACATCACGGCAAGTCACGAGAAGCGCGATATCCTGTTGGATGTGGTCACCCATACGGCGGAGGAGTGCTTTATGCCGTTGACCGTCGGCGGAGGCGTGCGCGAGGTCGAAGACATTCGCAAGCTGTTGCTCGCGGGGGCGGACAAGGTTTCGATCAACACGGCGGCGGTGCGCAATCCGGATTTCGTGCGCGAAGCGGCTGAGAAGTTCGGCACCCAGTGCATTGTCGTCGCGGTCGATGCCAAGCAGGTGGCCCCGGACCGTTTCGAGATCTTTACACACGGCGGTCGGGAGCCGACCGGGCTCGACGCCGTAGAGTGGTCGCGCCGCATGGAAGCCTACGGCGCCGGGGAAATCCTGCTGACGGCCATGGACCGGGACGGGACCAAGCAGGGCTACGATGTGGACCTGACACGGCGAATTGCGGACAGCGTCGGCATTCCTGTGATAGCATCGGGTGGAGTCGGCACATTGGACCATTTGGTCGCCGGTGTGCGCGACGGCCATGCCTCGGCTGTTCTGGCCGCCTCCATTTTCCATTTCGGAACCTACAGCATCGCGGAGGCCAAAGAGCATATGCAGCGTGCCGGTGTGCCGGTGCGCTTGGTGGGAACCGCATAGGGAAGACGTATGGGTTCGAAGAAGAACAGCGAAGCCGTGGAGAGTCCGGCATGCGACTGTCCGCCGGACGGACGGGTGCTCGATGCCCTCTATGAGATCGTTATCGAGCGCCGCGACGCCGACCCCGATGTGTCACATACCGCCAAGCTGTTCGAAAAAGGTCTGAAAAAGATTGCCCAGAAGGTGGGCGAGGAAGCGGTAGAAGCGGTCATCGAAGGCGTGGAGGGCGATAAGGAGGCGCTGGCTTCGGAATCCGCCGATCTGCTCTATCATCTGCTGGTGCTCTGGGCCGCGCGCGATGTTAAGCCAACCGACGTTTGGGAAGCGCTGGAAGGGCGCAAGGGAATCTCGGGCATAATGGAAAAGGCGAATCGCGCGGCGGACAAAGCGATGGAGGACAGCTAGGACGATGAGCTACGACGACAGCAACATCTTTGCGAAGATCATTCGCGGGGAAATCCCCTGCAACAAGGTCTTCGAAGACGACCATGTGCTCGCCTTCCATGACATCAGCCCGCAGACGCCGGTTCATGTGCTGGTGATACCGAAAGGCCCCTACGTTTCCTTCGACGACTTTTCTGAGAAGGCGAGCCCGGAGGAAGTCACCGCATTCGTGCGCGCGGTCGGGCAGGTGGCGCGGGAGCAGGGTGTCGCGGAACCGGGATACCGGATCCTCTCAAATCATGGCGCGGACGCGCTGCAGGAAGTGCCGCACTTCCACGTGCACGTCTTCGGCGGAAAACCCTTGGGCCGCATGATCAAACCGCCCGAGAAATAGCGCTTTCCATAGGAACTCTAATTTAGCAAATGTTTGCTTAATATAATTCACCTATTCGAATATATAGATAAGATGTACGACCCCATTTGGGGTTGATATGTAGGTCTCAGGTTCAATGTGTCGGCCTGGGATCATGGCAGATCCAAGAAGCCTTGCGAGGCAATCCAATTCAGGAAATGACGGGCTTTCCCGACCGCAGCCGAGCGGCGCAGCGCAGCGTTTGAGCGAGGGCGATCGCTTGCCGGAATTCACCTGGCAAGACTCCAAGGACCGGCCCTTCAATCTCTACTTCGACCGGCTGTCCGGCCGGCGGACCGTACTCTTCCTCTGCCCGTCCCTCGGCATGGCGGGGGCGGGTCAGGAGATTGCGGCGCTGGCCGAGCAACAACGCGCCTTCGACGCGGATGATGTCCAGGTTTTCGTCGTCACCGGGGACTTGGCCGGAAAGGTCGTCGATGCACCGATGCCCGGCACCATGTGGCCGCAGGTTGTTCTTGATCGCGGCTTCAAGGCCGGGGAAGTGCTGGGGCCGGAATCCGCAACGGCGCAAGGTTGCGCCATCCTTCTGGACAGCAACAACAGGCTCGAGGCGGTGTTCGCACACGGCGGCGAAGGCAGCTATGCGGACCAGGCTCTGGCGGCCTTGGCGGCTCGGCCCTTGGCGCGGGAGCCCGTGGTGTTCACCAACCACGCGCCGGTTCTGATCGTGCCCAATCTGATCGACCGGGATCATTGCCGCCGGCTAATCGCCTATTGGGAGAAGGGCCAGCAGTACGAGGGCGGCATTGCGAGCGACCGGGGAAAGCACAAGCTCGACACGCAGTTCAAGGTCCGCAGGGACGTGGCGTTGCCGGACATGGAGACCGAAGCCCAGGAGCTCTTCGCAATCTTCCGGCGGCGCCTGTTTCCGGAAATCCGCCGCGTGTTCCGCTATCATGTCAGCCGGGCAGAAACCTTGCGGCTGGGTTGTTATGATTCCGCGGACGGCGGGCGCTTTACCCCGCACCGCGACGACGCGGCGAAACATATCAGGCACCGCCGCTTCGCCATGTCCATGAACCTGAACAGCGGAGAATACGAGGGCGGGCACCTGAAGTTCGCGGAGTATGGCCCGCAACTTTATGCGCCGGAAGCCGGGGGCGCGGTGATCTTCTCCTGTTCTCTGCTGCACGAAGCCATGCCCGTGACCGCCGGGCGCCGTTTTGCGATTTTCGGTTTCTTCCATGGCGAGATCGAAGAATCCGAGCGGCGTGCCCGAAAGGCCGAATACGAGTACACGCTTGTCGATCAGCCGGCGAAAGTCTATGCCGTGCGCCAGGGCGGGTGATCGCAGTTCTGTCTTTCTGCCTTTGACAGTTGCCTGCTTTCAACGCATGGACTGGGCCAGTCGCGGCATGACGAGATGACTCCTTCAAGCCCTCAAGGATCGGAACAGGATTGGCTGCGAGCAGCCCTGCAGCATCACGATGCCGGGCGGCTGACCGAGGCCGAGGCGCTTTATCGACGTATCCTGGTGAAGGCGCCGGGCCATCCGCATGCGTTGCACTTGCTCGGTCTCGCCGCCCACCAGCGCGGCCGCAATGAACAGGCGGCCGACCTGATCGAACAGGCTATCGCCGCGTCAGACAGCAATCCCGCCTACCACGGAAACCTCGGACTGGTCTATGAGGCCCTCGGCCGCTATCCGGAGGCGATCGCGTCACAACAGCGGGCGCTGCGTCTGAAACCGGACTATATGCAGGCCCACCTGAACCTGGGTAGCGTGTGGGCGGCGGCGGGACACCAGGCCAACGCGATCAAGGCCTATGAGCAGGCGCTCTCCCTGGTGCCGCGCAATGCCGCGGCGCTCGGCGGCCTGGGCCGGGTGCTGAAGGCGGCGGGGCAGCGGGCGCGGGCGGTCGCAGCCTTCCGGCAGGCGCTTGAGCTTGATCCGGCGGATGCGGAGACCCACGCCAACCTCGGTCTCGCCCTGTTCGACGAGACCGACCTGCAGCCCGCGGCCCAAGCACTGGAGCAGGCGTTGCGGCAAGATCCGGACCTCGCCATGGCAACCTTCTATCTGGCGACGATCCGAGCGTTACAAGGGGAGGGGAGTGCCGCCGAAAAGTTGTTCGCGCGGGCCGAGAAATCCCTGCCGGCCTACGCCGCGTTGAAAGACAGCTGGGATTATGTCGTCGCAAAGCGCGATCCCGGGACCCGACTGCTCGGCAACGTGTTCGATACTCTGAACCTCGGGCTGGCCGCGGCGCAGCTATCCGGACTGGTCCTGGAATTCGGTGTGCGCTTCGGCACGTCGATAAGACATATCGCCGCGCAAGCCGGGCAGGACGTGCACGGCTTCGATTCCTTCGAAGGGCTGCCGGAAGCCTGGGGCGACAAGCCCAGCGGCGTCTACACGACCGGCGGGGCTTTGCCGGAGGTCCCGGCCAATGTGCGGCTTCACGCTGGTTGGTTCGAGGACACCTTGCCTGTGTTCGCCAAGGAAAATCCCGGCCCCGTCCGATTCATGAACGTGGATTGCGACATCTACAGCTCGACAAAGACGGTCCTGGAGGTGCTTGAGGACCGCATCGTGCCGGGGACGGTGATCGTGTTCGACGAATACATCATGACATCTCAATGGCGGCACGACGAGCATCTGGCCTTCCAGGAAGCGGCGGCGAAACGAGGCTGGAGCTACCGCTACCTCGCCTTCAGTCACATCACGCGGCAGGCGGCACTGCTCATCGCGGGGTAGCAGTTTGTACCGGAAGCGCGCAGGACATGGTAAATATTCGTTCATCAATTCGGTAGAATAACGCTTCAAGGAATAAGTAATAATACGCTATCTCGGCAGCTCTTTGCCGATGCCTCTAATATACATCAAACCGGTTGATGTTTTTGTTTTGCCAAGTTTTCTCGGGATAGGGACAATTTAGCACTAAGTGCCTCGATTTATGTAATATTTACGTTTTCGGACGACACTGGTTGCCAAGGGAAGCCGCTTACGGGGAAGATCGCATGACAAACCTGCTTGGCAGATTTCTGAACGAAGAATCGGGTGCGACGGCGGTCGAATATGGACTCATCGCGGGACTTATCGGCCTGACACTCGCGGCATCATTGCCGATCTTCGGCACTTCGATGATCAACATGTTCAACTACGTATCTTCGAACACGACGAACGTCATCGACAACTAATCTCACCTGAGGGTCCGGTGCGAGTATCTCCGAGACCCGGCTGCTCAAGCTTGGGCCAGGCCGCTGGTCTGCGGCCTCTTCCCCTTTTGTTTTCCCGCTAGGCATCCGCTAAAGTCCCCGACAGCGCGGACGGCCTCCGGTCCGCCGCATTCATTTGACGCCGTCGGACGGAAGGGATGCCGCTTCTCATCGGAAACAGGCAGGCAAGGCGCCTGCTGCTTCACCTGCAAGGCCTGTCGGGCGCGCCGCACCGCAGGCTCACCAAAGATGGCCTGCGCGATCTGATTGCCGCCATGGGTTATGTCCAGGTGGACAGCATCAATACGGTGGAGCGGGCGCACCATCAGATCCTCTTCGCGCGCAATCAAACTTATCGTAAGAAGCACCTCACGGCGCTGCTGGAACGCGACCGCGCACTCTTCGAAAACTGGACGCACGACGCAGCGATTATCCCCAGCCAGTTCTTTCCCTTCTGGAAGCAACGCTTCGCGCGGGAAGAGAAAAGGCTACGGGCGCGCTGGCGCGAATGGCGCCGGGATGGTTTCGAAGACGCGTTGGAGAGCGTTCTGGACCGGATTGCCCATAATGGACCAACCCTTTCCCGGGAATTGACGGAAGGCAAAGGCACGGGATCCACCGGCTGGTGGGATTGGCACCCGGCAAAAACAGCGCTTGAGTATCATTGGCGGACCGGGCGATTGGCCGTGTCCCGGCGGGAAGGCTTTCAGAAGGTCTATGACCTGACGGAACGGGTGATCCCCGAAGCGCACCGCAACGGCGAGATACCGGACGGAGATTGCATCGATTGGGCCTGCCGCGCCGCCTCGCAGCGATTGGGGATTGCGACCTCGGGGGAGATGGCCGACTTCTGGGGCAGCGTCACCCCTGCGGAAACCAAGGCCTGGTGTCAGAAGGCAGTCAAAAAAGGTGCGGCGATCGAGGTTGAGGTGGAAGGCGCGAACGGCGGCAAGCCTCGCGCTGCCTATGCGCGCCCGGATATTGAGGACCTGCTCAGGGATCTGCCCGAACCGCCGGGGCGCCTGCGCGTGCTCAGTCCCTTCGATCCGCTGCTGCGCAACAGGAACAGGACGGAACGCCTCTTTGACTTCCATTATCGGATTGAGGTTTTTGTGCCGGAAGCGAAGCGGCGCTACGGATACTACGTGTTTCCTCTGCTGGAAGGAGATCGCCTGATCGGGCGCATCGATATGAAATGCGAGCGGGACAGCGGAAATCTTGCCGTCAAAGGGTTGTGGCTGGAGCCACGGATCAAGTTCACGAAGGGGCGCCGGGCGGCCCTTGAAGCCGAACTGGACCGTCAGCGCCGCTTCGCCGGGGCGGAGCGTGTCAGCTATGCGAAGGGCTTTGAAAAAGACGTGGGGTGAATCGCGGACTCACCCTCCCGCTCCGGCATTCCGCAGGATTCAAAACTGAAAAACGATCACCGGCCGCCGATGGCTGCGCTTGTGGTGCCGCTTGTGCGGTTTGTGGTGCGGTCGATAGGCGTAGCCGTAGTGATGAATTCTCGGCCTGTGAGCGTGGCGTTTTACCCGGTGCTTGGGCTTGCCGTAGGAATAGCCTTGGTAGACGGCGCGGCTCTTCCACTGCTTTTTCACGGCCTTGCGGTATTCGCGGTACGTCAGGGTCCCGTCGTGATTGCGATCCGCGTGATCGAACCAGTTCTCGCTACGCCTTTTCTGAACCTTGTAGGCGCCCTGCCCATAGAAGACCTTCGGAACGCCAGCACCATAGGAGGGGCCGCCATAGGCATGGCCGCGATGGCTATGCGAGTTGTTTTGCCACTGAAAGGCGGCGGCGGGTGCGCTGCTCGCAATGACGGCGAACACCGCGGCGGCCAGAATGCCGAGAAACTTCGTTCTCATGTCCGTTGTCTCCTCCCTGGTTCGGTCGGTCTCACGACATGAAGCCCCTTTGGAGATCGTTACGTTGCCCGTAACCCCTACATCCCCTCAGTCATCGTTAACGTGACCCACATTCTCGTGAGCGGGAAGGAGGAATCTGAAAGCACACTGCAACGCGGCTAGCGCTACCCCAATCCAGGCGCGACACGGCGGAAGCTGAGGGCTTCGGCGATGTGGGGACGGCGCACGTCGGGGCTGGCCGCCAGGTCCGCCAGAGTGCGGGCGACCCGCAGCACCCGGTGATAGCCGCGGCCGGTCAGGCGCATGCGCTCGGCGGCTTCGGTCAGCAGCGCCCGCCCGTCGGGATCGGGGGCCGCGTCCTCCTCTAGAAGCTGACCGTCGAGTTCCGCGTTGGTGCGGGGGCGCATCGTAATGTCGACCTCGGCGAAGCGCGTGGTCTGCCGGGCCCGGGCGGCGGCGATGCGTTCGGCCACTTGTGCCGAGCCTTCGGCAGGCGGTGGTAGAGAGAGGTCGCCGGCGGAGACCGCCGGCACCTCGACATGTAGGTCGATGCGGTCGAACAGCGGGCCGGAGATCTTGGATTGATAGTCGCGGGCGCAGCGCGGCGCGCGGGTGCAGGCGCGTTCGGCGTCATCCAGATAACCGCAGCGGCAGGGGTTCATGGCGGCGATCAACTGCACGCGCGCCGGATAGGTGACGTGCGCGTTGGCGCGGGCGATGGAGACGCGGCCGGTCTCCAGCGGTTGGCGCAGGGCCTCCAGGGTTGCGCGGTTGAACTCAGGCAGCTCGTCGAGGAACAGCACGCCGAGGTGGGCAAGGGAGACCTCGCCCGGCTTTGCTCTCATCCCGCCGCCGGTCAGCGACGGCAGGGAGGCGGAATGGTGCGGGTCGCGAAAGGGGCGCTGTCGCAGCAGCTTGCCGCCCTCCAACTGACCCGCCAGCGAATGGATCATGGAGACTTCCAGCGCCTCGGCGGGGGTCAGGGGCGGCAAAAGGCCGGGCAGGCGCTGCGCCAGCATGGATTTCCCTGCACCGGGCGGGCCGATCATCAGCAGGTTGTGGCCGCCGGCGGCCGCGACCTCCAGGGCGCGCTTCGCCGTCTCCTGCCCCTTGATGTCGGCGAGGTCCAGATTTTGGACCGTGAAGTCCGCCAGCGCCGGCTCCGGCGGCGTCAGGACCTGGGTGCCCTTGAAGTGATTGACCAATGCCAAGAGGGAGGGCGCCGCCAGCACTTCCAGCCCCTCCGCCCAGGCCGCCTCGCCCCCCTGAGCCGCGGCGCAGATCAGACCGCGTTCGGCGCTAAGGGCATGGAGCGCGGCGGGCAGCGCGCCGGCCACCGGGGTGATGCCGGAATCCAGCGCCAGCTCCCCCAGGGCGACGTAGGTGGCGGCTTCCTCCGGCGGCACCACGTCCATGGCCGCCAGCAGGCCGAGCGCGATGGGCAGGTCGAAGTGGCTGCCTTCCTTCAGCAGGTCGGCGGGCGCCAGGTTGATGGTGATGCGCTTGGGCGGCAGGCCGAGCCCGAGGGACTCCAGGGCGGCGCGCACCCGCTCCCGGCTTTCCGCCACGGCCTTGTCCGGCAGCCCGACGATGGTGAAGGCCGGCAGGCCCGAACCCATCTGCACCTGCACCTCGACCGGCACCACCTCGATGCCGTGAAAGGCCACCGTCTCGACCCGCGCAACCATCCTGTGTGATTTGCCCCCGCGCCGCGCCCATTCCCTCCCGCTAATCTAAGGACATCGGGTAGAGCTGGCCAGAAGATCCTAACGCGGGGGTGGTGGGGAGGTGCCGGGTGGTCGGACCATCGCCGGAGCCAGGCGTATTAGGCGCAGCTAGTGGTCGGTCTGATCAGGGGGAACCGGCGGTGTTGGGTTGCCGGGAACGAACGTTGCCGTGGCGGTCGGCGCCGGGGTCGCGCTTCTCCTGGCGTGGCTGACCTCGCGAAAGCCGATGTAGAGACCGCTCGCCACGATCAAGCCCATGCCAAGAAGGGTGCTCGATGCCGGTGTCTCACCCCAAAGGAAAATCCCCATGACCGTCGCGATCGGCAGATAGGTGTATTCGAACGGCGCCACCATGCTGGCGCTGGCGACCTGATAGGCGCGCGACAGCAACATGTAGCCAACCATCCCGAGGACTCCCAGCAGGGCCAGCCGCGCGGCTTCGAACAACGAGACAGCGGGCCATTCCCAGCGCAGATGCTGGAACTCCGGGCCGATCGGCAGCACCTGATTGACCGACCACCCCATGGGGATAATCAGAAGCCCCGACAAACCGATTGTATAGAGGCCGGTGGTGATCGTCGTTTCCCTGTCGCCGATCTTCCGCGCGATGATTTGCGACGCCGCATAGCTTGCCGCGCAGATCAGGGGAAAGATCGCGATCCACTGGAACGCGTCGCCCGAGGGCTTCATCGTAATGACGACACCGGAAAACCCGACCAGCAGCGCGGCGATGCGGTGCGGCCCGATCCGTTCGCGCAGAAACCAGGCTGCAAACACGGCCGTGATGAGCGGAGCCGAAAAGAAGATCGTTGCAACGTTGGCCAGACTCATGAACGGGAATGCGGTGTAGAACAGGGAGAAGCCGCCGGCGAAAAGGCCGGCGCGGGCCAAGTGCAATGGCCAAAGGGGCGTGATCAGCCGGTGCGGCGCGCCGGCCCATACGATAATCGGGATCAGGATCAAGGCCGCCAACACCGCCCGAACGAAGATGAGCATCCAGAGGGGATAGGCGCCGAGCATGAATTTCATCATGCCGTCCTGCCCCACGAACAGCAGCATCCCGAATGCGATGCAAAGAATGCCTTCGAGGGCGCGCGAGTTCACCTGTCCGGCGTCTGGTGCGATGTATGACATTGAAGCCACTGTCCTGGCGCACGGCATCCCGATTGCGGAGCCACACCTGAACGCTAATTGGGACCGGAAGGGAATCCCGCTTGATTGCGACAGCGATGCTCACACAGGACGACCGGGCCGGATTACGCGATGGGAAGCCCATGCAATTTGAGGAACGAGAGCTTGTCCCAATAGCCGCGTTGGAAGGCAATCCGGCCGTCCCGGACATGGAAGAACCCGCAGCCGCGCAGCCCCGAGGGATCGCGCCATTCCAGGATCGCGACGTCGCCGTCCTCGTAAATGTTTTCCACGATGCAGGTCATCTCCGCTGCGGCGAACTCCCGCTCGAACATGGCTTGGATAGCCGCGCGGCCTTCGACGGGGTCCTGGGTCACCTGATGGTTGACGGCATCTTCGTCATAGAAGGCGGCCAGCGTTACCGCATCCCCTTTGTTGAAGGCCGCGACCCATGCCTGGACTAAGTCTCGGGGGCGCATAAGCCGTCCTTTCCTCTTCAGCCGGTGCCGGAATTCTGCGCTGGGCCGGGCCCGCGTCAACGGGTTTTTAACCGGTGTTAACACATACTTAGGCCAGACTTCAGCCAGGAGGGCCGCAGCCTTGAACGATCCTCTGATCACGGACGATTTTCCCCGTCCGCCGACGCCCAGCGCCGATCCCCGCGCCTATCTCGTCATTCTCTTTGCCTTGGCATTGCCTCTCGTCCTGCTTCTGACGATGTAGAGAGCCGGCTGTGGTGGTTATGCTGCGGCATCCCCGGACCGGGGATTGCAAGGCCCTGACGCTGGGCTGGAACTGGAGCTTCTTCCTGTTCGGTGGATTCCTTGGTTTACCGATGTTTTTCAAAGGTTTGACCGCCTGGGGCGCGGCGGTCCTGCTGTGCTGGTGCTTCGACCTGGCGCTGCCCTTTATCGCGCCGAGTCTGGCCCTGACGGCGCCTCTCCTGCTGCTGGCGCCGATGCTCGCCATTGCTGCGATTTGCCTCTTCGTGGCGCTGCGGGGCAACGGGATGATTGCCAGGCGCTACATTGTCCGGGGGTATGATTTTGCCAAGCCAGAGAGCTTGGAAGCCCGGCTGGCCCGGCAGAAATGGGGTTTAGAGACCTAGGAGCGCTGTTCAGATACCAATTTCCGGCCTTAGAGGCCGAAATTCACCTCAAAAATTAACCGAATCTGCCAGGACTCGCTTTTTCGCGTGGAATTGTGCATGATCCCGGTGTCCAAGAGGGGCGAAAGGGGACCGGCATGGAAGCCGCAAAAGAAAATTGGGTCGAATTCCTGATGTTTCAGGCCGCGCAGGCGGCCGATTCCGGCGAGATCATTATCATCGTCGCGCCGGATGACGCGCGCGTGGCGAAGCTCGCCGTCGGCCGTTCCCGCAGTCTTTCAACCGTAAGACGCTCCCGGCGCTAGTTCGTCAATTCAGCGGTAAACCGCTTTAGGCCGCCGCGTCCTCGAAACCCGTCAGAACATTCACCGCGTTGACGCCGATCGCCTCCACGGCGTAGCCGCCCTCCATGACAAAGAGAGTCGGGCAGCCGAGTGCCGCGATGCGCGCCCCGACGGTGAAGTAGTTCTCGCTCTTCAGCTTGAAGTTTGAGATCGGATCTTCCTCGAAGGTGTCGACGCCGAGGGAGATCACCAGCGCGTCGGGCTTGAAGGCCGCGATCTTGCGGCAGGCATCTTCCAGCGCTTCGCCCCAGAGATCGAAGCCGGTGCCCCAGCGCAGCGGATAGTTGAGGTTGCAGCCCTCGCCATCGCCCTCGCCGGTTTCCTCGGCGTAACCGAGGAAATAGGGGAACTCCTGGGTCGGGTGGCCGTGCAGCGAGGCGAAGAGCACATCGCCGCGGTCGTAGAAGATATCCTGCGTGCCGTTGCCGTGATGGTAATCGACATCGAGGACGGCGACGCGCGCCGCGCCCGCGCCGCGGAAGGCCTCGGCTGCGATCGCCGCGTTGTTCAGAAAGCAGTAGCCGCCGTAGAAGTCCTTCGCCGCGTGATGGCCCGGCGGCCGGCAGAGGGAAAAGGCGGTCCGTGCCCCAGCGGAGACAAGCTGTTGGCCCGTCAATGCAACGTCGACCGCGCTGCGCACTGCCTGCCAGGTGCCGGCGGTGATGGGCGTCCCGGCATCGAAGGAGAAGTAGGAAAGCTTGCCGTCGATGTTCTCCGGTTCCGCCTGCTGCATGCGCCGCGTCGGCCAGCAGAGCGGCAAAGCGTCATGATCGCGGCCCGTCGCCTGCCAGGCCTCCCAGGCGCCTTCCAGGAAGGTCAGGAAAGCGTCGCTATGAACCCGGCGCATTGGCTCCTTGTCGAAGCTCTCCGGTTCGATCACCTCGCCCAGGCTGACCTCCTTGACCCGCGTCAGGATCATGTCGGCGCGCCGCGGCATTTCGAAGCAGGGTTTGAGTTCGCCGTCGATCAGTTCCGCCCGCCCGTCCTGCAGGCGATGGTCGTCGCTGTAGATCGTTTTCATGACGAGAGGGTCCTTTTCTTCTTGTCTCGTTTTTTTTGGGAGTCCGGACTCAGTATTGGCTCAGCCGGGCCCAGACCTTGTCGCGCAGCGCGAGCGCGGCCGGGTCGCAGTCCTTCGCGGGACGCAGGCGATCCAGATAGGATTCCGGCATGTTGACCGCCGGGTCGCCGCGCAAGGTGTCATCCATGAAGGCTTCCGAGCCCTGCACGGCGTTCATATAGCCTGTGTAGTTGCTGGCGCGGGCGATGTTCTCCGGCGCCATGATCCAGTTGATGAAGGTCTTCGCGCCTTCCGGGTTGGACGCGCTGGCCGGAACCGCAAAGCTCTCAGACCAGAAGTCGAGTCCTTCCTTCGGATAGACGTAGGTCGCGGTCGAAAGCTGCCGCCGGACCCGGTGTGCCGCGCCGTTCCATTGCTGCTGCAGAACGATCCGGCCCTTGACCATGCGGTCGATGGTGCCCTCAGGGGCGGTGAAGGTCACCTTCGGCTTCTGTCCCATCAACAGGTCGAAGATTTGCCGCGCCTTTTTTGCGTCTTCCGTGCATTGATCGAAACCGAGGTAGTGCGCCGCCGCGTTGTAGAGCGAAACGGAATCGTCGAGGACGGCGACCTTGCCTTCCAGGCCCTTGCGCGGGTGGAAAACTTCGTTCCAGGACTCTTCGAGTTTGCCGCCGGAGACCTTTGCGGAATCGTAGGTGAAACCGGTGGTGCCCCACATGTAAGGCGCCGAAAAGCGGCGGCCGGGGTCATAGGCCGGGTCGTCGTGCGGCGCGCCGACCAGCGTGAAATTCGGCAGCGACGGCGTGTCGATCTGCTGGAGCAGGCCCTGTTCGATCAGTGTCTTGACCATGTAGTCCGAGGGGACCACCAGATCGTAACTGGCACCGCTTTGGAGGCTCGCCAGCAGGGTTTCGTTGTCGGAGTAGTACTCCGTGGTGACCGAGATTCCGGTCTCGGCGGTAAAGGCTTCCAACAGATCCGGCGGGAAGTAGTTCGACCAGTTGTAGAAACGCAGCGTGCTTTGGGCCAGTACCGTGCCGGCCTGACCCGCGAGCAGAACCGCTGCCGCCAACGCGAGAAGAAAGGCTCTCTGTGGCATCCGTTTCATGATCCCGCTCCAACCGAAGCGTTGGCCTTGATGCGCGTTTCTATGGCGTCCCAGATTCCCGCTTCCAGACAAACGTCGTTGAAGCGATTGATTTCCTGCAGGCCGGTGGGGGACGTTACGTTGATCTCGGTCAAGAAGCCACCGATGACATCGATGCCGACGAAAATCAGACCGCGCTCACGCAGCGACGGGCCGATGGCCTCGCAGATCAGCCTGTCGCGGGCGTTCAGCTCCGATTTCTCCGGCCGGCCCCCGACATGCATGTTGGACCGGGCTTCGCCCTTCGGCGGCACGCGGTTGGTGGCGCCGACCGCTTCCCCGTCGATCAGGATGATCCGCTTGTCGCCTTCGCGGACTTCCGGCTGGTAGCGCTGCACGATGATCGGCTCGCGGTAGAGCTCGGTGAAAAGCTCCAGCAGGGCGTTCAGGTTCTCGTCGCCGGGGGTGATGTGAAAGACGCCGGCCCCGCCGTTGCCGAACAGCGGCTTGACGATCAAGTCCTTGTGCTCTTCCCGGAAGGCCAGCACCTCGTCGCGGTCGGACGAGATCAGGGTCGGCGGCATCAACTCCGGAAAGTGCGTGACGAAGAGCTTCTCCGGCGCATTGCGTACGTGCACCGGGTCGTTCACCACCAGAGTCCTGGGGTGAATATGTTCCAGCAGGTGCGTCGCAGTGATGTAGGACATGTCGAATGGCGGATCCTGGCGCATCAGGACGACATCCATGGCGGCGAGGTCGAGGATCTCCGGCGCGCCTAGGCTGGCGTGGTTGCCTTCCTCTCGCCGGACTTCCAGGGTCCGCGCCCGCGCGTAGACGCGCCCCTCGCGGAACGAGAGGTCCGAGGGCAGGTAGTGATAGAGCCCGTGCCCCCGGCGTTGGGCTTCAAGCGCCAGGACGAAAGTACTGTCGCCCTGAATGTCGATACTTTCGACGGCATCCATCTGGATCGCGACCGCTAAACTCATTCAAGTCTCCTGAGGGTCAGTTGAGGCGCGGCTTGAGCTCCTGAAGATACTTCGCCATGGAATGGCGCTCCACCTCATCGTCGCTCAATAGCAGGAAGCGCTCCAGCGCGTCTATTGCGGCCTGCAGATTGTCGAGATGTCCGTAAAGCACGCCGGCTTCCCGCAACAGCGGCGCGTTCTGGGGCGCGATGAGCAGCATGGACTCGATCACCTTCAAGGCGTCGGCGGCGCGCTGCTCCTCGATCAGGCGCAGTTTGATGTTGTTTTGAAGGCGCAGCAGCACGTCCCGCTTCGCCACCGCGCTGGTGTCTTCCGGATGCAGCTCCGCCTCCGGACCGCGCACCGCCTTGATCATCTCCCGCAGGTCCCGTGCGCTGCGGAACACGCCGTCGTTGAAGGGGTCGAGAATGACGCTCTGCTGACCCATGTCGAGGCGTAGCATGAAGTGGCCGGGAAAGCCGACGCCGGCGACCCGCCAGCCCTGCGCGTTGGCGGCATGGATATAGAGGATCCCCAGCGCAACGGGCAGGCCCTTGCGGCGGTCGATGACGCGCAGCAAGTTGGCGTTTTGAAGGTTGTCGTAGGTCATGTGGTCGCCTTGGTAGGCATAGCGCTCCAGCATCACCTTGTTGAGCGTCTCCGCACGGTTGGTCAGGTTGTCCGCACCGGTCGGTTTGGCAGCGAGATCCGCGGTGTCGCGGTCCAACAGGGAGAGATGGTGCAGGTAGCGGTCGAGCGGGACACGGGGCCGGTCGAGCGCGCCGAGCAACAGGGCGGTCTGCGCGATATCGATCTCTTCGTCCGGCTGGGTGCCTACGCCACGCAGGGCCTCGCGGATTTCATCCCGGCTTTGTGGAGTGCCGCCGGTCACGCTGCGCACCGTCCCAAATCGACGGTGGGACAGGGCCGGAACAGATTTCCGGCAGAAAAACGGGGCTGAGCCATCTGCTGCATGCCTCCGTTTTAGCACTCCGGAACACCGGGCGCCTAGGCTTGAAGCGCAGGCAATGCCAGCCGCGACGGCAGTATGGCCCCTAGGAGTCGTTCACTTCTCCTTCAGGTAGGACGACTGCTCTGCGGCTTCGGCAAGAAGCCAGTCGCGCACCCGCCGGACCGGCCGCGATAGTGTCGGGGTATCCGGGATAAGGAGATAATAGCGCTCTCGTCCGGCCAGGATCGGACCGGGAAGCTTAACCAGTGCACCGGAATCCATGTGGTCTCGGCAAATCGTGTCGTCGCCTATCGCCAGGCCGAGACCGCGCGCCGCGGCGTCGATACAGAGGTGCGAGCGGTTAAAGAAGAGATGGCCTTCGGCATCTGCGAAATCGATTCCAAGTGCATCGAAATAGGTGCGCCACCAATAAACGCCACGCTCATGGATCAGGCGCTGTTTCGTGAAGAATGCCGGATCGGTGGGATCGATGCCGGAGGCGAGCAAGCTCGTCGCTGCAACCGGAAAGGCCTCTATGTCCAGGAACGGTGTCGTCTTGAAGCCGGTGCAGGATACCGATCCCCAGGTGAGGGCGAGGTCCGCGTCTCCGACGACGGTGCGGGGCGGGTCGGGCCGGACGCGCACATCCAGATTGACGTCGAGGGCTCTCAGGGCCGCGTCCGTGAGACGTGGCATCAGCCATCGCGTTGCCAAGTCGGACTCCGCATCCAATACAACGGTGCCGCGCCTGCCGTCGCGTCTAAGCCGTCCCGTCCCAAGTTCCAGCCCGGACAAGGACTCTGCCGCGGTGCGGGCGAACATGCTGCCTTCGCCCGTCAGAACGACGTGCCGGGCGTGACGTTCGAACAAGGCAACGCCAAGCTCGGCCTCAAGATTGCGAACATGCCGGCTCACTGCAGCATGGCTGACGCCGAGCTCGTCCGCCGCCCGCGCAAAGCTGCCCTGTCGTGCTGCAGCTTCGAAGGCACGGATCGCATTCAAATTCGGGAGCTTACGCATCTCATCAGTATAACAAAATCTATCTCTTGTGAGAAATAATAGCGTTTGAGCATCACTTCAAAGATCGCTTATCGAATATCCAAACGCAGAAGGACGTGAATTCGATGGCGGGAAAAGGCGGCGCAAACGGGATCATCTTCGCCCTGATCGGCGGCATTCTGATCTACAGCCTGGCGATGGGTACGACTTATCCGCTGCTCGGCATTGTGCTCGCCGATGAAGTCACCGGGCTGTGGAACGGTCTGAATGCCGCGGCGACCGGGCTCGGGCTTTTGGCCGGCGTCCTTGTGGTGCCGTTTCTCGGCAGGCTGATCGGTGCCGGTTGGACGGTACTCTTCGGCGTCACCCTGATGGCGATGTCGCTCTTCGCTTTGGCATTCGCGAAGGACTTCTGGCTGATGTTCGGACTGCGCCTGCTGCTCGGTTGTGGCGCGAACATGCTCTTTGTCGTTGCCGAGACAGCGCTCAACGTGTTCTCCGCTCCTGCGCGTCGTGGCAGGGTGATGGGTGTTTATACCTCGGCGAGCGCGTTTGGATTCGTCGTCGGACCTGCTGTCGTTGCGGTCGCCTCCGACCAGCCCATGGTGTTGCTGCTGATTTGCGGGGCGGTAACGACCTTCGCCCTGCTTCCGTTGGGCGCCGTGCGGCCACCGGTGGACGGCGCCGTGCGGCCGGTCTCGGCCAGCCGCATTCTGCCTTCCGTCGCCTTGCTGCCTTTCGCCTTCGCCTTCCTGGTGGTCGCCTCGGCAATCGATGCCGTGGCTATCAGCCTTCTGCCGATCATTGCGCTCAAGCAGTCGTACCCTGTGGAGTCCGGAGCGCTTTTTGTCACGATCTTCCATGTCGGGCTGTTGCTCGGGCAACCGGTGATCGGAGCGGCGCTGGATATCGTCGGCCGCCGCCGGACCATCCTCGCCTGCTGTGCCGCCTCACTTGCCTGCACGATTGCTCTGGTGTTTGGCGATCGCCTGGGGTTCTGGCTTGTCAGTGTCCTCATGTTCGTCTGGGGCGGCGCGAACTACGGTCTCTACACAGCGGGATTGGCGCTGATCGGCGACCGCTTCTCGGGCGAGGCACTGACAGCGGCGACGGCGGCTTTTGCCGCCGTCTATGCAGCTGCGTCGGTGGTTGCGCCTATCTTGGCCGGAGGATCAATCGAGTTCTTCGGTGCCGCCGGTTTCTACCTTGCGGTATCGGGCATTTATCTGATGGCGGCTCTTTGCGGCGCACTGTTCTTCCTGCCGCAAGAACCCACTCTCGGTCAGGCCGGAAAATGACACACCGCTTTGGCCGCCTAAGAGTCGGACGGCGGATCGTCCTTCAAGCGCACATAGCTGACCACATGGCGGACATGCTTGATGTCTTTCGCATGCGAGATGACACGGTCGAGCTCCGTTTGATTCCGTGCGATCCCCATCAGGTAGATCGTCTGATTTAGGGTGTCGATCGTGTAGTCGATGGAGCTGACCTCGCCGTCGAGAAGGATCTTGGATTCGAGCTGCGCCTTGATCCAGAGGTCACGGGCATAGTCGCCGATCGAAGAGGTGTCGCCGACTTCGATTTGGTTGATGACCTCGCGAACCCCGTCGGCCTGCCAGGCTAGCCGCACCGCCTCCAATCGGTCCTCCGGAGTCGGAACGTTGCCGAGCAGCAGAACCTTCCCTTCCTGTACTTCCATCTCAGCGTTCAGGAAGATGGTCTCGCTTTTCTGAAACCAGAGGTGATTGATCTCGGTGCGGATTTCCGCATCGGAAACAACCTGCTGCAGGCCCTTTTCCTTTTGCGCAGCAACCGCGACACCGGCACCCGCACCGACGGCGACCCCCGCGGCGGTACAGGCGGAAAGGCTGCCAAGCAGGAGAAGCGAAACAAGAAGAAAAGACAAATGCCGCATAGTCACGTCGTTCCGTCCGATTACAGTGAAACCAGCATGGCGATCATTCAAACCGAATCGGCCTCGATCCGTAATCCAGATTATTAGCGTTAAGTGATGCGCCAGGCATCTTCTATATGACGAGGCGTGCTGAATTTGGGCCAAGGTGTGGAGAAAATAAGGACGGCATCGAAACGCATCCGCAAATGTGCCAGTTCGGGACGTTGCTGCAGGAAGGCCTGAGCCGCGCGTACGATTCGTTTTTGCTGTACCGGAGTGATCGCTGCTGCTGCGGCGTTCTGATCCTGGCGCCGTTTGACCTCGACAAAGGTCAAAACACGGCCGCGCCGCGCAATCAGATCCACTTCGCCCGCGGCAACGCGAAATCCATGGGCGAGAATGCGATAGCCTTTGAAGCGCAGCCACCAGGCGGCAATGTGTTCTGCCGTTGCACCCCGCGCCTGGGCGCGGCGCCGTGCGTCGCTGGTCATGACCCCTCTTGCTCCGAGACGGCCAGCGCGCGCGCATAGACTTGCTTGCGCGGCAGCCCAGAGAGGGCGACGACGGCATCCACGGCGTCCCGCAGGCTGTGCTGTGCCAAGGCCGATTTCAGGGATTCGTCCAGCTCCTCAGGAGTGAGGGACGCTTCTTGATCGGCGCCTTGACCGATCAGAACCACAACCTCCCCTTTGGGGGCACCGGCGGAACGGTAGTGCGCGGCCAGATCGCAAAGGGGTCCGCGGCGCAACTCCTCGAATTTCTTGGTCAATTCCCGAGCCACGCTTGCCGGGCGCTCTGCGCCGAGCGTGGTGGAGGCGTCGGCCAGCATCGCTTGCAGTCGCGGCGCGGACTCGAAGAAGACGAGCGTTCCCGGCACCTCTTTGAATCCGGCCAGCGCTTTCCGGCGAGCCGCCGATTTTGCGGGGAGGAAGCCCGCAAAGAAGAAACGATCGGTCGGCAAGGCGGAGAGGGTCAAGGCCGTGATCACCGAGGAGGCGCCGGGAAGCGACGTGATGGCAACGCCGAGGACCACGGCGGCCTCCACAAGCTTAAACCCGGGGTCGGAGATCAAGGGTGTCCCGGCGTCAGAGACCAGCGCCACAACTTCGCCAGATTCCAATCGTTTCATGAGTTTCGGTCGCATCGCTTGAGCGTTGTGCTCGTGATAGCTCAACATCGGAGTAGTGATTCCATAGGCCTGCAGCAGCTTTCGCGTCACGCGCGTGTCTTCACAGGCTATGACATCCGCGCCGCGCAGCAGATCCAAGGCGCGCAGCGTGATATCCCGCAGGTTGCCGATGGGGGTGGCGACCAGATAGAGGCCCGGGGTCGGTTTACTTTGGACTCCCGCCTCGTTAGGCTCGCGCGGCGCTGGGGCCGGCGGCGGCGCCACGGAGTCCGTTTTGCGTTTCTTCGCCATCAGTCTTTCTTGCGGTTCTCGTTCCCAACCATGCTGTGTCCAAACCCCGGTTTCCATTCTTTTCTCCCGGCGCGAGCGTTCGGCGGCCTGCGGCATATGGCCGTGAAGCTGCCCAAGGGCCTGGCTGCGTTGATGCTTGCAGGCCTGCTCGCGGCTTGCGCGGGCGGAGGGGACAATCAGGATGGGACGACCGCACCGGGAACCGACGCAGGCCAACCTTCCTATCGCAGCCTGGACGAATTCCTGCAACTCGGCGATCGGCCAGCACCGCTCGGCACGACGGGCGTCACCGGAATTTCTCTCGAGGGCGCGGCGAAGGTTGGGCTCTTGCTGCCGTTGAGCGGTCAACATGCGGCGGTCGGCCAAGCGTTGCTCAACGCCGCTCAGCTCGCCGTCTACGATATCGCGGACGAGAAGTTCGAGCTGATCGTGCGGGATACCAAAGGTACGCCGGAGGGTGCTGCGGAAGCTTTTGCAAGTGCCACCGCAGGCGGCGCTCAATTGGTGCTTGGCCCGCTGTTCTTCACCTCGGTTGAAGCGATCGCGCAGAATGCCGAAGCGGCGGAGGTTCCCGTCGTCAGTTTCTCGAACAATCGGGATGTGGCCGGCGAGAATATCTTCGTTATGGGGCTGGCTCCGAAAGGCCAGATCACCCGGGCCGTCGGCTATGCGATCAGCCAGGGCCTGCGGCAGTTTGCGGTCCTGGCACCGGATTCCGACTATGGGGCGAGCGTCGTCGCGGCCCTGCAGGAAGCGGTCTTCGCGGGAGGCGCGGAGCTGACGCGCGTGACGTTCTTTCCGCCGGAATCCTCGGACCTTTCGGCGGAAGTCCGCTTGATCGCGGACTACGACCAGCGCCGGGCGGAGTTGCTCAAGCAGCGCAGCGAATTGGAAGCGCGCAATGACGAGGCCGCGCAGCTCGCGCTTAAGCGCCTGGAGGACAAAGAGACACTTGGGCCGCCGCCCTTCGAGGCGGTGCTGGTGCCGGAGGGAGGGCAGCGGCTTCTGACCGTCGCTCCGCTGCTGGCCTTCTACGATGTCGATCCCTCGGAAGTGCGGTTCATGGGAACCGCCCTGTGGGACGAGCCCGGCGTCCGAACTGAGCCGGTGCTGGAAGGCGGTTGGTTTGCGGCGCCGACACCTTCTCTCTGGGAGGCGTTCAAGGAGCGTTACGTGGAGTCCTTCGGCACGCCGCCGCCACGCATTGCGACGCTGTCCTACGATGCGACGGCGCTGGCGGCGGTGTTGGCACAACAGGCCGGCCTTGCCGGCCGGGAAGTCGATTTCAGCCCAGGGATTCTGACGCAGTCCAGCGGATTCGCGGGCATAGACGGCATCTTCCGTTTTCTGCCGACAGGCGAAGTGGAGCGCGGCCTCGCCATGCTGGAGGTGGATCGGGACGGTTTTATCGTGCTCGACTCGGCGCCGGGAAGCTTTGAAGAGCTGCTGAACTAGGTCTCGCTTCCCCGATCTTCGAAAAGGTAGCGCAGCAAGCCGTCCAGGCGCGGCATCCCCACCGCGGTCACGCGGATATGGGAATTGGTCCGTTCAAGCAGACCTTCGGACTTGAGGATTTCGAGCCGCTTGGCGCCGAAGAGGTCATCCGGATCTGCATTCGTCACCTCCCTCAGCCGTTGGATCGCGACCCCTTCGGGAAGGCGCAGGCCCATCATCATCATTTCGACACATTGCGTACGCGCCGAGAGAGGTTCTTGCGTACGTGTGGCGTGACCTTTCTCTTCGACGGCGGCGAGCCAGGCTTCCGGCGCGCGGTGCTGGCGGGTCGCGACCTTGCTGCCGCCGAGCATCAGGCGCCCATGGGCGCCGGGGCCGATCCCCAGGTAGTCACCGTACCGCCAATAGATCATGTTGTGGCGGCATTCCTCGCCGGGCACCGCATGGTTGGAGATCTCGTAGGCCGGCAGCCCCGCGGCAGCCAAGAGATTGCGCGTGGCCTCGAACATGTCGGCGGCTGACTCCTCGGGCATCTCGAAAAGCTCGCCGCGTCGGCGGGCCGCGTGAAAGACCGTTCCCTCCTCGATGGTGAGTTGATAGAGGGAAATGTGCCCGGGCGCTTCCTTCAGCGCAGCTGTCAGTTCAGCCTCCCAAGCCGCCAGCGGCTGTTCGGGCCGGGCATAGATCAGATCGAGCGAGAAGCGCGGGAAATAACGGCGCGCGAGGTCGACGGCGGCCAATGCCTCTTCCTTGGAATGCGTACGGCCCAGGAAGGCAAGGGCTCTGTCGTCCAGGGCCTGAACGCCGAGGGAAACTCGGTTGACGCCGGCGGCGGCGTAATCGGCGAAGTTCCCGGCGTCGCTGGAGGTCGGGTTTGCCTCCATCGTGATTTCGAGATCTGCTCCGGAACTCGCTACCGGCGGCCAGAATCGCCGCGCCTGCTTGATCACCGCGGCGACGGTCTCGGGCGGCATGAGGGAGGGCGTTCCGCCGCCGAAAAAGATGCTGTCGAGAGCACGTCCTTCGGTCTGTTCGGCGTAGTGCGCCATCTCCCGAAGCAGAGCCGCGCGCCAGCGGTCCTGGTCCACGGTTTCCCTGACGTGGCTGTTAAAGTCGCAGTAGGGACACTTGGAAAGGCAGAACGGCCAGTGGACGTAGAGGCCGAAGCCCGGGTCCATCGTGCCGTCCCTGGTCATTCGTCTTGCGTCCGTGATGCAAAGGCGGCGATCAGCTTCTCGAAAGCACGGGCGCGGTGGCTCATGGCATGCTTCTTCGCCGGATTCATTTCGCCGAAGGTCACGGTCTCGCCCTCCGCCTGGAACATGGGGTCGTAGCCGAATCCGCGGTCGCCGCGCGGCGGCCAGACGAGCGTACCGTCGACCCGGCCTTCGAAGACCTCGGTGGTGCCGTCCGGCCAAGCCAGACAGAGACAGCAGACGAAATGCGCGCTGCGGTCAGGCTTGCCGGATAAGGCTTCCTCGACGCGCTGCATGGCCAGGCCGAAGTCGCGTTTGGGGCCGGCCCAGCGCGCGGAGTAGATTCCGGGGTCGCCGCCCAAGGCTGTGACCGCAAGGCCGGAGTCGTCGGCGAGCGCGGGCTTTCCGGACACCTTTGCCGCCGCCAGCGCCTTCAGCTCCGCATTGGCAACGAAGGTCTTCCCGGTTTCCTCCGGTTCCTCGAGGCCCAGTGCCGCGGCGTCGGTGACCTCTATTCCATAAGGAACCAGAAGGTCCACAATCTCCCGCACCTTGCCCTGATTGTGACTCGCGATGACAAGCCGCTCAGGTATCCCGTGATTGGCGACCGGCATCTGAAGCTTCTCTCACGCGAGTCCCAATACGGTCCGCTGTGCCGCGAAGAGCTTGGCCGTACCTTCCTCGGCCAGCGACAGCAATCCGTCGAACTGATTGCGCGAGAAGGGATCTGCCTCGGCCGTGCCTTGCACCTCGACAATGCCGCCGCCACTGGTCAGAACGAAATTGGCGTCGGCCTGTGCATTGGAATCCTCGTCATAGTCGAGGTCCAGGACCAACTCTCCTTCGTAGATACCGCAGGAAATAGCCGCGACGGCATCGTTGAGCGGAATCTCCGATACCGCGCCGATGTCCTTCATATAGGCGAAGGCCAGATAGAGCGCGACATAGCCGCCCGTGATCGCCGCCGTCCGAGTGCCGCCGTCGGCTTGAATGACATCGCAGTCGACCCTGATCTGTCGCTCGCCAAAGCCTTCGAGGTCCGCGACGGCGCGCAGAGAGCGGCCGATCAGACGCTGAATCTCAAGGGTGCGGCCGCTCTGTTTGCCGCGCGAGGCTTCGCGCTGGTTCCGGGAATGGGTGGAGCGGGGCAGCATGCCGTATTCCGCCGTGATCCAGCCGCGCCCGGTGTTGCGCAGCCAGGGCGGCGTCGAGTCCTCGACACTGGCTGTGCAAAGCACCTGAGTGTCGCCGAAGCGGGCAAGGCAGGACCCTTCGGCATATTTGTTGACGTCGGGTTGCAAGGTGATCTGCCGCAGCTCGTTCTGAGCTCTGCCGGATGGGCGCATGGAGAAGTTCCCAAATGTGGTGGAGGGGCGTGAACCGCGGCTGGAAGCTAGCGCAAGGCCGTCCGGCAGTCCAGGGCTGCCTAGGCCCGGCGCCGGCCCGGAATTCCTGGCTTCATTGACGCTCAGCGGGGCCGTTACTACATTGCGAGCGTGATGATACGGCCTTCTGCAGACATGGTGAAATCCTCCTCGATCGGCGAGCTCAATGAGCGCTCGCGGGAGATTTTGCGCCGGGTTGTCGAGGCTTTTGTGGAGACCGGGGCGCCGATCGGGTCGCGGACCCTTTCGCGAAGCCTGGGCATGTCCCTCTCTCCGGCGACCATCCGCAATGTGATGGCGGATTTGGAGGACCTGGGGCTGCTCTATGCGCCGCACACCTCGGCCGGGCGGATGCCCACCGAAATGGGGCTTCGGCTGTTTGTCGATGGCCTGCTGGAACACGGCAACCTGACCCAGGAAGAGCGTCAGCAGATCCAGGCTCAATGCGCCGGGCCTGGCCATAACCTGACGGAAGTGCTGGAAAAGGCGACCGGCCTGCTCTCCAGCCTTTCAAGCTGCGCCGGTCTGGTCGTGGCGCCGAAGGGGACTCAGCCGCTGAAACACATCGAGTTTGTCTCCCTGGGACCGGGGCGGGCACTGGTGGTGCTGGTGTCGACCTCCGGGGCCGTGGAAAACCGGATTATCGACGTGCCGATGGGCCTGCCGCCGTCGTCCTTGATCGAGGCGACGAACTATCTCTCCGCGCAGCTTGTCGGCCGGACTCTGGAACAGGCACAGGCGGAAATCTCCAAGGAACTGCGTGAGCAGAAAGCGGAACTGGACGGCCTGACCCAGCGGGTGGTGGAAGCCGGGCTGGCAAGCTGGTCGGACCTGGGGGCGGGCGGCGCCTTGATCGTGCGCGGGCAGGCGCAGCTTCTGGAAGACGTGCAAGCGCTTGAAGACTTGGAGCGGATCAGGCAACTCTTCGCTACGCTGGAGACGAAAGACGCCTTGATGCGCTTGTTGGATCTGACCGACAAGGCGGAAGGCGTTCAGATTTTCATCGGCTCGGAGAGCGATCTGTTCGGCTTGTCAGGCTGTTCGGTCGTGATCTCACCTTACAGCGATGCCGAGAAGCGCATTGTCGGGGCCATCGGCGTGATCGGCCCGACACGGATTGACTACGCGCGCATCATCCCAATGGTCGATTACACCGCCAAGGTGATCGGCCGCGTCGCGGGATAGCGGGCACAAGGAAAGAGGAGCAGCCGTCGGCATGACGGAAGATCAGGAAAAGAAAGCTAACGGTCCGGAGTCCTCGGCGCCGGAATCCGATCAGCCGGAGGCAGACCGTGCCACCATAGAACCGGAAGCCGCCGACGCGGTCACGGAAGATGCAGCCGAGGCTGCCGCAGAAACCGGCGAAGAAATCGCTCGCGACCCGGTCCCACTGTTGGCTGCGGAAGTCGCGAGCCTCAAGGATCAGTTGCTGCGCGCCATGGCCGAGACGGAGAATGTCCGGGCGCGGGCGCGCCGCGAGCGGGAGGACGGCATCAAGTATGCAGGGATTCCCATGATTCGGGACCTTTTGGGAGTTGCCGATAACTTGGAGCGTGCGCTGAGCGCTGTCAGTGAAGAGAGCATCGCCGGCAACGACCAGCTCAAGAGCCTTGTCGAAGGTGTCAGGATGACCGAGAGCGAACTTGTTTCGGTCTTCGAGCGCCACGATGTCGTGAAGATCGATCCGCTGGGCGCCAAGCTGGATCCGCATTACCACGAAGCCATGTTCGAAGTGCCCGACCCTTCGAAGGAAAGCGGCACCATCGTTCAGGTGATCCAGAAGGGCTATAAGCTGCATGACCGTCTGATCCGTCCGGCACGGGTCGGGATCGCGAAGGGGGGTGTGAGCAACGCGGCGGCGCCTGAGAGCGAAGAAGGTTCCGGTGACGGTGATGCGGCTCCGGGCAGCCGGGTCGACACCAAGGCGTAATTTTAATGTTGCGATTCCTGCCCGCTCTCGCTCACGGGAGTAACGCGGCGCAGAGTCAAATTGATGCGTCCGCCGCCGGGAATCAGACGGCTCGATCCCCACAGCAGCCGGTCGATGCCGTGATAGGCGCGGCGCGCTTCGCCGCCGAGGAGAACGACATCTCCGGACGCAAGGCGGAGAGACCGGGTGGAACCGCGCCGCGTGGTGCCGCCGACTCGGAAGACCGCCGTATCGCCCAGGGAGACTGAAAGTACCGGCGCCTCAAAGGTTTCTTCGTCACTGTCCCGGTGGAGCCCCAAACGCGCCTTCGGGTCGCGATAGAGGTTGACCAGGCAGCATTCCGGCGGCGCCGCGAAATCCGCAAGATCGTCCCACAGTTCGAGCAGGGCGCGCGGGATCGGCGGCCAGGGTGCACCGGTCTCCGGATGATTCGGACTGTAGCGGTAACCGTGGCGATCCGTCAGCCAGCCCAGCGGTCCGGCGTTGCTCATATCGATGGAAAGGGGCCGGCCGCTGCCGGGCATGGTCGGACGATAGGGTGAGGCTGCTTCCAACAGTTCAAAGACGGTTCCGGTCAGGTTTTTCTGGGCGGTGCTGTCCAGATGTCCTGGCAGGTAGCGGAAGCCGGGCAGCATCCTGTCTTCACCCTTCCTCATCCCGGTCCCGCTCTTTCCGCGCCTCGCGTCGGCCCAACAAACGAAAAAACAAATAGAGACCGCCGCAGATCACGACGATGCCGGTGCCGACCTGGCTGATCGCAGGATTCCCGAAGTAGGATTCCCCCGTCAGGGCCAGGATTGCGCCGGCAACGACACTGCCCACCAGCACCATAAGGATCGTCCGATAAATGCCGTCTTTCGGCAGCAGGTTGTCGCCCTGACCCATTGCCCAGTCTCTCCGCTTCGCCAATCCGGAATGAGCCTCATACCCCGACTCTGTGGCCAGTCTGTTCGCCTTAAGCGGGTCCGGCAAGGCGCCCTGGTCGGCAAAGGCGACCGAATCCGTCCAGAATTAGGAAAAATGGCAAAAAAGCTAGGGATTTGCGCCTTGCAGGGTCGCTATAGCTCCTTATATATCCGGCTGGTATAGAAATCATGACCTAACGGGGGCCAATGGCCGCGGCGCTTTTTTGACAAAGGCTGCGCAAAGGGCCTGCTGGAAAAAGTGAGGGAAACATGAGCAAAGTCATTGGTATCGACCTGGGTACCACGAATTCCTGCGTCGCTGTCATGGACGGCAAAGACGCGAAAGTCATCGAAAATGCGGAAGGCGCGCGGACGACACCGTCTATGGTCGCCTTCTCGGATTCCGGCGAGAAGCTGGTGGGGCAGCCCGCGAAGCGCCAGGCGGTGACCAATCCCGAGAATACGCTCTTCGCCATCAAGCGCCTGATCGGACGGCGCTACGACGATCCGATGACGGAGAAAGACAAGGGCCTGGTCCCCTACAATATCGTCAAGTCCGACAGTGGCGATGCCTGGGTTGAGGCCCACAGCGAGAAGTACAGTCCCAGCCAAGTTTCCGCTTTCATCCTGCAGAAGATGAAAGAGACCGCTGAGAAGTACCTCGGCGAAACGGTCACCCAGGCGGTTATCACCGTTCCCGCCTATTTCAACGATTCACAGCGTCAGGCCACCAAGGACGCCGGCAAGATCGCCGGCCTGGAAGTGCTGCGCATCATCAACGAGCCGACGGCCGCCGCGCTGGCCTACGGTCTCGAGAGAAAGGGCGCCGGCACCATCGCGGTCTATGACCTTGGCGGCGGCACGTTCGATATTTCGGTGCTCGAGATCGGCGATGGAGTCTTCGAAGTCAAGTCGACCAACGGCGACACCTTCCTGGGCGGCGAGGACTTCGACTCCCGGATCATGGATTACCTGGCGGACGAGTTTAAGAAGGAGCAGGGTATCGACCTGCGCCAGGACAAGCTCGCCCTGCAGCGCCTGAAAGAGGCCGCGGAAAAAGCCAAGATCGAGCTTTCGTCTCAGACGCAGACCGAAATCAACCTGCCGTTCATCACCGCCGACGCAAGCGGACCGAAGCATCTCAACATCAAGCTGACCCGCGCCAAGTTAGAAGCGCTGGTCGATGACCTGATCGGCCGCACAATGGCTCCGGTCAAGGCGGCGATCAAAGACGCCGGTGTCTCGCCGGGTGAGATCGACGAAGTGATCCTGGTCGGCGGTATGACCCGTATGCCCAAGATCATCGAAGAGGTGAAGAAGTTCTTCGGTAAGGACCCGCACCGCGGCGTCAACCCGGACGAAGTCGTAGCCATCGGTGCCGCGATTCAGGGCGGCGTGCTGAAGGGCGAAGTCAAGGACGTGCTGTTGCTGGACGTCACGCCGCTGTCGCTCGGCATCGAGACTCTGGGCGGCGTCATGACCAAGCTGATCGACCGCAACACGACCATCCCGACAAAGAAGAGCCAGGTTTTCTCCACCGCCGAAGACAATCAGACGGCGGTGACGATCCGGGTCTTCCAGGGCGAGCGCGAGATGGCCGCCGACAACAAGATCCTCGGTCAGTTCGACCTTGTCGGCATCCCCTCCGCACCGCGCGGCGTGCCGCAGATCGAAGTGACCTTCGATATTGATGCTAACGGTATCGTCAATGTCAGCGCCAAGGACAAGGCGACGGGCAAGGAACAGCAGATCCGCATCGAAGCCTCTGGCGGTCTCAGCGACGACGAGATAGACCGCATGGTCCAGGACGCAGAGGCCCATGCCGATGAAGACAAGAAGCGGCGCGAAATGGTCGAAGCCAAGAACCAGGCCGAGGCATTGGTTCACCAGACGGAAAAAACCTTGAGCGAGGCCGGCGACAAGGTGCCGGAGGCCGACAAGTCCGCGGCCGAGGACGCCATCAAGGAACTCAAGGAAGCCACCGAAGGCGACGACCTGGAGGTGATTCAGGCCAAGACCCAGGCGCTTGCCGAAGTGTCGATGAAAATCGGACAGGCCATGTACGAAGCGAGTCAGTCGGAGGAGCAAACCGAAGCCTCCGGTGATGATGCGGGGTCTTCCGCCGAGGGTGAAGAAAAGGTGGTTGATGCCGACTTCGAGGAGGTCGACGAAGACGGTAAGAGCAAAAGCGCCTAGCTGACGCGATAGCCGGGGCCGAGGGGCGATGCGGAAAGCCGAAAAAGCTACCGCGATGCCGACTGCGGCCCCGCTTTGCGTTCAGACGCAGACTTGACGACGACAGGCAAGCGAGCGGCAGACAAGCGGCATGTCCAAGACAGATTACTACGAAACGCTCGGTGTTGGTCGCGACGCGGATAAGGCGCAACTGAAGTCGGCCTATCGCAAGCTCGCGATGAAGTACCACCCCGACCGAAATGCCGGGGATGCGGAAGCGGAAAAGAAGTTCAAGGAAATCAGTGAAGCCTATGACGTCCTGAAGGACGAGCAGAAGCGCGCGGCCTATGACCGCTTCGGCCATGAGGCTTTCGAATCCGGTGGGCCGGGCCAAAGCGCCGGCGGCGGCTTCGGGTTCGGATCCGGCGGCTTCGCCGACATCTTCGACGAGATGTTCGGGGATTTCATGGGCGGTGGTCGCGGCCAGCGTGCCCAAGGCGGTGCGGACCTGCGTTACGATCTCAGCATCTCTCTGGAGGAAGCTTTCGCCGGAAAGACGGCGCAGGTGCGTGTCCCCTCCACGGTGAGCTGCGATGACTGCGAGGGCAGCGGCGCGGCTGCGGGCTCCTCGCCCACGACCTGTTCGACCTGTCAGGGCCGGGGGCGCGTGCGTGCGCAGCAGGGCTTCTTCACCATCGAGCGCACCTGCCCCTCCTGCCGGGGCGTGGGACAGACCATTGAAAATCCCTGCAAGTCCTGCGACGGCTCAGGACGGGTGCACCGGGAGAAGACCTTGCAGGTCAATATTCCGGCCGGGGTCGAGGACGGCACGCGGATCCGCCTGGCGGGCGAAGGCGACGCCGGGCTGCGCGGCGCGCCGCCGGGCGATCTCTATATCTTCCTGTCGGTGACCCCGCATCGCATCTTCAAGCGTGACGGCGCGGATATCTATTGCCGTGTGCCGATCCCCATGACCACGGCGACGCTCGGCGGATCGGTCGAGGTGCCCGTGATCGACGGCAGCCGCGCGAAAATCACGCTGCCCCAGGGCACGCAAACGGCGCAGCAGTTCCGGTTGCGCGGCAAGGGCATGCAGGTGATGCGCTCAAACTCTCGCGGCGACATGTATGTCGAGGTCAACGTCGAGACGCCGGTCAATCTGACGAGCCGTCAGAAGGAGCTGCTGCGCGAGTTCGAAGAAGAAGGCAAGGGCCGCAAGACCAATCCCCAGCACGAAGGTTTCTTCGACCGCGTGAAGGAGTTCTGGGAAGGCCTGACAGACTGAGATCCCAGCTAAGGTCCCGGGAACGCAGGTTCGAAACGGCTCGTGTAGCTATGGGTTGCGTTCGAGATACTGGCCCCGGGTCAGCTTGAAAAACGGCAGGTCCTGGCCGTAGTGGAACTCAAGCCCTTCCATTTTCAGACCGATTTTCATCAGAACTTTTTGGGACGCCCGGTTGTCCGGGTGGGTTACCGCGACGATCGGATCGATTTCCAGGACACGGAATCCATGGTCCAGAACTTCGCGCGCTGATTCCGTGGCGACCCCCTTGCCCCAGGCCGCGGTGACGTAGCGGTAGCCGATCTCGATGTATCCGGACTCTTCCAGGGGAATGAGACCGCACCAACCGAGAAACCCGGGCTCCTCCCTCCATTCCACGATCCAGTTCGCGACGGGCCGGGACCCGCTGGTGCGGACACGCTCGATGAGTTCTTGCCGCCGCTTCTCCGGATCCGGGGGCGTCCCCCAGATGTAGCGCACCACTTCGGTGTCCATGTCCATGGCGAGCATGTGCGGAACATCTTCGAGGCACCAGGGGCGGAGCCGCAGGCGGCGGGTCGTGAGAATCGTCATACGTGACTTCCGAGATTGGCTAGAGCGGGCAGGCGCGCGAGTCCGCGCGGGTTGGAAAGGACCAGCCTAGCTCTGCCGGGGCAGATAGTCCTCTGACCATTTTAGGACAAGATTGAAGCTGATCGAAATGCGCGGCTGGCGCGACAGGTTGGGATGCACGAAGTGCATGAGGAAGGACGGCCAGAGCAGGATGTCGCCGGGTTCCGGCCGCAGGGTGTGTTCCGCCTCGATCTGCGGATCGTCGCGAATGGCCGTCATGTTCGCCTGCCCGCGCGGATCGTAGAAAGTGATGGCGCCGGGGCGGACGTCGCTGCGCGTCTTCAGGTCGGCGCGGTCCCGCGGCACCTGCACGTAGTAGGTCCCGCTGAGATAGGAATGAGGGTGGTTGTGGGGGTCGTGATAGTCCCCCAGGCGGTTGACGTTGGCCCAACCCTGCAGGGTCCAGTCGACCTGATAGGTGAGCCCGCAGCGCTTGAGATAATCGATGACGGAGCGGTTTATGCAGCTGCGCAGCCACTCCACCGCGGGATTGTCGATGACGAGAAAGTTCTCCGCCAGATAGTCCGTCGTCATGTCGTCGCGCGCCGCGTCCTGTTCGAGGATGAGGCGGCGCAGTTCCTGGTTGGCCGCTTCGCTGCTGGGCAGGCGACGCTTCATGAAGAGAGTCGGCCAGAGCTGAAGAAAGCCTTCTGAATCCATGGCTTTGGTCATACGCGAATTCTAGGCGGCGCGCCGTGGAAAGGCGAGGGCCCCGCTGGAACGGGCTTGGCCAAGTGCGGGTCTCGACAAGCGCGAGAGCCTTCGTTAAGGCTGGGGCGAGGGGAGAAGCGCATGAGCGACACGAAGATTGGCGTCGTCGGCTGCGGCGGCCGCATGGGACGCATGCTGCTGAAGGTGATCGCGGGCCGCGAGGGCTGCACGGTGGCCGGCGGGACGGAACAGGCCGGAAGCGACCTGGTCGGACGCGATCTCGGCGCACTGCTGGAGGGCGCCGCCCTGGGCGTCACGGTGGTGGACGACCCGGCGGCGCTGTTCAATGCCGCGCACGTCGTCATCGACTTCACCGCGCCGGCCGCGACTCTGCTGCATGCGGGCATTGCCGCGGAGAGTGGCACGCCGCTCGTGATCGGGACCACCGGATTTGAAACGGCCCAGCAAGAGGCGATCCATGACGCCGCGAAGAACGTCGGGATCGTCCATGCCGCAAACATGAGCCTGGGCGTCAATCTGCTGCTGTCATTGGTCGAACAGGTGGCGGGGGCTCTGTCGCCCGATTACGACATCGAGATCGTCGAAATGCATCACCGCCACAAGGTCGATGCGCCCTCGGGCACGGCCCTGGCGTTGGGGCATGCGGCTGCGGCGGGGCGTGGGGTCGACCTGGAGGACGCGGCGCAACGCGTGCGGGACGGCATCACGGGCCCGCGGCGCCGGGGCGACATCGGTTTCGCGACCTTGAGGGGCGGCGACGTCGTCGGCGATCACAGCGTCGTCTTTGCGGCCGAGGGGGAGCGGATCGAGATGACCCACAAGGCGTCCTCCCGCGACGTCTTTGCCCAGGGCGCGGTGACGGCAGCACAGTGGGTGCAGGGAAAGGCGCCGGGATACTACACGATGAAGGACGTGCTCGGCCTCGCCTGAGGCCCTTGGCCAATACCGGTCAGACAGGACGCGGCAGGCAGCGGATTTCGCCCAAGGCGCGGCGCAAAGCCTGGGCCAGATCCAGGCGTTCTTCGGGCGCCAGAAAGCTGCCCACTGCCAGCGACCGGCCATGCGAAGTCAGCAGGAGCTGGCTGTGATGGTCCGGCGGATCGTCGATGACGACCTGCAGCCAATAAGGCTGGAAATGCCATGAGGTTTCGCGCCCCCGGTGGTCAATACGGCGCACAAGCAGATCGTCTCGGGTCAATTCCAGGATTTCGCGCAGGTCGCCGCGGCGGTAATTGATGCGAAACGCCAGATAGATCAGCAGTACGTCCAGGCCCAGAAATCCCACCACCGGCCAGGCCCCGGCCAAATAAAAGGCAATACCGGCCCCAAAGCTGATCACGCCGATCGTTGTCATCAACAGCAGGAATCCCTGCGGCGGCAGGCTGCGGTGGGGGACCAGCTCCGCGCCGAAAACCAGTTTCTTTTCGGGGTCGGAGGGTGCCGGGGTCTGTACGTTCATCCGATATTCCGTACGTTCGTTCCTTGTCTCTAGGCCCCGAAGATAGGATGGACGGGATAGGGAGGCAAATTCCTGTTCCCGGTCCGTCGCGGCGTTTTCCTTGCGCCGGGTTAGCCTCTAAACTCCGGCCTCATGAAAAAAGCAGACGTGATCACCTTTTTCGACCGGCTGGCGGAGCAACGGCCCGATCCGCGGGGCGAACTCGACTACATCAATCCCTACACCCTGCTGGTGGCGGTGGTCCTCTCCGCCCAAGCGACCGACGTCGGGGTCAACAGGGCGACGGAGAAGCTTTTCAAGGTGGCGAGCACGCCGGAAGCGATGCTCGATCTGGGTGAGAGTAAGCTCAAGAACTACATCAAGACGATCGGCCTCTACAACGCGAAGGCCAAGAACGTCATCAAGCTCTCCCAGATCCTCCTGGAAGAACACGGCGGCGAGGTGCCGCAGGACCGGGCGGCCCTCGAGAAGTTGCCGGGGGTGGGCCGAAAAACCGCGAACGTCGTCCTCAACATTGCCTTCGGCATGCCGACCATCGCCGTCGATACTCATCTCTTCCGGGTTGGCAACCGGACGGGACTGGCGCGCGGAAAGACGCCCCTCGCGGTCGAGCTGAAACTGGAAAAAACCGTTCCGAAGAACCGCAAGCTCCATGCGCACCATTGGCTGATCCTGCACGGCCGCTACGTCTGCAAGGCCCGCAAACCTGACTGTCCGAATTGCGTGGTACGTGACGTCTGCGCCTATAAGGCCAAGACGACGCTGGAGCCGGCGAAGCAGTAGGGCGGCGTCTTTCGCTTACGCGAAACCTCGCGCCGGTGCATCGCGCTGCGACCGTCGCCTGGCGGACCGCCGTGCCCGAACGCCATCAGAATTGATTCTGTTTGACGATGAACCGCTCTAGCCCAGCGAAGCGCGCATCCGCGCTTTCAGCAGGCGGTTCAGGCAGCCGCGCGGGTTGAGGAACTGTGCCTCCTTGTCGCGCGCCTCGACATAGGTGACGCGGAGCACCCCGACCGTGTCATAAAGAAAGACATCCAAAACGCAGCTTTCCGTTTCGTACTGCCAAATCTCCGCAGGCGCTTCGCGGCGAATTAGCGTCGGTTCGCCCAGAAGCCCGTCGAGTCGCAACTTGTCCAGGCCAAGGAGTTGATTGGGGTCGTCGTTGATGGGCGGCTCCGGCCAGAGTGCGCTTTCCTTGTTGACGATATCGCTGTCGTGATAGCCCGACCGGTCATAGGGGTTGCCGGGCGGGGCGGTTGACCGGCTCTCGGCCTGGGCCGCTGTGTCCGCCGCCGGTGCCGCGGCTTGTTGCGCACTATCTTGCGGTGCGGCACAGCCCGAAAGCAGCGCGACAGCAAACGAAGCCGCGGTCAGGCAGATCCAACCGGCGGGTTCACGCCCGTTCCCCTGCCGGGTCGGGCGATCAGAGGTCCTTTTGGAAAGGCTTGGCAAACGGTGGGTCTACTCCGAACGAGGCGGCTTCTGGGAGACGGAGATCCTCGCGACTCCCTCCGGCATCTCCTCCGGCGAGACGATCTCTGGCCCCGACTTGGGTTCATCCGAACCTAGCTCACCTTTCTCCAGATCCCCTTCAACGGCATCCAGGATTTCCTTCATGGAGCGGGGGAACTGCGGCTTGATTCGGATGCGGGCAAGATCAGGTCTTTCGGGCTCCTCCGTCAAGGCCTGTTCCGCCGCCATTTCCGCAGCGGTTTCTTCCTCCACCGGCTCGATCACGCCCTTAATTCTGGCGCCACGCGCGATTTCGACATCGCCGTAGTAGACGGCCCCCGACACCCTGGCCGTTTCGGTCAGCCTGAGAAGGTCGTGTACCACCAGGTCGCCCTCGAAACAGCCGCTGATCTCGCAGCGGTCCACGACGGCACTGCCTTTGAAGAAGCCGGACTCGGTGATTTCGAGAATCTGGCCATCCGCCAGGTTCGCTTCGACCCGCCCCTCGATGGTCAGGGCGTCGCAAGCCTTGATCTCGCCGGAAAGACAGATGTCACGTCCGACGACAAGGCGTCGGCATTCTTGTTCCCGTTGCGGGGAGGTTGCCGGTATCGATTGCGCTTGGTCGCTCCGTTGCCGATCGCTGTGCCTCGGCACCGTCACGTTTTGAGTGCTGGAGGTGTCGCTCTGCGCCAGACGAGGGTCTGAGATGCTTTGCGTCTGAATTGGCTGGGGCCTGGAGTCGCTCTCAGCTGGCCGCCGGTCGCCACCGCCTTCAGGTGCGGAGTTCTTGCTCTTCCGTTTCTTGAACATGGAACTTTCCTTCCCTGATCGGCGCCGCGTTTTTTCAGTACGGCCTGTCAACCGCAGCGGCATCTCTTATGCGTTACGCGGGGGCAACCCGGCTGTTGGTCCGAATTTTCTCGAAGACGTGCAGCAGAAATGCCGTTGCGACCAAGGGCATAACCAGATTCACGAACGGCAGCGTTAGGAAGAACGCTATAACAACCCCCGCCAGCAGCACACGACCCCGAAAAACCCGCCGCAAGCGCCGCGCGGCCCGAAGGTCCAGGCGCCGCACCGCCACGAGCTCGAAATACTCCCGCCCGAGAAGATATCCGTTGAGCAGATAGAAGACAAAAGGAATGAGCGGAGGGATGAAAACAAAGGCCAAATAAAGTGGCAAAGCCGCTAAATTTGCCACAAGGGTCAGCAAAGCGAAGGACAGACTTCCCCAGATCATCTCTCCGAAAGGCTGCGGCCTTGCCGAGGGAAGACCCGGGTAATATCGGTTCTCTACTGCCTCGGCGATCTCTTCCAGGAAGATAGACATGATGAGCACCATGACCGCCGGGAAGATGAAGCTGCTGGCCACGATCACCGAGGTGAAGGCGACGGCCCCGAAAAGCCAGTCCAGCGTGGTCCTCAGCCAGTCCCAAACCTGGGCCTCCGCCAGCCAGGCGCGCAGCAGTTCCCCCAGCCAGTCCATGAGGAACCAGCAGCCGAGCCAGAGCAGCAGAAAGGTCGCCAAGGCTGCAAAGAAAGCGCGGAAGAACACGCGCCGGAAGGCCGGATCGGCGGTCTGGGCGAAAGCACGGGAAAGGGAAGTGAACATCGAGCCTATGTAGCGACCCGGTTAAGGGGGAACAAGAGCGGCCCGGCGATCCCCTCCGCCGCCGCCGTTCAAAAGCCCTTAACATCTGCGCTTTAGCTTGTCTCGCTTGGCGGGGCTCGCTAGAAACCGGCAGCCTGCGGCGCGGCGCAAAGCAAGGAAAGTCATGACACAGCAAGATCTACAGGTGGCCGGCATCGGCAATGCCATCGTCGATGTCCTGTCCCATGCCGAGGAAGACCTGCTGCAGCAGCAGGATCTCGCGAAAGGCACCATGACGCTGATCGACGAGGCCCGCGCCGAGCGGATCTATGCCGCCATGGGCCCGGCGGTCGAGATGTCCGGCGGTTCGGCGGCCAACACCATGGTCGGCGTGGCCTCTTTGGGCGGGCGTTCGGGCTTTATCGGCAAGGTGCGACAGGACCAGATCGGCGCCATTTTCGCGCACGACATCCGCGCAGCAGGTGTTGCCTTCACCAACGAACCGGCGCCGGACGGCCCGGCCTCAGGCAGGTGCATGATCCTGGTGACCCCCGACGCTCAGCGGACCATGGCCACTTTCCTCGGCGCCGCCGTCGGCCTGGGCCCGGAGGACCTCGACCGGCAGATGATTGAAGCCGCCCAGGTCACCTACATGGAGGGATACCTCTGGGACATGCCGCCGGCCAAGGAGGCCTTCCTGGAAGCGGCACGCATCGCCCACGCAGCGGGCCGCAAAGTGTCGCTCACCCTGTCCGACCCCTTCTGCGTCGAGCGGCACCGCGAGAGCTTTCTGGACCTCATCAGCGGGCATATCGACATCCTCTTTGCCAACGAGGCTGAGATCATGTCGCTCTATCAGACCGATAGCTTCGACGCCGCACTGCAACAGGTGCGCGATCACTGCGAGGTCGCGGCGCTGACCCGCAGCGAGAAAGGCGCGGTTGTATTGGGGCGCGAGGAGGTCCATGTAGTCGATGCGGCACCGGTCGCGAAGGTGGCCGATACGACGGGTGCGGGCGATCTTTACGCCGCCGGTTTCCTCTACGGCTATACGGCAGGGTACGGCCTCTACGACTGCGGTCGGATCGGGGCCATTGCCGCCGCTGAAATCATCTCCCATTTCGGGGCACGGCCGGAAGCGCCGCTGAAGGATTTGGTTGCCGCCCGGCTTTAGGGCCGCCACCCGCTCACAGGATCATTTGACGTGTCAGAAACACCGACTCATCCGGCGCTGCGCAACATCGCCATCATCGCCCACGTCGATCACGGCAAGACGACGCTGGTGGACGAGCTGTTGAAGCAGTCCGGGTTCTACCGCAGCAATCAGCAGGTCACCGAGCGCGCCCTGGACAGCAACGACCTGGAGCGGGAACGCGGCATCACGATCCTTGCCAAATGCACCTCCGTCGAATGGGAAGGAACGCGGATCAACATCGTCGATACCCCGGGCCACGCGGACTTCGGCGGCGAGGTCGAACGCATTCTCTCCATGGTCGACGGGGTGCTGCTGCTGGTCGATGCCTCGGAAGGGCCGATGCCGCAGACCAAATTCGTGACCGCCAAGGCGCTGGCGCGGGGCCTGCGGCCCATCGTCGTGATCAACAAGGCGGACAAGCCCGACGCCCGGCCCTTCTGGGTTCAGGACGCGGTCTTCGACCTCTTCGTCGCGCTCGACGCCGACGAGGCACAACTCGACTTCCCGACGGTCTTCGCCTCCGCCAAGGAAGGCTGGGCGGTAACGGACCTGGAAGCGCCGCGCGAGAGCATGGGGACCCTGTTCGACATGATCGTCAGGCAGTTCCAGGAGCCGGAAGGCGACGATTCCCAACTCTTTGCCATGCTGGCCACGACCTTAGAGGCGGACCCCTATCTGGGCCGGGTGCTGACCGGGCGCATCAAGTCCGGGGTCGCCCGCATGAACATGCCGGTCAAGGCGCTGACCCCAAATGGGGAAGCGGAAAGCGGCGCGCGCCTGACCAAGCTTCTGGCGTTTCGCGGTCTGAAACGCGTGCCCGTCGAGGAAGCGCGGGCCGGAGACATCGTTGCCGTGGCCGGGCTGACCCAGGCGACGGTCGCGGACACGGTCTGCGCGCCGGAAGTCAAGGAACGGCTGCCCGCCCAACCGATCGACCCGCCGACCCTCGCGATGACCTTCTCGGTCAACGATTCCCCCCTGGCCGGGCGCGAAGGCAGCAAGGTGACCTCGCGCATGATCCGCGACCGGCTGATGCGGGAGGCGGAAGGCAATGTCGCGATCCGCATACGGGAAACCGACGAGAAAGACGCTTTCGAGGTGGCGGGGCGCGGCGAGCTGCAGCTCGGCGTGCTGATCGAGACCATCCGGCGCGAGGGTTTCGAGCTTTCGATCAGCCGCCCCCGGGTTCTGTTCCGCGACGATCCGAATGGTGCCGGACGCCTGGAGCCCATTGAGGAAGTCCAGGTGGATGTCGACGAAGCCTATTCCGGCGTCGTTGTCGAAAAGATGGGCGAGCGGAAGGGCGAGCTGATCGACATGCGCCCGTCCGGCGGCGGCAAGACGCGATTGGTGTTCCATGCGCCGTCGCGGGGGCTCATCGGCTATCACGGCGAATTCCTGACGGACACGCGCGGCACCGGTGTGATGAATCGGCTGTTTCACGACTATGCGCCCTATCGCGGGCCAATCCAGGGACGGCGCAACGGGGTCCTGATCTCCAACGGCACCGGCAGCGCGGTGGCTTATGCGCTCTGGAACCTGGAAGAGCGGGGCATCATCTTTATTGAGCCGGGCAAACAGGTTTATGAGGGCATGATCATCGGCGAGCACAGCCGGGGCAACGATCTGGAAGTGAACCCGATGAAGGCCAAGCAGCTCACCAACATCCGAGCCGCCGGCAAAGACGAGTCGGTGCGATTGACACCGCCCCGCCGCTTCTCCCTGGAGCAGGCGCTGGCCTACATCGATGACGACGAGCTCGTCGAGGTGACGCCGGAATCGATCCGGCTGCGTAAGCGGCTGCTCGATCCCCACGCCCGCAAGCGTCACAGCAGATTGCAGGAAGCGGGCTAACGCGCTCGTGATAGAATGACGGCCCCGAAACGGCGATGGAGGGGTTGGGAATGGCGGACCATCTCGACGCCCGGATGGAAGTCCACCAGGGCGACATCACACAGTTGGACGTGGATGCGATCGTCAACGCGGCGAACGCGGATCTGCGCCCCGGCGGGGGCGTGTGCGGCGCCATCCACCGTGCCGCCGGCCCGGATCTCGCTCACGCCTGCGCGAAGATCGGCGGCTGCCCGACAGGCACGGCCTGCGCCACCGAGGGTTTCAAGCTGAAGGCCAGGCACATCATTCACACCGCCGGGCCGGTCTGGCATGGCGGCGGCCACGATGAAGCAGGCTTGTTGGCCTCCTGCTACCGCATGTCCTTGAAGCTGGCGCGGGATCTCGGCGCCAGGTCCGTTGCCTTTCCGGCAATCTCGACCGGCGTCTACGGCTTTCCTTTGAAGGCGGCAACGAAGATTGCCGTGCGCAGCGTCAACGACATCTTGGCGGAAGACGAGACCCTGGAGCGGGTCGTCTTCTGCGTGTTCGGGCAAGAGGCGGAGGGTGCCTACCGGGCCGAGCTGGACCTGTAGGCTTCCGCCCCCGCGATCGGGTGATCCAGGGCGTAGCCCGCCGAGCGTACCGTGCGGATGAGGTCGATCTCGCCTTCGGCGTTGAGGGCTTTCCGCAGACGCCTGATATGAACGTCGACGGTGCGGTCCTCTACATAAACGTCGCGTCCCCAGACAGAATCGAGAAGCTGTTCGCGGCTGAACACGCGGCCCGGGTGCTGCAGCAAGTGCTTCAGAAGACGGAACTCCGTCGGCCCCAAGTGGACGCTGCGGTCGCCGCGGCGCACCCGGTGGGCCCCCAGATCCATGATGAGGTCTTCGAAGAACAGCTTGTCCTCGTTCATCGTCGTGTGGCTGCGGCGCAGCACGGCCCGCATGCGGGCGATCAGTTCGGCCGGAGAAAAGGGCTTGGTTACATAGTCGTCGGCGCCTGTATCCAATCCGCGCAACCGGTCCGTTTCTTCGCCGCGCGCGGAAAGAATGATGATCGGCACCCCTCGGGCATCCGGATCGCGGCGGATACGCCGGCAGACCTCGATGCCGGACATCAGCGGCAACATCCAATCCAGCAGGATCAGGTCCGGCTTTTCTTCCTGTGCGGCAACCAGCGCTTCTTCACCGTTCCTGGCGGTGTTCACGCGGAAGCCTTCTGCTTCCAGATTGTACTCTAGCATCGTGATGAGGGCTTCTTCGTCCTCTACGATCAGAACCAAAGGCTTCATGCCGGGGTCTCCTCGCCTCCTTCTGCCGGAACGTCGACAACCTGAAAGCTTGAGGTGTCGCCCTTGGGGCGGCCCCCCACCATCCGCTCTCCCGTCGCCAGATAATAGATATTCTCGGCGATGTTGGTGGCGTGATCGCCCATCCGTTCGATGTTCTTGGCGATGAACAACAGATGGGTGCAGGGTGTGATGTTGCGCGGATCTTCCATCATGTAGGTCAAGAGTTCACGAAACAGCGCGGTGTACATCTGGTCTACTTCCGCATCCCGGTGCCATATGTCGACGGCGCGGTCCGCATCGTGTTTCCCGTAGGCATCCAGTGTATCCTTGATGATGCCTTGGACCAGTTGCGCCAGGCGCGGTATGGAGGTCAAGGTGTCGGGCGGCGGTACCTTGTTCAAGGCGATGGTCCGCTTGGCGATGTTCTTCGCAAGATCGCCGATGCGCTCCAGATCGCTGGCGGTTTTGAGAGCGACCACGACTTCGCGCAGGTCGTTCGCCATCGGCTGACGCAGGGCGATCACGCGGACGGTGGTTTCGTCCATCTCCTGCTCCAGGTCATCGATGCTCTTGTCGAACTCGACGACGCGCGCAGCCTTGTCGCTGTCCCGGCTGATCAGTGCTTCGATCGACTTGGCGAGCTGGGATTCCGCCATACCGCCCATCCGCATGATATCCTGGTTGATCCGGGCGAGTTCGTCGTCGAACGACTTAACGATGTGGTCTGAGCCTTGGGCCATGTCTTTGTTGTCCCTCTGGTCGGATCAGCCGAAACGGCCGGTGATGTAACCCTGAGTCCGTGAGTCCTTAGGGTTGGTAAAGATCTGTTCGGTGACGTCCCACTCGACAAGCTCACCCAAATGAAAGAACGCCGTACGCTGAGACACGCGGGCGGCCTGTTGCATGGAGTGGGTGACAATCACGATGGTGAAGTTGGCGCGCAGCTCGTCGATCAGTTCTTCGATCTTTGCGGTCGCAATGGGGTCGAGCGCGGAACAGGGTTCGTCCATCAGGACCACTTCCGGGTTCACCGCAATGGCCCGCGCGATGCAGAGGCGCTGTTGCTGACCACCGGAAAGGCCGGTTCCGGGCTGCGCCAGGCGATCCTTCACTTCGTTCCACAATCCGGCACGTTCCAGGGAACGTTCGACGATTTCGTCGAGCTCGGCCTTGTTCTCCGCGATGCCGTGCAGCCGCGGTCCATAGGCGATGTTGTCGTAGATCGATTTCGGAAAGGGATTGGGCTTCTGAAACACCATGCCCACGCGGGCGCGCAACTGGACGACATCGATCGCCGTACTGTTGACGTCGGAACCGTCCAGCAGGATTTCGCCGGTCACACGGCAACCGTCGATGACATCGTTCATGCGGTTGAGGCAACGCAGGAAAGTCGACTTGCCGCAGCCGCTGGGGCCGATGAAGGACACGACCTCGTTGCGATAGATATCCAGATCCACATGCTGGATCGCATGGTTGTCGCCGTAGAAGACGTTGACGTCTTTCGAGACGATCGACACGTCCCCTGCTACCGCCATTTCGGCTTGTTCTACCGCCGCCATACCTCAGAGTTCCCTTACCAACGTCGTTCAAATCGTTTGCGCAGCATGACCGCCAGGGCATTCATCGTGATCAGGAAGCCCAGCAGCATCATGATCGCCGCACTCGTGCGGGCGACGAAGGCGCGTTCCGGAGAGTCGGCCCAGATGTAGATCTGCACCGGCAGGACCGTCGACGGATCGGTGAAGCCCTGCGGCACATCCGCGATAAAGGCCACCATGCCGATCATGATCAGAGGCGCGGTCTCACCCAGTGCCTGCGCCATGCCGATGATCGTGCCGGTTAGGATTCCGGGCATGGCGAGTGGCAGAACGTGGTGCATGACAACTTGATGCCGCGATGCGCCAACGCCGAGTGCGGCTTCGCGAATCGATGGCGGGACGGCCTTCAAGGCAGCGCGCGCCGCAATGATGATTGTCGGCAAAGTCATGAGCGACAGCACCAGGCCGCCAACCAGAGGTGCCGAGCGCGGCATGCCGAAGAAGTTGAGAAAGACCGCCAGCCCCAATAGACCAAACACGATGGAGGGCACGGCTGCTAAATTGTTGATGTTGACCTCGATCAGATCGGTCCAGCGATTCTTGGGCGCGAACTCTTCGAGATAGATGGCGGCAAGTACGCCGACGGGAAAGCTGACCAGAAGCGTCACGATCAGGGTCAAGGCGGAGCCAACCACGGCCCCGAGAATGCCGGCCTGTTCCGGCTCCCGGCTATCGGCCCTGGAAAAGAACGTCGTGTTAAACCGGCGCTCGACGGCGTCATCCGCCTCCAGCTGATCGTACCACCCGATCTGTACGTTCTTTACGCGGCGCTGGTCTTCCGGCAGGTCGCGATCGACGAAACCCTTGGCCAGTCCATCGATCTCGTCATCTGCCTTAACCCAGATACGCTGGGTGGTGCCGATCAATCCCGGATCGGCGGTGACCAAATTGCCGATGGTTTGTCCCGCGTCGCCGCTGACCAGGCGATAGAGCTGCCGCTTTTCCTTTCGGTCTGTGACTTCGGGGAAACGCTCCCGCAGGGATGCTTTGACCAGAGCCATGTAGTCCGCGCGCCTGAGGGTTTCGAAGTCTCTCGTGCCTTGGGGATCTATCGTCTCGCCATCCAGATTGATGTCGAGGGCGACAAAGGTCTCCTGAAAAGCGGGGTAGCCCTTGGAGACGATCGTCGTCAGCAGAATGCCCAGGATCACCACACCTGACATGAGGGCCAAGAAGCCATAACGCTGGAATCGGCGCTCCGCCGCGTAGCGGCGCTTGAGTCGCGCGGTCGAGAGATCCGGGCGTTTTATCCGGGACGCCTGAGCAACCATCTCAGTCATATTTTTCCCTGTATTTCCGAACGACGTGGAGCGCCACGATATTGAGGGCAAGGGTGACAAGGAAGAGCACGAGCCCCAGGGCGAAGGCCGCGAGAGTCTTCGCGCTGTCGAACTCCTGGTCCCCGACAAGCAGGGTCACGATCTGCACCGTCACTGTCGTCACGGCCTGCAAAGGGTTGGCCGTCAGGTTCGCGGCCAGTCCGGCGGCCATCACGACGATCATCGTCTCGCCGATGGCGCGGCTGACGGCGAGCAGGATCGCACCGACCACGCCTGGAAGCGCCGCCGGCAAGATGACCTGACGAATGGTCTCGGCTTTCGTTGCGCCCAGCGCAAAGGAGCCGTCGCGCAGACTCTGAGGCACGGCGTTGATAACGTCGTCCGAGAGGGAAGAGACGAAGGGAATGATCATGATTCCCATCACCACGCCCGCGGCCAGTGCTGATTCGGAGGAAACGGTCAATCCGATGCCTTCCCCCCAACCCCGGAAAGTGGGTGCCACCGTCAGGGCGGCAAAGAAGCCATAGACCACGGTGGGAACGCCCGCGAGAATTTCGAGAACAGGCTTGGCGGACGCGCGCAATCGCGGCGAGGCATACTCCGACATATAGATCGCGGAATAGAGGCCGATCGGTACCGCAACGCACATCGCAATAAAGGTGATCAAGAGGGTACCGGCGAATAGCGGGATCGCACCGAACGAGCCCGACCCGCCGACCTGATCTTCACGCAAGGCGGTCTGGGGGCTCCAATGCAGGCCGAACAGGAAGTCCAGGGGCGAGACCTGTGCGAAGAACCGAAGGGATTCGAAAAGCAGCGACAGCACTATGCCAACGGTCGTCAGAATGGCGATCGTCGAGGCCAGGATCATGACGATGGTAATCACGCGCTCGACTTGATTGCGGGCGCGCAGTTCCGGGCTGATGAGGCGGCGGCCGTAGTAGAGGCCGGCAATGGCAACAACGAGGGCCAACACCATCATGGCCGCGCTGCTGATGCCGCGGGTCGAATTATACCGCTCCGCTGCTTGGCGCACGGATTCATCGGCGTTCGCGGAGTCTACGACGCCGTAGGCCACATTATTGATCTCGTTGATGATCAAAGAGAGTTCGTTCGCAGGAAGTTGCTGCAGTCGTTCCGGCAAGCTTGAGATGGCTGCCTGCTGCGCGACGTAGGGTTCGACGAGCGACCAGACCGTAACCAGTACGAGGCAAGGCAGGGCACACCATAGTGCAACGAAGGTCCCGTAGTGACCGACGCGCGAATGCAGATGGCGCGTATGCCCTCCGCTTACTGCGACGGCCCGGCTGCGCCCCAGAAAGAAGCTGAAGCTGATCAGGCAAAGAAAGGCGATGCCGATGATGAGGTTGGTCATGACGGAGACGGCCGAAAAAGAAACCAAAGAAGCAGTTCAGAAAAATTTTGCAGCACGGTCTTTCGCATCGGCAAAAGGACCGGCGGTCGCCGAAGCGGCCGCCGGTCTTGGACTCCGATTACATCGTGAGCGATGCCAAGCTTTGCGCGGCCTCGCCTACGCTCTTGCGGTCCGCTTCCGGCAAGGGGATCAAGCCCTTGTCGACAAGGTACCCTTCCATGCCCCAGGCTTTGTCGCTGGTGAACTCGGCGACGAATTCCTGGACACCGGGGATGACGCCCACGTGCTGCTGCTTCACATAGAAATAGAGGCCACGGGAAACACCGTACTCACCGGAAGCGATCAGGTCGAAGTCCGGCTCCACGCCGTCGACCGTCGCGCCCTGGATCTTGTCTCCGTTCTGATCGAGGAAGCTAAAGCCAAAGATACCCAAGGCGGCCGGATTGGCCTCCAGTTTCTGAACGATCAGGTTGTCGTTCTCACCGGCTTCGATGAAGGCACCGTCTTCGCGGAGCGTGTGGGCAATCGCCTTGAAGGCCTTCTTGTCTTCCTTGCGGAGCGCCGCGAGGCTTTCGAAGGCTTTTGCACCGCCTTCCATGGCGAGCTCCACGAAGGCATCGCGCGTGCCACTGGTCGGCGGCGGTCCGAGCACTTCGATCGCGGAATTCGGCAGCGAAGGATCAATGTCGCTCCAGTTCTTGTAGGGGTTCGCCACCATTTTGCCGTCCATCGGCACTTCCTTGGCCAGCGCCATGAAGATCTGCTTCTTGGTCAACGCCATGGGAGCAGCGGCCTTGGAATTGGCCAGCACGATACCGTCGAAGCCGATTTTCACTTCCGTGATTCCGATGCCGTTTTCGGTGCACTTCTTGAACTCGGATTCCTTGATCCGGCGCGACGCGTTGGTGATGTCCGGGTGTTCGACACCAATGCCGGAGCAGAACAGCTTCATGCCGCCGCCGGAACCGGTGCTTTCAACGACCGGGGTCTTGAAATCCGTGGTCTTGCCGAAGTTCTCGGCGACCGCGGTCGAGAAGGGGAATACGGTGGATGAGCCGACGATGCGGATCTGATCTCGGGCCTCCGCACCTGTGGCCGCCGTCAGCAACACGGCGCCGACAGCTGCAGCCGTAAGGGTTTTGTTAAGCAAGGTAACTCCTCCTGCGAGAGAAATTTCAATGTTTTCCGTGCCTTAACAAAAAGCACAGGACCGGCAAGAGGCCGGCACCGCCTAAGCTAAGGAGAGCCCACTGCCGAAATACTACGTTTTCGTGACACTTTCATTACAGCAGCGAAAGTGGTTCGTAGCTTTAGGATTCAGGCCGCGTCGATGGTATCGGCCGCGCCGGTCGCCGTGTCGGAGGCCGGTTCCGCCGGGTGGCGAACTTCCGCGGCAGGAAGGTAGACGGAGAAGGCGGAGCCGACGCTCACCTCGCTCTCGATCTCCAGAACACCGCGGTGGCGATTGACGATGTGCTTCACGATCGCAAGGCCCAGTCCTGTGCCGCCCAGCTGCCGGGAGCGGTTCTTGTCCACGCGATAGAAGCGTTCCGTCAGGCGCGGGAGGTCTTCCCGTGGGATCCCTTCCCCCTGATCCTTTACCGAAACCTTCAGGCCGGGACGGCCAAGCCGGCGTGCGCCTGCCGTTCCTTCGCCGACAGCCCGCCCGGAAATCACCACCTCGGTGCCCTTGTCGCCGTACTTGATCGCATTGGAGACCAGGTTCTGAAAGACCTGGATCAGCTCGTCCGGATTGCCGGCGACCTGGGGCAGGTCGTCCGCTTCCACAACGATCCGCATCTCGCGGTCCTTGGCCTGCGGCCCCAGTCCATCGGCGACGGAGGCCAGGATCTGGTTCATGTCGGCACTGCCTGTCGGCAGGGTGTGTTCGAGCAGTTCGATCTTCGAGAGCGACAGCAGGTCTTCGATCAGACGGGACATGCGGCTGGCCTGTTCGGCCATTACGGTCAGAAAGCGCTCCTGGGCTTTCGTGTCTTCCTTTGCTGGCCCCTGAAGCGTCTCGATGAAGCCTTTCAGGCTCGCCAATGGCGTGCGCAGCTCGTGACTGGCGTTGGCGATGAAATCGCTGCGCATGCGGTCCGCCTGCATCTCCGACGTCATGTCGTGCAGGGTCACAAGCGCTGCCGTGCCGTCCGGTGTGGGAAGGTGCAGACCTACCACATAGGCCTTGAAGAACCGGTCGACATTTCCGGGGACCCGATAGTCGACCAACTCGGTGCCGCCGTCTTCCAGAACCCCGGTCAGGGCCTCGTCGACGTCCGGGGCCCGGACAATCGTCGCAAAGGGACGGTACTGTATGGCCTCCCCGAAGAGGGCCTTGGCGGCCGGGTTGGCCCCGACGATCGCGCGGCGCCGGTCAATGAGCAGCAGAGGGTCCGGCAGGCTGGCGAGAATGGCCTCCCGCCCCGCGCCGAGGGCGGCGAGCTCCTGTTGCAGGCGGGCTTGCGTGCGGGCAAACTCCGCCGCGTGCCGTGCGTGTTCCTGGGAAGCCCTAACGAGATGGAATGCCAGCGCCACGGCGAGAAACTCAGTGCCCAGGGTGGCTGCTACCGCCGTCGGCAGTGATAACTCCCCGGCCGCCGCCAAGCCGAAGAAGATCAGCGGCGGGATCAGGAGGATCACGAGGACCAAGCCCCGATTGGGGATCTGTTTCATTGGGCCGTTCAGGCTTTGCCGTAAGGACAGGGCCTTGTACCACATCGAATGCGACAATTGTTATGTGGCCGCTTTTCGCCTTTTAGGCCGCTTTTCCGGCCCGCCTCTCCGGAACTTATGTCTCCACCTCTATCGCTTCGTGCGCTGCCAGAGCCGCCGCTGTAACCAGATCGTTGACGGTGGAGCCAAGCTGTACGATCTGGGCCGGTTTCGAAAGCCCGATCAGGATGGGACCGATGACTCCGGTTCCCTCCAGCTGCTGTGTCAGCTTGGCCGCGATGTTGGCGCTGTGGAGCCCCGGCATGATGAGGACGTTGGCCGGTCCCGACAGGCGGCAGAAGGGATAGAGCTCTTTCAGGAGGCCATGGTTCAGGGCGACGCTGGCCTGCATTTCCCCGTCGTACTCGAACGACGGCTTGCGGCGGTCCAGCTCCGCCACCGCGTCGCGGATTCTCTGCGCCTTCTCCCGCATCGGGTTGCCGAAGCTCGAAAAGGACAGCAGAGCAACGCGCGGTTCATGACCTAGAGAGCGGGCAAAACCCGCCGTCTGCATGGTGATATCGGCAAGCTCTTGCGGCCCCGGCATCTCGTGCACCGTCGTGTCGGCCAGAAAGATCGAGCCGCGCCGCGTCACCAGAACCGAGACACCGAAGGCGCGCTTGTTTTCCTTGGCATCGATCGCGAGCCGGATGTCGTCATAAGCCACGCCGAAGGTGCGGGTCAGGCCGGTGACGACGGCGTCGGCATGGCCCCTGGCGACCATCGAGGCGGCGAAGACGTTGCGGTTCTGATTCACCTGGCGCTGGCAGTCGCGATAGAGCCAGCCCTTGCGCCGCAGCCGCTCGTAGAGGTCCTGGGTATAGACGGGATTCTGATCGGACAGGCGGGCGTTGTGTATTTCCAGCGATTCCTCCGCCAGGCCCAGGTCGTTCATCTTCCCGCGGACGACCTCTTCCCGGCCGACCAGGACCGGGGTCCCGTAGCCGGCCTGTTGGAACGCCAGGGCGGCGCGGATGGTGCGCTCCTCTTCTCCCTCGGCGAAGACCACGCGTTTGGGACTGGCCCGCACTTCGTCGAACATGCTCTGCATTGCCCCCGCAGTCGGGTCGAGGCGGCTGCGCAGCTGTTTTTCATAGGCTTCCAGCGATTCCAGGGGCTTGGCCGCCACGCCGCTGTCCATCGCCGCCTTGGCGACGGCCTTGGGGACGGCGACGATCAGGCGCGGGTCGAAGGGGGCGGGGATGATATAGTCTTTTCCGTAGCGCAGGCCGCGCCCGGCGTAGGCATCCGACACCTCATCCGGCACGTCCATTTGCGCCAGCTCCGCCAGGGCTTTCGCCGCGGCGACCTTCATCTCCATGTTGATGGACGACGCGCGGACGTCGAGCGCGCCCCTGAAGATATAGGGAAAGCCCAGAACATTGTTCACCTGGTTGGGATAGTCGGAGCGCCCGGTGGCGACGATGGCGTCCTGGCGGATTTCATCGATCTCTTCCGGCGTGATCTCCGGGTCCGGATTGGCCATGGCGAAGATGATCGGTTGCGGCGCCAGAGAGGCGACCATGTCCTTCGTGAAGGCGCCCTTGGCCGAGAGGCCGAAGACGACATCGGCGCCGTCCAACGCTTCGGCCAGGGTGCGGCGGTCGGTATCGACGGCATGGGCCGATTTCCATTGGTTCATGCCTTCCGGGCGGCCCTTGTAGATCACACCGCGGGTGTCGCAGAGCAAGATGCTTTCGTGGGATGCCCCCATGGCCTTGACGAGTTCGGCGCAGGCGATCCCGGCGGAGCCCGCCCCGTTAATCACCATGCGCATCGACTTCAGGTCGCGGCCGGTCAACTCCAGCGCGTTTACCAGTCCGGCGGCGGCGATGATCGCGGTGCCGTGCTGGTCGTCGTGAAAGACGGGAATATCGAGCAGCTCTTTCAGGCGCTGCTCGATGATGAAGCATTCCGGGGCCTTGATGTCTTCCAGGTTGATCCCGCCCCAGGACTTGCCGAGGAAGCGGACGCAGTTGACGAACTCGTCCACGTCTTCGGTGTCGACCTCCAGATCGATGCCGTCCACGTCGGCGAAGCGCTTGAAGAGGACCGACTTGCCCTCCATCACAGGCTTCGACGCCAGGGCCCCCAGGTTGCCGAGGCCGAGGACGGCGGTGCCGTTGGAGATGATGGCGACCATGTTGCCCTTGGTCGTGTAGTCATAGGCCGACGCCGGGTCCTTCTGGATCGTCAGGCATGGCACCGCGACACCGGGCGAATAGGCCAGGGTCAAGTCGCGTTGGGTGGTGAGCGGCTTGGTGGCGTGGACTTCCAGCTTCCCGGGCCGGCCGGTGGCATGGAATTCCAGCGCTTCCTTGGCGGTAAAGTGTTGTTGGGTCATGCGTCATCCTCTCCGGGTCCGACCGGCGCACCGAAAACAGTCAATTGGCGGAGGGTTAATCTTAGAGAGCGCTGTTGAGCAGGTCAAAAACGCAGAAACCGGCGCTTGCCGGCAGGCAGAAGCGCGGCTTCAGCGATGATGCAGATGGACGTCCTCGGCCCCGTTCGACTCCAGCGTGCGGCGGGCGACACTTTCGTGGTCGTCGTCGGTGATCCGCACCCAAAGCAGAACGGCTCCGGATTGCAAGGCGCGCGCGAAGGATTCCGTGTGCGGCGTGGCCTTGACGTCTTCCAGGACTTCCTGGAGCGCCAGTCCGGTCAAGCCTGCCGCGATCCCCGCGGCGATGGCGGCGCCCATCGGACCGGTGGCGATGGCGATCAGTCCCGCGGACGTGATCGGCCCGATATATTTGATTTCTCCGACCAGGCCCGTCAGCGTCTGGCGCCAGACGTTTCCCGTCGTGTCGCTGGCGCTGATGGACTCGTGGGTGTCCAGCACGGAGAGGTCGCTGTCGGCGAAGCCCTCGGCCTTCAACGCCTTGACGGCGGCGGTAAAGCTCTCCCGGTCGGCGAAGCGGCCGACCACTTCCTTCACCTGCGCTGAGGATCCCTGAGACTCGGTCAAGCTTCAAACTCTCCAGGTTACAAACACTGCATCGTCCGGGATTCTTGCCGCCCCTTGCCTGCCTGGGCTGGCACTGGGATAAATCCCGACACAGGATAATCAGATAAACCATAGCGGCGTTTGCGACAATGCGGCGTGTCGCCGCCCGATGGCATTGGGGAGCTTACCAAGTACAGTGGTACCCGACACTTCGTCCCCCTTGAAGCAACGGCCTGCCCGCGCCTCCGTGAAGGACACGGTCACGCCGATGATGGCGCAGTATCTGGCCATCAAGGAAGAGCATGCGGAAGGTCTGCTGTTCTACCGTATGGGGGATTTCTACGAGCTGTTCTTTGAGGATGCGCGCAAGGCCGCTGCCGCTCTCGATATCGCCCTCACCAAGCGCGGCCAGCACCTGGGCGAGGAAATCCCGATGTGCGGCGTGCCGGTGCATGCGGCGGAAGCCTATCTTTCGCGGCTGATCCGCAAGGGTTTCAAGGTCGCCATCTGCGAACAGACGGAAGACCCGGCGGAGGCGAAGAAGCGCGGTAGCAAGGCCGTCGTGCGCCGGGAAGTCGTGCGGGTCGTCACCCCCGGCACCATCACCGAAGATCAACTGCTCGACGCCCGGCAGAACAACTATCTGGCGGCGGTTACCGACGTGGCGGGGTCCCTGGGGCTGGCGTGGCTGGATATCTCCACCGGCGACTTCTTCGCGCAGGCGCTGGAAACGGCTTCGCTGGGCGCGGTCATCGCGCGGCTGGCGCCCGGCGAGATCGTCCTGCCGGAAAGGCTGTTGCAGAACGAAAGCCTGTTTGAGCTGTTCAATGACTGGAAGGCGCAGCTTTCCCCCTTGCCGAGCGCCCGCTTCGACAGCGCGAACGCGGAACGGCGATTGAAGCAGCTCTATGGCGTCGAGGCTATGGATGCCTATGGCGACTTCGACCGTGCCGAGATGGCGGCGGCGGGTGCGCTGGTCGACTACGTGGAACTGACGCAGAAGGGAAAGCTGCCACGGCTGGGACCGCCAAGGCGCCTCTCCAGCGGGTCGGTGCTGGAAATCGACGCAGCGACGCGGCGCAATCTGGAACTGACGGAGACCCTCTCAGGGCAGCGCAAGGGCAGTCTGCTGGCGACCCTGGACCGCACCGTGACCGGTGCGGGCGCCCGCCTTCTGGCCGGGCGTATTGGCGCGCCGCTGACCGATCCCGGCGCCATCAAGGACCGCCTCGACATGGTGGAGGCGCTGCTGTCGGATGGCGGTCTGCGTGAAGATCTGACCGCCACGCTGAAGCGCACACCGGATATCGAGCGCGCCCTGTCGCGGATCAGCCTGGGGCGCGGCGGCCCGCGGGATCTGGCGGCGATGCGCGATGGCCTGAGGACCTCCGGGCAACTGCGCGGTCTGCTGCAAGTGGAACGGCGGGAACCCCTCCCGCCGGGTCTCATGCAGGTTGCCCAGGATCTGGGGCATCATGGCACTCTGGTTGAGCGTCTTTCGCGGGCGCTGGCCGAAGAGCTTCCGCTCCTGGCGCGGGACGGCGGCTTCATCGCCGCCGGCTATGCGCCGGAACTCGATGAACTGCGGACGCTGCGCGACGAAAGCCGCCGCCTGATCGCCGGGCTGCAGGCGCGCTACGCCGCGGACACCGGCGTCTCCTCCCTCAAGATCAAGCACAACAACGTCCTCGGCTACTTCCTGGAGGTCACGGCGCTGCATGGCGACAAGCTTCTGAAGGACGAGAGCGGCGCCTACATCCATCGCCAGACCCTCGCCAACGCGGTGCGCTTCACGACCGTCGAGCTGACGGAGCTGGAACAGAAGATCGCTTCGGCCGGGGAGAAGGCGCTCAGGGTCGAGCTGCGCATCTTCGACGATCTGATCGAAGAGGTGCTGTCCCGTGGCGATGAGATCGCGACGGCGGCACGGGCGCTGGCCGTCATCGACGTTACCGTGGCCCTGGCCGTGCTGGCGGAGGAGCAACGCTGGTGCCGCCCGGCCATCGACGAGACCACCGCCTTCGAGATCGCGGGCGGCCGCCATCCCGTCGTCGAAGCGGCCCTGGCGGAGAGTCAGTCCGGCGGCTTCGTCGCCAACGACTGCGTCCTTGGCGCAGGCGGCGAAGACGGGGAGACCGAGGACAGCCGCATCTGGCTCGTCTCCGGGCCGAACATGGCGGGCAAGTCGACCTTTCTGCGCCAGAACGCGCTGATCGTAATTCTGGCCCAGATGGGCAGCTACGTACCGGCGGAACGCGCCCGTATCGGCGTGGTCGACCGCCTCTTTTCCCGCGTCGGGGCGGCGGACGATCTGGCGCGGGGCCGTTCCACCTTCATGGTGGAAATGGTGGAAACCGCGGTGATCCTCAATCAAGCGGGGCCACGCTCCCTAGTCATTCTCGACGAAATCGGGCGCGGGACCGCGACCTTCGACGGTCTCTCCATCGCCTGGGCCTGTGTCGAGCACCTGCACGAGGTCAACCGTTGCCGCGCTCTCTTTGCGACGCACTACCACGAGCTGACGCGTCTTTCCGCAAAGCTCGCCGCGCTCTCCTGCCACGCCATGCGAGTGAAGGAATGGCAGGGCGACGTGGTGTTCCTGCACGAGGTGGTGCCGGGTGCCGCCGACCGTTCCTACGGCATTCACGTCGCCAAACTGGCGGGCCTGCCGGAGGCAGCGGTCCAGCGCGCGGAAGAGATCCTGCACACCCTGGAGCAGGGCGAACAGGCCGGCACCCTGGCCCGTCTGGCGGACGATTTGCCGCTCTTCGCGGCCGCTCCCGCGAAACCACAGGCCGGTATGGCGGAACCCTCCGAGGCGGAACAGAAGCTGTCGGAGGTCAATCCGGACGAGCTCACGCCGCGCATGGCGCTGGAGCTGCTTTACGAGCTGCGTGGTCTGATGACGCGTTGATCCCCATATCTGTTAGACTGGGCTGGATGCGAACCCCTTGGATTTTGGCATAGCTGTACCGATGGACAGTCGAACCGCCATAAACGCCCTCTCCGATGAGGAGTTCGGTTCCAGAGTCACCGAACCACGGCGGATCGTCAGCCGCCGGGCGCTGCGGGCGCGGCTGGATTCCATCCTCGAAGAGAAAGCGGCGGACAGAGCGCGGCCCGAGATCCTGGACGCGCTGAAGCAGGCGCTCTCGGCAGGGCGGGCGGAAATCCGTCGGCGGTTTGACGAGGGCCTGGAGGGCCCGCAGATGCTGCGCGCCAACTGTTACCTGGCAGACCAGGTCATCCGCACCGTCTACGATCACGCCACCGAGCAGCTCTATCCGCTGGGCAACCCTTCGAAAGGCGAAGTCCTGTCGCTGATCGCCGTCGGGGGATACGGGCGTGGAGAGCTTGCGCCTTTTTCCGACATCGATCTGCTGTTCCTCCTGCCCTACAAGCTGACGCCGCGCAGCGAACAGGTCGTCGAGTCCGTTCTCTATTTCCTCTGGGATCTCGGCTTCAAGGTCGGCCACGCCGTGCGCTCGGTGGACGAATGCATCCGCTTGGCGAAATCGGATCACACAATTTGCACCTCGCTGCTGGAGGCGCGCTGGTTGTGGGGCAGTCAGCCTCTTTATGGTGAGCTGCGCCATCGCTTCCGGTCGGAGGTGCAGCGCGGCGGACTCGGCAGCCGGGCAGCCACGGTCTTCATCGAAGCAAAGCTTGGGGAACGGGACGACAGGCACCGTCGCCTGGGCGACTCCCGATATTTTCTGGAACCCAATATCAAGGACGGCAAGGGGGGACTCAGGGATCTCCACACACTCTTCTGGATCGCAAAGTTCCTCTACGACGTGGATGATATGGACCGTATGGTTCAAAAAGAGGTCTTTACCCGCTCGGAGGCGCGGCGCTTCCGCAAGGCGCACGACTTCCTGGTGACGACGCGCTGTCACCTGCATTTGCTGGCGGGCCGTGCGGAAGAGCGCCTGACCTTCGATATGCAGAATGAGATCGCGCCCCGGCTGAACTATCACGCGCGCGCCGGGGTCAGCGCTGTCGAACGCTTCATGAAGCACTATTTCCTGGTCGCCAAGGACGTCGGCGATCTGACGCGTATTTTCTGCTCGGCCCTGGAGGCTACGCACCGCCGCAATTCCGGCTTCCGTCTGCCGAGCTTCGCCTGGCCAAGGAAAGTTGGCGGGTTCCGGGTCGAAGGCGACCGCATCACGTTGACAGGGCCGGAGGTCTTCGCGGAGAAGCCGGTCGAGATGCTGCGCATCTTTCAGGTGGCGCAGAAACACGGCCTGGACATTCATCCGCAGGTGTTGCGGTGGGTGACCCAGAACCTGAAGCACATCAAGAGGCCGCTGCGCGAAGACGCGAAAGCCAACGAGATCTTTCTCGATATCCTGACGTCCGAAGACGACCCGGAGACGGCCCTGCGGCGCCTCAACGAAGCGGGTGTTCTCGGGCGCTTCTTTCCGGAGTTCGGCCGGGTGGTCGCGCAGATGCAGTACAACATGTACCACCACTTCACGGTGGACGAGCATCTGATTATGGGGATCGGCATTCTTCATGCGATCGAAAAGGGCGGCTTGAAGGAAGAGGCGCCGATTGCCAGCGAAGTCGTGCACAAGGTGTTGTCGCGGCGCGTTCTCTATGTCGCGGTGCTGCTGCACGACATCTGCAAGGGCCGGCCGGGCGATCACTCCGAGCTTGGCGCAAAGCTCGCCCTCAAGGTCTGCCCCCGCTTCGGCCTGTCGGAAGCCGAGGCGGAAACGGTGTCCTGGCTCGTGCTCTATCACCTGAAGATGTCTGATACGGCCTTTAAGCGGGATCTGGACGATCCTCAGACGGTTCAGGATTTCGCCGATCTCGTGCAGTCGCCGGAACGTCTGCGGCTGCTGCTGGTCCTGACCGTGGCGGATATCCGCGCCGTCGGGCCTAACGTCTGGACGGCCTGGAAGGCGGCGCTGCTGCGGGAGCTCTATTGGCGCACTGAAGAAGTGCTGTCCGGCGGGTTGGCGACGACCAAGCGGGACCAGCGGGTCAAGGCGGCGCAGGAGGCGCTGGCCGAGGACCTGGCGGGCTGGAGCAAGAAGGCGGTCAAGGCGCACCTGCGTCTCGGCGTTCCTTCATACTGGGTGGCCTTCGACCGCGGGACACTGGAGCGCCATGCCCGCATGGTGCGCGATGCCGAGGAAAGCCGCGCTCCGGTCGCCATCGACACACGCGTCGACCGCTATCGCCAGGCGACGGAAGTGACGATCTATACCGCTGATACGCCAGGGCTCTTCTGCCGCATAGCGGGCGCCATCGCGGTGGCCGGCGCCAGCATCGACGCCGCCAAGATCTTCACCCTGGAGAATGGCATGGCGCTGGACGCCTTCTATGTCGAGGACGCGCAAGGGGGACCGTTCGACTCTTCGGCCAAGCGCGCCAAATTGTCCGTGGCGCTGGAGCGGGCCCTGACCGGGCGGCTTCGCCCCCTGCAGGAACTGGAGAAGAGCCGCGCGTCCTTTCCCAGCCGCTACCGCGTGTTCAAGGTTCAGCCCCGCGTCCTGATCGACAACAAGGCGAGCAGGGATCATACGGTCATCGAGGTGAACGGCCGGGACCGGCGTGGGCTGCTTTATGAAGTGACGCTGGCCTTGGCGCAGCTCCGGCTGTCCATCCGCTCGGCCCGGATCGCCACATTCGGAGAGCGGGTGGTCGACGTTTTCTATGTTCAGGATCGGGCCGGCGGAAAGGTCGAGTCGGCACGACGGCTCAAGAACATCGAAACCAAGTTGCTGGAAGTCCTTGGCCAGTCCGGCGCGCCGGAAGCGCTCACCGAAGCAGAGGAAAAGATCATCGGTCGCGATGCCTTGAAGATGGCGCGGCGCAAGCGGCCGGACGATCGGGCGACGCCATCGGCGGCGGAATAGGGCCGGCGCCCCTTAACACTGCCTCAACACAATTCCTCCTTAGTTATAGGGCCAAGTCAGAGGCATAGCTTGCAATCCACAAAAAGCTGAGCGACAAGCGCCCACATGTCCCTGCTTCGTTCCGTGGCCACCGTCGGGGGCTACACCGGTATCAGCCGGATCATCGGGTTCCTTCGGGACATCCTGATCGCATCGGTCGTCGGTGCTGGCCCCGTGGCCGACGCCTTCTTTGTCGCGTTCAAGCTGCCCAACCTGTTCCGCAAGATATTCGCGGAGGGGGCCTTCAACGCCGCCTTCGTGCCCCTCTTTGCCCGCTGTTTGGAGCAGGAGGGCAAGGCGGCGGCGCGTTTCTTTGCGGAGCAGACGCTCGCCGTCCTGGTGACGAGCCTTCTGCTGTTGACCGTGGCCGCGATGGCGGGAATGCCCTGGCTCATGCATGTGCTGGCCCCCGGCTTCGTCGAGACACCGCAGAAGTTCGAGCTGGCGATCCAATTGGCCAGGATCACCTTTCCTTATCTGCTGTTCATGTCGTTGACGGCCTTTTTCAGCGGCGTGCTCAACTCGCTCTATCACTTCGCGGCGGCGGCCGCTGCGCCAATCCTCTTGAACATCTTCTTTGTCGCCTCCCTCCTGATCGTCGTGCCGTTCATCGGGCAGCCCGGACATGTCATGGCCTGGACCGTGGCCATCGCGGGAATTGCGCAGTTCCTCTTTGTCCTGGTTGCCACGCATCGTGCCGGACTCACGCTGCGCTTCCCCTGGCCCAGGCTGACGCCCCGTATCAAGCGGCTTCTGAATTTGATGCTGCCGGGCATCCTGTCCGCCGGCGTGCTGCAGCTCAATCTGGTGGTCGGAATGATCATCGCTTCCCAACAGGCCGGCGCCGTTTCTTTTCTCTATTACGCCGATCGCGTCTATCAGCTGCCGCTCGGGCTGATCGGCATCGCCTTCGGCGTCGTTCTGCTGCCGGACCTTTCGCGTAAACTGCGCAGCGGCGCGGAGCAGGCCGCCATGTACAGCCTCAACCGGGGGCTCGAGATGGCGTTGCTGCTGACCATTCCGGCCAGCGTCGCGCTCGCGGTCATTCCCAGCCCGATCATCATCGTCTTGTTCGAACGCGGCGCGCTCGACCGCGAAGGTTCACAGGCTATCGCCTACGCCCTGGCGGCCTTCGCCAGCGGTCTCCCGGCCTATGTTCTGGTCAAGATCCTGCAGCCCGCTTTCTTCGCGCGAGAGGACACCGTCACACCTTTGAAACTGGCGGCGGTTTCCGTCGCGGTGAATATCGCCCTGTCGCTGGCGCTCTTCCCCTTTCTCGGCCACATCGGGATCGCGCTCGCCACCGCCGTCGCGGCCTGGATCAACACCGGCCTTTTGGCGTTGCTTCTGCGGCGGCGGGCCTTTCTCAGTCTGGACGAGCGTTTCCGCTCCCGGTTGCCCCGCATTCTGGCCGCGGCGATTGTCATGGGCGCATTGCTTTGGGGCCTGTGGACCCTCCTCGCGCCCTGGTTTGACGCCGGGATCTTCGCACGGGTCGCCGGACTGGTTCTTCTGGTGGGCGGTGGACTTGGCGCCTTCGCCGGGCTGGCGTTCGGCTTCCGCGCGGTGGAGCGGGCGGACCTGGCGGCGCTTCTCGGCCGCCGGGGCGGCTCTTGACCCCCTAGCCCAGCAAAGCGATAACCCGCCCGCATTACCTTTTTGGCGGACATATCGATGAAGCGTGTTTTCTCCGGCGTTCAACCGACCGGCAATCTGCACCTCGGCAACTATCTCGGGGCGATCCGAAACTTCGTGCCCCTGCAGGACAGCCACGACTGCATCTATTGCGTCGTGGATCTGCACGCGATCACGATGTGGCAGGACCCGGCGGAACTGCGCGCCAACACCCGGGAAGTGACCGCAGCCTTCCTGGCGGCCGGAATCGACCCCAAGGGAAGCATTGTCTTCAATCAGAGCCAGGTGCCGGCCCACGCCAAGCTGGCCTGGATCTTCAACTGCGTCACGCGGCTGGGTTGGCTGAACCGCATGACCCAGTTCAAGGACAAGGCGGGCAAGAACCGGGAGCGCGCCTCCTCCGGCCTGTACGTCTATCCCAACCTGATGGCCGCGGACATCCTGGCGTACAAGGCAACGCACGTGCCTGTCGGAGAAGACCAGAAACAACACCTGGAACTGACCCGTGACATTGCACAGAAGTTCAATAGCGACTACGGGCAGGAGTTTTTTCCGATCGTCGAGCCGCTGATCCAGGGCGGTGCCACCCGGGTCATGTCGCTGCGGGATGGCTCGAAAAAGATGAGCAAGTCCGACCCGTCGGATGCCAGCCGCATCACTCTGACGGACGATGCCGACGCAATCGCCAAGAAGATCCGCAAGGCGACGACCGATTCCGATGTCCTTCCCGGACCGGATATTCTCGACGCGACGGGACAGGTGCCCGAGGAATTGCGCCAGTCGCGCCCGGAAGCCTTCAACCTGATCGAGATCTTCACCGCCTTGTCGGGGCAGGATTTCAAAACAGCGTTGACCGATTTCGAAGGAAAAGGCTTCGCCGATTTGAAGCGCCAGCTTGTCGAGGTGGCCGTCGAAGTGATGGGTCCCATCGGTTCCGAGATGACGCGGATGATGAACGATCCTTCCGAGGTGGACGCGGTCCTGCGCGACGGCGCGGCGCGGGCGAACGCGCTGGCCGACCCGATCCTGGAGGAGGTCTACGACATTGTCGGCTTCCTGCGTCCCTAAAGCGGTCCAATCTAGCAATGGACCGCTCTAGGATCGGGGCCAGCTGAAAAGTCCGCGGCGAGGACCAGGCGGGCCGCACGAAGTTTTGTTGCAAAGAATCGTACGCAACCCGTTGGCGTCGCGGCTTTTTGGGCGTAATGTGCGCCTCTCGTAATGCCCGTCTTCTTTGGCGGACGTCACAGCTATCTCTAATCGGAATACCGCCGCGGCAGCGCCCTGCCGATGACGTACCGCCGAGACTGACTGGCCGCGTATGCAAATCTATCTGCCCATCGCCGAGATGTCCGTGGATGTCTTCTTGCTTCTCGGGCTGGGCGGAATGGTGGGTTTCCTCTCGGGTCTGTTCGGCGTTGGCGGCGGGTTCCTCATGACCCCGCTCCTTATTTTTATCGGCGTACCGCCGGCCGTCGCCGTGGGTACGGAAGCCAACCAGATCGTTGCCTCCTCGGTTTCCGGCGTTCTTGCGCACTGGCAGCGCGGCAACGTCGACTTCAAGATGGGCGCCGTCCTCTTGGCCGGCGGCTTCGTCGGCTCCTCCCTCGGTGTCCTCCTGTTCTCCGTTTTGCGAGAGCTCGGCCAGATCGATCTGGTGATCCGTCTGTCGTACGTCTGCTTCCTCGGTATCATCGGCAGCCTGATGCTCGTCGAAAGCCTGATGGCCATGCGGCGGCGGAAAGCAGCGTCGGGCCAGCTCAAGAAGCTGCATCGCCATACCTGGGTGCATGGATTGCCGCTGAAGATGCGGTTCCGGAAATCGAAGCTCTACATCTCGGCGCTGCTGCCCTTCGGCGTCGGGGCCTTTGTCGGTGTGCTGGCCGCGATCATGGGCGTTGGCGGCGGTTTCGTCATGGTCCCGGCGATGATCTATCTGCTGGGAATGCCGACCATTGTCGTTGTCGGCACCTCTCTGTTCCAGATCATCTTCGTGACGGCGAACGTGACTTTCCTGCAGGCCTACGCGAACCAGACGGTCGATGTGGTTCTGGCGCTGTTGTTGCTGACGGGCGCGGTGGTCGGCGCGCAGTTCGGTGCGAAAGCCGGCGCCAAACTGAAGGGCGAGCAGCTGCGCAGCCTGCTGGCGATCATGGTGCTGGGCGTCTGCGGCAAGCTGATGTACGACCTCGTCGCCGTTCCTGTGGATCTCTACTCGATCGGGGTGGGGCACTGATGCCACCTGTTCGGGCCTTCTTCATCGGGTTCGTGCTCTTCACTGTGGCGCCACTCAACGCCGCGGCCCAGCAACCGATCGTCGCGGACCTCTCGAATCATCTCGTCGCCATCACGACGGGATTTGCCGGCGCGGAAGTCTTGCTGTTCGGGGCGACGGATGCCGAAGGGGACGTCGTCGTCGTGGTGCGCGGCCCGAGCACGAAAATGACCCTGCACCGCAAGAGCCGCGTGCTTGGCGTTTGGGTGAACACCGCGCGGATGGAATTCGAACGCGTTCCCGGGTACTATGCGCTCGCGACCTCCCGGCCGCTGGAGGATATCGCCCGGCCATCGGTTCAAAAGCTGGAGCGCCTGGGCGTCGAGCATATCGTCAAGCTGCCCCGTGCCGTTGCCTCCGAGAACCTGCGCAAGGAATGGGAGTCGGCGCTTATCCGCAATCAGCAGCGGAAGGGGCTTTACGCGATCGACATCGAACCGGTGGTGTTCCTCGGCAACCGGCTGTTCCGGACCCGCATCAAGCTGCCGGCAACGGTGCCGACGGGAACCTATCAGGTGCAGGTGCTTCTGCTGCGGGAAGGACGCGTTGTCAGCGCGCAGACGACCCCTCTGATCGTCTCCAAAATCGGGCTGGAAGCAGAGGTTTTTCTTTTCGCGCATAACGAAGCCGCATGGTACGGCATATTTGCGATTGTCTTGGCAGTGATGGCAGGATGGGCGGGCCACGCGCTGTTCAAGAAGGGCTGAGGTGCGGCCTTGTTTGCGTATTCTCGGCAACGCTTTGTTATTGTTCGAATTTCCGGCTTTGAGGGTGAAGTGACGGTACGGCGATGACGGAATCTGAGGTCGCTCCCGAGGATCGTGTCTTCCTCGTCGTGGTCGACGAGACAGAGGAAATGCACCTCGCTTTGAGGTTCGCCTGCCGTCGGGCCCTGCACACCGGCGGGCGTGTGGCTCTGCTCTATGTGATCGAGCCGACAGGCTTTCAGCATTGGATGTCCGTGGGCGATCTGATGCGTGAAGAGGCACGGAGCGAGGCGGAGCAGTTGCTGCAGCGCATGGCGGCCAAAGTCAATGAATTGGCGGGAAAAATGCCGATTCTGCATCTGCGGGACGGCGACCGGGTGGACGAGCTCTTCAGCCTGTTGGATGAGGAGGCCAATATCTCGGTTCTGGTCCTCGGCGCCAGCACCCACAAGCGCGGACCGGGCCCTCTGGTATCCGCGCTGACCGGCAAGCATCTGGCCAAGCTGGGGGTACCCCTAACCCTGGTCCCGGATACCCTGACGCCGGAAGATATCGACGCCGTCAGTTAACGGTTTCGGGGCGCAAATCCACGGAATTTTGTGGTTTTTTCGGGGTCGCGACCCCAGATAGAATGACAACTTGACGGTCGCCAGACACTGCGGCCCCGCAACGTCTCGTCTAGAGGAGGTGAGAAGGTGTTTATCCAGACCGAACAAACGCCCAATCCCGAGACCCTGAAGTTCCTGCCCGGGCGGGAGGTCGTCTCCGGTGGCACCGCCAACTTCGCCGACGCGAATACCGCGGACCGGTCGCCCCTGGCGCAGCGCCTGTTCCAGATCGAGGGTGTGGACGGCGTGTTCCTGGGGCACGATTTCATTAGCGTCACGAAACAGGGCGAGCGCGAGTGGTATCTGCTGAAGCCGGCCATTCTGGGCATCATCATGGAGCACTTCACCGCCGGCCGGCCCGTGTTGCTCGAGGATAGCGACCTGGAAGCGCACGCGGACAGCGATGAAGACGATGAGATCGTTGCGCAGATCAAGGAACTGCTGGATACACGGGTACGCCCGGCGGTTGCTCAGGACGGCGGCGATATCATTTTCCGAGGCTTCGACAATGGCATCGTCTATCTCCTGATGCAGGGCGCCTGCCAGGGCTGCCCCAGCTCGACCGCGACCCTGAAAATGGGTATCGAGAACATGCTGCGGCACTACATTCCCGAGGTCGTGGAGGTCCGTCCGGTCATGTGAGGCCGTCCCGAGGCCCTCAGTGACAAAGTCGTGTCCTGTCGGGAAGGTTACCTGCACTTGAACCTGGCTTAACCGCTTGTTGAAGCCTTCGAAAGAAAATGCCCGGTGGGTTCGCCCCGCCGGGTTTTGTCTTTTCGCGTTCAGGGTATGGCAACGGGTCCCTTAATGGCTGCTGTCACCTTTTTCTTCGGTCCGCCCCCGGGGCGCCGTCGGGCCGGACTGCTCTGGGTCTTCGCGGCACTTTTCTGCCTTTCGATCGGGATGCTGGTGCAGGTCACCTTGCCGGAGGCCGCGAAGGAGCGTGCGCAGTCCGCCGAGCTTTCCGGACCGGCGTCGGGCGGGTCCCGGACACTGCGGAAAAGCCGCGCGGACCAGCTCGCGGCCGCCTTCGAGAGTGCCGGATTCGATCTCGTGTCCGTCCGTCTGGGTATCGATCAGGTCCCGCGCATCGAGACCATCCGGCTTCCCAAAGATATGGAGAAGGTGGCCGATCCGGAGGTCCGGAAATCGATTTTTCTACGGACCTTGATGCCGCTGATCCTGATGGAAAACGAGCGGATCCGGGAGGCGCGGAAGCGCGCGAAGGACCTCTTTGCCGCGGCGGAGTCCAATCAGCCCATCGCCCCGGCCGACCGGGCCTGGCTGGAAAAGACGGCAGAGGCCTACGGGCTTGAATCGCCCGAGCAGCGCGCGTTGCTGTCGCGGCTGGATGTGGTGCCGGTCAGCTTGGCTCTGGCGCAGGCGATTCAGGAGAGCGGTTGGGGACAATCCCGTTTCGCCAAAGAAGGCAACGCGCTCTATGGGCAAAGGGTCTGGTCGGAAGAGGGGCGGGGCCTGCGGGCGGAAGACCTGGACGGCGACGAGGGCTTCAAGGTCCGCAGTTTTCGAAATCTTGGTGAGAGCGTGCGCGCCTATATGAAGAACCTCAACAGTCACTCCGCGTATGAAGGCCTGCGCAAACGGCGCGCCGTGCTGCGGTCGCAGGGGCGACAGCCGACAGGGGCGTTGCTCGCCGTCAGCTTGGAATCCTATTCCGAAGAGGGCGTTCTTTACGTCAAGCGACTGCTGGAAATCATGGAGTCCAACGATCTCGCCGGCTTCGATCACGTGACCTTGGTGCCGCGGGCGGGCTAGCAAGGCCCTTTTTCGGCCGGCGGCACCTCTCGGTCGGTTCTTCGATTCCTATTCCACGTAGAACTGCGCGCCAAACCAGCGCCAGCGCCCCTCCGGCCCCGGCAGGGTACAGTTGACCCTGGCTCTGCCTTTGGGAAGGGTTGCCGCGAAGCGCACCTCGATGCGCCGTCCGTCAAGTCGTTCGACGCGCACGTCGTTTTGTCCCGCATAGCAGTTGAGTTGGGCGGGATCGCCGGCGCCTTCCGCGACGGTGAAGCCGAACAGGGGCGGATTCTCGCCGGGCTCATTCAGCAGAAAATCCTCCGGGACCACATCGCCGACCGGCAGCGGCAGGGAGTTCACCGCCAGTGAGAAACGTTCCATGTCGCCGTAGCTTTCGTTGATCGGATAGCGTGGCAGGGCGAAGAGGTCGGATTGCGGTCCGATGGCGCCGGAATGCTGTCCGAAGGCGGCCAGAAAGCCATGCGCGCGAACAGTGGTTTTCAGGGCCGCGCCATATTCGCCGAAGGGATAAGCAAAGATCTGGGGCGCGGCTCCGAGCTCTTCCGCGAAACGCCTGGAAGAGCGCACTAGACTCTCTCTGTTCCTCTCGTCGGATCGGGCCGCCATATGATCGTGGTCGTCGCCGTGATTTCCGATCGTGACACCGTCGGCGCCGTGCATTTCGCGGAGTTGATCCCACGTCATGAAGCCGCTGTGGCCCTCGTCCAACGGGTCGGTGGCGACGAACAGCGTGAACGGCAGGTTCGCGGCTTTGAGGCGCGGCCAAGCCTCGCGGTAGACGGAGAGAAAGGCATCGTCGATTGTGATGGCCACGGTGCGGGGCGGCAAAGGCTTGCCCTCGCGCAGGGCGGCGAGGATGTCCGGCAGTGGCAGCACGCTGTATTCGCCGGACTGTAATTCGGCGATATGCTGTTCGAACTGATCGAGCCGCACACTGGTGGAGGGAATCGCATCCTCGCCAAAGCGGTGATAGATCAAAACGACAGCGGAAGAATCCTCGGCCCGCGCTAATCCCGGAAGCGCCAGCAGAAGTAAGAGGATAAGCGCGGCGATTCCGCCTCTTTTGGAATGGAAAATCGAACTGTTCCCCCTGTCAGATGCCCCAAGCGGTTGAGAGGTTCCGGCGGACTTATACCCGATAATTCGTCGGGGAAGCTCAAGTTGCCGGATCGGTCCGTTTTTTGTGATCGCTGTCAACTCTGGTCACCCGGGGTCCTTTCCAAGATAATATCGCACTATAATTGTAAAAGTGGCGTTGGCGGCAATTGCCGTCACTGAGCACGTCTAAGCGCGAATTTCGAGGTCGGGAGAGAGGTTTGAGCAAAATTCTCAGCGATAGCGGGATGGATACCATTTTTCGCCAGGCCCGGACCTTTGGGACCTGGGCGGAGGGGGACGTCAGCGAAGTCCTGCTTCAAGCCGTTTACGACCTTGCGAAATTCGGTCCCACCAGCGCGAACTGCAGCCCCATGCGGGTCTTGTTCCTGCGATCGAGGGAAGCAAAGGAACGCCTGAAGCCGGCGCTCTCCGAGGGTAATGTCACAAAAGTCATGACGGCCCCCGTGACCGCCCTTATCGGATACGACATGGAGTTCTACGAAAAACTGCCGGACCTCTTTCCGCACACAGATGCGCGCAGCTGGTTTGCGGGCGACGACGAGAAGATCTTCGCCACCGCCTTTCGCAACGGCAGTCTCCAAGGGGCTTACTTCATCGTGGCCGCCCGCGCGCTGGGCCTCGACTGCGGACCGATGTCCGGCTTCGATGAGGACATGGTGAACGCCGAGTTCTTTCCCGACGGCAAAGTCAAATCGAACTTCCTGTGCAATCTGGGCTACGGCGATCCGGGCAAGCTGCGGGACAGATCGCCGCGTCTGGCCTTCGAACAGGCGTGCGAAGTCCTCTGAAGTCTTGCCTGCGGTCACATACGAGAACTGAGAAGGACCTATCGTGAAGGCGCCCAACGCCATTCTGGCGCTCGATGCTGCGGGGCGCGCCTGTTCGGCGGCAGTTTGGCGCGACGGTGGCATCGTGGCGGCACGCCATGAGAACATGAGCAGCGGCCAGTCCGAGGCGCTGGTGCCGATGATCGAGGCGGTCATGCAGCAGGCCGGGCAGAGCTATTCCGATCTGTCGGCCGTGGCAGTCACGAGAGGACCCGGCGGTTTCACCGGGATCAGAATCGGTTTGGCCGCCGCCGGTGGAATTGCCCTGGCCGCCGGCGCGCCCCTGATTGCCGTGACCTGTTTCGAGGCCGTGGCCGCCGCCGTACCTCGGCCGGCCCCGGGCCCCGTCGAGGATCTCCGTGCTGTCTTGACCGTCGTTTTGGATGCGAAGCGGGCGGACGTTTACGCGCAGTCCTTTCAGTGGGCCGGGGATTCCCTCTTGCCGCGGCCGCTGACCGAGCCGCAAGCAATCGTTCCCGAGGTGCTGGCGGGGGCTCTGCCGCCCGGCAAGCTTATCCTCGCCGGGGATGGAGTCGCGCAGGTGCAGCCGGCCCTGCGGGCGGCGGACCGCGACCACATCGTTGCGCGAGAAGGCGGCAGCGTCGATGCCGCCGTTGTGGCGGCGATTGCCGGTAGCGGCGGCAAATCTGCAGATCCGGCGGCGCCGCCTTACAGTGCGCGGCCGCTCTACTTGCGCCCGCCCGACGTGACCCTTCCGGGTTAGCATGCGGGCTGGCGTGGAGGGCGCTCAATGACGGTATTCGACCTGCGGCCCGTGACGCCTTTCGATGGCGAGGTCATCGCCGCATTGCACCGCCTCGGCTTCGAAGGGCGCCCGGAATTCGGTGAAATGTGGGGGCCGGACGCGGTCTCTCAAATACTCTCGATGCCCGGAACCAGCGGATTCCTGGCCCACAGCGGGGAAACGCCCAGCGGTTTCATTATGCTTAGAGAGGCGGCGGATGAGGCGGAGATCCTCTCCTTGGCGATTGCCACGGAACACCGCCGGAGGGGGATGGCACGGTCCCTGCTGTCGGCCGCCCTCGAAGATCTCTCGACCCGCGCGGGGCGGCGTCTTTTTCTTGAGGTCTCCGAGGAGAACCTTGCCGCGCTGGCGCTCTACGAAGCCGGCGGTTTCCTGAGGGTCGGCCGCCGGGAAGCCTATTACAGGGGCTCAAACGGGCGCCGGGTGGCGGCTTTGGTCCTCGAGCGCCGCCTCTAGGCGTCTGTCCCAAGACTTGGGCGTCACTAGTCTTGTCAGGTACCCATTCATGCCTTTTCTGCCATTTTACCTGCATTTTCTATTGTTTAATCATCGTAATAAATCCTAAACGCCAAAACGGTCTTGCTTACTATTGCCTGTGGATAGGTAATTCTTGATTATGAGAGAATTACTTCCTATAACTCTTTGGGAGCATTCTAAAGGGGGCGTAAATGCCAATGGCCGAGAAAACAGAGCCGAGTGAATTACTAACTCTAACGACGAATATCGTCGCCGCACATGTTTCGAATAACTCGGTGGCCGTGACTGAGTTGCCCGGGATTATTCGTGAAGTCTACGAGTCCCTCTCCAGTGTTGGTGGAACCGTAGAGAGAGAGCCCGAGCGCCCGACTCCAGCCGTCCCGGTCAAGAAATCAGTTATGCCGGATTATATCGTGTGCCTCGAGGACGGTAAGAAGCTGAAGATGCTGAAGCGTCATTTGAAGACCGCTTATAACATGTCCCCCGAAGACTATCGGGACCGATGGAGTCTCCCCGCCGACTATCCCATGGTGGCACCGAACTACGCGCGGCAACGCTCGAAACTGGCGAAGAAGATCGGCCTGGGTACCCGCGCGCGGCGGAAAGCGTAAGCTCACTCCAGAATGAATATGCGGGCTTCCCCGAAGGCTGGCCCCCAGGGTAATTTTTTGCCATACAGTAAGGCCTGATAGAGAGTTGGGCCGGTTTCGGTTCAATGGTTTCAAGTAGGCTGGTCCGGCGGAATCCATGGAGCGCTTGGAAAAACTCTGCTTAGAAAAAGGTCTGAAGATGACCGAGCAGCGGCGCGTGATCGCGCGCGTGCTCTCTGAGTCCAAAGACCATCCGGATGTGGAGCAGGTCTATCAGCGCGCGTCCGAACGGGATCCGCGCATCTCAATCGCAACGGTCTATAGAACCGTCAAACTCTTCGAAGAAGTCTCCATTCTCGAACGGCACGATTTCGGCGACGGGCGGGCCCGCTACGAAGAAGTCCCCGAAAGGCATCATGATCACTTGATCGATGTGCAAACCGGGGAAGTGGTGGAGTTCAGAAACGAAGAGATCGAAGAGCTTCAAAAGCTGGTTGCAAAAAAGCTTGGCTACAAGCTGGTGGATCATCGCCTTGAGTTATATGGTGTGAAGCCCGGTGCGGACCCCGAAAGCGGGGGTGGATCGGGCAGCTAAACGACACCCGGCCGAAGCGTCCTCGGCGGCGTCTATGTCATTCTTCGCCATCCGGTTTTTGCCCAGACAACACCATGGTCCTGACCGAACCTAACCCGGATAGACCGGTTGACGCCAAAGTGCGCAGCCTCTGGATCCGTTTGGCGGAGAACGAGGACGAAGTGCTTTGGTCTCAATCCTTGAGATACCGGATCTTCTATGAGGAAATGTCCGCACAGCCGACGCCGGAGATGGCCAAGGCGAAGCGCGATTTCGATTCCTTCGATGACTTCTGCGACCATCTTTTGGTGTTCGACGAGGGGCGGGACTATGGCCCCGAAGCGGTTGTCGGCACCTACCGGGTCATGCGGCGGGAGGGGGCGGCGCGCCGCGGACAGTTCTACTCGGTGGATGAGTACGACATCAGTCCAATTCTTGCGCATCCCGGAGAGATCTTGGAACTCGGCCGTTCCTGCGTCGATGCGAATTACCGCATGGGCGCGACCATGCAACTCCTCTGGCGTGGTATTGCCGAATACGTCTTTCATTATGACATCGACCTTATGTTCGGCTGCGCCAGTTTGCCGGGAACGGACCCGGAAGCGCTGCGCCTGCCGCTCGCCTATCTGAAGGAGAATTACTTGGCCCCGCCCGCTCTGCGCGCCGTTGCCCTGCCGGAGCGCTATGTGGCGATGGACCGGGGACCTCTGGGAGACGCGGAGGTGGAGGCCGGCAAACAGGCCCTTCCACCCCTGATCAAGGGCTATCTGCGCCTCGGAGGATTCGTCGGCGACGGTGCCGTAGTCGACCCGCAATTCGGAACGACGGATGTCAGCATCGTGGTCAAGACCGATCTCGTGACGTCGAAGTACTATCGGCATTTTGCACGGGACGAGGCGGCCAAGGGCGCCGCGGAACATGGCAAGTCAGGCAAGGACGGAAGAAGCGCCGGCCCGGATGTCGGAAACTGAGATAGGCTCCCCCGCGACCGCCGCGGTTCGGCTGAGCCTCTATGCTGCCTTCACACTTCCGCTGATGGTCTTGCAGGTCCTTTTCGTAGCCTGCGGCTGGCGGGCGAAGAGCAAGCTTCCTCTCTGGTATCACCGCCGCTGCCTTCGAATCCTTGGGATCGACGTCCAGCAAAAGGGAACGATCTCAACCCGGCATCCCACCCTCTTTGCATCCAACCACGTGTCCTACTGGGACATCACGGTGCTGGGGTCCCTCGTCGAAGGGTCCTTTGTCGCCAAGTCGGAAGTCGCACGCTGGCCGTTCTTCGGGTGGCTCGCAAAGCTGCAGCGGACGGTCTTCGTGGAGCGCAATCCGCGTAAGGCAAATCATCACAAGGCGGATATCGTCCGGCGGCTGCAAGCGGGCGACAACCTCGTCCTGTTTGCCGAGGGAACCTCGGGAGATGGAAACCGGGTTCTTCCTTTCAAGAGCGCGCTCTTCGCCGTTGCCGAGACGGAGATCTCGGGCGTTCAGCTCCAGATTCAGCCGGTTTCGCTGACCTACACAAGACTCGACGGCATCCCCTTGGGCCGCTATCTAAGGCCGTTCTTCGCCTGGTACGGGGATATGGAGCTTGCCGGTCACCTGTGGCGCGCGGCTGGGCTGGGCATCGTGACAGTGGTGGTGCAGTTCCATCCGCCGGTGACGCTAGAGGAATTTGGATCCCGGAAAGCTCTGAGCGACCACTGCCAGCGGAAATCTGCCGAAGGGGTCGCGAATGCCCTGGCGGGCCGGGAATCGATCGGGCAGAACCCGGCGGAGGCGCTGGCCCCGGCAAAGTGAATGCGCAGCGGCAGGACCGGGATTAGGAGTGATTTTGAGTAAGCGGCTCTACATCAAGACTTACGGCTGCCAGATGAACGTCTATGATTCCGACCGGATGGCGGATCTTTTGGCGCCCTTGGGCTATGGCGTGGCGGACAGCCCGCAAGGGGCCGACATGGTCGTCCTCAACACCTGCCACATCCGGGAAAAGGCGGCGGAAAAGGTCTATTCCGAACTGGGCCGGCTGCGCCGCCTGAAAGCGGCACGAGAGGCGAACGGGTCGAAAATGGTGATCGCGGTCGCCGGATGCGTTGCCCAGGCCGAAGGAGAAGAGATCCTGCGCCGGGCGCCTCAGGTCGACATGGTCTTCGGTCCGCAAAGCTATCATCGCCTTCCCGAGCTTGTTGCCAAGACTCTGCGGGGCGTCGGCGGGATCGTGGAAACCGAATTCCCGGTGGAGTCGAAATTCGATCATCTTCCGGAGGAAAGCATCCCGAGGGGTACCGCAGCCTACTTGTCGATCCAGGAAGGCTGCGACAAATTCTGCACATTCTGTGTCGTCCCCTACACCCGTGGCGCGGAGTTTTCCCGGCCGGTGGCCGATATCGTTGCGGAAGCGGAACGCCTTGTCGCGGGCGGGGCCTTGGAAATCACGCTGCTGGGCCAGAACGTAAACGCGTTCCATGGGGAAGGGCCGGACGGAGAAAGCTGGGGCCTCGGGCGGCTCATCCGGCGCCTCGCCGAAATCCGGGATCTGGAAAGACTGCGCTACACGACCTCGCATCCCCGCGACATGGATGACGATCTGATCGCGGCCCATGCCGAGACCGGAAAGCTGATGCCCTACCTGCATCTGCCGATTCAATCGGGGTCGGATCGGATTTTGGCGGCGATGAACAGGCGGCACAGCGCGGACGACTACCGCAAAATCGTGGAGCGGCTGCGCCGCGCGGTCCCCGAAATCGCCCTCTCGTCCGATTTTATTGTCGGATTTCCAGGCGAAACGGATACGGACTTTGCCAAAACGCTGCGGTTGGTGACCGAAATCGGCTATGCCCAGGCCTATTCTTTCAAGTACAGCCCGCGGCCAGGCACACCGGCGGCCTCGGAAGAGCTTCAGGTTCCCGAGGATGTGAAGTCCGAACGGCTGGAGACGCTTCAGAACCTTCTGAATGCTCAGCAGGAATCCTTCAATCACAGCTTTCTGGGCCGGGACCTGCCGGTTTTATTCGAAGGCAAGGGTAGAAAACCCGGACAAATCGTGGGCCGCAGCCCCTATATGCAAGCAGTGCACGTCGAAGTTCCCGAAGTGGCGCGCGAGAGACTGATTGGGCAAATCCTCCAGGTGCGGGTGACGGGCGCCTTCGCAAACAGTCTTGCGGGCGAGATCGGTACAATCGATATCGACAGCCCCCCATCTGAGGTGCCAAGCTGTCAGGCGGATGAATATGGTATTGGCGGGGTGACGGGTTGAGTTCGAAGAGGTCGCAGAAGCCGGCGAAACGGTCTCACTCGGCATCACTTGAGTTCGAAGACAACGCCCTGCTCGCCCATTTGTTTGGAGAGCACGACCAGAACCTTTTGCGGGTCGAACATCAGCTTGGCGTGTCGGTCGCCTCGCGCGGCAACCATTTGCAGATTTCCGGGTCCCAGGACGCTGTCGACGCGGCGACGGCTGCGCTCAAAGCACTCTACACGCGGCTGCAGAAGGGCATGGAAGTGGGTGACGGCGAAGTAGACGCAGCCATCCGCATGGCGCGGGAAGGCGACGGTTCGGCCAAACAGCGGGTGCAGGCCCTGCACACCGAAGAGCTCTCGATCGTCACCCGCAAACGGACGATTACACCCCGATCCCCGGGGCAAACCGCGTACGTTCGGGCCCTGATGGAGCACGAACTGGTGTTCGGATCCGGCCCGGCCGGCACCGGCAAGACCTATCTCGCGGTCGCAACCGCGGTATCGCTGCTGCTGAAGGGTCAGATCGAGCGCATAATCCTGTCGCGGCCAGCGGTGGAGGCCGGCGAGCGGCTCGGTTTCCTGCCCGGCGACATGCTGGAAAAAGTGGACCCCTATCTGCGGCCGCTCTATGACGCCCTGTACGACATGCTGCCGGGCGATCAGGTGGCCGGCAGGCTGTCCAGCGGTGAAATCGAGGTGGCGCCCCTGGCTTTCATGCGTGGCCGTACGCTCAGCAATTCCTATGTTATCCTGGACGAGGCGCAGAACACGACCCCGGTCCAAATGAAGATGTTCTTAACCAGATTGGGCGAAAACAGCCGTATGGCGGTGACTGGCGACCTGTCTCAGATCGATCTTCCCAAGGGGCAGCCTTCGGGCCTGCGGGAAGCCATTGATATTCTTTCTCCGATGAAGGAAGTGGCGATCGTCGAATTCTCCGCGGCTGACGTGGTGCGTCACAGCTTGGTGACGCGGATAGTTCAGGCCTATGCCGATGCCGAGAAAGAGCTTGGGACGAGTACAGAGAGGATGAAGGACTAAGGCGGTCCGAGCCGCCCAGTCATTGGGGCGGCGGTGACTTGAAGGGCCGGCCCATCTCCAAAATGAACGACGACCCAGGAAGTACCAGCTTACATATCGAAGTCGCAATTCTCGACGCGGCTTGGCCGGACTCTGTGCCGACGGTTGAGGCGCTTGCCTGCCGCGCGGCGCGTGCAGCCTGCACGACTGCGGCCTTGCCCGAGGATTTGACCGCGCCCGAGATCAGTATTGTCCTGTCCGACGACGCCCGCGTGCAGCTGCTGAATAAGACCTATCGGCAAAAGGACGGACCCACCAACGTACTCTCGTTTCCCGCATTCGATTCGCCGCAAGAGGCGATCGATGGGGCTGTTCCAGGACAGCCGGTGTTGCTAGGCGACGTGGTCCTGGCCAGGGAGACGCTCCTGCGGGAGGCGCAGGATCAGCGGAAAACGGCGGAAGACCATCTCTGCCATCTCGTTGTGCACGGTGTGCTCCACCTTTTGGGGCATGACCATGTCGAAGACAGCGATGCGGCCGTCATGGAAAGACTGGAAGCCGATGTTCTCGCGACCCTCGGAGTCGCGAACCCCTATAACTTGACGCCGGCGGCCGCTGGGCTTGCCCAGGCTAGCGGTCGCTAGGAACAGTCCCAATGGCCGAATTATCAGGCAACGGCAAAGCGGAGCGGGGCGGGTCCTTCTTGGACTGGCTCAAGGGTATCCTGGGGCTGCGGAACGGCGATTCCCATCTGCGCGAGACAATCGAAGAGATCATAGATGAGATTGAAGAGCAGGAGACCGGGGAAGACGCGTCCGTGCCGATCGGCAGCCACGAACGAGTCCTGCTCAGCAACATCCTCAAGCTGCGCCACCTGACCACCTATGACGTCATGGTGCCGCGCGCCGACATCGTCGCCGTGGACAGTTCCACGCCCATCGAAGACGTTGTTGCGACGGTAAGCAGTGCCGGTCATTCGCGTCTGCCGGTCTATCGCGACACCCTGGATGAGGTCATCGGGCTCGTGCACATCAAGGATGTGCTGGAACTCCTGAAGCAGGACAAGGATTGCGAACTGGTGGACATCGTGCGCCGTGTTCTCATCATTGCGCCTTCGATGGCGGTGCTCGACCTGTTGCTGGAAATGCGTCTGTCGCGTGTTCACATGGCGCTCGTTGTCGATGAGTTCGGCGGGATCGATGGACTGATCACGATTGAAGACCTCGTGGAGGAGATCGTCGGAGAAATCGAGGACGAGCACGATGTCACGGAACAGTCGAAGCTGGAACTGAGTGCGGACGGAACGATGATGGCGGACGCACGCGCCACCATCGAGGAGTTCGAAGAACTTGTCGGCCCGGTTCTCTCCGACGAGGAGCGGGAGGAAGACATCGACACGCTGGGCGGTCTTCTGTTCGAGCTTGCCGGCCGTGTCCCGACGAGAGGGGAACTGGTTGAACATGCGGCCAGCGGTATCAGCTTCGAGGTCTTGGAGGCGGACCCGCGCCGTGTGAAACGGTTACGCTTGCGCAATCTTCCGACAGTGGTCCGAGCGCGCACGGCGGCAAGCCGTGAGTGACGGGCGCGCGGCGCCAACCAGCGACCGGGGCGCGCAGGGACTCTCCAACGTCAAACACCGGCTGGCCGGATTGCGGGCGTGGCAGCGGTTCCTGATTGCGGTGGCCGCAGGGGCCGCTGCCGCCGCTGCGCTGCCGCCGTTTCACCTCATCCCAATTCTGTTCCCGGCTTTCGTCGTCCTCTTCCTGCTGCTCGATAGTGTGCGGCGCGGCTGGTGCGGCGGCATTGCGGGCTGGGCTTTCGGCTTCGGCTATTTCGCCGCCGGACTTTACTGGGTCGGCCACGCCTTTCTGGTCGACGCAGAGCGGTTCGGCTGGGTCATGCCGTTTGCGGTTGCGGGGCTGGCGGCGGGAATGGCTCTCTTCCCCGCCTTAGCCTGTGCCGTGACCTCGCGAATTGGCTGGCGGGGACTGCCGGGTCTTTTTGTTTTCGCTGCGGCTTGGCTGATATCCGAGTGGTTAAGATCCTGGGTGCTGACGGGGTTCCCTTGGAACCTTCTTGGTACGGTCTGGACCTTCGATCCGGCGCCGCTTCAGGCTGCCGCCGTTGCCGGAGTATGGGGGCTCTCCGTACTGACGCTGCTGGCAGCGACCGCGCCTGCCCTGCTCTTCGTCGAGCGCGGAATTGCCGGCGGAAAGTTGCGGACGGCACTTGTCGGTATGTTCGTCCTGCTTCCGGCACTCGTCTGGGCCGGCGGTGCAGTACGCTTGGCGGCTGCCCCGGACTCCGCGGAAGACAGTGTCGAAGGTATTCGGTTGCGGATCGTGCAACCGGCCATCAAGCAGAACGAAAAATGGAAAGCCGATCTGCGGCAGCGTCACCTGGTGCGGCAAATGGAGATGTCCGCCGGCGAGGGCTTTGGCGAGATAACACACGTGATCTGGGCGGAAACAGCCGTTCCATTCCTCTTATCCAGCGAACCGCAGTTGCAAAAAGCCCTCTCCGACGTGGTGCCGGAAGACGGTTTGCTTGTTACCGGCGCGCCGCGCCGCAGTCAGGGACCGGAGGGGTCGCGGCTTTGGAACAGCCTGCATGCTCTGGACGCCAGCGGTGCGATTGCGGCCACCTATGACAAGTTCCACCTTGTGCCCTTTGGAGAATACGTGCCGCTCAGATGGCTTCTGGGATTTGCCAAACTCACGGTCGGGAGCAATGACTTTCAGGCGGGCCCCGGTTTGCAGACCATGACGCTTTCGGGCCTGCCTCCGGTCAGCCCCCTCATCTGCTACGAAGTGATTTTCCCCGGCGAAGTTGCCGCGTCTCACGGCTCGGGAAGGCGCCCGCAGTGGCTGCTGAATCTGACCAACGATGCTTGGTTCGGGGATTCTACCGGTCCGCATCAGCACTTCGCCAGCGCGCGCCTGCGGGCCGTCGAAGAGGGGTTGCCGCTGGTTCGTGCGGCCAATAACGGGATCTCGGCAGTGACAGACGCCTATGGACGCGTGCTGAAGAAGTTGCCCTTGAACGAGATCGGCATCATCGACTCGCCCTTGCCACGGCCAACCAGGGCCATGACGGTTTTCGCGCAGCTCGGCAACTGGACAGTTGCGATACTGCTGATCGCTCTGCTCGCCGGCGCCTTGACCGCGCGGCGCTTCCAGGATCGCTAGCGCCAGCCGCTTGGCGGCGGTCCCTGTCGCGGTCAGGACAAGACGCCCGAGACGGCGTGTGATATAGTGGCCTTTCCCATTCTTCGTCGAGCCTGGAAAGGGCCTGCTACAGATGGCACGGGGCAGTGGTATTGGGGGTGGCCGAGGCGGTGGCCCCAACCCGGTCGATGTACATGTCGGCGGCAGAGTCAGACTGCGCCGGACCCTTTTGGGGATGAGCCAGGAAAAGCTGGGAGAGGCGATCGGCCTGACCTTTCAGCAAATTCAGAAATACGAGCGCGGAACGAACCGGATCGGCTGCAGCCGTCTCTACGATTTGTCGCGGGTGCTCGACGTCTCCATCGAGTACTTTTTCGACGAGCTCCCGCCGGAGGCAGCGGCGAGTTCTCCGGCGCATCGTTTCGGAGGCTGGTCCGAGAACGAGCAGGAGGCTTTCGAGCACGAGCGGGACCCCATGGCGAAGCGGGAAACGCTGGAGCTCGTCCGGGCCTATTACCGGATCAAGGATCCCGGCCTGCGCAAGCGCCTCTTTGAGATGACGAAGGCGCTGGGGTCGGCTTTCTCCGACGACTGAATCTCTCCGACGACTTGACCTTCCCCGGCACAAAGGATGGGGACCTGGCTGATGGCCACGCGATGGTCCGCCCGGGCGTTCCCTCTGGGGCGTTCCTTTTGGGCGCTCCGTCTGATCTCCGGACCGGTTAAAGTTAACACCCCGGCAAGAACCTCAGGCTAATCTGAAAGGTCGCTGCCGAGCTGACGGGCGGCGCGCCAGCGCCTTGCAATTGTGAAGCGCGCTGGCTATTCCGTTTCGATTCGCATCATCGTTTCAATTTTCGAATGTTTGGGGGACGCGCCCGTGAGGAAAGGCACCTATCTTTTTACCAGTGAATCCGTATCGGAAGGGCATCCGGACAAGGTTTGCGACCGGATTTCCGATGCGGTTCTGGACGCCTATCTGGGGCATGATCCTCAGGCCCGGGTTGCTGTCGAGACACTCAGCACGACGAACCGCATTGTCCTCGCCGGCGAGGTGCGCGGTCCCAAGGAGATCAACTCCTCGATTCTGGAACAGGTGGCACGTAAGGCGGTCAAGGACATCGGCTATGAGCAAGCCGGGTTCCACTGGGAAAACATGACGGTCGAGAACTACATCCACGAGCAGTCCGCGGACATCGCCGTTGGGGTGGATGCGGCCGGCAACAAGGACGAGGGCGCGGGCGACCAGGGAATCATGTTCGGCTACGCCTGCCGGGAAACGCCGGTCCTGATGCCGGCACCGATTTACTACGCCCACAACATTCTGAAGTCCCTGGCCGATGCCCGCCATTCCGGCGCCGAGCCGGGACTGGGGCCGGATTCCAAGAGCCAGGTGACCCTGGAATACAAGGACGGTGTCCCGCAGCGCGCCACCTCCGTCGTTGTATCGACGCAGCACCGCGAAGACCTGGATCAGGACGAGGTGAGGGAGATTGTCCGGCCGCATGTCGTCAACGTCCTGCCGGACGGCTGGATGTGCGAAGAGTCCGAATTCTACGTCAATCCGACGGGCCGTTTCGTCATCGGGGGTCCCGACGGCGACGCCGGCCTGACGGGCCGGAAGATCATCGTGGACACCTACGGCGGTGCGGCCCCGCACGGCGGCGGTGCTTTCTCCGGCAAGGATCCGACAAAGGTGGACCGCTCCGCCGCCTACGCGGCCCGCTACCTGGCCAAGAACGTGGTGGCGGCAGGCCTGGCAGAACGCTGCACGCTCCAGCTCTCCTATGCGATCGGGGTCTCGAAACCGCTGTCGGTCTATGTCGATACCGAGGGGACCGGCAATGTCGATGAAGCGAAGCTCTCGGACGTGCTGCAGGATGTTATGGACCTCTCGCCGCGCGGCATTCGCGAGCATCTGAATCTCTCGCGGCCGATCTACGCCCGCACTTCCGCTTACGGCCACTTCGGCCGGGCCGAGGATCCGGACGGCGGCTTTTCGTGGGAAGCCCCCACTCTGGTCGATGCTCTGAAGAGCGCCTTCGGCAACTGATTGCCATGAGTTTGGGGCGGCGCGGGTTGCGCCGCTGGAGTTATGACAGGTGAAACTCCTGACGGCGCGGGCATGCGCAGCCGGCTCTACGGCCGCTTTCAGGGGCGCCCGCTCCGCGCAGCGCAAAAACGAGTCCTTCAGGATCTGCTGCCGCGGCTTGCCGTCTCGCTGCCGCCGGGCGGCGGAAAGCTGGATTTGAGATCGCTTTTCGGGCCGGAGCAATCCCGGTACTGGCTTGAGATCGGTTTCGGCGGCGGCGAGCATCTGGCTTGGCAGGCGGCCCATCAGGCCGAGCTTCAGTCGCCGGTCGGCCTGATCGGTGTCGAGTTTTACCTCAATGGGATCGCGGCCTTTCTGCGCCAGATCGAAGGGACGGCGGCGGCGGCCCGGGTGCGCCTCTATCAGGGGGATGCACGGGACCTGCTGGCGGCGCTGCCGGACCAGTCCCTGGAACGGGTTTTCATCCTCTTTCCCGACCCATGGCCCAAGAAAAGACATCACAAACGGCGCATCCTTCAGGCCGCCGTGCTGGACCGCCTGGCCGAGGTGATGCTGTCGGGGGCGGAGCTGCGGGTGGCCACCGACGACCGTGACTACCTGCGCTGGATTCTTGAAAGATTGCAGGCCCACCCCAAATTCAACTGGACCGCGAGAGGGCCGGAGGACTGGCGGGAACGGCCAGCGGACTGGCCGCAGACCCGTTACGAACAGAAGGCATTGGCCGCGGGACGCCGGGGCACTTTCCTGCGCTATATCCGGGTTTGAGCCCGCGATCGACCCTCCTTCCGGCGCCGGGAAGGCCTTGCTGCGGGCCAAGAAAAGCCTTGCCGCCAGGCGATGGACGAGCGTAGATTGCGCCGAGTTGAGAGTTTGATGCGGTAGTGTCGCCAATGGATGAGGCGCTTGCGGCATCGGGCTACCGAGCACGGTGGGCCAAGGGCCCATTTTTTATTGGCTCTACAGGAACTTAGCGACGGAGCGACGTCGATTGGGTCAAGCTGTGGATTTGGCCTCTCCGACGCTGGCCAAAACCAGTGAAGGCAAGGCTGCGGAAGTTGAACGCCTGATCGCCCCGGCACTGGAGGCGATGGGCTACGACATTGTCCGTATTCTGTTGATGGGAAACCAGGATCTCGTCCTCCAGATTATGGCGGAACGGACCTCCGACGGCGGCATGAACGTTGACGATTGCGCCGAGGTGAGCCGGGCGGTCGCGGCAATCCTGGATGTCGAGGATCCGATCGCGGGGCCCTATCACCTGGAGGTGAGTTCGCCCGGGATCGACCGGCCGCTGACGCGCCTCGCCGATTTCGAGCGCTTTGCCGGTCATGAGGCCAGGGTGGAATTGGTTATGCCGGTGGACGGGCGCCGGCGGTTCAAAGGATGCCTGCGCGGTTACGCGGGAGAGGATGTACGGCTTGAGACGCCGGAGGGCGAGGTGGCGCTTCCCTTCCAGGACATCGCGAAGGCAAAGCTCGTATTGACGGATGCGCTGATTGCGGAGTCCACGAAGGCTTCGTAAGGCCACCGTACCGAGGTCGAGGCCGGTTTGGGTCGAGGATAGAGCGACGATGGAAACGACGACACTTTTTAAGACGGAACTTCTTCAGGTTGCCGACGCGGTCGCACGCGAGAAATCGATTGAACGCGACGAGGTCCTCGATGCCATGGAGCAGGCAATCTCGAAAGCCGGACGGGCCAAGTACGGTCACGAGCACGATATCCGCGCGGAGATCGATCGCAGTAACGGCGAGGTCCATCTGCGGCGCTACCGTGAGGTGACCGACGAGATGGAGAATGAGTTCACGCAGATCCTGACGACCGATGCCCGGGCGCTGCGGGACGGTATTGAGCCCGGCGAATTCGTGATCGAAGAGCTGCCGCCGATCGACCTGGGGCGGATCGCGGCCCAGACGGCCAAGCAAGTCATCGTTCAGAAGGTCCGCGAAGCCGAACGGGCGCGCCAGTACAAGGAATACGAAGGCCGCGTCGGCGAGGTCGTGAACGGAATCGTCAAGCGGAACGAGTTCGGAAACGTCACCGTGGACCTTGGCCGCGCCGAGGCGATGATGCGCCGCGACGAAACCCTGCCGCGGGAATCCTTCCGAACCGGCGACCGTGTCCGGGCCTACATCTACGATGTGCGCGAGGAAACGCGGGGTCCGCAGATCTTCCTGTCGCGGACACACCCGCAGTTCATGGCGAAGCTGTTCTCTCAGGAAGTCCCGGAGATCTACGACGGAATCATCGAGATCAAGTCCGTTGCGCGGGATCCCGGCAGCCGGGCCAAGATCGCGGTGCTGTCCTACGACAACTCGATCGATCCGGTCGGGGCCTGTGTCGGGATGCGCGGCTCGCGCGTTCAGGCCGTGGTCAGCGAACTGCAGGGCGAGAAGATCGACATTATTCCCTGGTCGGAAGACACCGCGACCTTTGTCGTCAATGCGCTGGCGCCGGCCGAGGTGTCGAAGGTGGTGCTGGACGAAGAGCAGAACCGGATCGAGGTGGTGGTTCCCGACGATCAGCTTTCGCTGGCGATCGGCCGCCGCGGACAGAACGTGCGCTTGGCGTCCATGCTGACGGGCTGGGACATCGATATTCTGACGGAAGATGAAGAGTCGCGCCGCAGACAGGAAGAATTGAAGCAGCGCTCTCAGACCTTCATGGATGCCCTGGATGTCGACGATGTGATTGCGCATTTGCTGGTGGCCGAAGGCTTCACGACAATCGAACAGGTCGGTTTCGTGCCGATTGCCGAACTTGCGGAAATAGAAGGCTTCGACGAAGAAATTTCGGAGGAGCTGCGGGCCAGGGCGCGCAACTATCTCGAGGAAACGGAGCGCGTCAACGACGAGAAGCGGCGTGAGCTGGGCGTGTCCGAAGATGTCGCCGGCGTGGCCGGTCTGGCGCCGGCCATGCTTGTGACGCTGGGGGAAAGCGGCGTCAAGACGTTGGACGATCTCGCCGATCTGGACAGTGTCGAGCTCTGCATCATCCTGTCGAGCAGCGGTGTGTCGCCCGATGCCATCGATGGACTTTCGGAGGAGGACCTTGCGGCCGCCCTCAAGACCAGCCAGGTAACCGAAGAGGAAGCAAACGCGATTATCATGGCGGCGCGGGCGCATTGGTTCGATCAGGACGGATCGTCCGAAGATGCCGGCGCGGCTGCGGATGACGGTGGTGCCGATCAGGGCGCCGCCGGCTCCGAGGAAACCAAAAGCGATGCCTGAGGAGACCCTCCTTTATGATGGCCGCCCAGAAATCGCACCCGCGCAATCGTTGCCATACGCCGACCCGGCGTTGCATCGTCACGGGCGAGACGCGGCCTAAGGATCAGCTTCTGCGGTTTGTCGCGGACCCGGAAGGGCAGGTGGTTCCGGACTTGGCGGAGCGTTTGCCGGGGCGGGGTTTGTGGATGATGCCGCGTCGGGATATACTCCGCCGCGCCTGCGAGAAGAACCTCTTTGCCAAGGCCGCGAAGGTATCCTTGAAGGCGTCACCAAGCTTGCCCGAGGATCTGGACCGGCTGCTGGTAAATCGTTGCCTCAACTTGTTGGGTCTCGCGAAGGGTGCGGGGCTCGTCTCCGCCGGTTTTGAGAAGGCGAAGGCTGCTGTTGGCGCCGGCAAGGCGCGTTTGCTGGTTCAGGCGGCCGATGGCGCCGAACACGGCCGCGGCAAGCTGACGGCCCTGGCGGGCGCGGGGGACAAGAGGACCGAAGTGGTGGAAGTCTTCTCGGCGGCGGATATCGGACGCGCGCTGGGGCGGGGCCCGACGGTCCATGTGGCTGTTGCCAACGGCGGCGCAGCCGAGCGTTTTTTGAGAGAGGTTGATCGCCTTTCGGTCTTTCGGGACGGTGAGGATCGGGTCAAAGAGGTCACGCGAGCCTGGAACAAAGTGAGCGCCTGAAAGATATGACGACGAGCAAAGAAAGCGACACCAAGCAGCCGTTGAAGCTGAACCGGCCGGGCAAGCTGGAACTCAAGAAGACGGTGGAAACGGGGCAGGTGCGCCAGAGTTTCAGCCATGGCCGAAGCAAGGCCGTGACCGTCGAGGTCAAGCGCAGCCGCACGTTCGAACGTGGCGCGTCCGGCCGTATGAAGGAAGTGACGCCTTCCGGAGAGGCGCCGGCGCCTCAGAGCGAAACGGTCGACGCGGTTGCAGAGGCGGAAGCGGCGAGTCAGGCCGCGGCCAAGCGCCATCTCTCGGCTCAGGAGCGTGCCAGCCGTCTTCGTGCCCTAGAGGTCGCCAAGGAGGAAGAGGCGCACCGCGCGGTTCGGGAAGAGGAAGAAGCTGCCCGGCGCGCCGAGGAGGAGGCTCTCCGCGCCGAAGAAGAAGCGCGGCGCGCGGCAGAGGAAGCCGAAGAAGCGGCAAAACGCGCCGCGGAAGAGGCAGAGGCTGCCAAGCGCGCTGCCGCGGAGGCGCCGGTTGTGCCAGCTCCGGAAGCAAAGCCCGCACCGGCCAAGAAGGCGCCGGAGAAACCGGCGGCCCGGGCCGGCGAAGACGATCTCGGCGCAAGGGTGAAGCGCAAAGGCGCGGCGGTACCGCCGAAACCCACGACGCCACGCCGCGGCGAAGAACCGCGCCGGCGTGCCGGCAAACTGACCATTGCGCAGGCTCTGGAGGGCCAGGATGGGCGCGAGAGGTCTTTGGCGTCCGTCCGGCGGCGGCGCGAAAAGCAGATGCGCGCGCTCAAACAGCAGCAACATCAGCCGCCGCAAAAGGTCGTCCGCGAGGTTGTCATTCCCGAGACCATTGAGGTTCAGGAACTCGCGAGCCGCATGGCGGAACGTGCCGTGGACGTGATCAAGGTGCTCATGAAAATGGGCGTCATGGTGACGCCGAACCAGGTGATCGATGCGGACACTGCGGAACTCGTGGTCGGGGAATTCGATCACAAGTTCAAGCGGGTTTCGGCTTCGGACGTGGAGCTGGGACTGCGCGGCGAAGAGGACGCGGAAGAGGATCTCAAGCCGCGGGCCCCGGTGGTGACGGTCATGGGCCATGTCGATCACGGCAAGACATCGCTGCTCGACGCCCTGAGGGAGACCGACGTGGCGGGCCGCGAAGCCGGCGGCATCACCCAGCACATCGGCGCCTATCAAGTCGAGCTGAGGTCCGGGGACAGGATCACCTTTATCGATACGCCGGGCCACGCGGCCTTCTCGGAAATGCGGGCGCGTGGCGCCAATGTCACCGACATTGTCGTGCTGGTTGTCGCGGGTGATGACGGGATCAAGGAACAGACCGTCGAAGCCATCAATCACGCAAAGGCGTCCGGCTGCCCGATCATCGTGGCAATCAACAAAATGGACCGCCCGGACGCCGATGCCGATCGCGTCAAGCAGGAGTTGCTGCAGCATGATTTGATTGTCGAGGATATGGGGGGTGAGATCCTGGCGATCGAGGTTTCCGCCAAGGAGAAGACCGGCCTCGACAAGTTGGAGGAAGCGATCCTGCTGCAAGCGGAACTGCTCGAGCTTAAGGCCAATCCGGACCGTCAGGCAGAAGGTGCCATCATTGAAGCCAAGTTGGAGCGTGGCCGCGGCGTTGTCGCGACGGCCCTGATCCAGCGTGGCACGCTGCGCGTCGGCGACATCTTTATCGCCGGCGCCGAATGGGGCCGTGTGCGTGCCATGGTCAACGACCGCAACGAGAACGTGACGGAAGCAGGGCCGGCGCTTCCTGTTGAGATCCTTGGTCTGAACGGATCGCCCATGGCCGGCGACGATCTGGTCGCGACGGGATCCGAAGCCCGGGCGCGGGAAATCACCGAGTTCCGGACGCACACGCGCCGCGAGGCAGAAATCGCGAGTGCAACGCGCGGGACGCTCGAGCAGATGCTCGACAAGATCAAGGAAGGCGTGGCGGCAGAGCTACCCGTCGTGGTCAAGTCGGACGTCCACGGATCTTTGGAGGCCATCATCAATAGCCTCGAGAAACTCGGGAACGAGGAAGTTAAAGTCCGGGTCCTCCATTCCGGCGTCGGCGGCATTAACGAATCCGACATCACCCTGGCGCGTGCGACCAGCGCGATGATTATCGCCTTCAATGTGCGCGCCAATCCGCAAGCCCGTGAAATGGCCCGCCGCGATAACATCGATATCCGCTACTACTCGATCATCTACAATGTCGTGGATGACATTAAGGCGGCGCTGGAAGGCATGCTGTCGCCGGCGCAGAAGGAAAACTTCCTGGGCTACGCCGAAATCCGGGAAGTGTTCAACATCACCAAGGTGGGCAAGGTGGCCGGCTGTATGGTTACCGAAGGCACGGTCAAACGCGGCGCCAAAGTGCGCCTGCTGCGCGACAACGTTGTGATCCACGACGGAATGCTGAAGACGCTGAAGCGGTTCAAAGACGAGGTTCGGGAGGTCAAGGACGGCTACGAATGTGGCATGGCCTTCGAGAACTACAGCGACATTCAGGTCGGCGATCAAATCGAGTGCTACGAGATCGAGGAAGTCGCCCGGGTTCTCTAAGGCGGCGTCCCTTCGGCGGTTTCGGCTCGGATCTTCGATTGCTGAGAAGGCGTGCGATGCGTCATTCCAAGAAGTCTGTAGGACATGGCAAAGGGCCCAGCCAGCGGCAGTTGCGCGTGGGCGAAGAAATGCGCCACGCGCTCGCGCGCACCTTCCTGCAAGCCAGCTTCAACGACCCGGTTCTTCAGGATGCGACGGTGACCGTTACGGAAGTTCGGGTAAGCCCGGATCTCAAGAATGCGACAGCCTTCGTCGTGCCCCTGGGCGGTGCCGACACCTCTGAAGTGGTTGCCGCGCTCAATAAGGCTGCGGGTTTTTTCCGCGGTTGCCTGGGGCACGAAGTGAACCTGCGCTATACCCCGCGTGTGACCTTTGCGGCGGACCGCAGTTTCGATCAGGCCGATCATATCGAATCCATTCTGCGGCGGCCCCGCGTCCAGCGGGACCTGGAAGAGGGACCGGCGCAGGACCCGGACCCCGCCGGCCCGAACTCTCAGTGACACGGATGCGCAACAAGAAGGGCCGGCCCATCAATGGCTGGGTGGTGGTCGACAAGCCGGGCGGTATCACGTCCACCCAGGTCGTTGGGCGCGTCAGGCGCCTTTACGACGCCCGTAAGGTCGGCCACGGCGGGACCCTCGACCCGATTGCGACCGGCGTGCTGCCGATTGCCATGGGGGAGGCCACCAAAACCGTTTCCTATGCGATGGATGGTATCAAGTCCTATCGCTTTACCCTGCGGTGGGGCCAGCGCACGGAAACCGACGACTCCGAGGGCGCGGTCGTCGAAACTTCCGACCATCGGCCGAGCGAGGCGGAAATACGCGCCGTCCTGCCCCAGTTTGCCGGCGACATCGAACAGGTTCCGCCGCTCTATTCGGCGGTCAAGGTTTCCGGCCAGCGGGCCTATGACCTCGCCAGAGCCCAGGAAGACTTCGATCTGCCGCCCAGAACCGTGACGATCTATGCCTTCGACCTCGTTGCGACCCCGGACCGGGACCATGCAACCTTCGAGGTGACCTGCGGCAAGGGGACCTATATGCGGTCCCTGGCCCGCGATCTCGGCCAGGCGCTGGACACCGTGGCTCATATCGTTGAGCTGCGGCGGTTGCGCGTTGGACCCTTCACGGAATCCGGCGCGATTTCGCTGGAATCTTTGGAGGCGTTCGGGCATAGTCCCGCCGCCTTGGAGCAGGTGCTCCCGGTAGAGGCCGCGCTGGACGACATCCCGGCACTGGCCTTGTCGGAAACCGAGGCGAGTCGTTTGCGTTGCGGCCAACCCGTATCGTTGATCGCGCGTACAAACCGTGAACGTATCCGAGAGCTGTCAAACGGGACGATCGTTTTTGCGACGGCAGGCGGCAAGCCTGTGGCCCTGGCACGGTACGAAGCGGGCGACATTCACCCGGTCCGAGTGCTCAACCTTTAGACTTGGAGATTAACTTCGATGTCGATTACTGCCGAACGCAAACAGGAAGTCATGCAGGAATACGCGACTTCCGATGGAGATACGGGCTCGCCCGAGGTTCAAGTCGCGATCCTGACCGAGCGGATCGTGAATCTGACCGAACACCTCAAGACCCATAAGAAAGATTTCCATTCCCGCCGTGGCCTTTTGATCATGGTGGGTCAGCGCCGCCGCTTGCTCGACTATATGAAGCGCAAGAGCCAGCCGCGCTACGAGACCCTGATTAAGCGACTGGGACTGCGCCGCTGAGGCCGCGTTCCCAGATGGGATCGGCGACCGGGCCGGGCTTCCGCGCGGAAGTTTCCGGACCGGTGCTGTATCCTGTTGAGAAAAGTTTCATGAGCCATCGTGAGCCGGCACGGTGGCGATCGGAAAGCCGGGCCGACGTAAGGGACGTAAGGACAGGTGGCCGCCCTGTCCCGCGCGTCCCTTACGCGGGTCCGGCAACAGACATCCGGCATTCTGTTGAAAGGACAAAGTAAAGATGTTCGATATCCATACCAAAGAGATCGAATGGGGTGGACGGACGCTGAAGCTGGAAACGGGTAGGATCGCCCGCCAGGCCGACGGCGCCGTGTTGGCCCAGTACGGGGACACCGTTGTTCTCTGCACCGCCGTTGGCGAGTCGGAAGCGCGGCCCGGCGCGGATTTCTTCCCGCTGACCGTCAACTATCAGGAAAAGACCTTTTCCGCCGGCAAGATCCCCGGCGGATTTTTTAAGCGCGAAGGACGGCCGTCGGAGAAAGAAACTCTGACCAGCCGCCTGATTGACCGGCCGATCCGGCCGCTCTTCGCGAAGGGCTACAAGTGCGAGACCCAGGTCATTTGCACCGTCATCAGCCATGACCTGGAGAACGATCCGGATGTCGTAGCCATGGTCGGCGCCTCGGCTGCCCTGACCATCTCGGGGCTTCCTTTCCTGGGTCCGATCGGCGGGTGCCGCGTCGGCTACAAGGACGGCTCCTACGTTCTCAATCCGCGCATGGACGAGATGGAAGACTCCGAGCTGGACCTGGTTCTGGCCGGTACGCGCGAGGGCGTGCTGATGGTCGAATCCGAGGCGAGCGAGCTGTCCGAAGAGGTCATGCTGGGCGCCGTCAGCTTTGGCCACGAGGCCATGGCGCCGGTGATCGATGCGATCATCGATCTGGCCGAAGCCTGTGCCAAGGATCCGCGCGACGTGCCGGAAGCCGCCCCGGAAGTCGAGGCGATGAAGCAGCGGCTGGTCGACGGCGGGATCGAGGCGGCTTTGAAGGAAGCCTACAGCGAGCCCGACAAGGTGGCCCGCCAGGCCAAACTGAGCAAGGTGCGCAGCAATGCCGTCGCAGATATGGACGAAGAAGATGCCGCCGTCGCTCAGGGCCTGTTCAAGTCGCTGGAGAGCGACGTGGTGCGCGGCACCATTCTCGCCGGCGAGCGGCGCATCGATGGTCGCACGGTCAAGGATATCCGTCCGATCGTCAGCGAGGTCGGCGTATTGCCGCTGACGCATGGCTCGGCGCTCTTCACCCGCGGCGAGACGCAGGCCCTGGTGGTCGCGACCCTCGGCACCGGTCAGGACGAGCAGATCATCGACTCGCTCGAGGGAAGCTATCGGGAGCACTTCATGCTCCACTATAACTTCCCGCCCTATTCTGTCGGCGAGTGCAGCTTCCGCCTTGGCCCGGGACGGCGTGAGATCGGTCACGGCAAGCTGGCGTGGCGCGCCATCCGTCCGCTGCTTCCGAGCAAGGAAGACTTCCCCTACACGATGCGGGTCGTCTCGGAGATCACGGAATCCAACGGTTCCTCTTCCATGGCGACCGTCTGCGGCACGTCCCTGTCCCTGATGGATGCCGGCGTGCCCTTGAAGCGCCCAGTGGCCGGTATCGCGATGGGGCTGATCAAGGAAGGCGATAACTTTGCCGTCCTGTCGGACATTCTCGGCGACGAAGACCATCTCGGTGACATGGACTTCAAGGTGGCCGGAACCGAGGAGGGCGTGACCTCGCTGCAGATGGACATCAAGATCACCTCCATCACCACGGAAATCATGCAGGTGGCCCTCGGCCAGGCGAAAGATGGGCGCATGCATATCCTGGGCGAGATGAAAAAGGCCCTGTCCGGCGCGCGGGACTCTGTCAGCCAGAATGCGCCGCGCATCACGGTGATGACCGTGCCGAAAGACAAGATCCGCGAAGTCATTGGGACCGGCGGCAAGGTGATCCGCGAGATCACCGAGACCACCGGCGCGAAGGTCGACATCGAGGACGACGGCACCATCAAGGTGGCTGCGGTCGACGAAGATCAGGCCACGGCCGCGATTAACTGGATCCGCTCCATTGTCGCGGAGCCGGAGGTCGGCGAGATCTACGAGGGCAAGGTGGTCAAGATCATGGACTTCGGCGCCTTCGTGAACTTCCTCGGTGCCAAGGACGGGCTCGTCCACATCTCGGAACTGGCCCCGCGCCGTGTCGAGACGGTCAACGAGATCGTCAAGGAAGGCGACATGGTCAAGGTGAAGTGCATCGGGCTGGACCGCGGCAAGGTCAAGCTGTCGATGAAGCGCGTCGACCAGCAGAGCGGAGAAGATCTGGAGGCGCAGGCCAGCTAACGCCTGGCGCCGGCTGACGTCTTCGCTTGACGGAAGCCCGAATTCTTCGGAAAGGAAGCGGCGGCCCCGGACAGTGGCCGCCGTTTTCTATTGGGACGAAGAAGTCCGGTTGAGAGGTGGAGCTTGAGTTTCAGGTTGCCGGAGTTGATGGGGCACAGGGGCGCTGCGGGATCGGCGCCCGAAAACACCCTCGTCGGTATTCGGCGCGCCGCCGCGGAGGGCGCGCGCTGGGTCGAGGTCGACGTGATGCTGACGGGGGACGACCAGCCGGTCCTCTATCATGACGACAAGCTCGCGCGCACGACCGGGCGCGAAGGGGTCATGGCGGAAACACCGATGACGGTGCTTGCCGGTCTGGAAGCCGGATCGTGGTTCGATGCCTCCTTTGCCGGCGAGCCCATTCCCTCCCTCGAGCAGGCCATCGACCTGATCCAAGAGCTGGGACTGCGTCTGAACCTGGAGATCAAGCCCTCGAAGGGCCGCAAGATCGAAACGGCGGAGGAAGTCATGCGTCGCCTGGCCGCGGTTTGGCCGGCCAACGCTGAGCCGCCGCTCATCAGCAGCTTCGAGCAGGATTGTCTCAGGGTTGCGCGCGACAGCCGTCCGGAATGGCCGCGCGCCTTCATCTCACTCAAGGTCAATCGGAACTGGCGCAAGATCCTGGCGGAACTCGGCTGTCAGGCATTCCATGTCTACTGGAAGCGGACCGGCCGCAGTCAGGTCAAAGCGGTGAAAGAGGCCGGTTACGGCTTCGCCTGCTTCACGGTCAACGATCCGGCGATTGCGGCAAAGCTCTGGGGATGGGGTGTCGATTGTATGATCACCGACTATCCCGGCCGGATTCTGGCGGCACGGGAGGTCGCTTAGAGGACGCGCGCCCTAATCGGCGTTTCGATCCATCCGCTTCGGCGAGGGAATGCCGATCACGTTGTAGCCCGCGTCGACGTAATGGATCTCCCCCGTGACTCCTTGGGAAAGATCGGATGCGAGGAACAGACCCGCATTGCCGACCTCTTCCAACTGCACGTTCTTGTGCAGCGGCGCGTGTTCGCGGTTCCAGCCGTAGACGAAGCGCGCGTCCGCGATGGCCGATCCCGCAAGCGTGCGCATCGGCCCGGCGGAAATGGCGTTGACCCGCACACCCTGTTCGCCGAGATCGACGGCGAGGTAGCGCACGCTGGCTTCCAGCGCGGCTTTTGCGACCCCCATGACATTGTAATTGGGCGTGACCCGCGCCGCGCCCAGATAGCTCAGGGTAATCAGGCTGCCGCCATCGGGCATCAGCGCGGCGGCGTGCCGTGCCACCGCCGTGAAGGAATAGCAGGAGATTCCCAGGGTCTTGCGGAAGTTCGCGCGCGTGGTGTCGAGGTAGCGGCCCTTCAGTTCTTCCTTATCGGAATAGGCGACGGCATGAATGACGAAATCTATGCTGGACCAGGCTTCACCGAGGGTGGCAAAGGTCGCCGCGACCTGTTCGTCGTCCTCGACGTCGCAGGGAACGATCAGCGTCGAGCCCAGGCGATCCGCCAAGGGGCGCACGCGCTTTTCGAACGTTGGGCCCTGGAAGGTAAAGGCCAGTTCCGCGCCGTGGTCGCTCAGAGACTGCGCGATGCCCCAGGCAATGGAATGATCATTCGCGACCCCCATTACGAGGCCGCGCTTGCCGGTCATTAGTCCTGCGTTGGCGGTCACGGCGCCGGTCATCCCTCCAAGCGCCGGAAGGTCAGGGAGGCGTTGGTGCCGCCGAACCCGAAGCTGTTCGACATCACGCAGTTCAACTGGACGTTTTCTTCCAGTTCGCGAACGATCGGCATGCCTTCGGCGCCGGGGTCGAGGTTTTCGATGTTCGCCGAGGCGGCCAGGAAATTGTTGTCCATCATCAGCAGCGAGTAGATCACCTCGTGCACGCCGGTCGCGCCCTGGGAATGGCCGGTCAGCGACTTGGTCGAGGACACCCGCGGCATGTCCGCGCCGAAAACTTCCCGGATCGAGTCCAGTTCGATGATATCTCCCACCGGCGTCGAGGTGCCGTGGGCGTTGATATAGTCCACCGGGGTGTTGCCCAAACCCTGCATGGCCATGCGCATGCAGCGCAGCCCGCCCTCGCCGGAAGGCGCCACCATGTCGGCACCGTCGGAAGTTGCGCCGTAGCCGACGAGTTCGCCATAGATCTTGGCGCCGCGTGCCTTTGCGCGCTCCATGTCTTCGAGAACGACCACGCCGCCGCCGCCGGAAATGATGAAACCGTCGCGGTTGACGTCGTAGGGGCGGGAGGCCCGCTCCGGCGTGTCGTTGTACTTGCTGGAAAGGGCGCCCATCGAATCGAACAGGACCGTCAGGGTCCAGTGCAGCTCCTCGCCGCCGCCGGCAAAGACGATGTCCTGCTTGCCGAGCTGAATCAGTTCCGCCGCGTTGCCGACACAGTGCGCGGAGGTCGAGCAGGCTGAGGAAATCGAGTAGCTCAGCCCTCTGATCTTGAAGGCCGTGGCCAGATTGGCGGAGTTCGTGGAGGACATGCAGCGCGGCACCATGTAGGGCCCGACACGCTTCGGCCCCTTCTCCCGCGTGATATCGGCGGCGGCCACCTGGTTGGAGGTAGACGGTCCGCCGGAGCCCATGACGAGGCCGGTGCGCTCGCTCGTGACCTCCGCTTCCGTCAGGCCCGCGTCCTCGATCGCTTCAAGCATGGCGACATAGTTGTACGCGGCGCCGTCGCCCATGAAGCGCCGGACCCGCCGGTCGATATGTGCATCCAGGTCGATATCCAACGACCCGTGCACATGGCAGCGGAAGCCCATTTCTTCGTAGGTATCGCACTTGGTGATACCGGAACGGCCGGACCGCAGGGAGTCGACGACCTCCCGCTTGTTGTTGCCGATGCTGGAGACGATACCCAGCCCAGTCACAGCGACGCGACGCATGTTGTACCCCCTATTGGGAATTCTTGCCGCTTAAACGGTGTTTGGCGTGGCTGTGAACAGGCCGACCTTGAGATCCTTGGCCTCGTAGACGAGCTCTCCGTCGGCCTTCATGATCCCGTTGGCAATGCCCATGGTCAGCTTGCTCTTGATGACCCGCTTCAGATCTAAATGGTAGGTCACGCTTTTAATGTCAGGGGTCACCATGCCCTTGAGTTTGACTTCCCCGACTCCCAGCGCTCTGCCGCGTCCCGGTTGCCCGATCCACCCGAGGAAGAACCCGACGAGCTGCCACAGCGCGTCCAACCCGAGGCACCCGGGCATGACGGGGTCGCCTTTGAAGTGGCAGCCGAAAAACCAGATATCCGGTGTGATGTCGAATTCGGCGTGGATTTCGCCCTTGTTATTGGCCCCGCCGCTCTCCGAAATACGGTTGATGCGATTGAACATCAGCATCGGCGGAAGGGGCAGCTGCGCATTGCCTGGCCCAAAGAGCTCGCCACGCGCGCACCTCAACAAGTCTTCGTAGCCGAAGCTACTCCGTCGTTCAGTCAAATGGTTCGCTTTCTCAACAACAGGTTTCGCCACACTTTTCCCTAAGCGCGCAGGAGGAATCGATCCGTGCCGTATCACAAGTGATCCGGAACGCCGCGAACTATAACACAGGCGTTTGTGCCGAAAAGAACGAAACAGCTAAACTTTCTGGGATTCCCGTGCCGCGATCGGAAGGTCGACCACAGACGAAACAAGCGCCTACTTGGTTAATCCTTCTTAAAGTCGTTCCAGAAGAATGTCCAATCGTTTGATTCGGGCCCTTTTATTTTGCCTCGCGGTGCCTATATTAGCGCTCATGGCCAATTCACGCCCCTATACTGAACTGATCGAGCGGCTGAAGACCGCGGGCTTGCGACCGACGCGTCAACGGCTTGCCCTGGCGAAGCTCCTGTTCGAGCCGGGCAACCGTCATCTGACGGCAGAGCAGTTGCATGGCGAGGCCACACGCGCGGCGGTACGCGTGTCGCTGGCGACGATCTACAATACCCTGCATCAGTTCACGCAGGCGGGGCTGCTCCGCGAAGTGGTGGTGGAGCCGGGACGCTCCTATTTCGACACCAATGTCGAAGATCACCATCACTTCTACTTCGAGGATACGGGGCGTCTGGAGGATATCTCCGGAGAGACCCTGTCGCTTGGCAGCTTGCCGCAAGTCCCTGAAGGCACGGAGATCTCGCGCGTCGATGTCATCATTCGCGTGGGGAATAAGGGCACATAATCTGCCCTTAATTTCCGATCTGTAAAAACTTATCTAGAATTATTCTAATGTATTGACTCGTGCGCAGCCGCGCCTTATTTACCAATAGGGCGGGGCTGATTTCGCATGGGCCGACGCCGCAACGGAATTCAATCCGAAGTCATATAATCAGGAGAGATCAGAGAGATGTCACTTAAGGGCACAAAGACGGAAGGCAATCTGAAGGACGCATTCGCCGGTGAGAGCCAAGCCAACCGGCGGTACCTTTACTTCGCTCAAAAGGCCGACATCGAAGGCTACAATGATGTCGCTGCCGTGTTCCGGTCCACCGCCGAAGGCGAAACCGGACATGCGCACGGTCACTTGCAGTACCTTGAGGAGGTCGGCGACCCGGCAACCGGTGAGCCTATCGGCGACACCTCCGCCAACCTGAAGGCGGCCATCGCGGGCGAGACCCACGAATACACCGACATGTATCCGGGCATGGCACGCACCGCGCGGGACGAGGGCTTCGATGAGATCGCCGACTGGTTCGAGACTCTCGCGAAGGCCGAGAAGAGCCACGCGGGCCGCTTCCAAAAGGCGCTCGATACTCTCTAAGCTGACCGGTTCGATTCACCGTCCGGGCAATGTACCGGACGGACCAGAACAGGACGGGGAGGAGGTTTAAGCCTCTTCCCCGGCCCTGACCATCCCCACGATTTCAGCGCCGGGCCAGGCTGCCGAAGCCGCTGGCGCTCCCCTTGCGGTACCCTGGGAGAGGGACAATGCAGGAAGGCGGACTTAACGCGCCGACGCGCCACCCGATCGATTGGAACAATCCGGATTTCTACGATTGGGACAAGATCAACGAAGAAATGGAGCGGGTGCTCGACATCTGCCACGGCTGCCGCCGCTGCTTCAATCTCTGTGAATCCTTTCCGCGCCTCTTCGACTTGATCGACGAGTCGGAAACAGGCGAACTCGATTCCGTCGACAAGGCCGACTACAAGCAGGTGGTGGATGCCTGCACGCTCTGCGACATGTGCTTCATGGTGAGTTGCCCCTATGTGCCGCCCCATGAATTCGATCTCGATTTTCCCCATTTGATGCTGCGCTACCGGGCCGCGGAACTGCGGGACGGGAAAGCCGACAAAATGGTCGCGCAGTTGACCAAGACCGATCGTAACGGTCGGCTCGCGGGACTGGCGCCGGGTTTGGCCAACTGGGCCGGCGCGACGTCGAACAAGATCACGCGCCCCGTCATGGAATCGGTGGCCGGCATTGACCGGCGCGCGGAGTTGCCGAAGTTCTACGGCAAGACCTTTTCGGCACGGGCTAAGAGCGACGGCGTGACGCCCAGCCCTGACGCGCCGGCGCATGGACGCAAGGCGGCGCTCTACGCGACCTGTTTCGTCAACTACAACAATCCTTCGATCGGCGAAGCGGCGCGGCGCGTGCTCGCCAAGAACGGCGTGGAGACCGAGGTGGTCTATCCGTCCTGCTGCGGAATGCCGCAGCTGGAGCAGGGCGACATTCAGAAGGTGGCGGAAACGGCCAAGAAGGTTTCGGCGGAAATGGTGTCTTGGGTCGAGCGCGGCTACGACATCATCGCGCTGACCCCGTCCTGCGCTTTGATGCTGAAATTCGAATGGCCGCTGATCCTGCCGGACGATGCCAATGTGAAACGCCTCTCGGAAGCGACGTCGGACATCACGGAATACGTGGTCGATATCGCCAAGAACGAAGGGCTGGCCGATGGGCTGGAAGCCTTGTCCGGCGGCGTGGCGCTGCACATGGCCTGTCATTCGCGGGCCCAGAACATCGGCGCCAAGGCGGCGGAAATGCTGCGCTTGGTACCGGACTCCAACGTTAAAGTCGTGGAGCGCTGCTCCGGCCATGGCGGCTCCTGGGGTATCATGAAGGACAACTTCGATGCCGCCATAAAGGTGGGCCGCACGGCTTCGCGTCAGGCCGCGACCGCGGTTAAGGGCGCTGCCGAGAAAGGCAATGGCAGTATCGGCTTCGTTGCCTCGGAATGCCCCTTGGCCGGTATGCATCTGCTGCAGGGGATCGAGCGCTTGCAGATGGCGGATAAGCCCGAGATCGCGCGCTCCTATCACCCCATTGAACTGTTCGCGCGGGCTTACGGGTTCGCGCTGGAAGCTGATTGAGGCGGAGGAAGACATGATGGCGATGAAACGAGAGCTGACGCGGGACGACATCCTGCCGGTCGAGATCTACGCCGCCGAGCGCAAGGAGCGTAAAAAGGCGCTGCTGGCGATCAAGAAGCACCGGCGCCAGGCGGTCGGACCCGACTGCACGTTCTATTTCGAGAACTACGAGACCATGTGGTCGCAGGTGCATGAGATGCTCTACATCGAGCGTGGCGGGGAGGAGCAGATTACCGACGAGCTTTCCGCGTACAATCCTCTGATCCCGGGCGGCGACGAACTCGTTGCGACCGTGATGTTCGAGATCGATGACCCCCTGCGCCGCGCGGCCGTGCTTGGTGAGCTCGGCGGGATCGAGGAAACGGCTTTCCTGAGCTTTGACGGGGAGACCGTGACCGGTGTGCCGGAGGAAGATGTCGATCGCACCTCTGCTGCCGGCAAGGCGTCTTCCGTCCAGTTCATCCACTTCCCTTTCACGGCGGAGCAGATCGCGAAGTTCCGCGAGCCCGGTGCGCAGATCACCTTGGGCTTCAAGCATCCGCGCTATGGGCACATGGTGATGATGCAGGAGGAAGTCCGCGCCGCCCTGGCGGAGGACTTCGCTTAAGCCGCGTCCGGCAAAAGGCGGACATCCCGCGCGACATCTGCCAGGATGTTGATTGATTTTTCTTCGTGGCGGAGGGGTAAGGGTGTCCGCGGCTGGCAAGGCTATGGATCCGAAAGATCTCGAAAACCTCTATCGTCTCGAGGAAAGCCTCTGGCGCGGCGAAACCCGCTACGACAAGGCCGCAATGGAAAGGGTTTTCTCGGAGGACTTCGTTGAGTTCGGACGTTCCGGAAGAATCTACACGCGGGAAGAGATGCTGTTCGAGCCTGGGTCGGGCCGCGAAATCGATGCGACTCTGCCGCTTCCGAAGTTCCGCGCCCGGCATCTGTCGGCGGACGTGGTGCTGGTGACCTATATCAGTGAAGTCATGCATGACGGGACGCTGGTGAGAGGGAACCGCTCCTCCATCTGGAGCCGCGGGCCCGATGGCTGGCGGCTGCGTTTCCACCAGGGCACGCCAACCGAATAGTCGAACCGCTCTAGAAACGTTCCTCGGGATAGAGGCCGTAAATCTCTTCGCGTTGCAGCCAGCCTTGATGATCCTGCACTTCGACCAGGCACCAGAGGTTCTGGCATTGGCGCAGGCGTCCGACGACGCCGGCTTCCACCATCGCGATGGCCTGTGATTTTCCGGCCGGCTCGTCGCGCAGTATCCGTTCCTTACCGGTGACCAGGATGCCGCGCTTTCCCTGAAGCATGGAGCGATGCACCCAACCGATGACACCCTGCCAGTCGCGGATCTGCCGCCAGTTCCCGAACTCGTCGATGATTTCAACGGGCATGCCGCGCCGCTTGTAGACCCAGTCGATGGGATAGCGGGTGCCCGGTCCAGTGCGCAGGTTTACCTGCGGCGCGCGCAGGCTGACGAAGCGGGGCAGGGGCAATCCTGTCCGGCCCGGCAGCCCGACCGCGCCGCCGGATGGCTTTGCCGCGGTCTCGGTCGCCGCCGCATCCGGGTTCTCGCCCTCGGCATCCGCCAATCCAAGTCCGGGATGGCCGGCGACAAACAGAACGAATGCAAGGGGATAGAGTTTGACCAAAGACCGTTTAACCATAGTGTCTAGTAACCAAGGGCGGTGTTTCGGGTCAAGCCGCCAACTGCAGACGAAGAGTGTAATTGGTCGGGCGTTGAATAAGGATCGGGCGGCCCTGGACAAAGCGCTAGGCCACCTGCTATGGCAACGCGGCTGACCGCCATCAAACAGGGGGCCGCGGAGCAGAATTACATGGTGCAAAAGAAGCCTCGGGTCATTGTAACTCGCCGTCTTCCGGACGTTATCGAAACCCGGATGATGGAGCTGTTTGACTGCCGGTTGAATCTTGACGACAAGCCGATGTCTCACGCCGAGCTTGTCGAGGCAGTGCGGGACGTCGACGTGCTGGTTCCGACAGTGACGGACCGGATAGACGCAGGCATCCTCTCGCAGGCCGGTCCCAATTTACGGCTCGTCGCCTCCTTCGGCACCGGTGTCGATCACATTGACCTGAAGTCGGCCCGGCAGCGCGGCATCAGCGTGACAAACACGCCTGGCGTCCTGACGGAAGATACCGCCGATATGACCCTCGCCCTGATTCTCGCGGTGCCGCGGCGCCTGGCGGAGGGGGAGCGGCTGGTGCGTTCCGGCGAATGGAACGGCTGGAGCCCGACCGGCATGCTGGGGCACCGGGTCAACGGGAAACGCCTGGGCATCATCGGCATGGGGCGGATCGGTCAAGCCGTGGCCCGCCGGGCCAAGGGTTTCGATCTGTCCGTCCACTATCACAATCGGCGCCCGGTGCATCCGGAAATCGAAGAAGAGCTTGAGGCAACCTACTGGGAAAGCCTGGACCAGATGCTCTCGCGGATGGATATCATCTCGGTCAACTGCCCCCATACGCCGGCAACCTTCCATTTGCTGTCGAGCCGCCGGCTGAAATTGCTGCATCCCCACGCCTATATCGTCAATACGAGCCGTGGCGAGGTGATCGACGAGAACGCCTTGGCGCGGCAATTGGAAGCAGGGGAGCTCGCGGGGGCTGCGCTCGATGTCTTTGAGCATGAACCGGCCATCAACCCGAAACTGCTGAAGCTCGACAACGTCGTGCTGCTGCCGCACATGGGCTCCGCCACCATCGAGGGCCGGATTGCCATGGGTGAGAAGGTCATCATCAACATCAAGACCTTCGCGGACGGCCACGCGCCGCCGGACCGGGTGCTCGAGGCGATGTTCTAGGGGCTTTCTTGTTTTTGCGGTTCCGGCGCGCTCCCTCACCCGGCAATCCAATTCAAGCCGCGCAGGTCTCGTCCTGATAGGTCTCGGGGTTCAGGCTTTTGATCGTGGCCTGCGGACCGCAGAGGCGGCATTCGGGGTCGGGTTTGGCCCGCACCTTGCGGAATTCGGTGTTCAGGGCCTCGTAGAGCAGCAGCTTGCCCGAGAGGCTTTCCCCAATCCCAATCAGTTCCTTGATGACTTCTGTCGCCTGCAGGGCGCCCAGGGTGCCCGGCAGCGCCCCCAGAACGCCGACGTCGGCGCAGCTTTCCTTCATTTCGCTGGGCTGGTCCCCGAAGAGGCAGCGGTAACAGGGGTGTGCGTCCCCGTCGTCCACCGTCCGTCCGGGACCGTGGCGCAGGTAGGCTTTGTAGGTCGAGAGCTGACCGTCGAAGCGCATGATCGCGGCCGAGACCAGGGTCTTGCGCGCCAAGAAACTGGCATCGTTGACGAGATAGCGGGTGCCGAAATTATCCGACCCATCGGCGATCAGATCGTAGCCGTTGAAGAGACCCAGTGCGTTCTCCGCCGTCAGGCGCTCATTGTGCAGGGTCACCTGGACCTCGGGGTTGATCTCGGCGAGGCGCCGCCGGGCGCTTTCCACCTTCGCCATGCCGACGTTGGAGGTGTCATGGACGACCTGCCGTTGCAGGTTGGAGAGATCGACCTGATCGTCGTCAACGATGCCCAGATGGCCGACTCCGGCAGCCGCTAGGTAAAGCAGCAAGGGCGAGCCGAGGCCCCCCGCGCCAATCACCAAAACTTTGGATTGAAGCAGCGCCTCCTGGCCCTCCTCGCCGATCTCCGGCAGGACGAGATGCCGCGCATAGCGGTCGATCTGGCTGTCTTCAAAGTCCATGTGGGCCGGTCCTTCCTGGCCGCAGCGTTACAGTCCCTCGAACAGATCCGTGCTCAGATAGCGTTCCGCGAAGGAGGGCAGGACGGTGACGATCATCTTGCCTGCCATGTCCGGACGGGCGCCGATCTCAAGCGCGGCCGAAAGGGCTGCGCCGGACGAGATTCCAACCGGCAGGCCCTCCAGCGCCGCGACCTCCTGGGCCGTGCGGAAGGCCGTTTCATTACCGATCCGCAAGACTTCGTCGATCAGGTCGCATTGCAGGATCTCGGGGATGAATCCGGGGCCGATGCCTTGAATCTTGTGCGGGCCGGGCTGCCCGCCGGAGAGGATCGGGCTATCCTCCGGTTCGACGGCGATCATCTTGAGGCCGGGCTTGCGGGCCTTCAGCGCCTCGCCGACACCGGAAAGGGTGCCGCCGGTTCCGACGCCGCAGACGACGGCGTCCACCTGACCAGCGGTGTCGTTCCAGATCTCCTCAGCCGTCGTTTTCCGGTGGATCGCCGGGTTCGCGGGATTATTGAACTGCTGCGGGATAACTCCGTTCGGCAGGTCCGTGAGGAGCTCTTCGGCCTTTTCGACCGCGCCCGCCATGCCGCGGCTGCCGTCCGTCAAAACAAGCTCGGCGCCCAGCAGCTTCAGCATCTTGCGGCGCTCGACGGACATCGTTTCCGGCATCGTGAGAATCAGTCGATATCCCTTCGCCGCACAGACGAACGCCAACGCAATGCCTGTGTTGCCGCTGGTCGGCTCGACAATGACGCCGCCCGGTTTCAGTTTTCCGCTGCGCTCCATGTCTTCGATCATGGAAAAGCCGATGCGGTCCTTGACCGAGGACAGCGGATTGAAGAACTCGCACTTCCCGACGATCTCCGCTTTTACATCGTGGGCGTCGGCCAGCTTCGAGAGACGGATCAGGGGCGTGGCGCCGATGGTCTCCAGCACGCTGTCATAAATGCGGCCGCGGAACTCCCTTGTGGGGCTCTCATTTGCCTGTACGGTTGCCATCTCTGCCGATCCCGGTGCCGCTGAAGTCATGTCAATCCGCAGTGTGTTGGGGTTAGATGCTGAAGTCCGGTGCCGGCGCGGGAGTCTCTCTCGGAATCTGCAGTTCCCGCGCCTTTTCGCAGAGCGTTTCGACCGTGATGCTGTCGAAGTGCTGCATTGCGTCGTCCTGCATGCGCCGCCAGATGGGCCGGACGACCTTGAGGCCGATTTCGGATCCGTCGGTCTCGTTGGCGGGGTCGGCGGTGCCTTCAAGCTGGCGTACGATCCGAATGATTTCCCCGACCGTGATGCGCCGCCGTTCCCTCGCCAGGCGGTAGCCGCCGCGCGGTCCCCGCTGTCCCGTCAGAATCCGGTGATGCACCAGCTCCTGCAGAACCTGTTCCAGATAGCGGCGCGGGATGCCTTGGCGGCGGGAGATATCGACGGAGCGCACAGGCCCCTGTCCGGCGTGGTAAGCGATATCCACGACGGCTTCGATGGCGAACATCAGTTTCTTGGATAGACGTAGCATTGCAACCTGCGACCCGTGCTTAGTGCCCCGCGGCGCCCTCTCTTGTCAGTGTCTCTGTTCCCGTTGATCCGAAGCCGCCGGCGCCACGGTGCGTTTCGTCCAAACTCTCCACCGATTGCCAGACGCCGCGCGTCACCGGTGCGATCACCATTTGCGCAATGCGGCTGCCGCGCGTAATCACGTAGGGTTCTTGCCCCAGATTGATCAGGATCACCTTCACTTCGCCGCGGTAGTCCGCATCGATGGTGCCCGGCGTGTTCAGCACCGTGATGCCGTGCTTCAAGGCCAAGCCGGACCGTGGCCGGACCTGCGCTTCCGTGCCGGACGGCAAGGCGATGGCCAAACCCGTCGGGACGATCCCGCGCTCCCCCGGCTGCAGCGTCACCTCCGCGTCGACCGCGGCGACGAGGTCCATGCCGGCGCTGTCGGCCGTCGCGTAGGCTGGCAGTTCCAAGTCGGCGCCATGGGGCAGACGTTGAACGGCGACCGTAACCTCATTCATGCCTTGGCTCCCGCCGTGGCATCCGGGGTTTGAAAGACGTCGCCGATGCGTTCGACAAGGCGGCGGGCCACCTCCGCCTTGGTCATGCGGGGCCAGGTCGCCACGCCATCCTTTGTGATCAAGTGCACTTCGTTCTCCGTGCCGCCGAAGGTATCGGTTCCCAGCGAGACGTCGTTGGCCACGATCCAGTCGCAGCCTTTCTTGTCCCGCTTGGCCTGCGCCTGGGCCACGACGTCGCCGGTCTCGGCGGCAAAGCCGACGACCAGCTGCGGGCGTTTGTTTCCGGCCGCCGACAGCCAGGCCAGAATATCCGGATTCTCGGTGAACTGCAGGCTGGGCGGCCCGCCATCGCCCTTCTTGAGCTTGCGGTCCGCCGCGGTGGCGATGCGCCAGTCGGCGACCGCCGCCGCGCAGACGGCGAGGTCTGCCGGCAGGCTCTGCTCGCAGGCCGCCTGCATCTGTTGCGCCGTTTCGACTCTGATGACGTTGACACCGCCCGGATCGGGAAGCTGGGTCGGTCCGGACACCAGGGTCGTTTCAGCGCCCAGTCGGACGAGCGCCTCGGCGATGGCGTGCCCCTGCCGCCCCGACGAGCGGTTGGCGATGTAGCGCACCGGATCGATGGGCTCATGGGTCGGCCCGGAGGTCACCAAAGCCCGGCGGCCCTTCAGGCTGCCGTCCGCAGAAAAAAACCGCTCGATAGCGGTCAGAATCTCAGCAGGTTCGGACAGGCGGCCGAAGCCGAATTCACCGCAGGCCATGTCGCCTTCGTTCGGGCCCACGGTCAGGACGCCGCGGTGCTGCAGGAGCGCCAGATTGTCCTGGGTGGCCGGATGTTCCCACATGCGCACGTTCATTGCCGGGGCCACCAGAATCGGCTTGTCCGTCGCCAGCAGGGCGGTGGTGGCCAGGTCGTCGGCCAGGCCATGGGCCATCTTGGCCAGGATATCGGCGCTCGCGGGGGCGACGACCAGAAGGTCGGCGTCGCGGGACAGCTCGATGTGCCCCATCTCCGTCTCGTCGGTCAGGGAGAACAGCTCGCTGAAGACCTTTTCTCCGGTCAGGGCGGCCAGGGACAGGGGGGTGACGAACTGGGCGCCGCCGGCGGTCAGAATGCAGCGGCAGACGGCGCCGCGCTCACGCAGCCGCCGGACCAGTTCCAGCGCCTTGTAGGCGGCAATCCCGCCCGAGACGATCAAGAGAATGCGGCGATTAGACAGCATCGTGGACTCGCCCAATTCTACACCTAAGTCATGTAGTAATTTAGGAAATTCGCGAAAGGAATGCAATTGCCGCCCTCGCCGGAATTTCCCTACCTAATCACATGGTTGTGAAGGCCGCAAAAATAAAGGGTTTATCGGGGGTGTGGCGTCAGTCCAGCAGCAAGGCCAGCACCACAACGGCGGCGGCCCCCCAGGCCAGCCATTTCAGCGGCACCCCCCGCCCGTTGCCGCTGCGCAGCGCCTGGACGCTGTCGTCGCTCAGCCGGATCTCCCCCTTGGAAAGACTGGTCGAGGCCTTCTCCAGGTTCGAGACGGTCGTCGGCAGGCGCTCCAGGCTGGCGAGAAGGGATTGGGCGCCGCCGCGCAGGCGAGCCTCGGGCCCGCGGTTGTCGCGGATCCAGTCCTCGATGAGCGGGCGCGCCAGGCTCCAGATGTTCAGGCCGGGGTCGAGCTTCCGGCTGACCCCCTCGGCGATCAGCATGTTCTTCTGCAGCAGAAGCAGCTGCGGCTGGACCGGCATTTCGTAGGATTCCGTCAGCTGCAGCAGTTGCCCGAGCAGACGGGCGAAGGAGATCTCGTTGAGGGGCCGGCCGGCGATGGGCTCGCAAACCGACCGCAGGGCCTGGGCGAAGGTTGCGTGATTGGCCTCGGCGGGAAGGTAACCCGCCTTGACGTAGGTCGCCGCCAGGCCGTGATAGTCCCGCTCCAGGGTCGCCAGCAGCATGTCGGCCAGATGGCAGCGGGTCTCGTAGTCCAGCCGTCCCATGATGCCGAAATCGACGGCCAGGATGTTGCCTTCACTGTCCACCGACATGTTGCCCGGATGCTGGTCGCCGTGGAAAAAGCCGTCGCGGAAGACTTGCTTGAAAAAGATCGCGGCGGCTTTCGACAGCACGGCTTCCAGGTCGTGGCCTTCCGCCAGCAAGGCGTCGCGGTCGTCCATCGGCGTTCCGGCCACGCGGCCCATGGTCAGCACGCGGCGGGAGGTCTGCGGCCAGGCGACCGGCGGCACGCGATAGGTCATGTCGTCGGCGAAATTCTCCGCCATTTCCGAAAGCGCTGCGGCCTCCAGGCGCAGATCCATTTCAATGCGCACCGTATCCTCGAAGACCTCGACCACTTCGCGCGGCCGGAAGCGGCGCAACCTCGGTTGCGTCCGCTCGACCAGCTCCGCGAGCCAGCGGAAGAGTTCGAGGTCCTGCTCGAACGCGGATTCGATTCCCGGACGCAGCACCTTCACGGCGACGGCTTCGCCCTCCTCCGTTTCGCCTTCCCCCGTTCCTTCTTCCTCGCCCGCGGGTTCCGAGCTTTCGGGATGCAGCACGGCGAAGTGCACCTGGGCGATCGAGGCGGCGGAGACCGGTTGCTCCTCGAAGGACGCGAAGAGTTCCGCAACCGGCCGGCCGAGCTCGCGTTCGATCGTCGCTTTCGCTTCTGCGGTGCTGAAGGGCGGCAGGCGGTCCTGCAGATCGGCGAGGTCGAGGGCGACGTCGTCCCCCAACAGGTCCGCGCGCGTCGAAAGCACCTGTCCGAACTTGATGAAGCTCGGCCCCAGCTCCGTCAGGGCCTGCGCCAGGCGCTGCCCGAGTCGTCCTTCCTTGTGTTCGACGGGGAAGATGCGCAGCAGCCGCAGGGCGCTGGGCGCGAAGGGCGTGGACTCCAGAGGTTCCAGAATGTCGTAGCGCCGCAACGTACGTGCGATCCGAAGGATGCGGCCGAGAGTGCGGAGGGAAGGCAGCATGGTCTTGGTGGCGCGGCCTAGATCCGCCAGGCCGAGTGCAGGGCGGCGATCCCGCCGGACAGATTGCGGTAGCGCACGTTGTCCAGGCCTGCGTCCTCGATCATCGCAACCAGGGTTTCCTGGTCGGGAAAGCGCCGGATCGACTCGACGAGGTATTGGTAGGAGTCGCGGTCGTTGGCAACCGTGGCACCGAGCGCCGGCAGAACCTGGTAGGAGTAGAGGTCGTAGAGCTCCCGCAAGACCGGCAGCACGACCTGACTGAACTCCAGACAGAGAAAGCGTCCGCCCGGACGCAGCACCCGCCGGGCTTCCGCCAGGGCGCGTTCGATCTCCGTGACGTTACGCAGTCCGAAAGCGATGGTGTAGGCATCGGTCGACCTGTCGGCGAAGGGAAGGCGCTGGGCGTCGCCGCAGATCCAGGTGATGCCTTTGAGATGGCCGCGGTCGATGGCGCGGTCCCGTCCTTGCGCCAGCATCTCCGGCGTCAGATCGCAGATCGTCACATCGACACCGCCGTTTGGGGCGCTGTCCGGATGAGCAGCTTCGACGTGATCGCGGATACGGAAGGCGATATCCCCGGTGCCGCCCGCGACGTCCAGAACCTGCATCCCCGGCCGCGGGTTCAGCCAGCGCACCATGTCCGCCTTCCAAAGGCGATGGATGCCGCCCGACATCAGATCGTTCATCAGGTCGTAGTTGGAGGCGACCGACCGGAAGACGCCCTGAACCAGGGTCGCTTTCTCCGCTTCCGGCACCTCCTGCGCGCCGAAGTGCGTGGTCGGCCGCTCGGGTGCGTCCGCTCGGGCTTGCGTGTTCTCCTCGGTCATGGCGCGCACCATAGCCTGCGCTCTGGACGGGGGCCAGGGAGCGAATTGGCGCACTGTCCCTGTCCGCCTGAAGCGGATATCCTGCGGGCCGAGCCCTTCGTTGCATTTCCAAATCCGGTGTTGCCGCAGATGCCCGAGTTGCCCGAAGTCGAAACCGTCGTGCGGGGCCTTCAGCCCAATCTGGAGGGACGTGTTCTGCAACGCGTCCTGCAGCGGCGGCCGGACCTGCGCTTTCCGTTTCCGAAGGACTTTGTCACCCGACTGGAAGGCCACCGGATCGTTTCCGTGGGACGGCGGGCCAAGTACATTCTGGTCACCCTGGACAGCGGCGAAACGCTTCTCTGCCATCTCGGCATGTCGGGACGCATGACGATTATACAGCGCGCGGACCTGAACGGCTCGGCGCAGGATCTCGACAAACACGATCACGTCGTCTTCGAGACAAACCAAGGCGACCAGATTCGTTTCAACGATGCGCGGCGCTTCGGAATCATGGATCTCATCGCAGCGGGAGGATTGGAGTCGCATCCCTTGCTGGCGGACCTCGGGCCGGAACCGCTCGGTAACGCCTTCAGCGGACCTGTCCTGGCCGCGGCCCTCAAGGGCAAGCGTTCGCCGATCAAGAGTGCTTTGCTGGACCAGCGAGTCGTTGCAGGACTCGGCAACATCTATGTCAGCGAAGCTCTTTACCATGCCGGTCTTTCGCCGCGGCGTCAGGCCTATACGGTTCAAGGTGGCCGGGCGGAAAGGCTCGCGGTGGCGATCCGCGATGTCCTGCAGCGCGCGATCGCCGCGGGTGGCTCCTCCCTCAGGGATTACGTGCAGGCGGATGGCGAACTCGGGTACTTCCAGCATGCCTGGTCGGTCTATGGCCGGGAAGGGGAAGCCTGTCCGGACTGCCGCTGCGACACCACGGTCACGGGCGGCATTCAGCGGATCGCTCAATCCGGCCGTTCGACCTTTTTCTGTCCGCGCCTCCAACGCTAGGAAAACAGGGCCTCCAGGCCCCGTATTTACGGGATTCTGCGTGCTTGACGCTGTCCTGGACCGCCGCTATAACCCGCGCTTCCCAACGGCAAGACATGATTGAGGTCGAGTAATGGCCCACCATCAATCCGCAAAGAAGCGGATCAGGCGTAACGCGCGCAGGACCGAAATCAACGGATCCCGGACCGGCCGCATCCGCACGTATGTCAAAAGCGTGGAAGAGGCGATTGCCGGCGGCAACAAGGAGTCTGCGCAAACAGCCCTTCGTGCCGCGCAACCGGAACTACATAAAGGCGTTCGTTCCGGCGTGCTGCATCGGAATACCGCAGCCCGCAAGATCTCCCGTTTGGCGGCCCGTGTAAAATCGATGGCCTAAACCCCGAAAGGGGTTTGCCTCCACAAACACTTCGAATTTAAGGTTATGTCGCGCCCCCTGGTCGGGGCGCGGTTTGCTGTGTGGTTTCGGCGTTGCAGGACGTTTCGCCAACTTGAAACAACGGGTTTTTGGGGTGGGCCCGCAAGGGTTGAAAAAGTTCAAAGCGACGAAAAAAGTGCGCCGTTCTTCATTCCTTCCGCTTGCCAGCGGACCCGCTCACAGGTACATTAATGGTTAGCTGATCGGGCAAAAAACAAATAAAGCCTGAGTAAAAACAGTAGAAAACATCTCTTTGGTCTCGATAAGTATTGAAATTTACTTGAGAGACCATAGAAATGAACGAGCAGGGGGACATGTTTCATTAAAGCCGCGCTTGCGTGGGCCTTAAGGGCACTGCTTCTTAGGCCATGTCTGTGCGCGGGCCATCAACGAATATTTTGTAAGGACCATTCGGTGCTCATGGGCGCAGTCTATCTGTCATCAAGTTTTTGGTTCGAGTCCAAATCGTTAGGCGAAAGGGGTTCCGAATGGGCCGGTTTCGTCGTCCGGGAGGGCAAATAAAAATGTCCGGGCCTGAGCGGGACTCTCTCACAATGGAACAATGGGCGCGCGTGCGTGGTCGGCTTCGGGCGGAAGTAGGAGAAGCTGCCTTTCGGTCCTGGTTGAAACCTCTAACGATGTCGGGCGGCCGATCAGGGGGCGTGCGCCTCTCCGTTCCCACGCGCTTCATGCGCGATTGGGTCGCGAGCAATTACGCGGACCGGATTCTTGCTTTGTGGCGCGACGAGGATTCTTCCATCGCGGCCGTGGAGATCGTGGTGCAGCCGCCGGCGCGGCCGTCGCAAAAGGCGCGCGGCGCCGCAGGCGCGTCCTTGAACGACAAGCAGCTTAACGAGGACTCGAGTCCTTCGGCTGCGGTGTCGCAGGGCGCGGCGCCCTCCCGCACAGCGCAGCCGAAAGGCGCTCAGAGTGAGAAAGGGGACAGCGGTCTTTATGGCGGGGAGAACGGCAGCCTGAGCATTTCGGCACCGCTGGAGCCGCGCTTCACCTTTGAGAATTTCGTGGTCGGCAAGCCGAACGAGTTTGCCTACGCCGCGGCACGGCGCTTGGCCGAAGCGGATCGCGTGCCTTTCAATCCGCTGTTCCTCTATGGCGGCAGCGGCCTGGGCAAGACGCACCTGATGCACGCCATCGCGTGGCACATTCGCGCGCAGGCGCCGAAGAAAAAAGTGCTCTATCTCTCCGCCGAGAAATTCATGTTCCTTTTCGTGCGGGCGCTGCGCACGAAGGACACCGTGGCCTTCAAGGAACAGTTCCGCTCCGTCGACGTCTTGATGATCGACGATGTGCAGTTCATCTGCGGGCGGGAGGCAACGCAGGAAGAGTTCTTCCATACCTTTAACGCCCTGGTCGATCAAAACCGTCAGGTCGTGATTTCCGCCGACAAGAGCCCGGACGACCTTCAAGGTGTCGAGGACCGCATGCGCTCCCGCCTCGGCTGGGGGCTTGTTGCGGACATCCATCCCACGACCTACGAGCTGCGCCTCGGGATCCTTCAGGCCAAGGCCGAGTCGTTCCAGGTGGACGTGCCGGTGAAGGTGCTGGAGTTCCTGGCACACAAGATCACGAGCGACGTGCGCGTGCTGGAAGGCGCTCTGAACCGCATCATGGCGCATGCCACCCTGGTCGGCCGTCCGGTCACGCTTGAGACCACTCAGGAGGTGCTGCACGACCTGCTGCGGGCCAACGACCGGCGGATCACGATCGAGGAGATCCAGAAGCGGGTGTCGGAGCATTTCAACGTGCGTTTGGCGGATATGCACTCGGCGCGCCGGGCACGGGCCATCGCCAGGCCCCGGCAGGTCGCCATGTACCTTTCGAAGCAGCTGACCTCGCGCTCCTTGCCGGAAATCGGCCGCAAGTTCGGCGGCAGGGACCACACCACGGTCATGCATGCCTGCAAGAAGATCGAGGAACTGAAGGTCACGGATTCCGGCTTCGCGGAGGACGTTGAGCTGCTGCGCCGCATGCTGGAGAGTTAAAGGAGGGCCAGGGGCAGACCGGTGTCCCCCGGGTGCTGGCCTGGGCCCTCCCACATCGCAGGAAGAGGCTGATTTTGCGGGCGTTTTTTTCGCGCTGCAAAAGACACTATAACTGCGCTTAAAGCTTACGTTTTCGGCGACTCGTGCTATACTGCGCCGCTGCGATGCCCGGCGGGCATTCGGTGTGCCGTGCAACGTGGTCGCTATCCGGTTTGGCGGAACTCTTCGCTTCCAGAGAAGCATGAGATTTCCTCGGAATTCCTACCGGAACCCATGCTTTTGAAGCGAGAGATTTACGGACCGATTCTGGACAGTAGACGATTCATCCCATCATGCAGCTGACAATCGAACGTGCGGCTCTTCTGAAGTCGCTGGCCCACGTCCAAAGCGTCGTCGAACGACGCAACACCATCCCCATCCTCTCCAATGTTCTCCTGGAGGCCGGCGGCGGCAAGCTGTCGCTGACGGCCACGGACATGGACCTGACGATCGTCGATGAGGCTCCGGCGGACGTTTCGCAGGATGGTGCCACGACGGCCCCCGCCCATACCCTCTACGATATCGCGCGCAAGCTTCCGGACGGTGCGCAGGTGGAGTTGACGCTGCAGGGCGATACGCCGCAGCTCACCCTCAAGGCGGGCCGCTCGAAGTTCGCTCTGGCCACCCTGCCGAAGGAGGACTACCCCGCGGCGGGTGATGACGGGCTGCCCCGCAGCTTCGGGCTCCAGACCGCGGAACTGAAGAACTTGATCGACCGGACCCGCTTCGCGATCTCGACGGAGGAGACCCGGTACTACCTGAACGGCATCTACCTGCACGCGGCGGAAGCCGATGGGCTGTCTCTGCTGCGTGCGGTGGCGACGGACGGCCATCGCCTGGCCCGCTTCGAAATGCCCTTGCCGGATTCGGCGGCGGGCATGCCGGGCGTCATCGTGCCGCGCAAGGCCGTGAACGAACTGCGCAAGCTGATCGACGAGGGCAGCGAGGAGGCTCAGGTCTCCCTCTCGGAAACGAAGATCCGTTTCGCCTTCGGATCCACGGTCCTCACGTCGAAGCTGATCGACGGGACCTTCCCGGACTACGAGCGCGTCATTCCGACCGGCAACGACAAATCGCTCGACGTGGACTGCAAGTCCTTCGCGGAAGCGGTCGACCGGGTCTCGACGATTTCCACGGAAAAAAGCCGCGCGGTAAAGATGGCCGTCGACGGCAGCACCATGACGCTTTCCGCCACGAGTCCGGAGAACGGCAGCGCGGTGGAGGAGATTCCGGTGGAATACAACGGCTCCTCGATCGAAATCGGTTTCAATTCCCGGTATCTCCTGGACATCGCGCAGCAGATCGAAGGGGACACGGCTCAGATCACGATGTCGGATGCCGCGTCACCGACGATTTTGAAGGAGCTTTCGGACAGCTCGGCGCTTTATGTCTTGATGCCGATGCGGGTGTGACGTGACCCGATCCCTTTGTGCTGAACGGTAATTGATTTGTTAGCAACGGGAGACTACGGGCCCCTGCGCCAGACGCAGAACGGTGATCCTTTGCAGCGCCCTGCCGCGGCAGCGGAACGCAGCGATCCCGCGAACGCGGTCCGCTTGCGGCGTGTCCTGGTCTCCGGTTTCCGCAACATCAAGCAGGTGGACCTGCGCAGCGACGCGCGCATGGTCGTCCTGACCGGTCCCAACGGAGCCGGCAAGACGAACCTGCTTGAGGCCCTGTCGTTTCTCTCGCCCGGACGTGGGCTGCGGCGGGCCCGCCTTTCCGAACTGGAGTCCGTCGGACCGGCCGCCGCGAACGCGGCGTCCTCTTTCGGACCGGGCGGCTGGGCCGTCAGCGCGGAGGCCGTGACGCCCGAAGGGGTGCGGGAGATCGGAACCGGTCGGGATCCGGCGCTTTCGGGCGCCAACGACGCTGCCGACGGCGAAGGCGAGCAAGGCGCCGGCCGCGAGCGGCGGATCATCAGGGTCGACGGCGCCACTCAGCGCAGTCAGCAGGCCTTCAGCGAGGTTCTCAGCGTAGTCTGGCTGACTCCGCAAATGGACGGCCTCTTCCGGGATTCCTCTTCCGGACGGCGGCGGTTCCTCGACCGTCTGGTGCTGGGCTTCGATCCCGGCCACAGTGCGCGTCTGGCGGCCTATGAGCAATGTTTGCGGCAGCGCTCCAGGCTGTTGAAGGACGGCGTCAACGATACGGCCTGGCTGGCGGCGCTGGAGGACAAGCTGGTCAACAGCGGAACGGCCATTGCCGCGGCCCGCAAACAGATGGTCCTGCAACTCGACCATGCCGCCGGCTCGGGCATCGGTCCCTTTCCGAGCGCGGGCATCGGCATGGAATGCCAGATTTCCGCCTGGCTGGACGAAATGCCGGCCGTGGAGGCCGAGGAGCGTTTCCGCTGGGCCCTGGCGGATCAGCGTGCACGGGACCGGGACAATGGCGGCGCGGGGACCGGCCCGCACAGAGCCGACCTCAACGTGCTGCATTTGAAGAACGGACAGGCGGCGGCGCTCTGTTCGACGGGCGAGCAGAAGGCCCTGCTGATTTCGATCCTGTTGGCCCATGCGCGTCTGCTGACCGCGGAGCGGGGGACCGTCCCCCTGCTTCTCTTGGATGAGGTGGCGGCGCACCTCGACGAGGAACGGCGGGATGCGCTCTTCAAGGAACTCCTGGCACTGGGGGCGCAGACCTGGATGACCGGCACGGACGCCGAAGTCTTCGAAAGTTTGGGGGCGGAGGCCGATCATTTTGCCGTTGCTGATGGCGAGGTGTCGCCAAAGGCGCGGCCCATCGGCTGATTGCAGGTGGGTAAGACAAGATACGAAGGGGTTCGCCCCAAGCAAATCGATTCACGAGAGCGAGCACTAGACGCATGAGTGACATAGATAACGGGCTCGGCGAAAACGGATCCGGCAACGGCGACTACGGCGCTGAGTCGATTAAGGTCCTGCGCGGCCTTGAGGCCGTGCGCAAACGGCCCGGAATGTACATCGGCGACACGGACGACGGCTCGGGCCTCCATCACATGGTCTACGAGGTGGTCGACAACGCCATCGACGAGGCTCTGGCCGGGTTCTGCGACACGGTGGATGTGGTGCTGAATGGCGACGGCTCGGTGACCGTGCGGGACAACGGTCGCGGCATTCCCGTCGACATCCATAAGGAAGAGGGCGTGTCGGCGGCCGAGGTCATCATGACCCAACTGCATGCCGGCGGGAAATTCGACCAGAACTCCTACAAGGTTTCAGGCGGCCTGCACGGGGTCGGTGTCTCCGTGGTCAATGCGCTGTCCGACATCCTGGAGCTCACGATCTGGCGCGACGACAAGGAACACTATGTCCGCTTTGCCGACGGCGAAGCCGTGGCGCCCTTGGCCGTGCGCGGCGACTCGAACGGACGCAGCGGGACCGAGATCACCTTCCATCCCTCGGACAAGACCTTCACCAAGACCGAGTTCGATTTCCCGACTCTCGAGCATCGGCTGCGGGAGTTGGCCTTCCTGAACTCCGGCGTGAAGCTGACCTTGGAAGACGACCGCTCGGCGGAAACCAAGCGTGTCGAGATGCACTACGAAGGCGGTCTCAAAGCTTTCGTCGAATACCTGGACCGGACCAAGAGCGCGCTCTTCGATCCGCCGGTGGAGATCAAGGCTGAACGCAGCGACGTTACCGTCGAGTTGGCCTTGCAGTGGACCGACAGCTATCACGAGTCGACACTGTGCTTCACCAACAACATCCCACAGCGAGACGGCGGCACGCATTTGGCGGGCTTCCGCGCGGCATTGACTCGTCAGATCAATGCCTACGCGCAGACCTCCGGGCTGCAGCGCAAGGACAAGGTGACATTGACCGGCGACGACGCGCGTGAGGGTCTGACCTGCATCCTCTCCGTCAAGGTGCCGGACCCGAAGTTCTCGAGCCAGACCAAGGACAAGCTGGTCTCCTCCGAAGTGCGTCCGATCGTGGAAAGTGTCGTCAACGAGCAGTTGGGGCAGTACTTCGAGGAACATCCGCAGGAGGCGCGCAAGGTGGTGGGCAAGGTGGTGGAAGCCGCCGCCGCCCGGGAAGCGGCGCGCAAGGCGCGCGAGTTGACCCGCCGCAAGGGGGCGCTCGACGTTTCCTCCCTGCCGGGCAAGCTGGCGGACTGCCAGGAACGCGATCCCGCGCTCTCCGAACTCTTCCTGGTCGAGGGCGACTCCGCCGGCGGTTCGGCGAAACAGGGGCGCGACCGACGCTTCCAGGCGATCCTGCCCCTGCGCGGCAAGATCCTGAACGTGGAGCGGGCCCGTTTCGACAAGATGCTCTCTTCGCAGGAAATCGGCACGCTGATTACGGCGCTGGGCACCGGCATCGGCCGCGAAGAGTTCAATATCGACAAACTCCGCTACCACAAGATCATCATCATGACGGACGCGGACGTGGACGGCAGCCATATCCGCACGCTGCTTCTGACCTTCTTCTACAGGCAGATGCCGGAGATCATCGAGCGCGGCCATCTCTATATCGCGCAGCCGCCGCTCTATCGCGCGAAACGCGGCGATTCGTTGCGCTACCTGAAAGACGACCGGGAGCTGGAGGCCTATCTGATCGACAACGGCGTGCGCGATTCCGTGCTCGTCCAGCAGGACGGGGTTCAGGTCGCGGGCGACGATCTGCGGGAAATGGTCGTGCAGGCGGTGCGGGCCCACCATTTGATGGAGCCGCTGGTCCGGCGCGTCGGGCGCCGTGACGTTGTCGAGCAGGCGGCGATCGCGGGCGTTCTGCGCCCCGAAGTCTTCGAAGAAGACGACATTGCCGCGGCGGCGGCACCTTACATCGCGCAGCGTCTCGACGCTTTGGCGGCCGAGCATGAGCGCGGCTGGCAGGGCGAATTGCGCGATGACGAGAGCTTTGTCTTCTCACGTGTTCTGCGGGGAATCACGCAGCGCCACGTCATCGATATGCAAGCGCTGCGTTCCGGCGAGGCGCGGCGTTTGAATGAGATGGCGGGTGACTTACAGGCGGTTTACGCGCATCACGCGGAGTTGCGCAACAAGGAGCAGGAAACCGCGATTACCGGACCGATCAGCCTTTCGGAAACGGTGTTCCAGTTGGGCCGCAAAGGCGTGACGATCTCCCGCTACAAAGGTCTGGGCGAGATGAATCCGGACCAGCTTTGGGAGACGACGCTGGATCCCAATGTGCGCGGCCTGCTTCAGGTTCGCATCGCCCAGAGCGACGAGGCCTCGGATATCTTCTCCACCCTGATGGGCGATGTCGTGGAACCGCGCCGCGACTTCATCCAGTCGCACGCACTGGAAGTCGCGAATCTCGACGTTTGACCGGCGCAGGGTGCCGCTCCCGCCGCGGCGGGACTCCTGGTGGCAAAAGCCTGAGGCCACAAAAAAGCCATAGTATGAGCCACCCTGTCGCGGTGGCCCTGCCGGGGACCATGATTTAAACAGGTTCGCCATGGCGCACCGCAATCGGCTGACGGAACAGAAACGATCGGGACCCGCAATGCGCGGGCAACGCATGACGGTGACGAGCGAAAAGTCCGGGAGAGGAAAGGCGGCGCGGCCCGGCGGCCATCCGCCCGGCCGCACGCGCCGGTCCTCCGGTCGTCGATCCGGCACGCAGGGCCGGTCCTGGGGCCGGCGGCTGGCCATCTGGACGGCCGTTTGTTTCGTCTGGATGTTCGTCGCTGTCGGCGCGATTGCCGTCTGGTTCGCTCTGACGATTCCGGAGGTCGGCGTCATCGAGCAGATGACCCGCCGCCCGAACGTGACGCTGACGACACAAGACGGCTTCAAGTTCGCCTCGTTCGGCGGCGTCTACGGAGAGACCCTGGAGCTGCCGGAGTTGCCCGTCAGTCTGCCGCAGGCCGTCGTCGCGATCGAGGACCGCCGCTTCTACAGTCATGGCGGGATCGATTTCCGCGGCCTGGCGCGCGCCGCCTACATGAACGTGAAGGAAGGCCGCATCGTTCAGGGCGGATCGACCCTGACGCAGCAGTTGGCGAAGAACCTCTTTCTGACGCCGGACCGCACCTTCAAGCGCAAGTTCCAGGAGGTCATTCTGGCTCTGTGGCTGGAGGCCAAGTTCTCCAAGGACCAGATCCTCACGATTTATCTGAACCGGGTCTACCTGGGGGCCGGGGCTTACGGCGCGGATGCGGCGGCGCGGCACTATTTCGGCAAGTCGGCCCGCGATCTCACGCTTTATGAATCGGCTCTGCTGGCGGGACTGCTGAAGGCGCCCTCGCGGCTCAACCCGACGCGCAGCCTGGACGCCGCCGGGGACCGGACGGAACTGGTGCTGCGCGCGATGGTGGACACCGGCTTTATCGAACAGGCGGAAGCCGACCTTGCCTTGCAGAACCGCACCCAGGTCCGCGCCGTGCCGGAAGGCCAGGCCCCCTACTTCGCGGATTGGGTGATGGCGCAGGTGCGCGAATACCTCGGCGGAATCGACCGCGATATCCGGGTCACCACGACCCTGGATTCCCGCCTGCAAAGGATCGCGGAGGAAGAAGTCGCCGCGATGCTGGACGGCGACGGCGCCGAGCGGGACGTGACGCAGGCGGCATTCCTCGGGCTCAGCGCCGACGGCTCGGTGCGGGCCATGGTCGGCGGGCGGGACTACAGCGAGAGCCAGTTCAATCGCGCGACCCAGGCGCTGCGCCAGCCGGGCTCCGCCTTCAAACCTTTCGTCTATCTGGCCGCCTTCGAGAAGGCCGGACTGGTGCCGGATTCGCCGGTCGTCGACGAGCCGGTGAAGATCGGCGACTGGGAGCCCAACAACTACGGCGACAAGTACTACGGCGAGGTGACCTTGCGCGAATCCTTCGCCCGCTCGCTGAACTCCGTGGCCGTGCGCATCTCGCAGCAGGTCGGCCTGCAGTCCATCGCCGACACGGCGCGGCGCACCGGCATCACCTCGGCTTTCGAACTGGACGGCAGCCTGGCCCTCGGGTCTTCGGAAGTGACCCTCTTCGATCTGACGGGGGCCTACGGCACCTTCGCCAACGAGGGGCGCCCGGTCTGGTCCTACGGAATCGAGGAGATCAGCGACCTCGACGGCAACGTCCTCTACCGGCGCAGCGCCGATGTGGCCGCGCCGCGGGTGGTCGCCGCCGACGATGTCAACCGCATGACGAATCTGATGACGGCGGTCATGGAGTGGGGCACCGGCAAGGCCGGCAAGCTGGAGCGTCCGACCGCCGGCAAGACCGGGACCAGTCAGGATTTCCGCGATGCTTGGTTCATCGGCTTCACGGCGGAGCTGATCGCGGGCGTCTGGGTCGGCAACGACGACAACAGCCCCATGAAAGGCGTGACCGGCGGAACACTTCCAGCGCGCCTCTGGAGCCGGGTGATGGCCCGCCAGCTGGAGGGCGAGCCGCCGCGTCCCCTGCCCGGCGGCGGCGAGGACGCCATCGCAAGCGGCGACAGTTTCATTTCGCGGATCCTGAAGTCTCTCTCCAAACCCGACGAAGAAGAGAGCTGGGCCCCGGAAGAGGACCCGACCCTCAACCGCTTCTTCAGATAGGGACTGGTTTTTCGCCCCTGCGTCTAGTCGCTGCCTTCCGTCGAGGGCGCCGCTTGCCTGCGGACCAGGCCATAGAGCGCCGCGAGGCCGCAGAACGCTGCCAGCGCAATCGCCGACGTCATGGGCAGGGCCGTGCCGTCCGCGCCCAGGCCGACGGCGATACCGACGCAGGCGGCGATCACCATCTGACAGAATCCCAGCAATGCCGAGGCGGCGCCCGCCATCTTGGGGTAGGGGCCGATGGCGCCCGCAAAGGCATTGGGCAGGATCAGTCCGGTCCCGATCATGAAGACGAAGAGGGGCCAGAGGATCGCGCCGACGCTGAGAAAGCCGGCGGCCGAGAGTCCGACTGCGGCAGTGCCGCCCAGACAAGAGCAAAGACAACCGATCTGTATCAGGCGCTCGAGGCCGAGGCGCCGGGACAGGCGGCCGGACAGAAAGGTGCCGCCCATGTATCCGACGACGAAGGCGGCGAAGCAGAGGCCGTAGAGGTCCGGTGTCAGCCCGAGCGTATCGATCAATACGAACGAGGACCCGGAGATGAAGGCGAAGATGCCGGAATAGCTGGCGGCGACCAGCAGCATGTAGCCGACATAGCCGGGGTCGCGCAGCAGGGTTGCGAAGTTCGTGGCGATCCGCTTCGGCTGTGTCGCAGTGGCGTCGAGCCAGCGGTTGGTTTCCGGCAGGAGGAAGAGCGTGCCCGTAAGGCCCAGAGTCGCAATGCAGAGCAGGGCCGCGAAGTTGGCGCGCCAGCCGAACCAGACCTCCAGGTACCCGCCGAGGATCGGGCCGAGTGCCGGGGCCAGCGCCATCGCCAGGGCCATGTAGGAGAGGACGCGCGCCGCTTCCTCCCGGCCATAGACGTCGCGCACGATGGCGCGCCCGACCACGGGGCCGACGCAGCCGCCGAGCGCCTGGAGGAACCGCCCGAGGATCAGAACTTCGATGGAGGCGGCAAAGGTGCAGATCAGGGTGGCGGCGATGTAGGTAACCAGGCCGATCAACAGGGCGGTGCGCCGCCCGAAGCGGTCCGACAGGGGACCGTAGATCAACTGCGCGGCCGCGAATCCCGCCAGAAAGACGGAGAGCGTCAACTGTACCTGTGCCGTCATGCTGCCGAAATCCCGCGCGATGGAGGGCAGCGAGGGAAGGTAGAGGTCCGTGGAAATCGGGCCCAGGGCGACCAGGAACGTCAGCAGCACCGTCACGGAGAGACTCTTGGGGTGCGTCATGTATCCTCGAATTGCCGGGGGGCTGCCGGGAGGGGCGCTTTGCGGGGCGGAGGCGCCTGTGTCTATAAGGGGTTATAGTCCTCGAAAAAACAGGACACCAGGAGGGGAATGCGCATGGCGGACAAGTCCGAGGGTGCGAAAGACGATGACACCGGGGAATCCGGGGAAACGGGGGAAATCGGCGACAGCGGTGCGGGTTTCATGTCCGCCGTCGAATTCGGCCATTCCCTGCGCGGGCTCGGAGTCAATCTGCTGGTGCGCGAAATCGCTCCGATGACGGCGTTCCTCGCAAGCGTGCTGGAGGTCCGGATCGTTCACGCGGACCGCGATTTCGCGGTCCTTGAGCGCGATGGGCGGCCGTGGATGCTGCACGCTGACCATACCTATCACAGCAATCCCCTTCTGGGATTGGTCGGCGACGATGCGGTGCGCGGGGCGGGGGCTGAGTTCCAGGTCTATGGCGTAGATCCGGATGCCGCCGAGGCCAGGGCGCGGGAGCAAGGCTACACGGTCCTGCAGCCCGCCAAGGACAAGCCCCATGGGCTGCGCGAAGCCTATCTCGTGGGCCCCGACCACTACGTCTGGGTGCCGTCGATGCCGATAGAGGTTTGAAGGGCCGGACTCACGGACCGGATTGAGGGGACCTAGCCGAAGCGCAGCAGGCTCTCGCCCTGGTCCTGCAGCCAGGCCTTGGCCGGTTCGATCTCGGTTGCCAGCTTCTCGGTCAGGCGCCAGAAGCGGCGCCCGTGATTGAGTTCCTCCAGGTGCGCCACCTCGTGGGCGACGACATAATCGAGGACATGCTCCGGGGCCAGGATCAGCCGCCAGCTGAAATTCAGATCGCCATGCTCCGAGCAGCTGCCCCAGCGGCTGCGGGTGTCGCGAACGGAGACCTTGCGGACCTGCCGGCCGATTTGGGCGGCCTTGTCCCTGGCGCGCCGGGAGAGTTCTTTCCTGGCCTCGGCCTTCAGATAGTCGCCGACCCGGCGGGAGATATGCTCCTCCTTCCCGGACACCCAGAGCACGGAATCCGCCCGCCAGACGCCGCGCCTGGCCCAGGGGGCGTGGTGGATGCGGTGGTCCTTGCCGAGAATGGGCAGCTCTGCCCCGTGTTCGAAGGGGACCCGCGGCGGCAGGGAATCGAGATAGTCCAGGACCCAATTGGATTTGGCGTTGGCGAAAGCGATGCCCTCGGCCAGAGGCACGCCTTTCGGCAGTACCAGGCGGATGCCTCCTGACGCGCCATCGAACCGCAGGGTGATATAGCGTGCCTGCGGGTGCCGCTTCACGACGAGCGGAACGTGACGACCGGCAAGCTGTAGCGTTTTCGGCACTTCCCCACCCCCTTTGGGAATCCCTATATCGCGGAGCCCAAGGGTGACGCAAGTGCCCTTCCCTGTCTTTTTCCCGCGCGGCGGAAGCCGCGGCGTTCGATGGTTAAGATTCCGCGCCGGCGGCGTCGTATTCGAGTTCGAGGAGGGCTTCCTTACGGTTAACGCCCCATCGGTAGCCCCCGAGTCCCCCATCGGCCCGCAGGCAGCGGTGGCAGGGCACCACGAGAGAGACCGGGTTGGTGGCGCAGGCGCGGGCGACGGCCCTCTGACCGGTGGGCAGGCCCAACCGCTCGGCGATCTCCGAATAGGTTCTGGTCTCCCCGCAAGGGATGGCGATCAGCTCCTGCCAGACGCGCCGTTGGAAGGCCGTGGCTTGCACGTCGAGCGGCAGGTCGGGATGGGGCGTCTCGCCCTTCAGGTAGTCGATCAGGATGGCCATGGAGGGGGCGATGGCGTCATCGTCCCGGCGGATCTCCTCGGCGGAAGGGAACTCGTGCCGCAGGGTCTCCTCCAGCGCCGCGTCGTCGTCTCCCAGGCTGACAAAGCAGACTCCGGAGCCGGTGGCGGCGACCAGCAGGCGTCCCAGAGGCGATTCCACGATGGAGAAGATGATCCGCGCGCCCCGGCCGCCCTTCGCGTAGGAGGACGGGGTCATACCCAGCAGGCGCTCGGCCCGCTCGTAGACGCGGCTGGAGGACCCGTAGCCGGCATCGTAGGTGGCCCCGGCGATCGAAACGCCTTGCTTGAGGGCGGAGCGGAACTGCTTGCTGCGGCGGGCATCCGTGTATTCGCGGGGGCTGACGCCGGTCACGCGCTTGAAAACCCGCTGCAGGTGCCAGGGGCTGACGTTCAGGCGGTGGGCGAGGTCGGGCAGGGTGATCCGTTCCTCCTCCGCGTCCAGATGGGCACAGGCGCGTTCGACGAGGCGGAGCTGCTGGCTTGGAATCGGCTTCTTGGTCATGGATTTGCGCGCAGCGGCCTTTCTCGTGCGGGACTGGGGGCGGTTCTCTGCCTGAGCGGCGAAGGTATCGGTGGCAAGATTCGTTTGCGATTCCATGGGCTTGGTGTCCTGGCAATCCTGAAGGTCATGTGATGATGACCAATTTAGGGGGCCGGACAGGGCCAATCTATCCGAAGCTTGTGCGTTCTTGGACTCCGCGAATTTGGCGCTTTTGCGCCAACTTTCTTGAGCCGCTGTCATTAATCCGTAACAATTTCGAAACGATAGGGTCCTCTGCCCCGGTTATTCAACCTTCCATGGTGAGTATCTTGGTGATGGGGCGGCGGGCAAAAAACAAAACGTCGAGACATAACTAAGGCTCAGAGCTTTTCAGGGAGCGAATAATGGGAATTCATCGCAAGTTTCTTTCCGTGACCGCCGCCGCGGCCGTCATCGCTTTGGCGGCGCCCGCCAGCGCCCAGGTCAAAGTCGAGTGGTGGCATGCCATGGGCGGTGCCCTCGGCGAAAAGGTCGAGGAAATCGCGGCGGGCTTCAATGCCTCGCAAAGCGAGTACGAGGTCACGCCGGTCTATAAGGGCAACTACACGGAGACCATGACGGCCGCCATCGCGGCCTTCCGCGCCCAGCAGCAACCGCACATCGTTCAGGTCTTCGAGGTCGGCACCGCGACCATGATGGCCGCCGAGGGCGCGATCTATCCCGTCTATAAGCTGATGGGCGACACGGGTGAGAATTTCGATCAGTCCGCCTACCTCTCGGCGGTCACCGGCTACTACACGGACACCGACGGCAACATGCTGTCCATGCCGTTCAACAGTTCCACGCCGGTTGTCTACTACAACAAGGCGGCCTTCCAGGCGGCGGGCCTCGATCCCGAGATGCCGCCGAAGACCTGGCCGGAAGTCGAGGAGTACGCGAAGAAGCTGCAAGCCGCCGGCACCGCCTGCGGTTTCACGACGGGCTGGCAGTCCTGGGTGCAGCTCGAGAACTTCAGCGCCTGGCACAACGTCCCCTTTGCCACCAAAGCGAACGGTTTTGCCGGCATGGATACGGAGTTGGCCTTTAACAGCGCGTTGCACGCCAAGCATATCGGACAGCTCGCGGACTGGCAGAAGTCGAAGGTCTTCGACTATGGCGGACGCCGTTCCGACTCGGCGCCGAAGTTCTATTCCGCCGAATGCGCCATGTATATGAACAGCTCGGCCGCTTACGCCGGTGTCAAAGCAAACGTGAAAGACTTCGAGTTTGGCGTCGGCAAGCTGCCTTACTGGCCGGACGCCGCAGGGGCGCCGCAGAATTCGATCATCGGCGGCGCGACTCTCTGGGTGCTCGCCGGCCGGGAGGCGGAGGAGTACAAGGGCGTGGCCAAGTTCTTCACCTACCTCTCTTCCGCTGAAGTTCAGGCCGACTGGCATCAGTCCACCGGCTATCTGCCGATCACCAACGCGGCGGCGGAACTGACGGCCGAACAGGGTTTCTATGACAAGAACCCGGGAACCGATACCTCGATCAAGCAGATGACCGGCAAGGCACCGACGGAGAACTCGAAGGGCCTGCGCCTCGGCAACTTCGTTCAGATCCGTGACGTGATCAACGAAGAGCTCGAGAAAATCTGGTCCGGCGATGTGTCTGCCCAAGAGGGACTCGACGCGGCGGTCGAGCGCGGCAACAAACTGCTGCGGCAGTTCGAAGCCGACAACAGCTGACGCAACGCACCTGTTGCGTGACGGAGCGGCCGTCTGTCCTAATTTGGGCAGACGGCGGCTTCGTTCCCGCCAAACCGATCGTAACAGACTGATTCCGCCGCCATGCAAAAGCGCGTGACCTTTGGGCAAGTTGGTTTGCCGTATCTGTTGCTGCTGCCGCAGTTGGCGATCACTTTGGTGTTTTTCATCTGGCCGGCCAGTCAGGCGCTCTATCAGTCCTTGCTGCGCCAGGATCCCTTCGGACTGAAAACGACTTTCGTTGGCGCGGAGAATTTCCTGCGCCTGCTCGAAGATCCGATTTACCTCGGGTCCTTTCAAACAACGCTGATCTTCAGTGTCGCGGTGACCTTCCTGGGAATGGCCTCCGCCCTGTTGCTGGCCGTGATGGCGGACCGCGTGATCAAGGGACAGACCGCCTATCGCACGCTTCTCATCTGGCCCTATGCCGTCGCGCCTGCGGTGGCGGGTGTGCTCTGGTGGTTCATGTTCAATCCGACTGTCGGCATTCTCGCCTATGTCATGCGCGGTTTCGGCTATGACTGGAACCATCAATTGAACGGCACTGACGCGATGGTGTTGGTTGTCATCGCCGCCACCTGGAAACAGGTCTCCTACAATTTTCTCTTTTTCCTGGCGGGACTGCAGGCGATCCCGAAGTCTTTGATCGAGGCGGCGGCGATCGACGGGGCCGGACCCCTGCGGCGCTTCCTGACGATCCAGTTTCCGCTTTTGACCCCGACGGCGTTCTTTCTGCTGGTGGTCAACATCGTCTATGCCTTCTTCGACACCTTCGGCGTCATTCACGCAACGACTTCCGGGGGGCCGGGCCAGGCCACCACCATTCTGGTCTACAAGGTCTTTAATGACGGCTTCGTGTCGCTCGATCTCGGCAGCTCCGCGGCACAGTCGGTCATCCTGATGGTGATCGTCATTGTCCTGACCATGATCCAATTCCGCTATATCGAGCGGAAAGTGCAGTACTGAGGGCATGTGACATGGTCGAACGCCAATCCGCTCTCACCGTCGCAACGCATATCATTCTGATTCTCGGCGTTTGCATCGTCATCTTCCCGATCTGGCTGGCATTCGTTGCTTCCACCTATCCCGTCGAGGACATGGCGTCCGGCGTCCTTCCGATCTGGCCCGGCGACCGCTTTCTGGAAAACTACGGCGCGATTCTTTCCGGCGGTGTCGAGGCGGCCGGCAGCCCGCCGGTCTTCCTGATGATGACCAACAGTCTGGTGATGGCGCTGGCCATCGCCATTGGGAAGATCGCAATCTCGCTGATCGCGGCCTATGCCATCGTGTACTTCCAATTCCCGTTCCGCATGCTCTGTTTCTGGACGATCTTCGTCACGCTGATGCTGCCTGTCGAAGTTCGCATCCTGCCGACGTTCGAGGTTGTTGCGGACCTCGGCATGTTGAACAGCTACACGGGACTGTCGATTCCCCTGATCGCCTCGGCGACGGCAACCTTTCTGTTCCGCCAGTTCTTCCTGACGGTGCCGGACGAATTGATCGAAGCCGCACGCGTCGACGGGGCGGGCCCGCTGCGGTTCTTTTGGGACGTTCTGCTGCCGCTCAGCCGCACCAACATCGCGGCGCTTTTCGTAATTCTCTTCATCTACGGTTGGAATCAGTACCTCTGGCCGCTGCTGATCACCACGGACGAATCCTATTACACCGTGGTGATGGGCATTCAGCGCATGGTGGCCGTGCCGGATTCGGAACCGCTTTGGCACCTTGTGATGGGGACTGCGCTGCTGGCGATGGTGCCGCCCGTGTTCGTCGTGGTGGCGATGCAGCGGCTTTTCGTAAGGGGCTTGGTCGAGACCGAGAAATAGGATTCGAAAACGATGGCGGAAATCGAAATCAAAGGACTGCGCAAGAGTTTCGGCAATACGGATGTGATTCACGGAATCGACATCGCGATTGCCGACGGCGAGTTCATTGTCATCGTCGGGCCCTCCGGCTGCGGCAAGTCCACGCTGCTGCGCATGGTCGCGGGCCTGGAGACCGTGTCGGGCGGCGAGATTTCCATCGGCGGACAGGTCGTCAACAATCTGGAGCCGAAGGAACGCAACATTGCCATGGTGTTCCAGAACTATGCGCTCTATCCGCATATGAAGGTCTACGACAACATGGCTTACGGCCTGCGCATCGCCGGTCTGTCGAAAGCGGACATCGAGGAGCGGGTGCAGCGCGCGGCGAAGATGCTGGAGCTGTCGCCGCTGCTGGACCGCAAGCCGCGGCAGTTGTCCGGCGGACAGCGTCAGCGCGTCGCGATGGGCCGGGCCATCGTGCGCGACCCGCAAGCTTTTCTTTTCGACGAACCGCTGTCGAATCTCGACGCCAAGCTGCGCGTGCAGATGCGCCTGGAGATCAAGCGGCTGCAGCGGGACCTGGGGACGACGTCCCTCTATGTGACACACGATCAGGTGGAGGCCATGACCCTAGCGGACAGCTTGATCGTGATGAACCAGGGCGTGGCGGAACAGATCGATACGCCTTTGGCGGTCTACGAGCATCCGGCCAGCACCTTCGTAGCTGGCTTCATCGGCTCTCCGGCCATGAACTTCGCCTCGGGCGAAGTGGCGGAAGGAACCGGCGGCGTGGTCTTGGATGGCGGCGTCACGCTCAACTTCGGTGATGACCGGCTGTCTTCGATGGGAGGGCGCCGGGTGATCGTCGGTTTGCGGCCGGAACACCTGCGCGTCGCCAACGGCGAGGACGCCTTGTTGAGTCTGAATGTCGACTTCCTGGAAACCCTGGGCGCCGATACGCTGGCCTATGGTCACGTCGCGGGCAACGGAGGGACCGCCACGGGAGGCGCCGGGGGAGGTGCCGAGGGCGCGGGGTCTCTGATGACCGTGCGCCTGCCGGGCAAGGCTTCGGTGGGGGAAGGGGACGTTCTGCCTCTGGTGTCAGAAGCCGGGGCGTTGCATGTCTTCGATGCGGAAACGGGAAAGAGGATCGTCGACCTCTAAGGGTCCTCCCACCTTCCTGTCGCTCTAGAGCTTGACGTACTTCGCCAGACCCTCGGCCATCTCGTCGGCGGTGGCCGCGTGGTTGAAGTGGGTCATGTAGCCGCCGTCCGGTCCCATCAGGTAGATGAAGGCGCTATGGTCCACCAGGTAATCGGTGGCCGACTCGTCGTCCACCTTCTTGTAGTAGACCCGATAGGCTTTCGCCGCGCTGGCCACCTGTTCGGTCGTCCCCGTCAGGGCGACCAGCTTGGGGTGAAAGTGCTCGGCGTAGCTGGCCATCGCTTCGACGGTATCGCGCTCCGGGTCGACCGTGACGAAAACCGGCGTCACGGCTTCGGCCTTGTTGCTGTCGCCTTCTTCCAGGATGTCCAGCGCCTGGGACATGGTCGACAGGGCGGTGGGACAGACGTCGGGGCAGAAGGTGTAGCCGAAGACCACGAGCATATAGCCGCCCTGGAAATCTTTCTCGTTCCGCGCGGCGCCCGTTTGGTCGGTCAGCTCGAAGGGGCCGCCGATCAGGGCGCTGCCGGACGATGTCACGCCTGCTGTGATATCGCCGCCGCCGCGGTTGGCGACGTACCAGGCGGCAAAGCCGCCGGCGACGAGAGCGGCCGCAAGGAAGCCGATGAGCAAAGCTCTGACGGGTATCTTTGACTCCATGTTCCGCTTCCCGCTCCCCAATTGTCCTGGCCAAACCGACGTTTAGCTTTGAGGAATATAGGAAGGCCGGACCCCCTTGTCAGGAGCCCGGCCCTTCAAATTTCCTCGATAAGTTGCGGCCCTAGGCCGCAGAAGCCGACCCGGACGCCGAGTCGCGGGCGTTAGGGCAGGATGTCCCGAAGCTTGTTGGCTTCCGCGTTGCTGAAGCGGCGGTCGATGACGATTTCCCGCGGCGTCGCGCCGGAAACGTAGTAATCGGAGTTCAGCTCTTCCCGGGTGATGATCTTGCCGCCTTGGATGGCGCCGCCACCGAACAGGCCCGCGACTTTCGAGAAGGCAATGATGTCGGCGTTGAGATTGGTGGTGGAGGAGCCCTCCAGGCCCGCGCCCAGAGGACCGGCCGCGACCGAGATACCGGCGCCGAGCTTGAACTCGTCCTCGAGCATGGCTTCCACCGCGCCCTCGTTCATCAGGGTGAAGATCGTTTCCGAAACCTGCCCGCCGAGTTGAAGCCCGAGGGACCCGGCCACCAGGGTGTAGAAGGCCGGAGAGGACCAGGTTCCGTCGGTGCCGCGCACCATGAGGACGCCGCTGCCGCCTTCGGCGCCGACAACGAAGCCGCCCTTGATCAGTTGCGGAATGATCAGGACTCCCTTGGCCTCCTTAAGGTAGGGAAGCATGAATTCGAAGTCCTTGTCCGCGACCATCCGCTGCGCGGTAAAGCGGGACTTGGATACCAGTTCTTCTGCTTCGGATGCCTGGGCAGGCGGCGCGGCAAACAGGCTCGCCAGCAGGGCAGGGATCAGGATCGCGCCAAGCGCTCGTTTCATCGGGGATAGGAGAGTCAGGACAGTGCTCATGACAGGCCTCTCATAGCTGGGGGGTCCGCAATGCGGAAGAGGACGCGCAGAAGTCTCCGCTGCGCCGCCGGATGGGCATACCTGCCCCCGTCTTTTGCCGTCGTGTGTCGCCGTTGTTTCAATCGAACGCACCCGCTGTCGCGTTCATGTAAATCACCTTCCAGGCACCGTCGCTTTCCGGCGCGTGGGATCCGTGGCTGCCCGGGAAGAAGTCGATCCGCGACAGCGCGCAGTTGTCCACGGTGAGGGACAGGGCTCGGTCCGGCGTCAACTCCAGGGCCTGCGCCAGCGCGGCCCGGATCGTACCGCCGTGGGTCACCGCAATGATGTCTCTGCCGCCGTGGGCCTGGTTCAATCTGGACACCGTTGCCGAAACCCGCTCCATCAGATTTTCGAAACTCTCGCCGCCCGGCGGCGCTTCGTGGGCCGGGGAAAGCCAGAAGCGGTGCCAGGACCCGTTCTTGACCTCCGCCAGCTCGTCGTGGGTCTTGCCCTGCCAATCTCCGAAAGACTGCTCGCCCAGGTCTTTCTCCACGACCGGCGGCCAGCCGGGGCCGGGGTCCCTGTGCTTCAGGATGGCCTCGGCGGTCTGGCGCGTGCGTTGCAGGTGGCTGGTGACCCACAGCGCGTCGCTGGGCAGAACCCGCGCCAGGCGCCGGAAGGTCTCGCTGTCGGAGACGTCGCAGGGCGGATCGCCGTCGCCGTAGATGCGCCCGCCGGTCGCCGTGACCGGGGCATGGCGGATCCACCACCAACGCGTTGTTTCGCTCATAAAAGGATCAGGGCCCCTAGAAGCAAGACGATCTCGAGGAGTTGCTCAATGAGTCCAAGAACGTCCCCCGTATAGCCCCCTATTTGGCGGCGGGCAACGACCATTGCCCCATATGTTGTGGCCAAGGCGGCGAAAAGCAATGCTATTGCCGTAAGCGGCCCCACCAGCAGCAGACAGACGAGCGCGCCGATCCCGATGGCGGTCAGGACGTCCGTGGAGGTTGGGGTGCCGGCCGCGTGGCCCAGGCCGTCGCTTCTGGCCGGGGGCAGGGCGAACATCGCGGCGGGAAGCCCGCCCCGGGCCAAACTGTGCGCTCCGATGAGCGCCGCGGCGGCCGCCAAGGGGTCCGGAAAGGCGGCCAGCAGGCCGATGCGGAGCGTGACGGAGAGGACGAGGGCCAGCACGCCGTAGGTGCCGATCCGGCTGTCGCGCATGATGGCGAGCTTCTGCTGCCTGTCCCCGCCGCCGCCGAAGCCGTCCGCGCAGTCGGCCAGGCCGTCTTCGTGCAGCGCCCCGGAGACGAGGACCGTCGCGGCCACCGCCAGCGTCGCGGCGGGCAGGGCAGGGATGCCGAGGGCCGAGGCCGCTGCGAAGACCACGGCGCCGCAAAGCCCGACGAAGGCGCCGACAAGGGGGAACGCGCGGGCGACCCGCGCGTCCGGGCCCCAATCGGTCTCCGGCAGACAGGGCGCGCGCGTCAGCAGCGTGAAGCCGCGCAGCAAATCGTCCCGCCATGTCGCAAAAAGTCGTGTCAAAGGCAGCTTCTCTCCATGTTCGATGCAACCTCGTTCCATGCTTGTGCAGGGTCTTCTCCGGCCGTCCCGCGGCGATCCGGGAAGCGGTTTCGCACATAAGATAGTTGCGCGATAGGACTGTCCAATACTAAGAGCCGGGATGATTTCGGAGCAGATGCCATGAGCGACAGTGAAACGACAGCAAACCGGACGGTCTCGAGCTTCGCCGAGATTCATGCCCTCCTGAAGGCGCTGCCGGCCGCGGATGACGCAGCCGCTGCCGCGGCCCGGGACAGGCAGGGCCAGCTGACCAAGCCCGCGGGCTCGCTGGGCCGGCTCGAGGACCTGGCGGTGTGGCTCGCGGCCTGGCAGGGCCGCCCGCAACCGAAGCTGGAGCATCCCCACACGGCCGTTTTCGCCGCGAACCATGGCATCGCGCGGCAGGGCGTTTCGGCCTATCCGGCCGATGTCACGGCCCAGATGGTCGGCAACTTCATCGCCGGCGGCGCGGCGGTCAATCAGCTCTGCCAGCTGGCGGACGCGGACCTGCGCGTCTACGAGATGGCCTTGGAGGAGCCCACCGCCGATTTCTCTGAAGCGCCGGCCATGAGCGAGGAAGACTGCGTGCGCGCCATGGCATATGGCATGATGGCGGTGGAACCGGGCCTGGACGTCCTGGCGCTGGGGGAAATGGGAATTGGCAACACCACCTCGGCGGCGGCGCTTTGCCATGCTCTTTTCGGCGGCGAAGCGGGCGACTGGGTCGGGCGCGGGACGGGCGTGGACGACGCGACGCTGGCCCGCAAGACGGCGGTGATCGCGGCGGCCTTGGACCGCTTCCCCAGGGCGCTGGAAGACCCGCTTGAGGCCCTGCGGCACTTCGGCGGCCGGGAACTCGCGGCGATCGCGGGGGCCATTCTGGCGGCCCGTATGGCCCGGGTCCCGGTTCTGCTGGACGGTTTTGCCTGCACGGCCGCTGCCGCGGTCCTCCACAAGCTGGAGGCCGGGGCGCTCGACCACTGCGAAGTGGCCCACGTCTCCGTCGAGCCGGGGCACCTGCGGCTGCTGGAGCGGATCGGCAAGCGGGCCCTCTTCGATTTCCGGATGCGCCTGGGGGAGGGCTCGGGCGCAACCCTGGCCATCCTGATCGCCAAGGCGGCGGTCGCCTGCCACAACGGCATGGCGACCTTCGAAGGCGCTGGAGTTTCCGGCCCGGCCTGACCGGCGCCCCTCCTCTTCGCGCCACAGGGGCCGAAGGGTGCGGCAGGGGTCGGCCTTGCCATTTCCGGTTCACCGCATTCTATTTCCGCCATGGCGACGGCCACCCATCACCTGCCGGTAATCCAGCGTTTCTCAGCCGCCCCCGACGGCGGCCGGTTGCGGCTCAGCACGCTCGTGATGATCCGCTGGGTCGCTTTCCTGGGCCAGGCGGCGGCCCTCTCCATCGTCTATTTCGGGCTTGGCTACGATCTGCCCTACGTGCCCGCCATGTCCGTCACAATGCTGCTGGGCGGGCTCAACGTGGCCATTGCGCTCATGCGGCCCGGCAGCTCCCGCCTGGGGGAGTCGGAAGCTCTGCTCACTCTGGGCTTCGACGTGTTTCAGCTGGCGGTCCTGCTTGGACTGACCGGCGGGCTGCAGAATCCCTTCGCCCTGCTGATCCTGGCGCCCGTTGCCGTTGCGGCCTGGACCCTGAGTCGCGCCCGGATGCTTGCCTTGGCGATCTGGGCCGCTTTGCTCGTTTCGGCGCTCGGCTACTGGTACCTGCCCCTGCCCTGGCCGGATGCCGGACTCCTGCTGTCCCCGGTTTACATCGCCGGAATCTGGGTCGCCTTGGTCATTGGTATCTTCTTCGTCGCGCTCTATGTCTTCTCTATTGCCGAGGAGGCGCAGCGGATGTCCCAAGCCTTGACGGCGGCACATATGGCTTTGGCGCGGGAACAGCAGCTCTCGGCACTGGGCGGGCTGGCCGCCGCGGCGGCGCACGAGCTGGGCAGTCCCTTGGGAACGATCGCGGTCGTGACGAAGGAACTGGTTCGGGACCTTCCCCCCGATAGTCCATTGCAGGAGGATATCTCGCTGCTGCAGGCGGAATCCCAGCGATGCCGCGAAATTCTGAGCCAATTGTCCGAGACGCCGGAGAGCGATGGGGGGCTGCCTTACCGCCAGGTGCCCTTGACGGCGCTTGTGGAGGCGGCTGCCAAAGGGTTTGACCGCGAGGGTGTCTCGGTCGACATTGTGGCCGCTCCGTTTGAAGAAACCGGAGATCCGCCGCCGGTGGTGGAGCGGAACCCCGAGGTTTTGCATGGCCTAGGAGGGCTGATTCAGAACGCGATGCAGTTTGCGCGGTCACATGTCGATATCACGCTGGATTGGTCTGAGAGCCGTGTCGCCGTGGCCATCGGGGACGACGGGCCCGGGTTCGATCCGTCGCGCTGGAGCCAGGTCGGCGAGCCCTATTACTCGACCGAGGGACGGGATGGACGGGGCGGAGCGCCGGGAAGCCACATGGGGTTAGGGGTCTTCATCTCCCGCACCTTGCTGGCCCATAGTGGCGCGGAGTTGGCATTTTCCAATCGGGATGCAGGCGGCGCCCTGGTCGAGGTGCGCTGGCCGAGAGATCGGATAGAGACCGGATCCATCACAGAGGGAACGACGGGATGAACGACGCCGGGTTCACGGGCTTGCAGGAAGAAACGGGCGTCCGCGCGCAGCCGGGCATGGAGGCGCCCCTGCTGATCGTGGACGACGATCAGCGCTTCTGCGATCGATTGGCAACGGCGATGGAGAAGCGCGGCTACAACGTGCACAGGGCTTATTCCGTGGCCGAGGGGCAAGAGGCCGCCGAGCGGGTCAGGCCGCACTACGCGGTCGTCGACCTGCGGCTTGAGGACGGGTCCGGGCTGGAGGTCGTGCAGGCGCTGCGGACCTCTCGCGCGGAGGCCCGGATCGTTATCCTCACGGGATACGGCAACATCGCGACCGCCGTTGCGGCGGTGAAGATCGGGGCGACCGACTATCTGCCGAAGCCGGCCGACGCGGACCAAGTGGACGCCGCGCTGCGCGGCAGCGAGGAGCCTCTGCCGCCGCCGCCGGACAATCCGATGACGGCCAACCGCGTGCGCTGGGAGCATATCCAGAGGGTCTACGAGCAGTGCGACCGCAACGTCTCCGAGACGGCGCGGCGCCTGCGCATGCACCGCCGCACCCTGCAGCGCATTCTGGCGAAGTACGCACCGAAAAACTGATATCTTATCCGGGGGGCGGGATTTCCGCCGGCCAGGTCAGTCTTTACGCTCGACGGCGCGCTGCGCCGTCCGGTGGCGGTTGATGGCCCCGCCGAGAACACGGGCTTCGCCCTCGATCCCGTCGATTTCCGGTTTTTGACCGTCCAGGGTAAAGCCTTGAAACAGCGAAATTCCGAGCGCCTTTCCGGTTGGAACGGCGTCGGGTGAGTCGCATCGTGCCAGGACCAGGCGGCGGTCGCCGATATCTTCGATCAAGGCGCGGAGTTGCTTGCCCTGGTCTCTCAGACCGTCGGCCAGCTCGGCGTTCCAGAAAATCTTGACGATATCGAAACCGAGCTTCTCGCGGTCGATGTAGGCAAGGCCATGCTGGGTCAGTCCGTCCAAGCAGAGGCGGTAGCCGCGTTCCTTCAGGAAATCGCGGGCGAGAGAGAAGTTCCTGAGGTCGGCGAAAATATCCCGGGACTGCAGCTCGACGACGATGCTGTTACGTGCCTTGCCGGTCAGGACGCGATCAAACTCAAGAAACTCCGGCGAAAGAACACTTGAGACATTGAGGTTGATGCTGAAGGACTGCCGCCATTTGTCCTCGTTGCTATGCAGTAGCATTTGGATGACGCGCTGATCGAGGTAGCGGGTCAAGTCCTGGAAAAGCCAAGGGTTCCCGCAGAGATCGAAATCCGGCATCAGGGTATCCCGCAGGGCGTCGATCGAAACGTAGACCTCTTCCAGAACCGGAAGCGGGGACTCCTCGTCGCTGAACTGATAGATCATCTGGCGCAGGGTCATGGTCGAAAGGTCGGCACCCGCAATGCTCTCGGCGATGATGGCGAAGTGCTGCGGGTCAAGCGGCGCGCCGGACTGCGCGTCGGCAAGCGGGGAATCGACGGCGCCGGGATCCACCGCGGTTGCCCCGCTTTGGCGGGCATTCTCGAAGCCGCGAGCTATCTCCAGAAGCTCGCCGTGCTCCCTTTCGATGTCGAACCAAGTTGAGAAGGGGTCTGCTTTTTCGATTTCCGCGCTGAGCAGAGGATCGTCGCTGAAGAGGTAGCGGAGCCGCAGGACCGCCTCGTCGATGTCAGAGACGCGCGCATTCTTGCAGATTAGAATCGCGTCCCCGTTGAAAATCTGGAACAGACTGCCGTCGAACCGCGCAGCGACGGGTTCCAAAGTGCTGTAGGCGATCCGCAGGTGCTGAGGCCGCCGGTTATAGGGTTTCAACCTCGAGAGGTGCAGCCAGACGGCCCGCCGCCCCTCGCGGTGCCGGTCCAGCCGCCGAACGTAATCCAGCAGCAGGGTTTCCTGCGGTGGAAGATGATGGCTTGGCCGGGCGTTATGGGTCATTGGATTTCGGGGTCCGTATCGGCCAGTGGTTTTCGGGGGCCTGCTTGGAACCTATGGGTGCGAAGCTATAGAGTGATGGTTGTCAATTTGTTAAGCCGGTCATACGCCATCCGGGACCTTGCGTTTCGCGCGTGGTCTCTTGCGAAAGCCTATCCCGACCGGGGCAGCCACCAGGGCAGTTGCAGTCGGGTTCTGGAGCGGCGAAGATATTGAAAACAGCAGGGACAGGGGCTTGCCGGATCTGAATTTGGGTGCGTTCTTCGAGGAGGAGCTGGCCGCGCATGCTGCGGTCGTCGCCGCGGCGCGCGAAGAACTGCTTGAGCCCTTTGCACGTCTCGTCGATGCTTCCGCCGAAACCCTCGACAGCGGTGGCAAAATCCTGCTGTTCGGAAACGGTGGTTCGGCGTCGGACGCGCAGCATATCGCGACCGAGATGACGGTGCGTTATGGCAAGGACAGGCCGCCCCTCGCCGCCCTTGCGCTGAACACGGACACCTCGGCCATCACGGCGGCGGGCAACGATCTCGGCTTCGAAAGCATCTTCGCGCGGCAGATCGAGGCTTTGGGGCGGCCCGGAGATCTGGCGGTCGGGATCACGACCTCGGGCCGCAGCCCCAATGTCTTGCGGGCGCTGGAGACGGCACGCAGCAAGGGGCTCGTGGCAGCGGCTCTGTCAGGCAAGGGCGGCGGCGGTTTGCCGGGTCTGGCGGACCCCCTGCTGATCGTCGCGGCAGACGATACGGCCCGTATCCAGGAAGTGCATATCACCCTGGGCCATATGCTGTGCAAGGCCCTGGAGGTCCGTTTGGGCCTCGTGTAGGTGGCAGTGACGTCCCATAAGGGGCTTGGGACATCTAGAGGCCCGGGTCTTCCCAGCGTCTCAGGCGCCGCCCGGCTGCGAGCGCGAATTGAAGCAGCAGCGTCCGCCGCCGCGACCCGTTCATGCGATAGTCCTCCGATTCCCGCAGGACGGCCGCACCATAGGCGTCGGCGACCATCAATCCCTGATCGCTGGGTATCAGATCCTGGGGAAAGCTCTCCGGCACCGCGAAATAGAAGCTGTCACAGAACTCCAGATACTCCTGCCATTTTCCGTCGCTGCGGAAGTCCTCCACGCTGGATTTGATTTCCACAATGACGACCTTACCCTTTCTATCCAGGCCGATGACGTCGACGCGCCGGCCCGTTTTGAGGGTGAACTCGGTCAGTGTCGCGAAGCCGTGTTCGGCCAGAGTGCGCGACACGCCGCGCGCCAGTTCCAAGGCAAGTGTCGAGCGGCCCTCACCATCTTGGCTCGGGCTTGCTCGCCCGCTATCCTCGATTTCGCCGGTCCAGTGCATCCAGTAAGATTACTCCATTGGTCGTCTGTCGGAAACGCGCGGCGGTTCGGTCAGATTGCAGAAAGCACCTTGGTCCGGTCAATGATTCGCGATTCCGCATTCGGCATAGATCTTCCGCCGCAGCTGGTCTTTCATGACCGGCTGGTGACGGCTTTGGCGTCCGTGGGGCAAGGAACGGCGGCGCCGGCAGGTGCAAAAGCCGGCGTTTTGCATGTTCAGCACCGGCCCGATGCGCCCTTGCCTTTCGATCATCGTCCAGTGACCAAGGTGCAGGCGGACCAATCGGTCCTTATGATCGTTGGGCCTGATGCCGAGGCGCAGGCTCAGGCCTTTTCGAGCGATCACGGCGTGGATGCCGCCGGCTTTGCAATCTATCCCGGCGCCGCTGAAGACCCCGATTCGCTCATCACCGCGGCCGCGGAGGCATTGAAAGAGTCCTTGCGGCAAGGCGGGCGGCTGATTAAGGCCCCGCCCAAGGTTGAACCGACCCTTCCACGCTTCAGCTTCGATGGTGCCGCTCCGTCCATCCGCTACCAACCCAAATTCGAACTGAAGCAGGGGCGCCCGATAGGTGTCGAGCTGCTCGTTCGCTTCGGCGATGGCAATGGCGGCGAGTTGCCATTTGACGAGTCAATGACCCGGGGGCTCGATCCTGCGGTCCTCGATCGCGTGACCTGCGCGACCTTGGAGGGAGCTCTGGCGGAATGCCGTGCCTGGGCAGCGGCGGGCATTCAGCCCTTGAGTCTCGCCATCAACGTCTCCCTCGCACAGTTCGCGGAGGGGCGTTTGACGGCCATGCTGGATCGGTTGCTCCGGCACCACGCGTCGGGTGCTTGGCCCATCGTCCTGGAAATCACCGAGACGGAACCGCCCGGCGATCTTGAACAGCTGCTGCCTCACCTGCATGACGCGCGGGCCCTTGGCTTGGAACTGTCTCTCGACGATTTAGGGTCGGGCTATGCCAATCTGGAACTCCTCGCGCGCCTGCCTCTGGACGAGGTGAAGATCGACCGTAGCTACATCAACCCGCCCTACGTCACCGAGGGCTGGGAGGACGGCTTGCGAAATCTCGTCGGTTTCGCCCAGGGAGCAGGGTTGCGCGTGGTCGCGGAGGGTGTGGAGACGGCGCGGCAGAAAGAGGCTCTGGTCCGGATCGGCTGCGACTGTTGTCAGGGCTACTTTGTCTCACCTCCTCTGGAGGCGGATGCATTGAAGTCTTGGGTCTTGACTGGAGGCGGAGCGCGTTTGTAGAGCCGAAGATTTAGCGATTGGGGGCAAAATCGATCCCTAGCAGCATGCCCAGGGCCAATGCCAGAGCGAGGCCGGGAAAGATCCACATGGCTACGGTAACGAGCCGTTGCAGAGTTTCATAGAGCGGATGGGCTCTCTCGAGAGAACTCATCCGTGTCAGGCGACGCTGGTCGCGGCCCATCAGGAACACGAGGTAGAAGCGGCGTTTGCCCAGGGGAAACACTTTGCGCAGCTCAATACTGTGATTCGCCACGCCGCGCGAGCCGAGAAGCTGTGCGATGGCGGTGCGCTGCTCGGGCGTGAAGCTTTGCGCGACTGTGGGATCGATGCGTTTCAGGTAGCGTTCTAGGAAGGCTTCGGAGGTCGTCGAGCTGTTATCCCCGGTCTTCGCGGCGGGTGCGTCCGCAGTGGTGCTTCGCCGCTCGGCCCCGTCAGCCCGGGTGAGTGTCGTAGCGGGCTGGGCCGACGACTGCAGCATGAACGATCCCCTTCGCAACCGGTTGTAAAACGAGTGCCTATATGTTTGCCAGGGTAGCACTTGCCATTTCGTTAAGCTCACCGGAGATCCCCACCTGCAGTTGGCGGCAGATACGATCAAGTGTCCGGTTCCGGACCTAAGCCTTGTAATCCAGAGTGAACGCGCCTTAATGCTGTTATCGTCCTGATTGCCCAGATCCAGTTGCCAGCTATCGAATTGCCAATCCATGGCCACCTCAGCACCAAAGTACCTCAAGCCAGCCAGTGAATACGGACCGCTCGCGGTCTTCCTCGTGGCCTACCTGCTCTATGGCCTCATGGCGGCCACCGGCGCCATCGTGGTCGCCACGTTGATTGCCCTGGCCGTCTCCTGGTTCTACGAGCGGCGACTACCGATGATGCCGCTGATTTCGGCGGCGGCGATCGTGGTCTTTGGGGGCCTCACGCTCGCCCTCAACGACGAGACCTTCTACAAGATGAAGCCGACCATCGTGCAGGCCGTCTTTTGCGTTATCCTTCTCGGCGGGCTGCTCTTGAAGCGCCCCCTTCTGAAACCACTGCTGGGGGCGGCTTGGCCCCTGGACGACGCGGGATGGCACAAACTGACCTTCCGCTTTGCCCTCTTTTTCGCTGTGATGGCGGTGCTGAACGAAGTTGTGTGGCGGACTCAAACCACGGACTTCTGGGTCACTTTCAAGGTGTTCGGAATACTGTCCCTGACGTTTGTTTTCGTGGCTAGTCAAATGCACTTTCTGCGCCATCACGTTGTTCCCGCGTCGACCGACGGCGAGTCCGGATAGCAGGCTGCATTGCCCCCGGAACCTCTGAATTTCAAGCGCATTATCGTGTAATGCCGGAGGATTCCGGACCGTTCGGAACAACCGCGTTTGCAATCGGTTAACCGCGTTCTCTAAGAAAATCGCAAGGCTAACTTCTCACACTGGATGACGCGGCCAGGACGCGGTCCCACGTGGCCCTGAGATGAGCGCTTCGCGGGACCTGCGGTTCCGGCTGTGGCGGGAATGACGCAGTCCTGCGGAAAATGCGCAAAGGCAATGCGAGGTGATTCGCGGCAAGGTTGCGTTAACCGCTGTTGTGGAGACTCGGTCCCGCGCAACTGCACCAGGAGTGAGACATGAGTTTGCCAAAGTTGTCTTTGGACGAGGCCCGCAAGTTCGTTGACGATCTGTGGTCCTTGGTCGATCAGGCGAAGGCCGACGGGGATTTTGGCCGGGCGCGAGAGCTGGAAGCCGACGCCCGCGATGCCGAACTGAAGCTGGCGACCCACCTGCCGATCACTGTTTGAGTCTTTGCCGTTTCAGGCTGGGGGTTGCCTCGAATTGAGATCGCCTCGCGTCCGGGTAACTGCCGGAGGCGCCGAGCTCTGAGGCTAGCGCCTGACCACCATGTGGCGGATCCCGACCCGCTGCAGATTCGCCCGCTGGCGATTGAAGATATCACCGTCCTTCGGACGGACGTTACCCTGACATAGCAGCTTATTGATCGTCACGATTGCCCCTTCGACAATCGTCGCGAAAGTGTTGCCGCTGCGTTGCCAGCGATAATGCTTCAACAGTCCGTAGTCCTCATCGTCGACGAGGAGCGGCCGGGATGCGTTTAAGACCTCAATTTCCTTCATCGCAATTCCGAATCTGCTGGGTGCGCGCCTTAGGGAAGGAAGCGGCTGTTTAGTGGAATTGGAACGATGGACAAGAGGTATTTCTGTGGCCTTAGGATTTCGTTAACGACACGATTCGGCCTTACCTTCGCCGTATTTGACCGTGATGGATGAATCGATAATCGGAAACGCGTTTGGATGCGATTCCGAAGCGCGGTACACTCAGGTCTCGTTGCCGGAGCGACCAGATGCGGCTTTGCTCCGGCGCGATGCGAAGTCGTGACGGAGGATCAGATGGCGTTTCTTGTTGGCTTGTGTTCGAAGATGCCCTTGGGCATGTCCTTGCGGATGATTGCTCTGCTGGGGCTGCTAACCGTACAGCCATTGCAGGCCCAAGCCGCAAGCGAAGCACAGGAGCTCGTCGACAAGACACGCCTGACCGTCGAGAAGCTGCTCGCCGATCCTGATTTCGCGGAATTGAGGCCCTATGTGGAACGCGCGCACGCGGTGCTCGTGATCCCGCAACTGATCAAGGGCGGGTTTATCATTGGCGGCGAGGGCGGCTCGGGCACGCTGCTGGCCAAAGGGACGGACGGTACCTGGAGCTCGCCGGCCTTCTACACTCTTGCGGCGGGCAGCATCGGCCTGCAAATCGGCGGACAAGTCTCGGAAGTCATCTTCACAGTGATGAACGAAGGCGCGCTGAATGCCATGCTGAAGGACCAGGTTAAGTTCGGCGGCGATGTCAGTATCGCGGTTGGTCCGGTCGGCAAGAGTCTGGAGGCTTCTTCGACAACGAACCTAAAGGCGGATCTTTACGCCTTCGCAAAGTCGGAGGGTTTGTTTGGCGGTGCTGCGTTCAAGGGGGCCGTGGTGCTGAAGAAAGACGAACTTAACCGGGCGTACTATGGCGACGGCGCAACGCCAAAGGCTATTCTCATCGAGCGCAATTTTCACAATGCGCAGGCCGACGCTTTGCGGCAGGCTCTGCCGACCGGTTCCGCACAAGCCGAATAAGGCGCGCTGCCACGGGGACTGTTGCACGTGGTGCCGGTGCGGCGGGATTCTGTTGATGTGGATCATCGCGTGCCCGTCAAAAAAGCATAACCTCTATCGTCTATTTCTATGTTGAGGGCGGCAGCCCGCCCTCTCGCCATCGTGGCGTTATGGGCAATTGGGTGGCGGGGCACCGAGATAGGCTTAGGAGGCAACACCAATGACAGAGCGGGCAACCAAATCGGTCAGGCCACCGAAATCCGGTCCGGCGAAATCTGATCCAGTGAAACCGGATAATGGTGGCGATCAGGCACTCGGCATCAGCGAAGGGTACGGCGTGTTCCTGGAAGCGAACGGACAGAACCTCGATGCGTTCGTGAAGTCGAGCGAAGCCTTGGGAAACGGCTTGGCGGCGCTTGGCGAGGAATTCGTTGCGTTCAGCAATGCCCGGATGCGCACGCAGTTCGAGAACTCCGAGACGCTCATGTCATGCCATGACTTCGAAGATGTTTTTGCGCTCCAATGCGACTACCTGAACAAGGCAGCCGAGCAATATGCGCAAGAAACCGGCAAGGTCATGGGACTGATGACCCAAATGACCCGAGACTGCATGGCGCCTTTCGAACAGCGCGCCAAAGCGGCCTTGCATCAGCTCAACCAGGACTAAGACTGCGCGCGACGCGAGACTCGATCGGCCGCCGGGGTTAGAGAGCGTTCAACAGGAGGCGCATGGCTTGCGCCAGAGTGTTGACGGCTTCCTGATGCTGACCTGAATCGTGTAACGCTTGGCCCTCGTCGCGAAGCTTCGAGACCTCGTCACGCGTCCCGTCGTCGAGTTGCACCGTGGCAAGCGCATGGTCGATGGCGGCCACGTCGAGCGGACAGTGAAACGCCATTGCCGGTGTGGTGAGAAAGGCCGTCACGACGGCGGCGGCCAGGCCCGGGATTCTCATTTCAACCTCCCTCCGGATTGGTAGGAAATATCCATTACCCAAGGACGACTGCCGTTAACCTAGCAAAGACGCCGCGTCGCCTCCAAGGCGCCACGCCGCGCCATGCGATCACTTCTTTGGAATGTTCAGCTTATGGGCGGCGGCTGGGCTTTGGGGCGCTGGCCCGCCCTGGTGGGTCCGGTGACAATTCTGTGTGGAGTTCGGCTGGAAACGCCCTGTTAGAGATTTCTTAAGGGCCTGAGCAGGAAGCTTGTGTTGCATGGAGGCTGCCTGCGCCCAAAGCGGGCGACGTTCGGCAAGGTCAGTTCTCTTTTTCATCACTTCACTAATTTAGCGATCCAATCAGGAAAGGAAGATCTATGCGACGCATTGCTGCAGCGCTGATCTCATGTTTTTTGGTGCTCGGTCTCGTGTCCGGCTGCATGACTCCGGAGGGCGACAGTGTTGCCGAGAAACGCAAGGCTGTTCAGGACATCCGATCCGACACCTTGACCAAGCTCTATGAGATCCATCCCGAAGCGCGGGAACAGATCCGCAACGCTGAAGGCTACGGAGTCTTCTCCAACGTCGGCATCAATCTGATCTTCCTGTCCGCCGCCAACGGCTATGGCGTCGTGCGCGACAACGACAAGAAGCAAGACTCCTACATGAAGATGCTGTCCGGCGGACTTGGCCTAGGATTAGGTGTGAAAGACTTCCGTGGCGTGTTCGTGTTCACCTCCCGCGAGGCCCTGGACAACTTCGTGGAGCATGGCTGGGATGCCAGCGCGCAGGCTGATGCCACGGCGAAATCCGCGGATAAGGGCGGCGCCTATGCCGGTGCCATCGAAATCGCGCCGGGAATCAAGCTCTACCAGATCACTGAAAACGGGTTGGCGCTGCAGGCAACAATCCAGGGCACAAAGTACTGGAAAGACGACGATCTGAGTTAACCGGTCTGTTCAGTCCGGGTGTATCCCATCGGCTTGCACCCCCAGTCCTCCGCGGGCTGGGGGTGCTTCGATTCCTGGTCTTGGGGTTCCTGTTTCCTGCGCGCCTGTCGATAGGCGCGCCCAATAGTCTGATTTGATTTGAAAATATTTTCGCTTCACAAGAATGTTAGCAAAAAACGGTTATCTGTTTTAGGTTATTCTGATAATATATATATGGTTATGGTCCGGAGTGCGAGTTATGAAGCAGGCCACTCACCCGGTAGACCTTCATGTCGGGCAGCGGTTGCGGGAACGTCGGATGCTTTTGGGAATTAGCCAGCTTCAACTGGCCCAGATGCTCGACCTTAGCTACCAGCAGATTCAGAAGTACGAGAGGGGCTACAACAGAGTCAGTGCCAGCCGCCTGGCCCAGTTCGCGGATATACTGGGTGTCAATGCGGCCTATTTTTTCGAAGATATGCCTAAGGGCCTTTCCGGTGTGAGAGCCAAGACGCACAGCACCGATGCGACGCCGGAGGCGAACGGCGAATCGGGTCTGACGCGGCAAGCGGCATCCATTCTCCGGGAGTTCCTCGCCATCCAGGATCCTGAGTTGCGGCAGGCGATGCGCCGGCTAATGAAGTTCTCCGCACAACTTTGAGCGCGCCATCCGGCGCCCGAACTCAGCCCAAAGTATCGTAGAGGATCGCTTTGACGCGCCGTTGACCTTTCGCGCCGGCGCGTGGAGAGTCTCGGATTGGCTTGGTTGACGCAAGCGTCCGGGGCGCAATTCCGATGCAGCAAGCCCACGACAGGCTTTCCATCATGGAACGGGCCCTTCGGCCCCTTCGCTTAATTGCCTTTTGCCTCCTGTCCTTCGCCATGCTGATCGGGGCAGTGTCTCAGGCTGTCGCCAAGTGCGTGCCGATCGCCGGTCTTCAAGGCGGATTCATGAAGGCGGCCCTACCTGCCGTGGGCACCGTTCGACTCACCTTCCTCGGCCATTCCAGCTTCTTGATTGAAACACCGGGTGGCGTGACAGCCATCACCGATTACAACGGCATACATCGGGCGGATGAGCTGCCAGATATCGTCACGATGAACAACGCGCACGAGACGCACTACACCGATTTCGTTGATCCGGGAATCGAGCTTGTTCTCCGGGGCTGGGACCCCGCCGGCGGCATGGCGGACCATGAGCTTCAGTTCGGCGACTTGAAGGTATGGAACGTTGCCACCAATGTGCGGGAGTACGGTGGCACGCGCTTTAACGGCAATTCGATCTTCGTGTTCGAGGCAGCCGGACTCTGCATCGCGCACCTCGGGCATCTGCACCATCTCCTGACCGACCGGGATCTGGGAGAGCTTGGCGCGATCGACGTTTTGCTGGTGCCGGTGGACGGCACCTTCACGATGGCCCAGGAGTTCATGGTTCAGGTGCTCGACCAGATCTTGGCGCCGGTCGTAATCCCGATGCACTACTTCTCAGCGTCGAACCTCACGCGGTTTCTGAGCTTGCTGAAGGGGCGCTACGAGGTCGCGGTCAGCGAAACGCCGAGCGTGGAAGTCTCCAGGCGGGACCTGCCTTACCGGAAGGTGCTGGTTCTTCCCGGCGGCTAGCAGAGTGCCGGAAGTTCTTCAATCGTCGACGGGAATGAAACGGAACACCATATCCCGCAACGTCACGATCCCCGCGACCTCTCCATGATCGACAACGAGCGCCCGGGACAGCCCGAAGCGGGTCAGCAGGCGCACCGCATATTTGAGATCCATGGCGACGTCGACCGAAAGGACCGGTTTCGACATGATCTCATAGACGTTGGTGCGCTTGGCGGAGCGGTCGTCGCCGATGACATACTTCGCGACATCATGCACCACGAGAATCCCATACTCATCGTTCGCGTGCCGACGGTCGACGATCAAGGAACTGACGTTCTTCCCCCGCATGAGAGCCATCGCCTCTTGCACCGTCGCGAGGCCGTCGATCACGTGCGGCGCGGGTGTCATCACATCTTTCACCGGAATATAGTTCCGTGCCGGGATATCGCTGATTTCGGTCATATCTCGTCCTCGATTTCGCGCTCGATCGTCTCAAGTTGCGAGGTTAGCCCCACGGCGTCCTCGATATCGACCTGGAAGGCGATACCGCTGCCGGGATCCTCGTCGAAGCGGCCCTCCTCACAGATTTTTTCAAGGATATGCCGCGACAGATGCTGCTCGACCAGGAACAAGGCCATATCGCGTTGTCCTTCCAAGGTCAGGCCAAGAAAGGTCTTGGCCCGCTCCAACCCTTCGCCGCGGGCGCTGGAGATCACAGTGCTGCCGGTGGCGCCGCACCGGCGTGCCACCTCGGTTATCGCTTCCGTCTTGTCATCCGTGACCAAAGCAATGATGAGTTTGAACTTCATGCGACTTTCCGTTCGCTGCTTTTAGAGGGCGATGGCTGTTCCTTGGCGCGCCTGTCCCGTTCTCTTTTGCCCCGCCACCGCGAAATCTGCGCGTAGCCCATCACGGTAATCATGGGAAAAAGACTGGCAAGGGCGATCAAGCCGAAGCCGTCCAGCAAGGGACTGCGTCCGGGGACGGTGGAGGCCAACCCGAGACCGAGGGCGGTCACCAGAGGCACCGTGACAGTGGACGTCGTGACGCCGCCGGAATCATAAGCCAGCGGCACGATTTCACGCGGCGCGAAGAGGGTTTGGATAATGACGATGACGTATCCGGCCATCATGTAGAGATAGAGCGGTGTGCCGGTGACGATACGAAAGGCGCCGAGCGCAATGCTCAGCGCCACTCCAATCGCGACTGCCGTGCGGAGGCCCCAGGGGCTCATGGCGCCGCCCGACGCTTCTTTGGCTTTAATGGCAACAGCGATCAGCGAGGGCTCGGCCACCGTTGTCGAAAACCCGATGGCCGCCGCGAAGAGAAACACCCAGTAGTAGGCATGCCAAACGACCTGCCCGTCGGCCGGAGCCGACCCGCCGTAAACGAAGGCCGGGTCGGTCAGTTGCTGCGCCATGATCTTGCCGAGGGGGAAGAGTGCCTCCTCCAGCCCGATCAAGAAAAGCGCCAGCCCGACGATCACATAGCAAAGGCCGATGAGGACGCGCCGCAGGTTCGGGACCGGCAGCCGCAATACGAAGACCTGAAAGAGGAACAGCACCGCGACGATGGGGAGAACGTCCCGGATCGTCTCCAGAAAGATTTCGAGTATGTCCAGGGCGGTAAGCGATTCCATCGCTAGACAACCATTCCATAGAGCAGGACGAAGATGATCGGCGTCAGGCTGGCGAAGGCAATCAGACCGAAGCCGTCGATCAAGGGGTTGCGGCCCTTGATCACGGTTGCCAACCCGAACCCGAGCGCGGTGACCAGAGGGACCGTGATGGTGGAGGTGGTCACGCCGCCGGAATCATAGGCGACCCCGATAATCTCCTGCGGCGCGAACTGAGTCAGAGTCACAACGATCAAATAGCCGCCGATGATCAGGTAGTGAATCGGCCAGCCTTTCAGAATGCGCAGAACGCCGAGAATCAACGCCGCGCCCACGGAAAGCGCGACGGTGTAGCGCAGTCCCAGGGCGTAGGTCTCGCGGGAGTCTTCGTTGTCGGGAATGACACCCGCGCCGGCCTGCACCTCCGAGGCTTCCTCGGCGACGGCGATCAAGGCGGGCTCGGCAACCGTCGTCCCGAAGCCCAGGCAGAACGCAAAGAGCAGCAGCCACCACAGGCTGCCTTTCCGCGCGAAGGCTCCGGCCATGGCCTCGCCGAGGGGAAACAGCCCAATCTGCAGCCCGCGAACGAACAGCATCAGGCCGCCGAGAACCGCAAGCAGACCGAAGAGGGTGCGCTCCAGGTGTGGAAAGGGCTGTTGCAGCACGACAAGCTGAAAGAAGGTGACGACAGCAATGATAGGGGCGAGGTCGCGCAGGCTTTCCAGCGCCAATCGGCCAATTGACTTCAGTGATTTCAAACCTGTCCCCGTGTCAGTCCGGCCGTGCGGCCGTACATCCCCCACAATAGGCTGATACCACAGAAGCCGGTTCGCACAAATTGCGTTGGATCAATTTTCAAAACTTCCATTCCTTCACCTCGTGAGGGGAAGGGTGTCAAAAGCTGTCGCGGATCGGAGAGAGTCGCCAGCGAAACTGCCTTTCGTTTGAGGGGGAGAACGAGCGGGAGACTCGCTATGCTGAAGCGGCAGATTGGCGCAGACCTGGACCGAATCGACCAAATCATCGATCTTGACCGCTATCCTCTCCATGAACCGGAGTCCGCGGCCTACCGGAAGCTCGTCGACTACTGTCGGGACGAGCTTGCGGAGGACGGCTGCTGTGTCGTCGAACGCTTCCTGCGCCCGGAGGTGATCGAGGGTCTGGTCACAGAGGCCGAGGGCCTTGCGACCAAAGCGCACCGCTCCTCCGCCCGTCACAACCCCTATTTCACCGAAGACGATCCGGCTCTCCCGGCGGGGCATCCGTGCCGCACTTTCCAAGAACGCACGAACGGGTTCGTTTGCATGGATCTGATTGCAACGGAGTCACCGCTGCGCAGCGTCTTCGACTTCGAACCCATGACGCAATTCGTCGCCCACGCCTTCGGAAAACGGGTGCTCTACCGCTATGCCGACCCCTTAGCCGCCATGCCAATCAATACCATGGAGGCCGGCGATCAGTTTCCCTGGCACTTCGACACGAACGAGTTCACCGTGACACTGGTCATTCAGACTTCGGAAGCCGGCGGGCAATTCGAATATGCGCCCGGAATTCGCAGCCCGGCGGCAGAGAACTACGAGGCGGTGGCAAGGGTCCTGTCCGGAGACGACAGGAAGGTGCGGCGCCTGGATCTGCGGGCCGGAGATATCCAACTCTTCGAGGGCCGCTTCACGCTGCATCGCGTGACGCGTGTCTCGGGGACCCGGCGCCGCCATGTTGCCATTCCCTCCTGGACGGCCCGGCCGGGCATGGTAGGACAGCGCCGCAGGACGCTGGAAATCTACGGGCGCCTGACGGATGTTCACCTGTCACAAGGCATTGAGCGGCACGACAGGCTTGCGGATTAGGGGCTATTCTGAGGGATAGTAATGTGCGGTCGGCGAATCCGCTGAGAGGATTCTGACATGAGAGCAGTCTACTGTGGTTTCGTTGTGCTTGTGGCGCTTCAGATCTTCACCGTTGAATCCTGGGCGCAAAGCCGATCCTTCGGGGCGTCTTCGTCATTTGAGGCATCCTCGTCCTTCGGCGGGGCAATGCTCGGCCGGCCAAACTTGGGTCGGGCCCCGTCTGGCGGTTCCATCATCGGCGATGGCCGGAGCGGCTTTCGCGTCTACACGCCTGAAGGCTCGGGCCGCTTTATCGATAGCGGTGCAGGCGGCGGGCGCATCTATGGTCCCGGAAACCGGAGTTCCGTGGTCATCGGCGATGGCCTGGGAAACGCGACGGCTTATGGTCCCGGCGGCGCGCGGACCTTGTGGGGTAAAAGGGGCCCTGGCTTGACGCGGCCGTTGTCCGGGAGCGTGCTCGACCGATAGCAATGAGCTAAGGCGCCTGAACGTCCTTAGAGTCTTTGTCGCTTCCTACATCGGGAGTTCTGCGCGGAGGCGCTTCGTCGCCGCCTTTTTTGCCGGCCCTCGTATGCTCGGAGTCGAAACTATCCCGAATGTTCTCTATGTGGCTCACGTCGTAAGCCTTATCCGTCGTTCTGGCGATGCGTTCGTCGATCCAGTCGTTATCGATGTTGAGGCTCTTGTAGGTAAGGAAATGGACGCCGAAAAAGAGACTCCAAACCATCGTCGGCCAGAAGAGCCACCACTGGCCAAAGACGAGAATCAGGACCAGGGCGATAATCGCGCAAACACTGAAGACGCGGAGATGAACCCGATAGTGCCTGTTTGCGAGGTCGAGGAGCATCGGCAGATATGCCATGTCGCGCGCCTCTCAATCGCCTAAGGGCTCAGGATTCATCCGGCTCGACAACCGGCAAGTCGGGATAGGTCCGGGCAATGTTGACGATGCGAAAGGAATAGCGCAGCAGGAGCAATAGGATCACTGTGACAAGAAGAGTGTCGAAGACGGCGCGCTCTGCGCTGAGGCCGTAGAAGTAGAGGTAACCCAATGCAGCGATAGGCGTTGCGCTCAGATAAAGGGCGGCCAGGTAACTCTTCATTATCGCGAAAATGACAGCGGCGCAGACGACGGAAAAACCGTAGTAGACAGCGCCAAGAGTCGGACCTTCCGGTCCGCCCCGCATGGAAATGAGGGAAACCCCAGCAAAGAAAACGCCAAGAAAAATGCAATAGATGAGGATTTCGCTATTGCCTTGGCGTTGGTTCAGCTTGTCCACCGGAACGAAATAGGGCGTCGTCTGCTCGTTCCAAATGTACTTCAGAAACAGCTTTTCCCAATCCATCGCGCAGCCCTACGTCCGATAGGCCAGATCCGTCCGGCAACGCTTGGCATTCCGGATCACTCCGCCGCGGCGCCCTCCGCCGCCTCTTTTTGCGCCATTTTCTTCGCGCGGGCTTCCAGCACATCCTCGGCTTTTTCCAGGTCGAGGCGTTCCTTGCCCTCTATTTTGGTGCCGCTTTCTTCCGGCCACTCAATCGTCATCAGGGGGAATCTGTTATTCTGCGGCCCGAAGAGAGCAATGGCGACCTGCAGCCAGACGGCAAGTCCCGCGACGATCGCCATAAAGATCCCCGCCACCAGGAAAGACTTGATGATCCAGCGGTGTGACAGTCCGACCAGAGATGCGGAGATTTCACCAATCTCGTAAGAGTCCTTGGTGTAGTCGAAGGCGAAATACAGCAAGACCAAAAGGTACGGAATGAAGAAGAACGTCAATCCCAGGAACTCAAGCCATGCTTTCTTTCGGAACGCGAGGTTCTCTCGAACCAAGTCAACCCGGACATGGGTATTCCAGATGTAGCCGTAGCCGAGCACCAGCGTGAACAGCACGGTATGAAAGTGCCACTGCAATTCCTGCAGCAAGGTCGATCCGAAAAAAGGACTGATGTTTTCGATCAGCCAGATCTGCATTCCGCCTGTCTTGCGCAAGCCGAGATCAAAGACCGTGATCAACACCAGCGGGACAATGAACCAGGATCCGAAGCGCCCTATCAAGTCGACTAATCGGCGCAGCCGCTCGCTAAGGCGGAGGGAGAACGGCATCTCGTCGGCCGTGAGATGGTGGAGATGCTCTGTGCTCTCTTCGGAAGTCGTTGAACGCGTCATCTTTCAGTGCCTTTTAGTTCGAACGGATTTCCAGTCGCGGGTTCAGTTGCGCCGAATAGCCTCACTCGTAAACCGCGCTCATGAGCGAAAGTGCGATTTCCGGCTTCCAGATAACCAGGATCAGGCCCACGAGCTGCAGCAGCACGAAGGGAATGATGCCCTTGTAGATGCTCTGGATCTTGATTTCCTTTGGCGCGATCCCCTTCAGGTAGAACAAAGCGAAGCCGAAGGGCGGCGTCAGGAAAGAGGTCTGAAGGTTGATCGCCATCAGGATGATGAACCAGAAGATGATATTGCCCTTGGCAATGTGATCGCCGAAGTCCATTCCCGCGACCAGAGGTGCGAAGACCGGCAGCACGATCAAGGTGATTTCGATCCAATCCAGGAAGAAACCCAGGCAGAAGGTGATTGCCATGATGAGGATCAGCAATCCCCAGGAGTCCAGCCCGGTGTTCAGGATCAGGTGCTCAACGATGTCGTCGCCGCCGAGGGAGCGGTAGACATACGCAAAGCAGGTAGCGCTGACGATGATGAAGAAGATCATGGCCACGGTACGCGCCGAGGTATGGCACACGCCGCGCACCAGTCCGGCCGTCAGGCGCCGGTTGAACAGAGCCAGGAGCATCACGCCGAAGGCGCCGACGGCGCCCGCTTCGCTCGGCGTTGCAATTCCGAGAAGGATCGAGCCCTTGATCATGGTGATGAGGAAAACCGGCGGCAGGAAGCTCTTGAAGATCATTGCCGGGTATTCCTTGCGGGGAACCGCGAGCAGATCCGGCGGCAGGGGCGGCGCGGCTTGCGGCCGCAACTTGGCAAAGATCAACACATAGAGAATGTAGAGGCCGGCAAGGCATAGGCCCGGTACGATCGCCGCCATGAAGACGTTACCGACAGAGACGGCCAGCAGATCCGCCATGATGATCAGCATGATGCTCGGCGGGATCAGGATGCCCAGGGTTCCCGAGGCCGCGATGGTGCCGCAGGACAGGGCGTGGCTGTAACCTTGCCGCATCATGGTCGGCAGCGCCAACGCCGTCATCATCGTCACCGAGGCGCCAATGATGCCGGTCATGGCGGCCAGAACGGTGCCCATGATGGTGACCGCGAGGGCCAAGGAGCCCGGGACCTTCTTTAGTAGCACCTGGACGCAATAGAGCAGGTCGCTGGCGACACCGCTGCGCTCCATCATCACGCCCATAAAGACAAAGGCCGGTACGGAGACGAGAACCAGGTTCTCCGCCGCCTGGCCCCAGATTCTGGGCAGGAAGTTGAAGAACTCGATAATCGCGAACATGTCGGCGAAATAGCCGAGCAATCCGAACAGGAGTGCCAGACCGCCAAGTATGAAGGCGACGGGGAAACCCGAGAACAGCAAGACCGCGAGGGTCATGAACATGATGATGGGCAGGTAATCCTGGACGGTCCAAAGAAGCTGTTTCTGTGCTTGGGCGTCCATGCCCAGGATCGTGACAAACCCAATACCGAGGACCAGTAAAGCCGCAACGACTGCGATGAGGCGTCCGTTGCGTTTTACGTCCCTAAAAATGGCTTCCATTAGTCGACTCCGGCGATCCGACGCATAGAACGAAGGGAAATTTTCTTAATTTTAGTCGCGGGATGCGACATGACCGGGGCTCGGTACTTCGAACCCCGGTCACATGCACTGTCACATCCGAAACAAGCCGACTATTCGAGGTAAGTGGGCTTGAGCGATTGCGCGGCGCCCCACTTCGCGTAGGCTTTCCGGAACTCCGTGTAGCTGTCGGCCACCCGCTTGAACAGCGGATCCTTGGCCGAATCTTCCGCTACGACCTCGTTCCAGGCCTTCTCGAATTGAGCGATCTGGTCATCGGTCCAACGGCGGGTCGTAACGCCGTGCTTCTCACCCATCTCAACCATCGCAAAGGGATTCACGTATTCGGTTTCCGCGAAGGTATGGTGGATGCTGTCGCCACAGGCGATTTCGACCATTGCCTGGTACTGGTCAGGCAAGGAATCCCACTTCTCCTTGTTGATCAGGAGCTGGCTGATCGACACCTGCTGATGCCAACCCGGGAAGTAATTGTTCTTGGCGATCTGATAGAAGCCATACTTGATGTCCATGGCCGGCATGGAAAACTCGGTGGCATCGATGACGCCCTTCTCGAGCGCCGGGAAGATGTCGCCACCCGCGAGCAACTGCGTCGAAACGCCGAGCTTCTGCATGACGCGCGCGCCGAGACCGAAGAAACGCATCTTCAGGCCGCGGAGCTGTTCCAGATCGGTGATCTCTTCCTTGAACCAGCCAGAAGTCTCCGGTCCGATGGCAAAGCAGTCCATTTGATGGATGCCGTGCTTGGCGTAGATTTCTTTCTGAATATCGTTGCCGCCACCGAACATCTTCCAGGCGAAGTATTCACCCATGGAGGGGCCGAAAGGCACCGCGGTGAAGAATGCCAGCGCCGGATACTTACCGACATCGTAGCCCGCCGTCGTCCAGGCCGCCTCAATTGAGCCCTTGGAGGTCGCGTCAAAGCCCTCGTTAGCCGGAATCAGCGCGCCGGGCTCGAAAAATTTCATTGTGAAGGCGCCGCCGGAAAGACGCTCGATGTTCTTGGAGAAGCGAACGGCCGATGTTCCGAGATGCGGTACGCTGCTGCCCCAAGCGCTGTGCAGTTTCCACTTGATGCGATCCTGCGCATCGGCAGTCGTTGACAAGCCAACGATGCCAACCGCCATGGCGGCGGCCGCCACAGCGCTAAGAATACCCTTCTTGTACATCCCAGAAACCTCCCAAGTTTTTTTCATCATTTAAGCAATCGGGGAATCCATTTGAGGCTCTCCCGGTTTCGTATGATGATAGTATAGTGGGAGTTGGGCCGCTATTTCGACAAAAAATTTGCGGCAATTGACTCGGCACCCGCCCCGGCCCTCGCGGAATCGTGGTCAAACCGGGAACATTCGGCGGCCTGCCGCCGATTTTTATCCATTGACCCTCGGTTTTTCGCTGCTGCGGCCGCTTCTTAGGGTTTCGCAACGGCCCCAATGCGGTCTTTAGTTGCTACTCGCTTGCCAGATTGCACAGCTTTCGGGTGCGGTCGACGATCATGGAGCCGGTGTCCTCCAGGTACTGCTTCATATAGGGGGTCTCCATGTGATGATCTATTGCCGCCTGGTCGGCATAGACCTCGTACAGGAAGACCGTGTTTCCACTATCGACAGGCACCAGGAGTTCGAAGCCTCGGCAACCAGGCTCGTTCTTCAGAACGTTCGTTCTGTGCTGGCGGGCCCTGGTGAGAAAGGCCTCCATCTGGTTCGGATCGATGGTCAACTCGACCAGGAGGACAAGACTGCTCATAGACGGATCTCCTCAATGCATCGGAGAGCGATCATATGGGCGCTATGCCGACGCGCAATCGGAATCGCGGGTCCCGAATTGCAGGACCCACAGGCTCAAGGCATACGAAGGCTCATGACCCCGAAAGAGAAACCGTAAAGGCCATTTCGAACAGGATTTGCCGCGCGCGGCGTCAGGTTCCTGTCTTTACAGCCTCCCAATACTCGGAGTTGAGGAAGTCGATGAAGCCGTCGTGCTGATCCTGAAGGCAACGGCGCAGGCTCTTCGATCCGCCGACACTGCCGACATAGCGGCAAAGCTCGAATGCCCCCCGCGCGCGCCGCAAGGCCTCTGGCGTCGTCTTTCCGACATTGCTGTCGGAGGTTGCGCGCCGCCAAAGGGTTTCGTTGGCAGCTCCCGTTGCGCCGCGGGCCGGCAAGAGGTTGATCATGCGCGATGTGACCCGCGCGGCCTGCATGCGTTCGCCGTTGTTGTCGAGGATGTGGCTGCCCAATTGGCGCAACGGTCCCGTCAGAACCGCGGCCTCGCTTTCCGTGATCCGGTCCGGATCGCCCGGTTGCGGCACCGGCAGCAGAGCGACGTTCTCGCCGATATCGATCTCCACCCGGGCGATTCCCAGCGCCGTCAGCGCGGCGCGCGGAACGCTGGCCTTCACCGCCAGGTGGCGGCGCGCCGACTCGAAGCTCAGGTAGGACCTTGCGTCGAGACTCAGGACACGTCCGTCCTCAGTGATGCCGCTGAGACGGATCTGGCTGTTGCCGACGAGATGATAGGGGGTCCCACGGGAAGGCGAAAAGCGACTGGAGTCGAGGCAGAAGGAGGAAAGCTCGGCGCTGCATTCGCCTCCCTCGCAGGTCATCCCGACCTTTCCGTAGGTAGATACCAGCGCCAGAGCCTGCGGTGCCGCTTGCGCAATACCGGACCCCAACGCGACGAGAGCCGCCAGAACCATGCCTGCCGACCCGATGCGTTGACCGAACTTGGGCATTCTCTTGGTCTCCTCGACCGATCAGTGTCACAACTTTTCGGGAGCATTCAGTGTGACACAGCTTGTGTCTTTGCGGCACCGTCTAAATGTGCCGCCCGTCGCCAGACCACGGAGAATTGAAAAGGCGGCTCAGGTGGCCCGGTAGTCCCTGATAACGTCGAGATTGGGCTCCGCACCCAGGCCCGGGCCGGCGGGGAGGTGGAATACGCCACCCCGCGGGGCGATGGACTCGCCGTAGAGGCAGGCCTCCCGGTCGAGGTAGAACCATTCGGCCAGTCCGCTGCGCGGCAGCGCGGCCATCAGTTGCAGGCTGGCAAGAAATCCGGGGCCGAAATAGGGCGCGTGCGGCATCAAGGCCACGCCATCGGTTTCGGCCAGGGCGGCGACCTTGCGGAATTCGGTGATACCGCCGACCTTCGTGACGCTCGGCTGCGCGTAGTCGACGGCACCCGCCGTGAACATTTCCTGGAATTGGAATGCCGTGCAGGCATTTTCCCCGGCAGCGAGCGGCACGCCCGTCTCGGTCCGCAATCGTGCCAGAGCACGGAAGTCTTCGGGCGGGAAGATCGGTTCCTCCAGCCAGAAGAGGTCATAGGGCCTTAGCCTCGACGCCATGTCCCGTGCCTGCGCTGGGGTCCAGGGGCAGTTACAGTCGACCATGATCGGAATATCCGGTCCTGCCGCATCTCGTGCCGCGGCGATTTCCGGCTCGCGGATTTCGTGCAGTTTCACATAGCGGTAGCCTTCGGCGAGGGCCGCTTGGGTGCGCTCCGCCACAACTTCCGGATCGCTATAGCGGAACAAGCTGGCATAGCCGGGGATCTCCGTGCGAACGGCGCCGCCGAGCAGACGGTGGAGCGGCAGGTTCGCGGCCTTGCCGGCCAAGTCCCATAAAGCGATGTCCAGACCGGATAGCGCGAACATCGTGACGCCGTAGCGGCCGAAGAGATGCAGGCATTGCTGCAGGTCCGCCGACAGACCGGCGATATCGCCGGCATCACGGCCGACGGCCACTGGGGCCACCATATCCTCGAAGGCAGCGGCGACGGCGCGGCGGCAGTTGTAACTGAAAGCTTCACCCCAGCCGACCAGGCCGCCGTCCGTTTCGACCCGGACCAGCACGACATCCAAGCCGCGCCAAGCCTGCCCCTCCCAGCCCGCGTTGCGGCCGCCGGGGTTGAACGGGATCGAGAGGGGGATGGCTTCTGCACGGGCGATTTTCATTTGCGCGGATTCCGGCGAGATCTGGAAAGCGAAGATCCTAGCATGCCGAACCGCCCCTCCAGGGTCTACCGCTACGGCGGATGTGCCCCTTGGCCGCAGCGGAGAGAAACGCCTGTAACTGAAGACGGCGAGCGGCTAGGCTTGGGGAAACAGGCGCTCTTTGAAAGCGCGACACAATTGGGGGAACCCTATGCTGGCGAAAGATATTATGACCACCAGTGTCGTCACGATCTCGCCCGACGACAGTGTTGAGGACATCGCGAAGCTCCTTGTCCAGAGCGGCATCAGCGCCGTTCCGGTCGTGGATGCGGGCGACGCCCTGTTAGGGCTGGTGAGCGAGGGCGACCTGATGCGGCGTCAGGAAAGCGGGACCGAAGGGCACCGCGCCTGGTGGCTCAATCTGCTGACCGGGCCTCAGGAAGCGGCGCAGGACTTCATCAAGACTCACGGCCGCAAGGCGGAGGACGTGATGACCCGCAACGTCGTCACCGTGAAGGAAGACACCTCCGTCGGCGAGATTGCGCAGATTCTGGAGCGGCGCCGGATCAAGCGCGTCCCCGTGGTACGGAACGGAAAGATCGTCGGCATCGTCAGCCGCGCAAACCTGTTGCATGGCCTGGCGACCCATAAGGACAGTATCACCGTGACCCCCACGGCGGACGACCGGACGATCCGCGAGGCGGTCCAGGCGCTGGTCAAGCGGGAGGACTGGATCAGCCACGGCAGCCTCAATGTCGTGGTTGCCGCCGGGGTCGTGGAACTGTGGGGCTGGGTCAATTCCGAGGACGAGCGCAAGGCGCTGATGACGGCGGTGCGGGAGATCGATGGCGTCAAGGACGTCGTCGACCACCTGGGCAAGATCGCCCCCTACCTCAGTATTGGGTAGGCCGAATCCTCCCTCCGCGAGAAGAGGATATGGTGATTTGGGCTCGCTTCCGGCGGGCCCAAATGCTGTGGGCAGCGCCCGGCTTCGATTTCAGCACACCGAATAGTCGACTTCGAGCCTGGTGCTCGGAAGTGCAATGTTTCTGTTGACGAATTTTACAGAAATACTCCAGTAATATTCCCACTCACTGGCGATTACTTTGAGCAGTCCTTGACGAGACCATAGGGGCCGGGTTCGTGGTGAAGCGCAAGCGGCTATTGATGGGGGGATTTGTCCTTGCGGCTCTGGCGGCCGTGGGGCTGGGCGGCTTTCTGGGTGGCTTCGTCATGGTCGAGAAGAAGCTGCCGGGCTATCAGGCCCTGCGGGAGCAGCTGAAGGCGGTCAGAACCTATGTCGCCGGACAGGCCGAGGAATCGCGCTACAGCCTGGGGCGTGTGACGCCGGAGAACCAGATCCAAAGCACAGTTTTGAACTTGGCTCTGGAACGTATCCCGGTGCCCGGCTTGCGGAAGAACAGTGGCGGCGGAGGTTTCACGTCTTTCGGTGAGGATCTGGTCCTCGTCGCCTACGACGGGCGTATTTTCCGGGTCGAGGACGGCCAGGCCGTCGCGGCGTCCATCGCCGTCCCGGACAATGGTTTCGCCGCCTATCAGGCTTACGCGGCGGCCGCCGACGACGGTCTGTATCACTATCCCAACACGCTTCGGTACAACGATATCCTGGCCTACTCGGACGGGGATCGTTCCTATCTCGTCCTCTCCTACACTGAATGGCGCGACGCCGAGCGCTGCTATGACAATGTCCTGGCACGCCTGCCGTTGCAGGAAGGGGCGACGTCGCTTGAGGGCATACAAGCGCAGGCGGAGGATTGGGAGATCGTCTACCGGAGCGTACCCTGCCTGCCACTGACGACCACCGGCGACGCTGTGGCCGAGGGCGCGCTGGACGGCAAGGGTGCGGCAGGGCGCCTGGTGCATGCCGAGGGGCATCGAGTCCTGCTGGTCAATGGCGCCTTTAGCTGGGACGGCGTTGTTCGAGACGAGGCGCTGCCGCAGAAAGACGGCAACGATTACGGCAAGGTCGTTCAAGTCGACCTCGAGAGCGGGGCAACCGAGATTGTCGCCAAGGGGTTGCGGAACGCCCAGGGGATCGCGGTCGACGCTTCAGGATCGGTCTGGGCCGTGGATCAAGGCCCGCAGGGCGGCGACGAATTGAATCGCATCGCAGCGGGCGGCGACTACGGCTGGCCGCAGACTTCCCTCGGAACGCTCTACAGCCGCGAACCCTGGCCGATGGAGCCGCAGGTAGGGCGGCATCGCAACGGGACGGCGCCGACCTTCGCCTGGATGCCAAGCATTGCGCCATCGTCCCTGACGGTCATCGACGGGTTCCATCCCTTTTGGGACGGCGATCTTCTCGTTGGTTCGCTCGTTGGGGCACGCGTCGACCGCATCCGTATCCGTGATGGGCGCGTCCTTTTCTCTGAGCCCATTTCGATCGGCGAACGTGTGCGCGACGTGCATCAGCACAGCGACGGCAGGTTGGCGCTCTGGACGGACAACGAGGCGATCGTAATGCTTTCGCCCGCGCCGCCCAGCGTCTACGACAATGTCGTCGAAGACACCATTCGGCAGTTGCGAGAAGAGGAGGCCGGCCGCGCTCAATTGCGGGCGGCCCTCGAAAGCTGTCGGCGATGCCACCTCTTCAAGCGTTTCGGAAGTCCGGACCGTCTGGCGTTGGGCGGGGTCTACGAGGACGGGATCGGCGCCACAGAGTTCTCCGGATACTCCGAGGCCATCCGGGCGCGGACCGGCCTTTGGAACGATGAGACCCTCAAGGCGTTCCTGCTCGATCCTCAGAGAACTCTGCCCGGGACGAACATGCCCGACCCGGAACTGCGCGACGAAGCGCTTGCCGAGGACATCGTGAAGGTCTTGCGCCGCATTGCGCTCGTGATCGATTGACCCCGGATGGGGTCCAGCCTGTTCATTTAAGCTGAAAGACGAGTTGGCGGACCCGACAGGATTCGAACCTGTGACCTCTGCCTTCGGAGGGCAGCACTCTATCCAGCTGAGCTACGGGTCCGCGGCGCCGGCCCAGAGAGGGTGACACTGTTCTATCTACCGATGTCGCCGAAGATTTCTCGGCAGATCGACTCAATGTCCGCCACTTCTTCGTCGCTCAGCGCGGCGAATTCTCTCTCTCGGCGCTTTAGCGGCAAGCGGCCCCCGTTTTGGCGAATGAACAGGATCAGATCCTGAGCAAGGCGATCAGGCATCTCCACCGCTTCCATGATACGGCGCATTGCCTCATCGTGGCGGCGTAGGTAATCGATCTTTTCCGGCAAGTCGCGCTCGACGGTGCGGGCAACGCAGCTGTAGAGGAATTCGGCTTCATCGGTGCAGTCGAAAAAACGATAGAGATCGGCCGTATCGTTCAGCACTTCGACATTGCGGTTAGGCGTTGGCCGCCAGTCGATATGTGGCATCAGTGGGCCGGAATGGGCGCGTAAGGCCTTACCGTAATCTTCGATGCGGTCCAACATTACCGACGAGACAGGAAACACCATCCCTGTGGGCGTGAACTTCCGTTCGGCGAGCACATGGTGGATGAGGCAGCGATGCAGGCGGCCGTTGCCGTCCTGATAGGGGTGGATATAGACGAAACCAAATGCGATGGCCGCGGCTTGCAACACCGGATCGATTTCGGCATGGCGCATCCGGTCGTTGGCGGCCAGCATGCCGGCGAGAAGGTCGGGCAAATCCTCTGGACGTGCGCCGATAAATTCCGGCAAGGGATTGCCATCGTGATCGCGCTCGCCGAGAAAGACGCCGTCCGGTCTGACACCGGCTTGGATGAAGCGCGTGTCTTCTATGAGAACAGCATGCAGTCTATTCAACTCGTCAAGCGTCAAGGGATTCTTACCGGCCTGAAGAACCGCACGACCCCAACGCTCAAGGCGGTTGCGGGGCGGGCGTTCGCCCTCGATCTCGAAACTCGCGCGGCTATCGGCCAGCAACATGAAGCTCGCCGTACGCGCGACCAAGCTGCTGCTCGTACGCCCCACTGTATCGGCGGCCATTCCTGCGAGTCCACGCTCGAGGAAAGACTCAAGGGCTGCTGTCCTCCGGATGATCGGGCAGAAAGTCCCCGAGCCCAGAAGATTGTCCCGAACCCTGTGCCGCCTTGAAAGCTCCGGCTTGCCCGTGAAATAGGCCTTTGGGTCGAGCGCATGGACAGCTGCTACCCTCTGCGCGTCGTCGATTGGCAGAGCCGCTCCAGTCAAGGTCTCATAAAAGAACCAAATACGGCGCGTGACCGCGCCGGTCGGCGCTTGCTTGACAAACGCTGCAATCTCATCTGGTTCAACGGCGTCGAAGACCCGCTTTAAGATGAGCAGGTCGAGGTCTTCATGGCGCAGCGCAAATTCGAGATGGTCCGTGATGCGGTCTCCTGGCCAGTAGCGTTTGTCCAAGATCGTCCAGCCGTTGTTTTTGCGTTGGCTGCCCTTGATGTGGCCGTTGGCCACCGCGCTGACGGTTCGCAGGGGGGCGGCGATAGCTAGGCCGTGCGCCAACGCGGCCCAGCCAGCCAGCCTCGTGTCTCGGGGGACAAGCCGGTCCTGGAAGGTCAGCGGGGTGTCAAAATCTAGTGTCATTAGTCGAAAATCATTCGCATCGGTCGAAATATGTCCAAATATTCGAGTTCGGGTCGAATTTTACAATACTCGATCTTGGTCAAAAATCATTCACAAAAGTCGAAATCGGCCGCGTTTTTTGTTGTTCCATCGAAAATCAACCGAATTCGAACTCTGCGCGGTGTGCCTCAACAGCTGTCCCGTCTAAAGCGAAGGAGGGACAGCATGCACTCTTGAGGATGCTTCAATGCACCAGCTGCCGAGATAGACACCTTGGTTCTCGCCAACGGGTTACTTGATCGGTGTGCGGAAGGACGGAAGTTCAGTTCGAAATCTGGAATAGTTGGCGGACCCGACAGGATTCGAACCTGTGACCTCTGCCTTCGGAGGGCAGCACTCTATCCAGCTGAGCTACGGGTCCGCGGCGCCGGCCCAAAGAGGTGGCCGGGACAATGGCGCGCAGACTAGGCGCGAGCGGGCCGCAAGGCAAGAGGGGACGCGCGGCAGGCGCTCCCGTCGGATCCCTAATCCCGGGCGCCGATTCTGAGGTAGCGGGACGTCAGGATCAGGTCCTTCCGGGGGCCGGATATGCTCCAGGTGAGCTGCCAGGCGTCGGGCCCCTCGAGGAGGTACCGCCCGCGATAGAGGTCCGGCGGGCAGGAATGCTCGGTCTCTGCCATGCCGGACGAGAGATCGGCACGGTGGAACAGCCGTCGATCCTGAAAGCGCACCTCGAGACGGGCCGGCGCGGGGAAGAGAAAGAGATAGCCCTGGTGCGCCCGGCCCCGGTAGGCACCGATCTCCAAGGCTCCATTTTCGCGATAGGACAGGCCACTGGGCTCTGTCCGGAACTCGGCTTCTCCTCGGAGGCTGCCGGTCTCACCGCGGCGCCGATCTTCGATGGTCCGACGCAGGTCCCAGAGTCCCGCGAAATACTCCGACAGGCTTTCGGGTGAATAGCCCGGTGCGGTCCGGCGGCGCGGTTCAGTCCGCACTGGCCGGTGCCGCCGCTTCCTCGACACTCTCGGAGTCCCTGAGAGCGTCGGAGGCATCGAGGTCCGCGCCGGAGGGCAGCGGGGCGTCCCGATCCCCGATCCAGGCTACGATGTCGCCGAGGACCACTTCGGCCTGCAGATCGCGCAACAGCATGTGCCAGCCGTCCTCGTAGAGGGCGGGGCGCTGCCTGACCCCGTTGCCGTCCGGCAGGCCGCGCCAGAGACGGAACGTGGGGTCGAGCGGCACGACCTCGTCCTTCTTGCCGTAGAGCAGAAGGGCTTCGTCGCGCAGCTCCGGTGCGGCGACCAGTGCCCGGTCCATAAGGTTCACCAAGCCATAGACGGCATCGACGCGGGTTTCCTTGATGAACAGGGGGTCTCGTCCGAGGCCGCGCAGCATCTCGATATTGTCGGAGGCTTGGATCTTCAGCCCGCGCCCGGTGACATGGGCCCAGGGCAGGGTGTGGGCGCTGAGCCAAAGCGCAGCCCGCTGATACCAGGGCATGGTCGCCCGTGCCCAGACGGCCGGGGCCGAGAGCACGACCCCCTCGGCGGCAGGCGGGTCCTGACCCGTGACGGTGGCGATGACGACCGCGCCGCCCATGCTCTCGCCCAACAGGAACAGCGGCTTGCCGGGGTGGGCGCGGCGCAGGGTGCGGGCAAAGGCCGTGGCGTCGCCGGTCAGGCGGTCCATGCCGGGCCAGAGCCCGCGGTTGGGGGATTCCCCGAAGCCGCGCTGATCGTAAGCGTAGGTCACGATGCCCTGCCCGGCGAAGTAAGCGCCCGGGCCCTCGAAGGCATTCGAGTAGTCGTTGAAACCGTGCAGCGCCAGGACGACCGCTTTCGGCACGCCCTCCGGCCGCCAGACCCGATAGGGAAGCTCCAAGCCATCGTCGGTGAGAAAGGTTTTGCCGTTCAGGCGTTCCGCGTTGACCTGATCACCGGTCAGGCCGGGGCCGTCGGGGGCGAGGCGCGGCGTGCAGGCCGGCAGCAGCGCGAGAACCAGCAAAAGGCCCGCCATGAGCGCGCGCGTTTGCGGCGGACCTTGCCGGGGTTTTTGAAATGGCGATAGGGCGCGGCGCATGCCGGGCTCCCTAGGTGGCTCTTATACCGGCCGCCCCTTGCCCGAATTCATGCCGGTTATTGATCATGGGCGCCTCGGGTAAGCTGCAGGAAAAGGTCTTCCAGATCCGTTTCCTCGGTCGTCATATCGACGATGGTCAAACCGGCGGCGGATACCGCGCTCAGGATCTCGGGCACGCGGCTCTCGCTGGCACGGTAATGGAACAGCAGCCGCCGACCGCCGATCAACTCGGCGCCGAAGTGCTCCAGCTCGGCCGGCAGAGCTTCGAGATCGCGGTCGAGGATCAAGACCAGCTCCTTGTTGTCGAGCATGGCCAGCAGGCGCTCCGTGCGGTCGCAGGCGATCACCTTGCCGTGGTTGATGATGGCGATGCGGTCGCAGAGTTCCTCGGCTTCTTCCAGATAGTGGGTGGTCAGAAGGACCGTGGTTCCCCGGGCGTTGAGGTCGCGGACGTGGGTCCAAAGCTGTTGCCGCAGCTCGATGTCGACACCGGCGGTCGGTTCGTCCAGGACCAGCACCGGCGGGTTGTGCACCATGGCCTTGCCCACCATCAGGCGCCGACGCATGCCGCCGGACAAGGTGCGGGAGTAAGCCTTGGCCTTGTCCGCAAGTCCCAGAACCTTCAACAGCTCCCCGGTGATCCGCTCCGCCGGCGGGACCCCATAGAGCCCGGCCTGCAGTTCAAGCAGTTCCTGCGGCGTGAAGAAGGCATCGATATTCAGTTCCTGCGGAACGATGCCGATGGCGGCGCGCGACTGCCGCGGGGTCTTGTCGATGTCGTAGCCCCAGATTTTGGCGGAGCCCGAGGTCTTGTTCACCAGCCCCGCCAGGATGTTGATCATTGTCGATTTGCCGGCGCCGTTGGGGCCCAGGAGCCCGAAGAGAGAGCCCTGCGGGATGTCCAGGTCGACGTTGTCCAGAGCGGTCTTCGGCGCCGTCTTGCCCGAGGCGCGATAGACCTTGGTGAGGCCGCGCAGAGACACCGCTTGCTCCGGCAGATCCGGGATCGCGGGGTTGGGGCGGCCTGTGGCCTGGTCCTCGGCCATGGAAAGCACTGCCGTTTCTCACATCGCTGGTGGTTTGAGGCGGTTGATCGCGCGGCGGCAATGCGTATCATCCGCCTCGAATCGGGTCAACTCGCGCCTCCAGGCGGAAAAACGGCCCGAAACCGCGCAGCAGCAGGTGAGATATGGAGCCGCCTGAAGTCCTATACGTCGATCAAGAGATCGTTGCCTGTGACGGCGGCAACGGCCCTCTCGGCCATCCCCGGGTCTTTCTGAATATGGAAGGCAAGGGCAGCATCGACTGCCCGTACTGCGGACGCCGCTTCATCCTGCAAGGCGAAGGCGCCGCCGCGGCGCATTAGGTCTTCCCTTAACTGCTCCAGCCCTCTCCTTCTAATTCTGGTCCTCCAGCGCTGCCTCCTTGGCTTGCCGCAGTTCCTCCAGCTGCCGGTAGGCGACGTAATACTTGTAGATGTTCCGGACATAAATCACTGGCTCGTGGCTGATCGTCCGGGCGGCGGCGACCTCGGCATGGCCGAACCACTGGTTCTTATCGAAACCCATTGCGGCCGCCTTCTTGCGCGCCTTGGCGATGTTTGCGGGACCGGCGTTATAGGCGGCGAAGGAAAAGAGGACGCGGTTCAACGGGTCGATCTCGGACTCGCTGAAGTAGCGTTCCCTGAGGAACCTGAGGTACTTCACGCCGGCATGGACGTTTGGCTCGGCTTCATGGATGTCCGGGATACCGACGTTGGGATCGGCCGCGGTTGTCGGCAGGATCTGCATGATCCCGATGGCGCCCGCCTTGCTTTTCTTGCTCTGGTCGAGACGGGATTCCTGATAGCCCTGGGCGGCGATCATCAACCAGTCGAAATCGTACTTACCGGCGTAGTCCTTGATGAAACCGATGGTGTCCTGGTAGCGGGCCCGGCCGTCGTCCGCCATTACATTGTCGATCCATTTCGTGGATTTGAGGTAGCGCTTGATCAGGATGTTGCCGAGCAACGTTCCTTTGCGGACTTCTTTCACGAAGGCGTTCACGGTCTTTAGCAATTGCGGATTGTCCTTGCGCAGCGCCCAGGCAATCTCCCCACCGCTGTTCACCGCAAGATCCTCGTGCAGCCGAATTTCGTCGAAGACCTGAACCCAGAGGGCCGCCTTATGGCTGTCGACGATGATGGCCGGGATCAGTCCCGCGTTCACCATCTCAAGCAGGTCGTAGTCTTCCAGGTGCTCGTCGGCTCTGCGCAGCGGGATCTCGGCCTTGCCCTCTTTCTTGCGCTGCCGGTTCAGGGCGGTCAGATGCTCGAAATAGCTGCTCGATTCCCGAACATGGATCTCCATTGCGGTCAGGTCGTCGATGGTCGCGACATCCGGCGCGGCGGGGCCGGTAATCACCAGTTCCCTCACGTCGGGATAGGTCGGGTCGGAAAAGGCGACCCTTTCCTGTCTTTCCGCTGTGATTGTCAGGTTGGCCGAGATGATGTCGCCTTCGCCGCTGCGCAGCTTGTCGAACAGTTCGTCGCGGGCCACGGGGATCAGTACGACGTTCAGGGGCCGGCCCTTTTTCTTGTGGTTCGCCTTCAGGTGCTTTTCGAACTCGCGGGCGATCTCGACGGCGAGGCCCTGCTGGGAGACTCCTTCGTAGGTGAAATACAGAGGATTGAAGGTCGTCAGGATCCGGACGAAGCCGCGCTCGAGCATGCCGTCGAGGTCGCCGGTCCAGGCCTCGTTGGCATGCTCGAAAAGAAGGGCGCCGTCGGAGGGTTCGTCTGATTGCGCCTGCACGGTTCCGCTGATCCAGACAAGCGTGAACAGTGCCGTGACGACCGATCGTGCCAGGGTTCGCCAGGCGGAGCCATATAAGGAGCCACGGGGGGAGCTGCAAGGGGAGTTCCAGGGGAAGACAAAGGGTAGTCGTAGCGTCATCGAACAGCCTCGGGTTGGTTGCTCCAATGTCTGATACCACAGGGTCTGATACCACAGGCGCCCGGGCAGGGGGCGATTGCTCCTATCATGTCGGTTGATTCGAGCAACGGGAAGATGCCGTTTCGGGTTCTTTCAGCGGCGCGCTGCGTCTCGACTTAGCCCCGGCGCTCCGGCAGACTGCGCGCCATGACAGACGCACCTCTCAAGCATCTCTATCTCGTGGACGGGTCCGGATACATCTTCCGGGCCTTCTTTGCCTTACCGCCCATGACCAGGGCCGACGGCACGCCGGTCAACGCCGTTTTCGGCTTCACGAAAATGATCCTGAAACTGGTGGAAGACAGCGACGCCGATGCCGTCGCGGTGATCTTCGACAAGTCGCGCTTCAGCTTCCGCAACGATTTCTATCCGGACTACAAGGCGCACCGCCCCGACGCGCCCGAGGAACTGGTGCCGCAGTTCGAATTGATCCGCGAGGCGACCCGCGCTTACAGCCTGCCTTGCATTGAGATGGAGGGTTACGAGGCCGACGACCTCATTGCGACCTATGCCCGCCAAGCCCAGGACGCGGGGATCGAAGTCACAATCGTCTCGTCCGACAAGGACCTGATGCAGCTTGTCGGTGACGGCATCGCCATGCTCGACCCGATGAAAAACCGCCCAATTGGGCCCGACGAGGTTGTCGAGAAGTTCGGTGTCCCGCCGGAGAAGGTCGTGGACGTTCAGGCCCTGGCTGGGGATTCCGTCGACAACGTGCCCGGGGTGCCGGGCATCGGCGTCAAGACGGCGGCGCAATTGATCACCGAGTACGGCGATCTCGACACGCTCCTGGAGCGCGCCGGCGAGATCAAGCAGCCGAAGCGGCGCGAGAAGCTGATCGAGAATGCTGAGATGGCCCGTATCAGCCGCGATCTGGTGCGCTTGAAAGAAGACGTCCCTTTGGAAGTGCCGCTCACGGACTTCGCGGTCAAGGAACCGGACATCGAGGTGGTACGGGCCTTTCTGGAAGAGAACTCCTTCAAGTCGCTGCTGGCCCAGTTGGACGCCGCCCATGGCGGGGCCGCGCCGGAAGCGCCGCCTTCGGAGGCCGCCTACGAGCTGGTCCAGGACGCGGAGGTCTTGAGGCGTTGGGCCAGGGAAGCGGCCTCGGCGGGACTGGTCGCGGTCGATACCGAGACGACGGGGCTGGATGCCATGCAGGCCCGGCTCGTCGGCGTATCTCTCGCGGTGGTGCCGGGCAAAGCCTGCTACATCCCGCTGACCCACAAGGATCCCAGCCACGCCCAGGCGAAGGACGAGCTGGCCCTGGCCGACGAAGCGGCGGCGCCGGAGCAGATTCCACTGGAAGCGGCCGTGGAGATCCTCAAGCCGGTTCTGGAGGACCCTGGCGTCCTCAAGGTCGGCCAGAATATCAAGTACGACCAGATCATCCTGTCGCGCTACGGGATCGAAGTCGCCCCGATCGACGACACCATGCTGCTGTCTTACGTACTGGACGGCGGCTTGCACGGCCACGGCATGGACGAGCTATCGCGGCTGCATCTCGATCACGAGACCATCAAGTTCAGCGAGGTCGCGGGCTCCGGGCGCAATCAGGTGACCTTCGATTTCGTCCCGCTGGACAAGGCCCTGAACTACGCGGCCGAAGATGCCGACATCACATTGCGCCTGCACGCGGCCCTCAAACCGCGGCTGGTGCATGAGAGCATGGCCACGATTTACGAGACCATCGAACGCCCGCTGGTCCAGGTCCTGACGGATATGGAGCGCACCGGCATCAAGGTGGACCGGGATACGCTGCGGCGCATGTCGAATGACTTTGCGCAGCGCGCCGAGGAGTTGCAAGGGCAGATCTATGAACTGGCCGGGCGGCGCTTCACCATCGGCTCGCCAAAGCAGCTCGGCGAGATCCTGTTCGACGAGATGGGGCTGCCCGGCGGCAAGAAGGGCAAGTCCGGCGCCTACGCGACCGGCGCCGACGTGTTGCAGGGCTTCGCCAACCAGGGCATCGATCTGGCGGCACGCGTGCTGGATTGGCGCCAGCTCACAAAGCTGAAAAGCACCTACACCGACGCGCTGCAAAACCAGATCGACCCCAATACGGGACGGGTGCACACCTCCTACTCGCAAGCGGTGGCCTCGACCGGGCGTTTGTCGTCGAACGATCCGAACCTGCAGAACATTCCGATCCGTACCGAAGAGGGGCGGAAGATTCGCACCGCCTTCGTGGCGGACTCGGGCCATGTCCTGCTGTCGGTCGACTACAGCCAGATCGAGCTGCGTCTCGCTGCGGAGATCGCGGGTGTGGAGGGCCTGAAGAAGGCATTTCACGAAGGCGCGGACATTCACGCCATCACCGCCTCGCAGGTCTTCGGCGTGCCGGTCGAGGGCATGGACCCGATGATCCGGCGCCGGGCGAAGGCCATCAACTTCGGCATCATCTACGGCATTTCGGCTTTCGGTCTGGCGCAAAACCTCGGCAGCAGCCAGGGCGAGGCCCGGGAGTTCATCCAGACCTATTTCGAGCGCTATCCGGAGATCCGCGACTATATGGACCGCACGAAGAAGCAGGCCCACGAACAGGGCTTCGTGACGACCATCTTTGGCCGCAAGATCCACACGCCGACCATCGCCGACAAGAACCCGGCACGGCGCAACTTCGCGGAGCGGGCGGCGATCAATGCGCCGATCCAGGGCAGCGCGGCGGATATCATCAAACGGGCGATGATCCGCGTGCCGCCGGCTCTGCAAGGTGCGGGGCTGGGCGCCAGGATGCTGCTGCAGGTGCACGACGAATTGCTGTTCGAAGTGCCGGAAGCCGAGGTCGAAGCGACCTCGGCTCTGGTCCGCGAGGTGATGGAAGGGGCCTGCGCTCCCGCGCTGGAACTCTCCGTGCCGCTACAGGCCGACGCCGGCACCGGCGCCAACTGGGCCGAGGCGCATTAGGAAATAGAAAAGGCCCTCGCAGCAGTTACACCGCGAGGGCCTAAGACTTCCGGCAGATGAGATTACGCAGCGGCGTGGATGCCAGCGGCTTTCACGCCATCGTCGACGTAGGATTCGAACTGCTTGAAGTTCGCCTCGAAACGCTGGGTCAGGTCGCGGGCCGTCAGGTCGTAAGCCCGCTTATCCTTCCAGGTGTTCTTCGGCTGCAGCACGTCGGCGGGCACGTTCGGGCAAACCTCCGGAACGCGCAGGCCGAACTGCGGATGGGTCACGGTCGAGACCTCGGCCAACTGCCCTGAAAGGGCGGCCCGCACCATCTCCCGCGTATAGGCGATTTCCATGCGGCTGCCGACACCGTAGGTGCCGCCGGTCCAGCCGGTGTTGACCAGCCAGCAGGACGCGCCTGTCTGTGCCATCTTGTCGCCCAGCATCTGTGCGTAGACGGACGGATGGCGCGGCATGAAGGGCGCGCCGAAGCAGGTCGAGAAGGTGGCGGAGGGTTCGTTGCCCATGCCCTTCTCCGTTCCAGCAACCCGGGCCGTATAGCCGGAGAGGAAGTGGTACATCGCCTGTTGAGGTGTCAGGCGGGAAATCGGCGGCAGCACGCCGAAGGCATCGGCCGTCAGCATGACGATGTTCTTCGGCTGTCCGCCCTTGCCGGTCTCGCTGACGTTGGGAATGAAGTCGATCGGATAGCTGGCCCGCGTGTTCTCGGTGTAGCGGTTGTCGTCCAGGTCCAGCGCGTGGGTCACGGGATCCATGACGACGTTCTCCAGCACCGTGCCGAAACGGCGCGTGGTCGCGTAGATCTCGGGCTCCGCCTGTTCCGACAGACGAATCACCTTGGCATAGCAGCCGCCTTCAAAGTTGAAGACGCCTTCCGGCGACCAGCCGTGCTCGTCGTCGCCGATCAGAGTGCGCGCGCCGTCCGCCGACAGCGTCGTCTTTCCGGTGCCGGAAAGGCCGAAGAAAATGGCGGTGTCGCCGTCGGGGCCAATATTGGCCGAGCAGTGCATCGGCAGCACGTTTTGCGGCGGCAGCAGATAGTTGAGGATGGAGAAAATCGATTTCTTGATCTCGCCGGCGTAGATCGTCCCCCCGACCACGACGAGGCGGCGGGCGAAGTTGACCAGGATGAAGCTCTCGGAATTGGTGCCGTCGGTCTCAGGATCGGCATGGCAATAGGGCGCGTGCAAAACCGTAAACTGCGGTGCGAAGTCCGCCAGTTCGTCGTGGCGCGGCTGGATGAACATGTTGCGTGCGAAGAGGCTATGCCACGCGCTTTCCGAAACGACGCGCACCGGCAGTCGGTACTCGGCGTCCGCACCGGCATAGACGTCCTGCACAAAGAGCTCACGGCCCTGGAAGTAGGCCAGGACCTTGCGGTGCAGGGCTGCGAAACGCTCTTCCGACATCGGCACGTTGACATCGCCCCACCAGATGTCGCCGGAGGTTTCCGGCTGCTCGACGATGAACTTGTCCTTTGGGGAGCGGCCGGTGTGGTAGCCGGTCATACAGACCAGCGCGCCGCCCGGCGCCAGCCGTCCTTCGCCGCGCCGCAGTGCGTGCTCATAGAGCGCCGCCACGCCAAGATTCCAATGCGCGGTGCCGTAGTTGATCACACCGTGCTCTTTGAGGCCGTGACGGCTAACCACCGGCCCTTTGTCACTCACGCTGTCACTCACGCCTGCGTCTCCTTCTTCGGCCCTTTTTGACAACAGCGGTTCAATGGAACCGCTGTTTCAATAGCCAGATTATTTGCGCCCGTACCCCGACGCTCGCGACAGCGCCGAAGCCCTAAGTCGTAGCGCATATGACCCGCCAATTCCACCGGCGAATTGGTCTAAAATTGGCGTCAATCTCATGATTTTTAAGCGTTTACGATAATAGGGCTTGGCGCGCGGGGAGTCCGATGGTTAAGTGCGATGAGCGCTCTAGGTCATTTTTTTTTCGGGTTTACTATAACGGTTAAGCAGGCCGCCGCCGTACGCTTGCGAATACTGCCTAACTGGGGGCCTGTATTTGCGATGGCGCGGCCGGCCAGCGGGTTCCACTTGGAGTCCGCGTGGTCCGCGGGGCCTCGTTAAACAGCTCCTTGTAGCATTTGGCGAAGTGAGAGGCCGAGACAAAGCCGCAGGCCAGGGCGACTTCCATGACGGGCAGCGAGCTTTGGGTCAGCAGCATCTGGGCGCGGCGCAGCCGCAGCTCCAGGTAATAGCGGCGCGGCGTACAGTTGAGGTACTTGTGGCAGAGGCGCTCCAATTGACGCGTCGATACGCCGCAACGGTCCGCCAGTTCGGTCAGGGACAGCGGCTGTTCCAGGTTCGACTCCATCAGTTCGATGGCGCTCAACAGGCGGGGATGGCTGATGCCGAGGCGCTGGCGCAGCGGCAGGCGCTGCCGGTCATCGTCGGCGCGGATGCGCTCGTGCATGAATTGCTCGGCGACCTGCATCGCCAGGTCCTGACCGTGGTCCATGGCGATCATGTTCAGCATCATGTCCATCGCCGCCGTACCGCCGGAACAGGTGAAGCGGGTCCGGTCGATCTGGAAAAGCTCAGTCGAGACCTCGATCTCCGGAAACGTCTCTGTGAAGCCGTCGATACAGTTCCAGTGGATCGTGCAGCGGTATCCGTCCAGCAGTCCGGCGCGGGCCAGGATATAGGCGCCGTCCGACAGCGCCCCGACCCTGGCACCTTGGCGTTCCATGCGCCGCAGCCATCCGAGGATCTGCTTGTCTTCCACCAGGTGCGCGTCCAGGCCGCTGCAGATAATGACGTTGTCGACCTTCTCGACCGACTGAAGGGCATACTGCGGCGCGACCACCGTGCCGTTGGAGGCCGGGACCGGCTGCCCTTCGGCGCTGATGATTTTCCAGTCGTAAACCTGCCGACCTGCGAAGAGGTTTGCCGCCCGCAGAGGTTCGATCGCGGAGGTGAAGGCGAGCATCGCGAACTTCGGAATCAACAGGAATCCAAAGGTTTGCGGGGGGGTGCCGTTGGCCTCTTGATTGCTCACGTCCGCGCCGCCTCGGTGTCTGTTTGCCCGCGGCCTATCCGCGTCGGCGGCGCATTCTGGCGGTATTACCGGAAAATGACCAGATGGAGATCAGGCTCCGTTTATACCCCCGTTCGCCGCGGGATCACGTGCGCCCATGCGGCGCGCCACCCAGCAGTGGAACAGGTGCGTGGGGGTGTCCATCACAGGCGAGAAGACGCCGCCGTCAAAGGCGGGCGACACGCGGCCGCGCTGCATGCCCTCGACGACACCGACATCCTCGGCGAAGACCTGCCGCCAGGTCCGCTGGTTCGCCTGCCGTAAAATGCTGAAATCATCGGACTGCGGCGCTTCGCCGACGTAGTAGACCTCCATGGTCTCGCGGCAGCTTGCCGGGCCCGTGGGCTCCAGCAACACCGCAAAAAAATGGTCCCGATGCAGCCCGAGCAGCACATTGGGGAACAGCGCGATGTATTCGGCCGAAGTGCGCCATGTCTCCGGCAGATCCGGAAAATCGGGAAAGCGGCTGCCGTCGTCGGTCAGGTTCGGGTCGTATACCCTTGTCCCTTGGCCGGCGAAGTGGTCGTCCGCCTGTATATTGTAGTGATCCTCCAAGCGCGAGTAGCGGTTTAGGTCGGGGTGAACCCACGGCAGGTGATAGCTTTCGCAGAAGTTCTCGACCGCGAGCTTCCAATTGCAGTTCAGCTCGAAGCGGACGGTGGAATCAGGGCCGCCGTGTCTGAGAAGGCTCAAGTCCAGGTCCTTCCAGCGCTCTTCGAGCGGCGCGATGTGAGCCGCAAAATCCGGCGCCGCTCCCGACAGGTCCACGAAGATCAGATCGCACCAAACGGCTGCCCGTACGGAGCGCAGTCCGTAACTGCCTTTGTCGAAGCCTTCGCAGCTGTGCTTGCCAGGCCCGCCGATGTGGGGCGTCGCGCGCAGATTGCCTTCCAGGTCGTAGGCCCAGGAGTGATAAGGACAGCGCAGCACCTTGTCGACGCGCCCCGGCTTTTCCACCAGCTTCAGACCGCGGTGGCGGCAAACATTGTGGAAGACCTTGATGGCGCCGCTCTGGTCCCTGAGCGCAAGCAAGGGCAGGCCCAAGAGGTCGATCGGCCGGACATCGCCCGGATTGGGAAGGTCCTTGCCGAAGCCAATGCAGCTCCAGCTCTTCCCGAACACCTGGTCCAGTTCCGTGGCTGCGAGTTCTGTGGAGAGATACATCTCATTGGGAAGGCCCTTGGCCTCGGCCGTGGGCCGCAGGACAGGGGAGAGATTATGGGCCAGAGTCATCGCCGTGTTCCTCGCAGCCCGGTGAGCGGTGGCATCACGTCCTGGGGCCGGGACAGCTCCCCCAAGAGCCGGAATCCCCTTGATCCTTCACCGATTTCTTCCCAGATTCTTGCCGAACCACGACTCGAGAAGACGAATCCAGGCTGATTCGGATTTTTGTTGGCCGAGAAGTGGTCAGGGTTTCGCCCTAAAGGCGCCATAGTCCAGTGGCATGCTGCCGCCAATCAAACGCCGGAAAGATAAAAATATTATTTATCAATGGTTTGGCATTTCGGCCCGGGCGTTTTCCGTTAACCAGATTTCTGCGGGAGTAGTTGCGCATGCAACCGACCATAGCGCTGGTCGATGATGACCGGAATATCCTGACTTCCGTCTCGATTGCCCTGGAAGCCGAGGGTTTTCGTGTGCGCAGCTATAACGACGGGTCCGAGGCCCTGCGCGGCATCAAGACCAACCCCGTCGATCTCGCCATCCTGGATATCAAGATGCCGCGGATGGACGGTATGGAACTGCTGGGCCACCTTCGAAAGGCGACTCATCTGCCCGTCATTTTTCTGACTTCAAAGGACGATGAGGTGGACGAGGTCCTGGGCTTGCGCATGGGGGCCGACGATTACATCACGAAGCCTTTTTCGCAGCGTCTGCTGATCGAACGCATCCGTTCCCTGCTGCGACGCGAGCGGGCGGCCCAGGAAGGGGCGAGCGAGGGGGCCAAGGAAGCGCCTGTTATCAGGGGCGACCTGATGCTCGATCCCAGCCGGCACCTTTGCACCTGGAAGGGTGAACAGGTTAATCTCACGGTGACGGAATTCCTGATACTAAAGGCACTGGCTGTGCGTCCGGGCCATGTGAAGAACCGGGATCAGTTGATGGACGCGGCCTATGGAGAGTCGATTTACGTCGATGACCGTACGATCGACAGCCACATCAAGCGCTTGCGCAAGAAGTTCAAACAGGTCGATTCGGACTTTGGCGAGATCGAGACCCTCTATGGTGTGGGATACCGCTACCGCGAGAGTTGAGCAGTCGCGCATCGGGGGCATGATCATCACAGGCGCGGGTAGACTTCCCCAAGTTGCGGCGGGCAGCCGATGACCCTCTCCGCACAAGACTCTGCGGATTTCGCCGGAAGCAGCCGTAAAGCGGTGGCGCCCTCTTCCCGCGGACCCCTGGAAGGTGATGCGGAGGTTTCGAGAGGCAGAACTTCTGCGCAGGCGGCGCCTAAGAAGGGATCCAAGCGTGATCCAAGACAACAGCCGCGCCGGCGCAAGCGGGGCTGGCGCTCACCGCTGACGCGCCGCATTCTGACTGTCAATGTCGTTGCTCTGCTGATCCCCGTTCTGGGGTTGATGCATTTGGATCAATACCGAGACAGCTTGATTCAGTCCGAACTCGACTCGCTGCGCATTCAAGCGCGCGCCTTCTCCCTTTCTCTCGGCAGTACTGCCATTGTCGCTTCCGGTGCGGGGGACGAACAGCTCTTGCCGGAAGTGACGCGCAATCTGATGCGCGTACTGCTGGTCGATACAGGCGTTCGGGCCCGTCTCTTCGCACGGTCCGGTCAGCTCCTGGCGGACAGCTTCACCTTCTCCGGGCCCGGCGGGCTGGTGCAGGTCATTGAGCTTCCTCCGACCGAGGCCCCTGGGTTGGCGGACCTCGGGCGCCTCTACGACGTGATGCTCTCCTGGGTTCCCGGCAAAGGCAACTTCCCGATCTATTCGGAATCTCAAAACCAAAAGTCTTCCGACTATCAGGAGGTGCAAGGCGCTTTGGTCGGCGAAAGTCCGGGCATGGTGAGAGTCGATCGGGAAGGCCGCCTTGTCCTGTCGGTTGCCGTGCCGGTGCAGCGCTACCGCCAGGTTCTCGCGTCGCTCATGCTGTCCAAGGGTGGGGCGGACGTAGATGCGGCGGTGGATGCCCGGCGATTCGAGATCCTCGTGGTTTGCGGTGTGGCACTCGCTGTCACCATTCTTCTGTCCCTCTACTTGGCGGGAACAATCGCCCGTCCGATCCGCCGCCTGGCCGGCGCGGCTGACATGGTGCGCTTCGGCAAAGGCCGGGAGTACCAAATCCCCGATTTCCGGCGCCGTGGCGACGAGATCGGCGACCTGTCCCAGGCGCTGCGTGAAATGACGGAAGCGCTCTGGGCCCGTTTGGATGCGATCGAAGGTTTCGCGGCCGACGTTGCGCACGAAATCAAGAACCCGCTGACGTCGTTGCGCAGCGCGGTTGAAACTGTCGTCCGCATCGAGGACCCGGACCAGCAGAAGCGGCTGATGTCCATCATTCTGGACGATGTTGCACGGCTGGACCGCCTGATCAGCGATATTTCGGATGCCTCCCGCTTGGATGCGGAGTTGTCGCGCGAGAAGTCCGAGACCGTGGACGTCAACCGCTTGCTGGAGGCCCTGGTACGGGCACACGAAACCGTGGCGGAAGACGGAGACCCGCGTATTCGCCTGGAGGTTCCCGATCATGCGCCCTTGGTGGTCCAGGGGATGGCGGATCGGCTGGGCCAGGTGTTTCGCAATCTCGTCAACAATGCGATAACTTTCAGCCCATCGGGCGGTGTCGTCAGCCTTTTTGCGACCCGCAAGGACGGACAGGTGGTCATTACGGTTACCGATGAAGGGCCCGGTCTACCGGAAGGCAAGTTCGATGCGATCTTCGATCGCTTTTATACGGAGCGGCCTAAGGCCGAGAAATTCGGAACGCATTCCGGATTGGGGCTTTCGATCTCCAAGCAAATCGTAGAGGCCCATGGCGGAAGCATTAAGGCGGACAACAATGTCGATTCGAACGGCCGCGTCCTCGGCGCACGCTTCGTCGTTCGCCTGCCTTCCGAGTAGCCCGCCGGCCGTCAGCGCATGACGGAACCGCCATGACGGAGAATTTGATTCACGCGACTTCGGTGGCCTGCAACGGCAAGGCCGTGCTGTTGCGCGGGCCCTCCGGTGCCGGAAAATCCGACCTGGCCCTGCGGCTCGTGGAGAAGGGCTGGGCATTGGTGTCGGACGACCAGACTCGGCTGGACGTGACGGATGCGGAGCTCTTCGCATCTCCACCTCAGACGATTGTCGGACAAATCGAGGCGCGCGGTCTGGGCATCGTCGACTTGCGGCAGCACGGACATCAGGTCCTGGACCGGGCGGAGGTCGTCCTGCTGGTCGATCTCGTGTCGAAGGTGATCGACCGTATGCCGGAGCTGGAGGCCGAACCGTTGCTTGGTGTGATGTTGCCCCGGATCTCGATCAATCCTTTCGAGTCCTCGGCAGTTGCCAAGTTAGAACTTGCCATGGAGACGCTGGCGTCTCTTACCGTCGCTGCAGCGGCGTCGGTCGAGGAGGCTGCGGCGGATCCGCAATCCCGCGCCAACGAGGTGCGGTTGGCTGTGGTCACCGGAATTTCCGGTGCGGGCCGCTCGGGCGCCCTGAAACTGCTGGAGGACCTGGGCTACGAAGCGATCGATAATCTGCCGTTGAATCTAATCCAGACCACCGTGGAGGCCCGCAGCTTGGCGCCGGCGGTGGCGATCGGACTCGATATTCGCACGCGGGGATTTTCGGCGGGACCGGTGCTCCAGGAACTCGCGGATTTGGAAGCCATGGCCGGCGTGAAATTGAGGATCCTCTTCCTTGATTGCGGTGACGAGGTTCTTGAGCGGCGTTTTACGGAGACTCGGCGTCGGCATCCTCTCGCCCTGGACCGCCCGGTCGCGGATGGGATCGCTGCGGAACGGCGGTTGCTCGACCCGCTGCGCTCGCGCGCCGATCTCGTGCTCGATACGACGAACCTGAAGCTGCCGGAGTTCCGGCAGGTCCTGGCCGGGCATTTCACACTTGAGGAGGCCGGAGATATGGCGGTCTTCGTAACCTCGTTCTCCTATCGCGAAGGATTGCCGCGGGAAGCCGATCTTGTGTTCGATGTACGCTTTCTCGCCAATCCTCACTATCAGGAGGCGCTTCGGCCGCTTACCGGTTTGGACGAGACCGTCCGCCGCTATGTCGTTTCCGACCAGGGGTTCAAAGGCTTCACCGACAATCTCGCCCGGCTTCTTGCCGGGCTCCTGCCGCGCTACAGGAAGGAAGGCAAGAGCTACTTGACTCTGGCTATCGGCTGCACCGGCGGGCGCCACCGCTCAGTCGTAGTCGCGGAATGGCTTGCAAATTGGTTGAATTTCGAGGGTTGGTCTGCAACCTTGGCGCATAGAGATCTGGAGAGGCAAGAAGGACTCGCCGCAGAACGAAGGTGATTCGCGGCGCAATTCGCGGTAAAACCCCCGGCTGATTATCTCTTGCGAGGCTGCAAAACAATAATGGCCGTACAGGTAAGACAATGATTGGAATGGTGTTGGTGACCCACGGCCGGCTCGCCGTCGAGTTTATCTGTGCGCTGGAACATGTCGTCGGCCCCCAAGAAAATGTCTCCGCGATCTGCATCGGACCGGATGACGACATGGAAAAGAGGCGTCAGGAAATCATCGATTCCGTGCAGAACGCGGACGAGGGGGATGGTGTCGTTCTCCTAACCGACATGTTTGGGGGCACGCCGTCGAATCTTGCCATCTCAGTCCTCGACAAAGGGCTCGTCGAGGTCATCGCGGGAATTAACCTGCCGATGCTGATTAAGCTGGCCGGCCTGCGGGAAGATACCCCACTGCGCGACGCGGTCTCGCAAGCCCAGGAAGCGGGGCGAAAGTACATTAACGTTGCCTCGCAATTGCTGGCCGCGGAGAAGCCATGAATGACCATTCTTCTCCGTCCTTCGCCAAGGCCGCGCCGCGGCGGGTAACCATCGCAAACAAAAAGGGCTTGCACGCCCGCGCCGCAGCCAAATTCGTGAAGCTTGCCGGGCAGTTCGAGGCGGAGGTTACCGTGGTCAAGAATGAATCGGCGGTGTCCGGTTCCTCTATCATGGGGCTTATGATGCTTGCGGCGGCCAAGGGATGTGAGTTGGAGCTGCGTGCTATCGGCCCGGAGGCGTCACAAGCGCTTGCGGCTCTCTCCCGGCTCGTGTTCGACCGGTTCGATGAAGACTGATCAAAAGCAGACCGCGAAGACCAAGGAACTGATCCTAAAGGGGCTTGGCGTTTCACCCGGTGTCGCCATTGGGCCGGCCCATGTGCGTGAGTTGGGCGAGATTAATGTTCCGGAGTATCAGATTCCGGCCGCCAAGGTGCCGAAGGAACGGGAACGTTTCTCCAACGCGGTCACCAAGGCGCTAAATCAGGTCGGGAAGCTGAAAGCCAAGGCCCTGACCTTTCACGGCGCTGCGGCGGAAGAACTCGGCTATCTTCTCGATGCGCATTTGCAGATGCTGGGGTCGACGCGGCTTATCGGTGGCATCGAGCGCCGGATCGCGGAGGACAGACGTAATGCGGAAGCGGCGGTCATGGCTGAGATGGCCGATATCGCACATAGCTTCGAAGAAATGGATGACGCCTATCTGCGCACCCGTGCCCAGGAAGTACGCGAGGTCGGGCTGCGCATTATCCGCTGCCTGACAGACGCCACGCTTACGGGTTTCAGCAACCTGGATCCGGGTTCGGTCATCATTGCAGAGGACATCACTCCGGCGGACACCGCGCTGATGGATCCGGAAGTCGTCGGCGGTTTCGCGACCGTTCTAGGCGGCGCGGAAGGCCATACCGCAATCATGGCACGGTCTCTCGGCCTTCCCGCGGTTCTCGGCATCGGCGGGCTTATCGGCGCCGTGGAGTCCGGTGACAAGGTTATCGTCGATGGGACCAGGGGCTTGGTGATCGTCAATCCCAGCGCCGCGCGGCTGGCCGAGTATCAGAAGACCCTGCGGGCTCTCGCCCGGGAGTCGCGGGCCTTGGCGCGGCTGCAGAAGGTGCGGGCCGTGACCCGTGACGGCGAGCCGGTTTCCCTGCAAGTGAACATCGAACTGCCGCGCGAACTCGACCATGCCGTGGAATGCGGGGCCCAGGGGATCGGCCTGCTACGCACCGAGTTTCTCTATATGAACCGCCGTGACTTGCCGAGCGAGGAAGAGCAGTACGAAGCGCTGACCGAGATTATCCGCGGCATGAAGGGCCGGCCGGTCACGGTGCGCACACTCGATATCGGCGGAGAGAAACTTGCAACGTCTCTCGGCGACCAGTTCCACGAGGGACTCAATCCGGCGCTCGGACTGCGGGCCATTCGTCTCTCTTTGAAGGAGCCGAGCCTGCTGGAGACCCAGCTTACGGCTATCCTGCGGGCCGGCTGTCACGGGCCGGTGCGCATTCTCCTGCCGATGATCTCCGCGGTATCGGAAATCCGCGAAGTGCGTAAGGTGATGGATGCGCTGGTCAAACGCTTGAAGCGCCGCGGCGTGCAGATCGCGGACCCGCTGCCCCCCCTCGGGGTCATGATCGAGGTTCCTGGCGCCGCGCTGGCCGCCGACTCGCTGGCGCGGGCGGCGGATTTCTTCGCTATCGGCACAAATGACCTGACGATGTACACCTTGGCCATCGACCGGGGGGAGGAGCGTGTGGCGCACCTCTTTAACCCGCTGCACCCCGCGGTCCTTCGGCTAATTCAATTCTCGGTCGAGGCCGCGTTCAGGGCGCGCATCCCGCTTTCTGTTTGCGGCGAGGTCGCCGGCGACCCTCAGTTCACCGCTCTGCTGCTCGGGTTGGGCGTGCGCGACCTCTCGATGACCGCCAACGCGCTGCCGCGTGTTAAGAGTCGCGTCCTGCAGTTGGATATGCAGGCGGCGATGCAGCGCGCGCGCGCAATCATGGATCAGGCCGACGCCGGGCGGATCAAGGCGTTGATCGACGACTTCAACGAGACTCTTCACTAGCGACCGCGCGCGGAGTTCGGCGGCGGTCCGCTTCGCAATCCCAGGTTTCGCCGGATTTCCGGCTTGCCCCTGATAGGCCGGCTTGTTACATGAGCGCGGCCCATCGGACCTGCCCGAAACGCCCCTTTTTGCCAGAGAATCTTGGCACAATATTAAGGTCGGTCCTGGTATCTGACGCGGGCATCTGACGATAGGAAGGCATGATGACGGAATTTACGGACTACAAGGTTGCCGATATCTCCCTGGCCGAATGGGGCCGCAAGGAAATCGCGATTGCCGAAGGCGAGATGCCCGGCCTCATGGCGCTGCGCGAGGAGTACGGCGCCGAGAAGCCGCTGTCCGGCGCGCGCATCACCGGCTGCCTGCACATGACGATTCAAACCGCCGTTCTGATCGAAACCCTGCAGGCGTTGGGCGCCTCCATTCGCTGGTCGTCCTGCAACATCTTCTCGACCCAGGACCAGGCGGCGGCGGCAATTGCCGCGGCCGGCACACCTGTCTTCGCCTGGAAGGGGGAGACGGAGGAGGAATACTGGTGGTGCGTCGAGCAGACCTTGAAGGGCCCGGACGGCTGGACACCGAATATGCTGCTCGATGACGGTGGCGACCTGACGGCTGTCATGCACGAAAAGCACGCGGATCTGATGGCCGAAGTCCGCGGCATTTCGGAAGAGACCACGACCGGTGTTCTGCGCCTCTACGACATGGAGAAAGCAGGGACGCTAAAGGCGCCGGCGATTAACGTGAACGATTCGGTGACCAAGTCGAAATTCGACAACATCTACGGCTGCCGCGAAAGCCTCGTGGACGGCATCCGCCGCGCCACCGACGTCATGATGGCAGGCAAGGTGGCGGTGGTGAACGGCTTCGGAGACGTCGGCAAAGGCTCCGCCGATTCCCTGCGCAACGCCGGCGCGCGGGTGATGGTGACGGAGGTCGATCCGATCTGCGCCCTGCAGGCCGTGATGCAGGGGTACGAAGTGGTGACGATGGAAGATGCCGCTCCGCGCGGGGACATCTTCGTCAGTGCGACGGGCAACACCGACATCATCACCGTCGATCATATGCGGGCAATGAAGGACCGCGCGATCGTTTGCAACATCGGCCACTTCGACAACGAGATCCAGGTCGAGGGTCTGAAGAACTTCAAATGGCACAACGTGAAGCCGCAGGTCGATGAGATCGAGTTTCCAGACAGCAAGCGGATCATCCTTCTGGCGGAAGGCCGTCTGGTGAACCTGGGCTGCGCGACGGGCCACCCCAGCTTCGTGATGAGTGCCTCCTTTACCAACCAGGTGTTGGCGCAAATGGAGCTCTGGGGCAACGCCTCGGCTTATGAGAAGAAAGTCTATGTCCTGCCGAAGCATCTCGACGAGAAGGTCGCGGCCTTGCACTTGGAGAAGGTGGGCGCGACGCTGACGAAGCTGACGCAGAAGCAGGCCGACTATATCGGTGTCAATATCGACGGGCCTTTCAAGCCAGAGCAATACCGCTACTAGGCAGGGACCCGCCGATAAGCCAACGCCTGCGTTTTGGCAGCCCTTCTGGCAAGGGTTTGCCGCGCAGGCTGACTTGAGGTGGCGACTCGAAGCGCTTAGACTCCGGCGAACGTTGATCGGAGAATTCGTTGCTGGCCGCAATTGGGGACAAATCGCTGGATCGTCCCAGCCCTATCCTGATTCCGTATTACGTCGCTGAAGCAAGTCTTGCGGACGCTGCCCTGTACCTAGACAGAGAAGGGCACCCATGAGCGGTATTCCCGATCATTGGCCGGCATTCGCGGTTGGGCTCCTCCTGATCGGCATATTCCTATTAGGCACGCTCTACTACCGACAGCGCTATAAGACCGGTGTCGAGACCCAAGCGGAACTGGAAACCCGCGTGGCACGCGCGGAGGCAATGCTGGCCACGGCCCCGGCGGCCTACATATTGTTCGAAGGCCAGGGGCAAGACACCATGACGGCCTCCCCGGGTCTGTGCGCGGCGCTTGGGCTTACGCAGGACGGACCGCTCGATCTCGAGGCTATCGGGTCCGTGGTGCATGCCGATGATGCCGGTACGTTGCTCTCAGCCATCCAAGATTTTACGCGTAGTGGAACGGTCTTCGCGTGCCAGGCCCGCACACAGGACGGCATGCGGACCTTTTCGGTCGAGGGGCGTGACTCCAAGGCGCGGTCGGTCTGGTTCACCGAGGTTACGGAATTGGTCGCGGCCCGGGAAGCCTGCGATGCAGCGGTGGAGGAGCTGCGTGAGATCCTGTCCACCCTGCCGATTCCGGTTTGGATCCGATCGGGCGATCTGTCTTTGTCGGACTGCAACCGCGCTTATGCGGCTGCGGTCGATGCTACGCACGAATCGGTCTTGAGCGATAGCCTGGAATTGCTCGGGCGCTCCAAGGCGCGTCAGGCACGGGACCTGGCCGACCGCGCCCTGCAATCCGGAGAGCCGAGCGTCGAGGACCATCATGTCGTGATCGATGGCGCCCGGCGCCTGCTGCGCATTACGGAACAGCCCCTACCCGATGGGCGCGTGCTCGGGCACGCAATTGATCTGACCGCCGTCGAAGATCTGCAGAGCGCGTTGAAGCGGCACACCGAAGGCCACGCCGCCGTTCTGGAAAATCTCGGCACGGCAATCGCGATCTATGGAGCCGACCTGCGCCTGTCCTTCTACAACACGGCCTATGTCCGATTGTGGGGTTTGGAAGGCGCCTCCATAGACAATCAGCCGCACCTGGGGGATGTCCTGGAAACCCTGCGCGAGCGGCGGCGCCTGCCGGAGTATCCGGACTTCCCCGCATTCAAGAAGGAAGTGATCCGCACCTTCAGCCGGCTGATCGAACCGGTCGAACAGCTAGAGCATCTGCCTGACGGCACGACCCTGCGTATGCTCGCGGTGCCGCATCCGATGGGGGGCGTCCTGTTCTCCTACGAAGACGTAACGGACCGCTTGGCCTTGGAGCGCAGTTACAACACGCTGATCGACGTGCAACGAGAAACGCTCAACAAGCTTTACGAAGGCGTAGCCGTTTACGGTGCGGACGGACGCCTGAAGCTCTTCAACCCCGCCTTCGCGCAGATCTGGAACCTGCCGGAGGAAATGCTGCCGAACGAGCCGCACGTGCGGGAAATCCTGGAGCTGACTCGCGATTTCTTCGACGTGTCGGACGAAGAGTGGACGCCCTACGTCGAAACGGCGGTGGCCAACAGCATCGAGCCGGAAGCGCGCAGCGGTCGGCGGGAGCGCGCGGACAGCAGCGTGATCGACTGGGCCCAGGTGCCTTTGCCGGACGGCGCGGTTCTATTCACCTTCCTGGACGTCACGGACTCGATCCGCGTGGAACGGGCATTGCTCGAACGTAACGAAGCGCTTGAGACGACCGACCGCTTGAAGTCCGAGTTCATTGCCAACATTTCCTACGAACTCAGGACGCCTTTGAACGCGATCATCGGTTTTGCCGAGATTCTAGAGAACCAGTTCTTCGGCGACCTCAATCAGCGTCAGCTCGAATACAGCCACGCCATCGTGGAGTCCTCTCAGCGCTTGATCGCCTTGATCAACGACATCCTGGACCTCGCTTCGATCGAGGCGGGATATCTGCGGCTGGAACGGGAGTCGGTCGAGGTCAAGGATCTGCTGGATTCGATCTATACCCTGGGCCGGGAAAGGGCGCACAACAACAGCATCGAGTTGCAGCTGGATTGCGCCAAGGATATCGGCGCCATTGATGCGGACCCCAGGCGCCTGAAGCAGGCGCTGTTCAACCTTTTGTCCAATGCGCTGAAGTTCACCAAGGAAGACGGGACGATCACGCTCTCCGCGAAGCGGAAGAACGATGATCTCTTGCTCGAAGTCTCCGACACCGGCGTCGGGATTGCCGAGGAGGACCGGGAGCGGGTGTTCGGCAAGTTCGAGCGGGGCACCGGGCAACTGCGGCAGTCGGGCGCCGGTCTCGGATTGTCGCTGGTCAAGAGTCTGATCGAGCTACATGGTGGCTGGGTCGAGCTGGAGTCGGCGCCGGGCGAGGGGACTCGGGTGCGCTGCCATATTCCCCCAGCCGCCGCGTCGGAGACCACGCGCTCTTAAGAAAACTCTGACCTCGGTGTCCAGTCCTGATGAGTCTCAAGCTGCCGGGACACCCTGCGTTGTCGAGTACTCCCAATGGAGCTCCTGGTCCGGGTGCGTCCGGTGATAGATGGCGTGCGCGGTCATTGCCGCTTCCGAGAAGCCGCAGAGAATCAGCTTCAGTTTGTTCGGATATGTGGCGATGTCGCCGATCGCGTAGATGCCCGGCCGGTTCGTTTCCCCTGTCGCGGGATCGACGTCGATATGGTGATGGTCCAGATTCAGGCCCCACTCCGCGATGGGTCCTAGGTTCATGGAAAGTCCGAAGAAAGGCAGCAGGACGTCGGCTTCCAGGGCGCGTGTCTCCCCTTTCAAGGTGCTGACCAGAACCTTCTCCAACCGCCCGTCGTGCCCTTCCAGCCCGTGCAGCTGATAGGGAATCACCAGTTCCAGACGGTCCGGGTGTTCTCTGGCCAGGCGCTGCATCTGTTCGACGGTCTCGGGAGCGGCGCGGAACTTCGGGCGTCGGTGGACGACATAGATCTTCGCGGCCAATTCGGAGAGGCTGACCGCCCAGTCGACGGCCGAGTCGCCGCCGCCGGCGATCACCACATGTTTGTCCCGGAAGTCTTCCCGACGCTTGACGAGGTAGAACACGGAGGTGCCTTCGTAGGCTTCTATGCCTGTCAGCGGCGGACGGTTGGGTCCGAAGGCACCGCTGCCGCCGGCGATGACGATGGCGGCGGCATCGATCTTAGTCCCCTTGGAGGTCTCCAGGAGCCACCGATCCCCCTCAAGCGGGGAGACCGAGACCACTTGCTGGTCCAGATGATACACAGGTTCGAAAGGCGCCGCCTGTTGCTGCAAATGCTCGATCAGGTCGCCGGCCATCACTTGCGGAAAGCCGGGAATGTCGTAAATCGGTTTTTCCGGGTAGAGTGCCATGCACTGACCGCCGATAGCCTCCAGCGAGTCGATCACGTGGCAGTGCATCTTCAGCATGCCGCATTCAAAAACGGCGAACAGGCCGACCGGCCCGGCCCCGATGATCGCCACGTCGGTCCGATGTCTTGTCATGTGTTCGCTGGCTCCACCGCCGTTGCGCAGGCGGGCTAACTTGACGATGACAAAGATGGAATTCAAGCCCTCTAGCAACGGACCGCTCTAGCCACTTGGTTGCCGTGATTCGGTCCGGCGGCTAAAAGAGGCGCCATGGCGGTCGTGACGGCTCTCAAAACACTGCAGGTGCTGACTTTGAAAGATGAAGCGGCGACCCGGGCCTTGGCGGCCTGCCTGGCGGATTTGGTGCTGCCGGGAGACGTTGTTGCCCTGCGCGGCGATCTGGGGGCCGGAAAGACCGTTTTTGCACGGGCCTTCATCAACGCCCTGCCGGATTCGGAGGGCCGTGATATCGACGAGGACGTGCCCAGCCCGACCTTCACGCTTCTGCAGACTTACGAGCGGCGCCCCGCCCCGGTCTGGCACTTCGACCTTTATCGTATCGAATCGCCGGAAGAGGTATATGAGTTGGGCTTGGAGGAAGCCTTTCACGATGGAGTCACCTTGATCGAATGGCCTGAGCGGATGGAACCACTCCTTCCCGCGGACCGGCTGGATGTGGTCCTCGCCTTCTCCGACGAAGAGACCGTGAGGCGCGCCACCTTGAGGGGCGGAGAGGGCTGGCGGGACCGTCTGGCGGGAAAGGACTTCGATGCCGACGCGTGACCAACAGATCGCCGCCTTTCTGAAAGGTGCGGGCTTGGTCGGCGCCGAGCGGCGCGTCCTTGCCGCCGATGCCTCTTTTCGCCGCTACGACCGCATCAGCGCCAACGACACCACGGTTGTGCTTATGGACGCACCGCCGCCCAAAGAGGACGTGCGCCCCTTCCATCGAATTCAAAACCTCTTGCTCAGCATGGGCTTCAGCGCGCCGCGCCCCCTCGAGGTCGACGAGGAAGCCGGCCTATTGCTGCTTGAAGACCTGGGCGACCGGACCTTCACCCGGGCGCTCCATGAAGGCGAGGACGAGGCGCGGCTTTACCTGATGGCGGTCGATCTGCTGATCGAGTTGCATCGCAAGTGGGCGTCGGAAGCGCCGCTTGGCGCGGATGCCGTGCCGCCCTATGACGACGAGCGGTTGGCGACGGAAGTGCTGCTTCTGCCGGATTGGTACCTTCCGGCAATCGGCGGCGCTCCGCTGGCGCAGGATCGGAAAGCCGCTTATCGGGAGATCTGGGGAAAGCTCTATGGGCGGGCGCGCGGTGTTCCCGAGACCCTGGTCTTGCGCGACTACCATGTCGACAACCTGATGGTCCTCGAAGGACGGCAAGGCATTTCCGCCTGTGGACTTCTGGATTTCCAGGACGCCGTCCGCGGTCCGGTCACCTATGATCTCGTCTCCCTGCTCGAAGATGCCCGGCGCGATGTGGCGCCGACCCTGGCGGAGGCGATGATAACCCGCTACCTCGATGCCTTTCCCGATCTGGACCGGGAGGCGTTCGCGGCGTCCTACGCGATCATGGGCGCGCAGCGCAACGCAAAGATCATCGGCATTTTTACCCGGCTGAGCCGCCGCGACGGCAAGGCGGCCTATCTTCAACATATCCCCCGGGTGTGGCGGCTGCTGGAACAGGACCTGCGCCATCCGGCCCTAGCGGAGGCGGCCGCTTGGTTCGATGATGTCATACCGCCGCCACAACGTATCGTGCCGGCGCATCGCCCGCCTGACGAGGAGAAGGAATGACGAGCGAAACGAGCGTGCCGAAGCGCGCCATGGTGCTGGCGGCAGGATACGGCAAGCGCATGCGGCCCCTGACCGACGATACCCCAAAGCCGATGTTGCCGGTGCAGGGCCGGGCCATGCTGGACCATGTTCTCGACCGCCTGGAACAGGTTGGCGTGACGCATGCGGTGGTCAACCTGCATCATCTCGGAGAGAAGATCGAAGCACATCTGGCGAACCGCAAGCGTCCTGAGATCGTCTTCTCCCAAGAAGACGATCTGTTGGAAACCGGCGGCGGTGTGCGAAAGGCGCTGCCGCTGCTCGGCGACGAACCATTCTTCGTGGTCAACGGAGATGTTTTCTGGCTGGACGGTCAGTTCCCGGCTTTGCAACGCCTTGCCGAGGCCTGGGACGACTCCCGCATGGATGCGCTGCTTCTGCTCCAGGCCAGTATCAACGCCTGGGGCTACGACGGGAAGGCGGGTGACTTTCTGCTGACACCGGAAGGGCGATTGATGCGCCGCAGGGAGCGGCAAATTGCTCCGTTCATTTTTGCCGGAGTCCAGATCCTTCACCCCAGGTCGCTGGAAGACACTCCTGAGGGTGCGTTCTCGCTCAACCTGCTCTATGACCGTGCGGAGGCTGCCGAGAGACTCTGGGGCGTGCGCCACGACGGCCTCTGGTTCCATGTCGGAACGCCCCAGGCATTGGAGGAGGTCGACGATGCCCTACATCTCCTCTCGGCTGCTCCGATCGGCACGTGAGCAAGCGCCATGACGGCGCCTGACAATCGATCCATTTCTGATGGCACAGCCCCGAAGGTCTTCACGATCGGGCCCGGCGCTTCCTTCCTCGATGCTCTCGCGGAAGGCGTCCTAGCGCGCTGGGGCGGCGACCCGCTCTCACTGTCGCGTGTGACGATCCTTCTGCCCACGCGACGGGCGTGCCGCGGATTGCAGGACGCGTTTCTGAGAGCTTCTCAATCCCGTGCGCTGTTGTTGCCGCAGCTTCGGCCGCTTGGCGATCTGGACGCCGACGAGCTTCTGCTGTCCGATGAAATGGACGTGGGAGACTCCGCTATCGCCGATTTGCCGCCGGCGATGCCGCCCCTGCAGCGGCAGTTGATGCTGGCGCGGCTCATTCTGCATTGGGCAGCACAGGACGGGCGCGGCGGGGTTGGTGCGGCTTCGGGGGTGCGCCACGCCACGAGCGCGGACCAAGCCGTTCTTCTGGCCGGGGAGCTGGCGCGGCTGGTGGATCAAGTGGATACGGAGGGGCTGTCCTTCGATGGGCTGAAGGAACTCGTCCCGGAGGACTATGCTGCCCACTGGCAGTTGACCTTGAAGTTCCTCGAAATCGTCACGGAACAATGGCCGGCGGTACAGGAGTCGCTCAACGCCATTGGTCCCGCCGAGCGCCGGCGGCGCTTGGCAGAAATCCAGTCGGAGCAATGGGCGGTGACTCCACCGCAGGACCCGGTTTTGGTGGCCGGCTCCACCGGTTCGATTCCCGCCACCGCCGATCTCATGGGAGTTGTCGCGCGGCTGCCGCAAGGCGCCGTCGTGCTTCCGGGACTCGACACCTCGGCCCCGCCGGAAGTCTGGCGCGCCGTTCTGGACGACCCGACACATCCGCAGCATGGATTGGCGATCCTGCTCAATCGTTTGGGGCTTGCGCGCAGCGATGTTGCGGCGTGGTCACCCTCCGCGGAGGCTGTATCGCCGGATCTCTGCCAGGACTTTCTGGCGGTCGCGATGTACCCGGCAGCGAAAACGGAACTCTGGCAGCGGGACGCGGCGGACTGGGACGTGGACGACCTTCAGGCGGCGCTGCGGAAGCTGACTAGGATCGATTGCGAAAGCGCGGCGGAAGAAGCAGGCGTCGCCGCCCTCATCCTGCGCCGGGCCCTCGATACGCCGGGATTGAGGGCTGCCCTGGTGACGCCGGACCGGGACCTCGCGCGCCGCGTTGCCGGAGAGTTGGGGCGCTGGGACGTCGCCATCGACGACTCCGCGGGAACCCCTCTGTCACAGACTCCACCTGGTGTGTTCCTGCGTCTCCTGGCGGAGGCCTTGGCGGAAGATCTGGCGCCCCTGCCTCTGCTTGCCTTGCTGAAGCACCCGCTTGCGTCCGGCGGACGCGACCCCGCTGACTTCCGGCGTTTTGTCCGATTATTGGACCGATCAGTCCTTCGTGGTCCGAGACCGGCCGGGGGTCTGAGTGCTTTGGAGGACGTCATTACCGCTGCGGGAGACGAGGCGCTTCTAACGTGGTGGCGGAATCTTGCGGCGCTGCTGAAACCTTTTCTGATTTTGCTGCAGCGTGGCCGGCATCCTCTGAATGATCTGCTGAAGAGCCATATCGCCTGCGCCGAGGCCTTGGCGGCCTGTCCGGAAGAAGATGGAACCGGGCGACTCTGGGCGGGAGAGGCGGGCGAAGGTTTGGCGGCTTTCGTGAATGAGATGCTGGACGCGGGAGATGCATTGCCCGAGGTTGCGGGGCCCGGCTATCCCGCCGTCTTCAGCGAGCTCCTGACCGGGCGCGTGGTGCGACCCCGCTTCGGGCGGCATCCGCGCCTGGCGGTTCTGGGGCCGTTGGAAGCGCGGCTGCACCATGCCGATGTCATGATCCTGGCGGGACTCAACGAGGGAACCTGGCCAGTGGAGACCGACCCCGGCCCCTGGCTCAGCCGTCCCATGCGCCGCGACTTCGGATTGCCGTCGCCGGAGCGGCGCATCGGCCTGGCCGCACAGGACTTCGTTCAGGCCTTGGGGGCAAGCCGCGTCTACATGACGCGTGCGACCCGTGTGGAAGGGGCGCCGACGGTGCCGTCGCGCTGGCTGCTCCGGCTAGAGGCGCTCCGGCAGGCGATCCCCGGCTTGCCGCCCTTCGGCGGCGCGAAAGCGGCGCAGTGGCGGGCCTGGGCAGCGTCTCTGGATACGCCGGACTCCGTCACGCCTGTCTCCCGGCCCGCCCCGCGCCCGCCGGTGGAGGCGCGTCCACGTGAGCTTTCCGTGACCCGGATCGAGACCTGGGTCCGTGATCCTTACGCCCTCTACGCGGAGCGCATTCTCCGTTTGCGCGTGCTGGATCCCCTGGACGCGGATCCGGGTGCGGCCGAACGCGGCACCCTCATTCATGCGATCCTGGAGGAGTTTCTGAAGCAGGGTGCCGGGACGAGTGCCGAGGAGATCGAAGCCACCTTAACGGCCATCGCGGTCCGGCACTTCGAGCCTGTCAAGGCCAAGCCTGGGCTCTGGGCCTTTTGGTGGCCGCGCTTCCTTAGGATCGCGTCCTGGTTCGCGGAAGAAGAGGCGCAGCGCCAACGGGAGATCGCCGAATCTCGCGCGGAGATCAAAGGTACGCTGACCCTGAAAGGACCAGCCGGTCCTTTTATTCTCACGGCCAAGGCGGATCGGATCGACCGTCTGCAGGGCGGCGGTCTGGCAATCCTGGATTACAAGACGGGGATGCCGCCGAAAACAAATGACGTCGAACAGGGATTCGCGCCACAGCTTCCGCTCGAGGCCGCGATCGCGGCAGCAGGTGGTTTTGAGAAGGTCCCGAAGGATGAGGTGAAGCAACTGGAGTTCTGGCGCCTTTCCGGTGGCAGCCCGGCAGGGGAGCGCAAGCCGCTTAAGGCTGATGCCGAGACACTGGCCGATGCCGCGCTGGAGGGACTTGCCGAACTGGTTGCCGCCTACGATGACGCGGATACGCCTTATCCGGCCTTGCCGCGCCCGCAGCACACCCCCCGCTTTAGCGATTACCTGCATTTGGCGCGCGCGATGGAGTGGGGTGCTGGGCGTGAAGCGGAGTCGGAAGAGGAGTTCGGAGCGTGACCGCCTCCGCAGCCGTCGAGAAGGCGACGCTGCAGCAGCGCCGCGCGGCCCGTCCGCACTCCTCCGTATGGGTCGCGGCCTCGGCCGGCAGCGGCAAGACAAAGGTCCTGACGGACCGGGCACTCAGTCTGCTTCTGCACGGCACAGCCCCGGCGCGAATACTCTGCCTGACCTTTACAAAGGCCGCGGCGGCAGAGATGGCGAACAGGTTATCGCTACGCCTTGCGGCCTGGGCGGTCGCGGAGGAAAGCGCGCTTCGCAAAGACCTGACGGAGCTGCTGGAGACAAAACCGGACGAGGACCTCTTGCGCCGGGCTCGTCATCTCTTCGCCCTGGTGCTCGACACACCCGGGGGCATGAAGATTCAGACGGTCCATGCCTTTTGCCAGTCCCTGCTCGGACGCTTTCCACTGGAGGCCAGAATCGCCCCGCACAGCAAAGTGCTGGACGAGCGGGAAGCCGCGGAGATGCTGGAGGTCGCGCGTGTCGAAGTCCTGTCCCGTGCGCTCGAGGCGTCGCCGGAGTCCGGCGAGGGCCTGTTGGCGAACCTCGCCGAAGTCACCGTGCAGGCGCAGGAGCAGTCCTTTACCGAGCTCCTGAACGACCTGATCCGGGAGCGAAGCCGTTTCAAGCGGCTGAAGGACCGCCATCAAGGGATCGAGGGGGTCGTGGACGCGGTCTATCGGGTCTTGGAGGCCGATCGTACAACGACCCGGGAGGCGCTGCTGGGCGCCGCCTGTGCTGAAGGCGCCTTCGACGGTGCGGCACTGCGGCGTGTGACGCAGGCTCTCGAACAAGGCGGCAAGCGGGACCGCGACATGGCCATTCTGCTGGCCCACTGGCTGGGGACGCCCGCGCAGCGCGAGGAGCTTTTCGACGATTACCTCGGCGCCTTTTTCACAAAGGCGGGACCGCGACGCAAAGATCTGATCTACAAGGCCGCATTGGAGATCGCTCCCGACGGCGCCGAGGTCCTGGGGGCGGAGGCGGAGCGGCTGGAAGCCGTGCGCACTCGCCTTAATGCCCGGACCGTGGCGCAGGCAACAGCGGCGCTGATTCGCATCGCGTCGGACATTCTCGACATCTTCGAAGCCCGCAAGCGGGCGCAGGCCTTGCTGGACTACGACGATTTGGTGCTGCTGGCCCGCGAATTACTGAGCCGGGAGGGCGGTGCCGGCTGGGTCCTCTACAAGCTGGACGGTGGCCTGGACCATGTTCTGATTGACGAGGCGCAGGACACCAATCCCGAACAGTGGGAGGTGATCCGGCTGCTGACTGCCGAGTTCTTTGCGGGCGAGGGGCGCAGCGAAACACCGCGCACGGTGTTTGCAGTCGGCGACGCCAAGCAGTCCATTTATTCCTTTCAGCGCGCCGACCCGGAAGAGTTTGCGCGGATGCAGCATCACTTTGCACAGCGCGCGGACCAGGCCGGACAGTACTGGGACAGGGTCGACCTCGATGTGTCGTTTCGCTCCACCGCCGCGGTGCTGGACGCGGTCGATGCCGTGTTCCGCTGGCCCGCGGCCGCGGACGGCGTTGTCGCCCCAGAAGAGGGCCTGGTCCACAGCGCGGCCAGGGAAGGCGCCGGAGGGCAGGTGACACTCTGGCCTCTGGTTCCGGTGCAGCAGGCCGCAGCGGCTGCGGCCTGGGACCTGGGCGACGCAGCGGAGGAGACGCCGCCGCCTCTGGTCAGGTTGGCCGGATTCCTGGCGGAGAAGATCCACCGCTGGACGAATCCGGCGCGCCGTGGTCGTGATCGTGACGACGAGGGCTTTCTACAGGCGCGCGGGCGGCCCATGCGTCCCGGCGATATCCTGGTGCTGGTGCGCCGCCGCAACGTTTTCGTCGAGGAACTGGTCCGGCAACTGAAGCAACGGGACGTGCCGGTGGCTGGGGTGGACCGCATGGTGGTCACCGACCAGCTTGCCGTCATGGATCTGATCGCCTTGGGGCGGGTTCTGCTCTTGCCCGAGGACGACTTGACCCTGGCAACGGTTCTCAAAGGTCCCTTGGTCGGGCTGGATGAGGAGCAACTCTTCGATCTGGCCTATGGCCGGGACGAGAGCCTGTGGGACGTCTTGCGGCGGCGGGCGCCGAAGAACTCAGCCTTCTCAGAAGCCCACGCGTATCTCGCGGACCTGCGGGCGCAGGCGGATTTCCTGAGGCCCTACGATCTCTATGCGGCCATCCTCGGACCCCGCGGCGGCCGGAAAAAGCTGCTGCAACGCCTGGGCAGCGAGGCTTCGGATCCTATCGACGAGTTCCTGGCCGCTGCCCTGCAATACGAGCGGGTCCACGGAGCGTCATTGGAAGGCTTCCTGCATTGGATCGAGCGCGGACGGCAGGAGGTTAAGCGGGACATGGAGCACGGCGTGGATGCCGTTCGGGTGATGACCGTGCATGGCGCGAAGGGGCTCCAGGCCCCGGTGGTGATCCTGCCGGATACGCTGCAGATGCCGCAGGCGCCGAAAGGGCTGTTCTGGCCCAAGGACGAGACCTTGCCGCCGGTCTGGCCGCTGAGGAAGGCACTCGATGGGCCCTTCGTGTCGCGGCTCAGGGCGCAGTTGCTGCAAGACCAGCAGCGGGAATACAGGCGGCTTCTCTACGTCGCGATGACCCGGGCCGAGGATCGCCTCTATGTCTGCGGCTGGGGGACGCAGCGCACGACAAATGAAGGGACCTGGTTCGCCCTGGTTCAAAACGCGCTGGAAGCGATGCCAGGTGCGGAGACCTTCGACTTTGCGGCGTCCGACGCGTCGGCGGACCCTCCTTGGGAGGGGACAGGGCTGAGGATCAGCAATCCACAAACGGCCGATGTCGAACTGCGGGACGAGAAGCCTCCGGCAACGGCTGTGGCGGCACCGCTGCCGGACTGGGCGGGACAGCAGCCCGCGGCCGAGCCCCGGCCGCCCCGGCCGCTGGCTCCCTCCCGCCCCCGGGACTCTGAACCTCCTGTCCGTTCGCCGCTGGGGCGCGTCGGCGGCGACCCTTTCCGGCGCGGGCTCCTCATCCATCGTCTCTTGCAATCCTTGCCGGACATCGCCCCCGAGCGCCGCGGGGAGGCCGCCCAGCGCTTTCTCTCGGCGGGGGTCCACGCCCTTCCGGCCGCGCAGCGAGACGAGATTCTGACAACGACACTAGAAGTGCTCAAGACGCCTGATTTCGCTTTCCTCTTCGGGCCGGGGAGCCGCGCGGAGGTGCCTCTGGTGGGGGTCGTACTAGGCCGGGAGGGGCCGGAAGTCATTTCCGGCCAGATCGATCGTCTTTTTGTCGATTCTGAGACCGTCTGGGTGGTTGATTACAAGTCACAGCGCCCGGCGCCCGCTTCGGAAGAGGACGTTCCTCCCCTTTATTTGCGCCAATTGGCTGCATATCGCGAGATTCTGCGCAGTATTTACGCGGAGCGGTCGCTGCGGTCGCTGCTTCTTTGGACCGACGGCCCTTTTTTGATGCCTGTCAGTAATGAAACCCTTGACCGCTACGCGCCTTGACGCTGCGGGTGGGCCATCCCTACATTCCCCCAACGCGTGCCATAGTGCGGGCCATCCCGCTGCGGCGAAACAAACTGAGAGGGGTGACCATGGCGACTAAACCCACAAGCGACGGCTCGTTCGAGGCCGACGTCCTGAAGGCCGGCGAGCCCGTTCTCGTCGATTTCTGGGCGGAATGGTGCGGCCCCTGTAAGACGATCGCGCCGGCTTTGGAGGAGATCGCTGACGAAATGGACGGCCGCCTGACGGTCGCCAAAATCAACATCGACGACAATCCGCATACGCCGCAGAAGTACGGCGTACGCGGCATTCCCACACTGATGCTGTTCAAGGACGGCCAGGTCGCTGCGACCAAAGTCGGGGCCATGGCGAAGAATCAGCTGGTGGAGTGGGTTGAATCAGTCGTCTGAACCGGGGAAAGCAGACAATTGATGAAAGCCCCGCCTTTCCGGCGGGGTTTTCTTTTCTGGCCATGTGTTTGAACTGAATTGGCACTTTCCTTCTACATCCGATAATTGCAATATCGCCGCCGATAAACCAATTGGGCGGCATGGTATGGCGGCGTTAGGCTTCGACCCGGAGTTCGTGGGAAGCAAGAACGCGATCTCTGCCCAGAAGGCTATTCTGGCGGCGCGGGACGACATTGCGGGGCAAGACGGCCTCGTATCGCGCGGCAATCGGGTCGCTCACACTCTGGCGTCCGCCTACCCTGCTTCCGAATTGGCGGAGGTCGCAGATCGCTTCGGGTCCGCCATTTTCTTCCTGGACCAAGCGCAGTTGCAAAGCTACAGGACCGCTCTCACCGAAGCGGGGTTCGATACCACGACCTTCCTGGTGTTTTATCAGTCCGCGGACACCTTTGACATCGCCTCCTCCATCGTCCAACGCGACCTGCCGTCTCAGCTCGGTCTCAGGCTGGAGACGATCACCCAGAAAACGCCGGCATCGAAAGTTCGGGACCTGCAGGGTTTTATGGGGTCGGTCGGTTTGCCGCAGTTGCCCGGCTATGTCCTCCGGGGCCGTCTGGACAACCACATTGCCGTCGCGTTGTCGGATCCTGACGGCCATGCCGTCGGCTGTGCGATTTCGATCGATGAAAGCGGTGCCGGGCCCGACTTTGCGGGATGGTACTTCCCCTCGTCCATTGGGGTGGCCACCGCTTGGCAGGGCTATGGTTTGGGCCGCTGGCTCAACGCCGCCGCCATCGATATGGCGCGGACCAAAGGTGCGGCCAGCCACGTCCGGGAGGGGGTCTCCCCTGTCAATGTCGCGTCCCAGCGCATGATCGAATCTTGCGGGCTCAAGCGAAACGAGACTATCGCAGCCCTTTTGGCCTCACGGGACTCTATTCCCGTGGCATGGCAGGACTGAGCTGGCTCTAATGAGCTTTCGCTGGCCCCGTTAGAACGACGTTCAGGTCAGTCGCGGTAGTCCGGCTCTTCCTCGTCGAGGATTCCCATCAACTCCGAGAAGTGGCTGTGGGCAAACTCCGCAGGATAGCCCTGCCACTGCTCGCAGGTGCGCGCAGCGACTTCATGAGGGGCGATCCGCAGTTCCTTCTGCGTCGAATAGGCCGTGACCAAGGTTTCGCAGGCCCGCTCCAGGTAGTAGAGCTCGTCGAAGGCCTGGGCGACATTCGGGGCGGTGACCATGACGCCGTGATTGCCCATCATCATGATCGACTTGTTGCCCATCAGGCCGCAGACCCGCTCCGCTTCTTCCTCGAAGGCCAAGCCGCCATAGTTATCGTCGATCGCCAGGCGCTGGTAGAACCGCATCGTGTTCTGATCGATTGGCGGGATATTGCTGTCCTTCAGGGACGCGATGACGGTCCCGTATTTCGGGTGCACATGCAGGGCGCAGCGCGCGTGGGGAAGATTGCGGTGCATCGCGCCGTGCAGGCCCCAGGCCGTCGGATCGGGCGCGTTCGGGCCTTCCAGAGTCTTGGGGTCGCTGGCATCGACCAGGATCAGGTCGCTGGCCCGCATCCGGGTCCAGTGGCGCACACAGGGGTTCATGAGAAACTGAGTGCCGTCCTCGGAGACTGACAGGCTGAAGTGGTTGGCGATCCCTTCGTGCATGTTCAGCCGTGCCGCCCAGCGGAAGGCCGCGGCAAGCTGGCAGCGTTCCTCGTAACGAGAGTCCTCGGCAGAGGTTCCCTTGACGTCGCGCAATGCGGTAGCGCCCATAGCTTTCTGTCTCCATGTATGGACCTGAATTCACCCGTTAGGAGACGCAAATTCGGCTCAAATCGCAAGCGAGAAATGAAGTGCTTAAGTACGTAGGGATTACGGCCCTTCACCGCTTTCCGGTAGCCCTCGCCGCTGCTTCAATTCCCTCATGGAGCCTTGCTTTTCCAGGACTCTGCATAGTGCTCTAGGTCGTTTGTGATAGCCGTCAGGAAGGCTGTCGTAAGGCGTGAGCGGGGGCGATAGGTGGGCGTGATAATACCGATTTCAAAGGGGATGGCGGGGTCGAACGGCCGAAAGACAATACCGGACTTATCGCCCCGGTACTGGCAGTAACTGGCGGCGCTGATCGGATCGACGATGGAACAGATTGCGCCTTCCTCGACCAGCGTGAAATGCGGTACGAAGATCTGCGTTTCGAAACATACCGTCATTGCGGTTGCCGCCTCTGTGAAGGCGGCTTCGATGGCCTTGCGTAGGGCATGCCCCTGGAACAGGGCACCGATCGGCCTGCCGTCAAGGTCTTGAGGGGTGATTCGTGCCTTGGCGGCCAGGTCATGCCCGGCCGGAAGGGCACAGACGCAATCGATGACAAGCCGGGTCGTATCGACAAGGGTGGAATCCGCCCAGATTCCCTCGACGCCGAGGTCGATCAATCCGATGTCGAACTGCTGCGCGGCGACCGAGAGCTGAACCTCAAGAGAGGAGAGCGACAAGAGAGTCGTATTGACGTCCGGCCGGTCCTTGATGAAGCGGCTGATGAGCCCAGGCAGAAAAAAGAGCGCGGGACCTTGCATGCTGGCAATGCGTACGGAGCCGCGTTCGAGATCACGTACGGCCTGCATGGTGCGTTTCAGCTTGTCGAGACGCTCGAAGACCTCGCGCATCTCTTCGAAAAGGAAGTGCGCTTCCGGAACCGGATGCAGGCGACCGCTTCGCCTTTCAAAGAGTTTGTAGCCGAGCATGTCTTCCAGTCCGGCGATCAACGCGGAGACCGCGGGTTGGGTGCGCCCCATGTTTCGCGCGGCACCGGAAACCGTGCCACTGACCATGACTTCGTGAAAAGCTTCAAGCTGCCGCAGGTTCATGCTGCTGCCCTCGTTCGCTCACTTCCGTAGGGCGCTAGCGGCCCAATCGGCCCATAGAACATAAGATAAATCTATAGAAACAAAAGAAATTAGAATTGGTTTTTATATCATGGGCGCGATAGCCTCGATTGTTAGTCATAAGGAACGGCGCCCTAAAAAGGACGCCACTGAGGCAGGGACGAGTTTCGGCGTGAGACGCCTTCTGATACAGGCGGCCTTGGCAAAGCTTTTTGCCAGAGGTCAAGCGACCGGCACATGGTCGGGTGCCGGCGGAATCCCGCGACATCTTTCAGAAGGAAGACGCTCGCTCTACAGCCGCGCGTGAATCCTGCGGTTGAAGAACGGGCGCGTAGAGCGTTTCGAAGACCGTGCTGTGGACTAGAATTCGGGTTTACAAGGGAGAAGTAGGATGAAGTTACAGAGTAAGTTCCTCGCATCACTCTTCGCGGGTGCGCTGTTGGTCGGCAGTGCGGCTCAGGCGCAAGATATGACCTTCTTCAGGATCGGAACCGGCAGTGCCGGCGGGACCTATTTCCCGATCGGCGGCATTATCGCCAATGCGATCTCCAACCCGCCGGGTTCGCGGCCCTGCGACAAAGGCGGCAGCTGCGGCGTTCCCGGACTGGTCGCTATTGCTCAATCCACCAACGCTTCGGCCCATAACGTGACGGCAATCCAGGCCGGCCAGATGGAAGCGGGCCTGACAGGTGCTGCGACTCTCTATCAAGCCTTTCACGGTGTCGGCAAATTCGAGGGCAACCAAAAGCCGGACCTGCGGGTAATCGCCAACCTGTTCCCCGAAGACATGCACCTCGTCCTGCCGAAGGGCGGTGAGCTTGCCTCACTCAAGGACCTAAAGGGAAAGCGGGTTGGCATCGCGCAGGCCGGGTCCGGCACGCAGATCGCCGTGCTCATGATCCTCGAGGATCAGGGCATCACACTGGATGACATTGAGGAAGCCGAACTCAATAACTCGCAAAGCGCCGAGCGCATCGCAGACGGTCAGCTCGACGCCTATTTCTATGCGGCCGGCACGCCGGTTGCCGCGATGGTGCAGCTTGCCTCGACGAAAGGCATGGATCTCTATTCCTTCTCGGATGAAGAGGTTAGCGCCGTGAACAAGATCCTGCCCTACTACGTGCCCTCCAAGATCGGCGCCGGCACCTACGAAGGGATCGCCAAGGATATCAATACAGTTGCCGTTCAGGGCATTCTCGTGACCTCGGCGAGCCAGCCAGAAGAGCTGATCTATGGCATCACGCAGGCCCTGTGGAACAAGAACTCTCGCAACTTGCTGGACAATGGCCATGCCAAGGGCAAAGTCATCCGCGCGGAGACGGCCCTGAAGGGTATCGCTGGCCTGGAAGTTCCGCTCCATCCGGGTGCGGAACGCTTTTACAAGGAAGCCGGGCTGCTGAAGTAGCAGACCACAGCCTCGTCCGAGCCGGGTTCCTCCGGCGGCGTTTGCCGCCGGAGGACACCTTGCGGTTCCGGTCGCGTTCCAACTTGAGGGTTGCGCCTCCGTTTCCTCCGGCCTTCAACTCATGATCGGATTTACCGATGTCCCAGGAAACCGAACGGCTTGACGTTGCGGCCGCCGAAGAGCTGGAAAAGCAGTACGATTCAGCACTGGCGCTCCGCACCCATACGCCATTCCTGGCCAAGGCCCTTTTCGTCTTCACAATTGTTTTTGCTCTTTATCACTATCTGACAGCCGGCTTCGGACTGCCCGTCGACTATTGGCACATGGGCCTGCACCTGGCCGGGCTGTTCTTGCTGATCTTCACCGGCTTTCCTTTCCTGCGCCGCGACACGGCCTTAGTTCTGCATCCGGAGTCGCCCTGGCGCATCGGCAATGTGCCATACCTGGATTGGGTTTTTGCCATCAGCGGCGTTATGTCCGCGCTCTATCTCGGCTTTTCCTGGCGCGGGTTCGACCTCGAAATCTTCGGCTGGGCCGTGCAGTTGAAGGAACAGGCGCTGCGCCAGGGTGATCCCGCGCTACCGGATATCATCTTCGGAACGATCCTGGTCGTGCTGGTCCTGGAGATTGCACGCCGCGCCCTGGGCTTCGTCTTGCCGATGATCATCCTGGTCTTCGTCGCCTATGCTCTGTTGGGGCCGCATCTGCCCTTCCAGATCCTGAAGCACCCCGGCGTCGACTGGCGACAATTCATCAACAACATGTACTTCCCGCAGGAAGGTATCTTTGGGGTCACTCTGTGGGTCGTGTCGACCATCGTTTTCCACTTCGTTCTATTCGGCGTCATCGCACAGCGAATGGGGTTGGGGCAGTTCTTCATCGACAATGCGATGATCCTAGCGGGCCGCTATACCGGCGGACCGGCGAAGGTCAGCGTTATTTCGTCCGCTTTCTTCGGCACCATCTCGGGTTCGTCGATCGCCAACACCGTGTCGACCGGGTCGCTGACCATTCCGAACATGAAGCGGCTGGGCTATCCCGGACACTTCGCGGGCGGCGTGGAAGCCGCGGCAAGCGCGGGCGGCCAGATCACGCCTCCGATCATGGGCGCGGCCGCCTTCATCATGGCCGAGTTTCTGGAGATGCCCTACACCCACATCGTCGCCGCCGCCGTGGTGCCCGCGCTGATGCACTATGTCGGTGTGATCTCCATCGTCCATTTCGAGGCAAAGCGCCTGGGCCTGCAGGGTTACGCGAAGGAGCGTCTGCCCCAGTTCAAGAAGGTCTGGAAGGAAGGCTGGCCGACGATCCTGCCGTTGATCTCGCTGATCTACGTACTGTTCAGCGGTTACACGCCCTACATGGCGGCTTTCACCGGAATCACGCTTTGCGTCATCGTCGGCTTCGTCAGCTTGAGCAGGCCCATCACCCTGTTGATACCGGCCGCGGCGCTCGCCTTCGTCGCCGAGAACACCTATGCGGGCGTCTTTTCCCCAATGCTGGCAGCGATCCTGGTGGTGTGCATCGTCATAGGCGTTCTCAATCCCATGCCGCGGCAGTCATTCCGGCAGCTCTTTGCCAGCATGCATCTCGGTGTTCAGTATGCTCTGGCCGTCGGCGCTGCCGCGTCGGCGGTGGGGATCGTGGTCGGCGTCATCAACACGACGGGTGTCGGCTTCCGCATCGGCTTTATGGTGACGAACGGCGCCAAGGAGATGGCGGAAGCCATCTACCCGTTGCTCGGCTGGATACCGGGTGAAGCCTTCGGTTTGCCGTCGATACAACTCTTCCTGTCACTGGTTCTGGTCGCCATGGCCTGTATCCTGATGGGCGCGGGCCTGCCGACGACGGCGCTGTACATCATGCTGGCGGCGGTCGCGCAGCCGGCGTTGGCACAACTCGGCGTTCCCGCCTTGGCCAGCCACATGTTCGTTCTCTATTACGGCGTGATTTCAGAGATTACGCCGCCGGTCTGCGCATCGGCCTACGCCGCTGCCGGTATTGCGGGTGCCAACCCCTTTAGAACGGGCATTTCCGCTTTCACGCTCGGCATCGGAAAGCTCATGGTTCCGATGGTCTTCGTCTATGCGCCGACCATGCTGATCGTGTTGCCGGAATACTTCACCCTGACCTCTTTCCTGCAGGTTTCCATCACCTGCGCGGCCGGCGTGTTCCTCATCGCGACGGCGGTTGCGGGGTACTGCCTGATTCCCTTGAACGTTTTCTGGCGGTTCGTCATGGGGATCGCCGGCCTGCTGTTGGTCGCGCCGAGCCTCGAGTCGGATCTGCTGTCGCTGATCCTCGCGGTGCCGGCCTTCGCGTGGCAGCTCTTTGCACTGCGATCCAAACGAGCGGTGGCCGGTTAGGCTCAGGAATGGCTCAGCAGTTGTTCGATGCGGGCCGCAGCGTGGCCGTTCTGGGCGCGGGAATCGTCGGAACCTCCTGCGCGCTGCATCTTCAGGCGCGCGGCTGGGACGTTACGCTGATCGACAGGAAGCCGCCGGGCCGCGAGACCTCCTACGGCAACGCCGGTGTCATAAGCCGGGCATCGTTCGTGCCCATCAACACTCCACGAATCCTGCGGAACCTGCACCGCTTCGCCCTCAACCGCAGCGCCGCGGTTCAATACGATCCCGTCTATCTCGCCAGGAACATCAGGTGGATTGGCCATTTCCTCGGGTCCGCCACGCGGGCCTCCTGCGACCGGCGCGCGGCCGCTTTGGCACCCTTAAGCCGCGCGGCACCGGAGGCGCACAAGCAGTTCCTGGCGGACACGGGCATGATGCATGCCTTGAGAGACACGGGTTGGCTAAAGGTCTTTCGCAGCCATGCGGGATTTGAAAATGGCACTTACGAACGGGCTTTGATGCAGCGTCACGGCGTCGAGATCGAGCTGCTCGATGCCGAGGGGATTTCCGCCCTAGAGCCTTGCCTGAACCCGGTGTTTGCCCGTGGCCTGCTCATTCGTTCCGCCTATTCCGTAGACGATCCGGGCGCCGTCACGGCGTCCTATGGCGAACTGTTCCGGCGCCGTGGCGGGCAGCTTCTGCAAAGGTGGATCGTTGGCCTGCGCCCAACAGGACAGGGCTTTGCAGTCGATCTGGAGGGCGGGGCGCAGGCAACGCGCCATGTGGTCGTTGCACTTGGGCCCTGGAGCAGAGACCTGCTGACGCCGCTGGGCTATCGCATTCCCCTGGCCTACGAGCGCGGCTACCACCGTCATTTCCAGCCGACCGGGAATGCGATTCTGTCGCGTCCGATTCATGACGTCGAAGCAGGCTACGCGATGACCGCAACCTCGCGCGGCATCCGCCTGACCAGCGGGGTTGAACTGGCGGAGCGGGACAGCCCGCCGACACCACGCCAACTGACGGCCGTGGAGCCGCGCGCGCGCGAAGCGCTGCCGTTCGGGCAGAGCGTTGAAGCAGAGCCCTGGATGGGGGCCCGGCCTTCGCTGCCTGACGGCATGCCGATGATCGGTCCTGCGGCCCGCCACAAGGGCCTCTGGTTCGCCTTTGGCCATGGCCACATCGGCTTCGGCACCGGTCCGATCAGCGGACGCATCTTGGCCGAGTTGATGTCGGATGAGACTCCGGCGTTGGACACCTCACCTTTTCGGCCTGCGCGGTTCAATTAGTGTGTTTCGGATAGGCGAGATGTTCTTCAGTCAGTTCCGTTTTCCGCGAGAACGTGTCCTGCCAGATAAAGCGAGCCGCAGATCAGGATCCGACCGGGCCGGCTATTGGCTGCAACCTTGGACAAAGCGTCGTGCAGTGATCCGCATGGCGTCGCCTGGAAGCCCGCCGCCGCGGCCGCTTCTGATGCTTCCTCTGCGCTCAGGGAATTTGCTTCTCCCGGGATAGCGAGGGAATAGAGAAGATCGGCGGCGCCGGCGATCTGGCGCAGATAGTCTGTGGCCGCCTTGGTGTTCATCATGCCGAAGATGATGGTCAGCGGCTTGTCGGTCCAGTTGTTCAGTTGCCTGGACAGGGCCTCTCCGGCCGCGGGATTGTGTCCGCCATCAAGCCAGAGCTCCCAAGTCCCATCGGTCGGTAGGAGGTCGACAAGAGCGCCCGTTTTCAAACGCTGCAGGCGGGCGGCCCAGGAGGCGTTCGCGACGCCTTGCGAAAGTGCGCTGTCCTCCAGATTGAAATGCTTGTCGGCCCTGCCCGCGGCCTTCATAGCCGCCACGGCCAGCGCCGCGTTTTGCTTCTGGAAGTCGCCGATGAGACCTGGTTCCGGATAATGGGTGTTGCTGTCACTGTCCTCAAAGACGAAACCTTGGACGCTAGGCACCATACGCCAGTCCCGGCCGGCAATACTCAGCGGGGCCAGTATTTCCGACGCGCGCTCTTCGAGTACCGCAAGGGCCTCCGGCTTTTGCTCTCCGACCACGGCGGGGACTCCCGGCTTCAGGATGCCGGCTTTCTCGAAGGCGATTTCTTGCAGAGTCTCTCCGAGAAACTGGGTGTGGTCGATGGAGACCGGCGTCAGCACGGTGAGCAGCGGCTTGTCGAGCACATTGGTGGCATCCAGCCGTCCGCCCAGTCCGGTTTCAAGCAGCAGGATATCCGCAGGTGTTTCCGCAAAGGCCAGGAAAGCCGCGGCGGTCGTGACCTCGAAGAAGGTGATCGGGGCTGCCCCATTCGCTTCCTCGCAGCGTTCCAGCAGCGCCACCAGCCGCGCCTCGTCGATCAGCCCATCCGGCAGACGGATGCGCTCGTGGAAACGAACGAGATGCGGTGAGGTGTAGCACTGGACGCGCTTTCCAGCGGCCTCCAGCATAGCCTGGAGGTAGGCGATGACCGAACCTTTGCCGTTAGTGCCCGCGATATGAATGACGGGCGGCAGATGGCGCTCGGGATGGTCGAGCCGCACCAGCAGTCCTTCGATCCGGTCGAGGGACAGGTCAATCACCTTGGGATGCAAGCGCATCAGGCGATCGAGAACAATATCACTGCGGTCTTGCGGCACGAAAGCTGGCCCGAATTGACGGGTCTTCAGTCCGCTTTGGCTTCGGCGGTCTCGGCCGGGGCCTCTTCGGGATCTGAAGTGACGGCCTCCGGAATGTCCAAAGCTTCCTCCTTCGCGGCTTCGCTGTCGGAGGTTCCATGGCACAAGAGGTTGAAAACGCGAATCAAGGTGTCGCGGAGTTCCGCCCGTGTGACCACCATGTCGATCATGCCGTGATCCAAGAGGTACTCCGCACGCTGGAACCCTTCCGGCAGGGTTTCGCGGATGGTTTCCTGAATCACGCGCTGACCCGCGAAACCGATGATCGCACCGGGTTCGGCAAGCGCAATGTCGCCCAGCATGGCGAAGGAGGCGGAAACCCCGCCCGTCGTCGGATCTGTCAGCAGAACGACGTAGGGCAATCCCGCGTCCTTGACCATATCCACGGCGACAATGCTGCGCGGCATCTGCATGAGGGAGAGGATGCCTTCCTGCATGCGCGCGCCGCCGGAAGAGGGAATGACTATCAGGGGTGTTCTTTTCTCAACGGCGCTGCGTGCCGCGGCCAGCAATCCGTCGCCGACGGCGGCGCCCATGGAGCCACCCATGAAATCGAAACGGAAAACCGCGGCCGTTACCTCGCGTCCCCCAAGCTTTCCTTGGGCGACGATGATCGCGTCCTTGGAATCCTTGCTCTTGCCCTGGGCTTCCTTCAGGCGTTCGGTGTAGCGCCGCCGATCCCGAAACTTCAGCGGATCGACGAGTGCGTCGGGCAATTCGACCGAGGTATAGACCCCGTCGTCGAACAGCGTCTCTAGGCGGCGCTGTGCGGTGATCCGCATGTGGTGCCCGCAGTGGGGGCAGACGCGCAGATTGGATTCCAGCTCGCGGTGGAAGACCATCTGTCCACAGCTCGGGCATTTTTCCCAGAGGTCGTCCGGCACCTCCCGCTTGGTGACAAGCGCTTGAATTTTGGGCCGGACGTAGTTGGTGATCCAGTTCATCTTCGCAGCGGGTCCACGCTTTGGCTTCTGCCGGGCATCATGGCCTAGTCGCTAGGCCCGACACTGCGGCGAGGGGAAAGATTGCGGAACGAGCCTAAGCACGCGCGCTCCGGATACCGTCGGCCAAGGATCGCACAAGGGCCAGAACTTCGTTTACGAGTCCGGGTTTCGCGTTTCCTTCGCCGTCCAATCCGTTCTTCACCGCATCGACCAGGGCCGAGCCGACGACGGCCGCATCCGCGACCCGCACTGTTTCGGCAGCCTGTTCCGGTGTCTTGATTCCGAAACCGACCGCGACAGGCAAGTCCGTATGCTCTTTCAAGCGGGCGACCGCGGCGCCAACGACGTCCGCTGCCGCGGATTTGGTGCCGGTGATGCCCATGATCGAGACATAATAGACGAAGCCACTGGTGTTCGAGAGCACAGCGGGCAAGCGCGCGTTATCGGTTGTCGGTGTTGCCAGACGGATCCAGTGCATCCCGGCTTCGCAGGCCGGCAGGCAGAGCTCCTCGTCTTCCTCCGGCGGCAGATCGACGATGATCAGACCATCGACCCCGGCATCGACGGCGTCTTTCACGAAGTCGTCTACACCATAGATGTAAATCGGGTTGTAGTAGCCCATCAGGACGAGGGGCGTGTCCTGCTCCTCTTCGCGGAACGCGCGCACCATCGCGAGCGTCTTCTTCAAGGACGCCCCGCTTTTGAGCGCGCGTTGGGAAGATGCTTGGATGGCGGGTCCGTCGGCCATGGGGTCGGAGAAGGGCATGCCCATCTCGATCACGTCGGCACCGGCGGCGGGCAGTCCTTTTAGCAGGGCCAAGCTCGTCTCGCCGTCGGGATCGCCCGCGGTCACGAAGGTCACGAGACCGCCGCGGCCTTCGGCTGCCAGCTGGGAGAAGCGCCGCTCCATCCGGGTTCCGGTTACGCCAGGCTGGGTCACAGCTTCACTCCCAGGGCTTCGGCGACGGTGAAGACATCCTTGTCGCCACGCCCGCACATGTTCATGACGAGGATATGGTCGCGCGGCTTTTGCGGCGCCAGCTTGCGGACGTAGGCCAGGGCATGGGCCGGCTCAAGCGCCGGAATGATGCCTTCGACGCGCGAGCAGAGCTGGAAGGCTTCCAGCGCCTCCTTATCGGTGGCGGAGACGTAGTTCACCCGGCCGATCTCGTTCAGCCAGCTATGCTCCGGCCCGATGCCGGGGTAGTCGAGGCCCGCCGAAATCGAGTGGGCATCAAAGATCTGTCCGTCTTCATCCTGCAACAGATAGGTCCGGTTGCCGTGCAACACACCGGGCCGCCCGCCCGTGACGGAAGCGGCATGCTTGCCGGTTTCGATTCCGTGACCCGCAGCTTCAACGCCGTAGATTTCGATGCCCTTGTCGTCGAGGAAGGGATGGAACAGGCCCATAGCATTCGACCCGCCCCCGATGCAGGCGACAAGGCTGTCCGGCAAGCGTCCTTCGGCCTCCATCATCTGGTCGCGCACTTCCTTGCCGATGATCGACTGGAAATCGCGCACCATGGCGGGGTAAGGATGAGGGCCTGCGACCGTGCCGATGATGTAAAAGGTGCTCTCGACGTTCGCGACCCAGTCGCGTAACGCGTCGTTCATTGCGTCTTTCAGGGTGCCGGTACCACTGGTGACCGACCGGACCTCGGCGCCAAGGAGCTTCATCCGAAAGACGTTGGGAGCCTGCCGTTCGATGTCGGTCTGGCCCATATAGACGATGCAAGGCAGATTGAAGAGCGCGCAGAAGGTGGCGGTCGCGACACCGTGCTGTCCGGCGCCGGTTTCCGCGATGATGCGCTGCTTGCCCATGCGGCGCGCCAGCAGAATCTGGCCCAGGACGTTGTTGGCCTTATGTGAGCCCGTATGGTTCAGCTCGTCCCGCTTGAAGTAGACCTTGGCGCCCTGGCCATCCACGGAGAGCTCCTGGGTCAGGCGCTCGGCGAAGTAAAGCGGACTGGGCCGTCCCACGTAGTGCTTGGCGTAGTAGTCGAATTCAGCCTGAAAGCTGGAATCCTGCTGTGCCGCGTCATAGGCCTTTTCGACCTCCAAAATCAGGGGCATCAGGGTTTCGGCGACAAAGCGGCCGCCGAACATCCCAAAATGTCCCCTTTCATCGGGGCCTTCGCGGTAGGTATTCGGGGTGGTCATCTTCCCTGAGATCCCTTTTGTTTCCGCGCGGAATTTGCCCCATATCCGGGGCAACCGCAACGTTTCGCGCGTATTCCGCCACGGTAGCGTCAGGTTTGCGGAGTGCGTTCAGGTGCCGCGAGTGGCCGCTATAAATGCCTGAATCTTCTCGGTGTTTTTAGCGCCGGGGCGGTCTTCCACGCCGGAAGAGACATCGACGGCCTCGGCACCTGAAATCTCCACGGCTTCCGCGACATTTTCGGCGGTGAGGCCACCCGCCAGCATCCAGGGCAGGGGCCAGCTCTTGCCCGAAAGGATACGCCAATCGAAGGCCACCGCGTTGCCGCCGGGCAACGCGTCTTTCATACCTTTTGGGGGTTTTGCGTCGAAAAGCAGTCGGTCGGCGACCTTCAGGTAGGGTGTGATGGCCTCCAGGTCCTCGGACCGGGTGATTTTGACCGTCTTCATCACCTGCTTGCCGCTGCGCTGGCGGATCTCCGCGACGCGGGCCGGGGATTCCTCACCATGAAGCTGCAGCAGGTCCAGGTCCGCTTCGGCCAGTATCGCGGCAAGCTCCTCGTTACCCGGATCGACCAGCAGACCGACCTTGACGACATCCGGCGGCACCTGGGCGGCCAGGGCCTTGGCCTGAGCCGGCGATACCGCGCGCGGACTGGGCGGATAGAAGACGAAGCCGACATAGCGTGCGCCCGCGCGGGCGGCACTGCGCAGTCCTTCCGGTGTCGAGAGTCCGCAGATCTTTACATCAACCATGGCGGCGGCAGCTTCGCCGATCCTGTCGTCAATTGCCAGAGGCTGTGAGGGGTGGACGGCCTCAGATTTCTGCATCTTTCGCCGGCGGCACCCAACCGGTGCAGAGGCGGAAGGCATTTGAAATAAGGCTGACGACAACTCCCATCAGGAGAAATCCCATGATGGCATTGAGGGCTGCCGAGAGAACCACTACGACGAAAGTCCCTCCGGCGCTCGCAACCCCTCCTGAAGTGACAACGGTCTGTCCAACCGTGAGCAGGAAAAAACCCAAAACGAGGAGCGCGAGCATCAGGGGCGCGATGGCCAGAAAAGACGCGGTGACCAACCGCCATCCCTGGCCTTTTGTATGGCGCCAGGAGTCCCGAAAACCGTAGCGCTCGTCTACTGCTACGGCCGGAAACACAAAGCTCACACGCATCACGACATAGAGGCCAATTATGCCGAGCAGTAGCGTCAACACCATAAGCCACGGTGCCGGTTGCCCTTCGCCATGCGCTGCCGTCGAATCCCCGCTCGTAGCAAAGAGGCTCACGCTTCCGGCGAGCCCCGCACCGATGACATAGATAACGACGCCAATCGCCAAGACGTAGCCGATGAAGCGGGTGTGTCGAAAGCGCCAGGCCGGAAGCAGGTGCGGTATTTCCCGTTCTGGGGTAAGCAGCGTGAAGCGGTGCCAAGCTACCGCGAAGAAGACATAGGGGATGAGCGCTAAGAGGTTCACGATGTAGAGGAGCCCAAGCTGGCCGAATGGGAGCGAACCGTCCTGCGCCCCTGCAGTTTGTGACCGGACCAACGACCCGACAAGCCAGAACTGGGCGACCGAAATCAAGAGATACAAAACCAATGGCAAGGCTGCTGCTCTGGCCAGGCTGCCTAAGTTCTCGAACACGGCCTTGTAGGCCCGAACGATCGCATCGGTGATCGGGAGTTTCTGAATGGCGTCGACGGGCGGTTTGCTTTCACTCATGTCCGTCTTCCAGTTCCCGGTAGATCCGCCGTGCTGCGGCGGCGGGGTTTTCGGCGGCGTTGATCGGACGCCCAATGACGAGATAGTGCGCCCCCAAACCGATGGCTTCACTGGGTGTCATGACCCGCTTCTGGTCCCCTTTGGCGGCCCAGGCGGGACGGATGCCGGGTACGACGGTGCAGAATTCCGGCCCGCAGGCCTCCCGGATAGAGGTAATCTCCCGGGCCGAGCAGACGACTCCATCCAGACCGCTGTCCTGTGCCAGGCGCGCCAGGCGAATTACCTGTTCGCGCGCGTTTTCCGGCTGACCGACCTCCGCCAAGTCGGTCGCGTCCAGGCTCGTCAAGACAGTCACGCCGATGACGAGGGGACGTGCGTGGCCGAGTGCCTCCGCCGCTTCCTTGGCCGCCGCCGCGGCTGCGGACATCATGGCCCGGCCGCCGCCGCAATGGACGTTGAGCATGAAGGGGGAAAGCTGAGTTGCGGCGCGGACGGCGCCTGCGACGGTGTTGGGAATATCGTGGAACTTCAGATCCAGGAAGAGAGGCAGGCGCGTGCCGATCTGGCGCACACCTTCCGGACCATTGGCCGTGAAGAACTCTTTGCCGATCTTGAGGCCGCCGACAAGCCCGTCGATCTGCCCCGCGAGATCGCGGGCCCGTGCCACATCGGGAGTGTCGAGAGCAACGAAGATCCGTTCGCGGGCTTTCATGTCTTAGGCGCGCTCCACTACTAACTGGGCAGCCGCCAGGTCTTCGATGGCCGTGCCCACGGATTTGAACAAAGTGATCTGATCGTAGTAGCGGCGGCCCGCCCGCTCGCCTCTGGTCAGCTCGAAGAGATCGCCTGCGATGTCCTCGGCATCCAAGATACCGTCGGCCAAAGGTTGCACGATGTCGCCACCCTCTTTGCAGGCTCCTTCGCGGGTATCGACGAACACCCGGGCCTTGCGGATGCAAACGTCGTCGCTTTCCCGCATATCCGGTTTGAAGGCCCCGACCAGGTCCAGGTGCTGGCCTGGGGTCAGCCATTCGCCCTTGATCAAGGGTGTCTCACTAAGTGTCGCGCAGGAAATCAAGTGAGCGCCGCGCGCGGCCTCCTCCAGGTCGGTTGTGTGTTCGACGCGGAAATCCCGGCGGTTCAGGCTCCTTGCCAGCTTTGCGGCTTTTTCGGCGTTGCGCCCCCAGATCAGGACATTGCAGATTGGCCGCACGGCCGCGTGGGCAAGGATGAGGTGTGGGGCCAGCGCCCCGGTCCCGACCATCAGCAGCCGCTCGCAGTCCGGCCGGGAAAGGTAGCTTGACGCCAGGGCCGACGCTGCCGCGGTGCGCTTGACCGTCAAGGTCGGTCCGTCGATCAAGGCCTGCGGCTGTCCCGTCTTGCCGTTCAGCAGCATATAGACGCCCATGACGGCCGGCAGGTTTTTCTCCCCATTCCCCGGGAAGATGGTGACCATCTTGATCCCGATATGGCGGCCAACTTGCCAGGCCGGCATCAGAAGCAAGGTGCCTTCCGGACCCAGCGGATTCTCGATGTCATGATGGTGACGAACTGGAACTTCGATGTCGCGGCGGAAGGCCTGTCGCAGACGTTCCACAAGGCTTTCGAAGTCGAGGGCTGCTTCTACATCCGATGCCGGAATGACGCGCATCAGTCGGTCAAGCTTGGCCAGCCGAGGCTGTGAGCGACTTCGTTTCCGAATTCTTCGGGACGGCCTGCGCAGCGGAACGCTCCGCGTCTTTTTCCTTCGCAAGGGTGAGGCGGTTGACCTCCCGTTCCGCGTACTCGGCCCGATAGCGCGCCTGCCTGGCTTTCGACCTGGTCTTCCCGGCCGCCAACCAGGAGATAATCCCGCCGAGAATGATACCGAGAAGCAATGCGACCAGCAGAACGAGGTAGGTCGGCAGGACGACGGAGTCTATCGGAAGAGGCCAGAGTTCGATTGACATGGCGTGCCTGTTCGAGACCGCGAAAACGATAATGATCACGGTCAGGGGCACTGTGATGATCCAGCTGACGTACCTCACGACTGCTCCGCGCGAAGAAAGTTGAACCGGGTCGCTAACTTCTGTTCTGAGGTACCCGGTATTCGGCAGCCGGGCAAGGGCTGCTACAGGCTGTCGCTGCCGTTATTCAAGCGTTCGCGCAGCTGCTTGCCGGTCTTGAAGAAAGGTATGTGTTTTTCGGCGACGTGAACGGTCTCACCTGTGCGCGGATTGCGGCCGATACGCGAATCCCGCTTCTTGACGGAAAAGGCACCGAAGCCCCGGAGTTCGACCCGGTCACCCCGTGCCAAGGCATCTCCGATCTCGTCGAAGATAGTGGTGACGATGCGCTCTACGTCACGATGATAAAGATGTGGATTTCGCTGCGCGATGCTCTGAATAAGCTCGGACTTCGTCATTACGCTTCCCCTGTTCTTGGTCCCTCGAACCGACCACCAACTGGGACCGCGGCAGTCCGCCTGGAGCCATTTTCATTTTGCCCGAAAGCGTGCCAGAGGGGTTGACGCCCGTCAAGTCTAAGCCCCTCATAAGAAACATTTTTTTCCACATTCTTGCGACAATGTGGCAGGCGACTATCGGAAAAGCGACTTTTGGGCGGGTCAAAAGAATACGGCCCGGCGTTTAGTGCGCCGGGCCGCGATCCTTGCGAAATCCGCCAAATAAGGCGCGGAAAACTAGGAGTCCTTGGTCTCCGCGTCACCCTCTTGCGTTGAGTCGGAAGCGTCTTCGGTGGCCTCTTCCGGGGCTGCGTCGGCATCGGCCTTCTTCGCCTTAGCGGCCTTCTTCTTGGGTTTGGTTTCTTCCTCCGCCTCAGCAGTCTCCTCGGAGGCCTCGCTGGCCTCTTTCTCCTGAGCCGCCTTGGAGAAAGCCGCTCCGAGGATGTCGCCCAGGCTGGCGCCGGATTCGGTGGATCCGTATTCGGCCACCGCCTCCTGTTCCTCAGCAATCTCACGCTGTTTGATTGAGAGGGCGATCTTGCGGGCCTTGTTGTCGACTGAGGTGATACGAGCGTCCAGCTTTTCGCCTACTGCGAAACGGTCTGGCCGCTGTTCGCTGCGGTCGCGGGACAGTTCTGCGCGACGGATAAAGCCGATGGCTCCATCGGCAAGCTGAACCTCGATACCATTGTCCACAACCTGATGGACCGTACAGGTAACCACGGCCCCCTTCTTGTAATTCTGGGCGGCGCCGGCGAAGGGGTCGTCGGTGAGTTGCTTGATGCCCAGGCTGATACGCTCTTTGTCCGTATCGACGTCCAGAACCTTGACCTTAACAATGCTGCCCTTGGCATAGGCCTTGATGGCTTCTTCGCCGGGCTCGCTCCAATCCAGGTCGGACAGGTGCACCATGCCGTCGATTTCGCCGGGCAGACCGATGAAGAGACCGAATTCCGTGGTGTTCTTGATCTCGCCTTCCAGTTCGGACCCGATGGGATGGGAATCCTTGAAGGCCTCCCAGGGGTTGGAGCCACACTGTTTCAGGCCCAGGCTGATGCGGCGTTTCTGCTCGTCCACATCCAGGACCATGACTTCGACTTCCTGGGATGTGGAAACGATCTTGCCGGGATGGATGTTCTTCTTGGTCCAGCTCATCTCCGAGACGTGGACCAAGCCCTCGATACCCGCTTCCAGCTCTACGAAGGCACCGTAATCCGTAATGTTGGTCACGCGGCCCGTGAACTTGGCACCGATCGGGTACTTGGCGGAAACGCCTTCCCAAGGATCGGCTTCCAGTTGTTTCATGCCAAGGCTGATACGCTGGGTCTCGGCATTGAAACGGATCACCTGAACCTCGACCTGCTGGCCGATGGAAAGCACTTCCGAAGGATGGTTGATGCGTTTCCAGGAAATGTCGGTGACATGCAGCAGGCCGTCGACACCGCCCAGATCCACGAAGGCCCCGTAGTCGGTGATGTTCTTGACCACACCCTTGAGAACCTGGCCTTCCTCGAGGTTGGCCACCAGTTCGGAGCGCTGCTCGGCACGCGTCTCTTCCAGAACGGCGCGGCGGGAGACGACGATGTTACCGCGGGAGCGGTCCATCTTGAGGATCTGGAAGGGTTGCTGGGAGCCCATTAGAGGATTGACGTCGCGTACGGGGCGAATATCGACCTGACTGCCCGGCAGGAAGGCCACGGCGCCTGAGAGGTCGACCGTAAAGCCGCCTTTGACGCGCCCGAAGATCACACCTGTGACGCGTTCGTTGCTGTTGAAGGCTTTCTCGAGCTGGGTCCAGGCTTCCTCGCGCTTGGCCTTGTCACGGCTCAGCATGGCCTCGCCGTTCTTGTCTTCCATTCGCTCAAGATAGACTTCGACCTCATCGCCCGCCTTCAACTCGGGGACTTCACCAGCCTTGGCGAACTCCTTCAGCGGCACACGGCCTTCGGACTTCAGTCCAACATCGATCAGCGCGAAATCGTTCTCGACGGCAACGATGGTTCCCTTGAGAACCGTTCCCTCCAGGCGGTTGGCGTGGCCGAGGGATTCATCGAGAAGGGCCGCGAAATTCTCTTTTCCGGCCTGGGCACCGCTATCGGGCATGGTTGAGGCGACGTCTGACATTCTGGTAGTTCCTTTCGTAGCATTCGTCGTTACCGGCCTGGCGGTTACGTCCGCCGGTCTTCCCGGACCATCCGGGCACCACTTTCCCCGGAGTTGATCCGGGGTCCTTAAAACCGAGTTTTTGGGCTTTTTAGCCTTCTTTGGATTTTAGCTTCTGCGAGACGATCTGCAGCGCCCTTTCCAGGACCTGATCGGCCGTCATCCCGCTGCTGTCCAAGATCACTGCGTCGTCCGCGGGCCGCAAAGGGGCCACCGCACGGCGGCTGTCGCGTTCATCCCGTTCCTGCAGGTCTTGCAAAACGCGCGCGTATATAGACTCCTCGCCGCGTTCAAGCAACTCATTATGGCGCCTTTGGGCGCGATGCTCCACAGATGCGGTGACAAAAAGCTTCACGTCGGCGTCCTGGCAGACAACGGTGCCAATATCCCGGCCGTCCAAAACGGCCCCAGCGGCACCATCCGGAGGATTTGCGGCAAAATTCCGCTGAAATGCCAAGAGCGCAGCCCGGACGCTGGGCAAGGCGGACACAATGGAGGCGGCCTGGCCGACGTCCTCGCGCCGCAGGTCCGGCCTATCCAGGTCCTTTCCCGTTACCGCGTGGGCCGCGTTCTCGCCAGCCGCCGGATCGGCGGGATCTCCGCCTGCCTCTAGGACTCTGGCGGCCACCACCCGGTAGAGAGAGCCGGTATCCAGGCAGGCCAGATTGAGCCGCGCCGCAAGTCTGCGGGCCAGTGTGCCCTTGCCGGCGGCGACCGGACCATCGACAGCGATGATCATGCTTTTTCGATCCGCGCCCCGAGCGACGTCATGAGGGCGGCAAAACCGGGGAAGGACGTGTCGATCGTTTCGGCGTCGTCAATTTGGACCGACTCCTGAGTTGAGAGGCCCATCACCAGAAAGCTCATGGCGATCCGGTGGTCCAGGTCCGACGCGACCATGGCACCGCCCTTGGCCGGACTGCCGGTCCCCTCGACAACCAGATAGTCTTCGCCGGTATCGACCGTGACTCCGCACGCGGTGAGGCCGTCCGCCATCGCGGCCAGGCGATCGCTTTCCTTGACCCGCAGTTCGCCGATGCCCCGCATCACGGTCTTGCCGTTGGCGCGTGCGGCTGCGACGGCCAGCACAGGGTATTCGTCGATCATCGATGGCGCCCGGGCCGCCGGGACCTCGACGCCCTTGAGATTGGATCCGCGCACCCTAATGTCTGCCACCGGTTCTCCGCCTTCGTCGCGCCGCGCCTCGAACGAGATGTCGGCCCCCATGGCTTGGAGCGTCTGAAACAGGCCGCTGCGCAGCGGGTTGAGACCGACGCCCTGCAGGAGGATCTCCGAGCCCGGCAGCAGGCAGGCCGCGACGGCAGGAAAGGCCGCCGAGGAGGGGTCGGCAGGAACCCGAAGCGGGCGCCCGGCAAGCTCGGGCTGGCCCGTCAGGCGGATGGTCCGCGCTTCCGGCCCGAAATCCGGGGTCGGGGCCGTCGAGATATCCGCCCCGAAGTAACTCAGCATGCGTTCCGTATGGTCACGGGTCGGAACCGGCTCGATCACGTTGGAAATGCCGGGGGCATTCAGTGCCGCGAACAGCAAGGCGGACTTTACCTGGGCCGATGGTACGCTTAGCGACTGGTCGACAGGCAGAGCGGTGCCGGTGCCACGTACCGTGATCGGCAGCCGACCGCCTTCGGCCGACAGAAACTCGGCCCCCACAGCTGTCAGGGGGTCCGTCACCCGGCCCATGGGCCTACCGCGCAGCGAGGCATCGCCGGTGACCACGGCAGTCACGGGATGGCTCGCCAGGATACCCATCAAGAGGCGTGCTCCGGTCCCGGAGTTCCCCATATCCAGAACGTCTTCCGGGTCAGTCAGGCCGCCGATTCCGCGTCCATGAACGCGCCAACTGCCGTCTTGCCGCCGTTCGATTTCGGCGCCCAGCGCACGCATCGCGGCTGCTGTCCGCAAGACATCCTCACCTTCGAGCAGCCCCTCGATCTGGATCTCGCCGACGGTGAGGGCGCCCAGCATCAAAGCCCGATGAGAAATCGACTTGTCGCCGGGGACTCTGGCGTTGCCGGAGAGCGGACCGGAAGGATGGGCAACAAGGGGCCGCATGGCGAAGTGGCCTCTTTCCTTTGAATTCTGCGGTAGAAGCGGGACGGTTTGTCTAGCACAGGACGCCGAGAACGCAATGGCGACCGCCGGAGAGGCCGTGCCAAGATCGCACGGAATGCGCACGAATTCGGGCCGCCTAGCGTAAAGACCATCTTTTGAAAAATTACCTTTTGACAGCCGCGCTTGATCATGGCAATTGCCCCGCCGTTTCCAGCCAAACTCGGATATTGAGAGCGGAGGTACGCTCGTGGCCAAGCCTGAATGGGGCATTAAACGTCTTTGCCAAGCCTGCGGGGCGAAGTTCTACGATTTCAACAAGTCGCCGATTCTCTGCCCAAGTTGCGGCGGCACCTTCGATCCGGAATCGCTCTTGAAGTCCCGGCGTTCGCGCCCGTCTAGCGCCGCCAAGGCCGCGGCGGCGGCCCCACCGAAGGCCGCAAAGGCCCCCAAAGAGGAAGCCGAGGATTTGGAAGTCGACGACTCTGACGATGAGGTGCTCGATGACGATGTCGGTGGGGACGACGACGTGATCGAGGATACCTCGGATCTTGGAGACGATGACCTGTCGGATGTTGTCGTCGACAGCGAGAAAGACGAGTCGAGCTGAACCCGGGTTGACTTCTGGCGGGCACCGCGCAGGTGTAGTCTCTGGCGCTTGCGGGGCCATCCAAAGGCAGGAGGCCCTCGGTCGCCGGCGCACATTTCCCTTGCTTTGGCGCCGGGCCCTTCCTACTTTCCTCGCCGATTCACAGCCGCTTCGGCGGCGGGTCAGCAGACCTTGTGGGGCCGTAGCTCAGTTGGGAGAGCGCTACAATGGCATTGTAGAGGTCGTCGGTTCGATTCCGTCCGGCTCCACCAAGTTCCCTAACGATCTCAGCGGTTATCGACCGTCGGCTCTTTGAGCCACGAATCCGTTGTATGTCTTGGTACTGGGCCCGAGCTCTATGACTCCAAGGGCACCAGGATCGGACAGCCCGTGCAGACGCTGCTGTCGCAAAGACGGCAAATCCGCAGCTTGTGTGTGTCATCCCGCGAAACAGCCGACAGCAGCTTCCCGATGAGGGTCGCGAGCGTCTCCTGTTCCTGCGCGGTGAGGCGTGACACGAGCGGCACGATCGCGGCTTCACGATCTTCCAGGATTTCGCCCCTGACGGTTTCACCCAATGCGGTCAAAAAGAGCGCCACGCCCCGTTTGTCGTGTGCGGCTGGGCGTCGTTCTACGAGCCCGTCGTCAACCAGCCGGTCGATCAGGCGGACGGTTCCTGTATGCGTCAGACCGAGCAATCGGCTCAATGCATCGTTGGACAGGCCGGGCTGATGACCGAGGGCGCTTAGCGCAGCCGGGGTCTCGCCGGAATGACCGGACCGCTTCTCGACGGCCCGTTTGAGTTCGTCATGCAGGCCGAGCACTGCCGCGCCGAGCAGGTTGGCGGTACGCAGGGTTTCTTTGGACATAGATAAAATATGTGACTCACACACTTGAATGGCAAGGAGAAGTGGTTATATGTGACTCACACACATAATAGGAGATAAGAAGATGGAAGGCCAAACCGCATCTCGGCGACGGGTCCTCGGCACGCTCTTAGGCACGGCCGCCATGGCGTTGGCAACCCGGGCGAATGCGCATTCCGTGTCGCCGGTGGAAGGTGTGAGCAGCGGTGCCATAGCGCCCGCTGTCGATGCATCGGAGACGTTCGGGGGAACCTGGCCGTTCGAAGCCCGCTTCAGCGAAGCGTCCGGCTTTCCGATGCACTATGTCGACGAGGGCAAAGGGTCCGATACCCTGCTGTTGCTGCATGGCGAGCCGACCTGGGGCTATCTCTTCCGAAATCAGATTCCGCTTTGGGCGCAGAAGGCCCGGGTGATTGCCGTCGACCATATGGGCTTCGGCAAAAGCGCCGCGCCGCCCGGCAGAACCTATTGGCTGCAGGACCATATCGACAATCTGGAGCGCTTCGTGTTGTCAGAGGATCTGCGTGACCTGACGTTGGTCATGCATGACTTCGGCGGCCCGGTGGGTATGGGACTTGCGATCCGGCACCCCGACCGGATCAAGCGGATCGTGTCGGTCAACGGCCCGACGCCCGTCGGCCAGCCGGATCTCATCGACCGGCTGACGGCCAACGCCGCCGCAGCGCCGTGGTTCCAGTGGATCTTGAAGGCCGAAGCGGAGGGAACATTGGAAGAGGTTCTCGGGCATCTCGATTACAACATCCTGTCCACTCTCAAGCTCAACGGATTCGAGCGCAACGAAATCATCACCGAGACATGGTTGGCCGCTTACCGTGCACCCTTTCCGACGCCTCGGCATACGGCCGGCGCGATCGGATGGGCGAAGGGTTTCGCGACGGGCGCGCATCAGTTCGAGGTTCCGGATGCCGCCGTTGCGGCGGAGCTGGGGCAGAAGCCCGCACTGGCGCTGTGGGGCGAGGCTGACCGCACCCTGCAAGCCGATCAATTCCTGCCGCTGTTTCGCCAAGCCTTTCCCGATGGTGAAGTACGCCGACTGCGCGGCGCCGGGCACTACAGTCCGGAAGATGCGCCGCAGGCAATCGGGCAGCATGTCGCACGCTTTATCGGTGCGGCGTAACGCGCACTCGCGTGACAGGTCACGTCAGACCCGGGTCAGGGCGTTATCAATGTCGTAAATCAGGTCTTCGACGTCCTCCAGGCCCACCGCGATTCTAATCAGGTCGTCATCGATCCCGAATGCCGCCCGCTCTTCAGGTGTGTATATACTGTGAGTCATGGTCGCGGGGTGCTGAATAAGGGTCTCCGCATCCCCCAGGCTAACAGCACACTTGATCACTTCCAGAGCGTCAATAAATCTCCGGCCGGCCTCGATTCCGCCTTCAAACCTCGCGGCAATAACCGCGCCGCCCATGCCATTCATCTGCTCCAGCGCCAGTTCCCGTTGAGGGTAGTTGGACAGGGTTGGATACAGGACGGATTTGGCCTTGCCTGAGTCCTTCAGGTGCTCGGCAATTCTGGTTGCCGAAACGCAGTGCGCGGCGACCCGAAGCTTCAGCGTCTTCAGGCCCCGCAAAATAAGAAAAGCGGTGAAGGGAGACATTGTGGCGCCGGTCATAAAACGAATTCCCCGAGTGCGCACGAGATGAACCAGGTCCTGTCGGCCAACGACGATCCCACCCAGAAGATCGCCATGGCCGCCCAGGAACTTCGTTGCCGAGTGCACGACCAGGTCCACACCGAGTTCGCAGGGCCTTTGCAGAATCGGTGTGGCGAAGGTGTTGTCCACGACCGCAAGTGCGCCAACGTTGTGGGCAAGCTGCGAGACCTTTCTGATGTCGATCATACGAACGTTGGGGTTCGAAGGCGTTTCGAAGAAAACCATTCTCGGCTTTTCCTTCATGGCGTCTTCGACCAACTCGATATCGGTCATGTCGATAAACTTTACCTTCACGCCAAATTCCGAAATGCCCCGTGCGAAAAAAGCGAATGAAGACCCGTAGATGATATGATCGACGATAATCGTGTCTCCGGCTTTCGCGTGCGTTAGGACGACGGTCGAAATCGCGGCAATTCCTGACGCGAGGGCCAGTCCGGCTTCGGCGCCTTCAAGGCTCGCCATGCGCTCTTCGAGGATTTGCTGAGTGGGGTTCTTGGTTCGACCGTACACGTAACCGGGCGTTTCGCCCGCGAAGATGGAAGCCCCGGCCTCCGCGGTTTCAAAGGCATACGTCGATGTCAAAAAGACAGGGGGTGTCAGAGCGCCATGAAACTCAGCGGGATCGTATCCCAGATGGATTGCGCGCGTTGCGAGGCCGGGTTGGGGTCGTTTTTCGTTTTTGGACATTGGTTGTTCCTGTTCCAATTCTGACCCATCGCCTTACGGGGGACAGGCTCTTTTCCACCGGATAGATTCCGCATGGTTTGATATCACGGAATGGCGCTCTTTCCATAGATGACGCCCCTTGGCGTCTCTAGGCCGTCGCCGAGTCAGCGGGGCGACGGATTGACCCTTCAACGACGACTGACTTGACGATCCAGGCTTTTCCACACCGAATGGAGCGTTCGGCGCACACCGTCGTTTGCCGCCGGAAAGCAGGAACGGGTAGCTAGGAAGAAGTGAAGCAATGGCGCGTCCCCTGGATGGGGTTCTCGTAGTGTCGATAGAGCAAGCCGTGGCAGCGCCTCTCTGCACTTTGCGGCTGGCGCAGGCCGGAGCGCGGGTTATCAAGATCGAACGTGCGGAAGGTGACTTTGCACGGGGGTACGATAGCGCGGCGCGGGGGGAGAGCTCCTATTTCGCCTGGCTGAACCAGGGCAAGGAATCCATCGTCGTGGATTTCAAGGCGGAGCCGGGTGCCCGTATCCTCCGGTCGCTGCTCGCGAAGGCCGATATTCTTGTACAGAACCTGGCGCCGGGGGCATTGGCGAGGGCAGGATTCGCCGTCGAGGATTTGTCCGATCTGAATCCCTCGCTGATTACCTGCAACATCTCGGGATATGGCTCCGAGGGCCCCGGCACTGCAAAGCGTGCTTACGATTTGCTTGTCCAGGCTGAAAGCGGACCGATTTCCGTCTCCGGCGCGCCGGGTGCGCCCGGCCGCATTGGTGTGTCGATCTGCGATATCGGGGCCGGGATGACGGCCTATTCCGGGCTTCTCGAAGCCTTGCTGCGGCGCGGACAAACTCAAGAAGGGGCACACCTTGAGGTCTCGCTGTTCGATGTCGCCGCAGAATGGATGGCGGTCCCCTACATTCACGCCGTCTATGGGGCCGGAGCACCCGAACCGGCCGGACTGCGGCACCCTTCGATCGCTCCCTACGGTGCCTTTCTTTGCGCCGACGACAGGCGTGTGCTGATCGCGGTGCAGAACGAGCGAGAATGGCAGCGCCTCTGCCGTGAGGTCTTCTCGGATGGGGCGCTGGCGGCGCGACGGGAATTCGCGTCCAACAATCAACGGGTGGCCAATTTCCGTGACTTGGAGGCCGCTATCACGCGGCATACGAGAAACTTGTCGGCCGGCTGCAAGACGCGAAGATTGCCTACGGGATGGTCAACTCTCCCGAAGACCTCCCGAACCATCCGACATTTCGCAGCCTTGCGGCGACAACGGCGGAGGGTGCGGAGATCCTCTTGCCGGCGCCACCGGTCGTCAATGCGGGGACACCTCAGCAACGCGCAACAGCATCGCCAAGAGTTGGCGAGCACACCGCCGCAATCATTTCCGAGTTCTGCCCAGAGGAAGCTTGAAGCGCCTGTTCCGAGGGCGATCGTCGTCTTTGGGTGGGAGATAAACGGAATGAACGGTGAGGGCCGCTTGGCCCTCACCGTCTTGGCTATTATCGTCTTTGGCCCATGGAACTAAGCGGCGATCGCCAGTTCGTATTCCGAATCGAAGAAGTCTTCGACGCCGCACACCGTTGCGATGAGCGATGCCGCGACCACGTACGGATTGGCGTTGGCACCTGGCCGGCGATCCTCGAAGTAGCCATAGCCCTTTGTGGCTACGGGATGCGGGATACGAATGGACGCTCCGCGATGTGCGACGCCCCACTGGAAGGTGTTGATGTCGCAGGTCTCATGCAATCCGGTCAGCCGTTCGTCCAGCTTGTAGCCGTAGTGCAGAATGTGGGCCGCATGACGCTGCTCGAGATTCACGATTGCGGCCTTGATCTCTTCTAAACCGCCGTCCTGGTTCCGTGTCCCGGCGGTCGAGAAATTGGTGTGCATCCCGGCACCGTTCCAGTCTCCTTTAACCGGTTTGTTGTCGAAGGAGACTTCGACGCCGTGTTGCTCACCCAGGCGGTGTAGAAGCCAACGGGCAATCCAGACATGGTCGCTGATCACAAGAGCGTGGCCACTCTCATCCTCGATGCCGCGGTAGCCGATCTGGAACTCCCACTGTCCGGGCATGACTTCGGCATTCAATCCGTAGATCCGCAGTCCCGCATCGACGCAAGCCTTCGCGTGCGCCTCGACGATGTCGCGACCGAAGGCACGGTCCACACCAGCGCCACAGTAGTAGGGCCCCTGGGGACCGGGGAAGCCATTGCTCGGGAAGCCCAGTGGACGCCCATCGCGGTAGAGCGTGTATTCCTGTTCGAAACCGACCCATGGATCGGTTCCGACTTCGATCTTCGCCATGACCGCCCTCAGGGTGGCACGGCGATTGCTGGCATGCGCGCCGCCGTCCGCGTTCTGAACTTCGCAGAGCACAAGGTAGTTGTTTCCGCCACGCAACGGATCCTGGACGACGCAGACCGGCTCCAAAAGGCAGTCTGATTTGTCGCCGCTCGCTTGCTCGGTGGAGGAACCGTCGAAACTCCAGATGGGAAAGTCGCTCGGTCCCGGCGAGTCGGGTACCTGTACAAGGCGTGTCTTGGAACGAAGGCCCTGAACGGGTTGGCTGCCGTCAAGCCAGATGTATTCCGCAAAACTTAGATTACTCATCGAAGATCTCCTTGGACTTTGTATAGCGAAACGCTGCTTTGGTTCAGATTGCTACGGCACTCTCCGAAACAGGCAGGCCGTAGAGCGCGACTGTTCAGGGCCGCTGGTTAGGAGAAATGGGTCGGTCTTGTTTCCGGAGAATGTCGCGGAACCGGACAGTGTGTTTCAGTTGTGTCCAGTTCCGCGTTTTTCTGTGAGAATCCGCATGGCGATTACTGGTGCCTATCGTACTTGAGGCGTCCGAAGACTTAGGGCTTCCCAGTGCTGCCACGCCACTTTGGCTTCGGCACTGTGTTCGCCGAAGACCTCAACAGCGTTGTAGAAATCGGTTTCCGCGCGAACGAGAACCCGCCGCGCCTCAAGGGCTCTTTCTATCTCTTCGATGTTCGGAAGTGATCCCATCATTGAGACTCCTTTTCATTCGATGCAGTGCACCCGAGGAGTCACAGCTAGGTGCTGCGTGTTTCTCGACGATGTCGCGCAATGCTTCAAGTGTTGCGCGACTATGGAGGCTGTCTCTCTGGGCGAACCTCTCGCTGATACAATTGATACGAAAAAGAACCCGTTGGAACACAGATTGGAAAAACTGCGTCTCTAGTTCATCTCCTGCGTCTGTCACTGATCCTCCACCCTTAAGGGTATGGAGCGATGGAAACGGGAGATCGATACGATGGTACTCAAGTGCGAGCCTGCCGCGAGGCGCAAGACCACGCCACGCAGGCAGCGGACCAAGGCCGACCGTCAGCACGATGGCCATCCTGGATCTGCTGAACCGTCTGTACAGGACTCTTCGGCACTCGACTTCCGCGAGGAGCGGCTTTTTCGCGCCCTAGATGACGACAATGACGAGGCGGTTATGCCGGGCGACCTGGAGCGCGTTCTCGCGGAAGTCGGCCTTGCCCGTGACGACCAAAGGATCAGCCAAAGCCTGTCGGCACTGAGCCGGCAAATCACCGCGAAAGTAAAGGAAGATCGCGCAAGGCATAAGATCAGCCGCGCCGACCTTTGCCGGGCCATAAGGTCCAATATCCTGCTTATCGAGCGGGCCATTCAGGGCCGCATGGTGATTCCGGATTTCAAGGACTTCTGTCACGACGTTTCGGAGATATTCGAATCCGTCGGTCCAGTCGCCGAGGGGGAGCCGGCTGACTATATTCCGCAGCTCAACGTTTCCGGAGACGAAAAGGACCGTTTTGGAGTCGCGCTTTGCACCGTCGACGGGCAACGCCTGGCGCTCGGAGATTCGCGGCATTTCTTTTCCGCCCAGTCGACCTGCAAGCCGGTCAGCTATTGCCTGGCGCTCGAGGAGCATGGTCCGGAAGTCGTTCACAAACTCGTCGGGCACGAGCCCAGCGGCGCCAGTTTCAACGAGCTCGCGCTCAATAAGCAAAACCAACCGCACAACCCAATGATCAATGCCGGTGCCATTATGAGCTGCGCACTGATCGGTTTGAAGGGGAAGCGCAAGCTTTTGTCCCGGAGTCACAGTGGCGGGTTCGATCTGCGAGGCTGGTCCGGGGACCGTTTCGAGTTTGTTATGGACCGATGGCGTGCGCTTTGCGGTAACGAATCGCCGCGCTTCTCTACTTCGGTCTTCCTTTCGGAGCGCGAGACCGCAGACCGCAACTATGCGCTGGGCTATTTCATGCGGGAGAAACGGGCATTGCCCGAGGCGGCCGACCTTCATGATGTGCTGGAGTTCTATATTCAGTGCTGTGCCATTGAGTTGAACGCCGAGATGATGTCCGTAATCGCTGCCACACTAGCTAACGGCGGCATTTGTCCGTTGACCGGTGAGCGCGTGTTCCGGACGGAGACCGTCCGCAGCTGCTTGTCGCTCATGTCAAGCTGCGGCATGTACGACTTCTCCGGCGAGTTTGCCTTCACGATCGGATTGCCGGCGAAAAGCGGCGTTTCCGGTGCGATCATGGTCGTCGTGCCAAATGTCATGGGCTTTTGCACCTGGTCGCCGCGCCTCGACCGAGTCGGAAACAGCGTGCGCGGCATCGAGTTCTGCCGGCGGCTGGTGAAGCGGTTCAACTTCCATAACTTCGACAACTTGACTGGCAATTCCTCGAAGAAGGATCCCCGGCTCAATCCCATCCAAGTCAAAGCACGTCAGGTCAACGAAATGATATGGGCGGCGGGCAAGGGTGACTTGGGTGCCATCCAAGACCAGCTGCAGCGCGGCTCCAACCTGCAGTGCAAGGACTACGATCTCCGCACGCCCCTGCATCTGGCGGCCGCGGAGAATCAAATACAGGTCGTGCGCTTCTTTATCGAGGAATCGGAAAGGACCGGAGGAGAGGCGGACCTGAGTCCAAAAGACCGGTGGGGCGGTACCCCGCTGGACGATGCGGTGCTCCATGGTCATGACGCTGTTGTCGAACTATTGGTGGACGCAGGCGCCGTGCGCGGCTCGGCGAAGACCCTTGAGCCGGAGAAAGTCACCGGGGGCCCGGCTGCCGTTCCAATGGATTCTCTCAAAGCGGACGAACTGATCTGGGCGGCGAGCCTCGGGGATCTGAGCGCGGTCCGGCGGTTGGTGGCTCAAGGTGTTTCTCTGGATCTGGCTGATTACGATCGCCGGACGGCGATCCACCTAGCAGCGGCGGAAGGTCACATCGAGGTGGTGCGATATCTGATCGCGCACGGGGTCCCGGTTGCGCCGCTGGATCGTTGGGGTTGCGCGCCTCTCGACGATGCCGTCCGGCATGGGCGAAGCGCGGTGGTGGACCTGCTGAAACAACACGGCGGCCGCCGGGCAGGCGGACCGGAGCGTCCCGACCTCTCGCCTGGCAAGGACCAGGCGGCCTGAGTTGAAACAATTGAAACAAAAATTCTCTGGACACGATACGTGCGGGAAACAAGGCGCTCCTACATGCGGCTTAACGGAGTTTGCCGCGTTGTATGGAGAATTGGCTCACAGCGCGGCATTCCCAACCTTTGAATGGAGTGAAGCCATGAGTCACAAACAAAATCTCACGATGGATGGGCACAGTATGAAATCCGTGCCCTTCGGGTCCTTAACCGCACCTATGTTGGTGGCCGGTGAAGCCGTTTACTCAGCGTTCGAGGCGGTTGCCCGTATCGCAAAGCGGACAGCCACTCATATCAAGGTGGTCCTGCGGACCCGCTCGATGGTAAGGACGCTTTCGGACCTGGACGACAGAACCTTGGCCGATATCGGCATCAAGCGCTCCGAGATCTACTTCGTCGCGCGGCAGGTCGCGGAAAACGGCAGTGTGGACCATCGCACGGTTAGCCAAGGATGAAAGACCCTCGGCTAGCCGGATGCAAAAAACCTGATTTTCCCGGCTCTTGCGCGGTTCCGTGACGAGAGCCGGGGTTTCTTTTTCGGCCGCTGAGGCCCAAGAGAAGGCGCACCAAGGGAAGTTGTTGCAGGTGGTTCGATAGTTGTCATGGTTGAATGGGGGACTGTGATAATGTTGCAGGAGATTTCATCGGCTACTGAGATGGGGCCAGCCAGCAACAGCGGAACGACGGAAATGGATCAGGTTTCTCATCAAGGTGCTGCGCCTGCCGTATCTGCGCAACAAGAAGCTCTGTTCGACTTTGCCGTCTCTCAGTCCTCGGCCATCTTCTACATCGCAGAGTTCGGCGGCGACCGCCGCCTCCGTTACATCAGCTCAAACGTAGAGGCCATTACAGGCCATTGTGCCGCTTCTTTTTTAGATGATTCCGATTTCGGTCCGATGCAAACGCATCCCGACGATCGAAGCGCCTACTCCAGCGCTCTTGCCAACTTGCGGAAGGAGGGCGTTGCGAGCTGCGAGTACCGCTTCGGCGGTGCCGACGGAACTTATCGCTGGTATCGGGACGAGATACGTCTGATCGGCGAAGAGGAGGTCGATAGCGCCAGATACATCGGCTGCATGATCGATGTCCATGAACGTGTCATCGCCGAACATGAAAGCAAGCGCTTGTCCGCCCTGTTACATGATGCCGTCGAGAGTATCCCGAACGGCTTTGGGATTTATGATTCGGAAGATCGGTTGCTCCTATGCAACTCATCGCTCGCAGCGCTGTTCGGCGAGACGCCGGAAGCCCTAGTAGGGAGCTCGGCGGTCGACAACCTGCGCCGTGTGTTGCCGCAATTGAAGGAGGTCGACGGGCGACGGGTCAGCAGGCCGGAGACGTCCTTGACGTATGCCCTTGCTGTCGCGCGAAAGGCGGAGCGGGCGCCTGTCGAAGCGCAGTTCAAGACAGGGGCGTGGCTGCAAATGACCAGCCATCCCGTGGAAGGCGGGGGCCGGGTTGTTATCTGGACCGATATCTCGCGTCTGAAAAATGCTGAATCCTGGCTGCGCCACAGCGAGGAACAGTTCAGATCAATTGTCGAAGCCAATCCCTCCCCGGTGCGTGTCGCGGACTACGAGACTTGGGAAATTCTTTATGAGAGTCCTGCGGCCGCTGCCTTGCTTGGCCGGGAGTGGCCCGCGACCGAGACGCATTCCACTATTGATACCTATGCCGACATGGAGGCGCGGGAAGAAGTTGTCGCGAAGTTGGTGCGGCAAGGGCATGTCGATGATCACGAGGTCGAAATTCGCCGTGTCGACGGCAGCACCTGCTGGGTTTCTCTCTCGGCACGTCTGGTCCGATACCATGGACGGCGTGTGTGCGTGACCAGTCTGGTCGACTTGACAGAGATGAGAAAGCGGGAGTCCGAACTAAGGCAGGCACGTGAAACGCTGGAGGATGCGATAGAAGCGCTTTCGGATGGTTTTGCGCTCTACGACGCTGATGACTGTCTGTTGATCACGAACGATCGCTACCGTGCGCTTAACGCGCCGTTTGAGGATCTGTTTCAGGCCGGAGCTTCCTGGCGTGAGATTGCAGGGGCCCGGGCGAAGCAAGGCTTCTTCGCGGATGCGCCCAGAGACGTAGAGGATTGGCTGGACAAGCAAGCGGCGCGGCGCAGGAATTTGTCGGACGAAGAGTTTGCGCTGTCCAATGGAAAGTGGATGCACGTGGCCTACCGGCGGACCAGGCAAGGCGGATTCGTTCACACCTGGCGAGATGTCACGGAGCGCCGCCGGATGGAGCAGGAGCTTCGGGACAGTGAGGCCCGCGTGCATCGCATTCTGGAAGCCTGTCCGGCCCCGATTACGATGAATCGTGTCGAGGATGGCGTGATCATCTACGAAAGTCCTGCGGCTCAGACTCTTCTGAAATACGAGGAATCACAGGTCGGCAAATCTGTCGTTAAGCGCTGGGCCGACCGAGAAGACCGCTTCCGTTACCTGGAGCGGCTCAAGCGGACCCGCGCGGTCGACGGCTTGGAAGTCAGGTTTCGTACAGCCAATAGCGAAGACATCTGGTGCGCGTTATCGTCGCGTCTGATCGATCACCGCGGAGAAGATGTCATCGTTTCCAGCCTTTACGATTTGACCGACCGCCGCGAGTCGGAAGCTGAACTTGCGCGGCAGCGGGAGCTGTTGCATCAGAGCGAGAAGTTGAGCGCGCTGGGCGAGCTGCTTGCAGGTGTGTCTCACGAATTGAACAACCCGTTGTCGGTGCTGGTCGGACAGGCCCACATGCTGCGCGAGAACGCGGACGATACGCGAACTGCCGCGCGCGCTGAGAAGATCGGCAAGGCGGCGGACCGCTGCGCGCGCATTGTCCGGACGTTTCTTGCCATGGCGCGGCGGGAGCCAACCAAGCTGGAACCTGTCGATCTCAATACCATTCTGGAGAGCGCCCTAGAAGTCACGGCTTACTCCTTGCGCAGCTCCGACGTGGAGGTGACGCTGAACATGGCCTCTGTTCTTCCAATCGTCATGGCGGATCCCGACCAGTTGCGTCAGGTCTTCACCAACCTCATCATCAATGCGCATCATTACCTTCAAAAGATCGATGGCCCGCGCCAATTGCGCATTTCCTCCAGCTACAGGAAGGCGGCGAATCAGGTCGTTTTCAAGATCAAAGATAATGGACCTGGTGTTTCAGAGGAGATTCGCACGCGTATCTTCGAGCCGCTCTTTACGACAAAGGAGATTGGGGCCGGTACGGGCATGGGCCTGGCCCTATGCCACCGTATTCTCGAGTCGCACGGCGGCAGCATTGCATTGGAGCGGACGAACAAGTCGGGGGCTAGTTTTGTCCTGCGACTTCCAGTCGGCGAAGAGGATACGGATGAGAATTCCGAAGAAAGGCCGCACCTGCGCCGTAAGGCGGTTACGCCGGCTTGCCGTGTCCTGGTAGTGGACGATGACGAGGACGTGGGGTTGATCATTTCCCATTCTCTCGAACGCGACGGTCACCATGTCGATGTCGTCGGGTCCGGGAACTTGGCGCTGGAAGTTCTGAAGCGGCAGAGCTACGACGTAATCCTCAGCGATATTCGCATGCCCGGTATGGACGGCCCGGCGTTCTATCGGGCGCTTCGGGACGGCAATCCGGGGCATATTGATGGGCTCGCGTTCATTACCGGCGATACTCTTTCACCGAATGTGAAGCAGTTTCTGGATGCATCGGAACGCCCCTATCTTGAGAAGCCCGTGACGCCGAGGGATGTGCGTGAGCTCGTGGACCTTCTCTTGCGCCGCAAGGTGTAGACAAGCGCGTTCATATGGACGCCGCAATTCTGACGTTTAGGACGAACCATGAGTGACGAGCAACACAGTCACAATACAGGTGGCGACCAGGTTCACATTGTTGTCGTCGACGACGAAGAGGACGTGCGGGAAACCCTGCAGGAGTATCTGATGCCTCAGGGGTTCAAGGTGACGGCTCTGGGTGGCGGCGCCGGGCTGCGCAGGTTGGTCGAAGAAGAAACCATCTTCGATATCGCGATTCTGGATATCACCATGCCCGGCGAAGATGGCCTATCTCTTGCGCGCTTTTTGCGCGAGAGAACGGATGTCGGGATCATCATGCTCACCGCGTCGGGCGAGACCGTGGACCGAATTGTCGGCTTGGAGATGGGCGCGGATGACTACATTCCTAAGCCCTTCGATTTGCGAGAGCTCCTGGCCAGAGTGAAGGCCGTACTGCGCCGTGCCGCGGCGCCGGCTGCCGGCGTTGGTATCGAGGACGGCGAACACCGTATTGCCTCTTTCGGGAAGTGCCGGCTCGACCTCGACTCTCACAAGCTTTACGACGAAGACGGTAAAGAGCTCGCGTTGACCGCGATGGAGTTCGATCTGCTCAAGGCTTTCGCGGAGCGGCCGAATCGCGTGCTCAGCCGCGACCAGTTGCTGGAGCTCGCGCACAATCGGGGTTGGGAACCCTTCGACCGTTCCATCGACATCCGGATCGCCCGTATCCGCCGCAAGATCGAGCGGGACCCCGGAAAGCCGCAGGTTATCAAGACCGTGCGCGGTGCCGGATACATCTACTCGCCGAGCGTCGATTAGTTCTTTTTGCCGTCCTCACAGCTGTACCGGTCTGGCCGCGTCTGGCGAGCCGGGATTCCCGCGCCAGCCGCACCGGTGACGTGTTGGAGCATGATCCCGCCGGGTGTCGTAACCGGGTGGGAAACAATTGAAACAAACGGCGGGATGGCGAGACATCACACTGAAAACATGAGCCCCTAGCTATTGAAGCAAGCCTGCCGGGGCGCCGTATCGGGCGTGGTAGGACCGCTTCACACGAGGTTCAAGGAGTTCTCAGATGTCACGCCTGTTCAGCAAAGTTCGCGACACACGATGGAGGCGCCCGGTGCCTCTACTTGTCGCCATCTTCGCGCTTTCCGCCATTCCCGGTACGGCGAATGCAGCGGTCTCGCCGGAGACGAGTTTTATCTTCAACACTTTTTCCTTCCTGGTGCATGGTTTCCTCGTGCTTTGGATGGCAGCGGGATTCGCGGCCTTGGAGGCCGGCCTGGTCAGGACCAAGAGCGTCACGACGATCCTGCTGAAGAACATCACGCTATTTTCGATTGCCGGTATCGCCTTCTATCTCATGGGCTACAACCTGATGTACGGTGGCGTTGACGGAGGACTCTATGGATCCATCGGTCTGTGGCAGGCGGATGATGGCGCCGCATTGTCTGGCGATTTCTCCGCCGGTTACGCGGCTTCCTCCGACTGGTTTTTCCAGATGGTCTTCGTTGCAACCGCGGCTTCGATCATCTCCGGGACCCTGGCGGAGCGTATCAAGCTGTGGCCGTTCTTCTTCTTCGTGTTTTTCCTGACGGCCCTGGTCTATCCGATCCAGGGGGCCTGGAATTGGGGCGGCGGTTGGTTGGCGGAACTCGGCTTCGTGGACTTTGCGGGCTCGACGATGGTTCATTCCGTCGGTGGTTGGGCGGCCCTGACCGGGGCGCTGTTCCTGGGGCCGCGGCGCGGGAAATATTCCGGCGACGGCAAGACGACGCGCATTCCCGCGTCCTCCTTGCCGCTGGCCACCTTGGGTACCTTTATCCTCTGGCTCGGATGGTTGGGATTCAATGGTGGCTCTCAGCTGGCCTTGGGCAGTGCCGCGGACGCCATCGCGATTTCCAACATCTACATCAATACGACCATGGCCTCCGCGGGCGGTGTGATCGCCGCGGTGATTCTGACCCAGCTGATCAGCAAGAAGATCGATCTGACCATGGTGCTGAATGGGGCGCTCGCGGGCCTGGTCAGCATCACGGCCGGGCCGGACACACCGAGCGTCGGGCAATCGATCCTGATCGGCGCGTTCGGCGCAACGCTGGTGGTGCTGACGACCCCCTTGCTCGACCGTTGGAAGATCGACGATGTGGTCGGCGCGATCCCCGTGCATCTGGTCGCCGGGATTTGGGGGACGCTGGCCGTGCCTCTGACCAATGCCGACGCAAGTTTCGTGACGCAGGCGATCGGTGTCGGCGCGATCGGCCTCTTCGTTGCCACGGCGAGCACGGCGGCTTGGTTCCTGCTGAAGAACACCATCGGTTTGCGGCTTAGCCAGGCCGAAGAAGCGCTCGGTATCGACAAGGTGGAGCTCGGTACCCTGGCCTACCCGGAATTCCGACTCTCTCAGCCGATTTAGAAGCCGGCACCACTTCTGGGATTGCGAATTCGGCCCCGGCCTCTGTGCCGGGGCCGTTTTGTTTATGGCCCTTGCCAAGCGAAGGTGTGCTGGAGCAAATGTCGCATGGAAGATACTCATCAGCCCTGATAGAGGGTAGATGCTAGGAAAGAAACGAGCAGCAGTGGAGCGGTGGCAATGAAGATCTGCATCTATGGCGCGGGCGCCATTGGCGGTTATCTGGGCGCCGAGTTGGCGTCCGTACCCGGCGTGGAAGTGACTCTGATCGCGCGCGGGGCACACCTCGCGGCGATGCAGGACAAGGGGCTCACTCTGCAGGTCGGGGAGGACTCCCGCACGGTAAAGGTCGCGGCCAATGATCGGCCCGAGGACGCCGGGCCGCAGGACTACGTCATCGTCGCTCTCAAATCGCACCAGGCCTGGGAGGTCGCGGACCAAATGACGCCGCTCCTGGGTCCTAACACGGCCGTCGTGACCTGCCAGAACGGTGTTCCCTGGTGGTATTTCTATGGACTCCAAGGGCAATACCGGGACCTTCGGCTCGGCAGCATCGACCCCGACGACCGGCAATGGAATGCGATTGGCCCAGAGCGGGCCATCGGTTGCGTCGTCTATCCGGCAACGGAAATCGTTGCGCCGGGCGTTATAAAGCACATCTACGGCAACAAGTTTGCCCTTGGCGAGCCCGATGGAAGCAGTTCGGAGCGCTGCGAGCGCCTCAGCAACACAATCCAGTCCGCCGGGTTAAAGGCGCCTGTCCTGCCGCACATCCGGAATGAGATTTGGCTCAAGCTTTGGGGCAACCTCTGCTTCAATCCGATCAGCGCGCTCACGCGGGCCACGCTGGATGTTGTAGCAACCGACCCCGGAACGCGCAGCCTCGCGCGCGCCATGATGCTGGAGGCGCAGCGCATCGCCGTTCGGCTGGGGGTGCATTTCCGGGTAGATGTCGAACGGCGGATCAACGGGGCCGCGGGTGTCGGTGCCCATCGGACGTCGATGCTGCAAGACCTTGAGCGTGGCAGGCAAATCGAAGTCGATGCCCTGCTCACCGTGGTACAGGAAATGGGCCGTATGGTCGATGTCGAATGCCCCCACATCGACAGCGTTCTGGCGCTGATCCAACAGCTCGGACGGACTCAAGGTCTCTATCCGACATTTCCGGAACAAGAGCGGTCCGATGATGTCGCGGAGATCTCGGTAGACTGAATAGGGGCTGGACTTTGTATGGTCGTCCAGCGGTCCGCAGCGCCTGTTCGAATGCCTCAATGTGAAGTGTTTGTTGCGTGAAGCTATTTGATTTGACGGGGTAACCGTCGCTTAACATCATACATCTCTAATAGCCAAAGATAGATATCATTGATGGTTCCGGGTCCTGGTACTCCTATTGACGGCTTGCCGTTCAGGGACACGGGGTGGGATGAATTAGCTTCATGTTCGTAAGCGAAATTGATGACCCGAGCTTCGATGCCGTGTTTGTGGGCAGCGGTTTCGCGACCAGTTTTTTTCTGCATCGGTTTCTGAAAAGCGCCCCAAAGACCTATCGCGTCCTCATCCTGGAACGAGGTCGGCTCAACACGCTCGCGTGGCAGAGAGAGACCCAGCAGAACTCCGATATTCCTGAGGATGGCGTATTGGATCTGCAGGGCGCGTTCAATGCTCAATGGCGTTTCACGATGGGAGTCGGTGGCGGATCGAACTGTTGGACCGGGGATACCCCGCGCCCCATTCCGAATGACCTGAGCATGCAGACGACCTATGGGGTCGGCATCGACTGGCCCGTGAGCTACGAAGAGCTCGAGCCCTTTATGGCGGAAGCGGAAGACATCATGCAGGTCTCGGGCCCTGAGGACGGCGGGCCACAAGCGCGGTCCACGCCTTACCCGCAACCGCCCCACCGCTTCAGCGCCCCCGACAGAGTCCTGAAAGCCGCTCAGCCATCGCTCCATTTCGCGGCGCCCACCGCCAGGGCACGCATCGCGACCGAAACCAGGCCCGCCTGCTGCGGCACGACCAACTGCTCGTTTTGTCCTGTGGGTGCCAGATTCACCCTGTTAAAGGACATGGCTTCGTTGTTCGAGGATCCGCGTGTGCAGCTGTTGACCGAAGCGGAGGCCCTGAGTCTTGAATTGTCCGGGGGCCGGGCTGTGGGCATGAATCTCCGGCACGGTGGCCGGGAGAAGCGGGTATCTGCGGACCTCTTCGCCTTGGGAGCGAATTCCTTCTTTAATCCCTTCCTCTTGTTGAAGTCCGGAATTCAGCACGCTGCTTTGGGAAAGCGGCTGCACCACTACGGAATTCAGCGGGCGCATGTCTATCTTGATGGCCTGGATGGTTTTGGCGGCAGTTCCCTCATGACAGGGCACAACTTTGCCTTGAGGGATGGGACTTTCAGGCGCGATACAGGCGGCTGCCTGCTGGTGACGTTGAACCGCGGATTGTTGCGCACCGAACCGCGTCGCTGGCGCGAGGTCCTCAATCTCGATCTGAAAATCGAAGACCTTCCATTGGAAACGAACCGGGTCGAAGTTTCAAAAGACGATCCTTCGAAGCCGATTGCGATCTTCGAAGACTTCGGGCCTTACTTCTATAAGGGCCTGGAGCGGGCTAAGGAAAAACTGCCAAGCGTATTGAAGGCGCTGCCCATAGAGCGGATCGACTTCGATGGGCATATCGGGAAGACCGCTTATCATAATCAGGGTACGGTCCTCATGGGTAACGATCCGGCCGCGAGCGTGGTGGACAGGCACCTGTTACATCACGACATCCGCAATTTACTGGTGCTCGGGGCGAGTGCATTTCCGACTGGCCCGGTTGCCAACCCGACACTCACCCTCTGCGCGTTGTCGCTCTGGTCCGCCCGGAAGCTAACGGCGTCGCAGGCTTGAGGAGTGTAGGTATGACGTGGACGCGCCGTAATTTTCTCCTGTCCGGTGTCGCTGCGGCGGCTCTGGTCGGATCGGGTGCGTACCTGGGAGTGTCGGCCCTCGATCGGGACGGCCTCATAGCCGCCATTCTCCGCTATCATTTTGCCGACTGGAAGATCCGTGATGAGGACATTAAGTCCTTCTCCAGCGATGCGCTGGATCGGATGAACAATGCCAGGGGACCGAAGGTCGCCGCTCTCGCCGGATTGTCGCCGATCATCTATGACGCACACTTCCGGGATATGCTGCCGCGAGCCGCAATCGGCGAACTGGAGACCTTCGAGGGCCGTGTCATGACCTTGTTCCTGCTCTCCAGCAACCTGTTGACCGAGCAGGTGCCGCCGGGCTCGGAGGTGGTATACAACGGGATCTACGACCCGCGAGAGGGTTGCGCCTTTCCATTGACCCAGCCTATCGCCGAGACCTAGGTCGAGAATCTAGCTAAATCAATGGCTTGTGTGGTTTTGGTCCGCCGGAGGCTGGCCGTCGGCAGCGATGGCTACGCCAGCTACTGCTGGCCGCTCTTGAACCCGGTCGCCCAGGATCCCAAATCTTATGCAAGGCGGTGCCTTCTTTGGGCCGCTGACGCGGCGGTGGCGACAGTTCGCCCGCCCGATCATTAGCACACACGCCCTTGCTCATTGCGGGAGGAGGACGCCTAAAGTGCCCAGAATGTCTCTCTTCAACAGTCCTCTCTTGCTCGGATTCGAGCAGTTCGAAGAGGCCGTGGATCGCATTACCAAGACCGCGGACGGCTATCCGCCGTACAACGTCGAGCAGATTGCGGACAATCAACTCAGGATTTCCCTGGCGGTTGCAGGATTCTCGATGGACGATTTGCAGGTCCAGATCGAGGACAACCAATTGGTCGTGCGCGGGAAAATGCAGGATGAGAAGGAGCGGATCTTTCTACACCGTGGCATCGCATCTCGGCAGTTCCACCGTTCTTTCGTTCTTGCGGACGGGATTGAGGTGACAGGCGCGCATTTGGACAAGGGCCTGCTGCATATCGACCTGGAACGCCCTGTGGTGGAGCCGAACGTCCGAACCGTGAGGATCGATGCGGCGCCGGAGGGCAAGCGCCAGAAAGCCAAAGTCATAGAGGGCACAACGGAGCAGAGATGACATGCAAGAGGTAAACAGCTTCGGACCCATCTCGCCGCGCGAATTGATGGTGCTGGGGGTCGAGCAAGTGGCCTACGTAAGGCAGGTCGAATCCGACGGTCAGAAAATCTACGTCGTTCATACCGCAGACGGATCGGAGATCGCCCGTGGAGACGACCGCGATCTGGTCTTCGCCGCGATCCGGCAACACGGTCTGGAGCCGGTCAGCGTTCACTAAGCGTGTGGTTTCGTAGGATCCAATGCGCGTGGCGCAGCCGTGGGCGCCGGGCGGAAATCCATCTACAGGTGCAAAGGTATCAAGCGGCGTGGCTTGTCGTTGATTCCGTCAGCAAAGCGTAAATAGCGTCTTCGCTGTCGCTGCCGCGCAGCTTGTCGCAAACGGACTTGTCGCGCAAAAGGCGGGAGACACGCGCCAGAGCCTTCAGATGATCTGCCCCCGCCGACTCCGGTGCCAGCAGGACGCAGATGAGGTCGACCGGCTGCTCGTCGATGGCGTCGAACTCAATGGGCTTTTCCAGCCGGGCAAAGAGCCCATGCAGACGTTCAAGCCCGGAGAGCTTTCCATGTGGAATGCCGATGCCATGACCGACGCCAGTCGTGCCCAGGCGCTCCCGTTCTATCAGAACTTCGAAAATCGAACGCTCGGGCATTCCCGTCAGCTCGGCAGCTTTCTTCGACAGCTCCTGCAGAGCCTGCTTCTTGCTGGTGACCCTCAAATTGGGGACCACGCTGCCAAGGTCGATTAGCTCGGACATCTCCATTGCGCCACTCTTAGCTTGTGAGAAGGACTAAGCGCCGCGATTACCGCGAGGATCGATCCAGCCGATGTTTCCATCCGGCCGGCGATAAACCATGTTGAGCCCGCTGTGCGCACTGTTGCGGAACATGAAAGCCGGAAGGTCCGCCAGATCCATCCTCATAACCGCTTCGCCGACGGTCATGCTCGGGATCTCCGTGGTCATTTCCGCGATGATGACGGGATCGCCGTTGGGATCCCCGACAGGGGTCGACGTGGCGTCCTGGCCCTCAGAGCCCTCACCCCGGTCCGCCTCAGCGTCCGCGGCCAAGATGTAGGACTGTGCCTCGATTCCCGACTGGACACTGTCTGCCATCTTGTGATGATCCCGCAGCCGCCTCTTGTGCCGGCGCAGGCGGGTTGACAGTCGGTCGGCCGCCATATCGAAAGCCGCATAGGGGGCATCCGCCTCGCCCTGAGCCTCCATGTGGATGCCGCGACCGACGTGGGCGGAGACCACCACCTTGAACAGGTGGGCGGCCTTCGACAGGGTCACGTCGACGTCGATCGCGTCCCCGAAGTACTTGCCTAATATCTTGGAAAGGCTGTCGTTGACGTGAGTGCGGAGCGCGTCGCCAACGTCAAGCTGCTTTCCTCGAACGGATAGCTGCATAGCTTCGCTGTCGGTCTGGATATGTCTGGTACGATACGATCGAGCATACTCGGCTCGATCAAGGCGGCGCAACATAGTGCTGGCCCCTATGGCTGTCAATAGAACAGGACAATTCACGCTAAAAGCGATTCATAACCCTGTATTCAACTTTTCAGAAAAGAATTCTTTGCGCTAGATCAATTGGTTAGACGAGCCCTGCCTTTGCCCGTCGGCGCTGGACCGAAGAAGAAATCTTCATGGCTTCGCGGTATTTAGCGACGGTGCGCCGTGCGATCTCCACCCCGTCCCCACGGAGGATTGCCACGATGGAATCATCCGAAAGGATCTTGTCGGGCGGCTCGTTGTCGATCAGTCCCTTGATCCGGTGACGGATCGATTCTGCGGAGTGGGCTTCCCCGTTGGCGCCCGCCAATGCAGCGCTGAAGAAGTACTTCAACTCATAGATCCCCCGTGGCGTCATCATGTACTTGTTTGAAGTCACGCGGCTGACGGTGGATTCATGCATCTCAATTACTTCAGCGATATCGCGCAAGGTCAGGGGCTTGAGCGCATGAATGCCCTTTCGGAAGAAGCCCTCTTGCTGACGGACTATCTCGCTGGCTACTTTGAGGATTGTTGTTGCGCGCTGGTGCAGGGCTTTCACAAGCCAGTTCGCGGTCTGATATTGCTCGTTGAGATAGCTACGTTCGGACTTCGTTCGAGTTTGAGCGAGAACCTCCTCATAGTAGTGGTTGTCGAACAACACTTTGGGCAGAGTGTCGCTGTTCAGTTCGACACGCCAAGCGCCGGAGGCGGTCGCCCGCATGAAGATATCCGGCACAATCGGCTCTGCGGGCCTGGCTTCAAACGACTGGCCAGGCTTCGGGTCCAGGCGGCGCAGCTCCCGAATCATGTCCGTGAGGTCTTCTTCGTCGACGCCGCAGACCTTCCTCAGGGCAGGACGGTCTCCTTTGGCAACGAGATGGAGATGGTCGAGCAGAGCTTCCATGGCGGGGTCGAGCCGGTTGAGGTCGGCAAGCTGCAGCGCCAGGCATTCGCGCAGCGAGCGCGCAAAGAGGCCGCTTGGGTCGAATTTCTGCAAGCGGACCAGAACCTGGTCGACCTGTTCCAGGGTGCAATCAAGCTGATCCGCCAGAAAATCCAATTCGGCGGGGATGTATCCAGCTTCATCCAGGGAATCTATGAGATGCAGCCCGATGATGCGTTCGCCGGGGTCCTGGGTCTCCAACAGCAACTGGTCCACCAGATGCTGACGAAGCGTGATGTCTTCGCCAACGCGCTGATCGATGCTGAAACCGTCAGAATCCCCTCCGGCGGCGGCGGAATTGCCTTGGCCGCTACTCAGGTTTTCAAGAGGCCCGCCAGCTTCAGGCTCGTAGACGTTCTCGTAACTCGTGTCGAGAGGGCCTTCCTCCGCGAGAACCGCCCCTTCGACCTGCACCTCATCCCAGGTATCCGGCTCCTCTCCTCCGGTATCCCAGTCTTCGCCCTGGTCGCTGTCACCAGGTGAGGCGGGTTCATCGGCGCCATCGCCACTGTCCCGCTCCAGCAGCGGGTTCTGGTCAATTTCCTGTTCGACGAAGGCGCAGAGTTCAAGGTTCGAGAGTTGCAGCAGTTTGATCGCCTGCTGCAATTGCGGTGTCATCACAAGAGACTGCGCTTGGCGCAGTTCGAGCCGTTGAGTGGCCGCCATTTCTCTTTACCTGTAAGAGGTTAGCCCTTGATTAGAGGCTAAACCTTTCGCCGAGGTAAACACGCCGGACATCTTTATGGGCGACGATTTCACCAGGATTTCCATCCATGAGCACGACCCCATCGTGAATGATGTAGGCGCGATCCACGATATCGAGCGTCTCTCTTACGTTATGATCGGTGATGAGGACACCGATGCCACGGTCTTTCAGGTGCGAGACCAAGTCACGGATGTCGCCGACCGCAATGGGGTCGATACCGGCGAGAGGTTCATCCAGCAGGATGAAATCGGGCTGAGAGGCGAGGGCCCGCGCAATCTCGACACGGCGCCTTTCACCGCCGGACAGCGCGAGGGCAGAGGTCTTGCGAAGGTGGGAGATCGAAAACTCGTCGAGAAGGTTCTCGAGCATTTCCTTTCGGCGCGCGCGGTTCGGCTCGATGACTTCAAGCACACTGCTGATGTTCTGCTCCACCGTCAGGCCGCGAAAAATGGAAGCTTCCTGAGGTAGATAGCCGACGCCCATGCGCGCGCGGCGGTACATCGGCTGATCCGTCACGTCCTGGCCGTCGAGCTTTACCCAGCCGTAGTCAGGCGAGAGCAATCCGGTGAGAATATAGAAACAGGTGGTCTTGCCGGCACCGTTCGGGCCGAGCAAACCTACGGCCTCGCCCCGCTGCAGGGAGATTGTGACGCCGCGAAGCACCGGCCGACTCTTGAAGCTCTTTCCGACATTTACCGCGACCAGCCCGTTATTGTCGGCCGCCAGCTGTGGCTCGAATCGCTCGCCGGCACGGCTATTGCGCTTGTTTGCCGCCGGACGCTCCTGCGGCCCGGGCCGTTTGTTTGGGTGCAGTTGCTGTGCCGATTTTGTCATAGTGGAATGGGCTGGCCGAAGATCGTTTTACTGTAGATTTAGTTAGTTAGCATGCAAACGCAAGTAAGGCACTTATTCCGTCGATTTTGACTTTGGCAATATCAAGCCCTGTACTCTGGTTTTAGTACCGCTTCCCGGCGGCGCAGCCAACAATTTGCTCACGCCGTTGGTCAGGTTCACCTCGGCATACTGACCGTTGAGCTGGTTCTCGCCCCGCGTGATCTTGACATCCCCGCTGAGCGTCGCCCGCTCTTCCTTTACGTAATAAACCCCTTCGTCACCCACGACAAACTCATTTGGGGTCTTGATTCGGACGTTTCCGGCGGCTTCGACGCGCACGACATCCAGTTTGTCGCCGGAGCCCGGCTCAAAGAACGCCACCAAGCGGTCGGCTTCGACTTGCTTATCGTCCTGATTGATCCTGGCATCCCCGCTTGCGATGGCCTGGTTTTTCTTTTCAAGATATTCGAGGCTATCCTTGGCGGTTACTGTAGAACCGTTCTCGGCATTGACCAGTTTCAGATTACTGCCGCGCAACTCAAAGCGGGACTCCTCGACCAGATACTGTCCGTGCTGCCCAAACACAGTGCCGCTTGGTGACTCGATCCGCACATTTCCCACGACGTCGATCAGGAAGATTTCGGCGTCGCCATCGGCGCTGTCCTTGTAATAGGCCGACATCTCTTCCGCGAAGACTTCGAGGTCGCCGCTGGCGGCGCGAACATTGCCTCTCGCGATATAAACCTTCTCGTCTTGGCGCCACTCGATGCCTTCCTCGGCATCGATTTCCAGCGCTGAGCTGTCCACGTTGGTCTGGGCGGCGGGCCGTTCGACCAATGCAAGCATCAGGATACTGAAGAGCGCGGCTACAGCGGCTACCGAATAGGCGTGCCGGATCATGGCAACTGCTCCCTTGCCTCGGGCAAGGCATAGAGGTGGCTGCGACCTGTAAAGATCACACGCTTGCCGCGGTCGAGGATACGGAATCCTTCCGAAGTGAGGGTCCCGCTCGGACCTTGCGCCCGCACCTTCGCATTACCGTCCGCAACACCGGTATCCAGGTTGAGCCGCGCCGATTCCGTGACGACTTCGAAGCCTTCGTCGTGAAACAGGCTTACCGAGCCCTCAAGATTCAAGACTGATTCATGGCTGTCGTAACGTCCCATTTCCGCATTTAGCGCCACCCAAGCGCCGCTGTTCAAGGCGATATCCGCTTTGGGAAGCTCGAGATGGAACAGATCTTCGTTATCGGCGAACTGGCGCGCCGTTTCCGCAGTCACGGTATAGGGCTGGTTCTTGCTGTCGACTCCGCTGAAGCGCGGATTGACCATTGTCATGGCGCCTGACTGCGGTCCCGGATTCTCGAGCAGGCCGATACGGAAGGTCTTGGCATCCTGCATCAGTTCCGGCCAGGCGAAGAGGAGAATTGTGAGGGCGATCGCTGTGCCGGGCAGGATGATTTTGAGGGAGCGAACGAGCCAGCCGCCACGGCCTGACTGCCTTGGGGGACGAGGGTCGGCAGGGCCGGCCTGATATCGCAGGGGCCGTCTGGGTGTCTCTGTTTCTATGACCTTCAAGGCCACCATTCACGCAATTCCGGCACGCAGGCAATCATGCATGCTGAGGATGCCGATGACGCGGTCGTCCTCTTCGGCGACGAACAGACTCGTAAAGGGATGGTCGCTCGCGTTCATCATATGCAGCGCTTCCGCCGCGAGCGCGTGCGGACGAATACGCTTGGGATCGCTGGTCATCACGTCTCCGACATTAAGGGTCAGCAGGTTCTGTTCCATATGCCGGCGCAAGTCGCCATCCGTCACGACACCGATGAGTTTCTTCTGCGGATCGACGACGCCGACACAGCCGAAAGTCTTCGCGGTCATCGTCAAGATGGCTTCCGCCATCGGCGTTTCCGGAGTGCATAGCGGCAGTTCTTCGCCGCTGTGCATGATATCTGAAACACGCAACAGCTTACGCCCCAACGTACCGCCGGGATGCAGCGCCTTGAAGTCGTGCGCCGAGAAACCTCGGCGCTCCAGCAAGGCTACGGCGATCGCGTCGCCTAAGGCCATCATCATGGTCGTGGAACTGGTCGGTGCGAGCCCCATGGGACAGGCCTCGCCGACCGGCGGCAGGATCAGGGCCACGTCAGAGGCCTCGGCGAGTACGCTCTTAGACTTCGACGTGATGCCGATCAGCGGAATGCCGAAACGTTTACTATAGTGGACGATATCGGAAAGCTCAGAGGTGTTGCCTGAGTTCGACAGAGCAATCAGCGCATCACCCCCGGCAAACATCCCGAGATCACCATGGCTGGCCTCGGCGGGGTGGACGAATTGAGCGGGCGTTCCCGTGGAGGCAAGGGTCGCGGCGATCTTGCCGGCGACATGACCGCTTTTTCCCATCCCTGAGACAACAACACGCCCATTGACGGCATCCAGCATCTCAACGGCTCGGGTGAACGCGCCATCAAGGTTCTGCGAAAGGGCTTGGAGGGCCTCGACTTCCAGATTCAAGACCCGCTTGGCAATGACTTCGGGTCTTACTTCTTCCGGTTTCTGTTTTACTTGCGCCGCCATGTGAGTTCTTTACTCCTCGTCGTGTGATACCGTGAAGAAGTCGCACCGCGCGGCAAGAGCCTGCAGGGCACTGCCAACAATCTATTCTCCCAGGTCGCTGTTGTTTAGTTTTTTTACATTCGCAAGCCCGATTTTTTCTTGGAATCGGGCCCACTAGCGGCAAGAGCGCGGGCAGCCGTCAGCAGGTCTCTAAGAGTGAGAAAAGATGTCCACGTCTTCCCAACCTGCCAGATCCAGGTCCGCCCGGGTCGGCAGGAAATCAAAGCAAGCCTGTGCCAGGTCCGCCCGCTTTTCCCGCACCAGCATCTCGTCCAAGCGATCCCGAAGCTTGTGCAGGTAGAGGACGTCCGCCGCGGCGTACTTGAGTTGCTCCTTGCTCAGGTCTTCCCGGCCCCAGTCGGAGGACTGCTGCTGTTTCGAGAGGTCGATGCCAAGGATTTCCTTGCAGAGGTCTTTCAGGCCGTGCCGGTCCGTATAGGTGCGCACCAGCCGGGACGCCGTGCGCGTACAGTACACGGGGGCGCAGGCTGCCCCGAGGTGTTGCTTGATGGCCGCGAGATCGAAACGGGCGAAATGGAAAATCTTGATGACTTCGGGATCTTGCAGCAGCGCCACAAGGTTTGGGGCCGCGTAGCTGCCCTCGGCGAACTGGACGAGATGGCAAACACCGTCGCCGGCAGAAAGCTGTACAAGGCACAGGCGGTCGCGCGTGACCCGGAGCCCCATCGTCTCACTGTCGATCGCGACCGAACCGCCCCAGGCAATATCGGCCGGCAGGTCGCCGCGATGGAGGTGTATTTCCGGAGAGGTCAAGGGGATATGTCCTTCTCAGCCCTTTCGGCGAGACCTAAAGCAGTGATTGGGGGCTGTCAACTTGCCGGGGCTCTCTGTATATAGGCGCGATACGAGCACCCTCGGCGGCAATTGACAGCGGTTCCCGCGAATGATCGCCAGGCGGGACTGGAGGCAGAGAGATGGCACGCGTTGCAACCGTTTTTGGTGGTTCAGGTTTTATCGGGCGTCACGTGGTCCAGCGCCTCGCCCGCGATGGATGGATCATCCGTGTCGCGGTGCGGCGCCCCTCGCGGGCGCAGTTCCTGAAAACGGCCGGCGACGTTGGTCAGATCACGCCTGTGCGCGCCAAAATTCAAGAACCCGCGGCAGTGGCGGCCGCCGTCGAAGGCGCTGAGGTCGTCATCAACCTGACGGGGATCCTCTTCGAGAAGGGGGAGCAACGTTTTGCCGGTGTGCACGCTGCCGGGGCGGAGACCATTGCGCGGGCGGCGCGGGATGCCGGGGCCAAGACCTTCGTCCATCTCTCGGCGATTGGCGCGGACCCTGCCTCTCCGGCGGAGTACGCCCGCTCAAAGTATGCCGGCGAGATGGCGGTGCGGGAGGCCTTCCCGGAGGCCGCGATCCTGCGGCCCAGCATCGTGTTCGGGCCGGAAGACGATTTCTTCAACCGCTTTGCCGAGATGTCCCGTTTCTCACCTGTTCTGCCGCTGGTCGGGGGTGGGCATTCCAAGTTCCAGCCCGTCTACGTCGGGGATGTCGCTGCGGCCGTTGCGCGCTGCGTGGAAGACAAGGCCTGTCGCGGGCAGACCTATGAGCTCGGCGGGCCCGCCGTTCACAGCTTCAAGGAGCTGTTGCAGATGATGCTGCGCCAGATCGGGAGATCGCGCCTTCTTGTGCCGCTGCCTTTTGCCGTTGCAAGCTTGATTGGCAGTGTCGCGCAGGTCTTGCCGAAGCCGCCGCTGACGCCCGACCAGGTGAAGCTGCTGCAGCGTGACAACGTGGTGTCGGAAGATTCCCTGACCCTGTCCGACCTCGGCATCACGCCGACGGGCCTGGATGTCATCCTGCCGACCTATCTGGACCAGTACCGCCTCGGCGGGCGGTTCAACGTCGGACAGATGGCCTGAAACCTGTCTTAGATGGCGGTGAGGCCGCCGAAGTAGACGAGGTAGAGCAGCAGGCAGCCAATCAAGATCCGATAGATGACGAAAGGCGTGAAGCTCGCGCGCCTGAGCCAACGGATCATGAGGGCGATTGCGATGAGGGCGGTCACCAGCGAAATGGCCGCCGCGGCAAGGGCATCCTGTCCTAGCTTGAGATCCTGAGATTCGTAGAGGTCCAGCCCGAGCAGCCCGCCTGCTGCGGCAATGGCGGGGATTGCCAGGAGCAGCGAGAAGCGGGCCGCCGCTTCCCGCTCAAACCCGAGAAAGCGCGCCAGGGTCATGGTGATGCCCGAACGGCTGGTCCCTGGAATGAGGGCCAGAACCTGGCTGCAGCCAATCGCAAAGGCGCTATAGATGGTCATATGCTCCACGCGGCGCACCGTCATGCCAAAGCGGTCGCCGACGAAGAGTAGGATGCCGAAGCCCAGCGTGGCCCATCCGACGACCGCCAAGTTGCCGTGAAGCTGATTTGTGATGACGTCCTTGAAGAAGTAGCCGACAAGGCCGAGAGGGATCGAGCCGATGAGGATAAACAGGGCCAAACGCGCGCCCGCGTCGAATCGGCCCATAAACAGCCGGATAATGCCCATGAAAATGCGGCCGATCTCGCGCCAGGTATAGAGGCAGACGGCAAGCAGCGTGCCGACGTGGACGGCGACGTCCAGAGCCAGGCGATCGGCTTCCGTCTGTTGCGGCACCTCGACGCCGGCAGCGTCAAAGCCCTCCCAGATCATAACGAGATGTCCTGACGAGGAGATTGGCAGAAATTCGGTGATTCCCTGGACGATTGCCAGGATTAGGACATGAAAAAGCGGCACGTCGGACCCCCATCACATGCCTGCTGACTGAGCTTTGATTGGCCTTGTCGCGAGACGTTCAGGCCGGAGACGGTTTGTAACGAGATGATCCTAAGGCCCTCTGAATCGCGGTTCCGAAATGCCCAAGGCCCCTACTCCACAAAGGCGTTCGGATCGGCCGAATCGAGCGGTTTGGGGCTTATATCACGCCGATTCGCGTCGCGCCCACCGGGAAAAATAGTCCCGAATTGAGACTAAAATTCATAATCATCGCGCCGAACTTTCCGCAACGAACGTCAAAGTTTCAGCAAAGCCTTGCAGTTCCATAAAAAATAGGTCAGAATATCTGTCATAAATAACGAAAAGCGCTCGCTTTGCCGCATCTAAGCGGCTATAGAGAGAGGGCGCCGAGCCGGCTTCGGCATTTTTCCGAGAAGAAACCAGCAGTGGGCCCGTTTCGGGAACGGGACTGGTGACTGGACCGAGGAGACAGAGACCCTATGCCACAGAAGATGCTGCAGTTCGTCCACACGGCGCGGAGCATGCCTGACAAGCGCACAGCGACCGAGCGGCGGGAAGATTTCGGGGAAATCTATCAGGAGTTCGATCCGAAAGCCGCTGAAGACCAAGCTGGCCGTTGCTCCCAATGCGGCGTGCCCTATTGCCAGGTCCATTGCCCGCTGCACAACAACATTCCGGATTGGCTGAAACTGACCGCGGAGGGGCGCCTCGAGGAGGCCTATGAGCTGGCTCAGGCGACCAATACCTTCCCGGAAATCTGCGGTCGTATTTGCCCTCAGGACCGGCTTTGCGAAGGCAACTGCGTGATCGAGCAGGCGGGCCACGGCACGGTCACGATTGGCTCTGTCGAGAAGTACATCACGGAAGTGGCCTGGAAGGAGGGCTGGGTGAAGATCCCCCGCCCACGTACGGAGCGCGACGAGTCAGTCGGAATCATCGGAGCCGGTCCGGCCGGATTGGCCGCGGCTGAGGCTCTGCGTGTCGAGGGCTTCCAGGTGCACGTCTATGATCGTTATGACCGTGTCGGCGGTCTGATGATTTACGGCATTCCGAACTTCAAGCTCGAGAAGGAAGTCGTGGAACGCCGTACTCGCCTGCTTGAGGACGCGGGCGTGCAGTTTCACCTCAACTTCGAAGTTGGGCGGGATGCTTCCCTGGAGGTGCTGCGGGAGCGGCACGATGCCATCCTGATCGCTACGGGGGTCTACAAGGCGCGCGACATAAAGGTCCCGGGCGTCGGGCTGAAGAATGTCTATGCCGCGATGGATTTTCTGGTGGCTTCGAACCGCAAAGGTCTGGGCGACGATGTGCCGGCCTTCGAGGACGGCTCCCTGAACGCGCACGGCAAGCATGTCGTGGTCGTCGGCGGCGGCGATACCGCGATGGACTGCGTGCGGACCGCGGTGCGGCAGGGCGCGGCCAGCGTGCGCTGCCTTTATCGCCGCGACCGCCAGAACATGCCGGGCTCCCTGCGCGAGGTGAAGAATGCTGAGGAGGAAGGGGTCGAGTTCGTCTGGCTCTCTGCGCCGGAAGCCTTCCTCGGCGATGACCACGTGACTGCTGTGCGCGCCGCCAAAGTGCATCTCGGTGTACCGGATTCCACCGGCCGGCAGACACCGCAAATCCTTGAGGGATCGAGCTTCACGATGGAAGCGGATCTGGTAATCAAGGCCCTGGGTTTCGATCCGGAGGACCTGCCGACCCTCTTCGGGTGCGACGACCTTCGTGTGACGCGGTGGGGCACTGTCCGCGCCGACTTCAAGACGCAGATGACCTCAGTGGACGGAGTCTTCGCGGCAGGCGACATCGTGCGGGGGGCCTCGCTGGTGGTCTGGGCCATCCGCGACGGACGGGACGCGGCGGAGCGGATCAAGACCTACATCGAGGTGAAGGCGAAAGCCGCAATGGCCAAGGACGGCAACGCCGACAACGTCGGCGCACGCGCCGTCGCCTAGCGCTGGGAGACTAGGAATGACAAACCGAGAGCAACAGTCGCCCGCGCAAAGCTTCCTCGATGGATGGCGGCGCAACGCCGATCATTTGGCGCGGGAAGGGCTATACGATCCCACCGAAGAGCATGATGCCTGTGGCGTGGGATTGGTGGTGTCGATCGACGGCAGCCCGCGGCGCGATGTGGTGCAGGCGGGAATCGATGCCCTGAAAGCGGTCTGGCACCGGGGAGCCGTCGACGCCGATGGCAAGACCGGCGATGGCGCCGGTATCCACCTGCAGATCCCGCAAGCATTCTTCCGCGAGCATATCGAACGCGCCGGCCAGAGTCCGGGACGTGAGAAGCTGGCGGTAGGGATGGTCTTTCTGCCGCGCACGGATTTCGCGGCGCAGGAACGTTGTCGCGTCATCGTTGAGCGCGAAATCCTCAAATTCGGTTACACGATTTACGGCTGGCGCCAGGTTCCGGTGAACACGGAAGTGGTCGGCGAGAAGGCCAACCTCGCACGTCCGGAAATCGAACAGGTCATGATTTCGAACAGCCGGGGCGTCGACACGCGGCAGTTCGAGGTCGATCTCTACATCATCCGTCGGCGCATCGAACATGCGGTCAACGCGGAAACCATTCAGGACTTCTACATCTGCTCCCTGTCCTGCCGGTCGATCATTTACAAGGGCATGTTCCTGGCGGAGCAGTTGACCGAGTTCTATCCCGACCTGAACGACGAGCGCTTTACGTCGAACTTCGCAATCTTTCATCAGCGTTATTCGACCAACACATTTCCGACCTGGTGGCTCGCGCAGCCCTTTCGCGTCTTGGCGCACAACGGCGAGATCAACACGCTGAAGGGCAATGTCAATTGGATGAAGGCGCACGAGTGCCGAATGCACACACCGACGTTCGGCGAAAACATCGATGACCTGATGCCGGTCATTACCTCGGGCAGCTCGGACTCCGCCGCGCTGGATGCCGTGACGGAACTGATGGTACGCGCCGGGCGCGATCTGCCGATGGTGAAGTCGATGCTGATTCCGGAAGCCTGGAGTCAGAACCCGGACGTGCCGCCGGCGCATAAGGATCTCTATGGATACTGCAACGCGGTGATGGAGCCTTGGGATGGTCCTGCCGCGATCTGTGCTTACGGCGGCCGTTGGGCCGTCGCGGGGATGGACCGCAATGGCCTGCGCCCCATGCGCTACACGATTACCGAAGACGGACTGCTGTTTGCCGGTTCGGAGACCGGCATGGTGCGGATCGACGAAAACCTGGTCATCGAAAAGGGGCGCCTCGGTCCCGGCCAGATGATCGCGGTCGACCTGCAGGACGGCAAGCTGTTCCACGACACGGAGATCAAGGACCTGCTGGCCGAGGGTCAGCCCTTCGGAGAATGGGTCAAGAGCACCACAGTTATCGATGACCTGATTCGCCCGGACCACGGCGAGCCGATTCTTTACGAGCGCGAAGAACTGCGTCAGCGGCAGGCGACGTTCGGCATCAGCGTCGAAGATCTGGAGCTTATTCTGCAGCCGATGGTCGAGGATGCGAAGGAAGCCATTGGATCAATGGGCGACGACACGCCGCTCGCTGTTTTGTCGCAAGGTTATCGCGGTCTGCACCATTTCTTCCGGCAGAACTTCAGTCAGGTCACCAACCCGCCGATCGATTCCTTGCGCGAACGTCGCGTCATGTCGCTGAAGACGCGGCTCGGAAACCTTGGGAACATTCTGGACGAAGAAGAGTCGCAGTGCCGCGTGTTGCAGCTCGACTCGCCGGTTCTGACCAACGCCGAGTTCGATGCCATGAAGGCCTACATGGGTGAGAGCGTGGCCGAAGTGGCTTGCTGCTTCGATCCGGGCGGCGGCGAAATGGCCTTGTCCGACGCTTTGCAGCGCGTCTGCCAGGAAGCCGAGGATGCCGTCCGCGAAGGCTGCGAGCATGTTATCCTCACCGATGACGATATGAGCGCCGGTAAAGCGCCGATCCCCATGATTCTGGCGACCGGCGCGGTCCACAGTCATCTGATTCAGCAGAAGCTGCGTACTTTCATCTCCCTCAATGTGCGCTCCGGCGAATGCCTCGATGTGCATTATTTCGCTGTGTTGATTGGTGTCGGCGCGACGACTGTGAATGCCTATCTGGCTCAGGAAGCGGTTGCGGACCGTCAGCAGCGCGGCCTGTTCGGCGACCTTCCTTTGGTCGATTGCATGCGCCGCTACAAGAAGGCGGTCGATGACGGGCTGTTGAAGATCATGTCCAAGATGGGGATTTCGGTGATCTCCTCTTATCGCGGCGGCTGCAATTTCGAAGCGGTCGGTCTGTCCCGCACGCTAGTGGATGCTTTCTTCCCCGCGATGCCGAGCCGCCTTTCCGGGATCGGACTCACCGGTATTCAGGACAAGGTTCTAACCCTGCATCGTAAGACCTGGCAGAGCGCCGCGATAACTCTTCCGGTCGGCGGCCTTTACCGCTACCGCCGCGGCGGCGAGAGCCATGGCTGGGAAGCGGGGCTAATGCACACTTTGCAGTCGGCGGTGGCGCACGATTCCTATTCCACCTACCGCCGCTTTAGCGAGGGCGTCGGCAAGTTGCCGCCCCAGACCTTGCGCGACCTTTTGGATTTCCGCCGCGATAGTGTGTCGCCGGTTCCTTTGGAAGAGGTGGAGTCCATCACCTCTATCCGGAAGCGCTTCGTGACTCCGGGCATGTCCTTTGGCGCCCTGAGCGCGGAGGCGCACGGCACTTTGAACATCGCCATGAACCGGATCGGCGCGAAGTCCGACTCCGGCGAAGGCGGAGAAGATCCGGAGCGGTTTTCTCCACGGCCCAACGGGGACAACGAGAACTCGGCGATCAAGCAGGTTGCGTCGGGGCGTTTCGGCGTCACGGCGGAGTACCTCAACGAATGCCGGGAAATCGAAATCAAGGTCGCGCAGGGCGCCAAGCCCGGCGAGGGTGGACAGTTGCCGGGGTTCAAGGTGACGGACATGATCGCGCGTCTGCGGCATTCGACGCCGGGGGTCACGCTGATATCGCCGCCGCCACACCACGACATCTATTCGATCGAGGATCTGGCGCAGCTCATTTATGATCTGAAGCAGATCAATCCGGACGCCAAGGTCTGTGTGAAGCTCGTCTCCCGCTCCGGCGTCGGCACCATCGCGGCGGGCGTCGCCAAGGCGAAGGCCGACGTGATCCTGATCTCCGGCGGGTCCGGCGGCACGGGTGCGTCGCCCCAGACCTCCATCAAGTATGCGGGCATTCCTTGGGAAATGGGTCTGAGCGAAGTGCATCAGGTGCTGACGCTCAACCGTCTGCGGCACAATGTGACGCTGCGCACGGACGGCGGCCTGAAGACGGGCCGGGACATTGTCATGGCCGCCATTCTGGGCGCGGAGGAGTTCGGCGTCGGCACCGCCTCCCTCATTGCCATGGGCTGCATCATGGTGCGCCAGTGCCACTCCAATACCTGCCCTGTCGGCGTCTGCACACAGGACGAGAAACTGCGGACGAAGTTCACCGGCACGCCGGAGAAGGTGGTCAACCTCTTCAGTTTCATCGCGGAAGAGGTGCGCGAGATCCTTGCGGAACTGGGGGTGGCCTCGCTGAAAGACGTCATCGGCCGGACGGACCTGCTGGTGCAGGTCAGTCGCGGTGCCGCCAACCTGGATGACCTGGACCTGAACCCTCTGTTGGCGCAAGCCGATACCGGTGGTCTGCCGTCCTACAACGTCATGTTGGGCCGCAACGAGGTGCCGGAAACCCTGGACGCGCAAATCATCGAGGATGCGAAGGCGCTGTTCCAGGACGGCGAAAAGATGCAGCTTCAGTACACGATCCGGAACACGCATCGTGCCATCGGCACGAAACTCAGTGCCATGATCACGCGGCAGTTTGGCATGGATGCGCTGAACCCCGGCCACATTACCGTGCGCTTGCGCGGCTCGGCGGGGCAGTCGCTCGGTGCCTGGGCCGTACGCGGCGTGAAGCTGGAGGTGTTCGGGGACGCGAACGACTACGTCGGCAAGGGCCTTTCGGGCGGCACCATTGTGGTGCGACCGATGACCGCGAGTCAGCTTAAGTCGAACGAGAACACCATTATCGGCAATACGGTCCTCTATGGCGCCACGGCGGGTCGGCTCTATGCCGCCGGTCAGGCCGGCGAGCGCTTCTGCGTCCGCAACTCGGCGGCGGAAGCGGTGGTCGAAGGCTGCGGCTCCAACGGCTGTGAGTACATGACCGGCGGCACCGCGGTGATCCTGGGTGAGGTCGGAGCAAACTTTGCCGCTGGCATGTCCGGCGGGATGGCCTTCATTTACGATCCGAACGATGTGTTGCCGGATCGCATCAACCCGGACAGTGTGATCTTCCAGAGGATCCAGATCAGCCATTGGGAGGCTGTCTTGAAGGCCCTGGTTGCCGAGCACCAGCGCGAAACCCAGTCGGCCTTTGCGGAAAGCCTGCTGATCAACTGGGAGCAGGAGCGCGGCAAGTTCTGGCAGGTTGTTCCGAAGGAAATGCTGGGCCGCTTACAGCCGCCGGTGACCTTGGAGGCCGAAGCGCAGCGGGCTTAGCATTGATCGCTGTCAACGGCCCAGGAACTCAAGGATCGCGTCTCGCTGGGTTTTCTCGAAGCAGTGCAGCGACGCTGTGTTATGCGGCCTGGCGGGGCGGCAGCGCTGTCCGTCGATCTCATGTGGAGACAGGGCGCGGAAATCGACACCTTCGATCCTCCGGAAGAAGGCCAGATCGCCTGGCGGCTCGTAGGCGTCCCCTTCAAAGGCATAAACCAAGGCGTTCATAGCCTTGGCGGATGAGAGCAGATCCGCTTGCCGGTCCCGCAGGGCTTGCCAGGCGTCCGTCCTGTCTGTGCGCGGGCCGGCAAAGGCCGGGGCCAACGCGATGACGCCGTCCAGCAGGACTTCTCCGCGCCGCGCGACGAGAAGAGCAGTCCAGCCACCCGCCGAATGGCCGGAAAGGAAGAGGCGGAGTTTCGGGCCGTTCGCCGCTCTGACAAGCTCAAGGTACTCTTCGACCTCCTGTCGCCGCATCTCGATTTTGGGTTGGCCTTCACCCGTGTTCCCATCGAACGTGCCGGGCCGGCGGCTGCCGCAAAAGGGATAGATCGAGATTTCGCGCCGGCCTGCCGAGGCGCCGTGCAGGTTCTTGATGACCAGGGGCATTCCGCCTGGCGAATCCGGGTCATGCGGTGCGCAGAGATCCGCTTCGTCTTCGGGCAGTGACGAATGGAGGTAGACAACCAAGCCGGTCGTCTCCGGGCTGCGAAACTGGGGGACCGCCGGTCCGTCGAAACCGGTGACCAGCAGCAAAACCGCGGCTGCGGCAAGGCCGCGCATTCTCCTGTTCACCGTGGCCCGGCGGGCGCTATATTCCGAAGCCATGCTGCAACTCTACCACCTGCCGATCGATCCCAACTGCCGCAAGGTCCGCATCCTCCTGCTGGAGAAAGGGCTGAACTGCGAGCTGCGGACCGAGAAAATCTGGGAACGCCGCGACGCTTTCATGCGTCTTAATCCCGCAGGCGAAGTTCCGGTCTTCGTGGACGAGGACGGCACGACCATTCCCGGTGCGCAAGTCATCGCCGAGTATCTTGAGGAAGTCTATCCCGAGCCGCAGATGCTGGGCGAGGACTCGGCGCAGCGTGCGGAAGTGCGGCGGCTCTGCGACTGGTTCGACACCAAGTTTCAAAAGGAAGTCACGGCCAACCTGGTCAACGAGAAGATTCTGAAGAGTTTTCTCGGTTTGGGCTCGCCGAACGGACAGGCCATCCGCGCGGGCCATGCCAACATCCACTATCATCTGGACTACATCGGTTGGCTGTGCGACCGGCGCCTGTGGCTCGGAGGCGACGATTTCTCGCTCGCCGATATCGCGGCTGCCGCGCAACTCTCGTCGATCGACTATCTAGGCGATGTTCCCTGGGATCAGCATCAGGGCGCGAAGGACTGGTACGCCCGGGTAAAGTCGCGGCCTTCCATGCGCCCCATCCTGTCCGACTATATCTCCGGCGCGAAACCGCCGCCGCACTACGCGGATTTGGACTTTTAGATCGAAGCTGGCCTGATGCACGTGCCGGCGTCAGCCGAAAAAGGCTACTCCGCCGTGACGTCCATTTTTTCCAGGTTCAGCCGGGCGGCTTCCGCGGCTTCGCTGTCCGGATACTCGCTGGTAATGCGGACCCAGTCCTCGCGGGCACCTGTCTTGTCGCCTGCCAGCCGGCGCAGGATGCCGCGCTCCAAAAGGCCCTCCGGGTTGCCGGGGTCGAGTTCCAAGGCGCGTTCGATATCCGCCTCCGCCAGTTCTACTGCGTCCACGTAGCGATAGGCGCTGGCCCGAAAGACCAAGGCATCGGCGCGGGCCGGGTCGATTTCGAGGACCAGATTGAAGTCGTCGATGGCCTCCCAATAGTTCTGGGCACTGGCCAGGGTGACGCCCCGTTCGACGAGGATGTCCGGATTATCGGGTGATAGTTCGAGGGCAGATGTCTGAACCGCGAAGGCGCGCTCAAACTCGCCTTCCAGCCACCAGGTCTGACCGGCCTGTGCCAAAACGAGCACCCGCAGATGCAGGTTGCGCGCATCGATCCCCTGAGCGAGCCGTTCGAGGCGGGTCGCCGCCTCCCCAAAGTAGCCGAGTTGGATAAGTGCTACGGCGGCGCAGTGCCGAGCGGCATCTCCGCCGCCTTCTCCCTCCCAGGCAATCGCCGTATCGAAGGCGCTGTCCGGATCGTTGCGGGCCAGGTCCATGCAAATGGCATATTGCCCGGCATCCCGGAAATCCGTCTGCTGCGCCGCTACCTCTCCGGGCTGGGCAGCCGAAAGGACGAGGCAGAGCAGAAGCACGGTCAGGCGCCGGCTCTTGCCGTTCCCGTAGCGGGTTCCTAGGTTGGATCGTAGAACAGCCATGTGGCTCCTTTGCCACAGGCTCTCAGGAATGGCTAGGGCGAGAGACGGAACGATGCCGGGTCTTTTGTGTTTCGGTTTGGGCTTCACGGCGCGGGTTCTCGCTGAGCGCAAACGCCGTATGGGGTGGCGTGTGGTCGGAACCTCCCGGGAACCTGGGGCCGGCGGACTCATCGAGCTCTTGCAATTCGATCGACGAAATCCGCTTTCGCCTGACCGTTTGAAGGGTGTTTCCCATGTTCTGGTCAGCATTCCGCCGGATGACATGGGCGATCCCGTCGTAGACCTGGCGGGGCAGGCCCTGAAATCCTCCAGGGAATTGGAATGGGTCGGTTATCTCTCGACGACCGGAGTCTACGGGGACCGTGACGGCGGTTGGGTGGACGAAGACTCCGATCTGCTGCCGACCAGCGAGCGCAGCCGCCGGCGTGTCGCGGCCGAACAGGCTTGGCTGGCTCTGGCACACGATCACGCGGTTCCGGTGCACATTTTCCGGTTGGCGGGCATCTATGGGCCCGGACGTAACCTCCTGGAAACGGCTCGTAATGGGCGGGCGAAACGCATCGACAAGCCCGGCCAGGTCTTCAGCCGTATTCACGTGGAAGACATCGGGACCGTTCTGGAAGCCTCCATTGCACACCCCAACCCCGGGCGTGTCTACAACGTCTGCGATGATCTGGCGGCCTCTCCCGCCCAGGTTACAGCCTATGCCTGCGAGCTGCTGGGGATCACACCACCGCCTCTGGTGTCCTTCGAGGCGGCGGATCTCTCCCCGATGGCCCGCAGTTTCTATCGCGACAACAAGAGGGTCTCAAACCAACGTCTGAAAGAGGAACTTGGCGTCACCTTCGCCTTCCCCGACTATCGTGCCGGGCTGCAGGCGCTTGCGGCGGACATGTAGGGCTCTCAGCCGACCAGAGTTTCGATCAGACGGTCCAGCGTGGCGCAGAGGCGCTGCAGATCCTGCGGCTCGGAAAGGCGGTGGTCCCCGGCTTTCACCAGGGTGATTTCGACGTCTTCCGACTGCAGTTGTTCGGAGATCCGCGTTGCAGTGCGCCAAGGCACGTCCAGGTCCTCGACTCCCTGCAACAGTCGCACCGGGCAGGTCAGAGGGATTCTGTTGCGCAGGAGCAGATGTTCCCGGCCGTCTTCGATCAACGCGCGGGTAATGGGATAAGGGCTGTCGTCGTACTCCGAGGGTTGATGGTAGAGGCCCTCGCGCAGGATCTGTTCCCTGATCGACTCGTCGAAGGCCTCCCACATGAGATCCTCGGTGAAATCGGGAGCCGCGGCAATTCCGAGAAGGCCGGCAATGCGCTCCGGGCGGGCCAGGGCCGTGAGCAGCATGATCCAGCCGCCCATGGAGGACCCGACGAGAACCTGCGGACCTTTAGTCAGATCATCGAACGCGGCCAGAGCATCCTCCGCCCAGAGCCCGATCGTGCCGTCCTCGAAACGGCCCTCGGACTCACCATGGCCGCGATAGTCGAAGCGCAAAAAGGCGCGGCCGGTCTTGCGGCAATGCTCTTCCAGAGCCAGTGCCTTCGACCCCGTCATGTCGGACATGAAGCCGCCGAGGAAGACCACCCCTGGGCCCTTTCCGTCCAGTTTGTGATAGGCAATGGCCGGGGCATCATCCCGTGCTAGAGTACGGAGAGGGGATAAGGGGGCGTCGGGCGCCATGGGCATGGGGCCTTCCAATAGTTGTTCGAGACGGTTGACGTAGCGGGCCTGGAGACTATCACCAGGATACCGGGCCAGAAAGATTTGGGCAGAAAGTCGGGGCCATAATCACGGGGGAAGAATCGTCCTGCGGAACTTCTTGGAATGCCGGACGTGAATGAGGACAAGGACGACATGACCAAGGTGCTGCATGTCGTCCCGAACCTGCGCGCTCAAGGGGCGGCGCGTGATGCGCTGGGCGCCATCGCCTGCTACGCAGCCCAAGGGGGCAACTCCATCGTCGCAGGCGACGGCGGTCCGCTGGCGCCAGAACTGCATCGCCTAAGGGTGCCCCACAGTCTGGCCCCTGTCGGCAGCAAGAAGCTCCTTCGCCGAAAGAAAGCCGTAGCGCTGCTGGTCGATCTGATCCGGGCCGAGAAAGCGGAAGTCCTGCACGCATGGTCCGGTGATGCTGTCCCGGTGGCCCGCGCTGCTGCCCAACAGACGGGAACGCGTCTCATCATCTCTCTGTCTGGGCCGGAAGACGTCGCCTCCCGATTATGGGGGCGTGCGCCCGCGCTGCCGTTGCAGGGCGAGTTGGCGGTCGTTTCGTCCGAGAGCATGGCGGCAGAGTTGCGCGACAGGCATCGAGTTGCTGCGTCGCTCATCACCGTAATTCGCCCGTTCATCGATCTTGCCAAGTTCGACCCGGAACAGGTCAGCGCGGAGCGTGTGATTCGCATGGCGGATCGCTGGCGCGTGCCGGAAGATCTGCCCGTCCTGGTTTGCCCTCACATGCCGGTTTCGGGCGACGCGCCGCGCGTGCTTCTCTCGGCGCTCAAGTCCCTTGGCGATCTCGACTATCGCTGTGTACTGGCCACGAACGAAGGCAGTAGCGAGACGGATGCCGCCCGTCTGGAGCAACGGGTCGAGGCAGCGGGTCTGTCCGACAGGACGTTTGTCGTGCAGGAGTGCGATGACATCGCGGCAGCCTATAAGGTTGCGGATGTCGTGCTGTCGCTTGCCAAAGCACCCGGTGCATTCGATTGGGTGGCGGGCGAAGCGCAGGCTATGGGCTGTCCGGTTGTCGCCATCGACGATGACGCCGTGCGCGAGCAGTGTATGCCGGATTGTACGGCTTACCTTTATCGGCGGGGCGATGCCAAAGCGCTTGGCGAAGCTCTCCGCCAGGCAGCGACGCTTTCCCCCGAAGCGCGGCGTGTCTTGCAGCTTCAAGCCGGTGTGTTGACGCGAAAGCTCTTCGATAAGCCGAAGGCTGAAGATGCCTATGCCTCACTGTACCGGGAGGCAGCCGGCGGATTGACTCGGGATGCCGGCGGCCCTGTCACGGTGTCCTCTGCTTGACAGCTTTCGGATTCCTTCTAAATTCCGCGGCACCTCAGGAGAATCTAGGCCCTACAGCATGTTAAAGGCATCGGACCAGCCCGGCGGAAAGATCGCCATCACGCTTCCGGACGGCTCTGTTCGGGACTTCGACCGGCCCGTCACCGGTATGATGGTGGCCGAGTCCATCGGGCCACGGCTGGCGAAGGATGCCTTGGCGATCAAGATCAATGGTGCGCTCCGGGACCTCGAACGAGAGATCACCGAAGATGCCGGCATTGAAATCGTCACCCGGACGCACGACGACGCCTTGCCGCTGCTGCGGCACGACTGCGCGCATGTGCTGGCACAAGCGGTGCAGGAGCTCTATCCCGGCACACAGGTGACATTCGGTCCCGCGACCGAGGACGGTTTCTATTATGACTTCGCGCGGCCGGAACCTTTCACGCCCGAGGATTTGGAAAAGATCCAGGAGCGCATGCACGCGATCGTCGACCGCGATCTGCAGATCGTCCGCGAGGTCTGGGATCGTGACGATGCCATCCGGCACTTCAGCGACATCGGCGAGAAGTACAAGGCAGAGCATATCGAGACGTTGCCGCGGGAAGAGGAGATTACGATCTATCGCCAGGGCGATTGGCTCGACCTCTGCTTGGGGCCGCACCTCCCTTCAACCGGCCGCCTGGGGCATGCCTTCAAGCTGATGCGGATCTCCGGCGCCTATTGGCGCGGTGATGCACGCAACGAACAGCTGCAGCGCGTCTACGGCACCTGCTGGGAGAGCGAGAAACGCCTGAAAGCCCACCTTCGGATGCTGGAAGAGGCGGAGAAACGCGACCACCGGCGCCTCGGCCGGGAACTCGATCTATTCCATCTGCAGGAGGAAGCGACGGGGTCGGTGTTCTGGCACCCGCGCGGCTGGACGCTCTATCGGACAATCGAATCCTATATGCGCCGGCGTCTGGAGGCGGCACACTATCTGGAAGTGAAGACGCCACAACTCATCGACCGGACCCTATGGGAAGCTTCCGGCCATTGGGAGAAGTTCCGCGAGCATATGTTCATTGCGGAATCTGAGGACCGCTATCTCGCGGTCAAGCCGATGAACTGCCCGGCCCACGTGCAGATTTTCCGCAAGAGCCTGACGAGCTACCGCGATCTGCCGTTGCGGATGGCGGAGTTCGGTTCCTGTCACCGCAACGAGCCTTCCGGCGCCCTGCACGGTTTGATGCGGGTGCGCGCCTTTACCCAAGACGATGCCCACATCTTCTGCCGGGAAGATCAGATCACCAGCGAGACGATCGAGTTCTGCAAGCTGTTGACCTCGATCTACCGCGACTTCGGGTTCGAAGATCTGATCGTCAAGTTCTCCGACCGGCCGGAAGTGCGCGCGGGTTCCGACGAGACCTGGGACCGGGCGGAAGCCGCGCTCAAGGAGGCGGTGGAGGCGGCCGGCCTGCGTTATACGCTTAATCCCGGAGAGGGCGCCTTTTACGGACCGAAGCTTGAGTTCGTCCTGCGCGACGCGATCGGACGGGACTGGCAGTGCGGGACGCACCAGGTGGACTTCGTTCTGCCGGAGAGGCTCGACGCGACATATGTCGCGGAAGATGGTGCCAAGCACCGGCCCGTTATGCTGCACCGGGCGATCCTCGGATCCTTCGAGCGTTTCATCGCTATCCTGATCGAGGAGTTCGCCGGACGCTTCCCGCTCTGGCTGGCGCCGGTGCAGGTCGTCGTTGCCACTATTACGTCGGATGCCGACGCCTATGCCGAGCAGGCGGCAGAGACGCTGCGCGCGGCTGGGCTGCGGGTCGAGACGGATCTGCGAAACGAAAAGATCAACTACAAGGTGCGCGAGCACAGCCTCGCCAAAGTGCCCGTCATCGCGGTGGCTGGCCGCCGCGAAGCAGAAGAAGGGAAGCTGGCCTTGCGGCGTTTGGGAAGCAAGGATCAGCAAATCCTCTCCCTCGACGAGGCGAAATCCATGATTTGTACCGAATCACTGCCTCCCGACCTTCGTAATGATTGACGGAATGGCAAGATATTCGGTTAGATAATTTTTCGGCGGATTTCGGGTCGCGGCCGAACCTGCCCGTGTGGGCAAGACGGCAGTGATTTCGTTTCTGTTTTTTCATCATGATGGGAAGGAGAACACCCCATAGCAAGACCGCCCGCAGATCTCACGCCGTCCCGCGACGGGCCGCGCGTGAACGAACAGATTTCACTCCCCAAGATCCGTCTGATTGACGAGGAGGGAGAAAACCATGGGGTTGTAGCTACCGCAGATGCTCTAGATCGCGCCCGGGATGTCGGTCTCGATTTGGTGGAAGTCTCCCCGGCCGCCGACCCGCCGGTTTGCAAGATTCTCGATTATGGCCGCTTCAAGTACGAGGTTCAGAAGAAGAAGAACGAGGCCCGAAAGAAGCAAAAGGTCATCGAGGTCAAAGAAATCAAAATGCGGCCCAACATCGACACGCACGACTACGATGTGAAAATGCGGTCGATTCAGCGGTTCCTCGGCGAGGGCGACAAGGTCAAGGTGACCATGCGCTTCCGCGGCCGCGAGATGGCACATCAGGAACGCGGACTGGACGTTCTGAACCGCGTACGCCAAGAGGTCGATGAAATGGCAAAGGTCGAGCAGTTTCCGAAGCTCGAAGGGCGCCAGATGACGATGGTCATGGCTCCCCGCTGAACGAGCCTCATTTTCGCGCCCCGTTGCCGGACAGGTTTCTCTGAATGCGGGCCTGCGCTTTCCGAAAACGTCTTGGTCTTCCGGCCCGTGTTCGTCAGGGACCAGGAATTCATGAGCAAGCGCCACCGGGTCGCGGGTGGCGGCAGGACTGAATCTCGTAAGGCGGCTTCCGGTGAGGCTGCTTGTCAGACAAGAGCGCCGCGATACGTGCTTTCGGCTACCTCGGTGCACAGTTCGACCCAATTGCACCCTGCGCAAGCTGCCCGCGTGCGACCGGAGGTAAACGCACGGCGCATCCGGGCCACCAGTTTGGCGTTGAGCCGTAGAGACGTGCCCTCCCGGATCGACTGACCGAGGAGGGTACTCACGTCCCTTGCCGCCAGCCGGTCCCGCTCCGCCACGCTTTCCCGGTCGCAATGATTCTCGTCGGTGTCGAGCAGCGGGCGGCAGATGTCATCGGGGCCAGACACGATCAAGATTTCCTCGCCCCGACCGAGGTGCCTCGCGATCGTGTCGAAATTGGCGGTGAATTTGGCGTCGTAGCCCCTGCCGACATAAGTAAGCAGGCAAAGCAGATGATGCGGACGGACGCGAACTGTCACGTTCGAGAGCTATGCATCTTGCCAATTTCCAACGCTTTGAGCGTTGCCGCCCCGATGGCGGACTTTAAGACCGCACCGAGCAGGAAGGGCATGAGTCCGTGGACAACCGCCTGTTCGATGCCGATCTGTGTGGCGAGCCATAGTGTGCCCAAGCCAAGGCATACGGCGTGGCCAAGCAGCATTGCCAAGAACGCGAGGCCAATATGGCGGCCGCCCCACCCACGTTCCGCCAACCAGCCGATAAGTGCGCCCATCAACAGAAAGGCGAAAAGATAGCCGCCGGTCGGCCCGACGAAATGATGTGCTCCACCCACGCCACCGGCGAGGACCGGTAGACCAACGGCGCCCTGACCCAGCCATAGCAGGATGGTGGTTGCGCCCAAGCGCCAGCCATAGAGAGCGCCGACCAATGCCACAGCGAGAGTCTGCAGGGTCATCGGGACCGGCACCATTGGCACTTCCACATAGGATGCGAGCGCGAGCAACAGGGTTCCGGCAAGGATGGCGGCGATTTGCCATCCAAGGGGGCGGCTCTTCAGGTCGAGCGGGCTAAAGGCTGGTGCGAGGTGCGTCGAGGTATCTGACAAGGCGATCTCCAGATTGGCGAAATTATAGATAATTTACTCTGTCGATCTATTATGAAGCCCACAGCTTTCAATTGATTGCAAGATCCTACTTTAGCCGTTGATTGAAAAAACAGAGCGCGCCGCCGCAGGGGCCAAGCTGACAGGTTTCTGTCCGACTTGCCGGACGTGCTTGGAAAGGACGGAAATGGCGATATCGAGCTGTCCTTCGCGCAGGGCAGCCAATATGGCGCGATGATCGGAATCGGTGCGGGCCTCCCATTCCGAACGCCAGTCGGCGAAGAGGAATCGGGCGCTTGCCGCGTGCAGGTCGTCGATCGTGGCCAACAGCCGCGGCATGCCGCAGGGCGTCAGGATCAGCCGGTGAAACTTGCGGTTTGCCGCTTCCCAAGTCCGAACATCGGAGGCGGAATCGCATTCTCTGGTTGCGGCCTCCGCCTGATCGAGGATTGAGGATGTCAGGTGGGGTGCGGCGTGCCGCAGCGCGAGCGCTTCAAGAGCCGCGCGCATCTCGGCGACTTCCTGGACTTCGGTGAGGTCGAAGGTCGCAACCCGTACGCCACGGCGCGGTTCGCTGACGACGAGGCCCTGGGCTTCAAGGCGGCGGAATGCCTCGCGAACCGGTACATGGCTCGTTCCGAATTCCTCAGCGATATGATCCTGCCGCAGAGGAGTGTCAGGCTCGATCCGGCCCGAAATAATGCGATCCGCAAGCACCTTGCCAATCCGGACCGCGATGGTGTCGCGTTTCGCTGCGCTCATGCGATTATAGATAATTCTACGCAGATACGTTGTCGATTGTGTTCGTTATGTGTTGACAGAGGCTCACCTGTCACGGGCGGCGAGACCGAGGGTGCGGGTCGGCCCACATGCGTGTTCATATGGAAAGCGTTTCAGCTTTCAGGCCGCTTGAACTGCTTGCTCAGTGCCAAACCCTGGCGCTGGTAGTTCGAGCCGATATCGACGCCGTAAAGGCGGTCGGGCAAGGCTGTCAGGCGCTCATAGAACAGGCGTCCGACAATTTGTCCGTCCTCGATCAGGAAGGGCACTTCGTGGGAGCGCACCTCCAGCACCGCGCGGCTTCCGCTGCCGCCGGACTCGGAATGGCCGAAGCCGGGATCGAAGAAGCCGGCGTAGTGTACGCGGAACTCCCCGACCAGGGTGTCATAGGCGATCATTTCCGCCGCATGATCGGGCGGCACGGTCACGGCCTCCTTGGATGCCAGGATGTAGAACTCGTCGGGGTCAAGGATCAGACCGCCGCCGCGTGAGGGATAAAGCGGATCCCAGAAATCCATGGGGTCGTAGTGATCGATCAGACTGACATCCAGCAGGGCGGCATGCTTCTTGGCGCGATAGCCGATGACCTGATCGGGTCCGTCGCCCCGGATGTCCACCGAGATCGCCACCATGCCGCGGTGGATCCCGGCTTCCGATCCTCCGGCGTCGACGAGCTTGACCTCGTCCTGCAGGCGCCGGATGGCGCTTTCCGCCGCCCGCGGCGTGCCCTGTTTCAAGCGAAGCTGGGTCAGCCGTGCGCCGCTGCGCACCAGGATGCTGAAGGATCGGGGCGAGATCTCGGCCCAGAGCGGCCCTTCGTAGCCGGCCCGGATATGGTCAAACTCGCTGCCGAAATCCGTGATGACGCGGGCGAAGATATCGAGGCGCCCGGTCGAGCTCTTGGGGTTGGCGATGGCCGTGGTCTTCTTGCCCAGCGCCAGGCCCTCCATCAGTGGCACGATATAGACGCAGCCGCGCTCCAGCACCGCCCCGTCCCGCAGGTCCACCGCATGCATCGACAGGGCCCTGACTTTCTCCTCGACCCGGGCGTTCGGGCCCGGCAGGAAGCTGGTCTGCAGCCTGTAGGCGACGTCTCCAAGCCGCAGGTCCAGGCTTGCCGGCTGGATCTGGGCCTCTTCGATCGGATTACTGGCCGTGATCTGACCCCTGGCAATGGCCTCCCGGAGGTCCTGGGACGGCAGAATGCCTGTCGAGAACCGTTCTACGGTCTCGGTCGAGGAGGCGGTCGGCGGGCTTGTAGCAGTCTCGGCCATGGAGTCGTTTTCTGATAAGGAATCCCAGGATTTATCGCAGATGCGGCAAGCCGGAGCAAAGTCCTTTCAGGACTTCGAGCGGGGGATAACTCCCGCCGGACAGGCCCGCACCAGGGCCAGGTTCCGCGCCTTGCATTGCGGCGGCCCCGCCGCTATAACCCCGCCTCTTGATCCGAGCGGTCCGGCCCGGAGGGCATGCCGTGTCCGCTCTTGAAAGAACATTCGTTACGAAAGGATGGGAAATGCCCAAGTTGAAGTCGAAGTCCGGCGCCAAGAAACGGTTCCGGATGACCGCTACCGGCAAAGTGCGCATGAACCAAGCCGGCAAGCGCCATGGAATGCGGAAGCGTCCGCAAAAGATGATCCGAAATGCGCGCGGCAGCACCATCATGAGTGATGCCGACTCGCGGATTATCAAACGTAATTTCCTTCCCTACGCACGCTGAGGAGAGGGTTCCATGGCGAGAGTCAAACGGGGCGTCACGACGCACGCCCGTCATAAGAAGGTCATCAAGCAGGCCAAGGGCTACCGCGGCCGCGGCAAGAACGTTTTCCGGGTCGCCGTCGAGCGGGTCGAGAAGGGGCTTCAGTATGCCTACCGCGACCGCCGGGTCCGCAAGCGGAACTTCCGCAGCCTCTGGATCCAGCGGATCAACGCGGCGGCGCGTCTGCACGGATTGACTTACTCCCAGTTTATCAACGGCATCAAAACCGCCGGAATCGATCTCGACCGCAAGGTGCTTTCGGATCTGGCGGTGCGCGAGCCGGAAGCCTTTAAGGCGCTGGCGGAACAGGCAAAAGCGGCACGAGGCTGAAACCGAGGAGGGCCGCTCAAGGGGTGCTGCGGTCCTGACTTCGGAGCGCAGCGGCCGGTAAAGAAGGCAGACCCTTGCGGGCGGCCCGGGTAACCGGGCATGGATGATCTAAACAGACTGCAGGACCAATTGCTGGACCAGGTGGCGCAGGCCGCCGACCTGACTGCCTTGGACGCTGTGCGCGTTCAGGCTCTGGGCAAGAAAGGCGAAGTGACCCAGCGCATGAAGTCGCTGGGCAAACTGCCGCCGGAGGAACGCAAGGCCGCCGGTCAGGCCTTCAACGTGGTGAAGGAAGCGGTGGCCGATGCCATCGAGGCCCGCAAGACGGCGCTGGGCGAAGCTCAGCTCGAAGCCCGGCTGGCCAAAGAATCGATCGACGTGACACTGCCGGCCCGGCCCGAGGCTCTGGGGCGTATTCACCCGATCAGCCAGACCATGGAAGAACTGGTGGCGATCTTCGGCGAGATGGGCTTCGCCGTCGCCGAGGGACCGCACATCGAGGACGACTTTCACAACTTCACGGCGCTCAACATTCCGCCCGAGCATCCGGCGCGCCAGGAGCATGACACCTTTTATCTGCCCGGCGGCGAGGGGCAGCCGAACAAGGTGCTGCGCACCCATACCTCTCCGGTGCAGATCCGCAGTATGCAGACGTCGAAGCCTCCGCTCCGACTGGTTGCGCCGGGCCGCACCTTCCGGGCCGACCACGATGCCACCCATTCGCCGATGTTCCATCAGATCGAGGGGCTGGTGATCGACAAGTCGACCCACATGGGCCACTTGAAAGGCACGCTGACGGAATTCTGCCGGGCCTATTTCGACATCGACGATCTGCCGCTGCGCTTCAGGCCGTCGTTCTTTCCTTTCACGGAGCCGAGCGCCGAGGTGGACATCGGCTGCAGCCGCGACGGCGGGCAGCTCAAGATCGGTGCCGGGTCGGACTGGCTGGAGATTCTCGGCTGCGGCATGGTGCACCCGAAGGTACTGCAGAACTGCGGCATCGATCCGACGGAGTATCAGGGCTTTGCCTTCGGGATGGGCGTCGAGCGCATCGCCATGCTCAAGTATGGCATTCCCGATCTTCGCACATTTTATGACAGCGACTTGCGCTGGCTGCGCCACTACGGCTTCGTGCCGCTCGAAATGCCCAGCATGGTCAGAGGGCTTTCGTTATGAAGTTCACTTTGGGCTGGCTGAGAGATCATCTGGAGACCGACGCGTCGCTTGCGGAGATCACCGACAAGCTGACGATGCTCGGGCTCGAAGTCGATGGTGTCGAGAACAAAGCCGCGGAGTTGGCACCTTTCACCGTCGCATATGTGAAAGAAGCAAAGCAGCATCCCAACGCGGACCGGCTGCGGGTCTGCATCGTCGACACCGGAAAGGAAGAGGTTCAGGTCGTCTGCGGCGCGCCGAACGCGCGGACTGGGATGATGGGCGTCTTCGCGCCCACCGGCAGCTACATTCCCGGCACCGACATGGTCTTGAAGCCGGGAACGATCCGTGGAGAGGCTTCGAACGGGATGCTGGTCTCCGAGCGCGAGATGGGTATCTCCGACGAGCACGAAGGCATCATCGAACTGGAGGAGTCTGCCGAGGTCGGTGCGCCATTCGCTGCGCTGCTTGGGCTCGACGATCCGGTCATCGAAATCGCCATAACACCGGATCGGGGCGACTGTCTCGGTGTGCGGGGAATTGCGCGGGACCTGGCCGCCGCCGGTTTAGGCAAGCTGAAACCCTTCGATGATTCGCCGGTGGCGGGCAGTTTCGAGAGCCCCATAAAGTGGCGCCGCGACCTGCCGGCCGACCGTCAAGACGCCTGCCCGTACGTGGCTGGGCGTTACTTCCGCAACGTGCGCAACGGGCCAAGCCCACAGTGGATGCAGCGCCGCCTGCTGGCCATCGGCTTGCGCCCGATTTCCGCCTTGGTGGATATCACGAACTATGTGACGTACGACCTCAATCGGCCGCTGCATGTTTTCGACGCGGACAAGGTGGACGGCGATGTCACCATGCGCTTCGCGAAAGATGGCGAGGAGATCCTGGCTCTCGACGGCGAGACCTACAGGCTGGACCCGGAGATGGTCGTCATCGCAGACGGAAACGGGCCGGAGGGAATCGGCGGCGTGATGGGCGGCGAGATCTCCGGCGTCTCGGAAGAAACCACCAACGTTTTCCTGGAAGTGGCCCTTTTCGATCAGGTCCGGGTTGCGGCGACCGGCCGCAAGCTGAGCCTGCAGTCGGATGCGCGCTATCGCTTCGAGCGCGGCCTCGATCCGCAGTCGGCGGTTTGGGGTGTGGAGCAAGCTGCGCGGTTGGTGCAGGAGATTTGCGGCGGCGAAGCCTCTCACCCGGTGAGCGCAGGGGACTTGCCCGCCGCAAGAAGTGAAATCACGCTGCGGCCGTCTCGGGTCGCTGCACTCGGTGGCATAGAAGTCGAGACTTCCGAGCAGGTGCAGATTCTCGAGGTGCTTGGCTTCGATGTCCGCGAAAAGAGCGACAAGGCCATCAGGGTCACGGTGCCGAGCTGGCGCAACGACGTGGAAGGCGAAGCCTGCCTCGTCGAGGAAGTCGTCCGCGTTCATGGCTACGACGCCATACCGGAAGTGCCGCTGGACAGGGAGACCTACCTGCCGCGGCCGGTTCTCAGCCTGCAACAGAGGCGCGAGAGTTTCGCGCGCACGGCGTTGGCGTGGCGTGGCCTCAACGAAGCGGTCAGCTTCTCTTTCCTGTCGAACAAGGACGCCGCGTTGTTCGGCGGCGTGCCGGACGATTTGAAGCTGTTGAACCCTATCTCCGCAGACCTGGATGTCATGCGCCCCTCGGTTTTGGCGAACCTGGTCACGGCGGCGGGTGCCAACAACGATCGCGGTCAGAGCGATGTGGCTCTGTTCGAAGTCGGCCCGCAGTACCGGGACGGAACGCCAAAGGGGCAGTCCCAGGTGGCGGCGGGCCTGCGTGCCGGTCAGGCCGCGCCGGTGCATTGGGAATCAAAACCGCGAATGCCCGATGCCTTCGATGCAAAGGCCGACGCGCTCGCGGTTCTGACGGCCTGTGGCGCGCCGGTGGAGAATCTGCAGGTCACGCGGGACGCGCCGGGTTGGTATCACCCCGGACGGTCGGGTGTGTTGCGTCTCGGCCCGAACGTCTTAGCGGCCTTTGGGGAACTGCATCCGAGGATCGTTGCCGCGGCGGACCTGCGCGAACCGGTCGCCGTCTTCGAAGTTTTCCTCGACAGCGTCCCGCGGCCCAAGGCCAAGGCCGGCAAGTCGAGGCCCGCTCTCGAGCTGTCGCCCTTCCAGCCGGTGCAAAGGGATTTCGCCTTCGTCGTGGACGAAGATGTTCCTGCGGAGAAGCTGCTGCGGGCCGCCAAGGGGGCCGACAAGGCACTCATTTCGAACGTGGAGCTCTTTGACCTCTATGCCGGGAAGGGAATCCCCGAAGGCAAGAAGTCGCTGGCCATCACAGTGACGCTGCAACCGGTGGAACGGACCCTGACGGACCAGGACCTCGAGGCCGTTAGCGGCAAAGTGCAGAGCCAAGTCGAGAAGGCAACGGGCGGCACGCTGCGGAGTTAGGGCATTCTCTTTTGCGGCACCGGCCCTCTCCCCCACCCGGCCACCGAACGACAGTATCCCTAGTACCAAGTTAACGGGGGGGTGGCCGGGTGGGGGAGAGGGCTGGTGCGAGACCCCATGCAAGAGGTCACGGCATCAAGACCCTCACGTTCGGCCAACGCTTCAGCCAGCCTTTTTCTTCGATGCGTTTTCGGTAAGCTTCCGGTGCCTTGGCCCGGGCGTAGGGTGTCGGTCGTAATATCAGGCCGGTCAAATCCTCCGTGCCAAAGGGCGCAAGTATTCCGATGCCGCCGTTCCGTTCCAAACGGAGTGCCACGGCGGTCGGAGTCTCCAGCCAGTGGCGCAGCGCGTCTTTGGTGGAGCTGTAGGGCGCCTCTCCCTTTTTCATATGCATGCGGGCTTGGTTCTTCACCGACCAGCGTGTGCCCGGCCAGGGAAGCTTCGGGCCTCCTTCAGTCAGGTGGCGGCTGTACGCCTCATCGCGCTCGGCGCGTATGTCCGAGGGGTCAAAGTAGACAACGTCAATGTCCGGCAGTGGCGTGGGCGCGTCGTAGCCATGCAGGTGGTCCCAAATCGGCCCCCGCACGAAGCCAGCGCCAATCCAGCAATCCGGGAGATCCAGTCCGGCAACGGCTTCCAGAGCCGCGTAGCGCCAGGGCAGGGAAGCCACGTGTTCGGCCACGTCACGTTCCGTGAAGTCGCGGGCATGTGAAGGGCCTTGCATCGGCGGGATGCTATCATCCGGCCCCGTCGTGTCACGGTTGGAGAGTTTTTTGGATGCCGGCCATGCCTTTGTACCGTTCTATTGCAGCCGCTCTGGTGTTAATCCCTTTAGTCGCAACGTTTCCGGCCCTCGCAGAGTCTGCGCGTGGAGAGGCGGAAGTCTTGGACGCAGAGAACATCCGGGTGGAGGGCAGGCTGTTCCGCCTCGCCGGGATTGACGCTCCGGAGCAGGGACAAGCCTGTAGCCTGCGGGAGAGGCTCTACGATTGCGGCATGGTCGCACGTACGGCGCTTCAGGATTTGACGGCGGCCAGTACTGTGACTTGCCAGCCTTTGAATTCCCAGGATGCGGTGGCCGGCGGGACCGTCACCGCGCGTTGCTTTTCGGACGGCTACGATTTGTCGGAAGGAATGGTCTATACCGGCTGGGCGGTCGCGGTTGAAGGGTTGGGGGATCGCTATCTGAAGCTGGAGCGGGATGCTGCCGAGGCGAAGAGGGGGCTTTGGCGCAGTGGCTTTGTGAAGCCGTCCGACTGGCGGGCCGGGGCCCGTCTTCCCCAAGAGGCCCAGTAGGCGCCTACCTTTGAAGCAGATCGCGAAAAAAAGGGGCGGCTTTTGCCGCCCCTTCGTTTCGTTCCCCTCTCAGCAGAGGATCAGGTCTTGTACCACTGAATGCAGAGGTCGGGACCTTCGTGTTTGTTTGTGTCGTTCGTAGAGGCGTTGATCAGGCGGGTGGTCATCTCCTCCATCTCGCGCAGATGGCGCTCTGGAACGCCGGATTGGCGCAGGCGCCCGCGGGACTGTTTCGCCTCTGTCAGGTATTTGTTCCAGTCTGCCGTGCCGAGCAACTCGTGAGTCCGTGCGAGACAGACGTTCTGAAGGAACCACCGGGATTCGTTAAACGCGGCTTCCGCAGGTCCAGCCGTGGAAATCACTCCAAGGCCGGTAGCGGAAAGAAAGGCAGTCAGCGCAAAGGCGCCGCCCGCCAATTTCAGGACTTGCTGCATCGTTCAGCCCCCTTAGGCCTAATTCCGAATTGGCCCGCTCAGGGTCGTCCAGATGCCTTTAAGAAGGCCTTAAGGGCCGCATTTGGTCGAAATGTCATTTTTAAGGCCCTTTAGGAATGGGGGCACAATCAACTGCTCCCTATCCTATCCGACCGATTCCATTCTGAAAATAGCTAGCCAACACAATATGTTATTGATAAACTAAGTTTAGTTTAGTCAATAACATGATCGGTGAAGCTATGCGGACCGTCAACGTCCATCAAGCCAAAACCCATCTCTCGCGTTTGCTGGAAGACGTGGAGGGCGGCGAAGAGATCGTTATCGCCAGGGCGGGACGCCCGGTGGCCCGCCTGATGCCCCTGTTGGAGCAAGGGGAAGCCCGCCAACCCGGCGCATTGCGCGGCCGCCTGTGGCTTGCCGTGGATTTCGACGAGCCGCTGCCGGAGCGTGCCTCCAACCCCTTCCGGGGTTTCCGGCTGTGAGGCTCTTGCTCGACACCACGGTCCTGGGGTGGTGGCTGGCGGACCCAGCGCGCTTGGACGCCGAGGAGAGGGCCGCTGTCGCCGATGCCGCAAACCAGATCTGGTACAGCGCGGTCAGTCTGTGGGAGATGGAGGTCCGGCGGACCCTGGGGCGCGTCCGCTACGACCCGCAGGAACTGGTGGAAAGCCTCAGTGCAGGGGGGATCGACGAACTGCCCTTTGTGGCTCGGCACGCCGTGGCGGCCGGAAAACTGATGGGGGAGGCCGGGGATCCCTTCGACCGCATGCTGGCGGCACAGGCGATCTGCGAGGGCCTGCATATCGTCACGCACGACAAAGTCTTCGCAGACCACGGGGCCTTGACCTTCCAGGGCGGAAGCCGGGCCCCTTAGGCGTGCCTTGGGGCCATGCGGCCCGTTGCACCGCCTGCCCGCCGGCCCTATGTTCCTGCCGGTTTCATTTCCAGAAAGAGAACGACCGGGCCTATGAGCGACCTCGCCCATATCAGGAACTTTGCGATCATTGCCCACATCGACCATGGCAAGTCGACGCTGGCCGACCGGCTGATTCAGGTCTGCGGCGGTCTGGCGGATCGCGAGATGAAGGAGCAGGTGCTCGACTCCATGGAGCTCGAGCGAGAGCGCGGCATCACGATCAAGGCCCAAACGGTGCGCCTGAGTTACAAGGCGGCGGATGGGGAAACCTATCAGCTCAATCTGATCGACACCCCCGGCCATGTCGACTTTTCCTACGAGGTCAGCCGGTCGCTCGCGGCCTGCGAGGGGTCACTTCTTCTCGTCGATGCCAGCCAGGGCGTGGAAGCGCAAACCCTGGCCAATGTTTATCTCGCCATCGACAACGATCACGAAGTCATCCCGGTCCTCAACAAGGTGGATCTGCCGGCGGCGGAGCCGGACCGGATCAAGGAGCAGATCGAGGAAGTCATCGGAATCGATGCCACCGATGCGCTGGAAATCTCCGCCAAAACCGGCCAGGGCGTGCCCGAGGTGCTGCAGACGCTGGTGGAGCGGCTGCCGCCGCCCTCAGGCGACCGCAGTGCGCCACTCAAGGCCCTGCTGGTCGATAGCTGGTACGACGCCTACCTCGGCGTGATAACGCTGGTACGGGTGATGGACGGCGAGCTCCGGCCAGGCATGAAGATTCGCATGATGGGAACCAAGGCGGTCCATGGCGTCGACCGGGTCGGCACTTTCACGCCGAAGATGACCACCTTGAAGTCTCTGGGCGCCGGGGAGATCGGTTTCATCACCGCGTCGATCAAGTCAGTCGCGGATTGTCAAGTCGGCGACACCATTACGGAGGAGAAGGCGCCGGCGGCGGAAGCTTTGCCGGGTTTCGCGCCTTCGGTTCCCGTGGTCTTCTGCGGCCTGTTCCCGACGGATGCGGCCAACTATGAAGACCTTCGGGAATCCCTCGCCAAGCTGGCGCTCAACGATGCGTCCTTTCTGTTCGAACCCGAGACCTCGGCGGCGCTCGGCTTCGGCTTCCGCTGCGGGTTTCTCGGGCTCCTGCATCTTGAGATCGTTCAGGAGCGGCTGGAGCGGGAATTCAACCTGGACCTCATCACCACCGCACCCTCGGTGGTCTACCGGGTGCACCTGACCAAGGGGCAGGTGATGGAGATTCACAATCCTGTCGACATGCCCGACCCCGTCAAGATCGCGAAGATCGAGGAGCCCTGGATCAAGGCGACGGTCCTTGTACCGGATGACTTCCTGGGGGCGGTGCTCAAGCTCTGCGAGGACCGCCGTGGCATTCAACTCGACCTGACCTACGCCGGGAACCGGGCGATGGTGGTCTATCGCCTGCCGCTCAACGAGGTGGTGTTCGACTTCTACGACCGTCTGAAATCGGTCTCCCGCGGTTACGCCAGCTTCGACTACCAGCTCGATGGCTACGAGGAAGGCGATCTGGTGAAGGTAAGCATCCTGGTGAACGCGGAACCCGTCGATTCGCTGGCCATCATCGTCCACAAGAGCCAGTCGGAGTCGCGCGGTCGGGTGCTCTGCGAGCGCTTGAAAGAGCTGATCCCGCGGCAACTCTTCAAGATCGCCATCCAGGCCGCGATCGGCGGCAAGGTCATCGCGCGGGAAACGGTCTCGGCCTTGCGAAAGGATGTCACAGCGAAATGCTATGGCGGCGACGTCAGCCGCAAGCGCAAGCTGCTGGACAAGCAGAAGGCCGGAAAGAAGCGGATGCGCCAGGTTGGCAACGTGGAAATTCCCCAGTCAGCCTTCCTCGCCGCCCTCAAGATGGGCGACGGTTAGGATCAGACCTGCGGCAGACCGCCTAGTCTGCCTGTTTTTCAGTCTAGACCGTTCTGTTCGCGTCTTATCTATTGAACATACGGCGTTTTTTTGGCTGCGCCTTACTGCGGCAAAGCACTACGAGTATGACGCCAGGGATCAGAAAAAAGAGAAAAGCGGGTTGCTGGAGAAGAGGGAAGAAGGCGGAGTCCCAAAGGGCCGGGGAGATATAGCGCTCCACCCCGGCCTGGAGGCCGTTGAGCGTGCCGGGGCTAAGTGCATACCAGATGTTCCCGAGGGGGGCGGGGGACACGCCGCCGGATTGAAGCGCGGCCGCGGCGTCCCGCAGCACGACGATCAAGGTCAGCATGAGGCAGGCCCAGCCAATCACGCGTCCAACCGCTCGGCCGGTCACTCTTCGGTCCATTAACGAGGCACCTCCCACAATACCACGTCACAGATTCGGATTCGGCTCGCGCACACGATGGGAACCTATCACTTGGAAGAGCCCCGGCCAAATCACAGCGGAGTCAGGGTGAATAGAAGTTCGACACCTTCGCGCAGCCGGCGGCGCATCAGGCCCGTTGCATCTGACTGGGCCCTTCGTTAGTTTGCGCGACGCGGCGCCGCAGGATTCCTCGCGGGACCGTACAATCTTCGATCCGGAGGGGTGGCCGAGTGGCTGAAGGCGCACGCTTGGAAAGCGTGTATAGGGGAAACTCTATCGAGGGTTCGAATCCCTCTCCCTCCGCCATCAACAGAGCTCCCCGCAATCCGGGGGGCTTTGATTTTGTTTAGGGCAAGGAACCGGAAAGCGGAGCCTGGTTCATGAAGGACGCTGCACCACCCTTCAAGGACCCCGACGTCGAGGCTAGGTATGCTTCCTTTCCGGAACCGGCGCGGAGCGGCTTGCTAACGCTGCGCGGCCTGATTTTTCAAACGGCCGACACGACGCCTGGTGTCGGCGCGCTGGAAGAAACCTTGAAATGGGGCCAGCCCGCGTACCTGACGCCGGAAACCAAGTCAGGCTCGACGATCCGACTCGGCCTTCCGAAACAGGGTGGCTTTGCCCTCTATACCCACTGCCAGACCACGATCCTCTCGGATTTTCAGAGCATCTTTCCGGATGATTTCGTCTACGAAGGAAACCGTGCCGTCCTTTTCGAAGACAGCCAAACGTTGCCGCTTGAGAAGCTGAGGCTGCTGATAAGCCGTGCGTTGACCTATCACCTCAAGCGCCGGAACTGATTTCGATTGTGCCGCTGAATTGATGCCCCGATAGGTCTCCCGGTTACAACTCCGGTCTTCTGCGGATCATGCAATGCTGCATTGCAAAAGTACCCGGAGTTCCTCGACGAATAATAGCTATCTCTTAATCATCGCGATGCAATAAATCGCGGATAGACACGCGTTCAGACGTGAAATTCGAGGAAGCCCTCCAACCCTAGGAGGAATTGATGGCTGATACGACCAAAGCGAGTATGACCACCAGCGAGTTTACCCGAAGCGGAGCCGTTCTCACGCAAGAGGAAGTCGACTTCTACATGAAGCGCGGCCGCCAGATGCGCGCCGAGGCCGCGGCTGAGTTCTCCAGAGACGTCTCCAGTTTCGTAAGGCGCGGCTTCGAGGCACTTCCGGCTCTGTGGTCCCGCCTGGACCGCCTCTTCACCGTGGGCCGTCCGCAGGCGAGCAACCGCTAACCCCATTCTCCCTTTTTCAGGCGCGCTTGGCCGCAGGAGACCGCGGCCAAGTGTGCCACGAATGCACCCCGCCTAAGCCTTCCCCCCACAGGCGCTTGACCCTCGGGCCGGGCCTGTGGTCTCGTCCTGCTCAACCGGACGCCCGGAGCGTTCCCTAGCGGACGCCCACGGGTACAGCAGTCAATTCGACGCGGGTCTCCTGCTTTGCGCAAGCGGGCCCGCAGTCTATGGGGAAGGGAAATCGCCATGAGTTCACAGGGTAAGGTCGCCGTCGTTACGGGCGCGGGGTCGGGCATCGGCAGAAGCGCGGCGCTGGCCCTTCTTCGGGACGGCTATTCCGTGGCCCTCGCCGGGCGGCGGGTCGAGGCACTGGAGGAAACCGTCTCGATGGCGGGAGAAAACGGGGCCAGGGCCCTCGCGGTTCCGACGGACGCCAGCGACCCGGCTTCGGTTCAGGGGCTCTTCGCCAAGACCAAGGAGGCCTTCGGGCGCCTGGACGTGCTCTTCAACAACGCCGGCACAGGGGCGCCGCCCGTGCCGCTGGACGAGCTGTCCTTCGAGGACTGGTCGAAGGTCGTGGCGATCAATTTGACGGGCGTCTTCCTCTGCACCCAGGAAGCCATGAAGATGATGAAGAACCAGACCCCCATGGGCGGCCGCATCATCAATAACGGCTCGATCTCCGCCCATGCGCCGCGCCCGAATTCCGCCCCCTATACGGCGACGAAACACGCCGTGACCGGCATGACCAAATCCACCTCCTTGGACGGGCGCCCCTTCGATATCGTCTGCAGCCAGATCGATATCGGGAATGCCGCGACAGAGATGACGGAGCGCATGAAGGAAGGCGTGCCGCAGGCCGACGGCAGCACGGCGGTCGAGCCCCGCATGGATGTGGCGCACGTCGGTGACGCGGTGGCGCAGATGGCGAATCTGCCGCTGGATACGAACATCCAGTTCATGACCATCATGGCGACCAAGATGCCCTTCGTCGGGCGCGGGTAAGAGGAGAGGGCCGGCGCGAGATCTTGCGTCAGCGAAAGACGCCAAAGAGCTTTCTAGCTGCCCTTGACCTTCGCCCAGCTATCCCGCAGTCCGATGGTCCGGTTGAAGACCAGCTTCTCGCTTGAAGAATCCGGGTCGAGGGTGAAGTAGCCGGTCCGCTCGAACTGCAGCGCTTTCTCCGGTTCCGCGTTCTTCAGGCTCGGCTCCAGCAGGCAGCCTTCCAGAACCTGAATCGAGTCGGGGTTCAGGTCGTCGATATAGCTGCCTTCGGCGCCCGGGTCTGGCCGGGAATAGAGATGGTCGTAGACCCGGACTTCCGCCGGGATAGCGTGAGCGGCGGAAACCCAGTGAATCGTGCCCTTGACCTTGCGCCCGTCCGGCGCGTTGCCGCCGCGGGAGTCCGGGTCATGAGTGCAGCGTAGTTCGACGACCTCGCCAGCCTCGTTCTTGATCACCTCGGTGCAGGTGATGAGATAGGCGAAACGCAGCCGCACCTCTCGGCCTGGCCCCAGACGGAAGAACTTCTTCGGCGGGTCCTCCATGAAGTCGTCGCGCTCGACGTAGATCTCGCGGCAGAACGGCACCTTACGGCTGCCGTACTCCGGATCGCCGGGGTGATTGGCAGCCTCGAGTTCTTCGCTTTCGCCTTCGGGATAGGTCTCGATCACGACCTTGAGCGGGTTCAGCACGGCCATGCGCCGCTCGGCCGTCTTGTTCAGAAGCTCCCGCACGCAGTGCTCAAGCAGGCCGACTTCGATCATGTTGTCGCTCTTGGTCACGCCGATCCGGCCGACGAAGTCGCGGATCGCTTCCGGCGGAATGCCGCGGCGGCGCAGGCCACTGATGGTCGGCATGCGCGGATCGTCCCAGCCCCGGACATGTCCCTCGGTTACGAGTTGGATCAATAGGCGTTTCGAAAGCGCGGTGTAGGTCATGTTGAGCCGCGCAAACTCGTACTGATAGGGGCGGTTGGGGACCGGCAAGTTCTCGATCAACCAATCATAGAGGGGCCTATGATCCTCGAATTCCAGGGTGCAGATCGAATGCGTCACACCCTCGATGGCGTCGGATTGGCCATGGGCGAAGTCGTAGGTCGGATAGACGCACCAGGCATCGCCGGTGCGTGGGTGATGCGCGTGAAGGATCCGGTAGATCACGGGATCGCGCATGTTCATGTTGCCGGAAGCCATGTCGATCTTGGCGCGCAGGACTCTGGCGCCGTCGGGGAATTCGCCGGCGCGCATGCGACGGAAGAGATCCAGACTCTCCTCGGCGGGACGGTCGCGGTAGGGGCTGTTCTTCCCCGGCTCGGTCAGGGTGCCGCGATGTTCCCGGATTTCGTCAGGGGAGAGATCGTCGACATAGGCCTTGCCGTTTTCGATCAGATGTTCGCCCCAGGTATAGAGCTGCTCGAAGTTGTCGGAAGCGTAGTAGAGGTGCTCACCCCAATCAAAACCGAGCCAACGCACGTCCCGCTGGATGGACTCGATGTATTCCATCTCTTCTTTTGTCGGATTTGTGTCGTCGAAGCGCAGATGGCAGCGTCCGCCGAATTCCTCGGCGATGCCGAAGTTAAGGCTCATCGATTTGGCATGGCCGATATGAAGGTGGCCGTTCGGCTCCGGCGGGAACCGGGTGACAACGGTCTGGACGCGTCCGGCATCCAGATCGGCCCGGACAATGTCCCGGACAAAATCCCGCGGGGAGTCTTCCGTGGTCGCTTCGGCGGTGGCTGTTTCGGCCTCGCTCATAACGCTCCGCTCTTTTCGTGACATCTGGGCACCTGCGCCAGGGCGCGGTCTGGTGCCCCTATCTGCCAGAAAAGGGATGGGCCGCCAAGGCGGTCGGGTGAACGGGCCGCGCTATCCTTCCGCCATGCTCATTTCGCGGCGCCTCTGGACATCGCGGCGATGGATGATCCAGCCGCCGAGCACGACGCCTACTGTCACGAAGGCGATCAGGATGGTCGCCAGGGCATTGATATCGGGCGTCACGCCCAGCCTCACCTTGGAATAGATGACCATCGGCAAGGTACTCGAGCCGGGCCCTGAGACGAAGCTGGCAATCACAAGATCGTCCAGCGAGAGCGTGAAGGCGAGGAGCCAGCCGGAGACCATGGCCGGAGATATCAACGGAATGGTGATATCGAACATCACACGCGCAGGCCGCGCGCCGAGGTCCATCGCCGCTTCCTCGACCGACTCGTCCATGCCCGACAGGCGGGATTGCACGATCACCGCCACGTAGGCCATGGAGAAGGTGATGTGGGCGATGGTGATCGTGGTCACGCCCCGCCCCTCCGGCCAGCCGATCATGCCCTCCAGCGAAATGAAGAGCAGCAGAAGCGAGAGGCCCGTGATGACCTCCGGCATGACCAGTGGTGCCGTGATCATGCCGGTCATGACCGTGCGTCCGCGAAAACGCCCGAAGCGGGTCAAGGCGATGCCTGCCAGAGTTCCGAAGGCGACGGCAACGGTGGCTGAAACTGCGGCAATGCGCAGGCTCAAAAAGGCGGCATTGATGATCAGATCGTTCTCCAACAAGGCGCCGTACCATTTGGTCGAGAAGCCGCCCCAGAGTGTGGCCAGCCGGGAGGAGTTGAAGGAAAAGATGATCAGCAACAGAATCGGCACGTAGAGAAACGCAAAGCCGAAACAGGTGACGGTGAGCGGGAAGGTGCTGCTACGGTTCTTCACTGCTCCGCCTCCCGCGCCTGATAGTACTGATACAGCATGATCGGAACGACAAGGAAGATCAGCAAGGCGACCGCGACGGCCGAGGCGACCGGCCAGTCCCGATTGATGAAGAATTCATCGAACATGACCCGACCGATCATCAAACTGCTGGGGCCGCCGAGAAGCTGAGGGATCACGTATTCGCCGGTTGCAGGAATGAAGACCAGCATCGACCCGGCAATGATGCCTGGGATGGACAAGGGCAGCGTCACGGTCAGGAAAGTCGTAACAGGCCGAGACCCAAGATCGGCAGCCGCCTCTAAAAGGCTACCATCCAATTTCTCCAGATTCGCATAGAGCGGCAGAATCATGAAAGGCAAATACGAGTAGACGATTCCGATGTAGATGGCGAACTCGGTCTGCATCATCTGAATGGGCGTGTCGATCACGCCGATCCAGATGAGAAAATTGTTGAGGTAGCCGGTGTTGTTGAGGATTCCGATCCAGGCGTAGATGCGCAGCAGGAACGAGGTCCAGAACGGTAGAATGATCAACAGCAGCAGAACGTTGCGGCGCATGCCTTGCTGCTTGGCGATGTAGTACGCCATGGGATAGCCAAGAAGCAGACAAAGGACCGTGCTGACCGCGGCCAGTTTCAGTGCGTTGAGATAGGAGCGCCAGTAGAGATCGTCCTCAAGGAGATACAGAAAATTCTCGAAGACGATCTGGAACTGCAGTACGCCTTCGTCTGCCCAGGAAAACAGGGGCGAGAAGGGCGGCATCGCTTCCCGATACCCGGCCAAGCTGATCTTCAAAATGATCGCGAAGGGAATCAGGAAGAAGAGCAGCAGCCAGAAATAGGGAATTGCGATGACGATACCGCGCCAACTCGCCTGAAACCTCTTTTCCAGCCAACGTGCCACGCGCTGACCGTTAGGGGATGTGGCTGGTGACGGTTCTTCCAGGGCGGTCATTCGGTTAGGACCAGAACGCTCGAGGGGGCCCAAGACAGAGAGACCTCATCGTCCCAATCTACGTGGCGGTCTTCCTCGGTCAGGCGGACCGCGTTTTGCGTGGTGACCTTGACCACACTGCCACTGGCCGTCTTGACGCGGAATATCGACTGGTTGCCGAGATAACCGACATCATTGACGGTGCCCTTGAGAACGTTGTGCGCGGCGGATGTTTCGCCCCGGCTGATTGTGATCTTTTCCGGCCGTACCGCGACGGAAACGGGGACACCGACCCGCAGACCCTCGTCCCGGTCGACGTAGAAGTCGCATCCGGCGTCTTCGGACCGGACCACGAGGTGGCCGTCGGTTGACTCCGTCACGACGCCCTCGAACATGTTGATGGAGCCAATGAAGTCCGCCGTATAGCGGGACTCCGGATACTCATAGATATCCGTGGGCGTGCCGATCTGGAGGATTTCGCCTTGGTCCATCACCGCTATGCGCGTTGAGAGGGTCATAGCTTCTTCCTGATCATGCGTGACGACCACGAAGGTAATGCCGACTCGATCCTGGATAGCCATCAATTCGAACTGAGTCTGTTCGCGTAGCTTCTTGTCCAGGGCTCCCAAGGGCTCATCCAGCAACAGAACCTTCGGCTGTTTCACGAGAGAGCGCGCCAGCGCAACCCGTTGGCGCTGCCCCCCGGAAAGCTGGTGCGGCTTGCGCTTGGCGAAGGGAGAGAGTTCGACGAGCTGCAGCATGTCGGCGACGCGATCCGCGATCTCGTCCTTTGGACGGCCGTCGCGCCGCAGCCCATAACCGACATTGCTTTCAACCGTCATGTGCGGGAAGAGCGCATAGGACTGAAACATCATGTTGACCGGCCGTTCATAGGGCGGCAGGGCCGTCATGTCTTCGCCGTCGATGAAGATGTTCCCATAGGTCGGTTGCTCGAAGCCGGCCAGCATGCGCAGCAAGGTGGTCTTGCCGCAGCCCGAACCTCCCAGAAGGCAGAAAAGCTCCCCCTGGTAGATTTTCAGGTCGACGCCGTCGACCGCCGTAAAGTCACCGAACCTCTTGGTGACGCTCTGGACATGAATAAAGGGCTTGGCTTTCGGGTCGAGCCAAGGCCGTTCCGAGAGCGGAATATCCCTGCGCTCCTGCAAAGCCATGATATCCCCCTGTTGGCGGCTCCGGGTGGCCGGGCGCCATTATCATTCGTTAGCGTTGGCGGGCTGCCTTGGCTTGCAAGGCAGCCCGCGCAATAGTCGCTCATACGGTCAATGTAGTTGCCGGACGCCGCGTAGGGCTTGGAGCCAACGATCCCGCCGTCGCCGTACTGGCTCATGAA